>OJJT01000013.1_pt1 | contig 202769 bp, 185 predicted proteins | sample 1596281 | NCBI WGS metagenome assembly OJJT01 (sample SAMEA4350145, study PRJEB24818) | metagenome | biome: human; feature: gut; material: faeces | place: Denmark | collected 2013-09
ACCTGTAGCTCTCGTCCTTCACGAACAGCTTCTTAAGCCCCAGCTCCTTCGCCATCCCGTCCAGCTTCGCCAGCGGCGTCTCCGCGTACTGCGGGAAGCTCTTGTGGAACGCTCGAGCCTTCTTCACGTTCTCGAGACTCATCACAGGCAAACTCAGGTCCCCAGTCTTCGGCATCCTGTTCGCTACCCACTTGATCTTCTCCATTGCTCAGCGACCTCCGTTAACCAAATTTTATTATGCTAAAAAACTTTTAGTTCCAGGCTCATAATACCACACTATATTTAAAATGCAAGAGCAAATCTAAAAAATTTTTAGCTCAAGAATAAGTTTTTTCAAATACCTGCCCGGCGCCATAGATCAGCGGCCTGCTGTCTGGATTCCGAGAGCAACGCTTCCTCGTCTGCGACCTTTAGGATGCGGTTTTCCATGAGCACTTTGCCGGCGACGACAGTAGTCGTGACGCTTCTGCCGCAGACGCCGCGGAGGATGTGGGAGTCCGCGTTCGCAGCGCTCAGGGGAGTGGGCGGCTGGTAGTCACAGACGATGATGTCCGCTGCCGCGCCCGGCTTTAAAACGCCCAGCTCCACGCCGAAGAAGCGGCTCGCCAGGGAAGGGTTAGCCCGGAAGAGCAGATCGGACGCTACTCCCGCGCCTGAGAGCGCGTCTCCGGAGTTGTGGCGGCAGAGCAGGCTAGCCGTGCGCATGCCGAGGAAGAGGTCCGAGCTGAAGCCATCCGTTCCCAAGCCGAGGGAGAGCCCCGCACGCGAATAGGCCTCTATGTCCGCACAGCCGACAGCGCTGGCCATGTTGCTTTCCGGGCAGTGAACGACCGCCGTATCCGTCTCGCGCAGGATCTGAACGTCCTCCCAATTGAGGTGCGTACAGTGCGCGGCGATGGTCTTGCGGCCGAGCACGCCCCGTTCCCTCAGCCGCCGGACTATCGAGCGTCCGTAGGTCTGCAGGCTGTGCGTGGTGTCCTCAAGCGACTCGGCCACGTGGATGTGGCAGCCCGAAGTCGCCGGAAGCGCCTCCATGCAGGCCTCAAGCGTCCGGTCAGAGAGCGTGAAGCTGGCATGCATGCCCATCATGCCACGGCGCAGGCTGTCCGTGCGCCGGGATATTTCGCGCATGAAGGAGAGGTTTTCCTGGATGGCGGCCTTGCACTTGCTCTCGCCCTCGCGGTCCGAGACTTCGTAGCCCAGACAGGCGCGCAGGCCGAGCCTGTCCGCCGCGCGGCTGACCTCAGAGAGACTGCCGGTGACGGCGCCGTAGCTGGCGTGCTGGTCGAACACCGTCGTCACGCCGTTCCGGACGCAATCCAGAAAGTCTGCTGAAGCGCCGCAGTATACGTCCTCGAGATTCATGGCCCGGTCCAGCTTCCACCAGCAGTTTTCCAGAAGCCCCATATAACGCATCGGCCGGACCCCGCGCGGCTCGAGGCCGCGGGAAAGCAGGGCGCAGGCGTGGTGGTGGAGGTCCACGAGTCCGGGCATGATGAGCCCGCCTCTGGCGTCCACATATGCAGCGCCGGGGTACTCGCGCCTCAGCCGGGACACAGGACCCAGCGCAAGTATCAACCCGTCGTCACCGGCGGCCACGCCGCCGCCGGCCATGAAAGGCTTTTCGGGGTCGCGGGTCAGGACGGCCCCGCCGCCTATTATGATCATCTCCGACTTCCTCCTTAACTGGAAAACCTAAAAAATATTTTTGGAAATCTCGCGTTTTGTAATAATTTCGCTTGTACAAAGGGCCGAGCTGTGTTAAAATGAGTGCTAAAGTTGCAAAAAGGAGGTCCCGGGATGTTGAACGAAGCCACGCTGCAGATGCTCAGGCAGCTCGCGCACGGGCTGTGCGTACATTTTGGCAGCAACTGCGAGGTGGTCGTCCACGACCTGAGCAGGAATCAGCCGGACAGCAGCATCGTCCTCATTGAGAACGGCCACGTCAGCAGCCGCAAGGTCGGAGACGGGCCGAGCCACATCGTGCTGGAGGCTCTGCGGGCCGATCCCGCCGTGCTGGAGGACAAGCTCTCATACCTGACCCGTACTCATGACGGGCGCATCCTCAAGAGCAGCACCATCTATATAAGGGACGAGGAAGGCGGCGTCGCAGCTATCTTTGCAATAAACTACGATATCACCGGCCTTCTCGCTGTTGAAGGCAGCCTCCATTCTCTCATATCCACTGGCGGCGGCGACCAGAACGACAGCGAGCCCGAGAGCATACCGCTGAACGTCAACGATCTCCTGGACGAGCTCATCAGCCAGTCCATCAAGCTCGTGGGCAAGCCTGTGGCCATGATGAACAAGGACGACAAGATAAAAGCAATCCAGTTCCTCAACAACGCCGGAGCCTTCCTCATCACAAAAAGCGGCGACAAGGTCAGCAAGCAGTTCGGCATAAGCAAATACACACTATATAACTACATGGATGCCAGCAAAAACGAATAAAATCAGCACGGACGCCCCGGAGCCGCAAACGGCCCCGGGGCGTATTTTGTTATGGTTGCCAGACGGAGTAGCCGTAGACCATAATGACTATGCTCACGATGAGCAGCACATTGCCGACGGTTATGTAGGCGGGTGTCACGCAGAGGCAGGCCATGAACGCGCCGATGGCCATGATGACGGTACCGATGAGCGCTGCCAGCTTGTAGCGCAGGAGACTGCGTTTGTTGTTTTTATCAGTCATATCAGTTCGCCTCCGTATTCACGACTTTGTTTTTGCCCGCGACCAGCGAGAGCACGACATAGAGCAGGGCTCCGAGCACAAGACTGTTGAGCGAGGGCAGACCCCAGGGAATGACGTAGACCAGGACTGCACTCACGACCCAGCTTATCCAGGGTATGGCGTTCCATTTTACAAAGACTGCGGAATCCAGGCTGCCGTATTTGCCCCTGTGGATGATGAAGTAGTCCGCCAGGATGATGCCTGCCAAGGGCGGCACTATGTTGCCGAGGACGTTCAGGAAGGAATAGAAGAAGTCCACCTGATAGGGCTTGAGCAGCGTCGCCAGGGCAGAGATCGCGATGACGACTATGAGGGTCTTGTTCCGGCCGGCCTTGAAGCTGTTGGCGAGGTTGAGGCTCGTGGAATAGAGGTTTGCGACGTTCGTTGTGAAGATATTAGTCGTCATGAGGATGAGCGCCGGGATAACGAGGCCGAAGCCGAGCAGGACATTCGTCAGGTCGTAGTCGTTCATGGCGATGGTGGCGATGGCGCCGCAGACGATCATGAGGATGTTGCCGAAGAGCAGGCCGGTCAGGGCAGAGGCGACGGCTTCCTTTGTGCTGCGGGCGTAACGCATGATGTCCGCAATGCATGTTGCCGTAGAGAGTATCCAGGCGCCGATGACAGTTGTGACGCCGGCGGCGAGGGTCATGGGGACGGAGGGGCGGTAGGCCATGAGGGCCTCCCAGCTGCCGAGCACTCCCATGGAGCGGATCGTCGTTGCAATGGAGAGAAAAACGATGGCGGGGATGGCCACGTAGCCGAGGATCGTGATGGCCTTCACGCCGTAGAAGGCAAAGACGCCCATTGCTATGGCGCTGAGCACCATGCAGATGGCCTCGCCGACCTCGCCCATGCCGAGGGCTGTGGCGACGAAGTGGCCGTAGGTCGCGGCCTGGATGGTGTACCAGCCGATGTTTACGATAGGCACGAAAATGGAGGCGACCTTGGAGCCCGTCACGCCGAAGCTATAGCGCGTGAGCAGCGCGAAGGTGAGGCCCGTTTTGCTGGCGATGACGCTGACCGCCACCGCGATGAGGCAGAGAAAGACGTTGCCTATGAGCGTGGCGTAGATGACCTCTTTAAAGCTGAGGCCTACCGCCAGAGTTCCGCCAGCCATCATGGAGACGATGACAAAGACGAAGCCCGTCCAGATAATGGTGAGGCTTATGTAGCTCTTGCGCTCGCTTTCCGGGACTGCTGAGAGGGAAAATTCGGTATCCTGCTGGGCTGCCTGGGGTTTGCTTTCCTTCACGCTCAGGACCTCCTTGAAAGTTGTTGTAGGCCTTGAACAATTATACAAGTAGCACAAAAAATCCTTTGCCTTGGCCCAAAAACTGTTTGCATTTACAGTATAAGCCTCGTATAAAGAAAAGTCAACAAAAATTTTTTATAATCTAAAATTTATTTTGACGCAGACGCCGGAAAACTGTCGATTCTGCTAAAAAAATGCCTCCCCCGCATTGAACGGGGGAGGAGAAGCCTATTTTGTTACTATTCTTGCCAGCAGCGGACGGTGGACGCTGACCGCGCCCTTGGGGCAAAACTCCTGGCAGCAGAAGCAGCGTATGCAGAGCTTGGTGTCAATATGTGCTTTGCCGCGGCTGACTTGAGCGGCTCCGGCGGGGCAGACCTCGCGGCACTTTCCGCAGCCTACGCATTTTTTGCGGTCTATTTTCGGTCCGGTGCCGAAATTGCGCCTTATAAACGCGTTTATCAGCGGGAAGCCGCGGTGGAACGTGATGTCCTGCGAGATCGGCAGTTTCTCAAAGTCTGGCAGAGCGAAGCTCCGCGGGTCGCCGGATATCAGGAGCTTTTCGGCTGAGTCCGGACAAAGCCCCCTTTTGATGGCGGCAGCGACAGTCGGCGCGTCAGCCGGATTCATGCCGATAAGCCCGGCGCAGACGAGGTCAGCGTTGAATGGCGTATCCGCCGCGAGCAGGGCGCCCATGTGCCTGGGCTTGCCTTGGGTTGGACCATTGCCCTCCATGCACAGCACTGCGTCCACCAGGGTGAGCCTGGGCTTGACGAAGGCGGCGAGGTCGCAGAGCATGTCGCAGAAGTCCGCCGTGTTGGGGTACATATAGTGAAATTCCGGCTTTTTTGTACCGGGTATGACTCCGAAAAAGTTCTTGACGGCGCAGGTCATACCTGCCATGCCGTGGGTCTTGAGCTTGGCGAAGTCTATTACGGCGTCTGCCTCCAACAGCCAGCTGGTGAATGGGAAGCTCTTGACGGTGTTGCCCTCCGGGAAGCTGACCTCACAGGTCGAGTAGTTGGAGTTGAGCTTTGCGCCGGATTCCTCGACCATGCGCATACCCGTGCCGCTGTAGATGCCGCCGACCCAGGCGGCGGTGAAGGGGCCGCCCGGGCTGTCCCCCACGACGACCTGCGCGCCGCGTCCGACTAGCATGCGGCAGAGCTCGGTCACAAGGACGGGATGCGTTGCGGCGGCGGTCTCCGGTTTCATACGAGCGACGAGGTTTGCTTTGACGGCGATCTTCATCCCCGGCTGCACCCAGTTCAGGCCGCCCAGAGGTTCGAGGACCGCCTCCAACGCGGCCTTTGCGGTTTGCGGCCCATAATCCGGGCAAGCGACGATTGAGACATTAACGCACATTACGGATACCTCCGTCGATTTTTGTATATTTTAACCTAAAATTCCATACAACGCAAGATTGTCTATTGCAATATCGCCAAAACGTGGTAACATTAAATAGGGGGGAGCCTCCGCGCAAGAGAGAGGCGTGGAGAGCCCGCCGAAACTCTGAGGGAAGGACAGATAAAATGGAGGAAATCAAAATAATAAAGACCACGGCCCCCAAGGCAAAGACCCCGTCCGACAAGCTCGGCTTCGGCAAGGTTTTCTCAGACCATATGTTCCTTATGAATTACGACGAGGGCCAGGGCTGGCATGACCCGCGCGTGGTGCCCTATGGGCCCATCGAGCTCATGCCCTGCGCCAACGTTCTGCACTATGCGCAGGAGATATTTGAGGGCCTGAAGGCCTACAGAACGGCAGAGGGCGTTGTCCAGCTCTTCCGCCCGACGGAAAATATCGCCCGCATGAACAACTCTGCGGCGCGTATGTGCATCCCGCACATCCCCGAGGACCTTTATCTTGAGGCGCTCAAGACTATCGTCACGGTTGACGCGGACTGGGTCCCGCATGAATACGGCACCTCGCTCTACCTGCGTCCCTTCGTAATCGCAACGGACGCAGTCCTGGGCGTGCACGCCGGTCACCACTACCTCTTCTGCATCATCTGCTCGCCCTCCGGCAGCTACTACGCCGAAGGTATCAACCCCGTCAAGATCATGATCGAGAGCCGCGACGTCCGCGCTGTCCGCGGCGGCACGGGCTTTGCCAAGTGCGGCGGCAACTACGCGGCCTCCATGCGCGCCGGCGAAGAGGCCGAGAAGAAGGGCTTCTCCCAGGTCCTCTGGCTCGACGGCGTCGAGATGAAATACATAGAAGAAGTCGGCGCGATGAACGTCATGTTCAAGATAGACGGCAAGATCGTCACCCCGGATATTTCCGGCGGAACGGTCCTGCCCGGCATCACTCGCAAGAGCTGCATCCAGGTCCTGAAGGACTGGGGCTACGAGGTCGAGGAGCGCAAGCTCTCCGTTGACGAGCTCATCGAAGCCGCCGAGAGCGGGAAGCTCGAGGAGGCCTGGGGCTGCGGTACTGCCGCCGTCGTCTCGCCCATCGGCCTTCTGAGCTACAAGGACAAAGACCACATCATTGCCGACAACAAGATCGGCCCCGTCACCCAGAGACTCTACGACGAACTGACCGGTATCCAGTGGGGCAAGGTGCCCGACACCCGCGGCTGGATCGTCAAGGTCTGCTGACCCCGAACTTACAGGGGGCGGAAGTGCTTCCGCCCCCAGGCCGCAGGCTCCCGAAAGCGCCGGCTTTCGGGAGCCTTTTTTATACGAATGGGCGGTCTATGTGTACCTTCGGGTGCGAGTTCTGCCAAAGACTGTTGACCAGGGCCTCAAGCTGGGCGACCGCCTCTTCCTCCGTGAGCTTGCTGTCATTCGGAAGGACCGCGTCGAAGATGACGTTGGTGTGCGTGGGGCCGTCCACGATGCGGAAGTCGTGTATGCTGAGGCGGGGGTCGATGGACTTGGCCGCCTCTGCAAGCTCGTCGCGCATGTGCGCGGTCTTGGTGCCGTCCGGGCTTACTGGGTCCATATGTATAACGGCGTCGCAGCCGAGCTTGGATGACAGCTCGTATTCGATGGTGTCGATCGTGTCGTGGAGGGCGTAGATATTGCCGTTGCCGGGTACCTCTGCATGGAGCGAGACCATGAGCCTGCCCGGGCCGTAGTCGTGGACGATGAGGTCGTGCACGTTCATGACCTCGGAATGGGAGAGGACGATGTTGGTGATATCATGCACGAGCTGTGGGTCCGGCGGGTTGCCGAGGAGCGGGCTGAGGGTTTCTTTTGCGGCCTTGAAACCGGAAAAGATGATAAAGCACGCCACGGCGATGCCGCCCCAGCCGTCCGCGTTCACTCCGGCGAAGCGGGACAGCAGCATCGAGATGAGCACGACGCTGGTCGCTATCGAATCCGAGAGCGAATCCATGGCAGTTGCCGCCATGCCGGGGGAATTTATCTTCCGGCCTATGCCGCGGTTGTAGGCAAACATATAACCCTTCACGCAGATGGAGGCCACGAGCACCAGCATGGGCAGCAGCCCTGCGTCCACGGGCTGCGGATTCATGATCTTGTCGATAGATTCCAGGCCCAGCTGCACGCCCACAACGATGATGATGATGGACACAGCCACACCGGAGAGGTATTCGATCCGGCCATGACCGAAAGGATGCCCGGGATCCGGCTTTTTCGCCGCCATCCTGAAGCCCAGGAGCGTTATGACGGAGGAACCGGCGTCAGAAAGGTTGTTGAAGGCGTCCGCCGTCATGGCGATGGAGCCGGAGAGCCGTCCGGCCAGGTATTTGCCCAGGAAGAGAAGCACGTTCAGGCCGATGCCGGTAAGCGAGCAGAGCATGCCGTAGGCGCGGCGCACGGCGGCGTCCGCCACCTTGTCCCGGTCTTTGATAAAAAGCCTTGCTAGCAGAGTTATCACGCTCTAACCTCCCAAATACGCCGGGAACGGCCCTCTTTCAGGGCCGTTCCCGCGTTTATCTCAACAAACTCAATAGGCTCCGCGCTCGATATAGTCCGCGAGCTCCCGGAGTTCGGGGACCTCAAGCGCTTCGATCTTGCCGGCGTCGCAGGCGGCGGCGTAGCCGGGGTCTATGGGCAGCTTCGCCACCTGGCCGATACCGAAGCGGGCGGCGATCTCGTCTATATGGCTCTCACCAAAGACGCTGTGCTTTCCTCCGCAGTCGGGACAGACGAAGTAGCTCATGTTCTCCACCAGGCCCAGCACGCGCTTATCCATCATGGAGGCCATGTTCACGGCCTTCTCAACGATCATCCCCACCAGCTCCTGGGGGCTCGCCACGACGACAATGCCGTTTACGGGCAGCGACTGGAAAACGGTCAGCGGTACGTCTCCGGTCCCGGGAGGCATGTCGACGAACATATAGTCCACGTTGTCCCAGATGACGTCCGTCCAGAACTGCTCTACGGCGCCGGCGATGACGGGACCGCGCCAGACCACGGGGTCCGTCTCCTTGGGCAGGAGGACGTTCATGCTCATCATCTGCATCCCGCCGCGGCTCACGACGGGCAGGATGAAGTTCTCGCCGCCGCGGGCTCCCTCGTGTACGCCGAACATCTGGGGGATGGAGGGGCCGGTTATATCTGCGTCCAGCACGGCGGTCCTGTGGCCGCGGCGCTGCATCTCACAGGCAAGAAGGCTGGTGACCAAGCTCTTGCCAACGCCGCCCTTGCCGCTGACCACTGCGATGACGCGGCCCACGGCCGCGCCCTCGCGCAGGGGCTTCAGGAAGCTCTGCTTGCGGCTCTCGCAGTTTTCGGCGCAGGAGGAACAATCATGATTGCAGTTTTCGCTCATTAATCTATACCTCTTTTGTAAATAATAGTACACAACAGCATTGATTATTATATCCCAACTTCGAAATAAGTCAACAGCCCAGCACCACCCTGGCGAGCAGTGCACGTACCGCGGGATAGATTTCGTCGAATTCCGAGATGGGCAGAGGGTTTTCGCCCAGTCCGCACTCGATCGTATAGCCCGGCTTGTCGTACTCGAGAATGAACCAGTCCTTGAAGCCCGCGTGTCCCGAAGCGTAGGGCGTATCCTCCAGCGCATAGCCGGAAGCTGCGGCCATTGCCTCTCCGCAGACTCTGGCGCCGGGCGGCTCTATGTCCAGGTATTTCCAATAAATCACTTCTCCCTGCGTGTGCAGCGCCAGAACCATGTCCGGAGCTATGCGTTTAGTGAGCCGGTAAAGGGCGCGGCTCTCCGGCGCGCATAGCGGAGCTCTGCCGACGTAATCCCTGGGCGCGGGGCCGGTCCAGCCCTGCGCGAATTTTATGCGTTTGGCCTCCTCCCAACCGGCGGGGAACTGAAGATTCAAGTCAACTCCGCCGATGTTTGCCTTCCAGCCGTCAGGGAAGGGGATATCCGGATACTGCGCGGCTATGCGTTTTGCGTTTTCCCAGAGCGGACCAGAGCTGAGAGCTCCGGTCACCAGGTCAGTCCCGTCCGGATTTGCGAGGGGTGCGAACCAGACCTTTACCTCGTCCAGCACGCCCGGCCAGACTCCGGAAGCCAGCTCGTGCGCGAATTTCATGAGAAGCGGCGCGGTGATCCACTCGTTTGCGTGCAACGCGGCCGTCAGGAGCAGACGGCGCCTGCCCCGGCCCAGCGAAAACCAGTGCAGCGCCCTGCCGGCCACGCTCCTTCCGTATACACCGGCAGCGCCGTAAGGACCCTGCGCCGCTGTGCGCAGCACCTCCGCCGCCAGCTGCCGTGAGCTCCATTGCGATGAATTTTTCATGGTATGATTTTCCTTTCGCTCAAACTTCCCGCATTATAATGCTATCGCGCTTTGGAGGAAATGATTCATTAAAAAACCGCCTTTATTTTTCTCGGCTCGGAGCATAATGATAGAGCCGGACAAAGCGAGAAATTGAAAAATATTCCGCTGCGACTGGGTAGAAAAAGAGCGGGGGGAGACAAAAAGAGATGGAAAAGACGAAACGTTTGTGCCCACGGGCCGCGCTGGCCATGCTGCTGACGCTGGCGCTGCTGGCCGTCCCGGCGCTGGCGGACGGAGCTAGGGCTCTGGTACCGGTGGGGCGGACCGTGGGCATTGAGGCACAGACGGCGGGACTGCTGGTGGTCTCGCTTTCCGAGGTGGAGACTGCGGAGGGCAAGGTGAGCCCGGCGGCGGACTGCGGTATCCAGCCGGGAGATATCATAGTCCGGCTCGGGGCGTGCGAGGTTTCGACCTCGGCGGACTTTGCAGAGGCTGTGGCCTGCCTGGACGGCAGTCCCGTGGCGGTCCAGCTGACGAGGGCGGGCCAGCTCATACAGTACACGGTGACGCCGGCGCTCTCGACTGAAGACGGATGCTGGCGGCTCGGGCTCTGGCTGCGGGACGGCATAGCGGGAATAGGCACGGTGACGTTTTACGACCCTGAGACCGGCCTCTTCGGCGCGCTGGGACACAGCATCAACGACGTGGATACAGGGGTGGTGCTGCCTCTGGGAGAGGGATTCATAAGTTCAGCGACGGTGTCGGACGTGCAGAAGGGAGAAAAGGGCCGCGCGGGCGAACTGCATGGGGCGTTTGACAGCGGGACAAGGCTCGGCAGCGTTACGAGCAACACCTCGAGCGGCATTTTCGGGCAGGCAATGAGCGGCTTCGAAGGCACGGCGATGCCTGTGGCTGAGGATGGCGAGATAAAAAACGGTCAGGCGACTATTATGGCTAACGTGTCCGGCAGCGAGGTGAAGGAATACTCCGTTGAGATCTCGCGCGCGCAGTCCGGAGGCCGGCTGATGGTCACGGTGACGGACCCGGAGCTCCTTTCTGCTACGGGCGGCATAGTGCAGGGCATGTCCGGCAGCCCGATCATACAGGACGGAAAACTGATCGGCGCGGTGACGCATGTTCTGATCTCGGACCCCTCGCGCGGCTATGGGATAACGATAAGCTCGATGCTCTCCGCAGCTGAGGAGGCTGCAACAATGGCGATAGCGGCATGAACTGAAAGGGGGCGCCTCCGAGGCGCCCTGCTTTTTCGCGCGGCATTGCGGGCCGCGCCCCCGAAACGGAAAACGTACATATTTGCCAGATTGCGCGTGGCTCATAAAATGCAAACGGCTTGTTGACAAGTTGGGCCAAAAGTGTTAGTTTATATTTAGTCATACGGTTGCATTAGAATATTTTTGAGTAAATAATTATATCCACAAATTACGCGAGAAATTTTGTAGATATTCTACAAATAGCTCATATAAACAAAGGCAATTTGGGGCTAGAGTTTCAGCAACCGGTTGCACAGGAGGGCTTATGTCTGTCACAATCCGCGACGTGGCAAGGCTGGCGGGGGTGTCGGCTTCCACGGTGTCCAGGGTCCTGAACGGAAAAGGAGCTATCTCGGAGGAGACCAAAAAACGAATATTCGACGCGATGGATGAGCTGCGATACGTGCCAAACGACTTTGCGCGCAGCTTTGCCAGCGGCAGCCCGCGCGCCATCGCATTGGTGATAGACGTCGCAGACCCGGTGGCGTATTCCAATGACTTTTTCAACAACACGGTGTTCGGACTAGAGACCGTGGCACACAAGCGGGATTACAGCCTCATGGTAACGAATGGTTCGCGCGCCTCGGGCGGGGTCTCGGGTGTGGAGCGGCTCATCCTCGGCAAAAAGGTGGACGGGGTGGTTTTCCCCATCTCGCTGGTGAGCCGGGAGTTCATACGTAAGGTCGAGGAACTGAACTTCCCCTGCGTCATCCTGGGCCGGGCGGAGGACGTTGGCGCGGAGACAAGCTGGCTGGATATAAACAACACCCAGGCGGGCGTCATCGCCGTGCGGCACCTTGTGTCGAAGGGCTACCGGCGCATCGGTTACCTCGGCGGGCCGGAGCGCGACCTCTTCTCGCGCGACAGGCTCTCAGGCTGCTGCCGCGAGCTGGATGCCTGCGGGCTGAGCGTGGACCGCGGCCTCATCCTGCACAGCGAGGCCGGGAGCATCGACGAGGTCATCGCTCAGGTGACCGGGCTGCTGATGTCCGAGAACCGGCCCGACGCCATGGCCTGTGGCAGCGACATGCTGGCGCTCGGCGCTCAGCGGGCGGCGCAGAGGCTGGGCCTGCGCGTACCGGAGGATTTCGGCGTGCTCAGTTTTGACGACACCGCCGTCACGTCCCTGGCGGAGCCGGGCATCACGAGCATAGAGGTGGACACCTTTGAGCTGGGCGTGCAGGCGGCGGAAATACTCATCGACCAGATAGAGAATCCCGAGACCAGCATACGCCAGACCCTGCTGTCCACAAAAATAATCGCACGCGCCTCAACGGAGCGTGCTTGAGAGGAGGTGCGCCATGGATCACGCAGCGGTCGCCCACCGCGCCACGGCCGAGTATATCTATCCAAAGTCGAGAAATTCGCTGGCCGTGCGGCTCTTCACCGCGAGGGGCGACGTTGACGAGGCCGCGCTGCTCTGGTGGGAGCGCGGCGAGACGGACCCGGCTGAGCGACGGGAGACAGCGATAAGGCCTGTGCTCCGTGACCGCTGGCGGGACTGCCATGAGGCGGAGATCGTTACGGAACACATCTCCGCGTACATACGCTACTGCTTCCGCCTGCGCTCGGGTTCCCTTGAACTTTGGTACGGGCCGAACGGCTTCCGTGACACGGAGCCGGGCATGGATGAGGACTTCTTCGAGTTCCTCTGGCCCAATCCCGAGGACGGTTTCAAGGCCCCGGACTGGAGCTCGGGCCAGGTCTACTACCAGCTGTTTCCCGAGAGGTTCAAGAACGGCGACCCCTCGCTCACGCCGGAGGGCGCGGACGCCTGGGGCGCTGCCCCGACGCGCGAGAATTTCATGGGCGGCGACCTGCGCGGCATACGTGAAAAGCTGCCCTACATAGCGTCCCTCGGCGCGACCTGTCTCTACATCACGCCGGTGTTCGAGGCTCCGTCCAACCACAAGTACGACACGGTGGACTACTACCGCATCGACCCGCACTTCGGCACGGAGGAGGACCTGAGCGCCCTCGCCTCCGACGCGCACGCGCTCGGCATCCGCGTGCTGCTGGACGGCGTATTCAACCACTGCGGCTACTGGTGGCCGCCCTTTCAGGATGTGGTCAAAAACGGCGAGGCCTCGGGATACCGCGACTGGTTCTTCATAAACTCCTACCCTGTCACGCACGAGACGCGCACCTACGACTGCGTCGGCCACTACAAGTGGATGCCGAAGCTGAACCTGGCAAACCCGGAGCTGCGGCGCTATTTCATCGAGGTGGGCAAGCACTGGCTCCGCGTGAGCGGCGCCGACGGCTGGAGGCTGGACGTGGCCGACGAGCTGCCCGCGGTGTTCTGGGAGGAGTTCTCCCGGGAGCTGAAGCTCGAAGCGCCGGACTGTCTGCTCCTGGGCGAAACCTGGAGCGACGCCTGGCGGCTGGTGAGCCCCGGCAGGCTGGATTCCGCGATGAACTACCTCTTCCGGGACGCCGCGCGGGACTGGTTGGCGATCTCGAAACTCGGGGCCTCGGGCTTTGCGGACAGGGCGAACCGTCTTCTGGCGCTCTGCCCCTACGAGGTCTGCCTGCGGATGTACAATCCCCTGGACAGCCACGACACGCCGAGGTTCCTCACCCTCTGTGGCGGGGACGTGGGAAAGTACCGTCTCGCCGTGGCGCTGCAGATGTGTTTTCCCGGCTGCCCCGCGGTCTACTATGGCGACGAGCTGGGCATGGAGGGCGAGAACGACCCTGACTGCCGCCGCGCCATGGACTGGGGGGCGGCGGAGAGGCAGCCGGAGCTGCTCGGCTGGTTCAGGGAGCTGATAGCCCTGCGGAAAGGCTCTGTTGCCCTGCAGAAAGGCGGCTTTTACAACTCCGTCTGCGACGACGGCGCCAACGTGTTCGGCTTTTGCCGCACGCACGAGGCGGAGGACGTGCTCGTGATCATCAACGCAGGAGAGCGCTGGTACAAGGGCGAGGCCCGAGTGCCGGACGGCTCCGGCGAGTGGCGCGAGGCCTTTTCCGGAGAGACCGTAACTTCTGTAATTAACCCCTCTAAGGACCCGTATTCGGCGGGCTGCCCGGCGGTGCTCAGTCTGAGCATACCGGCGCGGACCGTGAAAATATTCAAACAGGAAAGAAAGCGAGGTCAGAAATGAAAATGAAGAAGTACGTAAAAATGCTGGCGCTCCTGCTTGCCGTGGCAGTAATGGTAGCGACATTAGCTGCCTGCGGCAATGAAGCGCCAGACACCAGTTCACCCCCGCAGGCCAGCGAGACGCCCGGACGCAGCCCGGACGCCGGAGAGCCGACTGTCATCAACTTCTGGCACCATTACAGCGCCCAGTCCGCGGAGAATGAAACCCTTATGAATGTGCTCATCCCCAAGTTCGAGGAGGAGCATCCCGAGTACAAGGTCAACGCCGTCTCTCACGAGTGGGCGGACCTGCACGACAAGATCCTGATAAGCGCGAACTCAAACACCCTGCCCGACGTGGCGAGGCTGGACATAGCCTGGGTACCGGAGTTTGAGGCAATGGACATCCTCGTACCGCTGGACCAGGAGATTGCCGATTTCAGTGATGTCGCCGCGACTCTCCTGCCCAGCGCCATGAGCACCGGCCAGGTGAACGGCAGCTACTACGCCCTCGCGCTCAACACGAACACGAAGATACTCTTCTATAACGCTGAGGCCTTTGAGAATGCGGGCCTTGCCGCGCCAGAGACCATCGACGACATGCTCGCGGCTATCGCCGCGCTCTCCGGCACGAATGAGAACGGCCAGCAGGTTTGGGGCCTGAACGAGCCCGCGCTCGCCGGATGGAACATTCTGCCCTACATCTGGAGCATGGGCGGCGAGATAACCAACGAGGACTACACCCAGGCCACCGGCTTTCTCAACAGCGCCGAGACCGTTGCGGCGGTGCAGATGCTCGCAGACCTTTACAAGAACGGCCAGCTCACGGGCTTCAACAGCGGCGACATCCCGATGACCGACGGCTTCGGCACAGGCCGCTACATGATGCTGCTCGAGGGTCCGTGGAAGACCGCCGAGATGGCGGGAGCCTACCCCGACTTCAAATACGCCACGACCGAGATGCCCGCGGGCTCCGCCGGCTCGATCTCCGTGCTCGGCGGCGAGGACATAGCCATGTTCAACACCGCGAACAAGGAGGGCGCCTGGGAGTTCATGAAGTTCATGACGAGCGAGTTCGCCCAGGAGGAGATGGCCAAGGTCGGCCAGATCCCGGTGAACACCACGGCGCTCGAGAGCGACACGGTCAAGAACGCGGACTACGCGCCCTTCCTCGAGGCCATCACCACTGCGAAGGCCCGCCCGCCCGTAGCCGCCTGGTCCGACATAGACAGCGAGCTGACCACCGCCGTCACCGACATCATCGTTAACGGCGCGGACGCCCAGACCACACTGGACGAACTGGCCGCGAAGGTGGACGCGCTGCTCGCCGGATAACATTCAAATTATAACAGGATACACCATACATCGCAACTGCTTTGTGCGCGGGAGCGCCCACGCCGGCCCTCCCGCGCGCTTTTTTGGAAAGGAGCCCCGATATGCAGCTAAAGCCGAGGCGAAACCGAATCCAGCTCATTGCCCTCCTGCTGCCGGGCGTGCTTGTCTTTGCCCTGTTCACGATATATCCCATTCTGAAGCTGCTGTACATGAGCTTCCTGGAGTGGAACCGCGACAACATGTTCGAGCACAGCTTCGCCGGCCTTTCTAATTATGCAGCCGTGCTCGGCGACGCCACCTTCCGGACGGCCTTTGCCAACACGCTCATCTATACCGTCGTCACTGTGCCGGGCCAGATGGCGCTCGGGCTGCTTGCGGCGGTGCTCATAAACTCCATCCCGCGCTTCCGCGTGACCTTCCGGGTCATCTACTACCTGCCGGTCATAACCTCCTGGGTCATCGTGTCGCTGGTGTTCCGGTACATCTTCAACACCGAGGGCATGCTCAACTACCTGCTCACGAACGTCCTGCACCTGAGCGAGAGCAATATCCGCTGGCTCGATACCCGCTGGGGCGGGCTCACCGTGGCGATGATGCTCGGCATCTGGAAGGGCGTGGGCTGGAACTTGGTCGTGTTCCTCGCCGCCCTGCAGAGCGTGCCGCAGGAGCTCTACGAGTCCGCGTCCATGGACGGCTGCGGGCCTTTCGCCCGGTTCTTCTACATCACCCTGCCCAGCATAAAGCCGACCATACTCTTTGCCCTAGTCATGCTGACGATAGGCGGATTCAATGTGTTCACTTCCATCAAGATGATAACGGACGGCAAGCCCATGCATGAAACAGAGGTCGTGCTGACCTGGATGTACTCCAAGGCATTCAGCTCCGGCGACTTCGGCTACGCCGCGGCGCTGTCCTTCATCGTGGCCGTGACGCTGGCCTTCCTCGCAGTTTTGCAGTTCAAGGCAATGCGTAAAAACGGCGAGAGCCAGTTTTGAGGTGTGATATGCACAAAAGATTTACAAAGAAAAACGCGGCCAACGCCGTAAAATACCTGCTGCTGCTTTTGGGCGGCGCGGTGTCGGTGCTGCCGATGGTATATATGATAAGCACCTCGCTCAAGCCGAATGGCGCGCTCTATGAGTTCCCGCCCAGGTTCTTCCCCTCCGTGGAGGAGCTGACGGCTGAGAACTACCAGTATATCTTCGCGCAGGAAAAGTTCTACCAGAACTTCCTGAACAGTGCGGCGGTCACCATACTGACCGTGCTCATCGCGGCCTTCATAGCGACTGCGCTGGCCTTCTGCCTGGCGCGCTTCCGCTTCCCGGGCCGGAAGCTGCTCTTCGGCCTTGTCATCGGCACAATGATAATCCCGGGAACGACGCTCATCATTACGCAGTACCAGCTGGCGACTTTCCTCAAGCTCACGAACAAGCTCTTCGGCCTCGTGCCCTTCTACGTCGCCTGGGTCATACCCTTCTCGACCTTTATGATAAAGGGCTACATCGAGAGCATACCGCGCGACTATGACGAGGCGGTATACATGGACGGCGGCAGCGTGTTCACGGTGTTCTTCAAGGTCATCTGCCCGCTGGCGAGCCCGGCCATCGCCTCCGTTAGCATCTTCAACTTCCTGACCGCCTGGGAGGAGTTCCCCTGGGCCATGACGGTCATCAATGACAATGCCAAGCGCACTCTTCCCATAGCCATTTCCGGTTTCTTCGGCCAGCACCAGTTTACTCAGTGGGGCTATGTTTTTGCAATGAGCGTTGCAAGCCTTGTGCCGGTGCTCATAGTTTTTGTCTGCTGCCAGAAATACTTCGTCTCCGGCCTGCAGGCAGGAGGTATAAAAGGCTGAGAGTGTGAAAGAGCTACGCGACGCATGCCCGCTGTTCCTATCGGAGCGGCGGGCTTTGCCGGCTCTTGCAATATTTGGCCGCATGGCTTATTATATTGCCGCAATAGCCGCATGGAAAGGGAGTTGATCTCATGCTTTGGCTCTTTTTTGCGCTGGGCTCGGCCATGTTTGCCGGCCTTACCGCCATTTTGGCCAAGATCGGCATTGAAAATGTCAACTCTACTCTTGCAACTGCGCTGCGCACCGTGGTGGTGCTCGTTTTCTCGTGGGTCATGGTTTTCATCGTCGGCTCTCAGTCGGGCATCGGCGATATCTCCGGACGCACACTGCTCTTCCTTGTGCTTTCGGGTCTGGCTACGGGCGCCTCGTGGCTATGTTATTTTCGCGCGCTGCAGCTTTCTTTTCCTGGGTCGTGCTCAAGGAGAAACTCAGCCGCCGCGCGGCGGTCGGTTTGGTGCTGATAGTCCTGGGAACGGGAGCCATGCTGCTATAAAAACATACACAGGTGAAAAAACAGGCGCCGACCGCGGCGCCTGTTTTTTTCTTCATGCGCGGAGAAGTGGGCGCTCTGGGAATTGTGAGGCTGCGGAAGTTCTGTTATAATGTGGTCAGTATGCTCTAATTTTCCGGTAATGGAAAGGACGGTGCCGAACTTGAACTATAAAACGCTCTACACCGTGATAGTCGCAGACGATGAGGACGAGCTCAGGGACGCCGTTTGCAGCATGATACCTTGGGAGGACTGCGGCTTTCGTCTGGTCGGCAGTGCCAGCAACGGACTGGACGCCTTGCAGCTGGTGGAAAAACTGGAGCCGGACCTGCTCCTCACGGACATAAGGATGCCCTTTATCTCCGGTATCGAGCTTGCGCGCCAGGTGCGGGAGGTACGCCCAGCGACGAATATCGCCTTCCTGAGCGGGTTTGACGACTTTGAATACGCCCAACAGGCAATACAATACAACATTATCAGCTATATGCTCAAACCCCTTACGGTCGAGGGACTGGGCGCCGAACTGCGCGTCATCCGCCAGAAGATAGACGCGCAATTTGCGATGTTCCGCCAGGCCCCCTCCAGAGCGGACGGCCCGGACCTGCGCGCGGCCATGCTCATGCCTCTTGTCCTGGACGACTTTGCGGAACCGGAGGGCGATTCGCACGCGGAGGCCTATGCCAGGCAGTGCGGACTCCTGCGCGACAAGGGGGACAGGCCCTTTTACACGGTCATGGTGTCGATCCTTCTGGGAGAGGACGGGACAAACCGGACCCCTCCGGCCTTTGTCGCCTCCGTGGACAGGCTGGCCGCGAAATATATGCGCAGCGTGAGCTTTTTTGCCTCGGGCAAGGTCATCACGGTCCTGCTGGGCAACCCTTCGGATTTTGAAGAATACCTGCACATCCTTGCGGACGAGCTGCCGCAGATGGCGGACAGGGTCCTGGGAAGACGCTGCCGGATCGGAGTGAGCCGTGCGGTGCGGAGCCTGAGCGAACTGCACGGAGCTTATCGAGAGGCCATGGAGGCGCTCAGACAGGGGGACCGTTCCGAGAGCGGCGCGCAGTTTATAAGCGACCTGGCCCCCGCGGTCAAGGGCGGGAATCTCCTCTGCAAGAGGGCGCTCGAGGCGCTTGACCAGAACTATATGGACGCCGGCCTCTCGCTCGTGTCGCTCAGCGGGATGTTGGACGTCAGTCCGAACCATCTCAGCGCCTGCATAAAGAAATACGCCGGCGAGACCTTCATAAACATCCTCATCCGCAAACGAATGGAGGCTGCGCGCGAGCTGCTCGCTTCCTCCAACCTCAAGATACAGGAGATCTCACTGCGCTGCGGCTACACGGACCAGCACTATTTCAGCTACTGCTTCAAGAAATACTGCGGCGAGTCCCCGAATGCGATGCGGCGCAGACTGGAGACGGGGAAAGCAGGTGAGGGGGCTTGAACGGCAATACCTCACGCAGGGGCCTGCGCATCACCACAATACTCGTGACCATGGTCGTGGGAGTTGTGGCGATCATCCTGGTCTGCTGCATCCTGCTTTTTTTGAACCGCTACCGCAGCGCGATGGTCCAGAGCGCGCGGACTAACAGCGCCCAGGCAGTGAGTCAGGTATCAAACACGGTCGGCAGTTACATGAGGGACATGTACCAGGCAATGGAACTGGTGGAGCAGTCAGTCTCCGAGCCGGGAGAGAACCGGGACAAGCTCCTGGCCGCCTTTTTGAAGTTCCGGCCGGACGTCGTCGCCGTGACGAGCTATTCGCCGGAGGGCAGCCTGCTTGACTGCTGGTCTCCGGGCCGGGAACCCAGGGAGGAGATATTCAGAAACCTCTCTTTCGACCTTGAGCTTGCTCAGAATGCGGAGAGCTCATATATGAGCGCCCCGCACGTGGAGACAATTTTTGAGGGCTACTATCCCTGGGTCGTCACCATGACCTCGCCGCTGGAGGCGGGGGGAGAGGCCGCCTGGGTCTCTCTCGACCTGAGCTTTTCCAGCATATCGAGCTACATAAACAACGTCAGCATCGGCCAGCGAGGCTACTGCTTTCTCATGGACGCGGATGGCAACATCGTCTACCATCCGCAGCAGCAGCTGCTATATGCCGGACTCAAATCTGAAAACACGGAAGCCCTCGCCGCGCTGGAGGACGGTGCCTATGCGGACGACACCGTCATCTACTGCCTTAACAGCGTGGGCGACAGCGGCTGGAGAGTCGTCGGCGTGAGCTATGTGGACGAGCTCGTTAACCGGAACGTGAACGAGATGATAAACCTCTCCTTCTGGCTGGCGGCGGCGGTCCTTGGAGTGGCGCTCCTGACGAGCTGGCTGCTCTCGAAGCTGCTGGGCAGGCCGCTTCGCGGCCTCGCCTCGGCTATGGAGAGCTTCGAGGCTGACGCCGACCATTTCACCTACCGTCCCGTCGGCGGTACGCGGGAGGTGCAGGAGCTCTCCGCCTCCTTCGAGCACATGGTGCTGAGGATACAGCAGCTCATGTCCACCGTCCGCGAGGAGGAGATAAACCTCCGCAAGACGGAGCTCAAGGCCCTCCAGGCCCAGATAAACCCCCATTTCCTCTACAACACCCTGGACTCCATCGCCTGGATGTGCGAGCAGGGCCGCAACGCGGATGCTGTGAAAATGGTCCACGCCCTCGCCCGGCTCTTCCGCATCAGCATCAGCCGCGGACACGAGCTCATACCAATCGCCAAGGAGATAGAGCACGCGGAAAGCTACCTCCAGATACAGATGTACCGCTACAAAAACCAGTTCACCTATGCCTTTGACGTGGACCCGGACTGCCTGGGCTACTACTGCAACAAGATAACCCTGCAGCCCATCATCGAGAACGCCATCACCCACGGCCTTGACCTCATGGTGGAGGAGGGACGCATAGACGTCCGCGTGCGCTCGGACGGGGAGGACATCGTGTTCAGCGTCCAGGACAACGGTGTGGGCATGAGCGAGGAGCAGATCGAGGCGACGATGCGCCAGGAGCCCACGGACAGGACGGGCATAGGCATCCGCAACGTGAACGACAGGCTGAAGATATATTTCGGCAGGGGCTACGGCCTGCACATTACGAGCGAGCCGGACGTCGGCACCTGCGTGGAGATAAGGATGCCGAAGATAAGGGAGGGCGACTATGAAAAGAAATAAGGCCGCTGTGCTCTGCGCCCTCCTGGCAGGGGTCCTGATGAGCGGATGCGCGTCGCCGGGAGCGGAGACAGAGCAATACTCGGTCGCGTTGGTGGCAAAGTCCACTGAGACGGAGTTCTGGCTCTCTGTCTTTGCAGGCGCAGAGGCCGCCGCGACGGAATATAACATAAGGCTGGACATCACCGGTCCGGAGACGGAAGAGGATTATGAGGCTCAGAACCGCATGATAGCGGAGGCGGTCTCCGCCGGGGCGGACGCTTTGGTGTTTTCGGCCATAGACTATGAGAACAACGCCTCGGCCATAGACGCAGCGGCGGAGGCGGGTGTAAAGGTCGTCGCCATAGACAGCAGCGTGGCCTCCGGAATGGTCAGCACCTACATAGGAACGGACAATCACGCGGCGGGAAGGATGGCGGCGCAGGCGGCGCTTGACGGCGTCGAGGGTCAATTGACGGTAGGCCTGGTGAACTACGATATCAGCAGCGCAAACGGGCAGGAGCGCGAACTCGGCGCGCGGGAACTGCTTGGTGAGAGCGGAAGGGCGGAGGTCGTGGCGGTCATCAACACTCTGGCGGAGGCCGGTCAGGCCCAGAAGGACGCGGAGGCGATGCTCCGGGAGCACCCGGAGATAAACGTGCTGATAGCCTTCAACGAGCCCACCAGCGTCGGAGCGGCATACGCCGTGGATTCGCTGGACCTGTCCGAGAGCGTGTTCCTCGTGGGCTTTGACTCGAACGTCGCTACGGTGGATGGCTTGCAGGACGGCTGCGTGGACGCGCTCATCGTCCAAAACCCCTACGCCATGGGCTACCTCGGCGTGGAGAGCGCCTATAAACTGTTATCGGACGGGGGAGAAGAACTGGAAACGGTCGTGGATACCTCTACCCAGATCGTGGATAGAGAGAATATGTTTACCATGGACAGCCAAAAGGCTTTGTTTGCATTTGAGCAGCGATAAAATTGAGCGTATTGCACAATTAGTAGGGGGTGTATTTTGATAAATTATTATAATCGAATAAAAAATCACACTTCCTTTCGGTAAAATTTAACCTTGTATTCCAAAAAATATTTTAATAAGATTATGGTAGAATGGATGGGTTTTAAGAGGAAACCCGTTCAGAATAATGAAATGAAAGAGGTTGATTCCGGTGAAAAAGTTTCTTGCGCTGATCCTCGCCCTGGTCATGGTATTCTGCCTGGCGGCCTGCGGCGGCACGGACAGCACCCCCAGCGATGCTCCCACCAGCGATGCTCCCACCAGCGATGCCCCTGCCAGCGACGCCCCCGAAGGCGGCGACACCACCGTTGCCAACAAGGATAAGCCCCTGGTCTGGTTCAACCGTCAGCCCTCCAACAGCACCACCGGCGAGCTGGATATGGCGGCCCTGACCTTCAACGAGAACACCTACTACGTCGGCTTCGACGCCAACCAGGGCGCCGAGCTGCAGGGCACCATGATCCTTGACTACATCAAGGCCAACATCGAGGGCCTCGACCGCAACGGCGACGGTATCATCGGCTACGTCCTGGCTATCGGCGACATCGGCCACAACGACTCCATCGCCCGTACCCGCGGCGTGCGCAGCGCGCTCGGCACCGCCGTCGAGGTCGACGGCGTCATCGACAGCACCCCTGTCGGCACCAACATCGACGGCACCTCCACCTACGTCAAGGACGGCACCCTCGAGATCGACGGCACCACCTACATCGTGCGTGAGCTGGCCTCTCAGGAGATGAAGAACTCCGCCGGCGCCACTTGGGACGCCGCCACCGCCGGCAACGCGATCGGCACCTGGGCTTCCTCCTTCGGTGAGCAGATCGACATCGTGGCCTCCAACAACGACGGCATGGGCATGTCCATGTTCCTCGCCTGGTCCAAGGCTGAGGGCGTGCCGACCTTCGGCTACGACGCCAACTCCGACGCTGTCGCCGCTATCGCCGAGGGCTACGGCGGCACCATCAGCCAGCACGCCGACGTGCAGGCTTACCTGACCCTCCGCGTCCTGCGCAACGCCCTTGACGGCGTGGACATCGACACCGGCATAGGCACCGCCGACGACGCGGGCAACGTGCTCTCCGAGGACGTCTTCTACTACGACGAGGCCTCCCGCAGCTACTACGCCCTGAACGTTGCCGTCACCGCTGAGAACTACGAGAGCTTCCTGGATTCCACCGTCACCTACGAGCCCGTTTCCAACCAGCTCGACGCGACGGCCCACCCGACCAAGAACGTCTGGCTCAACATCTACAACTCCGCCGACAACTTCCTGGGCTCCACCTATCAGCCGCTGCTCCAGAAGTACGACGATCTGCTGAACCTGAACGTCGAGTACATAGCCGGCGACGGCCAGACCGAGTCCAACATCACCAACCGTCTGGGCAACCCCGACATGTATGATGCCTTCGCCATCAACATGGTCAAGACCGACAACGCCGCCTCCTACACCGGCCTCCTCAGCCAGTGAGCCGGCGCGCAGTAAAACTCACAGTTAACTGAAACCTTTGCTATTAGGGGGATCAAGCATCCCCCTGATAGCAATTTGTGATGAAAGCCGGGGAAAGCCGGCAATTCTTAAACGGGAGTAACTAGAATGGCAGATGCGAAAAACGACATCGTCCTGTCAATACGCGGTATGAGCAAGTCCTTCGGCAGGAACCGGGTGCTTGACCATATCAATCTGGACGTGAAGCGCGGTACTGTCATGGGGCTTATGGGCGAGAACGGCGCCGGAAAGTCGACGATGATGAAGTGTCTTTTCGGCACCTACCAGAAGGACGAGGGGAAGATCTTTCTGAACGGCAAGGAGATCAGCTTCTCCGGGCCGAAGGACGCGCTGGAAAACGGTATCGCCATGGTGCACCAGGAGCTGAACCAGTGCCTGGAGCGGAGCGTGACGGACAACCTGTTCCTTGGCCGCTACCCGACGAACGGCGCGGGCATCGTGGACGAGGGCGGGATGAAGAAGAAGGCTTCGGAGCTCTTCCGCAAGCTGGGCATGACGGTGAACCTCAGCCAGCCCATGCGGAACATGTCCGTTTCCCAGCGGCAGATGTGCGAGATAGCCAAGGCCATCTCGTATAACTCGCAGGTCATAGTGCTTGACGAGCCCACCTCTTCGCTGACAGTGCAGGAGGTCGACAAGCTCTTTGAAATGATGCGGATGCTGCGGGATCAGGGCATCTCGCTCATATATATCTCTCACAAGATGGACGAGATATTCGAGATCTGCGACGAGATATCCGTGCTGCGCGACGGCAAGATGATCATGACGAAGCCCACTGCGGAGACGAACATGGGCGAGCTCATAGCCGCCATGGTCGGCCGCTCGCTGGAGAGCCGCTTCCCGCCGGTGGACAACTCCCCGGGCGACACGATCCTCTCCGTGCAGCACCTTTCCACGAAGTACGCGCCTTATTTGCAGGACATCAGCTTCGATGTGAGAGAGGGCGAGATCTTCGGGCTCTACGGACTTGTCGGCGCAGGCAGGACGGAGCTTCTGGAGACCATCTTCGGCGTGCGCACCAGGGCCGCCGGACGCGTGTACTTCAAAAACAGGCTCATGAACTTCTCGAACGCCAAGGAGGCCATCGAGCACGGCTTTGCAATGATAACCGAAGAGCGCAAAGCAAACGGCCTCTTCTTAAAATGCGACCTCACCTTCAATACGACCATCGCCAACCTCAGGCAATATAAGGCCGGCCCCGCGCTGTCCACGCCCAAGATGGTGAAAGCCACCAACAAGGAGATCAAGACCATGCGCACCAAGTGCATGGGTCCGGACGACATGATAACCAGTCTCTCCGGCGGCAACCAGCAAAAGGTCATCTTCGGCAAGTGGCTCGAGCGCGAACCGCAGGTCTTTATGATGGATGAGCCGACGAGGGGCATAGACGTCGGCGCGAAGTACGAGATATACGAACTTATAATCAAGATGGCAAAAGCGGGCAAAACTATCATAGTCGTCTCCTCCGAGATGCCCGAGATCCTGGGCATCACGAACCGCATAGGCGTCATGTCCAACGGTCACCTCTCCGGCATCGTGAACACGAAGGAGACAAATCAGGAAGAGCTCCTGAGACTCAGCGCAAAATACCTGTAAGGTAGGAGAAAATGCTTATGGCAGCAGAAATCACGAAAATTTTGACGGCTGAGCAGGAAGCTCAGCTCCTGCAGCCGATCGACGAGTATGTGGGCGCCATACAGGAGAAGATAAACGCCCTGCGTCTGAACGGCACGGACAAGGTCCTGGATATACAGAACAGCCTCGAAAACCTCAAGCGCGACCGCATCTATACGGCTGATGAAAAGCAGAAACGCGCCGCAGAGCTCAAGCAGGAGCTCGCCAAGGCCAAGGAGGTCGAGGCGAAGAACAAGGCCGAGGTCTCCGAGCTCATAGCAGAGGCCGAAAGCTACCTCAAGGCCAACTACGGCGCCTACTATCAGGCCGTCTGCGCAAGCTGCAGGGATGAGAACGTCCTCGCCCAGACCCACTATAAAGAGGCAGTCGAGCAGCTTAACCGCGAGCACCAGGAGACGGTGGCGAAGCTCTCCGATCAGCAGGAGCTCAAGGACGAGAAATACGTCCACAAAAACCGCCTCTTCGACGCGAAAATGTCCCTGCTCAAGGAAAAGCAGAGCATAAAGGACAGGCGCCACGTGGCCTTCGACCACAAGTACCACCTCATCGACCTGCTCCGCATGTCGAAGTTCACCGCCGGAGAGAGCCTGGCCCAGAAGGCGGAGAACTACCGTTACACCTTCAACCGGCGCGACTTCTTCCTGCGCAACGGCCTGTACATAGCAATAATCATCATCTTCATCGGCCTGTGCATCGTGACGCCCATCATAAAGGGCGTGCCGCTGCTCACCGTGAACAATATCCTGAACATCCTGTCCCAGGCCTCGCCTCGTATGTTCCTGGCTCTGGGCGTCGCGGGACTGATACTGCTGGCCGGCACGGACCTGTCCATAGGCCGTATGGTCGGTATGGGCATGACCGCCGCGACCATCATCATGCACAACGGCCCCAACACCGGCTCTGTATTCGGCAAGGTCTTCGACTTCACCGGCGTGCCGCTGCTCGGCCGCGTGTTCCTCGCGCTCTTCGTCTGCATCGTGCTGTGCACCATCTTCACCACGATAGCCGGATTCTTCACCGCGAAGTTCAAAATGCACCCCTTCATCTCGACCATGGCCAACATGCTCGTCATCTTCGGCCTCGTCACCTACTCGACGAAGGGCGTCTCCTTCGGCGGCATCGACAGCACTATCCCCACCATGATAATCCCGCGCCTGGGCAAGTTCCCGACCATCATACTCTGGGCGGCGGCTGCCGTTGTGGTCGTGTGGTTCATCTGGAACAAGACCACCTTTGGCAAAAACCTCTACGCCGTCGGCGGAAACCCTGAGGCGGCCTCCGTCTCCGGTATCTCCGTGTTCAAGGTCACGGTCGGCGCCTTCATCATGGCCGGCGTGCTCTACGGCTTCGGCTCTTGGCTCGAGTGCATCCGCATGATCGGCTCTGGTTCCGCGGCTTACGGCCAGGGCTGGGAGATGGACGCCATCGCGGCCTGCGTCGTCGGCGGTATATCCTTCACCGGCGGCATCGGCAAGATCTCCGGCGTCGTCGTCGGCGTGTTCATCTTCACCGCGCTGACCTACTCCCTGACCACGCTGGGCATCGATACCAACCTGCAGTTCGTGTTCTCCGGTATCATCATTCTCGTCGCGGTCATGCTGGACTGCCTGAAGTACGTCCAGAAGAAGTAATCGAAAGAGAAAAAGCAGTAAACCGCTGCAAGACGCGCACAACGCAGTTTGCAGCGGTTTAACTCTGCGGAAAGAGGTTCGTTATGACATTACAAGAACTGGGCGCGGTGCGCCGTGCGCTGGATGCGGGCGAGCTGGACGAAAGGCTGGCTCAGCTCAGATACGGCGAGACGGAAAAGGCCCGGGCGAAAGTCAGAAACGTGCTCGAGGGTTTCGAGCGCAGCTTCGGCGCGGATGATAAGAGGCCCGTGGCGCTCTGCTCTGCTCCTGGACGTACGGAGATCTGCGGTAACCACACCGATCACCAGCATGGCCGGGTGCTCGCCGGGGCGGTGGACCTAGACTTCCTCGCCTGCGCGGCCAAGAACGGTACGAACAGGATACGCTTCCAGTCCGAGGGCTGGCCCATGGTCGAGGTGGAGCTCGACGAGCTCATACCCAAGGCCGCGGAGCGGGAGAGCACCGCGGCGCTTGTGCGCGGCATGGCCGGGCTTGTGAAGGAGCGCGGTTATGAGGTCGGCGGTTTCGACGTATACGCGGCTTCCGAGGTGCTTCCGGGCTCGGGCCTGTCGTCCTCGGCGGCCTGTGAGGTGCTGCTGGGCGCCATTGAAAACCGACTTTTTTGCGGCGGCGAGCTCGACGCCGTGACGATAGCCCAGCTGGGCCAGCGGGCCGAAAACGTCTATTTCGGCAAGCCGAGCGGGCTTATGGACCAGATGGCCTCCTCTGTAGGCGGAGCTGTGTCCATAGACTTTGCGGACCCTGCCTCGCCGGTGGTACGGAGCGTCAGGGTGGACCTGGAGGCGCTGGGTTACGCCCTCTGCATCATCGACTCCGGAGCGAGCCACGCGGCGCTCACCGGCGAGTACGCCTCCATCCCGGAGGAGATGGCGGCGGTCTCGGCCTATTTTGGCAAGAGCGTCCTGCGCGAGGTGGACGAGGCGGAGTTTCTGCGCGCCCTTCCGGAGCTGAGGAAGGTCGCCGGCGACCGCGCCGTACTGCGCTGCCTGCACTTTTTCGCGGACGACAGGCGCGCCGCGGAGGAGGCGGGCGCGTTGGAGCACGGCGACATGAACGCTTTCCTCGCAATGGTGAGGGAGTCCGGACGCTCGTCCTGGCAGCTTTTACAGAACATCACGCCGACGGGCGCGGTGAAGGAGCAGGCGATAGCCGTCGCGCTGACCGTGGCCGAACGCGCGCTGGAGGGCAGGGGCGCCTGCCGCATACACGGCGGCGGTTTCGCGGGGACCATCCAGGCCTTTGTGCCGCTGGATATGCTGGAAAGCTTCAAGGCGGAGACGGAGAGCGTCCTTGGCGAAGGGAGCTGCAAGGTGCTCAGCATACGCCCGGTGGGCGGCACAACACTCTGGCCCTGAACGGAATGAAAGAATAAAGGAGAGCGTATCGTGAGATGCGCTCTCCTTTTTTGTTCGGCGCAAGAGACCGGCCGGCTTGGAAAAGCTGAAAACATAGGGCGCCGGCGTTTTAGAATTCATGGAGAGTTGAGGGTGGTAAAAATGAAAAGCAACAGGCTCAACTATACGCAAGTTGTATGGGAGATAACAAAGCTGCTGCAAGAGGCGGAGTCTCTTGAGGACGCGCTGCGCACCAGTCTGAGCGAGGTAGTAAAAGCGGTGGGCGCCGAAGCGGGGACCATCTGGTTCTACAACTCTGCCGGGGACAGGCGCATATATCCCTCTTTCATCATAGGCGGGGCAGACCTCACGGGCATGAGTCTGGCTGAGGGCGAGGGCATCGCGGGCCAGGTCGTGCAGTCGGGCAAGACCACAGTCGTAAAGGACTGCCAGAAGGACGAACGCTGGGCCGGGCGGTTCGACGAGGCCACGGGCTTTGTGACGAAGAGCATGGTCTGCGTTCCGCTCATCAACAAATATGAGACCATCGGCTGCATCCAGATAATCAACAAGAAGGACGGCTCACTCTACGACGACGCGGACGTGGCGCTCTGTGAGGACCTCGCCATGCTCACGGCCATCGCCATCGACGGGCGCGGCCTGAATCTCGGCTTTGCGGAGGAGAAGAAGTCCATCATCTCACTGCGCGGCGTGACGAAGGTTTTCGGCCAGGGCGACACGCAGATACAGATACTCAAGGGCGTGAACCTCGACGTGCGCGAGGGAGAGTTCCTGGTCATCCTCGGCGAGTCCGGCTGCGGCAAGAGCACGATGCTGAATATCATAGGCGGAATGGACCAGCTCACCGGCGGCACCTTCCTCTTTGACGGCGAGGACTACTCCCACGCCGACGAAAAGACACTCACCATGTACCGCCGGCACTCCGTGGGCTTCATATTCCAGGCCTACAACCTCATGACTACGCTGACGGCCAAGGAGAACCTTGAGTTCATAGGCGAGTTGTGCGAGGACCCGATGGACGCCGAGGCCGCGCTCGAGCGTGTCGGTCTGCTGGGCAGGAAGGACAACTACCCCTCCCAGATGTCCGGCGGCCAGCAGCAGCGCGTCTCCATCGCCCGAGCGCTCATGAAGAAGCCGCGCCTCATCCTCGCCGACGAACCCACCGCCGCTCTCGACTACGAGACCAGCATCGAGGTTCTCACCGTGCTCGAGGAGGTAATCAAGGCCGGCACGACCATGCTCATGGTCACGCACAACGAGGAGATCGCCAAGATGGCCAACCGCGTCATCCGCATGAAGGGCGGGGTGGTAGCCGAGATCATCGTGAACAGGCATCCCGCCGCCGCGAAGGAGTTGGTCTGGTGATGAAAGCCACAGGTCTTAAACATCAGGCTGCAGAGTACGACGGGTACGGTAAGCCTCAAGAACGCCAGCGGCAAGAGCGTATCCATCCGCGAGGGGATGAAGCTATACAGCGGCTACACGATAAGCACCTCCGCCAAGAGCTACGCCTACGTCAGCCTGGACAGCACCAAGGTCGTGAAGCTGGACGCCTCGACAAAGGTCGAGGTCCGCAAGAGCGGCTCCAGGCTGGAGCTGCTGGTGTCCTCCGGCGAGCTGTTTTTCAACGTGTCTGCCCCGCTCTCCTCGAGCGAGACGCTGAACATACGCACCTCGACGATGGTGACGGGCGTGCGCGGCACCTCCGGCGTGGTTAGCGTCACGGCAACGGGCGGCTCCGGAGTCAGCATCTATGACGGCACGGTCCAGGTCAAGAGCCTGGCGAGCGGCGAGAATCTGAGCGTCTCAGCGGGCGAGAGGCTGACTGTGGAACAGTCCGCCGCCTCGACCTCCGAGCTGACTGAGACCGATGTCCCCGGTTTTGCAGCCGTGGAGATAGCGGCGGACGAGAGCCTTCAGGAGCGCATCGAGTCGGCCTCCAGCCTGGACGTCGCCGGGATCGTGAGCGGCGCGCAGGAAAAGCTGGCCGCCGACGAGGCCGAAGCTGAAGCCGCTCAGGCCGCCGTCGACGCGGCCGCGGAGGGCCTGGACGGCGGAGTCATACGCTTGCCGGGCATAGAACATGCCTTGCCCTCGATGCCGGTCATAATACCCAGCTTCGAGCCCGGTCCCAGCCCTACGGAGACTGCCGAGCCCAGTCCCACTGAAACCACAGAGCCGACGCCTACGCCCACTCCTACCCCGACGCCAACGCCGACGCCGACACCCACGCCTACTCCTACACCAACACCCACGCCCACTCCCACGCCGGCGGTCACAGACAGCTCCAATGTCATAAGCACAGACAGGGAGATGACGGCAAGCGAGCTGAACGCGATCCTGGCCGATGCCGGTGAACTGAAGGTCAATGACGGCGTCACGCTGACTATAACGGAGGACGTGACAACAAATAAATACGGCGGTCTTTCCTTTACTGGCGACGGGACGATAGCCGTTGCAGCAGGCGTCACCGTGACTATAAGCGGAAGCTATACCAACTATGTTTACGGCAACCTCACTTTCAGCGGCAATTTTGTCGTCTCCGGCTGCACTCTGAGTATCGGTTCGGGTTACTCCCTCACAAACAACGGCACAATCACGCTCACGAACAATGGCGAGGTCAGCGGTACGGTCGCCGGCAATCAGCCCGTGACAGCGTGACGGGTGACGCACATGCTCAAAAAACGTTTTACCAAGGCGGCGGTCGCGCTGGGCGGAGCGCTGGTGTTCACGCTCGCGGCGCTGCTGGGCCTCTTCTACAGCCCGGACCAGATGCTGGCCGACGCGCTCTATCAGAAGCCGGAGGCGCTGGACGGGAACATCTTCGTCATAGGCATCGACGAGCGCGCCATAGACGACATCGGCCCCTATCAGACCTGGGGCCGGGACGTCATGGCCATGGCCATCGAGGCGCTGAACGCGGACCCGGAGAACCGTCCCGCCGCCATCGGCATCGACGTGCTCTACATAGGCGAGACGGAGCCTGAGCTCGACAAATGGCTCGCAGAGGCCGCCGGAGCCTGCGGCAACGTCGTCGTCGCCTCCGTTGCTAACTTCGGCACGGAGCTCGTCACGGAGGACACGGGCAGCTTCTACCTCGAGGACTACTCCGTCCTATCCTACGAGGAGCCGTATGATGCCCTGCGCGCGGTCACGGCCCAGGGCCACATAAACGCCATGTACGACGCGGACGGCGTGCTGCGCCACGGCATCCTGCGGATAGACCTGCCGGATGGGCGCAGCGTACCCTCCTTTGCCTATGCCATCTACCAGAAATACGCCGAGGCCCACGGCCTTCCCACGGAACTCGAGGTGCCGACCGACGAGCTCTACCGCTTTTATGTGGATTACACTGCCCTGCCGGGCGGCTACTACGAGGGCATATCCGTCACGGACCTGCTGGCGGGCGAATTCCCGGCCGAGCAGTTCAAGGACGCCGTCGTGCTCATCGGCCCCTACGCCGCCGGGCTTTCCGACTACGTGACAACGGCCATAGACCGCGCCTCGCTCATGTACGGCGTGGAGTACCAGGCGAACGTCATAAACCAGTTTATAAACGGGAGCTTCAAGCTGGAGGTCTCGAACTACCTGCAGGCGCTCGCGCTCTTTGTGCTTTCCGCCGCATGTCTTTACTTCTTCATAGGCCGGAAGCTGCGCTGGGCGCTCATAGTCTGGCTTGCCGCGGCTGGCGGGAGCCTGCTGCTCTGCCTGGGGCTCTACGGCGCGGGCTATGTCCTGCACCCGCTCTGGTTCTCACTGACCGTAACGGTGTTTTTCGTCGGCGCCGTGGCCTGGAACTACGTCCAGGCGGCGGTGGAGAAGCGGAAGATCTCGAACACCTTCAAGCGCTACGTCGCGCCTGAAATCGTCGGAGAGCTGCTGCGCGAGGGTACGGATTCTCTCGGACTCGGCGGCAAACTCTGCGACATAGCCGTGCTCTTCGTGGATATCCGCGGCTTCACCACCATGAGCGAGGTCCTGACGCCGCAGGAGGTCGTCTCCATCCTCAACCGCTACCTCTCGCTCACGACGGACTGCATCATGAAAAACCACGGTACGCTGGACAAATTCGTGGGCGACTGCCCATGGCCATCTGGAACGCGCCCGTCGAGCAGGAGGACTACGTCATGAACGCCTGCAAGGCCGCTGTGGACATGGTGGAGGGTTCGAAGGCGCTCTCGCAGGAGCTCCTGGAGAAGTTCGGACGCACCGTATCTTTCGGTATAGGCGTCCACTGCGGCAGCGCCGTCGTGGGGAACATAGGCGCGGAGATGCGCATGGACTTCACCGCGATAGGCGACACGGTGAACACGAGCGCCCGGCTCGAGGCAAACGCCCCGGCGGGCAAGATCTACATCAGCCGGGACGTAGTCGAGCGCCTGGGCGGCAGGATCCGCACGACCTCGCTGGGCGACGGCATCAGTCTGAAAGGCAAGTCGCAGAAGCTGGAGATATTCCTCCTGGACGGCATAGCCGAAGGGGAGTCAGGCACAGAGGTGAAGATTTGATGAAAAAACTGCTATCCATCCTGCTGGCGGCGGCGCTTGTCCTAGCGCTGACGGCCCCGGTGCTGGCCTCGTATGAGACGGAGCCCGGCACTGCTGCGGCCTCGGGCCTGGCCGTCGTGGACGGGGCGCTGTATGTGGCAGACAGCTACAACCGTGCCGTGTGGCGCATCTCGGAGGGAAAAACAGAGCTGGCCGCGGGGCGGACCGACGTAAAGGACCTCTCGGGCAGGCCCGTTGGCGGGTACAAGGACGGGACCGCGCTGGAGGCGGTGTTTGAGGAGCCCTGGGGCCTCGCGCCGTACAGGGACGGCTTGCTCATAACGGACAGCGGCAACGGTGCGGTACGTTATCTGGACCTGGCCGAGGGCCGGGTCTACACGGCGATAAGCGGACTGGATATGCCGACGGGCATAGCCGCGGGCGAGGACGGCTGCGCCTATATCTCGGACACAGGCAGCGGGAAACTCTACCGGCTGGACGCCGACGGGAAAGTGAAGGTGTATGTCTCCTCCGGGCTCTCTGAGCCAACCGGCCTTGCCTGGTCAGACGGCGTGCTGTATGTGGCGGAGACGGGGGCGCACCGCATCGTCACGGTGGAAGGCGGAATGATAAGCCCGCTCGCGGGCGCAGCGCTCACGGGCGACGCGGCCTATGACGGGGACTATCTGAACGGCAGCGCGGACAAGGCGCGCTTTTCCGGACCGCAGGGTGTGGCCGTGGGTCCGGACGGCAGCGTATATATAGCGGACACGGGCAACGGAGCCGTCCGCCTGCTGCGGGACGGTGTGGTCACGACTCTGGCGGAGTCCGACGGAGAGGACAACTGGCCCGTATCGCCCCGGGCGCTGCTGCCGGAGGGCGGCGTGCTGTACGTGGGGGACGTGTTCACGCGGTCCATCCGCGCGCTGGAGGCGGACGGAACGGGTCTGGGCTTCGAGGATGTGGAGCCCGGCGCCTGGTACTACGACGCTGTGGCCTTTGTCTGCTCGAACGGCCTGTTTAACGGCACCTCCGAGGGGCGCTTCTCGCCTGATGGGACGATGACGCGGGCAATGCTGATAACTGTTTTGGCGCGGAGCGACAGCGTGGATACGACGACGGGGGACAGCTGGTACTCGGCGGCGGTGGGCTGGGCGCAGGAGAGCGGCGTTTCGGACGGGACGGCGCTCGAGGAGCCGGTCACGCGCGAGCAGCTTGCCGCGATGCTCTATCGACTTTCCGGCTCTCCCGAGACGGACTACAGCCTGGAGGGCTATTCCGACGCCGGTGAGGTCAGCACTTGGGCGGCGAAGGCCATGGCTTGGGCCGTCGAAAACGGGATAATAGAGGGTGCGGCTCAGGACCTCTTGAGCCCAGGCTCCAGCGCTCTGCGCGCCCAGACGGCTGCCATGCTGCAGAGATACCTGGAGCTGTGAGCCCGCGCCGCGGAGCCGGCTGAACATCTGAACACAAGAAAAGCCCCGGGAGGCATTCGCCTCCCGGGGCCGTTTTGTTGTTCGCGGTTCAGCAGAGGATGTCGCGCAGGTCCTCCAGCAGACGGGCGGCGTGAAAGCCACCGTGAACTGCATCTATGACCATGCCCTGCTTGAGCGTGTTGCCTATGCAGATGACCTTGCCGACCTTGCCGGCGACCGCCTTGGCCAGGCTGCGGTCGGGCTTGAAGCCCACGGCCAGCACCAGCAGGTCGCAGTCTATCTCCACGCGGCTGCCGTCTGCGTGCTCAACGGTCACGCTGCCCTCTCCGGCCCGCACCAGCTTGGAGCTGTAGTGGCCGCTTATCCTGTCGGAATAGGTCTCAAACAGGTCGCGGAGCGCCAGGTGCTGGTTCAGCGCCGTCGTGGAATTTGCAAGCGGCTTGTCTCCCATCTCGACCACCGTGACCTCCTTGCCGAGGTCGACCAGATGCATAGCGGTCTCGCAGCCGACGTCGCCGGCGCCGAGGATGACCACCCTCTGCGCATCGGTACCCTCCAGCAGCACCTTCGTGGCGGGCTGGACCATGGCGTTCCCGGCCACGCCCTCGACGGGGGGGACGATCGGCTCCGCGCCGTAGGCCATTATGACCGCGTCGGGCGCGCGCTCGATGATGCTCTCGGCGTCGGCCCGCTTGTTGTAGACTATCTTGACGCCGCTGCGCTCCAGCCGGCGCGTGACGGACTCTATATACCAGGGTATCTCGTGCTTGAAGGCGGGGACACCTGCGGCCCGGAAAATGCCGCCGAGCTTGTCCGACTTCTCCCAGAGTTCGACATTAAAGCCGCGCTGCTTGGCGATGAGCGCCGCCTCTATACCGCCGGGGCCGCCGCCGACCACCAGCACGTCCATAGCCTTCCGCGCGGGGCTGAGCGCGAAGCGCCGCTCCTCGACCGCGAAGGGATTGACCGCGCAGCGGGTGTTTTTCTTCGTTGTGCCGGCCTTGATGCACTCGTTGCAGCCAATGCAGGGGATGATCTCGTCTTCGCGGCCGTCCTGAACCTTGTTCGGCCACTCCGGGTCCGCGAAACACTGGTGACCGAGCCCGACGATATCCAGGACTCCTTCCTCTATGACCTTGCGCGCAAAGTCCGGGCGGTGCAGTTTGCCGCCGGAGATGAGCGGGGTCTTGATGCCGGCTTCCTTCAGGGCGCGGGCCATATAGAGGTTGTAGCCTTCCTCCTGGTAGATGGTCGGCACGGAGTAGTACCAGTTCTCATAGGTACCCATCTCGAGGTGGATCATGGCAAAGCCCATCTTGTCGAATTCCTTAGCCAGGCGGATGCCCTCTTCAAGGGTGCGTCCGCCGGTTTTCCATCTGTAATCCGGCGTCATCTTGATGAGCATGGGAAAGTCCGCGCCGCAGTTTTTGACGACCTGATCGCGCAGCTCGCTGACGATGTGCAGGCGCTTGTCGAAGGTGCCGCCAAACTCGTCGTCACGCTGGTTCCAGTCCGGGCTAAGGAACTGGTCTATCATGTAGCCGCCGTAGGCGTGCAGCTCGACGGCGTCCGCTCCTGCAGCCTTGGCAAAGCGCGCGGCGATGCCGAAGTCGCGGATGAGCTTGTAGATCTCATCAGTCGTGAAGGGGATGGTCTCCAGGTCAGGGAACCAGTACGAGCGGGACTTGCTCGGCGCGTGGGGCGGGATGATCGGAGAGCCGGAGGACACACGGCCCAGGCCCATGGAGAGCTGTACGCACAGCTTTGTGCCGTACATGTGCATCCTGTCCGCCAGAAGGCCGATGCGCACGCTCTGGGGGTAGTTTTTGAGCACACAGGGGGGCGGGTTGTCCTCAAAGTCCGTGTTCACCACGCAGGCCGTGGGAAAGAGCAGGCCGAAGCCGCCCTTAGCGCGTTCCTCATAAAAGTCTATCTGCCTGTCCGAGATAGAGCCGTCGGGGTTCATGCAGGCGTTGCCCATAGGCAGCATGGCCAGGCGGTTTTTGAGGGTCAGGTTCTTTGATACGCTGTATTCTTCAAATAGTGAAGGCATGTTGCACTCCTTGTTTCTAGGCGGCCCGGGACGAGCCTTCGCAGCGGCTGCGAGCGGGCGCCGGATTGGCTGAGAGCTTATGCCATAATACTAACAGTGTGTCAAGAAAAAGACTATTGTGTTTTCGGCACGATAAAACGGCCGCGGCTTTTTGTGTTTGCACTAATATCGGGCCGAAAAGGTTCAGTCCAGGGCCTCGCCGCGCTCCTTTTCCAGGTGCTCGAGGTAGACGGAGAGCTTGTATCCCCGGTAGAACTCGAACACATCGTGAAAGTCGTTCAGGTCCAGGCCGAACAGGGTCCCAACGCGGCCAAGCCTGTAGAGCAGCGAGTTCTTGTGTATGAAGAGCTCGTTGGCGGTCTGCGCGGTGTGGAACATGTTCATGCAATATGCAACCAGGGTCTCACAATAGTTAGTCTGCTGTTCTCTGTCGTAGGCCTGTATGACCGAATACGGCGTCGCCTCGCAAAGCTTTCTGACCTGTTCACAGCTTAGCCCGTCGACGGCGCTGTAGAATGCGACGTCCTGTACAAAATAGACAGCCTGCTTTCCGAGCACCTTTTCGCCCGTGTCGAATGCCTCCAGCGCGAGCCGGTACATCCGCCGGACGTCACGGAGATTGAGAAAGCAGCCGCTCAGGGACATACTGAGCCCGTGCTTATCCAGCAGCGGGCGCAGAGCATCCACGAGCGAGTGCATCTGCTGCATCTCATCCGCGCAGATGACCAGCACGATATCTCTGTTGCGGGTGACGCCTATGATGCCCTCCGAGGCCCCGGACAGCACCCGGCGGAAGTATTCGCACTGCCTCTGCTTCGTCGGGTCTCCTGAGAGGCGGATGTAGCCCAGACGGTAGAACGAGCGCTCCACCCAAGCGCCGCATTTAATGAGCCTGTCCAGCTCCGCGGGCTCTGCGCCGGACCCGTTCAGCAGCTTTTCGAGAAGCTCCGAACAGCGCTGCTTGGCGCTGCTGTCCGGGCTCCGCTCTGCGAGATATGCCGCCAGCAGCCGCGAGACCTCTTCTATAAGGCTGACGTCGTCATATCTGAAGGCTCTGAACGACTCGTAAACCGCGATGCTGCCCAGCAGTACGCCGGAGTCCGACACCAGCTGCATGACCAGGCAGTGCGTATCCGTCCAGGCGTGAGTCGTGCAGAGATAGGGCGTGCGGGAGATATCCCTGTCGCCTATCGTGGCGCGGAACTCCTCGACGATCTCGGGCGGAAAGCTCCCCTTGGTCTTGGCAAGGTTCCAGACCTTGTTCTCAACAGGCATGCCCATGCTCTCCATGGCCAGGAGATTATATGAGGAATCGTATACGGCGATGGGGTTTTGTATTATCTCGCATATCCTGCGCACCACTATCCCCAGGCCGGGCTTCTGCACGACAAGGCGCCGAGCAAGCTCCCGGACCCGGTTTTTGCTCTGCCCGTAGATGATCGCCTCCTGGAGCCGGCAGAGCAGCTCCACCGCGTCGCACTCAGGCAGAAGGCAATATTCGCAGCTGAGCTCCTCCAGGGACTGCTGCGGCGTGTTTTCACCCAGGACGATGAGCCCGCAGGACGAGAAGGACACGCAGGCTGCGGGAATGCCGTCCGTGCATATATACAGTACCCCGGCCTGCGGCAGCTGCCCGGGCCGGATGAAGCTCGTATAGGTATAGTCCAGGGCGTCGGCGTGAATTCTGTAGGCGACGGGTTCTTTCCCGACCGCTTTCATAAGGTCTAGCAGTGCTGGCATGGCTTCCTCCGAATTTGAGCTATTTTTGGGGGAATTTGGGGCAAATTGCCTCCTATTAAAGACACTTTAAACTTTATTATCTCATTTTTCATGCTTCGGCGCAACTGTATTTTTGCAATATTGACCCCTCTTATCTTTTGCCGTTTGTACAATAGCAGGCGGTGGGGGGAATATGTTAAGTTACTAACATAACAATGCGGCAGAGCCGCGCTGAGAGCTAAGAAAAAGCGCCTCCGTCTCGCAGGGCGGGAGTGGGAAAGGTGGGAAAAATGATAGAAACTCGCAAGCTGCCCGGTTGCGCCATAGTTACGGGCGGAGCCAGGGGGCTCGGAGAGGCCATGGTTCTGGAGCTGGCGAGCGAGGGCTATGACGTGGTCATCAACTATGTGACGGACAAAAGCGCCGGGAAGGCCGCCGCCCTGGCGAAGCGCGTGCGCGAAGAATTTGGCGTGGGTGCTGTAACGGTCCAAGCGGACGTGGCCAGCTACGAGGACTGCCAAAGGATAGTCGAGACGGGCTGCAGGGCCTTTGGGGACCAGGTGGGCGTGCTGGTGAACAATGCGGGCATTATGACGGGCAAGCTCTTCCACGAGCACAGTCCGGATGGGGAGTACACCAGGCTTATCAGCATTGAGCTGTTGGGCTCCATGCACCTGACGCACTGCGTGCTGCCGCACATGCAGCCCTATCGCAGCGGCTGCATCGTCTGCATCTCCTCTGTGGCGGCGCACATGTGCATGAGGTTGCAGGCGGACTATTCTGTGGCCAAGGCCGGGCTCATTGCCTTCATGCGCGTCATCGCGCGGGAGAACGCGCCCTATAACATACGCGCGAATACGATAGCGCCTGGGCTCTGCGTCACAGACATGATGCGCGACCAACCCAAGGAGCGCACGGACGCGGTCCGTCAGGCGGTGCCGCTGGGCTTTTTGGGTGAGCCGAAGGACATCTCAGACTGCCTAGCCTACATCGTGAACTCGAAATATTTGACGGGGCAGTGCATATCGCCAAACGGCGGCTATGCCATGTATCTCTAAAAAGGAGTGCAACATGAATCCTTTGAAAAAGTATTGCGAATATCTCGGAAACAAGGACCTGGACGCACTGTGCGGCCTGTTCGCGGACGAGTTCGTCTTTGACGACAGGGGCGGGCAGGACCTGGGCCGGCCGCCCTTCATCGTTGAGGGGCAGGAGGCCTACCGCAAGGCCATGGCCGCAGTGTTCGCGGCGCCGGGGACCTGGGAAGTGAAGTTCCTGGGCGCAGCCTACGGGAACGCGGTGTATTACGACGTCCGCCGCGGAGACACCGTCCTGCCATGCGTAGGCGTGTGCCGGACGAACGCCGAGGGCAAGATCACCGAATACAGGGTGTTCGTCAGAGAGCCGGAGTGATGGTCCGGACGGCTTCAAAAGAAAGAGAGGTCAGCACATGATCGGATGGGAATTTGTAAAGACTCACGAGCCCCTGGTCCTGGTGGAGAAGCCGGACCCGGTGCCGGAGCCGGATATGGTGGTCATAGAGGTAAAGGCCTGCGGGCTCTGCCACAGCGACGTCGGCGTACTGCACGACGAGGCCTGGCTGGAGCTGGTGCGTCCTCACACCTATCTGGGGCATGAGTTTGCCGGCGTCATAGTCAAAGCGGGCGCCGAGGTAAAGAATTTCAAGGTGGGGGACCGCGTTGCGGTCTGCCCGACGAAGGACTCCCGCGGTCAGAACCCGAGCTACCGCGGGCGCGACGGCGCCTATGCCAATTTGGCGATAGCGCCGGAGGAAAAGCTCATACACATCCCGGACGGGGTGCCTTTCACCTATGCCGCGGCGGCGACGGACGCGGGCATGACCTCGTACCACGCGGTCATGGTGAACGGCGGGCTCAAGCCGGGGCAAAAGATCGGCCTTGTGGGCATAGGCGGTCTGGGCCAGTGGGCGGTGCGCGAGGCGGTGCTCGCCGGAGGCGAGGTCTATGTGGCCACGCGCAACCCGGAGGCGCAGCAGCTGGCCCTGTCCCTGGGCGCCAAGGCTGCTGTTACGACGCCGAAGGAGCTCGCTCCCTTCGGCTGCGAGATCATAGTTGATTTCGCCGGCGGCGAGACCACCACGCAAGAGGCCATAAACTCCGTTGTGAAGTACGGCAAGGTGGTGCTCGTGGGCATGAAGACCCGCTCGCCCATCCGCGCCTACGACCTCATCCTGAACAAGCGGACGCTCATCGGCAGCGCCGGCGGCACGAATGAGGATATCGAAGCTCTTCTGCAGCTCATAGCCTCCGGGAAGCTGGTGCCGAACATCGAGGAGATAAGTTTTGACGAGATCCCGGCGGGTCTTGAGCGGCTTCGCAAGGGCGGATTGCTCAAGCGCCTTGTGGCGGTAATGTGAGCGGGAAAGGGAGGCGTTATTCATGATAGGCTGGGAATTCCAAGATACGCACAAGCCCCTGGTCCTGGTGGAGAAGCCGGACCCGGTGCCGGAACCGGACATGGTGGTGGTAGACGTCAAGGCCTGCGGGCTCTGCCACAGCGACGTCGGAGCGCTGGACGATGAGTCCTGGCGCGCGCTGGTGTGGCCGCACACCTATCTGGGACACGAGTTTGCCGGCGTCATATCGGCGGTGGGCGCCGAGGTCAAGAACTTCAAGGTGGGAGACCGCGTTGCAGTCTGCCCGACTAAGGACTCCCGCGGTCAGAACCCGAGCTACTTCGGCAGGGACGGCGCCTACGCGACGAAGGCCGTCGCCCCCGAGGAGCGGCTCGTACACATTCCGGACGGCGTCCCCTTTACCTATGCGGCGGCGGCGACGGACGCAGGCATGACCTCGTACCACGCCATCGTCAAGGCTGGAGGAATGAAGCCCGGCACAAAGACGGGGATAATCGGCATAGGCGGGCTGGGCCAGTGGGGCCTCCGCGCGGCCGTGATAAAGGGCGGGGAGGTCTATGCCTCCACGCGCAACCCCGAGGCGCAGAAGATAGCGCTCGAGCTGGGTGCAAAGGCCGTGGTCTCTCACCCGCACGAGCTGCAGCAGTTCGGCTGCGAGCTGATAGTAGACCTCGCCGGCGGCGAGACCACGACCGCCGAAGCCATAAACGCCGTTGCGGACAACGGCCGCGTCGTCCTGGTGGGGATGGCGACGCCCTCGTACTGCAACGCTTACGACCTAATCAACCACCGCAGGACCCTCATAGGCAGCGGCGGCGGAGACTGCGAGGACATCGAGGAGCTCCTTGAGATGATCGCCGAGGGCAAGCTCGTTCCGCGCGTTGAGGAAGTGGGATTTGACGAGATCCCGGCCGGCTTGGACAGACTGAGGAAGGGTGGCCTCACCAAGCGGCTGGTAGCAGTCATGGACAAGACCGAAAGCTGACATCGGGGAGGAAAATTCGATGCTAAAGAAAATCACCGTTGACGGGCGGCAGGCAAGCATAGCCTCGTGGGTCATCACCTTCGCGCTGCCCATAGCCCTGCTCTTTCTGCCGACGAGCGAGGTATTTACCGTACCCATACGCACCTATCTGGCGATAACACTGTGGATGATACTGGCGGTGGCCTTCGACCTGTTCAACCCGCTCATACCCGGCGTGCTGGTATCTGTGCTCTATTACGTCTGCGGCGTCGCACCTCTTGAGGTGGCGTTCGGCTGCTGGACCCAGGAGATGGCGTATACGCTGGTGGGCTGTTTTGTCATGGCCGCCGCGCTGGACGAGTGCGGCCTCATCAAGCGCATCGCCTACGGCGCGGTCATAAAACTGGGAGGCAGCTTCACAGGAATCGTGTGGGGCGTTTACGTCGGCACGGTCCTGGCGGCCGTCGTTACCTTCTGCAACGCATTTGCGCTTGCGGCGATACTCGTGGTGGGCGTCTGCCGCTCCCTGCAGCTGAAGCCGAACTCCAAGGAGGGCTCGATTATCATGATCGTCGGCCTGACTGGCGTTGTGGGCTGCCGGAACTTCATCTACGCGCCCGGTGCCAGCGGCGTTGTCATAACCGGGTTCAAGCAGGTGGTTGAGGACTTCAACTTCAGTGTGGGCGAATACATGTTCCACAACCTCCCGCACGTGCTGTACGCACTGCTCTTTGTGTTCATCCTCACTAAGCTCTACAAGACCAAGAACATGAAGCCCCTGGGCTCCCTCGACGAGATCAAGCAGCAGTATGCCGCTCTCGGCCGGTTCAGGGATTCCAAGCGCGAGAAAAAGGCCGCGGTCGTCACCGTCATCATAGTTGCGTACATCATCGCCTGCGGCTTCACCGGCTGGAACATGAACTACGCTTTCATGGTTGCTCCCTTCATATACTTCTTCCCCGGGATAGAGGTTGCGACTTCCAAGTCCATAAAGAGCGTGGACATGGGCATGACCTTCCTGACGGTGGCGTTTCTGGGTCTCGGCACCGTGGGCGTATATCTCGGCCTGGGCGACCTGATCGTGAGCTCGCTCTCTCCGATGCTGGCGGGTGTCAGCCCGACCGTGGCGATACTCGGGATCATACTGCTCTGCTACATTGCAAACTTCATAATGACCCCGCTGGGCATCATGGCGGCGCTTGCCGTGCCTCTGGCGAGCCTGGCTGTGAACATAGGCATAAACCCCCTGTCCGCGGCGTACACGCTCGTCCAGTCCACGGACTACATCCTCCTGCCCTACGAGAGCGGACCTTCGCTGCTGTTCTTCGCATACGGTTTCTGGTCGATGAAGGACTTTATGAAGGTCAATACGCTGAAGTTCGTGCTGTACCTGGTGTTCGTGGTAGTGATAGTAGTGCCTTGGTGGAAGCTGGTCGGCGCGCTTTGATCTGCGTACCGGCAAGGAGCGGGACAGAGGTGAGTTCCTATGTTTGAATACAACAAGAAGTATTGGGAACGGATGTTCGAATCCGACGACGAGGACGTCAAGCCGAACAGGACCTGGTATGCGGCCGGGATACTGATAGGCCTCGGCCTGGGCGCGCTCATAGGCGCGCTGCTGCACCAGACCGTCCCGCTCATGGCTCTGGGCGGAGCGCTGGGCATGTGGATAGGCAACCGCTTCGAGCGCTGAGAAAAGGGCCAAGACGAGAAAAACCGCCGGTTCTGCAGGATGCAGAGCCGGCGGCGTTTTTATCTTTTGGATTTTGCCGCACTCAGGCCAGACGGCAGGCGGTGAAGTGACCGGGGGAGAGCTCACGCAGCCCGCACTCGGCCTTGCAGCGCTCCTCCGCATAGGGGCAGCGCGGAGCGAAGCGGCAGCCAGGCGGCGGGTCTATGGGCGAGGATACCTCCCCGCTCAGCATGTGGCGCGGCCTGTCTCTCCTGCTCAGGTCTGTTGTCGGTATTGCGGAGAGCAGAGCCCGCGTATACGGGTGCTGCGGAGCGCGGAAAAGCTCGTCCTTCGGCGCCTGTTCCACCACTTCTCCCATATACATGACCATTATATCGTCGCTTATATGCCGGACCACGCAGAGGTCGTGCGTTATGAACATATAGGACAGCCCGCGCTCCTCCTGCAGGTCCATCAGCAGGTTCAGGATCTGAGCCTGAATCGACACGTCCAGCGCCGACACCGGCTCGTCGCAGACGATGAACTTGGGCTCTATGACCATTGCCCGTGCCAGGCCCACCCTCTGTCTGCGCCCGCCGTCCAGCTCGTGCGGGTAGCTGTTCGCGTAGCGGCGCGGCAGGCCGCAGAGCTCCATGATGTCCAGCACCCGCTCCTGGACCTCGGCCCGGCTGAGCTCGCGGCCGCAGAGCTCCCGCAGCGGCTCCGCTATGAGGTCGAATATAGACATTCTCGGGTCCAGAGAGCTGTACGGGTCCTGAAAGATCATCTGCATGTCCCGGTGTACGGCCTTCATCTGCTTTCGCCTATACCCGAGTATGCTTTTGCCCTCAAAGTATACCTCGCCGGAGGTCGGGGCCTGCAGGCCCAGCACCGTCCTGCCCAGAGTGGATTTCCCGCAGCCGGATTCACCCACCACGCCAAGAGTCCGGCAGGGGCCTATCTTCAGGTCCACTTTGTCTATGGCGTGCAGCAGGCCGTGCGGCGTTTTGAAATGTTTGGTCAGACCCACGGTCTCCACCAGCGGAGTATCCATTCTATCCCTCCTGACCGCCAAAGAGATGGCAGAATATCTGATGCCCGTCGCGCTCATATGCCTCCGGCTCACGTTCGCGGCAGATGTCCATGCAGCGCGGGCAGCGTTCGGCAAAGTGGCAGCCGTGCGGTTGGACCGTCGGATCAGCCATCTGGCCGGGGATGGGCTCCAGCCGCGCCGCAGTGCTCTCGAGGTCTGGGATGCAGTTCATGAGCCCGAGCGTATACGGGTGATTCTCGCCGCGGGCAAATACCTGCTCCACACTGCCCTGTTCCACAATCCGGCCGCCGTACATCACGGCGACCCTGTCGCAGAACTCCGCGACCACGCCCAGGTCGTGCGTTATGAGGATCACCGCCGTATTCAGCTCTTCTTTCAGCCGGCGCATCATCTCCAGTATCTGCGCCTGTATCGTCACGTCCAGAGCTGTAGTTGGTTCGTCGGCGAGAAGCAGCTCCGGCTCAGCTATGAGCGCCATGGCTATGACGATACGCTGCTTCATACCTCCGGAAAACTGGTAGGGGAATTCGTCCTTCCGCTCCGCAGGGATGCCGACCAAGGACAGCATCTTGTCTACCCGGGCGCTCTTCTCCTGCCTGGACAGCTCGGGACAGTGCAGGTCCAGGACCTCCACTATCTGCGCGCCGACGGTTTTGGTCGGGTTGAGACTGGTCATAGGGTCCTGAAAGATCATGGACACCCGCTTGCCGCGCAGGCCGAGCATATACGCCTCGCTCTGGGCGAGCAGGTCGTCCCCGTCGTATCTTATCCCGCCGGACACGATCTCGCCGACTTTTTCCGGCAGCAGGCGCAGGATGGACAGGGCCATCGTCGTCTTTCCGGCGCCGGTCTCGCCGACGAGGCCCAGCTTCTCTCCGCGCTCCACCTTCAAGTTGAGTCCGTTGAGCGCGTATACGACCTTGCCGCGCGCCTTGTAGTGAACGTGCAGGTCCTCGATCTCCAGCAGGGGGGCGGAAGCGCCCTCGATTTTTTTCTCTTCCATCCTCGTCCCTCTCAATTCCTGGGGTCAAAGGCGTCCCTCAGCCCATCCCCTATGAAGTTCACGGCCATGACGGCCAGGCAGATGCAGGCGGCCGGCGCGATGCCGAGGTAGGGGTAATAACGTATGTTCAGCATGTTCTCGGAGATGATGGTTCCCCACTCCGGAGTTGGCGAGGCCACGCCCAGACCAAGGAAGCCCATGGAGGAGATGCTGAGTATTATCTGGCCCAGCGTCAGCGTTGCGGAGACGACTATGGGGCCTATGCCATTGGGCAGGATGTGCCTGGCGATTATCTTCATGGAGCTGCAGCCAAAGCATCGCGCGGCCTCGACGTACTCGTGTCCGCGCAGCGTGAGTACGGCGGAGCGCACGACGCGGGCAAAGCGAGGTATCTGGCTTATAGCGAGCGAAATTATGAGGTTTACGAGTCCGTTGCCCAGGGCGGTGAGAATGGCCATGGCCAGAAGCACGGGAGGTATGGCCATGAGCATGTCGATGAGTCGCATGAGCAGGGTGTCCGTCCGCCCGCCGAAATAGCCCGCCGCGCCGCCTATGATGCAGCCTGCGACGAAGGCTATGGCTATCGTCGCTATGCCGCCGAAGAGCGAGATGCGCCCGCCGTAGAGTATGCGTGCCAGCAGGTCCCTTCCGAACTCGTCCGTACCCAGGGGGTGTTCTGCGCAGGGGCTGCGCAGCTTGTTGAAAACATCCTCGTGTATCATATCGCTGTAGGACATATAGAGCGGCGCCAGGAGCACGGCAAGGATCATGATCCCCAGAAGCACGACTCCAGCCATTGCCAGCTTGTTCCTGGCGAAGCGCGCTGCGGCCAGCTGCCAGCTGCTGCGCTGCAGATGTTTTTCCCTCTTTTCCATGCGCACCTCCTAGACGGCGAGGTCTATGCGCGGGTCTACCTTTGCACAGACCAGGTCCACGATCAGGTTGATGACGCCTACAATGATAGCCACGAGAATGACCGTACCCATGACGACGGGGATGTCTCTGGATTTCACCGCGTTTATGAGCATTGAGCCTATGCCCGGGATGGTGAAGATGGTTTCCGTCACTATGGCGCCGCCCATGCAGCCGGCAAAGCTGATGCCCACCTGCGTGATGACAGGGACCAGACTGTTGCCGACGGCGTGGTGCAGTATGGCTGAGCGCCTGGAGGCGCCTTTTGCCCTTGCCGTCCTGATGAAGTCCTGGCGGAGGACGTCCAGCATACTCGTCCTGCTCATGCGGATCATGGAGGCGAGGGTGTTCGCCCCCAGCACGAGCGCGGGCAGAATGAAGTGCCTCAGAGAGCCGACGCCCGTCGCCGGCAGCCAGTGCAGCACGAGGCAGAACAGGATCTGACAGAGTATCGCCAGCCAGAAGGAGGGCATGGCGAAGAGCAGCATGGCGAGCACCATGCCGCCGTAGTCGAATACGCTGTATTGTTTTACTGCGGAGTAAATGCCTATCGGTATGCCCAGGGCGACAGCCCATAGCGTGGCGACGAAGGCCAGCATGACCGTATCCGGCAGCCTCTGCATGAAGCTCTCGAGCACATCGTAGCCGGTGACCCAGGAGCTGCCGAAGTTCAGACGGACGACGTCTAGTATATAGCGCACATATTGCACTATGATGGGCAGATCCAGGCCCATCTCATGCTCCAGCGCGGCGACCTGCTCTTCCGAAGCATCCGCGCCCAGGATCTGCAGGGCTGGATTCCCGGGCGAGAGTGCCATGACGTAATAGAGTATCAGCGTGACGCCGAGTATGACCGGGATAAGCATGAGCAGCCGTTTTATCGTGTATTTCAAAAGATACATAGTTCGCTCCTTTGCCTCTTGGTCATCGCCAGCTCCAGTGGTAGAAGTTGTAGGTCCCCAGGCAGTGCGCCTCCACGCCCTCCAAATTCGAGCTGTAGGCCACGGCGACTATGCCGTTGTAGAGCGGGACGAGGTAGGCCGCCTCCGTGATGATATTGCAGGCCTCTACGTAGTAGGGCAGGCGGTCCTCACCCTGCTCCTCCCGGCCCTGGACGAACAGGGGATAGATGACATCCGCCAAGGGATACTTGCAGTTTTTGGTGTAGGTGAAGCCGGGAGTGGTGTTGAAATATGTCGAGGCGCCGTCCGCATCCACCATGGAACTGAGCTGTTCGCGTATGACGGCGTCGAAGTTGCCGCTGTACTGGAGGTCCGAATAGGTGGTGTTGTCCACGGCGGTGACCGTGGCGTTTATGCCGAGCTCTATGAGCTGGGACTGGATGATCTTTGCGGAGGTCTCCTCACCGGTGCCGCTCTTCACCAGAATGTCGAAGGTTTCGCCGTTGTAGTCGGAGGCGGCAAGGTATTCGAGGGCCTTGTCCCTATCGTAGTCCACGGTGATTATGCCCTCTGTGGGGTAGCCTCCGTACATCGGGCACATGTCGATGTCCAGAATAGTGGCGCAGCCGCTGTTGACGCCTACGTTTACCTCCTCTTTGTTTATCCCGCACTGGATGGCGCGGCGGAAGTTGATGTCCTCGCCCACGCGCCCGTTCCAGGTGGCGATATAGAGGGTGATGCGCGCCGTCGAGTCCGTCCTGTCCCAAGCCAGGCCCTCCTTGCCCTCGAGGTGGAGGCAGGCGTCGATGGGCGGGTTGCGCACGGCGTCGTAGTCCCCGTTTTCAAGGCCTATCATCTGGGTAGAGACGTTGGGGACGATGGCGATGACGACGGTCTTTATGGCGGGCTCGCCCCGCCCGTAGTCGTCGAAGGCCTCAAGGACGATCTTCTCCCCGCCGATGGCCTCGACCAGGCGGTAGGGGCCGGTGCCGACGGGGGCTTCCAGGTAGCCCTCATCCCCTACTTCCTCATAATAGGCCTTGCTGCAGATGCCGCCGAGGCGGGAGGCCACGCCGTAGAGGAAGCCGGCGTAGGGCGAGGTCAGGTAGATCTTCACGGTGTAGTCGTCCACGATCTCGCAGCTCTTGTAGTTCACGAAGAGGGCGGAGCCTAGCGGGCCGGCCGCGCCTTTGTCGAAGGTGAACTTGACGTCCTCGGCGCTGAAGTCGTAGCCGTTCTGGAATTTCACGCCCTTGCGCAGGTGGAAGGTGTAGCACAGTCCGTCCTCGGAGAGCTCCCAGCTCTCAGCCAGGCCGGGCGAGATACTGCCGTCCGCCTCCAGAAAAGTCAGGCAATCGTATACGTTGGAGAGGACCAGGTTGTCGTCCCCGGCGCAGCCCTCATCGGAGAGAGCATAGAAGCGAAATGGCTCGCCCGAGGTGGCGAGGATCACCGAGGTCTTGCCGCCGTCAGTACCCCTGCGCTGCTCCTGAGTTGAGGCGCAGCCCGAGAGCGCCAGGAGCGCCGCGGCCAGGAGCAGAGTAAGCGCGCGTTGCATACGCCTGTGTTTCATGTTGTATCACCTCTTGGGTCCTGGTGTTGCTTACAATATAAAAATGATATAATACATCGCCGGCGTTGTCAACCGCGCCGTCCGGGGCTGTGCTGGCACCTTTTGCAATGACGACGCCCATTTTTTGAATATGATTCGTGGAAAGGCCAGAACATAAAAAGATGGCGGCGCTTTCGCGCACGCCATCTTCTTCTGCACCGCAGGTTTGGATTTGGAAGGGAGAGAGTAATACAAAGTTAGTTATTTGACCAGGGACAGAATGCTCGATTTGGGTCTCGCGCCCGTCGCCCGGTTGACCACTTTGCCGTCTTTCAGGACGACAAGGGTCGGTATACTGCTTATGTTGAAGGCAGAGGCAAGTTCGGGTTCTTCGTCCACATTGACCTTGCCTACGAGCAGGTCGTCCCGCTCCGAGGCGATCTCGTCCACCACAGGGGATACCATGCGGCAGGGACCGCACCATGAGGCCCAGAAGTCCAACAGGACCGGCTTTTCGCTGGCCATCACAAGCCCGGCGTAGTTCGATGAGGTTATCCTTACAGCTGACATTTTTTATTCCTCCCGTGTTCTCTTTGTTGATGCGATAATAACACGGGCGGGGTAAAGCATCAGTGACTTTATCACTATTTCCTGCGCCAAAGCAGGCGGTTGGATTCTATGACGGTTTCGACTGCGCCGCCGTCCAAAAGCCAGGCCAAAATGGACTTGATGGTGCTTCCCACAAGGACGTATTGCTCCAACGTGAGCTGCAGGCGGCAGCTGTCAAACGAGAGTTTCAATATCTCCTCAAATCCGCGAGGCTCCGCACAGAAACCGAGCACAGTCTCGCACAGGGACTCCACGTGCCGGATGTTCAGCTCGGCCAAGGGGGCGATGTCCTCCGAGGCCTCCGCGTGTGCGGGTACGTACATCTTCGCGCCGAGCTCCGGCAGCTTCCTGAGCGTTTCGAGGTAGGCGGCGACGTCGTAGATGAAGGGAAAGCCGTATTTCTCCAGAGTGGCAGCGCTGGAGAGACAGTCGGCTATGAACGCAGTCCCGTCCGGGGTCTTATAGCCCACCATGTCAAAGAAATGCCCGGGCAGGGGCAAGACCTCCAGCTCGGCGGGGAAGCCCTCCGAGTTCAAATCCACGGCTGGTGAAGGCTGCGCCATCATGAACTTATGCCTCAGCGGCTTCGGAGGGAAACCTCCGTAGAGAAAGGCGGGCTCCAGCACCGGGTGCCGCGTGAACGCGGCCTCTATCCCCGGCGCGAATATGCGGCATCCCGTCTGCTTCTGGAGGTACTGGCAACCGCCGATGTGGTCTGCATTGGAGTGTGTTACCAAAATGCCGAGGAGCTTCCAGCCGTTCCTGTCCAGGATCTGGCGGACTTTACGGCCTGCGTCCTTGTCGTTGCCGCTGTCAATAAGGTAGACCTCGCTGTCCGAAGCCTGATAAAGCCCCATCTTGGCGGGACAGTCGATGTAATAACTGCATTCACCGGCGCGTATGAGCTCGAACACGGCAGTCCACTCCTTTTAACTTACTTTACAACAATATTGTGAAAAACGCAAGCAAAAAGCTCGAGGTTCAAAACAGACCCGAGATCTTGCCAGTTTCGTCCACGTCTATCCGCTCCGCTGCGGGGGACTTGGGCAGGCCGGGCATCGTCATGATATCCCCTGTAAGGGCAACGATGAAGCCCGCGCCGGCCGAGATCTTGAGCTTCCGCACCGTCAGCGTGAAGTCCTCGGGCGCGCCGAGCTTCGATGCGTCGTCAGAGAACGAATACTGCGTCTTGGCCATGCAGACCGGCAGGGCGCCGAAGCCCAGCGCCTCCAGCTGTTTGAGCTCTTTTTCTGCCGGGCCGGTGAAGTTCACGGCGCCGGCGCGGTATACTTTCTTGGCGATCGCCTCGATCTTGCTGCGGATGTCCAGCTCGTCCGGGTAGGCGAAGCGGAAATCGTTCGGCTCCTCGCAGAGGCGCACGACCTCTCGCGCGAGCTCTACGCCGCCCTCGCCGCCTTTGCCCCAAACCTCGGACAGAGCGGCGTTCACGCCCAGCTCGCGGCAGCGGCGCGAGACCAGAGCGAGCTCCGCCTCCGTGTCTGCCGGGAAGCGGTTTATGGCCACGACGCAGGGCAGGCCGTATACGGTCTTTATGTTCTCCACGTGCCGCAGCAGATTCGGCAGGCCGCGCTCCAGCGCCTCAAGGTTCTCCTTGTCCAGCTCGGCCTTGGCCGCGCCGCCGTGGTGCTTGAGAGCCCTGACCGTGGCCACCACTACGACGGCCGAGGGGCGCAGCCCGGACATGCGGCACTTTATATCGAAAAACTTCTCCGCGCCCAGGTCCGCGCCGAAGCCCGCCTCCGTGACGGCGTATTCGCCCAGGCGCAGGGCCATGCGCGTCGCCGTGACGCTGTTGCAGCCGTGGGCGATGTTCGCAAAGGGGCCGCCGTGTACGAAGGCCGGGGTACCCTCCAACGTCTGGACCAGGTTGGGCTTTATCGCGTCCTTTAGGAGCGCTGCCATGGCGCCCGCAGCGCCGAGCTGTCCGGCCGTGACGGGCTTTTCGTCGTAGGTGTAGCCAACGACTATGCGCGCGAGCCGCGCCTTGAGGTCAGCAATGCCCGAGGCGAGGCAGAGCACGGCCATGACCTCGCTGGCGACGGTGATGTCGAAGCCGTCCTCCCTGGGTACGCCGTTGACCCTGCCGCCCAGGCCGTCCGTTATGAAGCGCAGTTGGCGGTCGTTCATGTCCACAGCCCTGCGCCAGGTGATGCGCCGCGGGTCTATGTTCAGGGCGTTGCCCTGGTAAATGTGGTTATCCAGCATGGCGGAGAGCAGGTTGTTCGCCGCGCCTATGGCATGGAAATCGCCGGTGAAGTGGAGATTTATGTCCTCCATCGGGATGACCTGGGCATAGCCGCCGCCCGCGGCCCCGCCCTTGATGCCAAACACCGGGCCTAGCGAGGGCTCGCGCAGGGCCACCACGGAGCGCTTGCCTATTTTCCTGAGCGCATCCGCAAGACCGACGGTCGTCGTTGTCTTGCCCTCGCCCGCCGGCGTGGGATTTATGGCCGTGACGAGGACGAGCTTACCGTCCTTGCACGGAGAATCGAGCAGGGCGGGGTCTATCTTCGCCTTGCTCCTGCCGTAGCACTCCACAAAGCTCTCGTCAATGCCGGCTCTCGCGGCGACTTCCATTATCGGCAGCGGTTTTGCCGCCTGGGCTATCTCTATGTCGGTCATGGCGCACCTCTCACAGTCTAGAATAACACCTATAATACCAGCCTCCGCCCAAAATCGCAAGCGCCTGGATGCCTGTATCCAGTGCCAGGAAAATGCCGCTTTTGTATCTTCCCCCTTTACAGGATGGGCTAAATCCGATATAGTAATAAAAGCAAAAGAGAAAAAAGTTCAAAAAGACTCCAGCCGGACGCGGCATGAGCGTGCATTAATGGACACTTTAGACGCGCCTGTTTGTTTATGTCTGGGCTTGTTATTCTTTTGACTATTTTGAGCACCGGGGCTGTTGACGCTCCGCGCCGGGCGCGGGGCTGGCAGATATAAAAACCATCCATATTCAGGAGGTAGGAAAATGAAGAAACTGTTTGCGATTCTCCTCGCCGCGATCCTTTGCCTGGGGATTCTGGCGGGCTGCGGCCAGACGACTATTATAGTCAACATGGGCGGCGAAGATGACACCCCCGACGCTACCCCGACCCCCGAAGTTGTCCCGACTGATCCTCCCGCCGACACGCCGGCTCCGGTTGTTGACGACACCCCGCTGCCCGAGGGCCAGCTCAAGACCGGCCTCGCGCTGGTGAGCGTGGTCTCCAGCAGCTCCAAGGCCGCGACGGCTGAGGCCAACGGTGTGGCCCAGGCCGACACGACCTTTGTGGCTGTTCTCGTGGACGGCGACGGCGTCATCCAGGACTGCCTTATCGACTGCGTCCAGACCAAGATAGAGATAAGCGCCGCCGGAGAGATCGTCACCCCGGCCAACACCGCTTTTGACTCCAAGATCGTCCTCGACGACGCCTACGACATGCGCAAGGCCAGCCCGATAAAGGCCGAGTGGGACGAGCAGGCGAACTTCCTTGCCGACTATGTCACCGGCAAGACCATCGACGAGGTCAAGGGCATCGCTCTTGACGACGGCGGCAAGCCCACCGACGCCGACATCACCACCGGCTGCACCATGAACATAGCTGAGATCGTCACCGCAATCGAGAACGCCGTTGCCAACGCGAAGGTCCTCGGCGCGGGCGTGGACGACACCCTGTACATGAACTGCAACGCCATAGTCTCCGACAGCTCCAAGGCCGCCTCCGCCGACGGTAACGGCAACGCCCAGGCGGATGTGACCGTGGGCGCCTATACGCTCGACGCCAGCGGCGTCATCACCAGCTGCTACCTCGACTGCGTCCAGGCCAAGATAGCCGTCACCGCGGCGGGCGAGATCGCCTCCGAGGTCGGCGCGTCCTACGACTCCAAGCTCGTGCTGGACGATGCCTACGACATGCGCAAGGCCAGCCCGATAAAGGCTGAGTGGGATGAGCAGGCTTGGGCCTTCTGCGAGTACGTCACCGGAAAGACTCCTGCCGACGTCGCCGGCATTGCCGTTGACGAGGCCACTCACCCGACTGATGCCGACCTCACCGCAGGCTGCACCATGGCCGTCGGTGCCTTCATCGCGGTTATCAAGTAATAGTATATATGCCAAGGCTGAGAAGTCCGCGGGCGCGGCGCGGCAATGTTCTGCTGCGCCTCGCGGCGCTCTCGCTGGCGCTGCTGACGCTCACCGGCTGCTCCACGACGCAGATAATAGACGTGGGGCAGCCGTCTGAGACGGCGGAGCCGGAGCTCACGAGATATCAGGCGAGCTTTCTCGAGCTTTTCGACACCGTGACGACCGTGGTCGGCTACGCGGAGTCGGAGGAGGAATTTCGCGCCGTAGCCGAAGAACTGAAGGCGGGGCTGGAGGAGTACCACCGGCTCTACGATATCTACGACGAGTACGAGGGCATAAACAACGTAAAGACGATAAACGACGCGGCGGGGCAGGGTCCCGTCGAGGTCGACGAGAGGATAATAGACCTGCTGCTGTTCTGCCGCGAGATGTACGACGCGACGGGCGGCAAGCTGGACGTCGCCATGGGCGGCGTGCTGAAGCTCTGGCACGATGCGCGCGAGGCCGGGGAATTCTCCGAGGACGGGGAGCTCCCGGACCAGGCTGCGCTCGAGGCAGCCGCGGAGCACTGCGACTTTGACGCGGTGGTGATAGACGCCGAGGCGGGGACGGTGGAAATAACGGACCCCGAGACGCGGCTGGACGTCGGCGCGGTGGCCAAGGGCTACGCTACGGAACAGGTCTGCAAAGGCCTGCCAGAGGGCTACCTGGTCAGCGTCGGCGGGAACGTGCGGGCCACGGGGCCGAAGCCGGACGGCACGCCCTGGGTGGTCGGCGTACAGGACCCGGGCGGCGGGACGGAGGACTATCTCCACACGCTCTACGCCTCCGGCGGCTCCGTCGTGACGAGCGGGGATTACCAGCGCTACTACTATGTGGACGGCGTAAAATACCACCACATCATAGACCCGGACACGCTGTTTCCCGCGGACCGCTGGCGTTCCGTGACGATAGTCTGCGAGGATTCGGGCCTGGCGGACGCGCTCTCGACGAGCCTCTTCACCATGACCCAGGCGGAGGGCCAGGCGCTTCTGGACGAGTTCGGGGCCGAGGCCATGTGGGTCGCGGCGGACGGGGAAGTGCTGTACAGCCCGGGCTTTGCAGAGCTGATAAAAGAGTAGGAAAATGTCAAATATGAGTAGAGAGGTGAAAGTATGAAGCAGCTTTTCAGGGGCGGGATCCATCCCAACGACGGCAAGGCGCTGTCGCGGGGCGGAGCTCCTGTGCCGGCGCCGGCGCCTTCGAGGGTCATCATACCCATGTCCCAGCACATCGGCGCGCCCTGCAGCCCTCTGGTGAAGGTGGGCGACACGGTGAAGCTGGGTCAGAAGATAGGCGACGGCGAGGGCGTCTGCTCCCCGGTGCACGCCTCGGTGTCCGGCACCGTGGCGGCGGTGGAGCAGCTGCCGATACCCGGCGGAAGAAAGTCCGTCTGCGTCGTCATAGACAGCGACGGCAAGGATACGCCAGACCCGGCGATAAAGCCCCGTGCAACGCACAAGGGCATGACTCCCGCTGAGCTGGCGGCGATAGTCCGTGAGGCGGGCATATGCGGCATGGGCGGCGCGGCCTACCCCACGAACTCCAAGATCCTCTCCACTGCGGGCAAGACCGATACGATGATAATAAACGCCTGCGAGTGCGAGCCCTACATCACCTCCGACGATACGGTGATGTGCACCTGGCCTGAGAAGGTCATCCTGGGCGCACGCATTCTTGCGGATGTCATCGGCGCGAAGCACACGGTCATCGCCGTGGAGGACAACAAGCCCGAGGCTATCGAGGCCCTGCGCTCCAAGCTGGGCGGCAACGAGGACATAGAGGTCCGCGCCCTGCCGACCCGCTACCCCCAGGGCGCCAAGAAGCAGATAATTCTCGCCGTGACCGGACGCGAAGTCGCTCCCGGCGCCAGGACCGGCGCGCTCTTCAACGTCACGACGGTGTACTCCATCTGCCGCGCCGTGTACGAGGGCCTGCCCATAACTGAGAAGGTCGTCACGGTGACGGGCGAGGGCGCCGTCGAGCCGAAGAACATGATAGTCCGCGTCGGCACGCCGATAGGCGAGCTCCTCGAGGCCGCCGGCGGCGTGAAGGAAGAGACCTGCAAGGTCATCTGCGGCGGCCCGATGATGGGTACGGCGCAGGGAGACCTCTCCGTCCCCGTCGTGAAGGGAACGAACGCCGTGCTCTGCATGGTGGACGCGGCCCCCGCCGCCGAGGACCCCACCTGCATACGCTGCGGCAAGTGCCTGGCCGCCTGCCCGATGGGCCTGCAGCCGCTCAACATGTACCGCTATGTGCTGGCCGGGGACAAGGCCGAGCTGCAGCGCCTCAACCTTGAGGACTGCATGGACTGCGGCTGCTGTGCCTACGTCTGTCCGGGACGCCTGCCCCTGGTCGAGACCTTCAAGGCGGGCAAGAAACTGCTGAAGGAGGGAAAGAGGTAATGAACCTTATCGTGACCTCCGCACCCCACATCCGCAGCGGCGACACTACGCAGCGGACGATGCTGGACGTGCTCATAGCCCTCGTCCCCGCGCTCATCGCCGGGGTCGTGCTCTTCGGCCTGCGCGCGCTCGTGCTGACCGTCATCTCGGCGGCTGGCTGCGTCGTGGCGGAGCTGATTGTGAACCTCGTCATGAGGAAAAAGCCCACCGTGGGCGACCTTTCTGCCGTCGTCACCGGCGTGCTGCTGGCCTTCTCGCTGCCCGCCAGCTGCCCCTACTGGGTCGTGCTGGTAGGCGACGCCTTTGCGATCATCGTCGTCAAGGGCTTCATGGGCGGCCTGGGCCAGAACGTATTCAATCCCGCACTGGGCGGCAGGGCCGTCATCATGCTCTTCTGGCCCGCTACCATCACCCGGTATACGACCGAGGCCGTCCCCGCCTTCAACTTCGGCGCGGTGGACATCGTCTCCTCCAGCACCCCGCTCCAGACGATGGCGCGGCCCGCGCTGCCGGATGCGAGCCTCCTCGACATGTTCCTCGGCAGGATCGGCGGCTGCATCGGCGAGGTCTGCACCCTGGCCCTGCTCATCGGCCTTGTATACCTGCTCTGGCGCAAGGTCATCAGCTGGCGCATCCCCGTCGCCTACATAGGAGCGGTCGCCGTGCTGACGCTCGTGTTCAACAAGGGCGACGACGCCTTCCTCTGGATGCTCTACAGCGTCATGGGCGGCGGCGTCATGCTCGGCGCCATCTTCATGGCCACCGACTACGTCACGAGCCCGGCCCTGCCCGCCGCGCAGCTGGTCTACGGCCTGGGCTGCGGCGTGCTGACCGTCATCTTCCGCTACTTCGGGCTCTTCCCGGAGGGCGTGACCTACGCTATCCTCATCATGAACGCCTGCGCCTGGGCGCTTGACAAGGCAGTGCCTGTGAAACGCTTCGGTGTGGCGAAAGGGGGTGCCGGGAAATGACCGAGGGCATGAAGAAACTGCTTATCCCCGTCGCCGTAATCCTGGTCTGCGCGATCATACTCACGGCGGCGAGCGCCGGCCTGGCCGGCACCGCGGCGTCCAACGCTGAGACTGAGCTCAACGAGATGATCTCCTACCTGCTGCCCGGCGGCGGCGAGTTCGAGGAGATCGAATACAATGGCGCCGACTCGAAGATCACCAACGTCTACAAGGGCGAGGGCGGCTACGTCCTGGCCATGACCACGAACGGCTATGTGGACGAGATCAAGCTTCTCGTCGCCGTCGACAATGACGGCGTGGTCAAGGGCTACACCGTCCGCGACATCCACGACACCTACGGCCTTGGCCTCGGAGTGCAGGACGACCTCTACTTCCTCGTTGGCCTCATGAACTCCAAGGGCGACCTCGCCGTGAACAGCAACATCGACGCCGTCACCGGCGCGACCATCAGCTCCTCCGCCGTCGTCGCCTGCGTGAACGCCGCGAGCAAGTTCGTGCAGGAGGCCGGCGCTGCAGGTGTGCTCACCGGCACTGCCGACGGCTTCATGGGCCCCATCACCGTCTCCGTCACCATGGACGGCGACAAGATCGCCGCCGTTGAGGTCGTCTCCAACAGCGAGACGCCCGAGATAGCGGGCGCGGCGCTCGAGCAGATCCCGGCCGCCATCGTCGCGGCGAACTCTGCCGACGTCGATATCGTCTCCGGTGCGACCTATACCAGCAACGGCATTATCAATGCCGTCAAGAACGCGCTCGAGAGCGCGGGCAGCGCCGGCGGAGCGCTCACCGGCACGGCCGACGGCTTCATGGGTCCCATCACCGTCTCCGTCACCATGGACGGCGACACTATCACCGCGGTCGAGGTCGTGTCGAACAGCGATACGCCCGAGATAGCGGGCGCGGCGCTCGAGCAGATACCTGCGGCCATCGTCGCGGCGAACTCGCCGGACGTGGACGTCGTCTCCGGCGCGACCTACACCAGCAACGGCATCATCAACGCCGTCAAGAACGCCATATCCGGCACCAGCCCCGAGCCCGAGCCGGAGGCCACTCCCGAGCCGACTCAGGCCGCGCAGACCGCAGCTGAGGCCTATCAGGGCTTTGGACTCTCCAACACCGTGCGCATGGGTCCCGGCTCCGACGACACGGGTACGCCCGTTTACAGCATCAACCAGGTCTTTGCCAACGTCGTGTTCGACGGCGAGGGCAAGATCCTCTCCATCTACGTCGACCAGCTCGAGTACGCCACGCCGAACTACGACGGCGCGTCCATGCCGCACTTCAGCGGCTGGCCCGGCCAGGGCGGCTACAACAACGACTCGAACCACGACGCCGTGGTGGACGGAACGACCCCGGACACGGAGGAGCAGTTCACCGAGGAGGTCGCAGGCTGGATCACCAAGCGCGACAGGGGCGATGACTACGTCATGGGTACCGGCACCTGGCACGAGCAGATGGATGCTTTCCAGCACCTTTTTGTGGGCATGACCGTCGATGAGGTGGAGGAGTGGTTCGCCAAGTACTGCTCTGACGCCAACGGCCGCCCGCTCAAGGAGTCGAGCAGCGGCGAGGGCGACGCGGAGAAATACGCGGCGCTGACCGACGACGAGAAGGCCATGCTGGCCGACGTCACGAGCTCCGCCACCATGAGCCTGAACGACAGCCATGGCGATATCCTCTCCGCCATCCGCAAGGCCTATGAGAACCGCGTGCCGCTCGGCGCCATGACCGCGACGGGTATGGGCCTCGGCCTCTCCAACACCGTGCGCATGGGCCCCGGCTCGGACGACACTGGCACGCCGGTCTACAGCATCAACCAGGTCTTTGCCAACACGCTGTTCGACAGCGAAGGCAGGATCGTCGCCATCTACGTAGACCAGCTCGAGTACGCGACGCCGAACTATGACGGCGCAGAGATGCCGCACTTCAGCGGCTGGCCCGGCCAGGGCGGCTACAACAACGACTCGAACCACGACGCCGTGGTGGACGGCACCACTCCCGACACTGAGGAGCAGTTCACCGAGGAGGTAGCGGGCTGGGTCACGAAGCGTGACAGGGGCGAGACCTACGTCATGGGTACCGGAACCTGGAGCGAGCAGATGGACGCCTTCCAGAAGCTCTTCGTTGGCAAGACTGTGGACGAGGTCGAGGAGTGGTTCGCGAAGTACTGCTCCGACGCCAACGGCCGCCCGCTCAAGGAGTCGAGCAGCGGCGAGGGCGACGCCGAGAAGTACGCGGCGCTGACGGATGAGGAGAAGGCCATGCTGGCCGACATCACGAGTTCCGCCACTATGAGCCTGAACGACAGCCACGGCGACATCCTCTCTGCCATCCGGGCTTCCTTTGACAACATGGTCCCCGTGGACCTGACGCTGGGCTGAACGGCTGAAAGGAGAAGAGTATGAAAGCTGTTACTTATAAGCTCAATACTGTACTGGCCGGGGTCGTGGGTCTCATCTGCCTTGTGCTCATGCTTGTGCGAACCTTCATGCCGCAGGCGATACTGCCGCTTATCGATATCCCGAACCTGGCGGCGGTCTGCGCGGCCGCGCTGGTAATCGACTGCTACCTGGAGTGGAAACACGTGCCGAAGCGCGATTGGCTTCTGACGGCGGTGCTGGCCGTGCTGACCTTCTGGCTGCTGCCCTGGGCGGCGGGCCTGACGAGCGGCATAGGCGAGGCCCTGAGGCTGGGCGTCATCGCCGGAGCATTGTTCACCGTCATGGCCTTCCTTTTCAACACGATAAAGGATCGCATGGTCTCCGGCAAATCCTTCATCCTCGCCCCGGTCTGCGTGGGCGCGGGCATGTACCTGGCCTGCCAGTGTTTTGCAGGCATCCTGCTCTGAGCGGAAGATAAAAAAACGCGCCCTCCGGCGAGAAGCCGGAGGGCGTTTTGTTTGGCGTATAAAAGGTTTATTTCGTGCCGAAGATCCTGTCGCCGGCGTCGCCGAGGCCGGGGACGATGTAGCCGTGATCGTTGAGCTTTTCGTCCAGGGCGGCGACGTAGATATCCACGTCCGGGTGTTCGGCCTGCATCCTCTCCACGCCCTCGGGCGCGCCGATGATGCTCATGAGCTTTATGTGCTTGACGCCGACTTCCTTGAGGAACATGGCCGCGGCGGCCGCGCTGCCGCCGGTGGCAAGCATCGGGTCGACGATGATGGCGTCTCTCTCCTGGATATCGGGCGGCATTTTGAAGTAGTACTTGACGGGCTCGAGCGTGTTGGGGTCACGGTAGAGGCCGATGTGGCCCACCTTGACGTTCGGCATCATGGCGACCATTCCGTCCACCATGCCGAGGCCGGCGCGGAGGATGGGGACGACGGCGAGCTTCTTGCCGGCTATGTGGTGGCAGGTGGCCGTACCCATCGGGGTCTCGACCTGGACCTCCTTGAGGGGCAGGTCGCGGGTCGCCTCATAGCACATCAGCATAGCGATCTCGCTGACGAGCTCGCGGAAGGATTTGGCCCCCGTGTCCTTATCGCGCAGGATGGCCAGCTTGTGCTGGATGAGGGGGTGGTCGAATACGTGCACATTGCTCATGTGTATTTCGTCTCCTTTTTATTTAGTCCGCGACAGCCTTGCCTGCCGCTCACGCTCGGCCTGGGACAGCCTCAGATATACCGGCAGCAGCTCCGAAGCGGGGGCTGCGGTCTCGAGCTCCGCCGCCCTGCACACGCCGTAGGCGCTCTGCTGCAGGACCGGTTCCGGAGCCAGAACTGAGGCGATGCCCAGTTCGCCCAGACGATTATAGCACAGCCTGGCCCCATATCCAACAAGAAAAACGCGTTTTTCGCATTTTTCCAGCTCTGCGGCGAGCTCTTCGACCGAAATTGCCCGGTCGGGAACAAGCCTGACGGGTTTGCCGTCTTTTATCTCGAACAGCGCGTTATAGACCTGCTGGCGCCTGGCGTCCATGCAGCAGCAGACGAGCGTACCTTCGCCCGCGGCGATGCCGTTCCAGGCCATGGCCGCCAGGGTCGATACCCCGATGGCCGGCTTCTGAGCGCCCCAGCACAGGCCCTTCGCCGCCGCCACACCTATGCGTATGCCCGTGAAAGAGCCAGGGCCGCGCGCCACGGCTACGGCGTCCACATCCGCGAGCTGCGTCTCGGTGTTTTTGAGGAGGTCCTCCACCATTGGCAGCAGCGTCCGGCTGTGCGTCAGGCCCGAGCACTGTGTATACAGCCCGAGCACTTCTCCGTCCCGGCAGAGCGCCGCGGATGCGGCCTTTGCCGAGGATTCCAAACCCAGTATCAGCACTCGAATCCCCCCTCTATCCTGATGAGCCGGGAGCTTTCCCCGGTCTTTTCAAACACTACTCTTATCTCATCCCCGCAGAAGGCGCCCTCGACGTTTTCGCTCCACTCGACGGCGCAAACCGCGCCCCTGGCGAGGTAATCCTCCCAGCCGATATCCCAGAGCTCGTCCGCGGAGGCGAGACGGTACATATCGAAGTGGATGAGCTCGCGCTCTCCCAGGTACTCGTTGACTATGGTAAAGGTCGGGCTTGAGACGCGGCAGTCTATGCCCATGCCGCGCGCCATGCCGCGGACAAAGGCCGTCTTGCCCGAGCCGAGCTCCCCATACATGGCGACGACGGCGCCGTCGGGTACGGCTGCGCCGAAGCGCTCGCCCGCAAGCTCCGTCTCTTTCTCGCATTTGGTAATGATCTCGCGCATATGCCGCCTCCTCTCTTCGGCATATTATACACCGGCATAGCCGTTGCGTAAAGTCAAAGAATATGATATAATCCCATGTTAGCGTAAAACGCCTGAGCTGGATCGAGGTGAAGGTATTGAAGAAATTGCTCCCGCTGCTGCGCGACTTCGTGCGGCGCGCGGATATGTTCCTGTTCACGATGAGCGTCATCTGTGCCGTCTACGGCATCGTCGTCATTGCCAGCGCCACGCAGTCATATGCGAACGGCTCCGCGCAGTACGTCATCGTCCAGACGCTGGCTCTCGGCCTCGGCGTCCTGCTTTTTATTGCTATGACGGTCATAGACGTGGATATTTTCGCCCAGCACTGGGCCTGGCTCTATGGCCTGAGCGCGGCGCTGCTCATATCGCTCATTTTCTTCGGCGCGCAAAGCGACACCGGCAACAACGGCTGGCTGCGTTTCTTCGGCATTGGTATTCAGCCGACGGAGATCGTCAAGATCGCCTTCATAATCGTGATGGCAAAGCAGCTGTCTTATCTGAAAGAATATAAGAACCTCAACTCCGTGACGTCTATCGCGCAGATAGTTGTGCACTTCGTTCTCATGTTCGGACTCATCCTGGTCACGGCGCAGGACCTGGGCAGCGCGCTGGTGTATTTCTTCATCTTCGCCGTCATGCTATTCGTCGCGGGCGTGAGGATATACTGGTTTATCATAGGGCTCGCCGCCCTGGCTGGGATGGTCCCCATCCTCTGGACCTATTTCCTTGAGGATTATCAGAAGGACAGGATTTTGGCCCCCTATGATTCCAGCATTGACCCTGACAACACGGGAATCAACTGGCAGCAGAACCAGTCCAAGATCGCGCTGGCATCCGGCCAGCTCACCGGAACGGGTCTGGGCGAAGGTACGCAGAGCCAGTCCACCGCCATCCCCGGTAAACACACGGACTTCATCTTTGCCGTTGTGGGAGAGGAGCTTGGCATGATAGGCGCCTGTCTCGTGCTTCTGCTGCTCATGATAATCGTCATACGCTGTATCCAGGTCGGCCTCCGCTCCGGGAACACGATGTCCATGCTCGTGTGCTTCGGGGTCGCTGCAACGGTCGTATTCCAGACCTTTGAGAACGTCAGCATGTGCATAGGCATAGCGCCGGTCATCGGCATAACGCTGCCGTTTTTCAGCTACGGCGGTTCCTCGCTGTTTTCGATGTTTGCCGCAATGGGCCTGGTCTCAGGCATAAAATACCGACCAAAACCAACCCGCGCCTCACTTTACGGCAGGTAGCCGCAAAAGCAGCCGGCAGCATAGAGAAAACGACCTGCACGGGAGAGTCCGAGCAGGTCGTTTTGTGTTAGAAACAGTGACATGGCTGCGAAAAAGGCCCGTCCGGGGCTCCGGCGGGCCTTATTTCGGGCATTTATTTGCGTCTCACACGGCGCGGGTGACCTTGCCGCTGCGGAGGCAGCGGGTGCAGGCGTAGACGTGCTTCGGGCTACCGTCAACTATCGCCTTGACGCGCTTGACGTTGGGCTTCCAGGTGCGGTTGGAGCGCCTGTGGGAGTGGCTGACCTTGATGCCGAAGGCCATATCCTTGCCGCAAAATTCACACTTTGCCATTTATGCAGCACCTCCGTTCTCGTAAGACTATGTGAACAGCTTTAATATAATAGCAGAAGGCGTCAACAATTGCAAGCCGTATTTTCGTATTCCGCTCGTTTTTCAAAAGTAATTGCCAAACTGAGCCTTTGTGGTTAAAATAAGAGGTACAGAATGTGAAGGAGGCGCGTCTCATGGTGCGCGAAGAATATTCCGTCAGCCTGAAAAGCATAGTTGAGGAGCAGAATCTCCACATCATCCACGCCGCTAAGGACTTCGATACTGTCCGCGTCTATACGGCGGACGTCAACAGGCCCGCGCTGCAGCTGGCCGGGTTCTATGACTATTTTGATCCGAACAGGATCCAGCTCATCGGCCGGGTCGAAAATACCTACCTCCAGACCCTGGCTCCGGAGGCCAGACGCGCCGCGCTCGAGCAGTTTATGCGTTTCGACCTGCGCGCGCTCATCATCTGCCACGACACCAAGCCGTTGCCGGAGTGCATAGAGCTCGCCCAAAAATATGACCGCACCCTCCTCAGCACCAAGGAGGACACCTCAACCTTCATGGCGGACCTCATAAGTATGCTTCGCAACGCCATGGCCCCGAGAGTCACGCTGCACGGCGTACTCGTAGAGGTATATGGCGAGGGTCTGCTCATCATGGGCGACTCCGGCGTCGGCAAGAGTGAGACGGCCCTCGAGCTCATAAAGCGCGGACACAGGCTCATCGCGGACGACGCCGTCGAGATCCGCAGGATCTCCCGCGAGACGCTCATAGGGACGGCCCCCGAGCTCATACGATATTACATGGAGCTGCGCGGCATCGGCGTCATCAACGCGCGGCACATCTTCGGTGTCGGCGCAGTCAAGCCGGAGACCAATGTGGACCTGGTCGTCAATTTCGAGCTCTGGGACAACGAAAAGGCATATGACAGGCTCGGACTGGACACAGAGTATACCAGCATCCTCGGCGTGAACATTCCCAGCGTGACGATCCCTGTGAGACCTGGCCGGAACCTTGCCGTCATACTTGAGCTGGCGGCGATGAACAACAGGCAGAAGAAGATGGGCTACAACGCCGCCGTTGCGCTGGCGCAGGAGCACGACATGATGATCGACAACGGCGGGAGGTACTGAGCCTTGCAGGTAAGCGAAAAACTCATTGGACGCATCCGTTCCGAGCTGCCGCGGCTCACGCTGCTTGAAAACGAACCCATGAGCGCGCACTGCTCCTTCAGGATAGGCGGACCGGCGCGGCTCATGGCCTGCCCGGCTTCGGCAAGTGAGGCTGCGGCCCTGCTGCACATCCTGCATGAGGAGCAGGCGCCGACGGAACTCATGGGAAAGGGCACGAATCTGCTGGTCCCGGACACGGGGCTGGACGCGGTGGTCGTGCTCGTTGGCGAGGCGATGTCGGATGCGGAGTTGCTCCCGGACAGCCGGATACGGGCGGGCGCGGGCATCAGCCTGGCGAAGCTTGCCGTGTACGCCGCGGGCTGCGGGCTCTCGGGCCTGGAGTTCGCCCACGGCATACCGGGCAGCCTCGGCGGGGCCGTGTTCATGAACGCCGGGGCCTACGGCGGCGAGATGAAAGACGTGGTCGAAGAGGCCGAGTGCGCCGATGCGGAAGGCAAACTTGAGGTACTTTCCGTATCCGAGCTGCAGCTGTCCTACAGGCACAGCGCCCTCGAGGGGACGGGAAAGCTCGTGACCTCCGCGACGCTCAGACTGAGTCCGGGCGAGCCGGAGGAGATACGCGCGCGAATGCGCGAACTTATGGAAAAGCGCCGTGCCTCGCAGCCGCTGGACCTGCCCTCTGCGGGCAGCACGTTCAAAAGGCCGCAGGGCGGTTTTGCGGCGGCGCTAATAGACCAGGCCGGGCTCAAGGGCTTTGCCATAGGCGGGGCGCAGGTCTCCGAAAAGCACGCCGGCTTCGTCGTGAACCGAGGCGGAGCGACGTTCGAGGACGTCACGCAGCTCATGCGACATATACAGAAAACCGTTTTTGACCGGAGCGGGATAATGCTCGAGCCGGAGGTCAGGATCTTGAAGGGCTGAGGGATGGAATTTCTCATAATATCCGGAATGTCCGGTGCGGGCAAGAGCCTTGCGGCGGATATCCTGGAGGACATGGACTATTACTGCGTGGACAACATGCCGGTGGCGCTGCTGCCGAGATTTGCGGAGCTCTGCATAGCCACGCGCGGGCGCTATGAGCGCGTCGCCCTGGTGACGGACGTCCGCGAGCGGGAGAGCATACCCGGGCTCATAGACGCGCTGGACAAGCTCTGGGAGCAGGGGCTGGAGTATCGGATCCTCTATGTAGAGGCGGATACACCGACCATCGTGCGCAGATACAAGAGCTCGCGCCGCCCGCATCCCATGCTTGCGGGAGGTTCTATAGAGGACGCCGTGCGGCGTGAGGTTGCGCTGCTGGCGCCGCTGCGAGAGCGAGCTGACTACATCATCAACACCACCGGGCTCACAACGGCAATGCTTCAGGCGCGCATAGCGGATATCCTGCCGGCGGGCAGGGCCGGACGGCGCATGTCCGTAACGGTGACGGCCTTCGGCTACAAATACGGCCTGCCGATGGACGCGGATCTGGTGTTTGACGTACGCTTTTTGCCGAACCCCTTTTATGTGGAGGAACTGAGACCGCTCTCCGGTCTGGATAAACCGGTGTCTGATTTCGTGCTCTCCTGCGGAGATGCGAAGCGCTTTCTGGACATGCTGGGCGGGATGCTCAAGTTCCTCATGCCGCTCTACCTGGAGGAGGGCAAGTATAACCTCAACATAGCCATAGGCTGCACGGGCGGGCGGCACAGGAGCGTCGCCGTAACGAACGCGCTGGCAGACAGGCTCGCGGAGCTGGGCTTCTCGGCTGCGCGGAGCTTCCGGGATCTCGAGAAGGGATGAACTCATGAAGAGAAAGCAAAGACAGGGTCCGGCGATCGTCGTAATCGGCGGTGGGACCGGGCTTTCAACGATGCTCCGCGGCCTCAAAAGGCAGTCGGAGAACATAACGGCGGTCGTCACGGTGGCGGACGACGGCGGCGGCTCGGGTATGCTCCGGGCCGACCTCGGCATGCCGCCCCCGGGCGACGTGCGCAACTGCATCCAGGCCCTGGCCAACACGGAGCCCACGATGGAAAAGCTCCTCGCCTACCGCTTCACGGAGGGCAGCCTCAAGGGCCAGAGCTTTGGCAACCTCTTCCTCGCTGCGCTCAACGGCATGTCCGGCACCTTCGACGAGGCCGTGCGGAAGATGAGCGAGGTCCTCGCCATCACGGGCCGGGTCCTGCCCGTCACGAACGAGAATGTCTACCTCGCCGCAGAGTTCGACGACGGCAGCGAGATAACCGGGGAATCCCGCATAGCGGATTTCAAAAAGAGCCTGGGCGCAAGGATACTGCGGGTCCGGCTCATACCCGAGCGCCCACCCGCGCTGGCCGAGGTCATTGAGGCGATAGGAGCTGCGGACATGATAGTCCTCGGCCCCGGCAGCCTTTATACCAGTATCATGCCGAACCTTCTGACGGAAGGCGTGGCGCGCGCCGTGGCCGAGGCGGACGCATTCAAGATCTATGTCTTGAACGTAATGACGCAGGACGGGGAGACGGAGGGCTATACCGCCGCCGACCATATCGGCGCGCTGTTCTCCAACTCCGGCGAGCGGCTTTTCGACTGGTGCCTGGCAAACGACAGGGAGATCCCCGCCGAGCTGCGCGAGAAATATGGCAAAGAGGGTGCGGAACCTGTCGTCATAGACGAGCGCGCCGTGCACGAGCTGGGGGTTGGCCTCCTGCGGGCGCCGGTGGCCGGCTGGGCCTCCGGTTACGTCCGGCACGACCCGGACGCGCTGGCGCGCGAGCTGCTGCGGCTTTACCACGAGAAATCCCACACCAGGGTATACGGCTGAGGAGGTAGGGGATGTCCTTCGCGTCTCAGGTCAAGGCTGAGCTCTGCCGCCAGCCGCCCAGGAAAAAATGCTGCGCCGTGGCCATGGCCTACGGCGCGCTGCTCTACTGCAACACCTTCAGTCCAAGAGAGATACGCCTCGTCACGGCGAGCGGGGAATTTGCCTCGCTGCTGCCGCGGCTGTTCCGCCGCGCCTTCGGCCTGGGCTTTGACGAACAGCCGGAGCCGGAGGCGCAGGGCAAGCGCCGCTTTCTCATCACGGAGCCGGAAAAGACCGCCGCTGTGTTCCGGGCCTTCGGCATGGAGCCGGAGGACACGCTGGCGCTGCACATAAACCTCGGCGTGCTGGAGAGCGACTGCTGCAGGGCCTCCTTTGTGCGGGGCGCCTTTCTGGCGGGCGGGAGCGTGACGGACCCGCTCAAGAGCTACCACCTCGAGCTCGTGACGGCCCACGCCAGCGTCAGCCGGGAGCTGGGTTCGCTGCTCTATGAGCTGGGCTTTGAGCCGGGACAGGCCAGGCGCGGCGCCAACTATGTGAGCTACTTCAAGCAGTCGGAGACCATCGCTGACTTCCTGACTGCCATAGGCGCGCCCGTGGCGGCGCTGGACGTCATGTCCGCGAAGGTCGAGCGTGACATGCGAAACGAGATAAACCGCAAGGTGAATTGCGACACGGCCAACGCGGACAAGACCGTCGCCGCGGCACAGCAGCAGTTGGAGGCCATACGCGCGGTGGAACGCGAATACGGCCTGGACGGGCTGCCGGAGGGGCTGCAGCAGGCGGCGCTTCTGCGCATAGCCAACCCTGCGGCGAGCCTTTCGGACCTCGCCCAGCTCTCGTACCCGCCGGTGACGAAGTCCTGCCTGAGTCACAGGCTGAAAAAGCTGGTCGAACTGGGCAGGAACGCCGGGAAGGAGGGATAGGCGTATGGCCTTCACACACCTGCACGTACACACGGAATACAGCCTCCTGGATGGGGCATGCCGGATAGACAAGCTCGCAGCAAGAGCCAAGGAGCTGGGCTTCAGGAACCTTGCAATAACGGACCACGGCGTCATGTACGGGGCCGTTGCCTTCTACGAGGCCTGCGTCCGGGAAGGGATAAAGCCCATCATCGGCTGCGAGGTCTACGTTGCCCCGCGCGGGCGGACGGACAGGGAGCACGGCGTGGACTCGGAGTACACGCACCTCATTCTCCTGTGCAAGGACGAAACGGGCTATCGCAACCTCTGCTACCTCGTCTCCATGGGCTTTATAGAGGGCTTTTACATCAAGCCCAGGATAGACTGGCCGCTGCTCTATGAGCACACGGAGGGCCTCGTCTGTCTTTCCGGCTGCCTTGCCGGAGACATACCGCAGAAGATCGTCTCCGGGCGCTACGACGAGGCGCGCAGCCGCGCGCTCGAACTGCGCGAGGCCTTCGGAGAGGACTTTTACCTTGAGATACAGCGCCACGGCATACCGGACGAGGACGCTGCCGCAAGGGGACTCATCCGCATACACGAGGAGACGGGCATCCCCTTGGCCCTGACGAACGACGCTCACTATATCGACAAGGGCGACGCCTACTACCAGGACGTGCTCATGTGCATACAGACGGGTAAGACCGTGAACCAGGCCTCGCGCATGCGCTTCGAGACGCAGGAGTTTTATTTGAAGAGCGAGGATGAGATGCGCGCGCTCTTTCCCGGCCTGAACGAGGCCTGCGACAACACGGAGCTCATTGCGGAAAAGTGCGGATTCGACTTCGAGTTCGGTCATTACCACCTGCCCCGCTTCAAGCTGCCGGAGGGCGAGACGGACAGCGCCTCCTATCTCCGGAAGCTCTGCCTTGCGGGTTTTGAGCGCCGCTACGGTGCGGGCCGCGAGGACGCGGAAAAGCAGCTTGCCTACGAGCTGGACATGATAGGCCAGATGGGCTTTGTGGACTACTTCCTCATCGTCTCCGACTTCATCGGCTATGCAAAGAGCCGGGGCATACCCGTGGGACCAGGGCGAGGCTCGGCCGCGGGCAGCGTCGTGAGCTACTGCCTCGGCATAACGGACGTGGACCCCATCAAGTACAGCCTCTATTTCGAGCGTTTCCTGAACCCGGAGCGCGTGTCCATGCCGGATATCGACATAGACTTCTGCGTCCGCCGCCGCGGCGAGGTCATAGACTACGTGAACCGCAAGTACGGCGCGGACCACGTCGCCCAGATCGTCACCTTCGGCACGATGGCGGCGCGGGCGGCGATACGGGACACCGGCCGCGCCCTGGACATAGGCTACGCCGAATGCGACGCAGTCGCAAAGCAGGTCCCCTTCGCCATCGGCATGACCCTGGACGAGGCCATGAAGCTCTCCAGGCAGCTGCGCGAGATGTACGAAGGCGATGAGAAACTCCACTCGCTCATAGACACGGCCAAGGCCCTGGAGGGCATGCCGCGCCACGCCTCAACGCACGCGGCGGGCGTTGTCATAACGGAACGCCCTGTGTACGAATACGTGCCCCTGGCCAAGAACGACGAGAGTGTCGTCACCCAGTACACGATGACGACGCTGGAGCACCTCGGCCTTTTGAAGATGGACTTCCTCGGCCTGCGCAACCTGACCGTCCTGGAGGACGCGGCGGAGCTGGTCCGCCGCCGTCAGCCGGACTTCGACGTCTCCGCTCTGCCCGAGGACGATGCGGAGACCTTCGCCATGCTCTCCGCCGGCAAGACGGAGGGCGTGTTCCAGCTCGAATCCACGGGCATCACGGCGGTCTGCACCGGCCTCAAGCCAAAGAGCATCGAGGATATCACCGCCGTCATCGCCCTCTACCGCCCGGGTCCGATGGAGAGCATACCCCGTTTCCTGGAGTGCTCGGCGCACCCGGAGAAGATAAGTTACAAGCACCCCATGCTGGAGCCCATCCTCTCCGTCACCTACGGATGCATAGTATATCAGGAACAGGTCATAGAGATATTCAGGAAGCTGGCAGGCTTCTCGCTCGGCCAGGCGGACATGATCCGCAGGGCCATGTCCAAGAAAAAACACGACGTCATCGACGCGGAGCGCCGCGCCTTCATCTACGGAGACGAGGCCCGAGGCATCCCGGGCTGCGTCAAAAACGGCGTGGACGAGGCGACAGCCAGCAGCATCTACGACGAGATCCTGGACTTTGCCAGCTACGCCTTCAACAAGGCGCACGCCGTAGCCTACGCCGTCGTCGCCTACCGAACGGCCTATATGAAATGCCACTGGCCCTGCGAGTATATGGCCGCGCTGCTGACCAGCGTGCTCGACTCCACGGGCAAGGTGGCGGAGTATATTTCGGAGTGCCGGGACATGGGCATCAAGGTCCTGCCGCCGGACGTGAACGAGTCTGACGCGCGCTTCACCGTCTCGGGCCGGAACATCCGCTTCGGGCTGGTGGCGATAAAGAATATCGGCGAAAAGTTTATCCAGCAGCTGATGCAGGAGCGGAGCGAGAACGGGCCGTTCACAGGCTTTGAGGAGTTCTGCCGCCGGATGGCCGGCAAGGAGCTGGGCCGCCGGGCGGTCGAGAGTCTCATAAGATCAGGCGCCTTCGACAGCCTGGGCGTGAAGCGCCGCGCTCTCATGCAGATGGTAGACGCTGTGCTCGATTGCATTGCAACGGACGGGCGGAGAAATATTGACGGGCAGCTTGACCTCTTCGGGTTGGACGAAGGCGAGAGCTGCGGCGCCGTACCGGTCCCGGATGTGGAGGAGTACCCGAAGAACGAGCTCATGCAGATGGAGCGCGAGACGACGGGACTCTACCTGAGCGGACACCCCATGGATGACTACCGCGAGGCCGTCAGAAGGGCCGGCGCCGTGGGCATAGGCTCGGTCATGGACGACTTCGCTGACGGGGAGGGGCCGCAGAGCTACCAGGACGGGCAGTATGTCGTCCTGGCCGGGATAGTTTCCGCTTACAAGACCAGAACGACCAAAAACGGCAAGCTCATGTGCTATGTCCAGCTCGAGGACGATACAGGGACGATGGAACTGCTCATCTTCCAGAAGGTGCTGGACCAGAGCGGCAGCTACATCGCGGAAAACGCCGCCGTCATCGTCAAGGGCAGGATCTCGCTGCGCGACGAAAAGGAGCCCCAGCTCATGGTGGACTCGCTGCGCCCGCTCTCCGACCTGCACGACCTGGAGACGAACGCCCCGCCCAAGGCGGAGCGCAAGCTCTGGCTCAAGCTGCCCCGGGCGGATAAACGGCTTCTGCGCAGGATAGAGCTGCTCTGCGAGATGTTCCCCGGCAGGGAGAGAATGATAATAGTCCTGGTCGAGGAAAACCGCCGTCTTGGCGCCGAATGCGTGATAAGAGACTCGCTCGTGCGAGAGCTGAAGGAGCTCCTGGGCGAGGACTGTGTAGTCGTAAAATAGCGCCTGCGTTGACAATATACGGAACGGGTGCTATAATGTGAAGAAATCTTTATCCGGGAGAGTGAACGTCCTAAATGGACACAGGCAGTCGATTGTCTATCATTGCAATCATTATCCTGCTCGGCTTTGCAATGTATTTTGCCATCGCCGAGACGGCTTTTGCAACAGTCTCAAGGATCCGCCTCAAGACCAGGCTGGACAAGGGGGATCATAGGGCGAAACGGGCGCTGTTAGTCTTGGATAACTTCGACAAGGCTATAACGACCGTCCTCATCGGCACAAATATCGTACACATAACCGTCGCGGCCATCGTGACGGTGCTCGTGACGCGCAAATGGGGCATATCTGCGGTCACTGCTGGCACCTTAGTCACGACGGCCGTGGTGTTTTTTGTGGGCGAGATGCTGCCGAAGTCCATCGCGAAGAAATACAGCGAGAGGTTCTGCCTGCAGACGGCGAGCTCGCTGAGCTTTTTCATGCTGATCTTCACGCCGCTCTCCGCCGCGCTGACGGCGATAGGCCACGCCGTATCGAATCTGACGAAGGGGGACCCGGAGGTCTCCGTGACGGAAGATGAGCTCTACGACATCATCGAGGACATGACGGACGAGGGCACGCTGGACTCCGAGCGGGGCGAGCTCATGAGCTCGGCGCTGCAGTTCGCGGAGCTGACGGTGGAGACGGTCCTGACGGCGCGCGTGGACGTGGCCGCAATAAACTCCGAGTGGGACTGCGAGCGCGTCCTGGCCTTCATCAAGGAGCAGCGGCACTCGCGGCTGCCGGTGTACGAGGGCAGCATTGACAACATAGTAGGTGTGCTGCAAATACGGAAATACATAAGGGCCTACCTGAAGGAGGGCGCCTCTACGGATCTCGGCAAGCTGCTGGACGAGGCGTATTTCGTTCCGCGAAGCATGAAGATAGACGAGCTGCTTTCGGTGATGAGCCAGAAGAAGCTGAACATGGCCGTTGTGACGGACAGCTACGGCGGGACGCTCGGCATCGTGACGGTGGAGGACATTCTGGAAGAGCTGGTGGGCGAGATCTGGGACGAGGACGACGTCGTGGAAGAGAGCTTTGTGCCGCTGGGCGGCGGCCGGTTCGAGGTGGACGCCTCCCTGACCGCGGGCGAGGTGTTTGACAAAATGGACTTCGAGCCGGAGCACGAGGACGAGGAGCTCGAGCACAAGCTCATGGGCGAGTGGGCCTACGAGCAGTTCGACCGCATACCCAAGGAGCGTGAGAGCTTCGAGTACGAGGGCCTTTCCGTCACCGTATCTGAGATGCACCAGAACAGGATAGTCAAGCTCGTCTGCCGGGTGTTGCCCGAGCCCGAGGAAGGGGGCGGGGCGAAGTGAGCGCATACATAGCGGCGTACATAGTCCTGATCTGCTTTTCGGCTTTCTTCTCCGCCTCGGAGATGTGCTTTTCCTCTGCCAACCGGCTGAGGCTGGAGTCTGCGGCGGAAAACGGCTCAAAGGGGGCCAAGGTCGCCCTGAAGGTCATGAACAGGTTCGACGACTCACTTTCTGCCATACTCATAGGCAACAACCTTGTGAACATAGCGACCTCATCAATAGCTTCGGTCGTGGTCATACTGCTTTTCGGGGAGCATTGGACCTGGCTTTCGACCGTGATAACGACGATGCTGGTCATGATCTTCGGGGAGACCATGCCGAAGATCGTGGCGAAGAAGAACGCGAACAGGCTTGCTCCGGTTTTCGCCTGGCCCATAAGGCTGCTGACCTATGTGCTGCTGCCGGTCATCCTGATAGTCGTTGGCCTGGTGAGGCTCATCACCTGGCCGCTGAAGGGAGAGGAACGGCAGGAGGACGAGGAAGCAGCTGTCGAGGAGCTCCAGTCCATCATAGAGACTGCCGAGGACGAGGACGTCCTGGACGAGAACCGCTCGGAGCTTCTGCAGGCGGCGCTGGACTTTTCCGAGGTCAGCGCGAGCGAGGCCATGACGGCGCGCGTGGACGTCGAGGCGATAGACATAGACGACGACTGGGAGGAGATACTGGAGCTTATAGAGAACTCCACGCACTCGCGCCTGCCCGTATATGAGGACAGCATTGACAACGTCAAAGGCTTCCTGTATCTGAACCACTTCCTGAAAGCCCTGACGGAGGACGAACGGCCCGACATCCGGAGCCTGCTCATCGAGCCGCTGTATGTATACAAGACGATAAAGCTGCCGCAGGTCCTCTCCGAGCTGCGGCACGCCAAGAAGCACCTGGCGATAGTGACGGACGAGTACGGCGGGACCCTGGGCGTTATCTCAATGGAGGACGTGCTGGAGGAGATCGTGGGCGACATCTGGGACGAGACGGACGAGGTCGAGGACGAGGTGGTCGAGAAAGCCGAGGGTGAGTACGAGCTGGACGGGGACATGTCGATCTCGGACTTTCTGGAGCTCATCGGCCTTTCGGAAGAGAGCTTCGAATGCGAATCGGACACGGTCGGCGGCTGGACGCTGGAGAGTTTCGGCGGTTTCCCGAAGGAAGGCGACAGCTTCCGTTTTGAGGACCTGACGGTGACCGTCCTGGCTATGGACAGCCTGAGAGTGGACCGGGTCCTGGTAAAGAGAGAGCCTTCGGACCCGGAAGAAGCCGAAGAATGAGCCGCCTGCAAAAGGCGAAAAAAGCCCCGGGCAGTTCTAACTGCCCGGGGTAGTCATACCTTTTTGCTGACACGTTCAGCTATGTAAGCCTGTACGTCGTCGAACGGGATGCCTAGGGCGACTGAGAATTCGCCGTACAACAGGTTCTCCGCGCGCTTCATGAATCTTGCGTCCACCTGGCCGAATTTGCGCTTCCGGCTTTCTGCGAACTGCTTCTTGGCGTAGATGGACATGACCAGTTCTATGAGGTCCGCGCACTCGTGCGAGCCCAGCGCGGCCTGGTAGTGCGCCGCGAGCTGGGTGAAGTTTCTGTCGTGATACGCCTCGGCCTTGACTTCGGGGATGGCGTCTATCAGCTTTTCCGCCTCTTCGCGGCTTATCACCGGGCGCATGAACACCTTTGTGTCCACCGGAATGCAGATCGTCCCGTCCTGGTACAGGGGTTTGAGAGTGTAATACTGTCTTTTGCCGTCCGTACCCTTGAGCTTGGGCGCTTCCACCTTTTCCACGCGGCAGACTCCCGTTCCTCCGTAAACTATCAAGTCGCCGATTTGATACATTTTTGCTTCACCCACCCGTTATCCGCATTATTTCCTCCGCTTTGCTCATATTTTAGCACATTTTTGCCCGCGATGTAAGCAAAATCTGCATTCGCGCAAAAAACTTGTTAAATTTGCCCCTTCGTGGTATCATCGTGTGACAAAGGAGGAGAACGCATGATACTCTGCTTTTCCGGAACCGGCAACAGCCTTTATGCCGCGAAGATCATATCGTCCGCCTGCGGAGACGAGATCATCTCCCTCAACGACACGCTCAAGCACGGCGGACCCGCGCTGTATTTTTCTGAGAAGCCCTGGGTCGTCGTCTCGCCGGTACACGGCTGGAGACTGCCCGCCGCCATAGACGCGCTCCTGAGAAGGGCGAAGTTCATCGGGCCGCGCAGGATGTATTTTTTCCTCACCTGCGGCTCCGAGGCAGGAGACGCCGCCAAATACTGCCGCGGCCTCTGCCAGGACATAGGCATGGACTACATGGGCCTGAACTACGCCGTCATGCCCGAAAACTACCTCGCCATGTTCCCGACGCCGGATGCGGAGGAGGCGGGGCGCATCATCCAAACGGCCCGGCCGGGCATAGAGGCGGCCGCGGCGGAGATCGCCGCAGGCAGAGCTCTGGCAGACCCGAAGACCGGCCCCCTGGATAAGTTCAAGAGCGGCCCCGTGAACCGCGTGTTCAGAGCCGCTTTCATAAAAGACAAGAAGTTCCGCGCCCTGGACAGCTGCATCGGCTGCGGCAAGTGCGCAAGGCTCTGCCCTGTGAACGACATCGTCCTTGAGGGCGGAAAGCCACAGTGGTTGGGCCGGTGCATCCACTGCATGGCGTGCATCTGCGCCTGTCCCAAGGAGGCCATAGAATACGGCAGGGCCTCAGTCGGCAGGCCGAGATACTATCTGGATCCCGAAAGGAAGGTCTGACCTTGAAAAGACATCAGAGGCCGCTCGGCCTTGCGCCCACGCTCCTGCTGGGCCTGGCCTGCAGCGTGGCGATAACGCTGTTCGTGCTATGGGCGCACCCGGTTTCCGTCCTCGCCATGCTGGGCAAAATGTTGCGCCAGCCGCTGATACTTCTGCTGAACTGGCTGCCCATCGCTCTTCTGACGGCGGCAGGCGCCTTCGCGTTCAGGAACGTATTCTGGGGCTCTGCCGTGGTCGGATTCGTGACCGGCGTCATGTCCCTCATAAACCGGGTCAAGCTGACGGTGCGCGGCGAGCCCTTTGTGCCGAGGGACGTCTCGCTCATCAAGGAAGCGGCGGACGCTGCGGGCAGCTACGATATGAAGCTGCCCTGGTTTCAAGCGGCCTGCCTGCTCGTCTTTGTGGGTGCGCTGGTCCTTCTGGGCTTCGTTCTGCCCCTGCGCAGGCAGGAGTCGGCGCCGAAGCGGCGTGGAGTCTGGCTCCGCATCCTGGTCTTCGTCCTCTGCGCCGCCCTGCTCGTCCTGCTGGTGGGCTGCGTATACAGCTCCACGGAGCTATATAATTCCTTTGAGACGACGGAACCCTACAATCTCAGCTCCGTCAACAACGAGCTGGGCTTCGTCTACTACTTCTGCTACCACTTCTCCACCTACAAGACGGAAAAGCCCGAGGGCTTCGACCGGGATACGGCTGCGGCCTGGGATACGGGCTACACGGAGCCGGAGGACGCCTCGGACATAAACGTCATATTCGTGATGAACGAGGCCTTCTCGGACGTACTGAACGAGGATGTGTTCGTATTCCCGGAGGGAGAGCACCCGATGGAGGTCTATAACGAGCTGGCTTCGGGGGAGAACGCCTGGGCGGGACACATAATCGTCCCGTACTTTGCCGGCGGAACGGCGGACACGGAGTTCGACGTGGCGACGGGTATGCAGACGAACCTCTTGAACCCGAACTCCCCCTCGCTCACGGCCTTCCGGACAGTGAACCGGGACTTGGACAGCATATTCCGCGTGTTCGGCGCGGAGGGCTACACCAGCTGCTTCATGCACCCGGGCGACAGCTGGTTCTACAACCGCGAGAACGTCTATTCCTGGCTGGGCGCGGACGAGAGCTTATTTGCCGAGGACTTCCGCGAGCTGGAATACAAGGGCTCCTGGGTGACGGACGAAAGCGTCCTGCGGGAACTGGAAGCTCGCTTTGAGGAGAAGAGCGCGCAGGGCGCGCCGGACTTCACCTACGCCGTCACGATACAAAACCACATGTCCTACACAGAGGACAAATACGGCGACTACGTCTGCCCCGAGGTAGAGACCCGGGCGGAGCTCTCGCCCGAGATACAGACGGCGGTGAACGTCTATGCCGAGGGTATACGCGACGCGAATGCCCTGCTCAGGGAGCTGACCGACTACTATTCCTCGCGCGAGGAGCCGGTACTGCTCGTGTTCTTTGGGGACCACCTGCCCTACTTGGGGGACAATCGCCAGGGCTATGTGGAGCTGGGTCTGCCTGCCGGGGACGCTTCCGGCGCTGAGGACCCCTTTGCGGCATATACGGCGCCCTTCCTCATCTGGTGCAACGAGGCCGGGGCGGAGCTGCTGGACTTCGACTCTGCGATAGAGGCGCTGGACCTGCCCGGGGACGGGCGGATAAGCGCCTGCTATCTTGGCGCGGCCGTCCTGGAGCTGACAGGCCGCGGCGAGGTCTCGCCCTGGTTTGCCTTCCTCAACGAGCTGAGACGGGAGCTGCCGGTCATACACAACGGCGCATACCTGGATGCGGACGGGCAGCTCAGCTTCGAGCTGGACGCGAAACAGGCGGAACTGGTTTCCAAAATGCGCTGCTGGACATATTACAAGCTCAAATACGGCACGGTGCAGTGATACCGCAGAAAAAAACTGTGAATTTGCGAGAAATTGTGCTATAATAGGAGCAGAATGGAGGCTGAGAGCATGGGTATAAGGGTCATAACGGTGAGCCGCCAGTTTGGAAGCGGCGGCCGGACGATTGCCAAGGAGACAGCCGAGAGGCTGGGCTGGGCGTATTATGACAAGGAACTGGTAAAAAAGATCGCCGCGGAGAGCGGCCTGGCGGAGAGCTACATCCTCGAGAGCGGGGAATACGCCTGCTCAACCAGCAGCTTTCTCTTCAACTGGGTCATGAATGCGGAAAGCGCCAGGAGCGGAAGCCTGCCCATCTCGGACCAGCTGTATATAATCCAGCACAACATTATAAAAGACCTTGCGGAGAAGGAGCGCTGCGTCATAGTCGGCCGCTGCGCGGACTACATACTGCGCGCGCGCCAGGACTGCCTTCACACCTTCTTCCACGCGGACACGGCCTTCCGTGCGGACCGGATCGTCCGGCTCTACGGAGAGCGGACGGAAAAGCCCGAAAAGCGCCTAAAGGAAAAGGACGACAAGCGCCGCGCCTATTACCGGCACTACACCGGCCACCAGTGGGGCCTTGCCGAGAACTACGACATTTGCCTGGACTCCGGCAGGCTCGGCATAGACCAGTGCGTGGACATCCTGGTGAACGCCGCAAAGGCCTGAATACTACAAGAAAACCGCCCGGCTCGTGCCGGGCGGTTTTTCATTTGCAGAAGCAGTCGATATAGTTGTCGAGGCAGTGTTCTATTATCTGCACGGCCTGTTCCTTGCCCTGGACCTCATCCACGACCGTCTCCTTCGTCTCTAGTGTCTTGTAGACGGAAAAGAAGTGGCGCATCTCCTCAAAGGTGTGGCTGGGGAGCTGGCAGATGTCGTCGTACATGTTATAGGTTGGGTCGTCCTTGCAGACGGCGATGATCTTCTCGTCCATTTTGCCGCTGTCCTTCATCGCGATGACGCCTATGGGCTTGCAGCGCACCAGGGTGAGCGGCTCTATGGGCTCGGAGCAGATGACCAGGACGTCCAGAGGGTCCCCGTCGTCGCCGTAGGTGCGGGGGATAAAGCCGTAGTTCGCGGGGTAATGCGTCGCGGTATAGAGGATGCGGTCGAGGATGATGAGGCCGGTCTCCTTGTCGAGCTCATACTTTTTCTTGCTGCCCTTCGTGATCTCGATGACGGCTACGAACTCCTCGGGGCGGATGCGCTTGGGGTCGATATCGTGCCAGATGTTGGACATGTTTTTCCTCCTACATATTTCCTATGAGCTGCACCACGACGCCGCCGACGGCGTCCGCGAATTGCTCTATTGAACGTATCCTGACGAGGTCCCTGCCGTAGATGCGGCGGGCAGAGGGCATGTCGTCGTCCTCTCCGGTGAAGATGCACATGACGGAGATGCCCTCGCGCCGGAGTTTTTCTACCTCTGCGGCCGAATCCAGGACTCCGGGCTGGCCGCGGTAGAGCTCCTGTTTTCCGGTCTCCGGGTCCGGGAGCTTTCTGTCGTCGTTCGGGCTGGCGTCCGAGAGGATCATGAGCAGCCGCCTTTCGCAGTGGCTCGAGCGCATCATCCAGCCCGCAGCGCGGAAGGCCAGGCCGTCCCGGTTCCAGCCGGCTGCGCAGTAGTCAAAGATGGCCTCGTTTTTGCTGGTCTCCTCGTAGTCCCGGAACAGCCTGAGCACCGTGCAGCCGTTGAGCGTGCAGAAGGAGTAGACCCGGGTCGGTATGCCGCAGCGCGTGAGGCTTTCGGCTATCATATACGCCTGGGTGGACACGCTTTCCTGCCGCTCTATCTGCGAGGCGGAGGCGTCCAGCAGGATGTCCACGGAAAGCTCCGTGTCGTTCCCGCGCTCCGGGCGTGTGAACACGCTCTCGTCGCCCAGCGCCACTCCGCGCCAGACCTTCTCCGGCGCCAGCGCGCCCGCACGGGACTTTATCCTCGCGTCGTCCAGGTGGACGAGCATGCAGTTTCTTATTTTCTCCGCCAGGCGCGCGATGGTAAGGCGGTTGCGGACGATGTCGTCCGTGAAGTATTTCCTGTTAAGCTCCGACTGGCGCTTGGCCGAGCTGCGCTGGACAATGGCCTCGCGGTTGTTGCGGTCTAGCGGCTTCATCTCCCCTCGCGTGAAGTGGAGGATGCTGTCCCAGTGCGTGCCGGAGCAGAGCCGTTCCTCTATGCGCTTGAGCTCGCCGGGGGCGTACATGGAGACGCCAAAGCAGTCCTCGACGTATTCGCGCATCTCCGTCTCGCTCCGCTCTCCGACCAAGCGCTCTTTTATCCTCTTTGCGTTCTTCTGGCCTCCGGCGCCCTCCTCCTCGTTGCGGACCGCTGCGCCTATGCCGCCGCGCCGCCGCCGGAGGAAGTTTATGAGCGTGGGCAGGCCGCCGCCGCGCCCTGCCGAGGTCGTTGCGACGAACATGTAGTATTCCCGGAGCACGCCGCGAATGGCCTGCACGACCTCGTCCGTGGAAAGCTCCGGCGAGAGTTCGAGGGCGTCAAGTATCTTGCGGTCCCGCTCGGGCATCTCCGGCTCCAGACCGAGGGCGCGCTCATAGTGCTCCAGCTTTATGCGGTAGGCCTCGTCCAGCTCCCGGGCGCCGCCCTTGCGTCTGGCCTCAGCCTCTATCCTCTGCGCGTAGGCAAGGCGCAGCTCGCGCAGTGCCGGGCGCTCGGAGGCCGCACGCTCAAAGGCGCAGTTTTCCAGCGCAACCCAGGCCAGCTCTTCAAACTCGTCCCCCTTCGGCGTGCGCACGAAGCTGTCGAGGACTTCCTTTATCTTGGGGAAGTCATAGTAGCTGTAGACCGCGCCGATGATGCTGTTCATGTATACGTCCGCGAAGCCCTCGGTGTCGTAGGCGCGGACAACGGGCGCGAGTGAATAGTCCCGCGCCGCGTTCCATATGAGGTTTGTGGCGCGGCGCTCCTGGCGCTCGGCTTCACGCTGACTGAGCTGCATCACTCGTCAAAGAGCTTGGCCCGGCCGAGCGCGGAGGGGATGCGCGCCGTGATGACGTCCTCCACAAGCCTGCGTTCGAAGGGGTCAAAGGCCTTGTTCACGACGCCGAGCCTCAGCGCCTCGCCTGCGGTGAGGCCGCGGTGCATGAGCTGCACGGAGCTCATGAGGCCGCGCAGGTCGAGCGCCTTGGTGGATATCTCGGCGCTGTCGCACTTCTTGCGGATGTCCTCAAAGAGGCCGGAAAACTGCTCTGCCCACTCGTCCCGGAGTGTCGGGTACTCGCGCTTCAGGAGCTTTTTGAGGTTTTCCGCACTGATGGGCGGCATGTCGATGACGGCAAAGCGCGAGACGAGGGCCTCGTTGAGCTCTCGCGTGCCGGCGTAGCCGTAGTTCATCGTGGCGATGAAACGCGTTGCGTCGTCCATTACTATCCTGTCGTAGCCCGGGACGTCGATGACGCGGCGGAAGTCCAGAGTTGCATGCAGGACGGCGAGGGACTCGTTCTTGGCCATGTTTATCTCGTCCAGGATGCCGAAGCCGCCGAGCTTTGCGCACTTCGTGATGGGCCCCTGGCGGAAGCTGACCTCGCCGCCCGTGAAGGTGTCCGTGCCTATGAGGGAGGCGGCGTCTGTGTTTATATAGAAAGACACGTCCCAGCTCGGCCGCCCGAAGGCGCAGGCCAGACACTCGGCCAGAACGTTTTTGCCTGTGGCCTTGGGACCGACGAGCAGCAGGTTTTCCCCGCAGAGGAGCGCCGTGGCCGCGGCCTCCCAGACCTCTTTTCCGTAGTATTCATATCTCGGCTTTTGGGTGAGCCTGTGCTCTGCTTCGGGACTGACCCTGTGATCTGCCCGGAAGGCCTCTATCCCGGCGACGATGTCCTCGCTCACGCCTTCGCGCCTCAGGAAACTAAGCAAGTTGAATTTCCCCTTTCAAAACCTCTTATCACATGGATTCTACCACGTTTTTTCAATAAGTCAAAGTTGTTTTTACCAACTAACCGGGCTTTTGGACAGGGCCGGAAAAGGCGTTTGACTAAGGTGCTTACGTGTGTTAAACTGTAAACGAAAATACGTTCGGAAACGGACAGTACAAGGGCGTTGAGCCGTGAATTTTTGTTAAAAACATCGAAAGGGGCAAAACCATGCTCAGGACAATCGAGATAAAGCAGAGCGTATTTGCAGACAACAACAGAGAGGCGGATTCCCTCCGCGCGGAGCTGAAGGATAAGGGCCTCTTCCTTCTTAACCTCATGTCCTCACCCGGCAGTGGAAAGACGACGACGCTGGTGCGGACGATAGAGGCGCTGAAGGACGAGCTGCGCATAGGCATAATGGAGGCGGATATCGACTCGGACGTGGATGCGCACACGGTGCAGAACGCCGGCGCGAAGGCCGTGCAGCTGCACACGGGCGGTATGTGCCACCTTACTGCGGATATGACCCGCCAGGGCCTCGAGGCGCTGGGGACGGAGGATGTGGACATAGCCATTCTCGAGAACGTCGGCAACCTCGTCTGCCCGGCTGAGTTTGACACGGGTGCATCCAAGAGCGCGATGATCCTGTCGGTACCCGAGGGGGACGACAAGCCCCTCAAGTACCCCCTGATGTTCACGGTCTGCGACTGCCTCATCGTGAACAAGATAGACGTCATGCCATATTTCGATTTTGACTTCGAGGCCATGTGCGAGCGTGCGAAGAAGCTGAACCCGAACATTGAGATAATCCCCATCTCGGCCAAGACCGGCGAAGGCGTTGAAAAATGGGCCGACTGGCTGCGCGGCCAGGTGAAGGCCTGGAAAGAGAAATGAGTCCCGGCGATGGAGCTTGAGGAGATAAGGCTCCGAAGGCTGGCAAATCACGGGCTCATAAGTCCCCTGGAAAGGCTGGAAGCGGCGCGAAGGCTCTGCGGCATACAGGCGCAGTTCATGTCCTATGCCCAACACGCTTTGAGGGTACGCTGTTCCGACTGGGAAAGGGGCGGCGAGGGCCTGGTGAAGAATTGGACCCTGCGCGGCACGCTCCACGTCTTTACGGAAAGCGACCTGCCCCTATTCATCCGCGCGGAGAACTACAGGAAGAACGAGTGGAGCGGGCGGAGCTTCTGGAATTCCCGCCCGGACTGGGCGCTCACGCCGGAGCGGCAGAGCCGCTTCACGGAGGTAGTCCTTGAAGCGCTGGCCGGAGGCCCCAAGACGCGCGACGAGCTGAAGTCCGCCTGCCGCGCGGAGGGAATGACGGAGGCCGAGACGGGCAGCATGTTTCACCCCTGGGGCGGCGGTGTGCGCCAGCTCTGCGAGCGCGGCTTTATAAACTACGCCGCCGGGGAGAAAAAGGAGTTTTGTCTCGCGCCGGCGTTCGAGCCGTTGCCGGAGTCAGAGGCTAAGCTCGAGTTGGCGAAGCGATACTTCGAGTTCTACGGCCCTGCCACGGTAAAGGACGCGGCTTACTTCTTCGGCACGAGCCAGGCCGAAGTGAAAAAGCTCCTGTCGCAGTTGCCCGTGACGGCTCAGGGGCTCGGCGGCAGGACGTACTTCCGCATCGGCGGCGAGGAGCCGGAGCGAGACATCCCCCGCTGCATCTTCCTCGCGGGCTTTGACCAGCTGATGCTGGGTTACGAGAAGCGGGAGAGCCTGTTTTTGCGCCCGGAACATCTGCGCGGAATTTTCAACCTGGCGGGCATCGTGCTGCCAGCGCTGCTGCTGCGGGGCGAGGTCGCCGGACGGTGGAAGAAAAAAGGCCGCAGGCTTTGCATTGAGCCGTTTTCGCCGCTGGGGGCAGGGGACAGGGCCGCCGTCGCGGAGGCGGCGCAGGCGCTGTGGGGCGGCTCCGCGGCGCTTGAATTCACAGGGTGAAGTAAGTTCGAAACTATATAAACGAAGAAAGAGGGGGAATCCTATCAGATGAGACCGATTATTCTGAAGCTGGCCACGAAGATCAGCCTCGAGTGCGGCACCTATACGGGCGTCACGCCGTCGGACCCCGAGTACAAGATCCTGGACCCGGTGCTGACGGACGAGATGGCTGAGATCGCCATGGGCCTGCGCGTACGGCACTACGTCACCGCGGAGGAGGTCGCCAAAAAGGTCAAGAAGCCGCTGAACAGGGTCACGGAGGTGCTCTACGAGCTGGCGCAGCTCGGCGTCTGCCGCTTTGCGAAGAAGGACGGCGTGGACAAGTTCAACATGCCCATCTGGGTGCCGGGCATCATGGAGATGATGGTCGGCAACAAGGAAATGTGTGAAAAATATCCCGTCATTGCCGAGTGCTTTGAAGAGTACACGCGCAAGCGCATAGCCCCGCTCGCGCCTTTCGTCCCCGTCGGCCAGGGCATGATGCGCGTCATACCCGTCGAGATGGCGATACATAACGACGCCAGGCGCGGCACCTATGAGGAGATACACAGGATAGTGGACAACTCCTACGCCATAGCCGTCACCGACTGTTCCTGCCGCCGGACGCGCAGGCTCATGGGCGAGGGCTGCGGCCACCTGGAGAAAGACGTCTGCATTTTCTTCAACGAGTCCGCGGAGTACCACATCCGCACGGGCCACGGCCGGGAGATAGACAGGGAGGAGTGCTACGAGATCCTCAAGCGCTGCGAGGAAAACGGCCTCGTCCACGAGATTTCGAACCTAGACCCGCCGGATGGCGCGGCGGCTATCTGCAACTGCTGCGGCTGTTCCTGCTTCTCGCTGAGGATAGCGCAGTACTTCAAAACCCCGGACGTCATCCGCTCTAACTACGTCGCCGAGGTGGACACGGAAAAGTGCGTGGCCTGCGGCCTCTGCGTTGAAAACTGCAACCTCGGCGCGCTGAAGCTGGGCCAGAAGCTCTGCGCGGCACCGTCCCACGCGCCTAAGTATGAGACGCCGCACGAAAAGCTGCTCTGGTTCGGCGAGAAGAACTACAACGTGGATTACCGCACGAACAGGGGCTACGTCGCCTCAGACGGTACCGCGCCCTGCAAGACCAAATGTCCCGCGCACATCCCCGTCCAGGGCTACATAAAGCTCGCCTCCCAGGGCAGGTTTGACGAGGCGCTGGAACTCATAAGGCGCGAGAACCCCTTCCCGGCGGTCTGCGGCAGAGTCTGCCCCCGCTTCTGCGAGGAGGCCTGCACGCGCGGCGACGTGGACGCGCCCGTGGCCATTGACGAGGTCAAAAAGTTCCTCGCCCAGCGCGAGCTGGACCCGGCCACCCGCGTGAAGCCTAAGATGCTCAACATGACCGGAAAGCCCTATACGAACCAGATCGCTGTCATAGGCGCCGGCCCGGCGGGCCTTAGCTGCGCCTACTACCTCGCGCTGCAGGGCTACCCCGTCACTGTGTTTGAAAAGCAAAAGACCCTCGGCGGCATGATGACCATGGGCATCCCCTCCTTCAGGCTGGAGAAGGACGTTGTCGAGGCCGAGATCGAGATACTCAAGGACCTGGGCGTCCAGTTCAAGACCGGCGTCGAGGTCGGCAAGGACGTGACGCTCGACCAGCTGCGCCGCGACGGCTTCGAGGCCTTCTACGTTGCCATAGGCGCGTGGAAGAGCACGCCCATCGGCGTCCCGGGCGAAAAGCTCAAGGGCGTCATGGCGGGCATAGACTTCCTGCGCAGGACCAATTCCTCACGCAAGCCCTCGATAGGCGAGAACGTGGCGGTCATCGGCGGCGGCAACGTGGCGATAGACGTCGCGCGTTCGGCGGTTAGGCTCGGCGCGAAGAGCGTGACGGTGGTCTACCGCCGCACTGAGGAAGAGATGCCCGCGGACGAGGAGGAGGTCGCCGAGGCGAAGGCTGAGGGCGTGAAGTTCAAGTTCCTCGCCGCGCCCGTGCAGATAGAGGGCAAGGACGGCAAGGCCGCGGCGCTCAAGCTGCAGCTCATGGAGCTGGGCGAGCCCGACGCCACAGGCAGGCGCAAGCCCGTGCCTGTGGAGGGCGAGTTTGAGACGCTCAAGGCCGAGACGGTCATCTCCGCCATAGGTCAGAGCGTCGAGTGGGGCGGCCTGCTTGAGGGCTCCAAGGTCGAGACCGGCAAGGGCGGCGTGGCAATAGCGGACACGACGACCTTCCAGACCGCGCAGCCGGACGTGTTCGTCGGCGGCGACGTCATGACCGGACCCAAGTTCGTCATAGACGCCATAGCGGCCGGCAAGGAGGGAGCCATCTCCATCCACCGTTTCGTCCAGCCTGGCCAGAGCCTGACGCTGGGCAGGAGGAAAAAGGACTACGCCGAGTTCGACAAGGCCGGCGCCAGAATCTACAGCTACGACAACGCCCCCAGGCAGAAGGCCAAGGGCGGCAGTGCCAAGGAGTCCAAGGAGACCTTCCGCGACCTGCGCGGCACCTTCACCGAAAAGCAGGTGCTCAAGGAGACGGAGCGCTGCCTCGGCTGCGGCGCGACGGTGGTCGACCAGGCGGCCTGCGTGGGCTGCGGCATCTGCACGACCATGTGCAAATTCGACGCCATCAAGCTCAAGAGAGTCACCGACGCCGCTGGCGAAAAGTATGAAAAGCTCCTGCTCGAGAGCGGCAAGAACGTGGCCAAGCGCGTGAAGAATATCGCCGTCCGCAAGATAAGCCGCCCCTCCGCAAAGTGATATGCACGAGATGACTTTGGCCATCCAGGCAATACGGAGCGTCGTCGAATTTGCCGAAGAAAACGGCATAGAGAAGATAGACACCGTCGTTTTGGAGATAGGCGAGCTCTCGCTGGTCGTCCCGGAGTATATGGAGGAGGCGTACTACGCCGCCGTGCCGCGTACTATGCTCGAGGGTACGAAGCTCCGCATAGACCTGGTGCCGGGCAACGGTATCTGCCTCGACTGCGGTCAGGTCTACAACATCGTTGCGAACCGGGGCCGCTGTCCCAAGTGCGGCTCGGACAAGAAGGACGTCCTCTGCGGCGAGGAATTCAACATCAAGGAGATACTCGTCCCGGAGGACGAGTAGAAAAGGCGGGGCCGGAACTCATTCCGGCCCCGTTTTGAGCGAGGTGACATGTATGACGCTTTATAAAGAGGCGCTGTATATAACAGAACGCTCCATAGCCGCCGTCCTGCCGGACGCGGCCGTGAGGCGCGCCCTGGAGGGCCGGGACTTCAGCGGGGGCCGGCTGCTGCTGATAGCCGCGGGCAAGGCGGCCTGGCGGATGGCCAAGACCGCCGTGGAGGCGCTGGACGGGCGCGTGGACGGCGGCGTGGTCATTACGAAATACGGCCACGTCATGGGCGATATCCCCGGCCTTATCTGCTGCGAGGGCGGGCATCCTCTGCCGGACGAAAACGGCTTTCGCGGCACGCGCCTGGCGATGGAGGCCGTGCGCAGGCTGGGTGCCGAGGACCACGTGCTCTTCCTACTCTCGGGCGGCGGCAGCGCGCTCTTTGAGTGTCCGCTGCTGCCTGAGGCGGAGCTCGTAGACATCACCTCTCAGCTCCTGACCCGGGGCGCGGACATCGTGGAGATCAACACGATAAGAAAGCGCCTGAGCGCCGTGAAAGGCGGGCGCTTCGCGCAGCTGTGCGGCCCAGCGCGGGTGTATTCGGTAATCCTTTCGGACGTTCTGGGCGGCAGGGCGGACATGATAGCCTCCGGCCCCTGCTGCGCGGACCCATCCACCTGTGCGCAGGCCCTGGAGATCGCGGAGCGCTACGGCCTGGAGCTGAGCGAGCTGGCCAGGCGGCTGCTTGAGACGGAGACGCCCAAACTGCTGGAGAACTCGGAGCTGGCCGTGACCGGGAGCGTCGGAGAACTCTGCCTGGCCGCGGAGGCCGCCTGCTCGCAGCTGGGCTACGAGACCATGGTCCTGACGGACAGCCTGGCGTGCGAGGCGAGAGAAGCTGGCGCCCTGCTCGCAGGCATGGCCCGGTACTGGAGCGGCCGTGGCCGGAAACTGGCCCTTGTGGCTGGTGGTGAGACCGTGGTGCACGTAAAGGGTCCGGGCCTGGGCGGCCGGAACCAGGAGCTGGCGCTCGCTGCGGCGCAGGGTCTGGCCGGACTCCGGGGCGCGGCGGTATTCAGCTTCGGCAGCGACGGGACGGACGGCCCAACGGACGCGGCCGGCGGCTTCGCGGACGGTGGGACCAAGGCAAGGCTGGAGTCCTCGGGCAGGACTCTCCGGCAATGGCTGGACGCCAACGATTCCTACCATGCCTTGGACCTTAGCGGCGGGCTGATAAAGACCGGACCCACAGGCACGAACGTGAACGACGCCGCGGTCGTACTTATAGACGGCTGAAAAATAGCCCGGAGCTGCAATTAGCAGCTCCGGGCGTATTCTATCCAACCTCGGGCATCGACCAGTTGACGCGCGTGTAGGATTCTATCATGGCGGCGTAGTCGCTCTGGCAGGCGGCGAAGTCCTTGGCCTTGATGGCCTCGTATATGCAGTAGTGTATGTCCCGGTGCTTGTCCAGGCGGAAGCTGCGCACCAGCTCTGGCATCCACTTGGAAAGGCAGAAGAGCATGTACTGGTGTATGGGCTCCCGCGCCACAGCAAAGGCGTAAGCGTAGAGCGGGTTGTGCGAGATGCGGCAGACATGCTCGTGAAAGGCGAGATCCGCCGCCGCGACGCGCTTGCACCACTCCTCGTGAGTCAGGCCCTCCGTATCTGCCCAGGCCTCCCTGTGCTTGAGCGCGAGCCGCTCCAGCTCTGCGAGGTCCTCTTCCGTGGCCCGCTCTATGGCAAGGCGCGCGCATTCTATCTCGATGTGGTTGCGGAACTCCGTTACGTTTTGCATCATGCCGCTCTGCTCGTAGAAGCGGGAGGCGGTTTTGAGGTAGCTCTCGAAGTCGAACTCGATGACAAAGGTGCCGCTGCCGGTGCGCGTTTCGACGATGCCGAGGGCGTTGAGCTTTTGCAGCGCCATGCGGACGGTCAGGCGGTTGACGCCGAATTTGGCGGCGAGCTCGCTCTCTGAGGGGAGCTTGTCCCCGACCTTCCAGACCCCGGAGCTTATCTGCGCCTGGATCGCCTCGCAGACCTGCTCCGAGGCAGAGACCTTTCTTATCCTCATGTCCTCATCCACGCGCAGCCCTCCTTTTTTGCAAACTTTTGGCATTTAACGCGCCAGCAACTACTGACAGTATAAGATATTCTCGCCCCGTTTGCAAGAGCGTTTTAGAAAAAGCGCGATAAAAACTTGTGTAAATTTGTGATATAATGCCTTTAATCGCTCTTGACTTTTATGGATAATGAATATATTATGGAGGAGAACCAGGCTACATAGCGAACAGGACGCCCAAGGCGTCATCTGAAGCTGAATGAAAGGGTGAGAATATGGCCAAAAACCTTATGACCGGCAACGAGGCTGTCGCCCGCGGTCTCTACGAGGCGGGCGTGGCCTTTGCGTCCGCGTATCCCGGCACGCCCAGCACGGAGATACTTGAGAACGTTGCCGAAAAGTACAAGGACACGATAACCTGCGAGTGGGCGCCGAACGAAAAAGTCGCTTTTGAGGCGGCGGTCGGCGCGTCCTTTGTGGGCGGGCGCTCTTTTGCGGCGATGAAGCACGTCGGCCTGAACGTGGCGGCGGACCCGCTGCTGACCTTCGCCTACACGGGCGTCAACGGCGGCATGTGCTTTGTCTCGGCGGATGACCCGGGCCTGCACTCCTCCCAGAACGAACAGGACAACAGGTTCTACGCCAGGATGGGCAAGATCATGATGCTTGAGCCCTCGGATTCGCAGGAGGCCAAGGACATGGCTGTTCTGGGCTACGAGCTCAGCGAGCAGTTCGACACTCCTGTTATGCTGCGCATGACGACCCGCGTCTGCCACAGCAAGAGCCTTGTCGAATTCGGCGAGGTCAAGGCCCCCGAAAAGAAGGAATACGTCAAAAACCGCGCCAAGTTCGACCCAGTCCCCGCCATGGCAAAGGGCATGCACTCCGCGGTCGAAAAGCGCTGGGCGAAGCTCCTGGAGTATACGGAGGTATGTCCCCTCAACCGCGAGGAGTGGCACACTGATGAGATCGGCATAGTCTCCGCGGGCGTCGCCTATCAATACGCGCGCGAGGTATTTGGCGACAACGCCTCCTACTTCAAGTGCGGCATGACCAGTCCGATGCCCATAGAGAGCATCAAAAAGTTCGCGGCGAAGGTCAAAAAGCTCTATGTTGTAGAGGAGCTCGAGCCCTATATGGAGGACCTGCTCCGCGCCGCAGGCATCGAGTGCACGGGCAAGAAGCTGGTGCCGATAGAGGGCGAGCTGAATCCGGACATCGTGCGCAAGGCCCTGACGGGCGAGGTAGTGCCGACTATCGAATACGACAAGTCCGTCGTCCCCGGCCGCCCGCCGATGCTCTGCGCGGGCTGCCCGCACGTGGGCCTCTTCTACGAGCTGGGCAAGATAAAGGACGTCATCGCCATAGGCGACATCGGCTGCTATGCGCTCTCCGGCAACCCGCCGCTGAACGCGAAGGACTTCGCTCTCTGCATGGGCTCGGGCTTCTCCATGGCCCACGGCGCGGCGAAGATCATGACGAAGTTCGGCGAGAACAAGAAGATCGTCGGCGTCGTGGGCGACTCGACCTTCTTCCACACGGGCATGAACAGTATGCTCGACGCGGTGTATAACCACTCTAACGTGACTCTCATCGTCGTGGACAACCGCATCACCGGCATGACCGGCCACCAGGAGAACCCCGGCTCCGGCTACACGATAACCGGCGAGCACGCCTACCCCGCGGACATAGAGGGCGTGGCCCGCGCCTTCGGCATGACGGAGATCTATAAGGTCAACCCGATGGACCTGGAGGCCACGCGCAAAGCGCTCAAGGCGGCCATAGAGTACGAGGGTCCGTCTCTGGTGATAACGCGCTACCCCTGCGCGCTGAAAAAGCGCAGCCCGGAGGACAAGGCGGAGTTCGGTACGGACAGGACGCCGTATGCGATAGACGCGGAGACCTGCATCGGCTGCAAGAGCTGCCTGAGGCTCGGCTGCCCGGCGATCAGCTTCGACGCCGGGACTAAGAAGGCAAAGATAGACCGCGTGGCCTGCGCCGGCTGCGGCGTCTGCGCCCAGGTCTGCCCCAAGAAGGCTATGGGAAAGGTGGGTGCCTGAGATGTCAAATGTGAAGAACGTGGTGCTCTGCGGCGTCGGCGGCCAGGGCACGATACTGGCAAGCAAGATCCTGAGCTACGCGCTCATTGAGGCGGGCTATGACGTCAAGATGAGCGAGATCCACGGCATGAGTCAGCGCGGCGGCAGCGTCACGACCCAGGTCCGCTACGGCGACAAGGTCTATTCTCCCATCATCGGCAAGGGCTCGGCAGACGTGCTGGTGGCCTTTGAGAAGATGGAGGCCCTGCGTTACCTGGACGACGTGAAGGTAGACGGCGGCGTCGTCATCATAAACGACCATGCCATCCAGTCCCTGCCCACGCTGCAGGGCATGGCGGCCTACCCCGAGGACTGCATAGACAGGGTGAAGGAAAAGAACGCGGACACCCGCGTCATCAAGGCGACGAAGATCGCGGGCGAGCTGGGCAACGAGAAGGCGGCGAACGTCGTCCTCCTTGGCGCCACGGTGAAGGCCCTGGGCCTGGAGGCCCTGAATTGGGACGCCGCGCTCGCGGCCTGCGTGAAGCCGGCTACACTTGAGATGAACAAAAAGGCGTTCGAGGCCGGTATGGGGGCCTGAACGCGGAAGGGAAGAGGAAAAGAGGCGGCGGGCAATGCCCGCCGCCTCGCTGTTTTCAGTTTGGCTCTCAGAGGCCCAGGAGCTCCATGAGTTCGCCCCAGAGCTCCAGCAGACGGAATTTGAACACGACCCCGCCGCCGTCGCCGCTCAGAAGCCCGGCGTCATCCGCGCCCAGGGTCTCGAGCGCGGTCTCCGCCTCCGCGGCGGAGAGGCAGAGCGGAGGAAAGACCACGCACCACCAGTTGTGGCCCTCGCCCTCGCCCAGGACTACGCGGAGGGATTCATACTGCCCGGCCGGCAGGGCAAAGCTGCCATAGTCCCGGGTGGGATAGTACTCGCGCGAGAGCGAGACGCTCACCGCGCGGCCCTCAGCCGCAGCCTCCGCCGCCGCGCGTATGCCGGGCAGTTCTGTGCGGATGCGGTCCCTGGCCTCTGCGGCGTCCGCGGTCCCCTCCAGGCGCGGCGTGAGATAGGCCAGCACGCTGTCGCGGACACGCAGCTTCAGTTCCTGCTCCTCTGCTTCGTCCGATGCCGCCACGACGTGCAGCCTGACCAGCGAGTCCGAGATCGCGGCGCTCTTGGCCCCGGCCCAGACACCGGCGCAGAGCGTTATGCAGAGCGCCAGCAGCATTGATATCTCCCAGTTTTTCAAAAAGCCTCTTTTCATACGCTATGTACCTCCGAGGCTATTCTCCCCGCCCGCGCCGGGCTCTAAACAGAAAAATGAGCAGAGGCCCCGGCATTCCGGGGCCTCTGTCTTTCTCATTTGAAGTAGTCCACGCCGCCTTCGAATATGGGTTGGATACCGGCGTCGGGGATGTTTTTATAGAGCCCGGGGCCGCTGCGCTCTGTGTGCCCCATCTTGCCCAGGACCCTGCCGTCAGGCGAGCAGACGGCCTCCACGGCGAGGACGGAGCCGTTCGGGTTATAGCGGACGTCCATCGCGGGCTCGCCCTCAAGGTCCACGTACTGCGTCACGAGCCTGCCGGAGCGCTCCAGCTCGGAAAGGAGCGGCTCAGGGCAGACGAAGCGGCCCTCGCCGTGCGAGATGGCGACGGTGTGTATGTCGCCCACGTGGCAGCGGGACAGCCAGGGGCTGAGCGTCGAGGAAACGCGGGTGCGCACAAGCATACTCTGGTGCCGGCCTATGGCGTTGTAGGTGAGGGTGGGGCAGTTTTCGTCCGTCTCGACTATCCTGCCGAAGGGGACGAGGCCCAGCTTTATGAGAGCCTGGAAGCCGTTGCAGATGCCGAGCATCAGGCCCTCGCGCCTGTCCAGAAGCTCCTGCACGGCGTCCGCGAGCCTGGGGCTGCGGAAGAAGGAGGTTATGAGCTTTGCGCTGCCGTCCGGCTCGTCGCCGCCGGAAAAGCCGCCGGGCAGGACGAGCATCTGGCTGCGCGCTATCGCCTCCGCCGCGCGCTCCACGCTCTCGGCCACGTCTGCGGGGCTGAGGTTGCGGATGACGAGGATCTCGGGCTCCGCGCCCGCGCGGCGCAGAGCGCGCGCCGTGTCGTATTCACAGTTGGTGCCGGGGAAAACGGGTATGAGCGCTCTGGGCCGGGCGAATTTCGTCCCGGCGGCAAGGGGCGAGCCCGCGGCGAAGTTCAGCTTTCGCACGTGCTCCCTGCCCTGGCCGGGAGCTCTGAGGTCCGGCATGACCGGTTCGAGCTTGCCCTCCCAGGCCGCCTGGACCGCCTCCAGCTCCACGCGCTCCCCGCCGCAGGAGAAGGCGTAGTCCGGTGTGACGCTGCCTATTGTCTCTCCGGCAGCGCAGTCCGGAGACGTTTCCAGTATCATGCTGCCGAAGCTCCAGCCGAAGAGGCGGGACTGGTCAAAGCCCCGGTCTATGCTGACGCCCATACCGTTGCCGAAGGCCATCTTGCACAGGCCCTCCGCTATGCCGCCGCAGCCCACTGCCCAGGCCGCGCGGACTTGGCCCGATCGCATGAGCTCCTCCACCTGCACGAACATGGCGAGCGTTGCCTCCGCGTCGAAGGGGTCGGCGTATAGGAGCGCAAGCCGGTCGCCCGGCGCCTTGAGTTCTGGGGTGACGACACTGTCCACGCTCCCGGAGGTGACGGCGAAGCTGACCAGGGTCGGCGGGACGTCCATCTCTTCAAAGCTGCCGGACATGCTGTCCTTCCCGCCTATGGCGGCCATGCCGAGACCGAGCTGGGCGTCCAGCGCGCCCAGGAGCGCGGCGAAGGGCTTGCCCCAGCGCTCCGGCTCCGTGCGCAGACGCTCGAAATATTCCTGGAAACTCAGGTACACGCGCTCATGCCCCATGCCGGAGGCCACGAGCCGCGACGCGCTCTCCACCACCGCAAGGTAGGCGCCGAGGTAGGGGTTCTGTTCTGAGACCGCCGGCTCGAAGCCGTATGCCATGGCGGAGCAGGTGCTGGTCTCGCCGGGGACGGGGAGTTTTGCTATCATCGCTTGCGCGGGTGTGAGCTGCCGCCTGCCGCCGTAGGGCATGACGACGGTCCCCGCGCCTATCGTGCTGTCGAACCGGCCGGCCAGGCCGTGCCTCGAGCAGACGGCCAGGTCGCCCATCAGGGTCTTGAGCTTTTCCTCCAGCGTGCCGGACACGGCGGGGCTGCGGTCCTCGACTGAGGCGGCGGACACGCTCACGCGCGCGTGCTTTTCCGCACCGTTGGAGGCCAGGAACTCGCGGCTGAGGTCGGCTATGGTCTTGCCGCGCCAGCGCATACGGAGCCTCGGCTCCTCCGTCACTTCGGCCACGACGGTGGCCTCCAGGTTCTCCGCGGCGGCAAGGGCAAGAAAGCGCTCTGCGTCCTTCGCCGCGACAACGACGGCCATGCGCTCCTGGCTTTCCGAAATGGCGAGCTCGGTGCCGTCCAGGCCCTCGTACTTGCGGGGGACGCGGTCGAGGTCTATGTCCAGACCGTCCGCCAGCTCGCCTATGGCAACGGAGACGCCGCCGGCGCCGAAGTCGTTGCAGCGCCGGATGAGCCGCGTGGCCTCCGGGTCCCGGAACAGGCGCTGGAGCTTGCGCTCCACGGGCGCGTTGCCCTTCTGCACCTCTGCGCCGCAGGTCTCCAGGCTGTGCAGGCCGTGGGCCTTGGAGGAACCGGTGGCCCCGCCGCAGCCGTCCCTGCCCGTGCGCCCGCCGAGCAGGATGACGAGGTCGCCGGGGACGGGCGCTTCACGCACCACGTTCCGCTCCGGGGCCGCCGCGACGACGGCGCCTATCTCCATCCGCTTGGCCACATAGCCGGGGTGGTAGAGCTCGTCCACAAGGCCCGTGGCAAGGCCGATCTGGTTGCCGTAGGAGCTGTAGCCCGCTGCGGCGGTGGTAACGAGCTTGCGCTGCGGCAGCTTGCCGGGCAGGGTCTCGGAAACGGGGACAAGCGGGTCGCCCGCGCCGGTGACGCGCATGGCCTGGTACACGTAGGCCCGGCCGGAGAGCGGGTCGCGTATCGCCCCGCCGATGCAGGTCGCCGCGCCGCCGAAGGGTTCTATCTCCGTCGGGTGGTTGTGAGTCTCGTTCTTGAACATCAGAAGCCAGGGTTCTGGCTTGCCGTCCACCTCCGCCGTCACCTTCACGGAGCAGGCGTTTATCTCTTCCGACTCGTCGAGATCTTTGAGCCCGCCCGTATGCTTCAGGTATCTCGCGCCCAGCGTAGCGAGCTCCATGAGCGTAAGGGGCTTGTCCTCGCGGCCGAGTTCCCGGCGCAGCGCGAGGCAGCGCTCATATGCGGAGCGGACGCGCTCGTCGTCCGTCTCCACACCGTCTATGATGGTGCCGAAGGTGGTGTGACGGCAGTGGTCGGACCAATATGTATCCAGCACGCGCAGCTCGGTGAGGCTGGGGTCCCGGCCCTCCGAGCGGAAATAGCGCTGGCAGAACTCCGCGTCGTCCGCGTCCATGGCGAGGCCCATGCCGGAGACCAGCGCCTCGAGACCCGCGCGGTCTAGGGCGGTGAAGCCCTCGAGCAGGGGGACGTCCGCGGGCTCTGGGTAGTTTTCCGCCAGGGTGTCCCGCGGCTCCAGCGAGGCCTCGCGGCTCTCGACGGGGTTTATGAGGTAGCGCTTTATCCTGCCCAGCTCCTCCGCCGTGACGGAGCCGGAGAGCAGATACACCTTTGCCGTGCGCACCCTGGGCCGCTCGGCCTGTGAGACGAGTTGAACGCACTCGGCGCAGGAGTCCGCCCGCTGGTCGAACTGGCCGGGGAGGTACTCCACTGCAAACACCTCGTCCGCCTCCGGCAGCGCGGTGTGGACTATATCCACCTGCGGCTCGGAGAACACGACGGGCAGGCAGCGCCCGAAGAGCGCCTCATCAATGCCCTCGACGTCGTAGCGGTTCAGAAGCCGGAGCCCCGTGAGGCCCGAGACTCCCAGAAGCGAGCTCAGCTCGGAGAGTAGGCCCTGGGCCTCGACGTCATAAGGCGGTTTTTTCTCGACATATACCCTGTAGACCGGCATGTTTTGACCTCCTGTTGAAGTTTCTCCGGCGGCCTCAGTCCTTTGGGGCGCTGAGAGCGCGGGCGCCTATGTCGCCGCGCCTGTGCAGGCCCTCAAAGCTGATCCGGTCCGCGGCGGCATAGGATCGGGATACGGCCTCTTCCAGCGAGGACGCGGTGGCGGTGACGCCGAGGACGCGGCCACCATTCGTGTAATATCTGCCGCTCTCGAGCTTCGTCCCTGCGTGAAAGACCTCCGCCGGTTCGCCGGGGAGCTGGCCGTTTTCCTCGAGGCCGGAGATGGGAAGGCCCTTCTTGTAGGCCTTCGGGTAGCCGCCGGAGGCGAGGATGACGCAGCAGGCGCTGCCGGGCTTCCAGCGGATGTCCACCTCGGCCAGACGGCCGGCGGCCGTGGCCTCCATGATCTCCAGCAGGTCCGTATCCAGGAGCGGCAGGACGACCTGAGTTTCCGGGTCCCCGAAGCGGCAGTTGTATTCGATGACCTTCGGCCCGTCCTTAGTCAGCATGAGGCCGAAGTAGAGGCAGCCGCGGAAGGTGCGGCCCTCCGCGTTCATCGCTCGCATCGTGGGCAGGAAGATGCGTTCCATGCACTCGGCGGCGATCTCTGGGGTATACCAGGGGTTCGGCGCGACGGTACCCATGCCGCCCGTGTTCGGGCCGAGGTCGCCGTCCAGAGCGCGCTTGTGGTCCATGGACGAGACCATGGGGACCAGGGTGTGTCCGTCGGTGAAGGACAGGACTGAGACCTCCGGACCCTCCAGGTATTCCTCTATGACCAGCCTTGCTCCGCTCTCACCGAACACGCGTTCGCACATAGCGGCGCGGACTGCGGAGCGGGCCTCCTCCCTGGTCTGCGCGACGGTGACGCCCTTGCCCAGAGCGAGGCCGTCCGCCTTCACGACGATGGGCAGGGGAGCGGCGTCCACATAGGCCAGAGCGGCCTCGAAGTCGTCAAACACCTCGCAGGCGGCGGTGGGGATGCCGTATTTCCGCATCAGGCCCTTGGCAAAGACCTTGCTGCCCTCTATCTGGGCGGCGGCCTTCGAGGGACCGAACACGGGGACGCCGATGTGCTCGAGCGCGTCCGCCATGCCGAGGCAGAGCGGGTCGTCCGGGGTGACGACGGCGAAGTCCGCGCCGATCTCCCGGGCGAAGTCCACCGCACCGGCGACATCCGTCGCGGAGCCGGGGACGCAGACTGCGTCCGCCGAGATGCCGCCGTTGCCGGGCAGAACGTAGATGTCCGTGGCACGCGGACTCTTCTTGAGCGCTCTGACGATGGCGTGCTCACGCCCGCCGGAGCCTATAACGAGTATTTTCATAGCGGCCTCCGATGCTCAGTGGTGGAACAGCCGGATGCCAGTGAAGCACATGACCATACCAAAGCTGTCCGCAGTTTCTATAACGTTGTCGTCCCTGATGGAGCCGCCGGGCTGGGCGACGTATCTGACGCCGCTGCGCGCCGCGCGCTCTATGTTGTCTCCAAAGGGGAAGAAGGCGTCCGAGCCGAGAGCGAGGCCGGAGACCTTGGAGAGCCAGTCTCGCTTTTCGTCCTCGGTAAGCTCCTCGCGGATGAAGCGGTCTATCTCGTTATCCCGCTCCGCGCGCTTCACGCCCTCGGGGAAGGCGAGTTCCAGCACCTTCGGATGGCGGCGCAGCTGCCAGATATCAGCCTTGTCTCCGGCGAGGCGAGTGCAGTGGATGCGGCTCTGCTGGCCAGCGCCGACGCCGACTGTCTGGCCGCCCTTCACATAGCAAACGGAGTTCGACTGCGTGTATTTGAGCGTTATGAGCGCCAGCAGCAGGTCGTCCGCCGCGGCATCCGTGAGCTCCCTGTTTTTTGTGACGATGTTGGAAAGGCAGTCGCGGGTGATGGGCAGGCTGTTGTAGCCCTGTTCAAAACGGATGCCGAAGATGTCCCGCCGCTCCTGGTGCTGGGGCTCATAGTCAGGGTCTATGCGCACGACGTTGTAGCCGCCCTTGCGCTTTTGACGGAGGATTTCCAGCGCGCCGGGCGTGTAGTCCGGAGCGATTATGCCGTCCGAGACCTCCGGCAGCAGAAGCCTTGCGGCGGTCTCGTCGCAGGTGTCGGAGAGGGCGGCCCAGTCCCCGTAGGAGCAGAGCCTGTCCGCGCCCCTGGCCCTGGCGTAGGCCGTGGCTATGGGGGAGAGCTCGCCTTCCGCGAAGAACACGCGCCTGTCCTCCTCGGAAAGCGGGGATGCGAGTGCGGCTCCGGCCGGGGAGACGTGCTTGAAGCTCGCAGCCGCGGGCTTGCCCGTGGCGCGGCGCAGGGCGCGGACGAGCTGCCAGGAGTTGAGCGCATCCATGAAATTGATGTAGCCTGGCCGTCCGTTCAGGACCTCCACGGGCAGCTCGGAGCCGTCCTCCATATAGATCCTGGCGGGCGTCTGGTTGGGGTTGCAGCCGTATTTGAGCTCTATCTCTTTCATCTGCGCGCCTCCTCGTATTTGTTTATGATGATCTCCTCGCCATGCGCGGCGACGTAGAGCGAGACGCGGTTTGCCTCGTCCAGCGAGCCCCAGAGCCTTTCGGCCAGCACACGGGCGGAGCAATCGGGCAGACAGACTTCCACCGGCTCCCCGGAAAAGCTGGGCAGGGGAGAGCCGAAGCCCTCGTAGGTGCTCAGGAAGCGGGCCTTGCCCGGCTCGGGCTCATATTCGTAAAAGCAGCGGATGCAGCGCGCGCCCTCCGGGTCCGCCGAGCGGAGGATGGAGAGCTTGTAGCTGCCGTCCGGCTCCGCGAGACCGGAGATCCTGGGCGTCCAGTTGGGTGCGTCCGGTTCGAATGTGCGCGTACGCAGCGCGGCGACAAAGCCGTGGCCTTCGCATATAGTGTCCGTCTGGTCGCCGTTCGTGACGATGAGGCCGCGCTCGGTGCGGCGGACCGGATGGTAAATGATGAGGCTGGGGTCCGTCATTTTGGACTCGTCAAAGGCGCGGGTTCGGATGCCGTCGGGCGTCCGCTCAAAGACGCGGTTGCGGCTGTTCTCGCTCCTGCCCATGATGAAGTAAGCGCAGACGGAGCCCCCAACCGCGTCGGTGCCGAGCAGTATGCCGCGGCCGGGGTAGGGCCGCGCCTTCAGGTATTCAAAGATATCCGTCACAGCTATTCGCTCCTTTCAAGCTCTGAGGCTGCGAGCTGCACTGCTCTGGGCAGCAGCTGCCACTCGGCCTCTTCCATGACGCGCCGCTGCAGGAGTTCCGGCGTGTCTCCGGGGCGGACCTCCACGGCCTTCTGGAGGATTATTTCCCCGCCGTCCGGTATCTCATTCACGAAATGTACCGTAGCGCCCGTCAGCTTCACGCCGCGGGCCAGCGCCGCCTCGTGGACCCTGAGTCCGTAATAGCCCTGGCCGCAGAAGGAGGGGATGAGGCTGGGGTGGATATTCAGTATCCGCCGCGGCCACCTTGCCGTGAATTCCGGGCTGAGTATCCTCAAAAAGCCCGCCAGCACGACGAGCCGGATGCCCCTCGCCTCCAGCTCCGCCTGGAGCCGGGCCTCAAAGTCCGCCGAATCGATAAACAGGGCCTCTATGCCCGCATTTTGCGCACGTTCGAGTGCGTGGGCGGTCTTTTTGTTGGATACGACAAGCGCGAGCTCCACGTCCGGCAGCTCGCCGCGCGCCGAGGCGTCTATGAGTGCCTGGAGATTTGTCCCCCCGCCGGAGACCAGCACGGCCGTCCTCACCACAGCTCCACGCCGCCTTCCCCTTCTGCGACCTCGCCGCAGATATAGGCTGCGACGCCGCTTTCACGCAGGGCGCGCAGGGCCGAGTCTGCGTCCTCCGCCGCGACGGCGGCAACCATGCCCACGCCCATGTTGAAGGTGTTGAACATGTCCCGCTCCGGTATGTTCCCAGCCGCCGCGATGAGCCCGAATATAGGCGGAGTCTCGATCCGCGCCTTTTCTATCCGCGCCGTGAAGCCGGGGGCCAGGGCGCGGGGGATATTCTCATAGAAGCCGCCGCCGGTGATGTGGCTGACGGCGCTGACCCTCGCCGCCTTCAGCATGGCGAGCACGGGTTTTACATATATCCTGGTCGGCTCGAGCAGGGCCTCGCCCAGTGTACAGCCGAGCTCCGGCTCGTACCTTTTGAGCGAACCGCTCTCCACGTCGAACACGCGGCGCACCAGCGAAAAGCCGTTGGAATGTACGCCGGAGGAGGGCAGAGCAATGAGCGCGTCGCCGTGGCGCATGGTGCTGCTGTCCAGTATCTGCTCCTTATCCACGAGGCCGACGGCAAAGCCGGCGAGGTCGTATTCGTCCTCGGGATAGAAGCCGGGCATTTCGGCGGTCTCGCCGCCTATGAGCGCGGCTCCGGCCTGGACGCAGCCCTCCGACACGCCCTTGACGATATCCGCGATGCGCTCCGGTACGTTCTTGCCGCAGGCGATGTAGTCCAGGAAAAAGAGCGGCTGTGCGCCGGAGCAGACGATATCGTTCACGCACATGGCCACGCAGTCTATGCCCACCGTGTCGTGCTTGTCCATCAGGAAGGCGAGCTTGAGCTTCGTACCCACGCCGTCGGTGCCGGAGACCAGCACCGGGGTCCTGATGCCCGTCAGGTCCGGCTGGAACAGTCCGCCGAAGCCGCCGAGACCCCCGATGACGCCGGGGACGGCGGTGCGTGCGACGTGCTCCTTCATGAGCTCCACGGCCCTGTAGCCCGCAGTGATGTCCACGCCCGCGGCCCTGTAGCTTTCACTCTCGCTCCTCATTCGGAGCCCTCCTTCCGCCCTATCTTCTGCTCGAACTTGGACTTCTGCGCCCGGCAGGGCGGGTCGCAGGGGTATTCGCCGGTGAAGCAGCCCTTACAGAAGCCTATCGTGCTGTTGTCCGCCAGTTTGTCGAGGTAGTCCACGTTCAGGTAGCCGAGACTGTCCACGCCGATGATCTCACGTATCTCCTCCAGACTGTGGTTGTAGGCGATGAGGTAGTCGGAGGAGTCTATGTCAGTGCCGAAGTAGCAGGGGTAGAGGAAGGGTGGGGCGGAGAGCCTGGCGTGGACCTCAGTGGCCCCGGCCTCGCGCAGCAGGCCCACGATGCGGGCGATGGTTGTGCCGCGGACGATACTGTCGTCCACGAGGATGACCCTTTTCCCGCGCACCGTCGAGGCGATGGTGTTGAGCTTTATCCTGACTGCGTCCTCGCGCCGGGCCTGGCCGGGCTGGATGAAGGTGCGGCCTATATACTTGCTCTTCACGAAACCCACGCCGTAGGGTATGCCGCTCTGCCGGGCATAGCCGAGGGCGGCGTCGAGGCCGGAGTCCGGCACGCCGATGACGACGTCCGCCTGGACGGGGTGCTCGAGCGCCAGGAACGCGCCCGCGCGCTGCCTTGCCGTGTGGACGCAGCTGCCATCTATGACGGAGTCCGGCCGGGCGAAATAGATGAACTCAAAGACGCACTCGCCCGTCGCGCGGCCGCAGTGGCTGCGGTCGCTCTCAAGGCCCTTCTCGGAGATGGTTACGATCTCGCCGGGCTCCACGTCGCGCAGGAACTTGGCTCCGATGGCGTCAAGCGCGCAGCTCTCGCTGGCAATGACCCAACCGCCCTTGATCTCGCCTATGCAGAGGGGGCGGAAGCCGATGGGGTCGCGCACGGCGATCAGCTTGCGCGGGCTCATGACGGCGAGGGAATATGCGCCCTTCACCTTGCCCATGGCTCGGGAGACGGCCTCCTCGATGGAGCCCGCGCCTATGCGCTCGCGCGTGATGGCGTAGGCGATGACCTCGGAATCGGAGGTCGTGCGGAAGATGGCGCCGTCCAGCTCGAAGCTCTCACGAAGCTCGGCGGCGTTCGTGAGATTGCCGTTGTGGGCGAGGGCCATGCCGCCCTTTATGTGCCGGATGACGAGGGGCTGGGCGTTTTCGCGGCTCTGGCAGCCGGTGGTGCCGTAACGGCAGTGGGCTATGGCCATGCTGCCGCGGGGCAGCTTGCGCAGCACATCCTCCGTGAACACCTCGCTCACGAGGCCGGTGTCCGCGTGGCCCGTTATGACGCCGTCGTCGTTCACGGCGATGCCGCAGCTCTCCTGTCCCCGGTGCTGCAGGGCGTAGAGCGCGTGGTGCGTGATGCCCACGACGTCCTCGGAGGGCTCCCTCAGATAGATGCCGAATACGCCGCACTCCTCGTGCAGCTTGCCGAATATGTCTGCTCCCATTTCTCTCTCCCTGTCTGTTGGCAAAAAAGTTTACTCGCCTATGAGGCGGCGCATGACCTCCTGATAGGCGTCCTCGACGCCGCCGAGGTCACGGCGGAAGCGGTCCTTATCGAGCTTCTCGTGCGTTTTGACGTCCCAGAAGCGGCAGGTGTCGGGGCTTATCTCGTCCGCGAGGACGATATTTCCGTCCGGCAGGCGGCCGAACTCAAGTTTGAAATCCACGAGCTCTATGCCGTGGCCGAGCAGGAAGTCCTTGAGGATAGAGTTTATCCGGAGGGCCATGGCCTTTATGTCCTCCAGCTCCTCGCACGAGGCGAGGCCCAGCGCCAGAGCGTGGCTGGTGTTCATGAGCGGGTCGCCCAGTTCGTCGTTCTTATAGGAATACTCCACGGTGGGGTCTGCAAACACAATGCCTTCCTCGACGCCGTAGCGCTTGGCAAAACTGCCCGCGGAAATGTTGCGCACGATGACCTCGAGCGGGACTATCTGCACTTTTTTCACCAGGGTCTCGCGCTCGGAGAGCTCCTCGACATAATGGGTGGGGATGCCGTGCTGCTCCAGCAGGCGCATGAAGCGGTTGGTGAGCCGGTTGTTGATGACGCCCTTGCCCAGGATCGTGCCGCGCTTTTCGCCGTTGAAGGCGGTGGCGTCGTCCTTGTAGGAGACGATGCAGAGGTTGGGGTCGTCCGTCGCGTAGACCTTTTTGGCCTTGCCCTCATAGAGCTGTTCGCGTTTTTCCATCTCAGTTACTCTCCTTTTCAAGTTTCTCGCGCAGGGCGCGGTCTTTTTCGAGTGTGGCGGCCTCCATGTCGCGGCGGAGCTTGTCGAGCCTTGCGGCGAGCTCATCGTCGCAGATGGAGAGCATCTCGGCGGCCAGGAGCGCGGCGTTCTGCGCGCCGTCTATCGCCACGGTCGCCACCGGTATGCCGGAGGGCATCTGCACGGTGGAGAGCAGCGCGTCCAGCCCGTCCAGAGTTGAAGACCTGACGGGGATGCCTATGACGGGAAGCGTGCTCGCCGCCGCGAGAGCGCCGGCCAGGTGCGCGGCCTTGCCCGCTGCGGCTATGATGACGCCGAAGCCCTTCTCCCTGGCCTCGAGCGCAAAGGCTCTTGCGGCCCCGGGGGTCCTGTGAGCGGACATCACGCGGACCTCGGTTTCAATATCCAGCTCCCGGAGCTGTCTGACCGCTTTCTCGACCACCGGCCAATCGCTGTCGCTGCCCATGACGACCGCCGCCTTTTTCTTTAACATGCCCTCGCCTCCAAAGTGTTACTAAAAATGCAACAAGGCCATGACGGTGTGTCATGACCTTGCAGTTTACGCTATAAGCCCCCGTCCGAGGGCGCAGAGATCTCCGGTGATAACACATCTCAGCCGAACCACAGCAGCGCCACCTCCAGACCGGGAAAAGATATTACAATCTTAACTTTTTCGCAGACAAAACACAAGTCATTCTTGAAGCAGGCAGGATTTTCAGCCCTTTTCACAAGAAAAAGCCCGGCTCGCGCCGGACTTTTTGAGGATTATTGACCCCATTTACCGAGCTTTCTGACAGCCCTGGTGAGGTACATGGCGCCAAGACCGGTGAACACACCGGTGACGACGCCGGCCGCGGCGAGCGCCGGAGCATAGACCAGGATGCCGGGCGTACCGGAGACCCAGACCGCCGCGGCCAGCTGGCCGGCGTTGTGCGCAAGAGCAGCAAGGACGCTCACGACCCACACCAGCTTTTCGGGGAATATTCTGATGAGCAGGCACATGACGAGGTAGGCTGCGGCCCCGCCCGCCGCGGAGAAAATGAGCCCGGAGAAGCCTCCAGCAAAGGCGCTGCCCAGGATGAGGCGGACGACCAGCACGGCCCCGGCCTCTTTCCGGCCCAGGACCAGCATGGTCACCATGGTAACGATGTTTGCAAGCCCCAGCTTAACGCCTGGCACCGGCACGACGGGCGGGATCTGGGACTCCGCCACGAAGATCGTCAGCGCGACGGCCGCCAGCGCTGCGAGCAGGGCCAATTTTTTCGTCCTGTTCATTCCCAGTCACCCACGATCTCTATGATCAGCCGGTGGGGCAGGCAGGCTATCGGGATGAGAGAGCCGCTTATCTTCCCCTGACGCACGCAGACCTGGTCCGGGCAATCCGCCTCCGTGACCGAGATCGCCCCGTGTTCTACGTGGACGATGTTGTAGCCGAGCTCCGTTTCGATCCTGATGTCGTAGGGCAGGGCCACGGCGTTGAGGTCTATCTCCTCATAAAGCTCGCCGTCCAGGCTGATACGCGCAACTCGGCTGCCAGTATCCGTGCCGCGGAGCAGCAAAAACGCTCCGACGCCCAAAATGAAGAGCGCGGAGAACAAAAATATCCAGAACTTCGTCTTACGCCACATACGGCTATTTTAGTGTACCCGCCCCCGGTTGTCAACAGGGCGCTTAAATGGTATAATAGCCGCTATGCGAGAAACCAAAAAGGGGGTGGCGCCTTGCCCGAGATCCCTGACCTCACCGAATATATAATGACCGGCACGAAGTATCTGCTGCCCATCCTTGCGCTGTGGATACTCCTGCGCTGCATACGCTCCATGCTCCGCGAGAAGTACGAGCCTGAGACCTGGGCCTACCTTCTGGACGAGGACGGCGCGGCCCTGCCGGTCTGCCACTGGGAGAGCATCATAGGCCGCGCGCCCTCTTCCGATGTCGTCATCGACATGCCTGGTGTCTCAAAGCTGCACGCCTCGCTCCAGCGCGACGGAGACGGAGACTGGACCCTCTCCGACCTGCGCTCCCGCGAGGGGACCTATGTGAACGGCGACGAGATAGACATCCTCGAGCCCGTCGAGGACGGGGATACGCTCGAGTTCGGGGACGCGGTCATGACCTTCCGCGAGATAGACGCCGAGGAACGCGCCGCGCTCGAACGACGGCGCAACGCCCCCGGCAGGTTCATAGGCCCCGGCATAACCCTGCTCATCCTCTCCATCTTCCAGGCCTTTCTGACCCTCGAGTTCACCGTGACGGCCGAGGAGGAATACCTCTTCCCCATCTGCCTCGGCTTTTTTGCGCTTATGGTCATGGAGTGGTTCTGCTATCTCGTGACGCGCAGCGTGCGCCGGACGGGCTTCGAGCCGGAGACCCTGGCCTTTTTCCTCACGACCCTCGGCACGGCGGTCTGCGCCACGGGTACGCCGGAGGATATGTTCAAGCAGACGATTTTCATAATTCTCGGCGTCGCGCTCTATTTCTTCCTCGGCGCCTGGCTCAGGAGCCTCGAGCGGGTCAAGGCCTCGCGCTTTCTCGCCGCGGCCGCCGCGCTCGGCCTGCTCGCCGTGAACGTCGTGTTCAGCGAGGCGGTGTTCGGCGCCAAGAACTGGCTGAGCATCGCGGGCGTCAGCTTTCAGCCCTCCGAGCTCGTCAAGGTTCTGTATATCTACACCGGCGCCGCCACGCTCGACAGGCTCTTTGCCCGGCGGAACCTCTTTGTGTTCATTGTCTTTTCGGCCATATGCGTCATAGCCCTCGCGCTCATAGGCGACTTCGGCACGGCGGTCATCTTCTTTGCGACCTTCCTTGTCATCTCCTTCATGCGTTCGGGCAGCTTCGCCACGCTCTTCCTAGCCGTTTCCGGCGCTGCGATGGCGGGCTTCCTCGTCATCTCCGTGAAACCCTATATCGCGGACCGCTTTTCTGCCTGGGGTCACGTCTGGGAGGACGTCTGGGACAAGGGCTACCAGCAGACCCACGCCATGAGCGCCGCCGCATCCGGCGGGCTCTTCGGCAAGGGCGCGGGAGAGGGCTGGCTCAAGGACATCTTTGCCGCCGAGACAGACATGGTCTTTGCCGTCGTGAGCGAGGAGCTCGGTCTCATAATAGCCGTGCTGGCCATGTTCGCCGTCATTGCGTTGGCGCTCTTTGCCGTGCGCAACGCGGCCCAGGGCCGGAGCACCTTTTATGTCATCGCCGGCTGCGCGGCAGTCAGCATGATGATGGTCCAGATGGGCCTGAACGTTTTCGGCTCGCTGGATATACTGCCCTTCACGGGCGTCACGTTCCCATTCGTCTCAAAGGGCGGAACTTCGCTCGTTTCCTGCTGGATGCTGCTGGCCTTCGTCAAGGCGACGGACACACGGCGCAACGCCAGCTTCGTCGTGAGCCGGGACAGAGCGCCGAAGCGGCGTTATGAGGACGAATACGAAGAATATGACGACGAGACGGACGACGAGGAGGCCGGAGCATGAAAAAAGTAAAGCGCCGTGCCACAGCTGCTCTGCTGATAGCCGCCCTGCTTGTCGTGGGACTTTCCGTGTATCTGGTGAGGCTCGCGGACGACGGCGGGGCCTGGGCCTCGTATTTCAACGGCGGGACCCCCGGCGGCACCATCCTGGACCGCAACGGAGTCATTCTCTACAACTCGGATGAAAACGGATACAGCTTCGCCGAGGACTGGGCCACGCGGGTAAGCTGTTACCACCTCATAGGCGACGCCAACGGCAATGTCCGCACGGGCGCGCTTCGCCAGTTCCGGGACAGGCTCGCGGGCTACAGCTTCGTAGAGGGGGCGACGAGCGGCGAGACGATAAGCCTTACGGTAGATTCAAAGCTGAACTCAGCGGCCTATTCCGCCCTGGCCGGGCGGAACGGGGCGGTCATGCTCATGGACTACACGACGGGCGAGATCCTCTGCATGGTCTCCTCTCCGGGAGACGACCCGGAAAACCCCAGCGCCTCTCCTGCTGAGGGTACCTACCTGAACAAGTGCCTGAGCTCCTCCTTCACACCCGGCTCGGTCTTTAAACTGGTGACCCTTGCTGCGGCGATAGACAACATACCGGACCTCTTCGAGCGCAGTCTGCTCTGTGAGGGCAGCATGATAGTGGACGGGGCTAAGCTCACCTGCACCGGCACCCACGGCTATCAGACGATAGAGCAGGCCCTGGCAAACTCCTGCAACTGCGCCTTCGGCCAGCTCGCTCTGGAGCTGGGCGGGGACACGATGGCCGAATATGCCGAAAAGCTCGGCATGACGGCGGAGCTGAGCCTGGATGGCATGGACGTCCTGCCCGGCAGCTTCACGAAGGGCGAGGACGGCTCGGTCGGCCTGGCCTGGTCCGGCGTGGGCCAGTATGAGGACCTTGTATGCCCCTACGCGATGGTCCGCTACGTCTCGGCCATAGCGAACGGCGGTTCGGTCTACGAGCCGACTCTGCTGGGCCACGGCTCCCTGGATAAGGAGACGCAGCTCCTTTCCGCCGAGACTGCCCGGCAGATCTCCGAAATGATGAATTACAACGTCCAGAACGTCTACGGTACCTGGACCTTCGGCGGCCTGAACGTCTCGGCCAAGACCGGAACGGCCGAGGTGGGCGACGGCACGAGCCACGCCTGGATAACCGGCTTTCTGAATGATACGGCCCACCCATACGCCTTCGTAGTGATACTCGAGCACGCTGGCGGCGGACTTGCGAACGCAGGACCTGTAGCAAACGCCGTTTTGCAGGCGGCGATCGCAGGTTGAAAAGTGAATAATAAAAGCCAAAAAGGGAGCCCCTCGGGGCTCCCTTTTTGGAGGCCTGCCTCAGCGCCTGCGGCGCGAGGTACGGTGGTCGGAGTACATCTTGTTGTCTGCCATGCGGCTGTCGGACTCCTGCATGAACTGCTTCAGCTTGTCCTCGAAGCTCGCGTCACCGGTGGGGCCGTTGGCCCTCGGCATAGGCTGACGCGAGCCGTACGGCTGCCTGGGCTGCTGCTGAGACTGAGGCCTCGGCGGCCTGCGCTCAGGCCTGGGCTGCTCTTCGGCCTTTTTGATGGAGAGATTGATCTTTCCATCTGGGCTGATGCCTATGACCTTCACCTTGACGGTTTGCCCGTCCTGGACGTAGTCGTGCACATCGTTCACGAAGGTATTGGCTATCTCCGAGATGTGCACCAACCCGCTCTTGCCCTCTGGCAGCGCCACGAACGCCCCGAACTTTGTGATGCCCGTGACCTTGCCTTCTGTTACCATTCCCACCTGAAGCTGCATGTGTGCTCTTTATCCCCCTGTATGTAATTCATTGACTCCGCTCAAAAATATGATATCCTCCGGATAGGCCAGGCCCAGCCGCTGCCTTGCTAGCCTTTCCGCCGTATCCCCGTCCAGGCCACTCTCAGTTTGAGAGCGAAGCCTGGCGTTTTCGTCCTCCAGCTCCGCGACCGAGCGCTCCAGCGCGGCGAGCTCCCGCTCACAGGCGCCGGTCTCGGCCTTTGTTGCCGCGAGGCTTGCCAGCGCGTACAGCGAGACCGCCGCCGCCAGCGTAATCGTAACTGCCCTTGCGCGCCCCAGTGCCAGCACTCCCTTCGGTCCTGCGCCAGTTTTTCATCATTGTAAACCTTGCGATAAATTTTGGGAAGAGATTTTTTTGAATTTTTTTGTTTTTTCGCAATTTAGACAGGCTCCGACGCAGGGGAAGACAGACAAGACGCAGCTTTTTGACCACAAAGCCGAATAACTCCAGCACATACGGCGAGAGAGTAAGCCCATAGAGGGCCCAACCGCCGCCCGCGCAGGCCAGCATGAAGAGCCTGAGGCTCCCGCCGCCGGGACCCAGTCCAAAGGCGAAAAGAGCAAAACACAGCCCGGCGCAGAACAGCAGATCGCACAGCGCAGCGAGGCACCGGCTCGCGCCCGAGCGGCGCATCGCCCGAAGAAAGTCATACGCCGTGCCTATGCCCGCACCCAGCAGCAGGGAGAGCCCCGCCTGCACGAGCTGCTCCGTCAGCGGCCTTTCCATCTCAGCCGAAAAGCCGGCTCCAGAAGCCGGATACGGGCCGCTCGTCCTCATAGCTGAGCTCGAACACCCGGCCCTCGACAGAGAGCTCGCCCGTGTCCACGCTCAGCTTGCCGATGTGCAGGCCCTCGCCCAAGATGGTCAGCCGGCCCTTGGACGTGCTGAGTTCTATCCTGTCCTCGTCAAACCTGCCAACCTCTTCCACGCCCGTCACCGACAGCCTGGACCGCTCTTCAACGACCAGCCTGTGCGGCTTCGCGGCGGGCATCGCCTTTTCCTCGTAGCCCATGCCGTCACGCTCCTCTCAAGTCCAGTCTATGCGGACAGGCCGGGAGAAAACGCACGGCTTTTGGGAGCTTTTGCCGAAGCCCTTGACTCCCTAAAAATATGTGTTATGTTAACTCCGGAGGTGGTTGCATGCGCTGGAAGAGGCTGCTGTTGCTCATACCCGCCCTGGCGGTCGTGGCAGCGGCGAATCTCCGCTGGGTCTGCACGGTGAGGGTGGACGGCATACCGCTCAGCGGCAGCTGGACGCCGCAGAGCATCGAGAGGGCGGAGCGGCTTGCCCTGGAGGCGGCCGGCGAGGTCGCCAGGGGAGACACGGCCCTGCCCTACATCGAGACGGAGGCCCGGCTTTCGCTCCTGCCGGCGTCCGGGGACGTGACGGAGCTGGCGGAAGTGCTGCTCTGCTCCTGCGAAGGGGTGTGCCGGGCCTGGGCCGTCAGTGTTGATGGGAACTTCCTGGGCTGGGCGGAGGACATCTCCGCGCTCTCGGAGTCCATGGAGGGCGTCATCGGTTCACAGATACCCTACACCGCCACGCGCGCCGGCTTCGACGCGGAGATATCCATTGAGCCCGCGGCAATACCCTCGGGCTGGGAGACGGACATCGACGAGCTCAGCGGTGCGGTTCGCAAGCTGGCCAGGGTCTTTTACGAGACGCCGGACGGCGCGCTGCGCTACGCCTGAGCGGCGAGGCCGTGTTTTCGGACGAGCTCTGCCATATCCGTGGGCAGGGGCGCCTCGGCGGAGATTGTCTCTCCGCTCAGCGGGTGGACCAGCACGAGGCGGTGCGAGTGCAGGGCGGGCCTTGCGATCTCAGCTGAGATGCGGCCGTAGAGCCTGTCGCCCAGGATGGGGCAGCCTATCGCAGCGAGGTGTACCCGGATCTGATGTGTCCTGCCGGTCTCGGGCCGGAGGCGCAGCAGGGACAGACCGTCGTTTGCGGCGAGGGTCTCATAGCGCGTGAGCGAGGGCGCCCCGTCCGGGCGGGTGCAGAAGCGCTTTTCCTCGCCTCGGCGGCCTATGGGCAGGTCTATGACGCCGCTCGCCGGCTCCGGTGTGCCGACGCATATGGCCAGGTACTCGCGCCGGAGTCCATCCGTGTGCAGGAGCCTGCGCAGCCTGTCGTGCATATAGCCGGTCTTGGCGGCGCACATGGCGCCGGTGGTGCCGCGGTCCAGCCGGTTGACGGGGTGGAAGGGCGCCGCGCTGCCCAGATAGGCTGCGACGGCGGAGCCGACCGTGGGCTCGCCCCGCTCCGAACGGCCGTGGACGGCCATGTCTCCCGGCTTATCGATGATGAGAATGTCCTCGTCCTCCCAGAGCACGCTAAGGCGCGGTCCGGCGGGCGCAAAGCCGCCCTCTTTCCCGTCCCCGACCTCGACGCTCAAGACGTCGCCCGCGCGGACGGAGTCCAGCGTCTTTGCGGGCAGGCCGTTGAGGAGGACTGCGCCTTCCCTGTGCTTCAGCCTGGTCACGAGCCCGGCGGAGAGACCGAGCTGAGTTTGCAGGACGCTGCGGATCTTCCTGCCGTCCAGCTCTGGAGCAATTTCGATACTGAGTCTGCGGCTCACAGCTTTGCAAGAGCCGCTTCATAGGCGGCCCTGGTCCTGCCGTCGAAGCAGACCATGCGCACGCGCTCTATCTCAGGGTGTGCCTCCAGCGACTCGAGTATGGCACTCAGCGCGACCTCGGCGGCCTGGTCAACAGGGTAGCCATAGACTCCGGTGCTGATGGAGGGAAAGTCCACCGTCTTGCAGCCATACTGCGCCGCAAGTTCCAGGCAGGATTTGTAGCAGCCGGCGAGCAGTTCCGGCTCGCCCCTCTTTCCGCCGTGCCAGACGGGGCCGGGCGTGTGCAGGACATATTTGGCGGGCAGGCGATAGCCCTTCGTTATCTTGGCCTTGCCGGTCTCGCAGCCGTGCAGGCCGCGGCACTCCGCCAGCAGCTCCGGACCCGCGGCCCGGTGTATGGCGCCATCCACGCCCCCGCCGCCGAGCAGGGATGTGTTCGCGGCGTTGGCGATCGCGTCCACGGCGGATTTGGTGATGTCGCCCTCGATTATGCCTATCCTTTCTTTCAATTTCACTCCTCCTTTGTTGCTTTTCTCCGATTCTAACACAAGTTCGTGGAAAAGCAAAGCGGCTGGCCCGCGCAAACGGGTCAGCCGCTGTTTTTATCTTTTGTTATTTGCGGGCCTGCGTGGTCTTTTCCGGCTGCTTAGAGCTGCCGGCGGCCAGGGCGAAGGCCGTGCGCGAGCCCGCCGTGCGGGCCATAGTTACGGCCATGCCTACGTTCATCCTCAGCAGACTCATGCTCTCGCCTCCTTTCAGTATGGCTACAGTATAAGCGCCGAAGATTAAACGAACATTAAGTTTCAGCTCTGGCCCAAAATCTTTGCCAGTACGGAGTCGTGCGCCTCGCGCTCGGAGAGGTCGGGCAGGGGGGCAAGTTCAGCCGAACCCCAGCGCCGGAGCAGGGCGGTTTTGAGTATGCCGTCGCAGAACTCAGGGTTTTTTGGCAGGACGGGGCCGTGGCTGTAGGTCCCGAACACGTTTTTGTATCTAGCGCCTTCGAAGCCGTCCTCGCCGTTGTTGCCGAAGCCGCGCATAACGCGGCCCAGGGGCTTCGCGCCGGGACCGAGCCGGGTGCGGCCGCTGTGGTTTTCAAAGCCGACGACGGGGCCGAACTCCGTCTCAAAGGCGAAATTGCCGATCATGCGCTCCTCCGCACCCTCCGTCGTGAGGTCGAGGACGTCCAGGCCGGCGCAGCGTGTCCCTGCGGCGGTGTCATAGTAGTGGCCCATGAGCTGGTAGCCGCCGCAGACGCAGAGAAAGACCGCCCCGTCCTCCGCGGCGGCGCGGATATCCGCGCCCTTGCCTCCGCGCAGGTCCTCCAGCAGCAGGCCCTGTTCAAAGTCCTGACCGCCGCCTACGAAAAAGAGGTCGAAGCCGCCGAGCTGCCTCCGTTCCCCTATGGGCAGCTCGGTGACGGTGCAGCCTATGCCGCGCCACTCGAGGCGCTTTTTGATGCAGAGGACGTTGCCCCGGTCTCCGTAGAGGTTGAGCACGTCCGGGTAGAGATGGCAAACGCGCAGCTCCATCATTTCCAGAACTCCTTTCTGCCGCAGCGGGAGGCGAGCTCCGCGCGCAGGGGCAGCATGGCCGTGTAGGTGGGCAGGATGCAGACCCCACCGCTGCACTTTGCGATGAGGTCGATGAGCTCGGTGACGCCGTGGATGAGACGCACGTCCTCCTCTGCGGCGCCGGCGTATTTGAGCCGCAGGCGCATATCCTCGGCGCGGATGCCGGAGACTATGAGCGGCCTGGGCTTGCAGCCGGGCTCGAAAAGGCGCTCGAAGGCGGCGTCCCAGATCCAAGAGACGTCCGTGCCGTCGGCGATCTCGTCGTTGAGGCAGAACACGGCGGTGACCTCTCCGGGGAGGGCGGCAAGGTAGTCTATGGCCCTGTCGCAGCCCGCGGGGTTCTTGACGAGGACCATGGTAACCTGCGTGCCGTCGAGCTCGAAGCGCTCCATCCTGCCGAAGCCGCTCTCTATGTGCGCGAGCGAGCGCACCGCGGCCTTGGCCTCTATTCCGAGCGCCGTGGCTGCGGCGACGGCCGCCGCGGCGTTATAGAGGTTGTAGGCGGCGGGCAGGCTGACCGCGGCGGGGAGGTACTCCCCGTCCACTCTCAGCTCTGCGAGACTGCTGTCCGGCTCGAGCGAATCCACCTCGACCACGGCGACGTCCGGCGCGGTCCTGGAGTAGCCGCATTTGGGGCAGCGGAAGCCGCCGAGATGGGCGAAGGTGTGGTAGTCATATTCGTATTCCGCACCGCAAAAGATGCAGCGAGGCGCGTCCGAGACCGCGGCGGCCCGGCCAAGGTCCGCGTCCATGCCGAAAAAGCGCACCCGGTCCGGCGCGTCCGGCGCGAGGGAGGCGGTCAGCGAGCAGTCCGCGTTCAGGCAGACCTGAGTTGAGGGGGAGCTGCGCAGACCCTCGCGTATGCCGGAGAGGGTGTGCGTGACCTCGCCGTAGCGGTCCAGCTGGTCCCGAAAAACGTTGGTCACCACGGCGACGGCGGGTTTTATCTCGCCGCAGACCCGGCGGAAAGCGGCCTCGTCGCACTCGATGACGGCGCAGCGCCTTTTGGGCCTGCCGAAAAGGCTGGCGTTCGCCGCAAAGTCCGCGGCTATGCCGCGCTCCAGGTTGGAGCCGGAGCGGTTGGCAAAGCAGTCTCTGCCCGCGTCGCGGAGCATCTGCTCCAGCATACGGCAGGTGGTGGTCTTGCCGTTCGTCCCGGTGACCATGACGGTGGTGACGCCGCGGGACAGCTTGGAGAGCATGTCCGGGCAGACGCGCAGGGCCAGCTTGCCCGGCAGCGCGGTCCCGCCGCGGCCGGCCAGACGGAGGGCCAGCCTGGTAAGTTTACAGATCAGAATCGCAAAAAACAGCCTCATCTTATTTCCCAGCCTTCAACAGCTTATCTCGCGTCCCGCGGCGGCGCGGCCGCGGTTGGCGTCAAGAAGGGGAAGCACCCTTCCTCTCACATAGCGCTCCGCCTGCTGGGGCGCCATTCCCACAAACCTGCGCACGTCCATGAGCTCTGCCAGCGCGGCCTCATCCAGGTGAAAGCGCGGGTCCGCGAGCAGACGTTCAGCCAGATCGTTCCCGCAGCCGGTCTCTTTCATACGCCGGGCCGTGGCCACGGAGTATTCACGGATGGCCTCATGCAGCTCCTGCCTGTCCCCGCCCAGGGATACTGCGCGCATGAGTATGTTCTCCGTGGCGAGGAAGGGCAGCTCGTCCGCGAGGTGCCGTGCCATCATCTCCGGATAGACCCGGCAGCCGCGCAGGACGTTCATTGCAAGGCTCAGAATGGCGTCCGCCGCGAGGAAGGCCTCCGGGATGGAGATGCGGCGGTTGGCGGAGTCGTCCAGCGTGCGCTCCAGCCACTGGGTCGAAGCGGTCATCGCCGGGTCCTGCGCCAGGGCCACGACGTGCCGCGCCAGAGAGCAGATGCGCTCGCAGCGCATGGGGTTGCGCTTGTAGGCCATGGCCGAGGAGCCGACCTGGCCCTCGGTGAAGGGCTCGTCGAACTCCTTCTCGTGGGCCATGAGGCGCAGGTCCGTCGCCATTTTTGCGGCGCTCTGGGCTATGCCGGAGAGGATGTTCAGGAGGAAGGAATCTATCTTCCGCGTATAGGTCTGGCCCGTTATTGGCAGGACCCGCGAAAAGCCCATGTCCGCCGCGATGCGCCGCTCGAGCTCGTCGGCCTTTTCCGCGTCCCCACCGAAGAGGGCGAGAAAGCTCGCGCCCGTACCGGTCGCACCCTTGCAGCCGTAGAACTCCAGGCGCTCCAGCTCAAAGTCCAGGCGTTCGAGGTCGAACATGAAGTCCTGCAGCCACATGCAGGCCCGCTTGCCCAGGGTGGTGGGTTGGGCGGCCTGGTAATGCGTATAGGCAAGGACGGGGGTATCCTTCTGCGCCAGGGCGAAGTCTGCCAGCGCGCCGATGACGCCAAGCAGCAGGCCGCGGACCTGTTCCATGGCGTCGCGGAAGGCGATGAGGTCGCCGTTGTCGTCCACGTAGCAGCTTGTTGCGCCCAGGTGGATGATGCCGCGCGCCTTCGGGCAGTGCTCGCCCCAGGCGCGGATGTGGGCCATGACGTCGTGGCGCAGCTCGCGCTCGTAGCGTGCTGCTGCGGCATAGTCGATTACTCCGAGCTGCTGCCTCAGCTCGTCCACCTGCTCCTGCGTCACGGGCAGGCCGAGCTTCATTTCATTCTCGGCCAGCGACAGCCAGAGCCGCTGCCAGGTCGTGAACTTGTAATCCGGGGAGAGTATCTGTTGCATCCGCTCCGAAGCATAGCGCGTGCAGAGCGGGTTTTCGTATCTGTCGTGCTCCATAGGCCACCTCGGCTTAAAAAATCCACATCAGTTTATCACACTTGCGCCTCCGGCACAATACGCACGGAGTACAGCGTGTGCGGCATATCCATATTGTAATAGTGCTTTGTGAGCTTCCCGCGAGGGGACATGCCGTTGCGGAGCGCCACCTTGACGGAGGCGGTGTTCCCGTCCCTTATGATAGAGAAAACTTCTTTTGCCCCCAGCTTGTCGAAGGCATGTTCCTTGCAGGCCAGGGCGGCCTCCGCGGCATAGCCCCGGTGCCAGAAGCTCCGGTTGAAGATATAGCCCACCTCGAGCACACGCCCGAAGTTTCCGCCGTCCTGCATCGTGAGTCCGCACTGGCCTATGAGCTCGCCCGTCTCCTTCAGGATGACTGCCCAGAGTCCGAAGCCGTATTCCGCGTACCTGTCGAACTGCCTTTGCAGCCATTCACGCGCCTCGGCCTCGGAGAAGGCGTGCTCGTAGGCGTACATGGTCTCCGCGTCGCGCAGCATGAGGCAGAGGGCGCCGTAGTCCTCCGGCACGAGCTCGCGCAGGCGGAGCCTTTCCGTTTCGAGTATCCAGTTCATCTGTAATCCACCATCCCCGTCGCAGGACCGCCGGTCCAGATGCCGTGGTCCTCGGAGAGCACAGCCTCCGTCACCATGAAGCAGCTGTTCCAGCCCTCGGAGCCCGGCTCGCCGCGCTGGTCGCACCAGGTGATGTCCATATAGTAGCTCCCGTCCTCGAGATAGGCGAGGTTCCAGCCGTGCTCTTCGCCGTTCCAGCTCGCGTAGCCGCTTATAGCCGAGCAGCGCAGGTCTGCCTTCTCGCAAAGCCAGAGCATAGTGTTCGTATAGCCCAGGCAGATGGCCCGGCCCTCTATGAGCGCGCCGTAGGGCGTCTCGTTCAAGTTGTCCTCGTGCAGCTCGTAGTCGTAGTCCGCGCAGAGGCTGAGGACGAAGCCGAGGTACTTGTACTGGTCGTAGGCAGAGAGCCCTTCGGGCATGCGCTCGACGATATAGTCGCCCACGGCGTCGAGGTATTCGAGCTCCTCTGCCGGGACGTCCATCTCGCCGGAGAAGGCGTCCGCGGGCTCAAAGGGCTGCGTGACGCGGGAGAGCTCGTCGCGGCGGACGGACTCTATGGCACGGACGGCCTCGTCCACTATCTTGCCGAACTCCCGCTCCGCCCTGGCCTCTGGACTCTCTGTCCCGCAGGCGGAGAACAGCAGCAGAGCCAGGAGAAGAGGTATGAGTTTTTTCATGTTTCCACCCCCGCTATCTTCAAAACGATCGCCTGGGCCATGAGCAGGCCTGCTGAGGCCGGGACCCAGACGGCGGAGCCGGGTACGCTACGCCTGCCGGGGGGCGGGGTCTCCGTCTGCTCGGTCTCGCGAGCCTCCTCGGGGCTGAACACAACCTGCAGCCGCTCTATGCCGCGGCGGCGCAGCTCCTTGCGCATCACACGGGCCAGCGGGCAGCCGTAGGTCTCCGATATGTCGCACAGGCGCAGGAGCGAGGCGTCCAGCTTGTTTCCGGTACCGAGAGCGGAGACGATCGGTATGTCCGCGCCCAGCGCAGTCTCTATGAGGTCCAGCTTGCAGGAGACGAGGTCTATGCAGTCTGCCACAAAGCTGTAGTCCCCGGGGAAAAAGCGTTCCCTGCTCTCGGCCTCGTAGCGCGCGGCGACGGGGACGATATCTGCCACCGGCGCGATATCGCGCAGGCGCTCGGCCATTACCTCGGCCTTGGCCCTGCCGACGGTGGAGCCGAGGGCGCAGAGCTGGCGGTTGCGGTTCGACACGGAGACGCTGTCCTCGTCCACGAGTGTGAGCCTGCCCACGCCGGAGCGGGCCAGGGCCTCGGCGCACCAGGAGCCGACGCCGCCCAGGCCGAACACTATGACGTGCGCCGCGCCGAGCCTTTCCATTGCTTCGTCTCCGAGCAGCATACCCAGCCTTCCGGTTTCCTCTCTCACGCGCTCACCTCCATTTAAAATGGGGCGGCCCGAAGGCCGCCCCGCAGGTCGTCTTGTTGTTTACACCTTTGCAAACCAGTTGATGAAGCTGTTCACGCTTGCGGAATAGCCGCTCACCAGCTCATCCTTCCAAGCGGTGTAGTCCGGCTGACGCAGGCCTTCGACGGAACTGATGCCGTAGTCTGCGAGGCAATTGTGGTAGCTCATCTCGTCCGTTCCGACGAAGTAGAGAAGGTGCCAGCCGGTGTAGCTGCCCTCGTTGAGGACGATGGTCGTGTCCCCGGGCTGACGCGCCGGGTCGTAGATGAAGTCGTTTACGACGTCGACCATGCTGTTCTTGCCGACGTGCTCATAGAGGCCGCCGTTGGTGTTGGAGCCGCTGTCCTCGCTGTTGGCGTTGGCAAGCTCCGCAAAGCTGTCCTCAGTGGCGTCGCCGTTTACCCACTCGTCGTAGATCTGGTTTATCTTGTCCTCGGCGGCGGTGAGCTCCTCGTCGCTGAACTCGCCGTCCTCATCGGAATCGGTGGCGTTTATGAGGATGTGGCGGAAGCTGACGGCGTTATAATCCGTGTTGTCGCTGCGGCCCTCAAAGACGACGACGTAGTAGCCGCTGTCCTCGGCCTCAATGACGGTCATGTCGCCCTCGCTGCGGGCGGAGTCGGTGATCCAATCGGCAACGATGTCGGAGAGGTAGTTCACGCTGTATACGCCGAGCTGGTTCTCATAGCTGGAGACAGTGGCGTCCTCACCGATCGCCTCGGTCACGGCGTCGGAGAGGGAGGTGCCGTCCTGTATGGCGGCAAGGATGTTGTCCGCGGTCTCCTTGGCGGCGGCCATTGTCTCATCGGTGACGGCTTCTGTGGTCTCTTCCTTTTCCTCGCCGGTCTCCTCGTCGGTGACGGTTTCAGTCGTCTCGACCTTCTCGGCGGCTACGAGGTAGTACTCGAAGCTGAAGGCGTCGAGTTCGTCCTTGTGCTCGTCGTAGTAGGCGTCGAGCTCGTCCTGGCTGTACTCAAAGGAATCGAACTGCTCCTGCGCGTAGCCGGATGCGATGTAGCCGCGGGTCATGAGTTCGCGCACGGAGTCTATGGTGTTGCCCTTGCCGTAGTAGAGAGAGACAAAGGCCTCCGCGTTCCTGAGCCCGTTATAGGAGGCGGCGGTGTCGAAGCCGGCGATGACCTCTTCGATCTCAGCGGCGTCCTCTTCGGAGAGAGTGTAGCCCGCCTTCACGGCCTGGTCATAGAGAGCGGTGACCTCGACCATGTTCTGAAGGGCGACGGCCTTGAAGTAGTCCTTCCAGCTGGAGGTCTCGTCCACGCCCTCGGGGACGGTCCCGCCCATCATGGTGATGTAGGTGGGGTTGAAGGCCTGGTCGTCAAGGTCCTGGCTCGAGTCAAAGAAAAGGCTGAGGTAGCTCGAGTTGGAGTTGACGAAGCTGGAATAGGCGGTGTTGTAGTAATACTGGAAGTCGGCGTTCGTATACTTGTAGCCGCCTATGGTGATAGCGGTCGTCCCGCTGTAGAACAGGTTGGTGTTCAGCAGTATGACAACTACGGCAAAGACGACGATAATGGCGCCGACGATACCCCAGCGCGTGCGCTCTTTCTTGGCCTTTATTGCGGCCTCGCGCTCTGCGAGGGTGCGCTTGTCAGCGCCCTCCATGCGCTCGGTCTGGCGTCTCTTCTTGTCCTGCGATGCGCTCATTGGTGCTTCATCCTTTACATTTAATAAAATACCTTTTTCAGATAGCCATAGCATTATAACTCAATCGTTCCCACCTTTCAAGACCAAATTGTAAACAGTTCCCGGTTTTTCCCCGCTTGTGAAATCCGGCGGGACGTGTTAGAATATGCTTTGGCGGCTATTATTTGGAAAGACGTGATCAGATGACAATAGAAAACCTGCGCCTCGCCGTACTCATCGACGGGGACAACGCCCCGAGGGACTGCCTCAAGAGCATCATGGAGGAGATAGCCATCTACGGTACTCCCATGATAAAACGCATCTACGGCGACTGGGCCAGCCACGGCCTCGCAAGCTGGAAGGACAGTCTCCTTGAAAACGCCGTGACGCCGAAGCAGCAGTTCGCCTACACCACAGGCAAGAACGCCACGGACTCTGCCATGATAATCGACGCGATGGACATACTCTACACCGGCAAGACGGACGGTTTTGTCCTCGTCTCCTCGGACTCGGACTTCACGCCCCTGGCTATACGACTGCGTGAGAGCGGGATGTACGTCATAGGCATAGGCGAGGAAAAAACGCCGAAGGCCTTTGTCCAGGCCTGCGACAAGTTCATCCGCATAGAGGTCATACGAGACAGATATAAAAAGCCAGAGAAGGCAGCCCAGGCCAAAAAGACCGCGGTCAAAAAGACCGCCGCCCAGGCCAAGGCGGAAAAGACGGAAAAGACAACTGCCTCCACGTCAAAGACCGCGGCCAAAAAGGCGGCGGAGGAGAAAAAACCCGCCGTTCCCGACGGCGTCATAGACCTCATCGCGGACTCCGTCGCGGACCTCGCGGACGACGACGGATATATCGACCTCTCAAACCTCGGCAATCTCATCATCAAGAAGCAGCCGGACTTCGACCCGCGCACCTACGGTTTCGGCAAGCTCTCGACCATGCTCAAGAGCCTGCCGCGCTTTGAGGTACAGGTCCGCGAGACCTCGGACCCGAACGTGCGGCCAATCTACATCCGCGACCAGGAGGCACAATGAAAAAGCGGCGGCGGATCGTGTGGCTTGCCGCCCTCATCCTGCTGGCGCTCGCGGGCGCTTCGATGCTGCTCTCGAAATACGGCCTGGAGGTCACGCGGCTGGAGCTGGGCTTTAATGGGCTGCCGGCGGGCTTCGACGGCTTCAAAATAGTCCAGCTGAGCGACCTGCACGGCTCGAGCTTCGGCCAGGACAACGAAAAGCTGATCAAAAAAATCAGGGAGGAGGAGCCCGAGCTCATCGCCCTCACCGGCGATTTCCTGGACGAGGGCAAAGCCGGACGCGAACTGCCCGAGCTCTCGGGACTGGTTTCCGAGCTGATTCGTATAGCGCCGGTTTATTTCGTCAGCGGCAACCATGACTGGGCATCGGGCGAGGTCCACACGCTCTTCGAGACCCTGGAGGAAGCGGGCGCCGTCTGCCTGCGCAATGAATACCTGACCCTGGAGCGGAACGGCAGCCGACTCATACTCTGCGGCGTGGAGGACCCAAACGGCCCCGCGGATATGGAAACTCCGGAAGAACTCGTCGCCCGGCTGCGCGCCTCGGAGCCGGAGAGCTTCGTGCTCATGCTGGCGCACCGGGCCTACTGGGCGGAAAAATACCCGGAGCTCGATGTGGACCTCATCCTCTGCGGCCACACTCACGGCGGCATCGTTCGCTTGCCGCTTGTGGGCGGACTTGCGGCCTCGAACATGGGCCTCTTCCCGGAATATGACGCCGGACTCTTCGAGCTGCCAGCCTACAAGCTCTTCATCTCCCGCGGTCTCGGCAACTCAGTGCCGCTGCCGAGATTCCTGAACACGCCGGAGATCGTCTCAATAACTCTGAGAACGGAATAAGCTCTGAGGGACGCGCCGCGGCGCGTCCCTCGTTAGTTCATGTGTTCATATAGGCCAAGGCCGCTTCGGCGGCCTTTTTCAGCGCCTCCATGGCCTCTGCGGGGTATTTGCCTGCGGCTGTCTCGTTCGTCAGCATGAGGGCTGAGGCCCCGTCGAGCACGGCGTTGAAAATGTCCGACACCTCCGCCCGTGTGGGCAGGGGGTTCTCCTGCATGGAGTAGAGCAGCTGCGTGACCGCCATGAAGGGGACCCCGGAGGTGCGGCAGAGCTCTGCGATGTCCTTCTGCAGCGCGGGCAGAGCATAGAGCCCGTAGGCGCTGCCCAAGTCGCCCCGGGCTATGACGATCATGTCGGAGACGGGCAGCAGCTCGGGCAGGGCAGCGACGCCGCTTTTGCTCTCGACCTTGGCAAAGATGCGGATGTCCTGCCCGCCCAGAGCGGACCGCACCGCGGCGATGTCCGAGGCCGAGCGCGTGAATGACTGCATCACCGCTGTGACGCCCCAGGAGGAGGCGGCCTTCAGGTTTTCCCTGTCCGCCGCGGTGAGCGGTTCCGTTTCTATCTCCGGACCCTCGAGCGTTATGCCCTTGCGGCTGCCCAGGACACCGCCACGCAGCACCTTTGCCCTGCTGCGGTCCACGACCTCGAGCGACAGCCTCGCGTCGTCCAGCAGGAGCTCCATGCCGGGCTCTAGCCGGGCCAGCACCGTTTCCGGCAGGGGTACGCCTCCGGCACCAAGCCTGACCGTCTCGCCCGGCGCGAGTTCGAGCGGACGCTCAAGCGCCCCGGTCCTGAGCTCAGGACCCTGCGTATCAATGAGCAGCTCGGGATTCAGACCCCGGATGCGCCCCGCCTCGAACAGCGCTTCGATATATTTTGCTGCGCCCTTCAGCCCCGTGTGCGAGAGGTTCAGCCGCGCGCCGGTCATGCCGGCGTCCAGCATCCTGCCCAGCGTCTCTGCCCGGGCGCAGGAGGGGCCGAGAGTGCCGTAAAGCTCCATGTTCATATGCCGTAGAACCCCGCGTTGGAGATTTTGAGGATGAGCTCTGCTATCTCCGAAGCGGGCTTTTTAGCGCCATCGGCCAGCCACTTGCGGATGAGGCCGACGCTGCCGAGCGCGATGAAGGTGTAGAGATATTCCGACTCCTCCTGGCTGAGCTTCCGCGCCGCGGCCCAGGAGCTCATGAACTGCCCCTCGATAACGTTCACGACCTTGGCCTGAAAACTGTTGTCTCCCTTGTCCGAGAGAAGTACGGAGCAGATATCCGCGTTTTCACCTATATACTCCACGAGCCTGGTCAGCACATCCTTCAGGTCGCTGCCCACCGCCGTCAGCGCGGGCGTGACCCAGCGCGTCACGTCCTCGATGACTTCGGCCTCGAGGGAGTGCAGCAGGTCCGAAGGGTCGGAGTAGTGCGCATAAAACGTTGCCCGGTTTATGTCCGCTCGTTCGCATATCTCGGTGACCGTGATTTTGGCGATGGGCTTTATCCGCAGCAGCTCCAACAGACTGTTGCGTATTACCATTTTTGTGTAGCGCACGCGCGCATCCTGCTTTTTTTCCGGCATATTTGCCTCCAGTAAAGTTAAAATTTTTGTGTCTTATTATACAGATTTTTGAGAAACGTTTAGGAACTTGCAGATTTTATAAAACTGTCTGTTGCGTCATTTGCAAAACGAAATATACTATAAAAGCGTAAGTATGTCAACACAGCGTTTATTAGGAGGCCTGCCATGGACGGATTCACGGGGGGCATCATCAGGCATCGGCGGCTGGTGATAGCCTTATTTCTTATTTGTACCGTCGTCTGCGCCGTGCTTTTTCTCGGCGTTGAGGTCAACTATGACCTGACGGACTATCTCCCCGAGGACGCGGAGAGCACAGTTGCGCTCGACCTCATGCTGGAGGAGTTCGGTTCGGGGATCCCGAACACGCGGGTCATGGCCGTGGACCTGACCATAGCGGAGGCGCTCGAGCTCAAGGAAGAGATAGCCGCCGCTCCGGGTGTCACAGACGTTATGTGGCTCGACGACGTTGCGGACCTGACTACGCCTGTCGAGCTGATGGACGAGGCCACGGTGGAGCAGTATTGGAAGGACGGAAAGGCCCTGTTCAGCGTCACGATAGAGAGCGGGCGTGAGGTAGAGGCAACGGACGCCATCTATGAGATCATAGGCGAGGGCGGGGCTATTTCCGGCGACGCCGCCAGCACGGCGAGCGTGCAGAAGCTGGCCGTGAGCGAGGTCGTCGGCGCAGCGCTGGTGCTCGTTCCGCTCATCATCGTCCTGCTCATTCTCACGACGACCTCGTGGATCGCACCGCTGCTCTTCCTCGTGGCGATAGGAGTCGCGGTGGTGCTGAACATGGGCTCGAACGTCGTGTTCGGGCAGATCAGCTTTGTCACGCAGTCGGTCAGCCCTATCATGCAGCTGGCTGTCTCGCTCGACTACGCTATCTTCCTGCTCAACAGCTTCGAGCGGCACAGGAAGGAGGTCCCGGACCCGCACGAGGCCATGCGCATGGCCATAAAGGAGTCCTTCTCGTCCATCGCGGCCTCCGCCGCTACAACGGTGTTCGGCTTCCTGGCGCTCATCTTCATGCGCTTCGGCATAGGCAAAGACCTGGGCCTGAACCTCGTGAAAGGTGTTGTCCTGAGCTACATAAGCGTCATGGTGTTCCTGCCGGCGCTCGCGCTCTCCTGTATGAAGCTCATGGACAAGACTCACCACAAGCGCATCATCCCCGAGCTGGGTAGGGTCGGCAAGATCTTTGTCAAGGTCCGCATCCCCGCTCTCATACTCGTCATCCTCGTGGTCGTACCCTGTTTTCTGGGCCAGAGCCGCGCGGACTTCCTCTACGGCATGGGCAACCCGGACCCCGGCGTGCAGTACGGCGCGGACACCGAGCTCATAAACTCCGAGTTTGGCGAGAGCCAGGCCATAGTTCTGCTCGTCCCCAGGGGAGACCCCGGCGCAGAAGCCGAGCTGGCAGAGGAGATCGCGGAGATCGACCACGTCACGAGCGTCATGTCCTACGCCGGGACCGTGGGCAAGATACCCACCGGCTTCCTCTCTGAGGACATAGTCTCACAGTTCTACTCCGACAACTACGCCCGGATAATCATCTACACAGATACGGGCGAGGAAGGCGACGACGCCTTTGCGGTCGTCACAGCGGTGCGCGAGGCTGCTGCGGCGCGCTACGACGAGTACTGGGCCTGCGGACAGAGCGCCAACCTGCTCGACATGAAGGAGGTCGTCACGGACGACTCCGTGACCGTCAACCTCGTTGCCATAGCGTTCATTTTCCTCACCCTGCTCGTGACCTTCCGCTCGCTGACACTGCCCTTCATACTGCTGTTCGTCATTGAGTCGGCCATCTGGATAAACCTCTCCGTTCCGTATTTCACGGACACGCCGCTGGTGTACCTGGGCTATCTCGTAATAAACACGGTGCAGCTCGGCGCGACGATAGACTACGCCATCCTGATGACGGAGGGCTACGTCGTGAACCGGCGCACGATGACGAAGCGCGCGGCGGTGGAGGGTACGCTCTCGAAGAACTTCATCTCGGTCCTGACGAGCGGGCTGATACTTTCTGCGGCGGGCTTCTGCCTGGGCTTCGAGTCCTCGCTGGAGGTAGTGGCGGAGCTGGGCATCCTGCTGTGCCGCGGCACGCTGCTCTCCATGGCCATGGTGCTGCTGGCATTGCCTGCGCTGCTCATGCTGTTTGACCCGCTGACCGCAAAGCTCACGCTCAAGGCCGGGTTCCTCAAAAAGTCCGACAAGGAGGTCGAAACGAAATGAAACGTAAACTCACAGCAGTTTTGAGCCTGGCGCTCATAGTCTGCCTCTGCCTCACGTCCGTCCCCGCCGCCGCGGCCTCCGAGGCGAAGTTCACGGCGGAGGAGGTCATCTACGCGCGGCTCGACGCGAACGGTACGCCCAAGGAGGGCTACGCAGTCGTGGCCCTGAATGTCACGGGAGCGGGTACAGTCACGCACTACGGTGACTACAGCCAGGTAGTTAACCTCAGCAACACGACTCCCGTCGAATACTCCGACGGTAAGGTGACGATGGAGGCCGAGAGCGGGCGCTGGTACTATGAGGGTACTCTTTCAACGGTTGAGCTGCCCTGGAACATTGAAATTAGCTACTTCCTCGACGGCAAGGAAGTTTCACCCGACGAGCTGGGCGGCAAGTCCGGCGAGCTGGAAATAAACATAAAGACCTCGAAGAACGGGGCCGTCTCCGGCGGCTTCTACGACAATTACCTGCTCCAATTCACGATAACGCTGGACGCCGACCTCTGCGAGAACGTCGTTGTCACGGGCGGCACGGCTGCAAACGCGGGCAGCTCCAAGACCGTCTCGCTCATGGTGCTTCCCGGCTCCGACGGGGACGTGGGACTGACGGCGGACGTGCATGACTTCCGCATGGACGGCATGACCATAGCCGCGGTACCCTATGACGTGGCGGACAGCCTGGGGGACATGAGCGAGGTCACGGATGGGCTGGATCAGCTTGTGGACGCGATCGACCAGCTCTCGAGCGGCGCGAGCCAGCTCTCGAGCGGGGCCTCCCAGCTCTCGAGCGGCGCCTCGCAGTACGGCAGCGGATTGACGCAGCTCTCCGAGGGGTCGGCCCAGCTCACGGCGGCCTCCGACCAGATCGCCTCCGCGCTCGCGCAGATCGGCTCCATGGGCGGCCAGACGCCCGAGGGCGGTTCGGTGAGTCTCTCGGCTCTGGCGCAGCTGCCCTCCGCACTCCGGCAGCTCAAGTCCGGTCTTGACCAGGTCGCGTCGGGCATAGACCAACTCAATGAGGGCTACGCCGCGGCCTATACGGCGCTGGCCGCCGCCATAGACGCGATCCCCGCGGCGAACGTCACGGAGGAGGACATGGGCGCGCTCATGGCCGCGAACCCCGACAGCGCGGCGCTTCAGTCGCTCATAGCCAACTACCAGGCGGCGCAGACGGTGAAGGGTACCTGGGAGCAGACTAAGGCCGCCTTCGCCGCGGTACAGCAGAACCTGCCCACCTTCTCGAAGTCGCTGGCGACGGTGTCTACCTCGCTCGAGACCATGGCCTCCCAGATAGAGGCGGCGCTTACGGCGACGGGCGGCAGCGTAGACCTCGGCAGCCTCGTGCAGCTCATGAGCGGATTGGAGGAGCTCGCCGCGAACTACGCCGAGTTCAACGAGGCGCTCAAGACCTATACCGGGGGCGTGGACAGCCTGGCGGCGAACTGGTCCGGCATCCAGAGTGGCATCAACAGCCTTACCAGCGGGGCCTCCAGCCTGGCGGGAGGCGCCAGCACTCTCAACGAAGAGACGCAAGCCATCCCCGGCGAGATTGACGGGCTGCTCGGCGGCGGTGACGAGGAGAGCGAGTACGAGCCGGAGTCCTTCCTCAGCGAGAAGAACTCAGACCCCGACTCAGTCCAGTTCGTCATCTCCACGGAGTCCATTGAGGTCCCGGCGGAGGATGCCCCGGACGAGGCTCCGGCGGAGAGCCAGGGCTTCTTCGCAAGGCTCTGGGACAAACTCACGGCCCTCTTCAGCTGAGAGCCAGCAACGGCAAAGCCCCCGGACACTTGTCCGGGGGCTTTGTTTTGTGTTGGGGCGGTCAGGATCTGCGCAGGCTGGAGGTAAAGGCGTAAACGAGTACGGCGAGTATGGCCGCGCCCATGAGCCAGGCAAAAACCGCAAGGTCCGTCAGCACCCAGAGGCCCATGAACAAAAAGACGAAAGCCAGGATAAGGAAAACTATCGCCGACTGCCTGTACCAGCGTTTCAAATTGTCCTTTGACCGCTCTCTCTTTTCCGAGACCAGCATAGAGTTGTTCAAAATGGGACCCCTTTCCCTGAACTGCATGAAGCTGAGTATGAAGAGTACCAGGGAAACAAGTGCGCAGATCGCGACGTTTATCTCCCTCATCCCCGCCTCCTTTTCCCGGACAGGTTTTCGTCCGCGCGCATTATTATCTCCTTCACCAGGCCCGCGGCGCGCTCGCCGTCGCCGGCCTTGACAGCCTCGGCCAGCTCTGCGTGCAGTTTCACGGACTGCTTGCGCTCGGCCGCCGAGCGGTAGTGTTCCGCCGTAAGGCCCCTCAGCGGGCCGTGGAAGGCCTTGAAGGTCATGGCGTATACGTCGTTGCCGGAGAGCTTGGTCAGCTGGTAGTGAAAGTCGCAGATGGCTTCTATCTGCGCCGGGCCGGAGGAGCTCTTTATCTTGGCCATGAGCTCGGGCAGCACCTCGTCCGCCGGACCGCGTCCGCTCTCGCAGGCCAGGCGCGCGCACTCGCACTCTATGAGCGCGCGCATGTCCATGAGGTCGTGCAGCAGGGAGAGGTCCATCTGAGCGGAGCCGTAGTCCATGATGACGGAGAGCGTCTGCGGAGTGGCTTCCCGCAGAAAGTCGGACACAAAGGCGCCGCGGCGCGGCACTATGCGCACAAATCCCTTCCGCTCCAGCTCCAACATGCCCAGGTTCACGCTGCTGCGGGAGAGCCCAAAGCGCAGGGCCAGCTCCCGCTCCGCCTCCAACCTCTCGCCTGGCTTCAGCTTGCCGGATAGTATCTGGGCCTCTATCTCCTTCACAAAACCCTCGCGCTTGGAATTCTCCGCTGTACCGGCCATGTCGTACCTCCAAAAACCACTTTCTCTTGACAATAGGATAAACTGAAACCCGGATAAAATCAAGCTCGTACTCCGCGGGGGAGTGAATTGTGCATAATATAACAAAGAACCGTTGAAATCCCTGCCCGGCGCGTATATAATGCTGTTGTGGCCATACCAGAGTACGAAGGAGGGCGAGCTATGCAAAAATATGACGTAGTGGTGGTCGGCGCCGGCAACGGGGGCCTGACCGCCGCGGCCTGCCTGGCGAAGGCGGGCAAGAAGGTTCTGCTCCTGGAAAAGCACAACCTGCCCGGAGGCTGCGCGACCAGCTTCCGCAGGGGAAGATTTGAGTTTGAGTCCGCACTGCACGAGCTCTGCCAGATGGGAGAGCCGGGCCAGGGCGGACATGTGCGCGAGCTTTTGGATGAGCTTGGGCTCGACGTCGAGTGGGTACCGGTGGATGAGGCCTTCCGCTCCATAAACACGGACCCGGAGGAGGGCTTCGACGTGACGATCCCTGCCAGTGAGCAGGGTTTCCTGGACGCGATGGAAAAGGCCGTCCCCGGCTGCCGGGCCTCCATGGAAAACCTCATGGAGCTGACCCGGATGATAGGCGACGGCGTGGACTGGCTCTATGAGCGCGACAATGACCCGCCCAAGCTGCCCATGCTGCTCAAGTGGTCGGACCTCATGCGCTGTGTCTCCGTGCCGACGGAGGAGATGCTCGTGAAGCTCGGTGTGCCGAAAAAGGCGCGGGAGATCTATGAGAGCTACTGGGATTACGTCGGAGTGGACTCGACGAAGATGAGCTTTGCCGTCTATGCGCAGATGTTCAGGATGTATCTGAACTTCAAGCCATATATCTGCAAAATGCGCAGCCACGAGATAGCCCTGGCCTTCGACAGGCGCATACGCGAGCTGGGCGGCGAGGTCTGGTATAACACCGAGGTCGCAAAGATAGACGTGAAAGGCGGCGCTGTACGCGGAGTCATCCTGAAGGATGGGACGAAAATTGCCTGCGACAGGGTGGTGTCGAATCTCATGCCGACGGTCGTGTTTTCCAGGATGGTGGACCCGGCGGAGGTCCCGGAACGGGACAGGCGGGCCTGCAACGCGCGCAAGCTGGCGCAGAACTGCTTCACCATCTACCTCGGCCTTGACGCGACGGCGGACGAGCTCGGCATAGAGGGCTACGACACCTTCGTGCGCGACACGGGCGACACGCTCAGGCAGTACGAGAGCTCTGCCACGATAGAGGGACACAAGACCTACTGCGTCACCTGCCTGAACCGGGCGATACCCGACTGCTCGCCCCCGGGGACCTGCATACTGTCCTTCTCGAAGTTCTATTCCGCAGACGCTTTTGCAGAGGTCTCCGAGCGCGAGTATTTCGACGTCAAGACCAGGATAGCAGAGGAGACGATAGACCACTTCGAAAAGTGGTTCGGCATAGACATCCGCAGCCACATAGAGGAGATCGTGACGGCGAGCCCCGTGACCTTCGCGCGCTACATCGGCACGCCGCAGGGCGACGTCTACGGTTACGCGAGCGAGATGTGGGACGGCATGTTCCCGCGCGTTATGTCCTGCGAGAAGCTGGACTACACCGTGAAGGGCCTGCGCTTCTGCGGCGGTCACGGTACAAACATGGACGGCTACAGCCAGGCATATCTCTCCGGCGCGGAAGCAGCAAGATACACGCTCAAGGACATGAAGGAGGGCCGCTGAGATGAAATACAGCTATGACAGAAGCGAGATAAAAAAGATCTCCCTTTCCGGCTTCCTCTCCATGGTGTCCGTGCGCAACAAGCGCATCGCCGCAGCGCCGGACGACCTGCCCGTGTCCGAATTCAACGCCAACCGCCTGGCGAAGAGCCTGCACCCGGCGGTCCAGCATGTGAAGATAGCAAAGGTCGAGGAGCACACCGAGGCCAAGAGCTTCACGCTGGTACCGGACAAGGAGCGCGGCACGGAGAGCCTGGCGTATTTCCGGGCCAGCCAGTATGTGAGCGTCAACCTCAACATAAACGGGACGGCGCTCTCGAAGCCCTATACGATACGTTCCGGCCCCGGCTCCGCGCTGGGCGAGGACGGCACGAGCTATGTTCTGACGATCAAGCTCACGAGGCCCGGCTTTGCCTCGCAGTGGATACTCGAGAACTGGAAAGAGGGCGACAGGGTCGATATATCCGGACCGCTGGGCGACTTCTACTATGACCGCATACGCGACGCCGGGACCGTCGTGGCCCTGGCGGGCGGCAGCGGTATAACTCCCTTCTACTCCATGGCCGAGGCGATAGCGGACGGTATCGAGGATTTCAGGCTCACCATCCTTTATGGCAGCAGGACGGCGGAGGGCATACTCCTGAAGGACGAGCTGGACGAGGTCATCGCCCGCGCCGGAGGGAAGGTGAAGGTCGTCCACGTCCTGAGCGACGAGGCGCGCGAGGGATATGAGCACGGCTTCCTGACGGCGGAGCTTGTGAAAAAGTACGCGCCGGAGGGGGACTATTCGGTTTTCATGTGCGGCCCGCAGGCGATGTACGACTACGAGGAACAGGAGCTCAAAAAGCTGGGCCTGCCCAGGCGCAGGATACGCCGAGAGCTCTCCGGGGACTGGCTGATGTCCGAGCCCTCCGCGCGCAGCTACAAGCTGACCCTGGACGTCCAGGGCTACCGCCGGACGGTGGATTGCCTCGAGAACGAGAGCCTGGAGTGGGCGATAGAGCGAGCTGGGATAAAGGCGCCCACACACTGCCGCAGCGGCGAATGCGGCTGGTGCCACGCGCGCCTGGTCTCCGGCGAGGTGTTCGTACCCGAGCAGGCGGACGGCCGCCGCGCCGCCGACCTCAAGTTCGGCTGGGTCCACCCCTGCGCGAGCTTCCCGCGCTCCGACGTGGAACTGGAGATATTCCCCGGCTGAGCCGGAGGAATAGAAACGAGCCCCCGGTCCATTTTTTGGACCGGGGGCTTTTTATTATTTTCGACTTACACGCTTTCCCGCGTGACGGAGTTTATCCACTTTGCGGACTTGAGCCTGGTGATGCAGAGAAAGACCTTTGCCACGTCGTCAAAGCAGATGCAGATATAGACGGCGGTGATGCCAAGGCCGAACACCAGGCCGCAGAGCGCGGCCGCGGGCAGGCATATGCAATAGAGCGGCCCAACGTCGCAGAAAAGCCCATAGCGCACGTCTCCGCCGCCGCGGAACACGCCGACGATGTTGCAGAGGTTCAGCGAACGGATAGGCATGATGACCGCGATGAAGGCCAGCATCATCTTGGCGATCTCTCCGGCTTCGGCCGAGATATCCATGAGCGGGAAAATGAAGGAGTCGAGCAGGGTCGCGCGGATGAGCAGGAGCATGCCCATGCTCACGATGCCGGTGATGAAGCAGACGAAGTTGAGCGCCACGCCCTTGCCGTAGACCTCTTTTGTATCACCGCAGCCGATCTCCCGGCCTATCATGACCGCCGTTGTGTTGCCGGCGGCGAAGAGAGCGACGGCGGCTAGCCTGTCTATATTTCCGGCTATGGTATAGGCTGCGACGATTGGCGTGTTGTTCGGCATGTGCGCCATTATGATGGAAAACAGCGACATCGCCAGGCTCCACATGCCCTCGTTGAGCACGACGGGCAGGGAGTATTTCATGAAGTCTCCCGCGATGAGCTTGCCCGGCTTTGCCATCAGCCGCGGATTTATGGGGAGCCGTTTGCTCCAGAGCATACAGCCCAGGATAACAACGACCTCGAACGCGCGGCTTATCAGCGTTGCTACGGCGGCGCCGGCGCAGCCCATGGCGGGTGCGCCCAGCTTGCCGAAGATCAGCATGTAGTTGAGAAGAATGTTTAGGGCTCCGGACACCGTCAGCAGGATCGCGCCGAGCTTCGGATTCTCCATGCTTCTCTGTACGGCGATATAGACGCCGGAAAAGGACATGCAGACGTAGGAGAAGCCGACTATCCTGGAATACTCCGCGCCGGGTTCCCAGAGGTCTGGGTTGTTGGTAACGATGCGCATCATCTGCATGGGGAACAAGCAGGCCAGCAGGGCAACGACGGCCGTCAGCCCGATGGAGACGTAATAGCCCATGCCCATGATGCGGTTTATGGCGTCCAGCCTGCCCTTGCCGTAGTACTGGGCGACCAGTACGCCCGTCCCGCTCTGTATCCCGAAGATGACCAGCGAGAGCACGAAGAATACGGAGTTCGCCATGGACACGGCTGCAAGTTCCGTTTCGCCCAGGATGCCCACCATGAAGGTGTCGGCAAGGGCCATGAAGTTTGTGACCAGGTTTTGTAGTATCATCGGCAGCATCAGAGAGATTGCATTGCGATAGAAGCCACGGCCCTGTCTCAGGTAGTGCATTTTACTCAGTCCTCAGCGCCTCCACCGGGTCACGTCTCGCGGCTATGCCGGAGGGGATGAGCCCTGCGATGAAGGTCAAGATCATTGAAATTATAATAAGCGCTACTCCGCCTCCTGCGGGAAGGATCGCCCGCAGGCTCTCTATGCCGGTCAGGTCCTGCACGATTGCGTTAATCGGGATGATGAGCAGCAGGGTAATGCCGATGCCGATCGCGCCTGCGGCGAAGCCCTCGATCAAGGTTTCCGCATTGAAAACGTTGGATACGTCTCGCTTCGACGCGCCTATGGAGCGCAGGATGCCTATCTCCTTTGTCCTCTCAAGCACGGAGATATAGGTGATGATGCCTATCATGATGCTGGACACCACGAGGGAGATGGCCACAAAGGCGATGAGCACATAGCTTATCGCGTTTATAATTGTGGATACGGAGCTCATGAGTATAGCGACGTAGTCGGTATAGCTTATCTCGTCCTCCTCATTTTCGACGGAGGCGTTGTACTCGGAGATTATACGCGCTATCTCGTCTTTGTCTGCAAAGCTCGCGGCATAGAGGTTTATGGAGCTGGGGCTGTCCTTGTCCACGTAACCAAGCAGCTCGAGGTTTTCCTCGTAGGTGCTCTCAGAGTACTTCGGCGGGAGTTTCTCATCATATACGTACTCATACTGTTCGTCTGTGAGCGGAGTCATGGTGAGAGCCATGGCAAGCTGTTCTGCGCTCATGGAGGAAAGCTGGGCGCGCGCGGCGTCCGCATACTGCTCCCTCACCGCTTCGGCGGTCATATCTCGGACATAGCTCATGAGCGTTTCATCGTCCATGTCTGCGATATAGTCGCGGATGGTGTCCGGTTCCACGCCCATCTCGACGGCGTAGCCCTCGAGCATCATCTCCTCGATGTACTCGCGGGTCATGCCCTCCATGGCCTGCTCGACAGTGAGCGTCACATAGTCCTCGGGCGCGCGGGCGGCGAGGTCGGAGTAGAGGGCGGCACGGCCCGAGACGTCCAGCCCCTCAATATAGGAGTCAACGTCGGCGCGTATCTCGTCCATGGTCGGCTCGGGCTCGTCGCCTGTGGCGAAAGGCAGACCGAGGATGGCGTCGGTCTCCGGGTCTGCGAGCTGAGCCTTTACAATGCCAGACTCGTTTGAGCTCTCTATTATCTTGTCGGTCAAAGCGGAGGTGTAGCCTATGGCGCCGGTCATCATTCCCGCAACGGCGTCCTCGTTCTGGCGGACGATGCCGCAGATCTTTAGCGGTATTCCGGTGTCCTTCGACTCGAAGAGGTATTCCATGCCGGCGTCGGTGGAGCTGAGGTCTGTATACTTGCCGGTCTGTTCGTCATAGACATAGTATTCCGGCCTGGAAACGAGCTTGAACGTGAGACCACAGAGCTCCTCATAGCTCCAGCTTTCGACCTCGGCATCCAGCGTCTCTCCGGACATGCTGGTTTCAAAGCCCTCCGCCATCTGCTCCTCAGTGCGCAGTCCGAGGGAGTAGAGTACAAGGTCGCTGACCTCATTGTTTTTGTCCACTATGAGCACGACCTCGTCATAGTTCTGCGGCCAGGAGCCGTATATGACGTCGTACTGGCCCATGAGCGTATCGTCTATGAGGCTGCCGCCCTCGCCGGGCAGCATCTCCTGCCAGACCTCAAAGCTGGAATAGAAGTCGCCCATAGTGTTGAAGTAGCTGGAATAATCTCCGCCGTATACGCTGCTCATCATATCGTTGAGCAGGGAGATGACGTCGGATTTGACGATATCCCCGTCCGAGTCCTTGGTATAGACGTCGAAGCCGAGGTCGTAGCCGTACTGGATGGCGCTGACGTAGTCCTCGAGGCCGCTCGTGCCGGACTCGATGAATTCCTTGAAGGCCTTGAGGTTGTTCGTATTCACGTCCATGGTGTTGAGGCTGTCCATGAGGTCGTACATGACGACGTTGGAGTAGACGGCGTCCAGCTCGTGCTGGTCGCCGGAGGCGGCCTCGTCATGCGCGCCGCTGAGGGCCTCGACCATGGAGCCGAGGTCGGCGGCCTCAGCCTCTATTGTCAGCGGGTAAGAGGAGAGCGTGTCCTCCTGGACACGGTCGATATAGGTCTGAATGCCGTTCGAGAGCGAGAGTATCAGCGCAATGCCTATTATGCCTATGCTGCCCGCAAAGGCCGTGAGGATGGTGCGGGCCTTTTTGGTCATGAGATTGTTGAGCGAGAGGGAGAGCGCCGTGAAAAAGCTCATCGAGGGGCGCTTTTTGTTCGTATCTCGGGGCTTGTCCGGGACGGAGTCGGGGTCGAAGGGGTCCGTGTCGCCCTGTATCTGGCCGTCGAGCAGTCGGACGATTCGCGTCGAGTATTTCTCGGCCAGGTCCGGGTTGTGCGTTACCATGATGACCAGCTTGTCCTTGGAGATCTCCTTCAAAAGCTCCATGATCTGCACGCTGGTCTCGGAATCCAGCGCGCCGGTGGGCTCATCTGCAAGCAGGATGTCCGGATCGTTTATGAGCGCGCGGGCTATGGCGACGCGCTGCATCTGACCGCCGGACATCTGATTGGGCTTTTTGTTCAGTTGATCGCCGAGGCCGACCTGTTCAAGGACTTTGACTGCTCTCTCCCTGCGCTCGGCCCTGGAGACGCCGGAGATGGTGAGCGCAAGCTCAACGTTCGCCAGCACCGACTGGTGCGGGATGAGGTTGTAGGTTTGAAATACAAAGCCGATGGAGTGGTTTCTGTAAGTATCCCAATCCTTATCTCCGTATTCCTTCGTCGAGCGGCCGTTTATGACGAGGTCGCCCTCGGTATACTTGTCCAGGCCGCCGATGATATTTAGCAGCGTGGTCTTGCCGCAGCCCGAAGGGCCGAGGACGCAGACGAATTCGCTTTCCCTGAAGCTGATGCTGACGCCGCGCAGCGCGTGGACGCTCATATCGCCGGCGAGGTAGTCTTTAGTGATGTTCCTGAGTGTGAGCAAGTTTCCAGATCCCTTCTGAGTATGCGGTGTGGAGGAATCAATCCCTGGTGACTTTACGGATATCGTCTAGGCTGCCCAGGACCAGCACATGTTCGCCGCTTACAAAGATATAGGCCGGGTCCAGAACAGGGTGCAGATGCTCGCCACGGCGCGCGGCGATGAGGTTGAGGCTGTGCCTGTTGCGCAGCCCGACTTCGGCGACGGAGCGGCCTATCCACTCCTCCGGGGCTTCGATCTCGCAGATGGCGCAGCCCTCGGAGAGACCGATGAAGTCAAAGATACGGTCGGAGGACTCGCGCACAGCGATGCGCTCGGCAGCGTCACGTTCGGGGTAGATGATGAAGTCGGCCCCGCAGCGCATGAGGAACTTGGCCTCGAGGTCGCGGTCAGCCTTGCTGTAGACGCGCTTTGCGCCGAGCTCCTTGAGCTGGTCGGTTATCTCGAGGCAGGCCTGGAAGGCCTGGTTCACGCAGACAAAGCAGGCGTCGAAGTTCTGAACGCCGAATGAGCGCAGGACTTCGATGTTGGTGCAGTCACAGATCTTGGCAGAGGTGACGTAGGGCAGCATGTCCTCCAGCGCCTCTCCGTTCTGGTCCGCGATCATGACCTCGCACTTGTTTTTGCAGAGCGCCCGGCAGAGATGGTGGCCGAAGGTGCCCATGCCTATTATAAGGAAAGATTTCATTTTAGCCTCCTGTCAACCTACTGTAACCTGTTCCGTGGGGTACGTCACAGGCGGGTCGGAGCGCCGCTCGAGCAGCGCCATTGCAAAAGATACGCTCCCGACTCTGCCGCAGTACATGAGCAGGGCGACGATGAGCGCCGAGAAATTGGTGAGTTCTCTCGTTATTCCAGTGGACATGCCCACCGTGCCGATCGCGGAAAAGGTCTCTATGAGCACGTCGGAAAGAGGCAGCGACTGCGTCCCGCAGAGGACGAGCGCGCCGCAGAGCACGAGGATGAGGTTCGTGCTCACTATCATGCCGGTCCGCTTCATTGCGTCGTCCGGTATTCTCCGCCCAAACACATAGGCGCCCCTCCTGCCGCGTATGCCGGAGAAGAGAAAAACGAGCACAACGGCTACTGAGGTGGTCTTGATGCCGCCGGCGGTGGAGCCGGGGCTGCCGCCTATGAACATAAGTATGACAGTGAGCAGCTTTGAAGCGTCCGAGAGAGCCGCAGTATCAACGCTGTTAAAGCCCGCGGTCCTTGGCGTCACCGCAGAAAAGAAACTCACCAGTATTTGCTCGCCGAGGGGCATGTCCGCGTTCATGCGGTTTCGCTCTATGAGGAAGAAGAGCAGCGCCCCGCCCAAAATCAGCGCGAGCGTCATGACGAGGACCAGCTTGGTCTGGAGGTCATATCGCCGCCAGTGCAGGCCCTTTTGCCTCACGTCGTCCCAGACGAGGAAGCCAAGGCCGCCCAGGATTATGAGCAGCATTATGGTGACGCAGACGAGCGCGTCGTCAGAATACGATACCAGGGACGAAAACGGCGCCTTCACACCCATGAGGTCAAAGCCGGCGTTGCAGAAGGCTGAGACCGAGTGAAATACCGAATACCAGATCCCCTGGCCGAGGCCGAACTCGGGGATGAAGCGTATGGCGAGCAGCAGCGCGCCGGTTCCCTCGAAGATCAGCGTTCCAAGGCCGATGGTGGTGGTGATCTCCAGGATCCTGCCGACTCGGACGGTGTTGATGCTCTCGGCCATGACGCCGCGCTCGCGCAGACTCATCCTCCGGCGCAGCAGCCGGGAGAAGAGAGTGGCTATGGTCATGAACCCGAGCCCGCCTATCTGGATGAGCAGCAGCACTATGGCCTGCCCGAAGCCTGACCAGTATGTAGCCGTGTCAACGAGCACCAGACCGGTGACGCAGGAGGCGCTGACCGAGGTGAAGAGCGCGGTCACAAAGCCCGTGGCCTCTCCGCTCCGCGATGAGACGGGCAGCATGAGCAATATTGTACCCGCAGCGATGACGGTTAAAAAGCCCAGAGCGATGGCCTGGACATATGAGAGCTGTTTTATCTTCATAGCTTATCTATTATAGCATACCAGTTTATATATATGCAACAGAAAGGCTCCGGTTTCCGGAGCCTTTGGATTATTTCTTCTCCGGCAGTATCTCGATCCAGTAACCGTCCGGGTCCTCGATGAAGTAAACGCCCATCTTCTCGTTTACAAAGCAGACGCAGCCCATTTCCTCGTGCTTTTTGCGCGCGGCGGCGATATCGTCCACGCGCATGGCGAGGTGTATTTCGCCCTCGCCGAGATCATAGGGCTCCTTGTGGTCGCGCAGCCAGGTGAGCTCCAGCTGGAAACCGGTGACGCCGTCGCCCAGGAAGATGAGCTTATATGACCCGTCCTCGGCTGACTTTTCCCGCACGGGCTTGAGACCCAGGGCCTCGTCGTAGAATTTCAGGCTGCGCTCAAGGTCCAGCACGTTGAAATTGAAGTGGTAAAAGGTAAAACGCATCATAATCGCCTCCAAGCCACAGGATAACGCAGTTTTCACGTTTTGGCAACTAAAATCATGGGGCGAATAGGCTGTCGAGGGCTTTGGCTTGATATTTTCGGCAGTATGTGAGAAAATGATGTGCTGAAAGGGAGGTGAAGCCGTGAAGGATACCATGAGAGATATCTATGACGCTGTAGACGAATTCTTCGGCGGCATGGGCAGCCGGAGGATAACGACCTATTCCGCCGCCTGCGCCTATTACCTCTTCATGTCTCTGGTGCCGGTCATCATGCTTCTTGTGTCCGTGCTGCAGTACACGCCCCTCACGCGCGACGTCGTGCTGGAGGCGGTTGCGGACTATGTGCCGGAGTCTCTTTACGAGATTGTGGACTATATCGTCACCAGCATCTACAACGGCGGCCGAGTCGCGCTGACGGTCTCCATACTGCTGACGCTCTGGTCTGCCTCCGCCTGTATGAAGGCGCTGCTGCGGGGGATGGACTCCGTCTACGACGCAGAGCGGCGGGAGGACTATATCCGCTTCAGCCTGCGCGCCTGCTTTTATATGGTCATCTTCGTGTTCATCCTGCTGCTCAGCTTCTTCGTTATGGTCTACGGCGGGCAGATCCTGGACATGATCGAGGACAGCATGCCCGCAAACCACTCCCTCGATTTTCTCTTCACTCTGGCAAAGCACCTGCGATTTCTCATAATCCTGGCTCTGCTGGCGCTGGTGTTCAGCCTGTTGTACAAATGGATGCCCGCAAAAAATCTCAAATACCGCAGGCAGCTGCCGGGCGCTGTTTTCAGCGCAGTGGTCTGGGCGGCGTTTTCATTCATCTTTTCCTTCTACGTTTCGCTCTCCGACAAGTTCGGCGCCTACGGATATATCGGAACCATCATGGTGGCCATGATCTGGATATTCTACTGCTTTTACTTCCTCCTGATGGGGGGATTTATAAACCACTATATAGAAATGAAACGGGCTGGGCCTGAAAAATGACAGACATAAGCATACAAAACCTGAAAAAATCCTTTGAAGTTGGCCATCCGGTCCTGGACGGCCTGACGTTCGAGGTCGCGGCGGGGGAGCGCGTGGGCATACTTGGCGCGAACGGCTGCGGCAAGACGACTCTCTTTCGCATTCTCTCCGGCGAGCTTGAGCCGGACGAGGGTACGGCGGCGGTGCGTCGGGGCCGGAGAATCGGCCTAATAAGCCAGATACCTGTCTATCCCAAGGGCTGGACAACGGAGGACGTGCTGCGCGAGGCGCACAGCCGCCTGCGCGCCATGGCAGCGCGCATGGAGGAGCTTGAGAGCCTCATGGCCACGGACGGCAGCTCGACGCTGCTCTCGGAGTATGACCGGCTCGCGGATGATTTCCGCCGCCTGGGCGGCTACGATATGGACAGGGAGCGCAACCGCGTCGCCAACGGCCTGGACATACCCATGGAGCTCCGGCAGCGGGAATTCGACCTGCTTTCCGGTGGGGAAAAGACCCGCGTAAACCTCGCCAGGCTCATACTGGAGGACACGGATATCCTCCTGTTGGACGAGCCAACGAACCACCTGGACATGCGCGCCACGGAGTGGCTGGAGGACTACGTCCTGCATTTTAACGGCACGGTGCTGGCGATAAGCCACGACAGGTATTTCCTGGACGTGGTAGCGCAGCGCTGCGTTGAGATAAGCGAGGGGAAGGCCGAGCTCTATTCCGGCAACTACAGCTTCTACACCGTGGAGCGGCAGCGCCGCTTTGAGGAGAAGCTCAAGAAGTACGAAAAGGACCAGGCGAAGATCGCCCAGCTGGAGGCCGCGGCGGCGAAGCTGCATCTCTGGGCCTTCATGGGCAACGACAAGCTCCACAAGCGGGCCTTTTCGATGGAAAAGCGGATAGAAAAGCTCAGCCAGACCGAAAAGCCCAAGACTGAAAAGCGCCTGCACGCGACCTTCAAGGAGCGCGAGTTCCGGGGCGACGAGGCCCTTGCCATGGACGGGCTGACCAAGGGCTACGAGGGACGGCGGCTCTTCCACGACCTCAGCCTGGAGGTCACGGGCGGCGAGAGGATAGCCGTCATAGGCGAAAACGGCAGCGGAAAGACGACTCTCGTGAAGCTCATAGTTGGCGAGGAGGAGCCGGATTCCGGCTGGGTCCGGCGAGGTCCTGCGGTGAAGTGCGCCTATCTGCCGCAGCACGTCCGCTTTGAGGAGCCGGAGCGCTCCGCCGTGGACACGCTGATATACGAGTGCAAGTGCTCGCCCCAGGAGGCGCGGGACTCGCTGGGCGCCTTCGGCTTTTCGGGCGAGGACGCGCTCAAAGCGGTAGGCACGCTCTCAGGCGGGGAACAGAGCCGGCTGCGGCTGTGTATGCTCATGCGCGGGGACTTGAACCTGCTCATCCTGGACGAACCGACGAACCACCTCGACCTTGCCTCCCGCGAGTGGATGGAGGACGCACTGGAGGGCTACTCGGAGACCCTGCTCTTCGTCTCGCACGACAGGTATTTCATAGAGAAATTCGCCACTCGCATCTGGAGCCTGGAAAACGGCGAGCTGACGGACTTCAGGGGCAGCTTTCGGGAGTTCCGCGAATACCGCGCCCGTCAGGAGGCCATCGCCCAGGCGGCTAGGGCCGCGGCGCCCAAGCCGGAGAAAAAGCCGCAGCGGAAAAAAGGCACGCCCGAAAGGGAAAAGGAAGCCCGCCGCTGCGAGAGAGAGATAGGAAAAATCGAATCCCGTCTCAAGGAGATTGAGCGCGAAGAGGGGGAACACGCCTCGGATTACCAGCGTCTAATGGAACTGGAGGAAGAAAAGGCGCGCCTCGACTCCGAACTGGACGCGCTCTACTCCAGATGGGAGGAACTACAGGATGAAAAATAAACTCTGGCTGGTTTTTGTCATCATACTGCTCGCCGCGGCGGCCGTGTTTGCCTTCGTGGCGACGGGGCATACATATTTTGCAGCGCTTCTGGCCTTCATCGCGCTGCTCATCGTCATCTACCGCTTTGCGGGGCGGGTTTTGAAGCTGGTCGTCACGGTGCTGCTCGTCATAGGCATAGCCGTGTTTGTCATAATCGAAATACCCATAGTCAAGGCAGCGCGGACGGACGCCCCGGACGACTGCGACTACATAGTCGTGCTCGGCGCGGGCCTGCACGGGGACGTACCCTCGCTTTCTCTGCGCAACCGGCTGGACGCCGCGCTGGACTGGCTGGAGTCGCACCCGGACTGCGTGGCGGTAGTCTCCGGAGGGCAGGGCCCCGGCGAGACGATGACCGAGGGCGAGGCCATGTCCGTCTGGCTCGAGGCCCGGGGCGTGGACCCCTCGCGCATCATAGTCGAGGACAAGGCCACCTCCACGATGGAAAACCTCGAATTCTCCTTCAAGCTCATCCGCGAGTCCGGCGGCGAGCCGGACGGGAACGTCGCCATAGTCACGAGCGAGTACCACCTCTGCCGCGCCAAGCTCATGGCAGAGGAGCTGGGGGTCGAGGCCTGGGGAGTTGCTGGGCATACCACATGGCCTACGCTCATGCTCAACTATTTCATCCGCGAGGCCTTTGCCGTCACATACTACCGGATTTTTGGAGCCTGATATGGAAAAGGTAAACGTCTACGACTTTGACAAAACCATACTGCCCTACGACAGCACGGAGGCCTTCTTTCGCCACTGCCTGCGGCGCTATCCCAGGGCCATATACCCGGCGCTGGGCGCGCTCCCGCTTGCGGCGGGGGTGCCGCTGAGGCTGGCCTCCAAGACCCGGGCGAAGGAGCTGTTCTACCGCTTCCTCACCTGTGTTCCGGACATAGATGCCGAGGTGGAGCGCTTTTGGAAGGAGCACATTCGAGACGTGAATGCCTGGTATCTCGCGCGCAGGCGGGAGAGCGACGTCGTATCCTCGGCTTCGCCCGAGTTTTTGCTCCGACCCGTCGCGGAGCAGCTGGGTTTCCGGCTCATGGCCTCGCGCGTGGACCGCTACAGCGGCTGGACCCTGGGCGAGAACAACCACGGTGAGGAAAAGGTCCGGCGGCTCCGGCGTGAGTACCCCGGGCTGGAGATAGCGGAGTTCTATTCTGACTCCCTTTCGGATACGCCGCTGGCCCGGCTCGCGGAGCGGGCCTTTATCGTGAAGGGCCAGTGCCTCGAGCCTTGGCCCGAGCGGAGCCTCCGGTCATGAGGCGCGGCGTAAAGGCAGCGGCCTGGGCGCTGTTTGCGCTCTACGGCCTTATCATGCTCTGGCTGCTCTTCATACGCGGGCGTCAGCCGGAGATGATGAGCTACTTCATCGGACACGGAGAGTATTGGAAATGGGTGAGCTGGAGCGTCAATCTCCGGCCTTTCCACACAATAGCGGAATTCCTGGAGACGCTCTCGACAAAGGAGGGCTATCTTGCGCGCCATGCCTTTGTCAACCTGGCGGGCAACGTCGCCATGTTTGTGCCGCTGGGCGTGTTTCTGCCGCTGCTCATGAGGAAGCTGCGGCGGTTTTGGCGTTTCCTGCTCGTCTGCGCCCTGACCATCGCCCTCGTCGAAACGGCGCAGGCGCTGCTGCTCGTCGGTTCGGCGGATGTGGACGACCTCATTTTGAACCTCTGCGGCGTGTCGATAGGCTTTCCCTTCGGCCTGCTCGCCGTCAAACTGCTGGACAAAGGGGATAGAGAGAATTGAAAAAAGTGGACTATGAGCACTTTGCCCGATTCCTGATGCCGCATTCGCCCAAGGCGCGGGGGGACGCGCTGTATTTCTGCGTAAAGCGCGCGGACCTGGAGGAGAACCGCTACCGGTCCGACCTGTGGGTCTGGAAGGATGGCGCCGCCAGGCGGCTGACTTCCGCCGGCGACGTATCCGGCTTCTGGCTGACGGACGATGGCGTGGTGTTTTCCGCCCTGCGGGAGAAGCGGGACAGGGAGCGCGCCGAGGCCGGAGAACCCCTGACGGTACTCAACATCCTGCCCTACGACGGCGGCGAGGCCCGCGAGCTCTGCAGGCTCGGCCTGAGCCTTGAGGCAGTCGAGTTCCTGGGTGGGGACAGGTTCATCTTCACGGCCTCCTGCTCGCGCGAGTGGGACGCGGCTCTGAAAGAGGCCGGCGGTGACGTGAAAAAGGCCGCCGAGTTGCTGAAGGCCGACGACTGCCGCGCAATAGACGAGCTGCCATTCTGGTTCAACGGCCGGGGCTTTGTGAGCGGCAAGCGCAGCCGTCTCGGCATATATGAGAAGGGCGAATACCGATTCCTCACCGGTGAGAATTCAGACGTGGAGCTGGGCGGCCTCTCTCCCGAGGGGGACAGGCTCTATTATGCCTGCACGGACTGGACGGGCAGTATGCCTCTGGGCAACCGGCTATATTCGCTAGACACCGCAACGCTTGAGTCCGAGGATATCACGGTGCGGGAGGGCGCACAGCACTACTGGTCCCTGCCGCTCGGCGGCGGACGCGCCGCGGCCCTGGTGAACACGATGGACAAATACGGAATAAACGAGAACCCGAAGCTGTACCTGCGCGAAAACGGAGCCTGGCGGCTCCTCCTGGGCGACGGAATGCACTGCTTCGGCAACAGCGTCGGCAGCGACGTGAAGGCCGAGGGCGGTTTTTCCGGCAAAGAGCGCGAGCGGGACGGCAAGCTCTTCTTCCTGGACACCCAGGGCAGTTCGACTCAGCTCATCTCGATCGATGAGGCGGCGGGCGAGGTCAAAAACCACGCGAAGCCGGGCCTCAACATCGTCAGCGCCTGCCTGTGGCGTGAGGGCTTCGCCGTTTCGGCCATGCGCGGGAACTCCGGCTGCGAACTCATGTACATAGCCCCCGACGGCGCCGAGACCGTCCTCACGGACTTCAACGCCGCCATCTGCGCGGAGTACGCCTACTCAGCCCCGGAACACCTGAGCTTTGTTAATTCCGAGGGCCGCATGATAGAGGGCTGGGTCATAAAGCCCGTAGACATGGAGTCGGGCAAAAAACACCCCGCCATCCTGGACATACACGGCGGGCCAAAGACGGTCTACGGCAGCTGTTATTTCCACGAGATGCAGCTCTGGGCCTCAAGGGGTTTTGCCGTCTTGTTCTGCAACCCCACGGGCGGTAACGGCGGCGGCGACGAGTTCGCGGACATACGTGGACGTTACGGAGAGCAGGACTTCGCGGACCTCATGCTCTTTGTGGATACCGCGCTGGAAAACTGCGACTTCATAGACCAGGAAAGGCTCGGCGTCACGGGCGGCAGCTACGGCGGTTTTATGACAAACTGGATAATCGGCCACACGGACCGCTTCAAATGTGCCGCGAGCCAGCGGAGCATCTCGAACTGGATAAGTTTCCACAACAGCTCGGACATCGGCTGGTACTTCGCCCAGGACCAGGTGGGCGGCGAACCCTGGACGGGCCTGGAGAAGATCTGGGCGCAGTCCCCGCTCAAGTACGCGGACCGGGTGACGACGCCGACACTCTTCATCCACTCGGACGAGGACTACCGCTGCCCGATCTCAGAGGGCATCCAGATGTTTTACGCGCTCAGATACCGTGGCGTGGAGAGCCGTATGTGCATTTTCAAGAGTGAGAATCACGAGCTCTCCCGCTCCGGAAAGCCGAAGAACCGGATGAGAAGGCTAAGAGAGATAACGGAGTGGATGGAAAAACACCTCAAAGCCTGAAAAAGCCGGAGCCCCTCGGGGCTCCGGCTCTGTTTATTCTATTGCTGTTGTGACGCATCTTGTTCAGGCTGGGAGGAGGTTTCGGAGGCCTCGTCCTTGTGGTAATCGGAGTAGTCCACGACAAGGTCCGGGCCGGTGAAGCTGCCGAGGAGCTTGGACATCGTCCTTTCATACTCCTCGCTGCCCTCGGCATAGGGTTCAGGCCGGTAGTCGTTCACGCCGGGCGTACTGGAGAGGCAGCACGGTATGGCTTCCCAACCCTCCACGCTCACGGAGCCGTCCACGTCGCGCTTTACTGTGAACTGCACTATGGCGGTATCCCTGTCCCTGGGTGCGGTGTTGCCGCCGAAGGACCAGTTGCCCAGGCTGTTTACGATATAGCCGCCGTTATATTCGTCTATCTGCTGGAGCACGTGCGGGTGCGAGCCGTAGACAATGTCCGCGCCCGCGTCTATGGCGGCACGGCCCAGCTGCTTCTGGCTTTCCGTCACGCGGTAGCTGCCCTCCAAGCCCCAGTGCATGAGGCAGATGACGAGGTCTATATCCTCGCGCTCCGCCAGAGCGGAGACGCCGGCGCGGATCTCTGCCTCACCCGCCAGCCAGCGCGCAGCGTAAAGGCCGACGACTATGCCGTCGTCCCTTGAATAAACGTAACTCTCATTGGGGCCGGCGTAGGGTACGCCGACGGCGTCCAGTGACTTCTTAGTGTTCTCAAGCCCGGTCTCTCCGAAGTCCAGCGTGTGGTTGTTGGCGAGCGTGACAAAGTCCACGCTGCCCTCCACAAGTATCTGAGCGTTCTCCGCAGCGCCGCAGAACTGGAAGGTTGTGCTGCCGGTGAGCTTTTCTTCCGAAAGACTGCATTCAAGGTTTGCTATCGTCAGATAGTCGTCCTCAAAATACTGCAGCGTACCGGAAAAGGGCCAGCTCATATCTCCCTTCAGCGTATCTTCAAAGTGGGAGTTATACTGAGAGGAGCTGAGAGTGCAGTCACCCACCATGGAAACAGTGAAATACTCCGGCGTGGGCTCAGGGGTCGGTTCGGGCGTCGGCTCCGGTGTGGGGCTGGGCGTCGGCTCCGGACTGGGGCTTGGCGAGGGCGACGCAGACGCAGCAGGCTCAGCCGTGTGCTGCGGGCCTGCCTCCGCAGTCATGCGGAAAAACAAAAGGCAGCCCAACGCAGCCACGGCTATCGTAAATATCAGAATAAGCGTAAATTTCTTTGCAGCATTCATAGCCCTGCTGAGACTATAAACGCGGCGGAAATGTTCCCGCTCACACGCGTTCCTTGCCTACGAAAAACACGGAGATGAGCCCTGGACCGGTGTGAGCTCCGATTATGGGGCCAATGTGCGTATAGAAAACATCCCTGAAGCCGCAGGTCTCAACCAGGGCCGCGCCGTACTCGCGTGCCTTTTCCGGAGCGTCAGCCTCGGAAACGATCAGGGTTTGGTTGCCGGCGTCCTCCACCAGCTCCTGTATGTCCTTCAGCACCTTCTTGAAGCACTGCTTATCTCCGCGGACCTTCTGCCAGACCTCAAGGTGTCCCTCATAGTCCAGATGCATTATGGGAACAATATTGAGGGCGGTTCCGAAGGCTGCGGCGGTTTTGCTCACGCGGCCGCCGCGGTAGAGATAGGTGAGGTCATTCGTAGTGAATATTGAATTGACCCTGTGTGCCACGCTCTCGAGCTCCAGGGCGTTTGCCTCCAGGGCGAGCCCCGCGTCCCGGTTCGCCGCGGCGCGCAGCACCAACAGGCCGAAGCCGGCGGAGGCGTTGGTGGAATCCACCACGCGGCAGCTCCAGCCGGGGTACTCCTCCTCCAGCGCGGCCGCTGCGGTGCGCGCGTTGCCGCAGGACCCGGATATCGCCGCGGCCAGGGAAATGTGCAGCACGGGAGTGCCTGCCTCCGCCAGCGGACGCCAGAATTCCATGAACTCATCCGGATTTATTTGGCTCGTACGGGCTATGCCGCCCGCGCGCATCAAGTCGTAAAATTCGCGGAAGCTCTCTTCCGTCATCTCATCGGTCATGGGCTTGCCGTCCATCGTAAACGGCATTTTATATGGCAGTATGCCGCGCTCCGTGCATTTTTCAAGCGAGAGGTCGCAGCCGGAATCCGCCGTGATCTGGTAATTGGTGATGTCAGCCATGTTGCACCAGCCTTTCCATATACAATTCTGTCGCTTGATTATAGACCAATGTCACGATTATATCAAGCTAAAGTTTGTCAAGACTACCCGATGCAGACAAAAATCCAGGCTTAACGAAAGCCCGCGAGCCGGTTCGACATACAAGCGCTATCAAGTTTGCGCGGTTTTATTAAGACCGCGGAGGACCCGTTTGTGTTGAAAACGGCGGCATCCGATGCTATAATCGGGGCAGACCTTAGGCAGGGACTCCGCTGCAAATTTTATCGGGAGGCAATTGCATGACAAACAGAGAGCTTGAGCTCATCGCCGCGCGCGGGCGGCGTTTGGGCATGGAGATGGTGTTCCGCGCAGCGAGTGGGCATATAGGCGGCTCGCTCTCGGCAATGGATATTCTGACGGAGCTGTATTTTGAGGAGCTGAGGCTGGACCCGGCCGCGCCGAAGGCGCCTGGGCGGGACCGCTTCGTCATGAGCAAGGGTCACTGCACGCCCGCGCTCTACCCTGTGCTGGCTATGCGCGGCTTCTTCCCCGAAAAGCAGCTCGAGCTGTTCCGCAGCATCGAGGGTCACATGTCCGGCCACCCGGATATGGTGAACGTCCCGGGCGTGGATATGTCCACAGGTTCGCTGGGGCAGGGGCTCTCCGCGGCCGTCGGCATGGCGCTGGCCGGCAAGCTTGACGGCGCAGACTACAGGGTCTACGCTCTGATGGGCGACGGCGAGATCGAAGAAGGCCAGATCTGGGAGGCCGCAATGTCCGCCGCCAAGTATAAGCTGGACGGGCTCTGCGGCATAGTGGACGTGAACGGCCTGCAGATAGACGGCAGGACGGCAGACGTCATGCCCTCCGAACCGCTGGACAAGAAGTTCGAGGCCTTCGGCTGGAAGGTCATAAAGGCCGACGGACACGATTTCGACTCGCTCCGCGCCGCTCTGGCCGAGGCCAGGGCAGAGAAGGGCAGGCCGAGCGTCATCCTGGCCAAAACGGTGAAGGGCAAGGGCGTATCCTTCATGGAGAACGACGCGGGCTGGCATGGCAAGGCCCCGAACGCCGAGCAATATGAGCGGGCGATGGCCGAGCTGGACGCCGCCCTGGCAAAACTGGAGGTGGAGTGAAATGGCTGAAAAGAAGGCGACGCGCGCGGTCTACGGAGAAATGCTCGTGGAGCTCGCTGAGAAATACCCGGAGCTCATAGTCCTGGACGCCGACCTCTCCAGCGCAACGATGACCAAAGACTTTGCCAAGGCCTATCCCGACCGCTTCCTGGACATGGGCATCGCCGAGGCGAACATGATAGGCGTGGCGGCAGGCCTCGCCACTTGCGGGAAAAAGCCTTTTGCTAACTCCTTCGCTATGTTCACTGCGGGCAGAGCCTATGAGCAGGTCCGCAACTCCGTGGCCTATCCGGGCCTGAACGTCAAGTGCGTCGGCTCGCACGGCGGCCTCTCCGTCGGCGAGGACGGGGCCACCCACCAGTGCCTGGAGGACCTGGCGCTCATGAGCGCCATACCGGGCATGACCGTCGTGAACCCCTGCGACGGGGCTGAGATGCGCCAGGCCGTCCTCGCACTCATCGACTACGACGGCCCTGCATACCTCAGACTGGGCCGCATGGCCGTGGAATACGTCACAGACTCCGTCCCGGGCTACAAGTTTGAGCACGGAAAGGCCGCCAAGCTGCGCGAGGGCAAGGACCTCACCATCTGCGCCACCGGCCTCATGGTCCAGCGCGCGCTGGCCGCGGCGGAACTGCTCGAGGCCGAGGGAATCTCCGCCCGCGTCCTGGACTTCCACACCATAAAGCCCCTGGATGGCGAGGCCCTGCTCGCCGCTGCCAAAGAGACCGGCTGCCTCGTCACCACCGAGGAGCACAGTGTCATGGGAGGATTGGGCTCCGCAGTCGCGGCCTTCCTGGCCGAGAACTTCCCCGTTCCCGTCGTGCGCCATGGCGTTTATGATGAGTTCGGCCGCTCCGGCAAGGCCGAAAAGGTCCTCGAAGCCTACGGCCTGACCCCCGATGGAATAGTCGAAAAGGCCAGAGCTGCCCTCGCCAAAAAACAGTGAAGCGTTAAATTAGCAGTTCGTTAAAATTGCAATAATATTGACATAATCCATGCGCGGTTTTGTGCGGTTTAACGAAATCTTTGGGCAAAATTCATCAGCATCATGCATTGCTTTTATAGCATTGCTGAGCTAAAATACAGGTAAGATAATATTTGCACAGAGAATAGAGGTGCGAAATCACGGGTCTGCGGCTCGTAATTTCGCACCGTTTTTTTATTAATCTATTGGGAGAGGGCCGCAATGAACAAAAGGCTGCACTTTTTTGAAACTGAACCGATAATCGCGGCGGTCAAGACAGAGGAGCAGCTCGTCCGCGCGCTGTCCTCTGAATGCAACGTAATATTCTTTCTTTTCGGAAACATATGCAACATCCCCAAGTTGGTCGAGAGCGTAAAGGAGCGTGGCAAGCACGCCTTTGTACACCTAGACCTGATAAACGGCCTGGCCGCGAAGGAGATCGCGGCGGACTACATCCGCAGCTTTACGAAAGCGGACGGAGTGTTGAGCACAAAGCCCCAAATCCTGAGGCATGCCAAGGAGATAGGGCTTATTACGGTACTGCGGGTCTTTGTGCTGGACTCGCTGGCGCTGGACAACATAGAAAAGCTGCGCGCGGCGTGCAACCCGGACCTCATAGAGCTGGTCCCGGGGCTGATGCCGAAGATCATCCGGCAGGTACACTCCCTGCACAGGACGCCGCTCATCGCCGGGGGGCTGATCCGTGACAAGGAGGACACGATGAGCGCGCTGTCCGCAGGCGCGATCAGCATATCGACGTCCTGCGAGGAGGCGTGGCAGGAGCTGGATGCGGGCGCGCCGGCCAGCGCGAAACAATTTTTAAAGGGAAGGGATGTGAGAGGGTGAAGTACATTATGGCCCTCGACCAGGGGACGACGAGTTCCAGATGCATAATCTTCGACCGCGCTGGCGCAATGCGCTCGGTGGCGCAGAAGGAATTCCGCCAGCACTACCCGAAGCCCGGCTGGGTGGAGCACGACGCGGCTGAGATCTGGGATACGACTCTCGAGGTCGCAAGAAGGGCCATGCAGCAGGAGGGCCTGACGGCGGCGGACATTGCCGCCATAGGCATAACGAACCAGCGTGAGACCACGGTGGTCTGGGACAAGGCCACGGGCGAGCCGGTCTGCCCCGCGATAGTGTGGCAGTGCAGGCGGACAGCGCCCATGGCGGACGCACTGGTGGCCGCAGGCTGGTCGGACCGGATACGCGAAAAGACGGGCCTGGTGCCGGATGCATATTTTTCCGGAACGAAGCTGCGCTGGATCCTGGACAATGTGCCTGGGGCGCGGCAGAGGGCCGAGGCGGGAGAACTGCTTTTCGGCACGATAGACACCTGGCTGATCTGGAAGCTGACCGGCGGCAGGGCGCACGTGACGGACGTGACGAACGCCTCGCGGACGATGCTGTTTGACATACGCCGTCTGCGCTGGGACGCGGAGCTGTTGGAGCTCTTTGGTATACCTGAACAGATGCTGCCGAAGGTGCAGCCCTCGAGCTGCATATACGGCGAATCGGACGTGGAGCTGTTCGGTGGAAAGATCCCTGTGGCGGGAGCCGCGGGGGACCAGCAGAGCGCGCTGTTTGGGCAGTGCTGCTTTGAGGCAGGGGACGTGAAGAACACATACGGCACTGGCTGCTTCCTGCTAATGCATACCGGCGCGGAGCCTGTGTTCTCGAAGAACGGGCTGATAACCACGATAGCGGCCTCCGGGCCGGGGAAGATACGCTACGCCCTGGAGGGCAGCGTGTTCACGGCGGGCGCGGCGGTGCAGTGGCTGAGGGACGAGTTGGCGCTCATTCCGGACGCGGCGGCATCTGAGGCATGTGCGCTGGAGGTGGAGGACACCGGCGGAGTGTACGTGGTGCCGGCCTTCACGGGCATGGGCGCGCCGTATTGGAATCAGTATGCCCGCGGCACGATAACGGGCATAACGCGGGGCTTCACGCGCAATCAACTGATACGAGCGACGTTGGAGTCGATAGCGTACCAGACCTGCGACATCTGCCGGGCCATGGAGAGCGACGCGGGCGTAAAGCTGACGCGGCTGCGCGTAGACGGCGGCGCGTCTGCGAACGATTTCCTGATGCAGTTCCAGAGCGACCTGTTGGGCGCGGAGGTGCTCCGCCCTGCCTGCATAGAGACGACGGCTCTGGGCGCGGCGTACCTGGCCGGTCTGGCCGTCGGCTATTGGAAGGACACGGCGGACATCCGGCAGAACCGCCAGACGGGCCGGGTCTTCCTGCCTGAGATGTCCGAAGACAGCCGCGCAGAACTCAAAAAGGGCTGGCAAAGAGCCCTTAAAACCGCCCTTGCCTGGGCGGATATGGAATAGGAAGACTGATTTAGGAGGGGGAACTATATGAAAAAGAGGATCAAGAGCCCGTGGTTTTGGCTCGTGGTCGTACTTGTGCTGTGCTTTGTGAGCATGATAGGCACAAGTTGTATGCAAACGAATTGGGGCAAAAATGACGTATCCGTATTCACCGGGACATTGTCTGATGTAGCCGGCATGATTAGAGACAATAATGCAGCAGCCGGCAAGGATATACAGGTGACATTTACCGAAGATACAGCAAGCTCGTTCAGCTTTATGACTATCATTCCTGAGAATGCCACCGCTGACAATCCTGTTCCGGCAGTTGTATGCTGCCACGGCGGTGCTAACACAAAGGAAATGCAGATGCCTGGCTACATTGAGCTTGCCCGCCGCGGCTTTGTCGTCGTCACCATGGATGCTTCCGGGCATGGCTACACTGACAGCACAATTAGCGCTCTGACCTCTAACAGCCTTGGAATGCTGGCAGCAGTTGAGTATGCAATGAGTCTGCCTTGCGTTGATGAAACTCAGGTTGGCGTCACCGGACACAGCATGGGCAACGAGTCCTGCTTCTACGCTATTGCTGCGCTCAACACTGCGGATTCTACGCAGAGGATCGCGGCTTGGGTGGAAGGTGCCGGCTCCAATTTTGCTCCGCAGATGACCGAAGAGTACATTCAGGGCCTCACTTGGACCATTTCGGTTGACAAATACGATGAGTTTGACACTGTATACTTCAGCTCTTACAACATCCTCGAGACTGACCTTGGCAAGAGCCTTGTTCAGAAATACTACCCCGAATTCAATGAGGCTGTCATACCTGAGGGACAGTGGTATTCCTTCGACGGGCCGATAGATAGTCCGGCACCCGGAGAAAAGCTGCCCGTTGACTCTGCTTTTGTCATGTACAACCCGCCCATAACGCACCCGATGTTCCACTTCACCAACACTGGTACTGCAATAACGGTGGATGGCTTCTACAGTGCGTTTGGCACCCCATCGGGCGCAGAGTTCATCTCGTCTGATAACCAGGTATGGACATATACGGTCGTTTTCCAGGTCCTTGGACTAATTGGTTTCTTCATGCTAATTTTCCCGCTGGTCGCGCTACTGTCCAGGACCAAGCTGTTCTCCAGAATCGTGCGCAAGCCTGTCGCCTTGGAGATGCTTCCGTCAATAAAGGATCCCCGCGAATGGCCTCTGCTCATTGTGACGCTTGTTGTCCTTTCGGTATTTTCCTTCTTCTCTTACATCAAGCTATACCCTTCTGCCGGGCGGTATTTTGATACGTCGGTGTACTTCGCAAACGACGTGGCAAACGGCATAGGCCTTTGGTCTCTGGCATGCGGTCTTTTCGTGCTATTCGTTATGCTTGTAAGCTACGGTCTTAAGTGGCTCATGTACAGAAAGAGCAATTATGTCCTGAGCGGGCCTTATGCCTCCGGTGCAATGAGCAGCGTATCGCAGTTCCTGCTGACCGTCGTATTTGCGTTCACCGTTGTTGTATTGATGTTCATCCCTGTTTATATTGCCAGGTATGTGTTTGCAGCTGATTTTAGGATATGCTCGCTCGTTGTTACGGCTCCGCAGATAGACAAGATACCCGTTGTTGTCTGCAAGTATGCTCCGCTGTGGCTGATGTTCTATGTACCCAATGCCATGATGAATGCGGGAACGAAATATAAGGACATGCCGGATTGGCTTTCCACTACCATTTGCGCTATCGGCAACTGCGTCGCTGTCGTCATATTCATCATCATCCAGTATTCCACGCTGTACAACACCGGCGCGCTTTGGAATACAAGCTGCGGTATGGCCGGAATCGTGGCTTTCGCGGTCGCTCCCTGCCTGTTCTTTGCTGCCTTCAGTGCAAGGTATATTTACAACAAGACGAACAACGCCTGGGCTGCCGGTATGATAAATGCGCTTGTGATGTGCTGCGTCACTCTGTTTAGTACAAGCTACAATTTTGATTACATGCTGTCATTTTAATTGGTAGTTGCAAATCTTGAGCGTATATGGTACGTTAATAACATAGTGTAGTGCAGGCGGCGGCGGGAACCGCCGCCTGCTTTTTTAAGGAGGTTTTCCCTTGATCCTAGACTGCGCAAAATACTCCGGGCCTTGCTCCTGCGGGCGGGAGCATCCGCTGGAGACGCAGATGGTCGTGGTTGAGTACGACGCCCTCAAAAACTTTGACCGGTACATGGAGCAGTGCGGCCTCACGGGCCGGCGCACCGTCCTCTACGACACCAACACCTATAACCTTCCGGGCATGGTCCACGTCCCGGCAGACAAGGAGATTGTTCTCGAGGCCCAGGGCCTCCACTCCGAGAAAAACATGATCGAGGCCGTCATCCCTCAGCTCGACGACCCCGACGTCATCGTCACCGTCGGCAGCGGTACGCTCATGGACTTCGCCCGTTATCCCGCCCACAAGCTGGGCGTTCCCTTCGTCGCCATACCCACCCTCGCGTCCTCCGACGGCTTCACCGCCAACATCTGCTCCATCGTCATCGACGGGCAGAAGAAGTCCATACCTATGTCCGCCCCAGCCCTTGTCGTCGCGGACCTGAACATCATCTCCGGGGCGCCCAAGTTCCTGATGGTCAGCGGCATCGCGGATATCCTCTCCAAATACACCTCCATCGCGGACTGGAAGATGGCTGCGCTCGTCTCCGGCGAGTACTACTGCGAGCGCGTGGCAGGCATGGCCCAGCAGGCCCTGGACATGATGGCTGAGTGCGTCGAGAACATCCTGGCCGGCGGGGAGCCGGATCACGAGGCAATGACCATGGCCCAGATGATCTCCGGGCTCACGATGCAGATGCTTCGCAACTCGCGCGCGGCTTCCGGCGCCGAGCACCTAATAGCCCATCTGGTCGAGATGAAGCCGCCCAGGTTTGAAAACGCCCACGGCATCCACGGCGAATGTGTCGGCGTCGGCACCATCCTCTGCGCGGAGGAGTACCACCGCATGGCCGCCAAAACGCCAAAAGCCAAGCCATTTGCGCCCATCGACGAGGCCTGGGTCCGCGAGAAGTTCGGCCCCCTGGCCGAGGGCATACTCAAGGAGAACGAAAACGACGTCCTTGCAACATTCGACCCGCAGAACATCGTTGACCACTGGGATGAGATCCGCGCCCTGGTGTCGAAGATACCCCAGGCCGAAGAACTGCGCGAGACCTTCCGTCTCCTGGGCGGGAAGTATCGGCTCGAGGACATAGGCATCGATGAGGCCCTGGCCCCGGAGATCATGGATATCTCCGCCGCGGTCAGGAACCGGCTCACCCTTGCGCGTATGCGCCGGGTGCTGACATTTGAGGAGTGACGTATCTGCATGAAGATCTGCGTATTCGGCGCGTCCAGCCGCGAGCTGAGACAGGAATATTACGACGCCGCCTTTGAGTTGGGCGCGGAGATGGCCCGGCGCGGGCATGAGCTCGTGTTCGGCGGCGGTACGAGCGGCCTCATGGGCGCGGCGGCCCGCGGCATGTCGAGCGTCGGCGGCAGGGGCATTATCGGCGTCGCCCCACGCTTCTTCGACGAGCCCGGCATCCTCTACGAGGGCTGCACGGAGATGATCTTCACAGAGACCATGTCCGAGCGCAAAAAGGCCATGGAGGATATGTCCGAGGCCTTTGTAACTCTTCCAGGCGGCATCGGCACCTTTGAGGAGTTCTTCGAGGCCCTGACGCTCAAGCAGCTCGGCCGCCACGCCAAGGCTATGGCTGTGCTGAACACCCTCGGCTACTACGACAGCATGGAGTCCATGCTCCAAAAGGCCGTGGATGAGCGCTTTTTCCCCGAGGACGGCCACGCCCTCTACGCGATCTTCAGCGACTGTAAAGCCCTCCTCGACTATGTCGAGAGCTATAAGGCCGAGCCCGAAGACGTCTGGAAGGAAAAAATCTTCGGAAAGTACAATGTGAAATAATAAGACGTCCCCGGAACACGGGGACGTTTTTATACGATAATAAGTAAAATATACTTGACATTATGTCGGGCCTGTGTTATGCTCCGGACATAAGGAAGGAGTGTTCGGCATGGTGTTCAACAGGGACGAGTACGACGAGCGGCAGGTGCTGGCGCGGGGCAGGGCGTTCATGTGGGGCTTTTTCACGCTGATGATCTGCCTAATGGTGTATGGGATGCTGGATATGCTCATTGACCGCTGGTGCGACACTTTGACGGGCTGCATCATCTGCATCTGCGTGGCGCTGCTGGTGTTCGCGTCCATCTGCATAAAACAGGACGCCTTTGCGGGCATCGGGAAGAACCGGAAGCGAAACCTGACGGTGCTGCTGGTGCTGACGCTGGCGAACATGTTTTTCGGCGTGGAGAACATAACAGGAGGGGACGTCGTTAGGGACGGGCTGCTCACCTTCCGCTCCGTCAGCCTGATAGTCGGGGCGACGACGGGCGTCGTGCTTCTCATCTACTGGCTTCACGGGCTGCGGGACAGGGGCGAGGAGGAATGAAGAACCTGCGTCTCAAATCCGCGCGGGCGGCGCTGGACATGTCCCAGCAGCAGCTGGCCGACGCGGTGGGGGTCTCGCGGCAGACGATAAACGCAATCGAGAAGGGCGACTACAACCCCACGATAAGGCTCTGCCTGGCCATCTGCCGCGTTTTGGGCAAGACCCTGGACGAGCTCTTTTGGGAGCCTGAGGAACAGTAAAAGGGAGGGCGTGATGCCCTCCCTTCCTGCGGCTTATTTCTCCTCGTAGAGCTCGATTATGGCGTCGTCCTTCACTATGAAGGCTAGGCGGACGTTGTCGCCCAGGGCCTCGGGTCCGAAGATGACGCGGTCGGCTTCGGCCAGATAGGGGTCGGCGTTATCGACCTTGTAGGCGACGTGCGGCTGCTTGGAGAGGATCTCGGGGAAGCGGGTGCCTTCCTCGAACTTGAGGTATTCGATCTTGTAGTCGTAGGCGTCCACGCTTTCGTTGACCCAGAACTTGCCCCAGTCGTTATAGACCATGCCGGGCTTTTTGTTCAGGACGGGTATGCCGATGTGCATATACTCTGCTGCCATTTTTTATTCCTCCTCATTTGTTGACGGCGTTGACAAATTTGGGCTCATACCAGCCGCGGAAGGCGACGGTCAAAAAGCCGCAGACGAGGCCGAGAACGCAGTAGCCCATTTCGATGAGCCCGGCCTCGAGGTAGGCGGACCAGCTGCCGTCCGTGACGACGTAGGAGCACATTCCAAAGTACACGCCCGCGCCGACGAAGAGCGCCGGCACGAAGTTCAGGAGCTCCGGCCCTATCTCAAGCTGCATGACCACAGTGACGAGAATGACGAGACAGGCGGGCATGGCCCAGAAGCCCAGAGTCCCGAATGCCCCGCCGAGCTTGAAGATGGCGATGGATGCGATGATGCCGAGCAGGTAGCTGAAGAAAGCCTTCACGCCGCCTTTCACAGTGCAGCCGCCGAGGAAATACACGGCCCAGGCCTGGAAGGAGATCCAGCCGAAACCGGCGTATTTCGTGAGCATATTCTGGGAGAGGAGCTGGTCCACGCACTGGAGCGCCGCCGCGATCACCGCGATCACAAAGGCGATGGGCAGGTATTTTTTGAATGTCATGTCTGTTCCTCCTTAAAATTTTGAGGTGGGCATGGCATTCCTGTTGCGAAAAGCGCCGAAAGGCGTTATACTTTGAAATGCCATGCATGGGAAGCGGGCTTCGTTGGCAGACGGTCTCCGCTCCCGTGTCCGGGCCTGGGCGGCTTTATGCCGCCCAGTTTTTGTTTTATGCGTTTGCGAGCTCGAGATAGTATTCGTAAGCGCGCTTTGCGTCGAAACCGCGGTGTACGACTGCGGCGACGGCTTGGCACATTGCGGCGGGGTGCTCGGACTGGAAGATGTTCCGGCCCATGTCCACGCCCCTGGCGCCCTCGCTCATGGCCCTCCAGGCCATTTCCAGGGCCTCGGCCTCCGGCAGCTTCTTGCCGCCGGCTATGACTATGGGGACGGGGCAGGAGGCAGCGACCTTTTCAAAGTCCTCGCAGTAATAGGTCTTGACGGCGCTCGCACCCAGCTCCGCTAGGATGCGCGTGGCCAGCAGGAAGTACTGCGTCGTGCGGGCCATCTCCTTGCCCACGGCCGTGACGCCCAGTACGGGCACGCCGTACCTGTAGCCGGCGTCCGCTGCGCGGCAGAGGGCCTCCAGCGAGTCCCGCTCACCCGCGCCGCCGACGAAGCACTGTATCGCCAGGGCCGCTGCGTTCATGCGCAGGGCGTCCTCCATGTCCATGGCGAGGCCGGAGCCCAGGCTCATGTCCTCAAAGAGGACGGAGCTGTCGTGCGTGGCGCGCAGGCATATCGCCTTTTTCGTCGTGGGCGGGATGCAGGAGCGTATCGCCCCGCGCGTACCCATGAGCACGTCCGCATACTCGCACAGAGGCGCGATGGTCACGTCCAGCCGCTCCAGGCCCGCCGTCGAGCCCATTATATAGCCGTGGTCGAAGGCCAGCATGACGGTGTTGCCGGTCTCCGGGGAGAAGAGGCGGGAGATGCGGTTCTTCATGCCCCAGTCCGTGTGGCCGAGGCCGCGGGCGAAGAAGCCCTGGTCGGGGGCGGGTACGTCGAAGTGGTAGTCCTTCGCGGCCTTGTTTCCAACTGCGTCAGCCATGGCTCACTCCTTGAAGAACGCGGGCGTGTGCGCCGGGGTGTTCCAGAGACGCAGGAACTCCTCGTCCCACTTCGCAATGTTGAGCTGGAAGCCGGCCTGTTCCTGGACGGTGAGGATCTCGCCCACCATGTTGGCGACGACCTCTATGCCCAGGCTCTCGAGGTAGTGCACGCAGTCCTTGTAAAGGATGAACATTTCCATGAGCGTTGTGGCGCCGGAGCCGTTTATCATGACGAAGGCCTTGTCGCCCGCGGCGAGCGGGATGTCCTTCACGAGGGCGTTTGCCATGATCTCGATGGTCTCTTTCGCGGTCTTCATGGGCTGGCGTCCGCCGCCGCCCTCGCCATGCTGGCCCATGCCGATCTCCACATCCACGTCGCCCAGGTCGCCGAACTCTGCCCCGGTGGCGGGATGCGTGGCGCAGCGGGCGGCGACTGCGATGGTGGCCATGCTGTCCGCGTAGCGCTGGGCGAGAGAGGCGACCTCGTCGAGCGTCCTGCCCTCGCGGGCGGCAGCGGCGGCGATGTGGTACAGCGGGATGGCGCCGGCCAGGCCGCGCCTGTCGTCGGAGTTGGAGCGCGGCGCGTTGGAGATGTCCTCCTGCGTCACGACCTTGCGGACGTTCATGCCGGCCTTGCCGACCATCTTCATGACCATGTTGCCGCAGAGCATGTCGCCGGCGTGGTTCAGGACCAGCAGCAGCACGCCGTGGCCCTTGTCGGCCATCTTGACGGCCTCGAACACCAGCTGCGGATTCGGCGCGGCGAAAATGTCGCCTACGACCTGGATGTCCACCATGCCCTCGCCGACGAAGCCGCACTGCGCGGGCTCATGGCCGGAGCCGCCGAAGGTGACGATGGTGACGCGGTCCGCCTTTTCCAGCGCGCGGCTGATGACGAGGTGGCCCCGGACGTCCACGGTGTCCGCGTGGGCGAGGGCGAGACCCTCGAGCAGTTCGTCGGTCAGGCTGTTGGGGTCATTGATAAACTTTTTCATCTGCATTGTTTTTTCCTCCTTATATGCTGTCAGTTTGACCTTTCACTTTTCCGCGAGGCCGGCGAAGAAACGGCTCATGGACACGGCGCCCGCGTCCGGCGTGCCTATCGTGGCCTCTCCATAGCTCCTGGCCCTGCCAAACTTCGAGACGAAGTTTCGGCTGGCCTCCGCGCCCTCCAGCGCGGCCTTTGCCGCGGCGGCAAATATGTCGTCCGCGCTGCCCTGGCAGGCCAGCGCGGCCTCAGTGGCCGGGATGAGCGCGTCCATCATCGTCTTGTCCCCGACCTTCGCCTTCGAGAGTGCCGCAAGCTCCTCCAGCGCGTGGCCGAGCATCTGCTTGAGGCCCTCTGCGTCCAGCTCGTCGCCCTCGGGCGCGGCCTCGGCCAGGCCGTCCAGCCAGGTGTTCCAGAGCGGCACGGCGCTGCCGCCGTTTATCATCATGACTTCCATCGCAGCGTCCTCCAGCATGGCCTTGATGCCGCCCTGCGCCGCGCCTACAGCGCCTTCGACCGCCTCCGCGATCTTGGTCATCGTCACGCCGTGGTCCGCGTCTCCGAAGTGCGAGTCTATCTCCGTAAGCTCGTCCTGGGCCGCGATGACTGCTGAGCAGGCGTTTTTGAGCCGGGACGCCAGTTCATCCTTGTTCATATCAAAGGCACCTCCGTTTTAAATTAACAAATGTTAATAATTCTCGCTCTTTTACTAAAAATATCGTAACATATGTAAGCGCACCTGTGCAAGAGCTTTTTTTGTCCCAGGGCGCAAAAAGGCCGATCTGCCAGAGTTTTCAGGACTCTGAACAAATCGGCCGGGTTTGTTTTGGTAATTTTTACGTCAGCTCAAGGACCTTTTCGGCAAGGGACTGGGGCAGGCAGAGGGTGTCTATGACGCCGAGAGCCAGGGCGCCGGTGACGCTCTGGGGCCTGAGCAGGGTGGAGCAGACGGCGACGGTGCGCGGGGCTTTTCTGAGCTGTTCGATGCCGGCCTGCAGGGCGTTCTTGACGCTTGCCTCAATGACGCGGCCCTCCGCGTCGTAGTAGTGGGCGAGGACGCGGCCTACGGCGCGCTCCTCGGTGAGCCGGCTGCCGTAGCGGTATTCTACGCCGAGGTCTGGATAGGAGGGGAAGTTGGAGATGTTGATGAGCGCGAGCTCCATGGTGCTCCAGTCTGCCTGGACGGCGCTATATGCCTCCAGCTTCTGGGCGAAATTGAGCTCCGCCTCGGAGTCGAAGAAGGCGGGGAGATAGAGGTATTCAGCCTCATATCCGGCCTTGCCGGAGACGATGCGGGCCAGTTCATTCGTGTGGTAGCCGCGGTAGGAGGCGCCTATGCCTCCGATGAGCGGAAAGAGGCGGCCCTTGGCACCGCCGCCGAAGTCCGGAAGGCTCTCGGCATAATCGGCCATTCGGCCGAGCATGGAGCCCCAGCCGAGGCCCACGCGGCCGGGCCGGTCCTCGCCAAGAAAGCAGAGCTCATAGACCCGAGCGGCGACGAGGTTGTTCGTATCCTCGGCGCTCTTCGCGTCCGGGACGACTTCCGCCCGGCGCAGGCCGAAGCGGGACTCAAGCCGCTTTGCCAGCAGCTCCTGCGCGCTTTCGACGTTGTTTATCGTTATCGTCACTATCCCGCATTCCCGCGCCTCCGACAGCAGCACGCTTACCAGCGGGCGCGATACGCCCAGCGCCCGGGCGATCTCGCTCTGGTTCATGTTCTGTTCGTAGTACATCCGCGCGACCTGCGTCAGCCGTTCTATCCGCTTATCCGCCGGTATCATATCTCATGTGCTCCCAAACATAAAAATAGGCGTCCGCTGTCAAAAACGGACGCCTATATGCTAACATGCTTTTTAACAAATGTCAAGTTTTAAGCCCGGCAAGCGTGGCTGCCATGACGGCTTTTATGGTGTGCATACGGTTTTCGGCCTCGTCAAAGACAATGGACTGCGGGCCTTCAAAGACCTCGTTCGTGACTTCGAGCGAGTCGAGTCCATACTGCTCTCCGACCTCCTTGCCTATGGTCGTCTTGAGGTCATGGAAGGCGGGCAAACAGTGCATGAACACGGCCGTCGGCTTGGCGTAGCTCATGGCCTTGGCGTTCACCTGGTAGGGCAGCATGGCGTTTATGCGCTCGGCCCAGGCCTCGGGCGGCTCGCCCATGGAGACCCAGATGTCGGTATACACCACGTCGGCGTCGCGCAGCGCGGTCTCGGGCTCGGTCCAGAACTCGAGGATGGCGCCGGTCTCGGCGGCTATCTCCTGCGCCTGGTCTATGAGCTTTTCATCCGGGAAGAACTCCAGCGGTGCGCAGGCGACGAAGTGCATACCCAGCTTCGCGCAGCCGATCATGAGCGAGTTGCCCATGTTGTAGCGCGCGTCGCCCATGTAGACGAGCTTTATCCCCTTGAGCGTGCCGAAGTGCTCACGTATGGTGAGCATATCCGCAAGGATCTGAGTGGGGTGGAATTCGTTTGTAAGCCCGTTCCAGACGGGGACGGAGGCATACTGCGCGAGTTCTTCGACTATGCTCTGTCCGAATCCGCGGTACTCGATGCCGTCAAACATGCGTGAGAGCACGCGGGCGGTGTCCGCGATGGATTCCTTCTTGCCGATCTGCGAGCCAGAGGGGTCAAGGTAGACGGGGTGCATGCCGAGATCATAGGCCGCGACCTCAAAGGAGCAGCGGGTGCGGGTGCTGGTCTTTTCAAAGATGAGCGCGACGCTCTTGCCCTCGCAAAGTTTGTGCGGTATGCCGGCCTTCTTCTTGGCCTTGAGCTCGGCGGCTAGGTCCAGAAGCGCGGTGATCTCGGCGGGGCTGAAGTCAAGAAGTTTCAGAAAATCCTTGCCCTTGAAGTCCATTTTGTACCTCCCATCAGGCGCAGGCGGCGATGATGACCTCGGCCGCCTTTTTCACAAGTTCTATCGGTATGTTCAGGGCGGGCAGGAGACGCACCCTGTCGTGCGCGGTCAGTACGAGGACGCCCTGCTCACGGCACTTTGCCACGATCTCCGCGGCGGGCTTTTCCGTCTCGAGGCCTATCATGAGGCCCAGGCCCGTCACGGCTTTTATCCCGGGCTTGCCAGCAAAGGCGCCGAAGAGGTAGGCGCTCTTGGCCTTCACGTCCTCGAGCAGAGCTTCGTCTATCCTATCGAGGATGGTGAGCGCGCCGGCGCAGACGGCGGGGCTGCCGCCGAAGGTGGAGCCGTGCGTGCCGGGAGTGAGGACGTTTTCGGTTTTTTCTCCGAAAAGGCAGGCACCTATGGGCAGGCCGCCGCCGAGGCCCTTGGCCGTCGTCATAATGTCCGGCATAAAGCCGTACTGCATCCAGGCGTAGAGGCTGCCGGTTCTGCCGTTGCCCGTCTGCACCTCGTCGCAGACGAGGAGGATATCCTTTTCCTTGGCCAGCTCCGCCATGCAATCCACGAAATTCGGCTCCAGCGGCATGACTCCGCCCTCGCCCTGGACGAGCTCGAACATAAAGGCGGCGATGTCATCATGCTCCGAGACGAGCTTGCGGAGTGCCTCACAGTCGTTCGCGGGCGTATACAGAAAGCCGGGCAGAAGGGGCTGGAAGTCCTTGTGCATGGCGTCCTGGCCCGTGGCGGTGAGGGTGGCGATGGTGCGGCCGTGGAAGCTGTTCACGAGCGTCACGATCTTGTGCCGCTCCGGGCCGTATTTGTCGGCTGCGTACTTGCGCGCGGCCTTTATGGCGCACTCGTTGGCCTCGGCGCCGGAGTTGCCGAAAAAGACCTTTTTCATGCCGGTCTTTTCGCAGAGCGCCGCGGCGAGTTTGGCGCAGGGCTCGGAGAAGTAGAGGTTGGAGCAGTGCTGGAGCTTTCCAAGCTGCGCCGAGACGGCGGCGGCCCAGATGTCATCCGCGATGCCGAAGGCGTTCACGGCGATGCCGCTGCCCATGTCTATGTATTCCTTGCCCTCCTCGTCACGGACGAGAGAACCCTTGCCCTCCGTGAGGACTATCGGGAACCTTGCGTAGGTCCCGGCTACATATTTTCCATCGAGTTCCTTTGTGTTCATTTCTTCTCCCCCACCATCATGGTCCCGCTGCCCTCGTCGGTGAGCATCTCGAGCAGGATGGAGTGCGGGATGCGCCCGTCGAGGATAAAGACCTTCTTGACGCCGCAGAGCAGCGCCTCTATGCAGCTTTCGACCTTGGGTATCATGCCGCCCTTTATGATGCCGCGGCGGAAGAGCTCCACGGCGTCGTTTATGTCAGCCACGGGGATAAGGCTGGCCGGGTCTGCGGGGTCCTCCATGATGCCGGCGATATCCGTCATGGAGATGAGGCACTCCGCGCCCATGGCGCCGGAGATGTGCGCGGCCATGGTGTCCGCGTTGATGTTATAAACATTGCCCTCCGCATCACAGCCGAGGCTGGAGACGACGGGGATATAGCCCTTTTCAAGCAGGTCCTTTATGGGCTCGACGTTCACGTGCGTGATATCGCCGACGTAGCCGAGGGCTGAGCTTTTCGACTTGGCTTCGACCATCCGGCCGTCTATGCCGCAGATGCCCATGGCCTTGCCGCCTGTGGTCTCTATGAGGTTTACGAGGCTCTTGCCGACCTTGCCGGCGAGGACCATCTGAACGACCTGAGCTGTCTCTGCGTCGGTGACGCGCAGGCCGTTCACAAATTCGGTCTTGACGCCCATGGCGTCCAGGGTGTCGTTTATCTCCGGGCCGCCGCCGTGCACCAGCACGACCTTGACGCCCACGAGCTGCAGGAGGACGATGTCCTCCATGACCTGCGCCTTGAGCTCCTCGCTCTCCATGGCGTGGCCGCCGTACTTGATGACGACGACGCGGTTCCAATACCTCTGGATGTAGGGCAGGGCCTGCACCAGCACCTGCGCTCTCTGGCTTTTAGAAATAAGTCCGTCCATGTCTCCCTCTCCCCTCAAGTCCTGTAGTCTCCGTTTATTTTAACATAGTCGTAGGTAAGGTCGCAGCCCCAGGCGGTTGCCGAGGCACTGCCGTCTCCTAGCGAGACGAGAATGTCGATCTCGCTTTCCGAGAGGATCTTCTTGGCCTCATCCTCGGAGAAGTCTATGCCCGCGCCGTCCTTGCAGACTTTTACGGTACCAGCCTTGGAGCGGAAGGCCACGTCGACCTTATGGATATCGACGTCCGCGCCTGAATAGCCGACGGCGCAGAGCACGCGGCCCCAGTTTGCGTCGGCGCCGAACATGGCGGCCTTGAGCAGAGAGGAGCAGATGACGCCGCGCGCCACGGTTTTGGCGGCGGATCTGTCCTTCGCGCCGGTGACGGAGCACTCGAGCAGCTTCGTCGCGCCCTCGCCGTCTCCGGCGATGCAGCGGCAGAGATAGACGGTGACGCTGTTGAGCGCCTTCATGAAGCTCTCGAAGTCCTCGCCCTCGGATGATATCTCGGCGTTCCCGGCTAGACCGTTGGCCATGATGGAGACCATGTCGTTTGTGGAGGTGTCCCCGTCCACGCTGACCATGTTGAAGGTGTCCTGCACGTCGCTGGACAGGGCCTTTTTGAGCATCTCGGGCGAGATCGCGCAATCGGTGGTGAGAAAGACGAGCATGGTGGCCATGTTGGGGTGTATCATGCCGCTGCCCTTGGCTATGCCGCCGAGCCTGCAGGTCTTGCCGCCCGCGGTGAACTCCACGGCGGCCTCCTTGAGCTTTGTGTCAGTGGTCATGATGGCCTCGCCGACGAGGGCGCTGTTGTTCTCGCCCAGGGCGGCGCAGAGCACCGGGATACCGGTTTTGAAGGGCTCTATGCTCATCCTCTGGCCGATGACGCCCGTGGACGCGACGATGACATCCTCCGCGGCGATGCCCAGCTCCTTTGCCAGGAGCTCGCAGGTCGTCTCCGCGATTTCTATGCCGTCGGCGTTGCAGGTGTTGGCGTTGCCGCTGTTGCAGATGACCGCGCGGGCGATGCCGTTTTCAAGGTGCTTTTTGGTGACCTCCAGAGGGGCGCCCTTCACTAGGTTCGTCGTATACACGGCTGCCGCCGAGGCTGGGACGCTGCTCAGTATGAGCGCCAGGTCTCTTTTCGTGTGGTTTTTGCGTATGCCGCAGTGTATGCCGGCTCCGGAAAAACCCTGCGGCGCGCAGACGCCGCCGGATATTTGCTTTATGTCAGTCATTTCGGAAACTCCCTTCTCAGAGCACAAGGCCCGCGCACTCGTCCGCGCCGAGCATCAGGTTTATGCACTGCACGGCGGCGCCGGAAGCGCCCTTGCCGAGATTGTCGAAGCGCGAGACGAGCAGCATCCGCTCCTCATTGCCGAACACGGCGACCTCCATCGTATCCTTACCGGCGAGTGCGTTGGAGTTTATGAAGCCGCCCTCATCCATGGTTTCGGTGTAGCTCACGATGGGACCCACGTACTTGGCGCGGTAGCAGTCCTTTACGTCAGCTATGCCGAAGCCCGCGTTCAGCTGCTCGCGGAAGAGCGGCACCGTGACGACCATGCCGCAGTAATAGTCCGCGACGATGGGGCAGAATATCGGCGCGGCCTCGAGCCCGGTGATGCCGACCATCTCCGGCAGGTGCTTGTGCGCCTGCGAGAGGCCGTAGGGCCTGGCGGAGTCCAGTCCAGTGGGCCTGTCGGCGGCCTCGTAGTCTGCGATCATGCCCTTGCCGCCGCCGGAGTAGCCGGTGAGCGAGTGGCAGCAGAGCTTTGCCGAGGCGGGCAGCAGCCCGGCCTCTATGAGCGGCTGGACGAGGACGATGAAGCCGCCAGCGTGGCAGCCGGGGGAGGCGACGCGCTTGCCGGATATCACGGCGTCGCGCCTGGACTGCGAGAGCTCAGGAAAGCCATAGGCCCAGCCGGGGGCGACACGGTGGGCGGTGGAGGTGTCCACCACACGCACCGCGGGGTTTTCTATCATGGCGACGGACTCGCGGCTCGCGGCGTCCGGCAGGCAGAGGACGGCCAGGTCACAGGAGTTGAGCGCGGCGCGCCGGGCCTCCGGGTCCTTCCGAGCTTCACCGGAGAGGGTGATGAGCTCCAGGTCGGAGCGGCCCTCCAGCCGGGAATGTATGCGCAGGCCGGCCGTACCGGCGCTGCCGTCTATGAATACCTTTGTCATGCCGTCACCTGCTTCAAATATTCGATCTGCGCCGCTATGTTTGCCGGGGAGGCGCCGCCCTTTGAGGTGCGCTTCGCCACACAGGCGGCGATGGAGATGTCCTCGTAGAGGCTCTCGTCAAAGACCTCGGAGAAGGACTTGTATTCCTCGAGAGTCATATCCTCCAGAGTTTTGCCATGCTCAATGCACCAGGCGACGATCTCGCCCGTGAGCTTGTAGGCCGTGCGGAAGGGTACGCCGCGCTTGGCCAGCCAGTCCGCGAGGTCGGTGGCGTTTATGAAGCCGCTCTTCGCTGCGGCGAGCATATTGTCCTTTTTGACCGTCATCGTCTCGATCATCGGTGCAAAGACGCCGAGACAGGCCTGCACGGTGTCAAAGGCGTCGAACACGGCTTCCTTGTCCTCCTGCATGTCCTTGTTATAGGCCAAGGGCAGGCCCTTGAGCATGGTGAGGAGCGTGATGAGGTCGCCGTAGACCCGGCCGGTCTTGCCGCGGACGAGCTCGGCCATGTCCGAGTTTTTCTTCTGCGGCATGATGGAGGAGCCCGTTGTATATGCGTCGGAGAGCTCGACGAAGCGGAACTCCCAGCTGGTCCAGAGGATGAGCTCCTCGGCCAGACGCGAGAGGTGGGTCATGACCAGCGCGAGCGCGGAGCAGAGCTCTACGCAGAAGTCGCGGTCGGAGACGGCGTCAAGGCTGTTGAGGCAGATCCCGTCGAAGCCGAGCTCCGCGGCGGACATCTCGCGGTCTATGGGGTAGGTGGTACCAGCCAGCGCGCAGGCGCCGAGCGGGGAGACGTTCATGCGCTTCACAGCGTCCCCAAGTCTGCCGAGGTCCCGGGCGAGCATCATGCCGTAGGCCAGCAGCTGGTGCGCAAAGGTTATGGGCTGCGCACGCTGCAGGTGCGTATAGCCGGGCATGACGGCGTCCGCGTTCTTTTCCGCCTGGTCGCAGAGCGCGTTTATGAGCTTTACGATGAGCTCGATAGTGTCCGCTGTTCGATCGCGCAGGTAGAGCCTGGTGTCCAGGGCGACCTGGTCGTTCCGGCTCCGGGCCGTGTGCAGCTTGCGCCCGGTATCTCCCAAGCGCTCCGTCAGAACGCCCTCTACAAAGCTGTGTATGTCCTCAGCGGCAGGGTCTATTTGGAGCTTGCCGGAGTCTATCTCCGCGAGGATGCCGCCCAGCCCTTCAATGATTGCTGTACCCTCTGCGTCCGACACTATGCCCATCTTGGCCAGCACGCCCGCGTGGGCTATGCTGCCGCGGATATCCTGCCTGTACATTCTTGAATCGACTGAGATGGACGAGTTGAAGTCGTCCGCGGCTTTGTCGAGCGCGCCGTGCGCCCTGCCCGCCCAGAGCTTTTCCATGTCTTTCCCCCTGTTATCCTTTAAGGGCGGGGGAGAGCCCCCGCCCTGTGTATTGACCTCGCAGGTCTTTTATTTCTTGGCGTTTTTCGCATCCACCTGGGCCTGAACCTTGATCGGCAGACCAAAGAGGTTTATGAAGCCCTTGGAGTCCGCCTGATCGTAGACGTGGTCCTCGCCGAAGGTGGCGATCTCCTCGCTGTAGAGGCTCCAGTCGCTCCAGGCGCCGGCCTTTATCACGTTGCCCTTGTAGAGGCAGAGCTTGACCTTGCCGGTGACGTGCTCCTGCGTCTTGTCAACAAAGGCGGAGAGCGCCTCGCGCAGCGGTGTGTACCACTGGCCGTCATAGACCAGTTCGCCGAAGGTGATGGCCAGCTCCTGCTTCTTGTGCATGGTCATCTTGTCGAGGCAGAGCGTCTCAAGGTATTCGTGAGCGGCGTAGAGGATGGTTCCGCCCGGCGTCTCGTATACGCCGCGGCACTTCATGCCGACGAGCCTGTTCTCCACGATGTCCAGAAGGCCGATGCCGTTTTTGCCGCCCAGCTCGTTGAGCTTGAGAATGATATCCTTCGCGCTCATTTTGACGCCGTCCAGCGCTACGGGGACGCCTGCCTCGAAGTCGAGGGTGATATAGGTCGGCGTGTCCGGCGCGTCGATGGGGGAGACGCCCATCTCGAGGAAGCCCTTCTTCTCGTACTGCGGCTCGTTGCCCGCATCCTCGAGGTCGAGACCCTCGTGGCTGAGGTGCCAGAGGTTCTTGTCCTTGGAGTAGTTGGTCTCCCGGTTTATCTTCAGAGGCACATTGTGCGCCTCAGCGTAGGCGATCTCCTCTTCCCTGGACTTGATGCTCCACTCACGCCAGGGGGCGATGATGGGCATGTCGGGGACGAAGTGCTTGAGAGTCAGCTCGAACCGGACCTGGTCGTTGCCCTTGCCGGTGCAGCCGTGGCAGATGGCGTCCGCGCCCTCGGCTATCGCGATCTCCGCGAGCCTCTTGGCGATGACCGGCCTCGCCAGCGAGGTGCCGAGCATGTAGTCCTCATACATCGCGCCGGCCTTGACAGCGGGGATGATGAAGTCGTCCACGAACTCATCCGTCAGGTCCTCGACATAGAGCTTGGACGCTCCGGTCTTTATCGCCTTCTCCTCCAGGCCCTCGAGCTCGTCGGCCTGGCCGACGTTGCCGGAGACGGCGATGACCTCGCAGTTATTATAGTTTTCCTTCAGCCAGGGGATGATGACAGAGGTGTCCAGCCCGCCGGAATATGCAAGCACGACTTTTTTGATGTCCGATTTATTCATAACGATGCCTCCAAACACATTTGCGTTTCGCTTAAGATGCGCTAAGTATATACCCGAATGAATAAATATGCAAGAGCATTTTTGACTTTCGGCGCTTTTTAAATGAAAGCGAATTTTCCAATCCCCTTTTTGTGGGCATTGCACAAAAGCCTAGACAATCTGGAAGATATAGAACTTGAGGTAGGAGGTTTCCGGCACGTTCCAGAGCACGGGATGGTCCGGCGCCTGCTTTCTGACTTCCACCTCGCGCAGTTTGACGTTTGCATCTTTTGCAGCGTTATGCAGCATATATTCAAAATTGGCGGAGTCCATGAAATGCGAGCAGGAGCAGGTGGCGAGGTAGCCTCCGCGCGGCAGCAGGCGCATGGCGCGGTAGTTAATCTCCCTGTAGCCTCGCTCCGCGGAGCGTATGGTCCTGCGGCTCTTGGTAAAAGCCGGAGGGTCCAGAATGACCAGGTCGTATTTTGCTTTCTCCTCGCAGAGCCTGGGGAGAAGCTCAAAGACGTCCGCAGCCAGGAAGCTCATTTTGGGCTCGAGTCCGTTCAGCTCAGCATTTTTCCGGGCCATTGCGACTGCGGACTCCGAGACGTCCACGGCCGTCACATGCTCCGCCCCGTGCAGCGCGGCGTTGAGCGCGAAGGAGCCCGTGTGCGTGAAGCAGTCGAGCACGCGGCGGCCCCGCGCCAGTTTTGCGACGGCGAGACGGTTCAGCTTCTGGTCGAGGAAGAAACCGGTCTTTTGCCCGTTTTCGAAGTCCACGGAGTATCTCACCCCGTTTTCGACTATCTCGGTCACGGTGCTTTCCGGATGCGGCAGACCCTCGTACCAGCCCTTGTACTTCGGCAAGCCCTCAAGCTCGCGGAGCGCCGCCTCGTTCCGCTCATAGACGCCGTTTATGCGTTCGCCCATGGCCTCCAGCTGGCGGCAGAGGGCGCGGTAGATGGTGTCCTTTACCTTGTCGGTACCGAAGGACAGGGCCTGTGCGACAAGGATGCCGGAAAACTTGTCCACGGTGAGTCCGGGCAGGCCGTCCGCCTCGCCGAAGATGAGGCGGCAGCAGCCGAGGTCGTCCATGACGGTGCGGCGGTATTCGAGCGCGTACCTGACGCGGCGCTCGAAGAACTCCGGGCCGAAGCTCTCGTTGGCGTTGTCCGATAGGATGCGGACGCCTATCTTGCTGGTTTCGCTGTAGAAACCTGCGCCCAGCCAGGCGCCTTTTTGAGAAAAGACGTCCACTATGCCGCCTTGTTCGGGTTCTCCTGCGATGTCCGTGAATTCCTCCCTGTATACCCAGGGGTGGCCGGCTCGTGCCGCTGCCTCCGCTTTTTTGGTTACTGTAACACTTGGAAAACTGCGTTCCTGCTTCATATTTCCTCCAGACCACAGAGAAGCGGGCAGAGAGGCTCCGCCCGCTTGAAGATGTTGAATATCGTTCAGCTCAGCTCAAATATCAGTGCGGATTCCGCCGGGAGGCTGAGCTTTATGAGCCCGTCCGCCACAGTCGTTTCCTGACCCGTCAGCAGGCATTTTGCCCTCGTGAGGTTGAGGGACCGGAGGCCTTCCAGTTCCTTGGAGCTGAGACCGGCGTTGTCCAGCCAGATGTCTGCGACGAGCTCCTTGCTCCAATTTGACCGATTGATGACGGCCAGGAAGGCTCCGTCTTTAGCGGGCAGTCCGAACACGTCCTTTCCACCGGAGACGCAGCGCAGGATGCACAATACGTCCGGGTCCGGCGCGGAAAAGGCCGCTGCGCCCGTGGAGAGCGCGTCGTGCTCGTTGCGTATTTGGCCGAGGCTGGTATACCAGTCGGTGAGCGGCCTTGCGCCCATGGTGAAGGGAGCGCGGTCGAAGGGGTCCAGCATACCGCCCATGCCGGTCTCGTCCCCATAATAGACGCTCGGCACGCCGGGGACGGAAAACTGTACCGCCGCTGCCAACCTCTGCATGGACGCGCCGCGGATATCCTGAGCGTCGCCCACGATGAAGCCGGCCTGCTGCTCACGGCTCAGGCTGCGCGCATCGAGCCGTGTGGCCAGAGCGGTCCTCGCCCTCTCGACGTCGTGCGAAGAGATGAGGTTCATGAGCGACCAATACATCGGCTCGGGGTAGTTGAGGCGCTGGGACAGAAGAAGGGAGGCGAGAGCCCTGGCGTCCGAGCGGAAGCAGAGGAAGTCTATGAGCACGGAGCGGAAGGGGTAATTCATCACGGAGTCCAGCGATTCGCCGAGGGCGTATTTCCGCCTTGTCCCGTAGCTGAACTTGATGACCGCATCCTCCCAGACCTCGCCCAGGACGACGGCGTCCGGGTCCTCGGCCTTGGCGGCCTGACGTATGAGCCTGAGCGCCTCGTCCGGCAGCTCGTCGGCCACGTCCAGCCTCCAGCCGGAGGCGCCCCGGCGTATCCAGGTGCGCACGACGCTGTCCCGCCCGCTTATGACAAAGTCGCGCCAATCGGCGTTGTTCTCGTCCACCTCGGGCAGGTCGGGGAAGTTCCACCAGCAGCGGTACTCCTGCGGGAACTTCCGGAAGTCGTACCAGCCGTAATATGGAGAGGCGGTCCCGGCGTTATAGGCGCCGGCGTCGTCATAGTGAGAGAACTTGTTGAAATAGATGCTGTCCGCCCCGGTGTGGGAGAAAACTCCGTCCAGCATTATACGGATGCCCAGCTTTTCAGCCGCGGTGCAGAGGTCCTCAAAGTCGGCGTTGCTGCCGAGGATGGGGTCTATCTTGAGGTAATCCGCGGTATCGTATCTGTGGTTAGAGCAGGCCTCGAACACGGGATTCAGGTAGATGACGCCGACTCCGAGGCTCTTGAGGTAGTTCAGGCGGCTCTCTATACCCTTCAGCGTGCCGCCGTAGAAGTCGAGCGGGAAGTAAAAGCCGTCTGCGCTGTTGGGCTGCCAGTCCACGGGTTCGCCCCAATCCTCGTGGAACTTGACTTGCCTGCCCATGGCCCGGTGTTTTTCTATTCCGTCCCTGGCCGTGTCGCTCCAATCGCGGGCGAAGCGGTCGGGGAAGATCTGGTACATGACGCTCTTCCTGAACCAGGCGGGGGTCTCGAAGTCTTTGTCGTAGACCGTGAGGCGGAAACCGTCGCCCCTGGAGCTCATGAGCTGACCGAAGCGGCCGTTTTCGCCTGCGCAGAGCCAGTATTCACCGCCGGCGAGGGTCATCCTGAACGAGTACCAGAGCGCTCCGGGCTCATCCGGCATCCTGAGCGTTACAGACCAGCGCCCATCCTCAAGCGACAGCTCAAAGCGTTTTTCGAAACCGTCGCCATTGAGGACCAGCTCGGCTCCGAGCACGGCGCCCGCTCCGTCCGTGAAAGCGAGCGTCAGCTCGCTCCCGGTCTTGGCGGGGCCTATGGGACAGCGGCAGCTCTCACGCGCCGTATCATGCACAATGTGCGGAGTGAGTTCCGAAATTATCATATATCAGCAAACTTGGCGGGCATGAGTACATACATGGCGCGGAGCGACCCTGCCCGCCTCTCCTTCGAACAATTTATGCGCCCGCAGAGCGCCGCGCAGAGGGTCGAGAGGTCTGCCTCCTCGTCCCTGATCACTGCGCTTGCTCCGATCCTGAGCCAGTCTCCCGGCCAGGTGCGCCAGAGACGTTCGCAGAGCTTTTCGTTGACGGCCCTGATGAGCCCAGCGTCCCTCGGCTGCAGCGCTGCGATGGCGCCCAGCGGGACCCTTGCGTCCCTGGCGCCTTCGTCCGGGCGGAAACTGAAGCAGCTTCCGACGATCTCAACGGCGTCCTCCCAGGAGGCGCCGTGCTCGTCCAGCAGCAGGCGCAGAAGCTCTGGCAGGATGAGCGATTCCAGACCGCCGCGCAGCTCTCCGCTCAAACGCTCGGGCAGCAGCCGCATGTTGTAGAGGCCGGAAAGGGCCTCCGCAGCCGCGGCCGCAGCCTGAAAATATGCCTGAGTCGTCGGCGAAGCCTTGCAGGAATTTATCTGTGCGGCAAGCTCCGCGCTGCGGGCGGATTCGTTATAGTCGGCTTTTACGTCGCCGGAGCGCACAGAGGGGCGGACCTCGGCGCGGAACGTTTCACCGTCACGCACGGCCGAGACCTCCAGTCTGCCCTTATATGTGACGGTCAGGCCGCTGTTTGTCCACACCTCATCGGCCTGACCTCCGAAATACACGCTTACCCTTTCGGGTCCCGAAAACCCTTGCATCATAGCAGATCTATATACAGCCTCGCATAGCCCTCTGCGGAGCGTTCGAAGCCGAAGTCTGCGGCCATTGCGTTCCTGACGAGCTTGTTCCAGGTTTCGGGCTCGTCTCTATAGACGGAGAGCGCACGTTCTATCGTGGCTTTCATCTCGTGTGCGTTGTAGTTTGCGAAGGTGAAGCCCGTGCCTTCGCCGGTGAACTGGTTATAGGGTACCACGGAGTCGCGCAGGCCGCCGGTCTCGCGGACGATGGGCAGAGTGCCGTAGCGCATGGCTATCATCTGAGAGAGGCCGCAGGGCTCAAACTTGGAAGGCATGAGCAGCATATCCGCGCCCGCGTATACCCTGTGCGAGAGTTCTTCGTTATAGCCGATATAGGCGCAGACACGCCCGCGGTGGCGCCGCTCCGCGTCCTGCATGAAGTTTTCATACTGTTTGTCGCCGCTGCCGAGCAGCAGGAAGCAGATATCGAGCTCCATCATCTCGTCGAGCATTCTTTCCACGAGGTCGAAGCCCTTCTGGTCTGTCATTCTGCTCACCATGGCGATGAGCGGAGTGTGCGGGTCTGCCTGCAGGCCCATGTCGAACATGAGGCTCTCCTTGCAGGTCTGCTTGCCCTTGAGGTGGCCTTTGTCGTAGCGCTTGGGGATGAGCTGGTCCGAGTAGGGATTAAAGACCTTTTTGTCTATGCCGTTGAGTATGCCGCTGAGCTGGTGCCGCCTCGCGGAGAGGATGCCCTCCATGCCCTCGCCGTAATAGGGGGTGCAGAGCTCGTCCGCGTAGGAGGGGCTCACCGTGCTGAGCCTGTCCGCGAAAACGCAGCCGGCCTTGAGGAAGGCGGCGCAGCCGTTTATCTCCATGAACTCGGACGTGAAGTATCGGTCCTCCACGCGCAGCAGGTCGCGGAAGAAGTCAAAGCTGAACTTGCCCTGGTAGAGGATGTTGTGGATGGTGAGGAGCGTTTTGATCCTGCCGTGGACATAATAGCCGTACTGGGTCCTGAGCAGCATGGGCAGCATGGCGGTATGCCAGTCGTTGCAGTGGAGGATGTCCGGGAAGAAGCCGAGGTTCGGGATGGCGTCCAGCACGGCCCTCGTGAAGAAGGCGTACTGCTCGCCCTCCGCCTGGCCGCCCCTGTAGATCTTGTCTCCGAAATAGTATTCGTTGTCCACGAGGTAGATTGTGACGCCGTCCAGCACCATGCGCTCTATGCCAACATACTGGCTGCGCCAGCCAAGATCCACGGAGAAGCTGAACATGTGTTCCACCATGTCGTGGTATTTGTCCTTGACACAGCGGTGGTAGGGCGTGATGACCCTGGCGTCTATACCGAGAGCGGCGAGGCTTTTTGGAAGGGTGCCGACGACGTCGGCCAGGCCGCCGGTCTTGGAGATCGGCGCGCACTCTGCGGAGGCTATGAGCACATTGGGCAGCCTCTCGAGCCCCTTGTCGAGCAAGGCCTGCTGAAATTCACGTTTCATTTTTACCATTCCTTTCGCTTGGATGGTGATTTGACCGCAGACGGGGCCTGCGGTGACTCATTTCTTTTTGCGGGCGGGTGCTTTTTTCTTTGCCGCCTTTGCCTTTTGCGCCTCGAGCTCCTTGAGCTTTTTTGCGGAGGTCGGCGTGAAGCGGAACCAGACCGCGGACATGGGCGGCAGGGTTATCTTGGCCGAGCAGGGGTGGTCAAGGAAGCTCTCGTCTGCGGACTCTATCTCGGCCTTGTTGAGGATGCCGGAGCCGCCGTACTGCGTGTCGTCCGAATTTATCACTTCCTTGAGGACGCCGGGCTTCGGCAGGCCGATTGTGAAGTCGTCGTATCTGACCGGTGTGAAGTTCAGCGCGCAGACGATATAGGAGCGCTGGGACATGCGCATGAAGGCGACGGAGCTGCGCTCCGAGTCGTCCACGTTGAGCCAGGAGAAGCCGTCCCAGGAGTCGTCCACCTTCCAGAGCGCGGGGGTGGAGGCGTAGAGCCGGCCGAGCTCGCGGACATATTTGCGCATACCGTCATGCAGGGGGTATTCCAGGAGGGACCAGTCCAGCTGCTGGAGGTAGTTCCACTCTATGAACTGCGCGAACTCCCCGCCCATGAACATCAGCTTCTTGCCGGGATGCGCGAACTGGTAGCCGTAGAGCGCGCGCAGGGAGGCGAACTTAGTCTCATAGTCGCCCCACATCTTGTTCACCATGGAGGCCTTGCCGTGGACGACCTCGTCGTGCGAGAAGGCGAGGACGAAGTTCTCGGAGAAGGCGTACATCATGGAGAAGGTGAGCCGGCTGTGGTTATAGCTGCGGAAGTAGGGGTCCAGAGCCATATAATCCAGGGTGTCGTGCATGAAGCCCATGTCCCACTTGAACATGAAGCCCAGACCGCCGACCTCGGGCGGACGGGACACCAGAGGGAAGGCCGTGGACTCCTCGGCGATCGTGATCGCGCCGGGGTACTCGGTGAGGATGGCGGTGTTGAGCTTGCGGAGGAAGTCCACCGCGCCGAGGTTTATGTTGCCGCCGTCCTTGTTGGGGGTCCACTCCCCGAACTTGCGGCCGTAATCGAGGTAGAGCATGGAGCTGACTGCGTCCACCCTGATGCCGTCCACGTGGTATTTGTCGAAGAAAAACACGGCGGAGGAGGTGAGGAAGCTCTGCACCTGCGGCCTGGAGTAGTCAAAGATCATGGTGCCCCAGTCCGGGTGCTCGGCCATGCGCTGCTCGGAGCACTCATAGCAGGGCGCGCCGTCGAACATGCGCAGGCCGTGCTCGTCCCTGGGGAAGTGTGCCGGGACCCAGTCGATGATGACGCCGATGCCCTCGGAGTGCAGCTTGTCCACAAAATACATGAAGTCCTGCGGAGTACCGTAACGGCTCGTGGGTGCGAAGAAGCCCGTCACCTGGTAGCCCCAGCTGCCGTCGTAGGGGTATTCCGTGATGGGCAGCAGCTCGACGTGGGTGTAGTGCATATATTTGAGGTACTCCACGAGCTCGTCCGCGACGCGGCGGTAGTTGGGAAACACCTCGCCGTCTTTCTTCCTCCATGAGCCCATGTGCATCTCATATATAGACATCGGCGCGTGTACGGAGTCTTTCCCGCGCCGCTTTTCCATATAATCCGAATCCGTCCACTCATAGCCCTCTATGTCCCAAATCTTGGAGCCGGTTGCGGGGCCGGTCTCTGCATGGAAAGCGAAGGGGTCCGCCTTCAGAACGGTGTTCCAGTCCTCGCCGACCACGCGGTATTTATAGATATCTCCATTTTTAAGGCCGGGGATGAAGGTGACCCAGATCTCATCGTCCCTGCGCCACATGGGGTGAGCGTAACCGTCCCAACCGTTGAAGTCCCCCACAACGGAGACCTCCCTGGCGTGCGGCGCCCAGACTGCGAAACGGTGCATCCCGCACTCCGGTATGTACCGGCAGCCGAGGGCGTGGTACGCCCTGCGCGCGTTGCCTGTATTATATAGCCAAATGTCGTCGTTGGAAACATATCTTTCGATAAGCTCTTTCAGCTCCATTATGCCACCTCCTGTTGATCACCGCCCGGGTACGTACACTGCGCCCCGGACATATCTTACGTCCTATTATACAATTTTTCCAGCGCGAATCAAAGCATTTTTTCATATATGTCGTTTTGACTTTCAGCAGAGGGTATTATATACTAAAATGTAATGTCGTTTTTGTGGGGTTGAGCCATGATTTATGTAGTTGAGGACGACAAAAGCATACGCGAGCTGGTGGCCTACGCCCTCGGCTCCGCGGGTTATGAGACGGAGAGCTACACCTCTTCGGCGGAGTTTTTCGCGGCGCTCGTCCCACAGCGGGCAAGGCTGGTGCTGCTGGACATCATGCTCCCCGGAGAGGACGGGTTGGCAATCCTGCGCCGCCTGCGTGAGACTCCGGAGACTGCGGCGATACCTGTCATGATAATGTCCGCCCTTGGGACCGAGCTGGACAAGGTCCGCGGTTTGGACCTCGGCGCGGACGACTATATCGCGAAGCCCTTCGGCATCATGGAGTTTCTGGCCCGGGTACGCGCGCTGCTGCGCCGCGGCGAGCCCAGGGAGATGATAACGGTCCGCGGAGTCACGCTCTACCCGGCCGCGAGAAGGGTGGAGAGCTCCGGCCAGGACGTGCAGCTCACGGCAAAGGAGTTCAACCTCCTCGAATACCTCATGCGCCGCGCCGGGACGGTGATAAGGCGCGAGGAACTGCTCGAGGCCGTCTGGGGATACTCCGGCGGAGAGGAGACGAGGACTGTGGACGTCCATATCAGGTCGCTGAGGCTCAAACTCGGCGAGGAGGGCGGCGCCGTCATACGCACGGTGCGCGGCGTCGGCTATATGGCGGAGGAAGCGTGATGGAAAAAAAGCTCTCTTCTATCTCGGAAAACATGCGCCGCAATTTCACGGCGAATGTCTCTCACGAGCTCAAAACGCCCATAACCTCGATCTCGGGCTACGCCGAAATGATGATGACCGGCCTCGCCCCGAGCGAGGACCTGCCGCTTCTGGCGGAAAAGATCTACACCGAGGCCCAGCGCCTCATCGCGCTCATAGACGATATAATAAACCTCTCCCGCCTGGACGAGGGCGCGGTGGAGGCCCCCGCGGAGCGGGTGGAGCTCTATTCCGCGGCCAAGCGCTGTGCGGAGCGGCTGGAGGACAAAGCCGCTGCCTGCAGCGTCAGCGTGGAGGTCCGGGGCGGGGAAGAGACCGTCACGGGCTATGCCCAACTCATAGACGAGATGATAACGAACCTCTGCGACAACGCCATCAAATACAACCGCCCCGGCGGCCACGTCCGCGTGACCGTGGGCCAGGCTCAGGGCGCGCCATACATCTGCGTGGAGGACGACGGCATAGGCATTGCGGCCGAGCACCTGGACAGGGTGTTCGAGCGCTTTTACCGGGTGGACAAGAGCCGCTCAAAGGAGACGGGCGGCACCGGCCTGGGACTCTCGATAGTTAAACACGCCGCGGCCTGGCACCATGCCACGCTCAAGGCGGAGAGCGAGCCGGACAAAGGCACGCGCATAAGCATAATTTTCGACGGAAAGGGCGGAGAATGAAATGGAAAAGAAATTGCCGTTCGTGACAAAGGAAAAGCTGCTGGAGCTGGACAAGCAGTTCCCGACGCCTTACCATCTCTATGACGAGCGCGGGATAAGGCGCAACGCCCGCCTGGTGCGAGAGGCCTTTGCGTGGAACCCCGGCTTCAAGGAGTACTTTGCCGTCAAGGCCACGCCCAACCCGACGATCATGAGCATACTCCACGAGGAAGGCTGCGGCATGGACTGCTCCTCGCTCACGGAGCTCATGCTCTGCGAGCGCCAGGGCATCACCGGCGGCGACATCATGTTCTCCTCGAACGACACCCCCGCTGAGGACTATAAGCTCGCGGACAGGCTCGGCGCCACGATAAACCTGGACGACATCACCCACATAGACTTCCTGGAAAAGACCATCGGCCATATCCCGGAGACCATCAGCTGCCGCTTCAATCCGGGCGGCTACTTTGAGATCTCGAACACCATAATGGACTCGCCCGGCGACGCAAAGTACGGCATGACTAAGCCGCAGATGTTCCAAGCCTACCGCATCCTCATGGAGAAGGGCGCGAAGGAGTTCGGCATCCACGCTTTCCTCGCCTCGAACACTACGACCGATGACTATTATCCCACCCTCGCCATGCAGCTCTTCCGCCTGGCGGTGGAGCTCCACGAGGAGACAGGAGCGCACATAGGCTTCATAAACCTCTCCGGCGGCGTGGGGATCCCTTACAGGCCGGACGGACACCACCCGGACATCCTGGCCATAGGCGAGGGCGTGCGAAAGGTCTATAAGCAGATCCTCGTCCCTGCGGGCATGGGCGACGTGAAGCTCTGCGCCGAGATGGGCCGTTTTATGCTGGGACCCTACGGCTGTCTCGTGACAAAGTGCCTGCACCAGAAGCACATCCACAAGGAGTATGTCGGAGTGGACGCCTGCGCCTGCAACCTCATGCGCCCGGCGATGTATGGGGCATACCACCACATAACCGTGGCAGGTAAGGAGGACGCCCCCTGCGACCATCTCTACGACGTCACCGGAGGCCTGTGCGAGAACAACGACAAGTTTGCCATAGACCGCTGGCTGCCCGCCATCGTCCCCGGCGACTTTTTGGTCATCCACGATACCGGCGCACACGGCCATGCCATGGGCTACAACTACAACGGCAAGCTCCGCAGCGCGGAGGTCCTCCTCTGCGAGGACGGCTCTGCCAAGCTCATAAGGCGGGCCGAGACCCCTGAGGACTACTTCGCTACCCTGAATTTCTGATAAGAACAAAAAACAGACCGGCATGGCCGAAAGGCCATGCCGGTCTTGCGATATCCGGTGGATGGTTTTGCTTACACGCCCTGGGCCATCATTGCGGCGGCAACTTTGAGGAAGCCCGCCACGTTGGCGCCGACCATGAGGTCGCCGGGCTTGCCGACCTCGACGGAGGCGTCGTAGGCGGCGTGGAAGATGTTGTTCATGATGCCCTGCAGTTTCTGGTCGACCTCCTCGAAGCTCCAGGAGAGACGCATGCTGTTCTGGGTCATCTCGAGGCCGCTGGTGGCGACGCCGCCGGCGTTCGAGGCTTTGCCGGGGGAGTACATCAGGCCGGCGCCCTGGACCGCGGCTATTGCCTCCGGGGTGAGCGGCATGTTTGCGCCCTCGAACACGCCCATGCAGCCGTTGGCGATGAGGGCCTTCGCGCCCTCGAGGTCCATCTCGTTCTGAGTGGCGCAGGGCAGGGCGATGTCGCACTTGACGGTCCAGATGCCGTGGCAGCCCTCGTGGTACTCGCTGCCGGGGACTTCGTCGGCATATACCTTGATCCTGGCGCGGCGCCTCTGCTTGATGTCGATGATCTTGGCAAGGTCAATGCCGTTCGGGTCATAGACGTAGCCGTTGGAGTCGCACATGGCGACGACCTTGCCGCCGAGCTGCATGCACTTTTCAGCGGCGTAGGTGGCGACGTTGCCGCTGCCAGAGACAACGACGATCTTGCCGGCGAAGCTGTCGTTCTTCATGCAGCGCATGGCCTCCTGCGCGAAGTAGCACAGGCCGTAGCCGGTGGCCTGGGTCCTGGCGAGGGAGCCGCCGAAGGGGATGCCCTTGCCGGTTATGGTGCCGCCCTCAAAGGTACCCATGATCCTCTTGTACTGACCGAAGAGATAACCGACCTCGCGCGCGCCGACGCCGATGTCGCCTGCGGGGATATCGACAAACTGACCGATGTGCCTATAGAGCTCAGTCATGAAGCTCTGGCAGAAGCGCATGACCTCGCCGTCGGACTTGCCCTTGGGGTCAAAGTCAGAGCCGCCCTTGCCGCCGCCCATGGGCAGAGTTGTGAGGCTGTTTTTCAGAGTCTGCTCAAAGCCGAGGAACTTTATGACCGAGGCCGTGACCGAGGGGTGGAAACGCAGACCGCCCTTATAGGGGCCGATCGCGCCGTTGAACTGGACGCGGAAACCGCGGTTCACCTGGACCTTGCCGCTGTCATCCACCCAGGGAACAGCAAACTGAATGAAACGTTCCGGCTCAACAAAACGCTCGATAATGCCGTTTTTCTCGTACTCAGGGTGCTTCTCGACAACGCACTCGAGGCTTTCCAGGACCTCCATGACCGCCTGATGGAACTCCGCCTCGCCGGGGTTGCGGGCCAGCACAGTATCATATACTCTCTTCAGGTACTCGTTTGTCAGCATTTGCCTTACCTCACTTTAAATCGAAATAGTTTGTATAATTTGCCGATAACCACACTTATTCTAAACGATTTTTTGTTATATTTCAAGAGGCAAAGGCAAATTGGGGGATATTTTTCTGTCTCCGGGCGAACAAGTTATAAAACGGCCTTGAAAGGAGGGATTTGAGGTGATATCATTGTCACAAATGAACAAACAGGGGGCAAAAGACATGAAGGAAATGAGACCTGGCAGGGAATTTGCATTGGAACTCGATGCACAGGACGCCCTCGCCTCCAGGCGGGAGCTGTTTTATATCCGAGAAGGACAGATATATATGGACGGCAATTCGCTCGGCCTATGCTCCAAGCCGGCAGAGCGAGCCGTGCTTCGCGCGCTTGAGGATTGGAAAAAGTATGGGATAGGGATCTGGACCGGAGCCGAGACAAACTACTTCCTCTATTTCGAAGGCATAGGCGCAAAACTGGCGCGTCTCATAAACGCGAGGCCCGAGGAGGTCACGGTCTGCGCCAGCACAACGCTGAATATCCACCAGTGCATAGCGACGTTCTGGAGGCCGGACGAGAGGCGGTATAAAATAGTAGTAGACGAGCTCAACTTCCCGACGGACCGCTACGCCGTGACGAGCCAAATCAGGCAGCGCGGGATGGACCCGGACAAGGTCCTGAAGGTGATAAAGAGCCGTGACGGAAAGACCCTCGACATGGAGGACATCCTCTCCGCGCTGACGGAGGACGTGTCGGTGGTGCTGCTGCCCTCGGTGCTCTATCGGAGCGCGCAGCTGCTGGATATGGCCGAAATAACGTGGGCGGCGCATGAGAAGGGGATAGTCTGCGGCTTCGACCTCTGCCACAGCATCGGCAGCGTGGACCACGACATGGAGGCCGTGGACTGCGACTTTGCGGTGTGGTGCAACTACAAATACCTTTCCGGCGGCCCCGGAGCCACTGCCGGCCTGTATGTGAACCGGAAGCACTTTGCAAAGGAGCCGGGCCTGGCCGGCTGGTGGGGCAACCGGAACGACACGCAGTTTGAGCTGCGGCCGGAGTTCGAGCATGCTATGAACGCCGGCGGCTGGCAGACAGGCACCTCCCCCATCCTGAGCATGGCGGGCGTGGACGGCGCACTGGACGCTTACGAGGGCATCACGATGGCTCAGGTACGCGCCCGGTCGCTGGAGCTGACGAGGTACATGATGTACCTCATAGATACGGAGCTCGCCGGATATGGTTTTACGATAGGCAACCCGAGGGAGGACGCTGTGCGCGGCGGTCACGTGGCGCTTGAGCACGCGGAGGCCGTACGGATTAACGAGGCACTCAAGGCGGCGGACGTCATTCCGGACTTCCGGTATCCGAATGTCATACGGCTTGCGCCGAGCCCTCTCTACACGAGCTTTGCCGAGGTCTGGGAGTTCGTGCGCAGGCTAAAGGAGATCATGGATACGAAAGCCTATGAAAAGTACGAGGATAAGGCCGGTACCGTGGCCTGAATAAAAAATATTGGGGCAGGGCGTAAGTTTTTGTTGACAAACGGTTGCTGTTTTGCTATTATAGCTGTCGCCGGTATTGCGCTGGTGTAGCTCAGTCGGTAGAGCAGCTGATTTGTAATCAGCAGGTCGGGGGTTCGAGTCCGTCCACCAGCTCCACGCTGAGTGAAGCGAACACGGGGGTGTTCCCGAGTGGCCAAAGGGGACAGACTGTAAATCTGCTGGCAATGCCTACGGTGGTTCGAATCCACCCGCCCCCACCAAAGCCCGTCTGCTTTAGCAGACGGGCTTTTTGTTTTCCGGTCTGGGCGGCGGGGACAGAGCTGATTTTGGAAGAGCTTTTTTGGAAGGAAGAACAAAATGCATAAAGCGTTGTGATATGCATTAATTCTGAATATTTTGGAGGATTTATGCTGCAAATATAGGTAATATATTTGGTGACTCTGGCGGAAATTATGTTTTTTGACAAAACCCTCTTCCCAATTATCCCATGATATGGTATAACATAGTCGGCGGAACGGATACGCTGCCCTCCGGCGGTGTTCTGCCCCGCCCCCGGGAGTCCAGCTCGGGGGCGGTTTTTGATGTGAGGCCTCCGCGCAGCTTGCGTGAGCAGTTTTTCTGAGTTGACAAGCGCGGACAAATGGGGTAAAATACTTAGGCTCATGCCCCCGTACCTCACCAGGATAGAGGGTCCGCCTCCTAAAAATCGAATCGTTCGAATCCTGGAGCCCTGCAAAATTGAATATTTTCTGTATAAGCCCCCGTAGCTCAGTTGGATAGAGCGGTCGCCTCCTAAGCGACAGGCCACTGGTTCGAACCCAGCCGGGGGTGCCAAAAATGACCGCTGCAAGCCGTTTTTTGATGGTTTACAGCGGTTTTTTGTTATCATTTCATTGGAGCGTTTTTGCCGCTCCGCCGGAACGATTTTATACATTTTCCGCTGTATGCCTGCTAATTGGCTTCGAACTATTTTTCCGGCCTTGCTAATAAAAAACACCGATTTGCTAATACGATTTTCCTGCCCTATTTTTCGGATGGGGCTGACGCCAGCAATGCGGCCAGTGTGTTGGCCAGTTCCGGCGACTTGCGAAGCTGTTCCACCAGGGCCTCCAAATCCAATATGGCGGGCGCCGGTTCCTTTGGTTCCTCCGGGGGACGAACCGAACGCAGGTCGGGATTGGCATAGAAGGCGCTCTCAAACTTCTGGGCGTTGATCTTGCGGTCCTCGTCCAGAATGTGGGCATACACGCTGGTGATCATGTCGATCTGGGCGTGGCCCGTATCGCCCTGGGTGGCCTTCAGGTCGCCGTGGTTGAGCTTCAGCTTATAGGTGGTACTGGAATGGCGCAGGGAGTGAAAGACCACTTTGGGAAGCCCCGCTTTCTCCCGCAGCTTTTCAAATGACTTCAAGATGATGCGATCCTCACAGGGACGGCCATTGGCCAGCGCCACCACCAAATCGTAGTCCTGATACTCGTCACGGAGCAGCGCCCGCAGTTCGTCTTGCGCAGATTTCCATTCCCGCAGGATATAAGCCAGGGTCTTGGGCAGCCATACTTTGCGGATGCTGGAATCGGTCTTGGGCTTCTTCAAAATGATCCTGGTGCTGGTGTTGGGAAACAGTGGCGTGAACACATGGTAGATGTCCTTTTGCCCCAGCATCTCAATAGCCCGCTTGGAGGCCCGCGCCAGCTCCTTATCAATGTAGACATAGGCGTTGTCATCAGCGATTTCTTCATCGGAGATGTGGACGTTGCTCCAGGTCAGCCCCAGAATCTCACCCATGCGCAGCGAACAGGCAAAGGCAAGGTTCATTGCCACATAGAGCTTGCTGTCCGTACACTGGTCCAGGGCGGTGCGGATCATATCGGCGGTCCAGATGTCCCGTTTCTTGTATTCCACTTTGGGCAGCACCACATTGTCAAAGGGGTTCTTGGCAACCAGCTCCCACCGAACCGCCTGCTTGAAGGCACAGCGAAGAAGTTTGATGATCTTCTCGATGGTAGCGTTGGTGACAAACTCCGTTTTAGCGTGGTGCGTCCTGGTGTTCACCGCAGGGATTTTCTGCAAGGTCTGGATGTACTTGTCCACCACCCGCGTGGTGATGTCCTGCACCTTCATATCCCCGATGATGGGGTTGATGTAGTTGGCGATCAGCGAGTTTTGGCTGTCATACATGGATACGCCCCACCGCTTTTCGCCATAGAGGGAGACGAAGTCCGACAGGAACTCCGCAATATTCTGATTGGTGGGCGGAAGGAAGGAGTTGGAGCTTTTCTGGCTCTCGATCTCCGCCTTGCGTTTCAATGCCTCTTGATAGGAAGTGCGGGTTTCCCACTTCTGCTTGGTCTCGCCGTTCTCGTCCACATAGGTGTAGACGATGGAATAGTTTTTCTTTCTTTTGATAATGGATGCCATAACGAACCTTCCTTTCTGATGTCACAGGTCAAGCGGCTCCAGCCACTTGTCAAACGACCGTTTGGGAATTCGTATGGCGTTACCAATTCGTACGCTTTTGAAAAGGCCCTCCTGCACAAGGCGGTATGCCTGTGTCCGACTGACGCCTAATATACGGGCAACCTCGTTGACCGTATAGGTGCGGCACTCCAAAGGCCTTTTCTCCGTACCGTTCTGAATCTCTGACACAGCAGCCTCCTTTCCAGTCAGAAACGGCACGCAAAGGGGTGTTCATTCATAACTTCCACCCTCATTGTACCGCGCCGTTTGGGGTTTGTCTGCTGCTAATGAAAAGTTTACGAACTATCCGTAAACAGAAAAGCAGAAGATTTATCTGAAAATAAAAGAGGCAAAAAACGGACGGCTGCTGGCCGCAGCTCCACGGGAATCTCACCCCGGCCCATGCTGATGGGTGCGCCGCGCAATGCTTTGAGGGCGTTCAACGCGGGAGTCTCATTATCCTATCTGTGCATCCTCGCCCACAGGCTGCCACACCTGTTTCACGGCCTGGTTTTGTCGCTCACCTGTTTGGTAGGGGTCCCGTCCTGCGGACTTGCAACAGGGTCATGGCGCACCGGCCGACCGGCTCCACACAGACAGATCGTATCCGTCTGCCTTATGCTGCCCGAAGGCTTTCTTTGTCAAGGAACAGGAACTCCGCTGCCGGATCGTCAGGGGCAAGGAAAGGGAGCGAAACTTACCCCGAACAACTTTAGATCGGCAGTACCTTGAAACTCGTCACGATACTATGTATCAGCTTTGTTTCCAGCCTGAGCCGCATATCTTCGTCTACATACAGGTATTCGTTCCCATACTCGTCCTTCAACGGTCTGGTGGCGAGAGCCCGAATGTACTTCTGATAATGAGCGACGACAGCAGCAAGAGCGTTTTCGTCACCGTTCACGGCCGCCAGAATCACAGGCACCGGAATGGACTTTACATGTCCGGCCATTCAAATCCCTCCTTTACCAGATATTCGTACAGTTCTTTCAGCGTAGCGAGCCGCCGCTTGGATACGGTTTGATGAACGATGTGCAGTTTTTCGCTGATTTCTCGATCCGTCATACCCAAGAAGTAGGACAGCAGGATTACATCCCGCTTGCCTTCCGGCAACTGCGCTAACGCATCGGCCAGGACATTGCCGGTTACAACTACCGGAAGTCCTAATACTTCAAAGACATGCTCGTCCATAAAGTAATCGTCCCACACGGCGGTCTGCTCCAGCTCGGAGGCTGTCAGCTCATCCAAGGGTTTTTCCTGGTCAAGAAGGCTGGCATAGTCGCGCTGAATGTGCCGGGCCTCATTCTTCAAAACCCTGACGCAGAAGGCGCCAAATTGATTTTGAATGCGTTGCTCATGGGAGTCTTTCATATTCTCACCTCCCTTCGCGCCGCACAGGTGCGGGGTGGTGATTTCCTCCCTTTCGCCTCAGTAATCCAAGACTTGTGATTTTGGCAACCTGGAAAGGAAAGAAAATTTTATGAAAGGCTCCGACAGGTGACGAAGGCCTACATAAATGACAAAAAGCGCCCATCCGCAAAATGCGGACAGGCGCAAAGGAATTAACAGAAGTGTTTACATGATTTGTGTGTTCATCTTTATAATCAGAATGACCCGATAAAGTGACAAGACTTTTTTTGACAAGATGGCTTTTGTTGTTTTATGTCGAAGGAATTTATATTGCATGGCGGCATCCTCCTGTTGCCGCCGTGCTAAATTGCAAGGTGTAGAGTCGTCGTTAACCTTTTGGCAAAAAGAAGCGGCGGCCTTGAATGTTCAAAGCCGCCGCTGGTCGTGTGGGCGTGTTAAATGGGCTGCTGTACGACGGCTTTTTTCTTTTGCCGTCGTCCGGCAGCAGTTAGTTTTCAATTTTTTTCTTGTGGGAAAAGACAATCAATCCAACCAAAAACATTACAATGAAACAAAGTACGATGCTGATACATCCACCGATGGTAGAGGGTACAGGGGCTTCGTAGTATGTTGATTTGTCCGAAAAAAACATAGAAACACGATATGCAAAGCTGCCCGGAATGATAAAGCCACTTTCTGAACCGATGAACAGGCATGATGCAAAGCCATATATGACCCCTATGACACTTGTTACAATGATATTTCGGCTCAGGTTGATAACGATTGCCCCTAAACAGGTCGTTATCAAAACGATAACGCAGGCTTCAATTCCAAACCCGATTGCCAGATTGAGGAACAGGGAAACATCTCCTGTCATCCTGCCGGCGCCATTGAGTACCGCCACAAGCAGGCCGAAAGCGACAAAAAGGGCGGCCGAAAAGCCTATGCCGATAAAGATACTGACAGCGATTTTAGAGAGATAGAGCCTCTTTTTTGAAAAACCGTAGGTAATCCAGTTGATATAAGTTTTGTTCTTATATTCCTGATAAAACAGCGACCCAATCAAGATGAAGATTACCATTGGAAAGAACATGGAAAACTGGTTATTCATAAAGAAGAACAGGTCAGCAAGTGATTTTGTGCTGTTGTTAAAAACTGCTCCTGCTCCGCCGGTAAGGATGGGAAGAAGCGACAACAGCAGAAGAAATACCATAAACCATTCTCGTTTCAACTTGTAAAACTCATTTTTAATCAACATTCCCATTATGCTTCCTCCCTCTGGCCGGAAGTCATAATATCCTCATACAGTGCTTCCAGTTCTTTTTCGTTGAAGTCGTTTTCTACAACCTTGATGATTTTTCCGCCACGAATGAAAATAAGAACATCTGTGACAGCGGCAATCTCCGTCAGATTATGGCTTGATACCAAAATACAGTGTTGGGGAGATTTCAGGCGTTCTTTCAGAAGCAGCCGGATTTCCTTTATCCCCATCGGATCAAGGCCATTGGTAGGTTCATCCAGCAGCAAATATTGAACATTGCCTAAAAAGGCGCGGGCAATTCCCAGCCGTTGGCGCATTCCCAAAGAAAGTTGAGAGAACAGCTTTTTCCGGGCATCCAGCAGGTTTACTTGTGTGAGCGCCGTTTCGATGTTTGGCCGTTTCAGACCTAAATACTGTGCGTGGAGCTTCAAATTTTCCTCTACGGTGAGCCGGGGGTAAAAAGCCGGGTATTCAATCAAACTTCCAAAACATCTACTGGAAACGGGTTGTCCATCCGAGAGGATTTCTCCCGAAAAGGCGGTCAGTCCCAGCATGGACTTAAACAGTGTTGTTTTACCGGCCCCGTTCGGCCCCAGAACACCATAGATTTTTCCTTGCTCTAAAGTCAGGTGGATGTTGGACAGCAAGGCGGTATTTCCAACATTCAGATTTACATTTTTGATTTCCAGCATGAAATTCCTCCGTTATTGAAAAAAGATGAAAAGCAAAAAGGCCACAGCATAAATCAAAAATGAAATCCCAATGGGTTTTGATCTCTGTTTTAACCCTTTTAGGCCATCGCTCAATATACCATGCAAGGCCATGAGCAGGCACACTGCCAAAGCGATGAGTGAAATTACTAAAGCTACCTTAACCATTGTTTGTACCTCCTATGGCTCATACTTTACCAAAGAGGTTTAGGATTTGTTTGAGAAAAGTCTAAGGAAAGTCTAAGGATGAAAAAAGGGCTGCCGAAGCAGCCCTTTAGAAATTGACAATGGGAAACACGATTTGAATTGCAAAGATACCGTTTTGCAGAGAAGCCGAGATTTGCCCGCCCATACGGGTCACAAGTCTTTGAGCGATTGCCAACCCAAGCCCGGTTGTCTTTTTTGCCCGTGACTGGTCGGTGGTGTAAAAACGGTCAAACAAATGGGGAATATCTTCCTGCTGAATACTGCTCGACGCATTTTTAACGGTTATAACCGTTTGAGCTTCTTCTAACGCTGCGGTGATCTGATAATTTCCCTCCCCGTGAACAAGCGCATTATAAACCACATTTGAGAAGATCCGGGCTAAGGCATCTGGATCGCCCCAAATGATAGCCGGTGAATTTGGGATAACGATATTGGGGACGCATTTTTTCTGTTCAAAATCGCCATAGTATGAGGCAATAACATCCCGAAGTACACTGTGTATATCTGTATTCCTGCAATTCAATTTCAGCTCGTCGGCCTCAATCCTTGCAAATTCAAACAGTTGGTCGAGAAGTAGCTTTACAGCGGAAATTCGTTCTCCCGCAATCGTTACATATTCTTTTTGCTCCCCGGTTAAATCCTGTTCCTGTAAGAGCTGGATATAGCCGTTTGCTGTTGCCAGCGGCGTTCGCAAGTCGTGGGACAGACTGGTAATAGTATCCCGGAACAGGGCGTCGCTCCGTTCGATTTCCTGCCTCATACCGCGATATTTTTCGAGAAGATGATTGATACTTGCAGCCAAATCCTGTATTGGCCCATCCGTTTTTTCCACCATGATTTCTGTTTGCGTATCCCGGTCTGTCAAAAAATCAATCTGCTTTTTGATTTTCCGAACCAGTTTCCGCTGATAAATCAGTTTCAGAAACAAAAACAGGGAAAGCATTGCCAGCAAGATACATAACACAATCATGCGGCCATCACCGCCTTTCCAAACCGCGCAAATCCAGCCTTTGAAACAAGGAGAACGAAACGGCTGTCGGTAAAAACAAATATACTACCAGCGTAATCAAAATGGGCATTAAATTCTCCCCAAAGGTATTGATCTGCAAGCTATGGGAAAGCCCTACCACCCAATACTTGTAGAGCGAATAATCCATATCCAATGCTGTGCTTATCTTTGTGAGGTATAGATACAAAACCCCCAGCAGAAAAAATGCGGCAATCGTGACAATTATCCGATGCCGGAGCAGGTAACTTAGCAGATTGAGAAATGCGGTGTACCCTAAAAAGCACAGACATTGAAGCAGAAGAAAGGCTCCGATTGCAGAAAACGAATAGTCTATGTCATACCGGGATGCTCCCATTATCAAAATGGACAAATATGCAACACCAAAACATACAAACAGAAAAAACAAAACGCCAATCCATGAGGCCAGTAGTTTTCCAAAAAATAGATGTACTCTGCTTGTTCCTTTAGAAAGTGCGATACTGTATGTGCCGGTATGAAAATCTTCTGTAAAGTACAGGCACAAAAAAAGCGTCAACGGAAAGATCAGGCTGTAATCTGAAAATAGAAACTCCGTGAACGAAACCAGTAATATAGCCGGAAGCATAGCATCTACCGAATTATGATAAAATGTCAGGGCAAGCGCAAAGACAAAAAAAGCAGCCAGTGCGAGGCAGACCCAAAACAGGCGGTTTTTGCGGATACGAAATAACTCACTTTGCATCGTCTGGATCACTCTTTGCACCTCCTGTCATTTTCAAAAGATAGTCGGTCGGCTCCATACCGGCAAGCCAGATTTCCGATACCTCTATCCCGGAACGAACCAGCAGCGTATTGATTTCCCCGGATTGCTCATTGCAATGAAAAATTCTAATCAGGTCATGGCCCAACACTTCAAAATCCGGGAACTGCTGGCTTAAAATCGTAATAACCCGTTCTAATTGCGGGGTTCTTATCTTTATGCACCTCTGGCAGCTCTCTTTCAATTCCCCAGTCGTAAGCTCACAAAGCAGCTTGCCATCTGCCATCACACCATATTTAGATGCAAGCCGGGAAAGCAGCGTATAGTCCTGTCCAGAGATGAGAAGCGTGGTATGGTTCATTTCATTCAGATAGGTCAGAACAGAAAGCAGGTGTTCACATTCCCCCTTATCCAGCCCGGAAAAAGGGTCGTCCAGAATTATCATATCTGGATTTCCCAAAAGGGCAACCGCCAAATTCACTAAACGCTGGGTCGATAATGGCAATCGCCGCACCGCCTTTTTTGCTTTCAGGTTCAGATGCAATATATCTAAAAAACGGCTTTCTGTGCTTCCGAAAGCAGAAGAAAAATAGTGCAGCATATCAGCCGGTGACAGAGAGCCGATTGTCACAGGCTTTTGGGGTACAAATCCAATCCGGCGGCGCTCCTGCTGATAGTCTATATTGCCAAATAATTTGAGCGTACCAGATTGAGGTCGAAGTGTGCCAATAATGGCCTGCAACAGTACAGATTTTCCGGCGTTATGACCGCCATACAGTGCATAGATTTCTCCACGCTTTACCTGAAATGTGATATTTTTAATCCCGTTTCCGTCCGGGAAAACATAGGTCAACCCGGCTGTTTCCAAAGCAGCCTCCAAACAATCATCCCCTTTCCATATCGTCTTATTGTAGCAGATCGGTGTGCAAACTTTATAAGATTTCTCTAAGGATTAGCCCTGCATTTTGAAACCGAGGCCCCAAACCGTCTGAATATACTTTTCCTCTGGATTGACTTTGGCAAACTTCTTGCGGAGATTTCCAATGTGGACATTGATTGCGTTATCGTCCCCGATAAAGTTTTCATTCCACACGCTTTCAAAGATATTGTTCTTTGTGAATACTTTTGAGGGTGCGGACATCAAAAGCTGCAAAATCAGGTATTCATACCGTGTCAAAGCAATGGGGGTATTCCCGATTTTAGCCTCCATAGCTTCTGTATCAAGGGACAAGTCCTTAAAATGAAGTATCTTGCCATTATTGAGGCCGGTGGATTGTTGAAAGCGCCGCAGCACCGCTTCAATCCGAACCAGCAGCTCTTGATTGTCGAATGGCTTTGTGATGTAATCATCTGCGCCGTTTCGTATGAGGTTCACTTTGCTGTCTATATCCGTTTTAGCGGACACACCGATAATCGGAATATCCATCGCACTTTTTATCTTCTCCAATACTGTTTCTCCCGGTATGCCGGGCAGCATCAGATCAAGTAAAATTAAGTCAAAAGTGCCTTTCTCCATCAACAGAAGCGCCTCGCTCCCCGAGTAGGCAGAAGTTACACAATAACCGTGTTGGGTGAGAAGTCGCTTTGTCATGTCGTTGAGTGGCACATCGTCTTCTATAATTAAAATGTTAGATTTGTTTTCCATCTTTTGTTCTCCTATCATGTGGTTTTTCTGCATCTTTTGGAATCAACCACATATATCCAATTTTAGAAACTCCGAGTATCCTGTTGTCCTCACAAAGCTTCTGTACTCGTCTTTCTGAAATTCCCCACTTTTTAGCAGCCTCAGGGCAAGAGATATATTCCATAAAGCTTAGTCCTTCCAGTGTGTTGTTTAGTCTCAATTATATACGGCTATCCGAATAATGCAAGGCGCTTGCTGTGAACAAACTAAGAATTATATAGGCTAACTATAGGAACTGTATGAACATATTCAGAAAGAAAGGTGAACAGTAGAATGTAGTAGGGTGAATCAACATGGCAAAACGGCCAGTCGAAAAATATGATTTTACGCCTTTTGGAAAGGCACTAAAAGCAGCAAGAAACGAGCAAAAGGAGTCCCGCAACAAAGTCGGGAATGAAATGTATCTGTCTCCCCGCTATCTTGCCAACATCGAAAACAAAGGGCAGCATCCGAGTCTCCAGATTTTCTTTGAACTGGTGACCCGTTACCATATCTCCGTAGATCAGCTTCTCTTTGGGGATGCGACAGAGAGTAAGTCCACGGCACGCAGACAGCTTGATCCCTTGCTTGATGAAATGACCGAAGCTGAACTGAAAATTGTCATTGCCACCGCACAGGCTATCTTGGATGCCAGAGCGGAGGAAGAAAAATGATATGCTCGGCGCAACTGAATAATGATTAGAAAACGCTATGAACGGATGCTGTTTGTAGCGTTTTCTTTGCTTTCATGGTTGCCAAAGGCAGGAGTTTCGGATTACTTAGGTACGGAGAGAGAAACGATAGCAAGCACAGCAAGTGTGGCCACACTTGCGAATTTCGTTTTAGGGAACCCCTTGCCCCTAAACGCAAAATTGCTTGTTGGGATACTCCCAAACCCTTTTGCAGAAAGGACGATGTCGCCCTATGGCAAATCGCAGACGCCCCATCATCCTGCGCTGCCCGGTAACAGTGGAAGAACGCACCTTGATTGAGCAGAAAATGGCCCAGCTCCAGACAAAGCGGATCGGCGCCTACCTGCGGAAGATGGCGATTGACGGATATATCATCCAGGTGGACACCAGGGACATTAAGGAGATGAACAAACTTCTGTCCGCCATTGGCCGGAACATCAATCAGATCGCCAAGCGGGTCAACGCCGGAGGCCCCACCTATCAGGCCGATATGGAGGAAATCCGGGAAAGGCTGGATCAGATATGGCAGTTACAAAGACGCATCCTATTAAGTCAACGCTGAAAGCGGCGATCGACTATATCTGCAATCCTGACAAGACGGACGGGAAACTGCTAGTGTCCTCCTTTGGCTGCGCCGCCGAGACCGCCGACATTGAATTTGAATGGACACGCCGCCATGCCATTGACAAGGGCACGCACCTGGGCCGCCACCTGATCCAAGCCTTTGAGCCTGGTGAGGTGTCGCCAGAGGAAGCCCATGAGATTGGGATGGAGTTGGCAAAAGAAATATTGGGTGGCAAGTACGAGTTTGTACTTACCACCCATATTGATAAGGGGCATATTCACAACCATCTGATTTTCAATGCGGTCAGCTTTACCGACCACAAGCACTACCATTCCAACAAGCGCAGCTACCACGAGATACGCCGGGCCAGCGACCGCCTGTGCAGAGAGCACGGCCTGTCCGTCATCATCCCCGGCCGGGACAAGGCCAAGAGCTACATTGAGCATCAGGCTGTACAGAACGGCACCAGCTACAAGGCAAAACTGAAAGCCACCATCGACCGGCTGATCCCCACATCCTCCAGCTTGGAAGATTTGCTTGCCCGTTTGCAACGGGAAGGATATGAGATCAAGCGGGGAAAGTATATCTCTGCCAGGGCGCCGGATCAGGAGAGGTTCACCCGGCTCAAAGCCCTGGGCGCCGATTACACGGAAGAAGCCGTTGCCACGCGGATTGCTGGAGGTCCCCGCCCCTCCAGGCAGCCTCAGCAGCGCAGCGGAAAGGTCAGCCTGCTCATTGACATTCAGAACAACATCAAAGCCCAGCAGAGCGCCGGATACCAGCGGTGGGCGACCATTGAGAATCTGAAACGGGTGGCCGCCACCATGAACTTTCTCACCGAACATGGCATCGACAGCTATGAGGAATTGGTGGAACGGTGCGACGCTATTGCTACCGCCTCCATCCGAACAAGGGAGAGCCTGCGAGATACGGAACAGCGGATTACCAACCTCGCCCTCCTGGAAAAGCAGATTGACACCTACCGCAAACTGAAACCTGTCTATGACCGCTACAAAGTGTCAAAGGACAAGGAAAAATTCCTGCGTGGGTTTGAGAGCGAGATCATCTTATTCGAGGCGGCAGCTAAGGAAATCAAGAAGGCCGGACTCACTAAACTTCCTTCAGCCGAAAAGCTGAAAGCAGAACTGGACGGACTCTCCACCCGCAAGGCTGCCTTGCAAGCAGATCTTCGAAAGGTGCAACGAGAGGAAAAGGAGTATGATACCCTACTCCAGAATACTGATTTCTTGTTAATTCAACCGCAAATAAAACAGAAAGAAAAGCAATGGCATATCGAATAAAAGCAGGTGCGTTACTCACTCACACCTGCATAAAGGGGATAAACTTCTCCAGCCGTATATATAATTATTTTGTCCTCGCTTTTTACCTTTTGAATAACAATGCAGTTCCATATTCCATTGCAGTCTGTAATGGAATATCTTCCATATGTTATATAACAAGGAAGCATTCTGGACAAATCGGAACATAAATTATTGAATTCCCCTTCATTGACTGAGAGACAGACCACTTCTGTATATTTTATTCTTTTGCACTTGTTCTGAATTTGTAATCTTTGATCCATCTTAACTTCTGTCCATGTAATACCCTTGTGTACTCTGGAAAAATGAGAAAATGGCATTTTACCTACTCCTATTGTTGCGCTTATTTCTCCTACATGATATAATTATTATGAATTATTGTATCCAATTATGAGGTGCGCTATTATGGCAAAACAGAATGTTTATATTGATATTTTTGCCGGATGTGGGGGCTTGTCTACAGGCTTGTTGAAAGCTGGATGGACAGGCCTATTTGCAATCGAAAAAAATGCTGACGCATTTTCCACTTTAAAATATAATCTCATTGACAACAAAGCGCACTTTTTGTGGCCTGACTGGCTTCCTGTTCAAGCATGCGACATTAATGAAGTCTTGAAAAAGCACGCTCAAGAACTTAAAGCATTGCAGGGAAAGGTGACTTTAGTTGCAGGTGGCCCACCGTGCCAAGGTTTTTCCATGGCTGGTAAACGTAATAAAGACGATCAGAGAAACAAACTTGTAAAGTCTTATATAAAATTCATTAAATATGTGCTGCCTGAAGTGATAATTTTTGAAAATGTTCATGGGTTTACTGTAAATTTTAAAAACAAAAAAGGAACAAAGCAATATTCATCTTATGTTGAAAGAGCACTGAAGCGCTTGGGATATAAGACCATGCACAAAATCATTGATATGTCCGAATATGGAATTCCCCAAAATCGGAAACGCTTTATTCTTGTGGCTATGAAGTCACATTCTCCAAAATCTGTTTTTGAAGCTCTTTATAATAATCGAGAAACATTTTGTTCTTTAAAAGGAATACATTGCCAAACATCTGTTTATGAAGCTATTAGTGATTTGGAAAAAAGTCATGGAACTAAACCATCGCCAGATTCAAAAGGATTTCAAGCCGGAGTATATGGACCAGTACAATCTGGGTATCAAAAGCTAATGCGAGAAAATATGGATGCGAATAAAGAAATTCCGGACAGTCACCGTTTGGTTAATCATCGAAAAGAAACTATTGAATTACACGAAATTTTACTAGCGCAAGCCCCTATAGGAAAACGAATTACGCCAAGTGACAATATCATTCCGGGTCTTAATCGCCGGGGCGTTACTGTACTGAATAAAGACGGACAAGCACCGACCATTACATCTATTCCCGATGAAATAGTACACTATAGTGAGCCTAGGATTTTGACGGTACGAGAACATGCGCGTATACAGAGTTTTCCTGATTGGTTTGAGTTTAAAGGAAAATACACATCTGGTGGAGATCGGCGAAAAAAAGAAGTACCCCGCTATACACAAGTTGGTAACGCAGTTCCACCGTTATTTGCTGAGCAAATAGGTCTTGCTATTTGGGAGGTGCTTTCAAGTGACGGAACAGAGTAACGAATTATCTTTTAAAATTAGCACCGGATTAAAAAATATCATTGGCCGAGATCTTATTAGTGATAAATATATTGCTATTTTTGAGTTAGTAAAAAACTCTTATGATGCCGGGGCCAGTAAAGTGGATATTTCATTTGTGAAAGATGAAAATGGAAATGATCAGATTGTCATTTCTGATAATGGCTCCGGAATGTCATATGAAGATATTGTTGAGAAATGGTTGTTTGTTGCCTATTCAGAAAAGAGCCCAAAAAATCGAGATAAATCATCTTTCCGTGATGAAATCAAACGTGAAGTAGCTGGGGCCAAAGGAGTTGGTCGCTTTTCTTGCGATCGTTTAGGTGCTTTATTAACTTTAGTCACTAAGACTGACTCTGATGTCCTAGCAAGTGAGGTCATTGTTAATTGGAATGATTTTGAAATAGATGATACACAGGAGTTTGTAAATATTCCTGTGCAGTATTCTACTAGGAAAAAACTCCCTAGCAATTTTACAAAGGGAACAACTCTAATCGTTGACGCATTAAGAGAACCATGGTCTAGGAATGATTTGTTGAGACTCAAAAGATCGTTAATGAAATTAATTAGTCCAGACGCCAACAAAGGAGAATTGCCATTTGATATTGAATTAATTGTCCCGTCTCAACAAGAAAACGACAATAAAACACTCAAGAAGCCTGGAATTAATTTAGACAGAGATATTGTTAATGGAATTATCCATAATGATATTTTTGAAAAGCTCAACATAAAAACCACAAGTATTGAAGTGAGCATTTCTCCTGATGGGGAACTGATTACAAGCAAGCTGACAGATCGGGGTGAATATATTTTTTCAGTTGTAGAAAAAAACAGACGTTTTTTTGGACTACATGATATAACTATAGTGGTGTTTTATCTTAATCAAAGTGCGAAAAATAGTTTTACGAGACAAATGGGGGGAGTACAACCTAAAAACTACGGATCAGTTTTTATATATAAAAATGGGTTCAGAATTAATCCATACGGTGAGCCTGGTCAAGATTTTTTTGGAATAGATCAAAGAAAAGCTCAAGGCTGGAAGCGTTTTTTAGGTACGCGTGAAATTATGGGGCGCATATCAATTAAAGGTGATAATGACCAATTTATTGAAACAACCAGCCGAGCCCATGGTTTCATTCAAACTCCTGCAGTCGATATGCTCGCCAATTTTTTTCTTGAAAAGGTACTCAAAGTTCTTGAGAAATATGTAGTGACATTAATCGGCTGGGGCGAACCTCTAAAGTCTGATCCAGAGCATATCATTTCGCCAAATGAAGTGGGTGAACAAATTGTAGCCCAATTTATTACAAGTGGTGTTCCCAAAGATATAGTTAGTGTGGATTATAATCCTGCAATTCTTCAAAAAACTAATGATCCAAATAGCTCAGACAACATTGCTGCTTCTCTAAAAAAATTAGAAAGTGTTGCAGAACGGACTCAAGACAGTAGTCTGATAAATCTTGCCCAAACACTAAAGGAAAGAACCCAGTCTATTATTTCTCATAACATTCAGTTGGAAGAAGAAAATGCAAAGCAAGGCAAAGCGTTAGTTCAGATTCAAGAAGAAAGTAGCGCACGGGAAAAGCAAATATACTTTTTAAAGGGAACTTCTAATCAAAATGTACAAAATCTGATCAATGGCTTTCACTCTGTATATACATTAACTGATGCTATAAAAGGTAATATAGCGTATTTGAAGGAACTATTATCGCCACTTGAGCTTAACAACAAAGAATCCATATTGTCTGTTTTGACTTTGATTTATCAATCAAACGAAAAAGCAAATAAACTTGCAGATTTGGCTATACACGGTAACCAAGCATTAAAGCAAAGCGGAGCTAATAGTATATATGATTTTATCCGCCAATATATTGATACCGGGCTGGTTTCTAGTTCTTTAAAATACGAATTAGAACCAGAAAATGAGCCCTTTTGCTGCAAGTTCGATTCTACTTGTGTTGGGATTATACTTGATAACATTATAAGCAATTCGATTAAAGCTGGTGCAACAACATTGCACATTCAACTATCTGAATCTAATAAATATGTAGAGATTGCTTTTTCTGATAATGGTATAGGCCTTGCGGAAAATGTCGATCCAGCATCTTTATTCGAATGGGGTTATTCTTCTAACAGAGTAAAAAAAGGATTTGGCATAGGGCTATATCATATAAAACAACTCATAGAAGAAATGAAAGGGACAGTCGAAATTGATGCTTCCTATCAAGCAGGATTTAGGCTGATTGTGAGGCTAAGAAAATGAATACGACTTTTAAAATATTGTGGTTTGAAGATGAACTTACCTGGTTTCGTATGGAAGAAGTACGTATTAGAGATATTTTAAGTACACACTTTCTGGAGCCATTGATTATTAGAAAGGATGGCGATGATTTCGATATTCAAGAGCTTCTAGGAAACGATTATGATTTAATTCTTATGGACTATAAATTGGCAGATGAAATGACTGGTGATATAATCGTTTCCCAATTAAGACAAAATAACATTTTGACAGATATTTTATTTTATTCTTCAGAAGAAGAAAACATGAGAGCTGCCATCCTTGAGAACACTCCTCCTATTGATGGGTTCTACTTAACTAAGCGCAACCACGAAGTTTTCACAGAAAAGGTCGATAGAATAATAAGAAAAATTATTAAGCGTTCAGAAGATCTTGTTAATTTACGTGGTTTTGTCATGGATGGTTCTTGTGACTTTGAAGTTCGTATACATCAGATTTTAACTGCAGTCTGGGGTAAACTTAAACCCGAAGAACAAGAAATTCTTGAAGATGCTACTAGGAGAAATATTGATCGTAATGAGCGTCGAGATTTGAAAACAAGAAGCAAAGTAATGGACGCACATCCAATTTTTCCTGCTGCCGTCAATGCAAAACATTTTTTTACTCACACGGATCGCCTATATTTACTTAACAAGGTGATTGGCATTCTTCAGAGAAACTACGGTCTCAGAAGCGATGAAATTATAGATGACTTTAAAACCAGCTATGAATTAAATGTTTCTCGCTATCGAAATGCATTAGGACATAAAAAAGCATCAGAAAACTATATAGAAATAGTTCAAGGTGAAGTAGTACCAGTTGATGAAGCACTACATCAAAAAATGCGTATAAACCTTCGACAGTATGATGCACTAATTAGCGAATTAGAAGACTTTGTTACCAAAAAACTCTAAATTAAAAAAGAGAGCGCCATCATCGGACAAAACGACATCCGATGATGGCGTTCCAATTTTGCCAAAAGGTGAAAATCCGGCATTTTTCCTATGCAGAAACGCCCTGCCACCCCACATGGAGAATCATACTGCCCCTACACGGAAAAGCCGACACAGGCGGTTTCTTCGCCCATTTTGAGCCCTAATTCCTGCACTTTTTTGAACGGCGGGAAAGATAGTGCGGACAAGACAACACCACCGCCCGGAAACTCTGTTTGCAGGGATGGACACAGCCCTTGCACAGCTTGTTATACTGGCGTCTGCCGTTCTCGCCCAGGAAGAACGCCCATTCCAGACGCCATTTCTTGCTCCGGCTCATAAGTCGCTCAACTCCGGGGACTTCTTCGGCGGGGCAGGCTTGTCCGAGGATTTCCGCGACCCACACTCCCGCTTTGCGTCCTCCAGCCGCTCCCGAATAGAGGGCTTTTTCTCCGGCGTGGTTCTGCGCGCCTCGGCCTGGGCTTTCTCCAATTCCTCACCACGGCGGCCGTTGTTGATGATCCCGTCGATCATGCCGTAGTCATCCTCCAGGGTCATTTCCGCGGTGCGCAGCGGGTGTTCCGGCTCCAAGGGAACGGATACGATCTGCCCGTTGATGCTTGCGAACAGCTCCGGTCGCTTGAATTGCTCGGCGTATTTCTGGATCATGTCCGGGGATAGGGACGCGAAACTCTCCGGCCCCAGGCCCACCACCAGGAAGGTGCCCGCCACAATGTCGTAAATCTCCCCATGGTCGTCCCGGAGGGAACGGTTCAGGTCCAGACCGATGAGCTTGCCTTCATCGTTCAGCACCAGCCCCACCGGATCGTCAAAGGGATAGGAGGCGGCAATATCGCCGCCCACCTCCGCTTGCAGCGCATGGAGGCCGGGGTCGATCTCCTTCACATAGGGCTCCTTCATGGGCTCCACCACCAGGACGGTCAGCTTCTCCGGCGCGGTATGTTCGGGGGTGTCTCCGCTGGGGATGGCAAAGGCGCGGCTGCCGTTGGCCATGATGAGATATTTCCCGTCCTCGGACTCATGGTGGAAACCGTATCCGGCCGCCTCCATCTGTTCCCGGCTCATATCCGTCACATGGAAGGTGCCCCTGGGGGTCCGCACCGTTTCGCCGGTCTCCCGGTCGTCCGGGGTCGGCGCCGCTTGCTGCCCATACAACTCCGCCTCATACTCCCGGTTTGCCTGTTCCGCAAAGGCCAGCATCTCGTCAACATGGGACTGATCCGGGTTTTCGATGGCCGCCCGGATCGCCTGGGGGTCCACATCCAGAAATTCCTCATAGCCGGTGGCGTCCTTGAACTTCTCGATCTCCGAAGGCAGATAGTCCTCCTGGGTCTGCCCCAGAGCGGCCAGCTTCTCGTCCAGGGCAGAGATACGCCCGGCCATCAGGTTTTCGTAGATTTCTTCCTTCGCCGCGTGTTCCTCCGGGTGCTCGGCGGCATACTGCGGGTCGTGCTGCCGGAAAAACTCGTCCATATCGTAGGCAAGGTCCATGGCCCATTCCGAAATTTCTTCTTCGGGGATGTCGTCCTGGAAGGTCATCACCCGGTATTCCTCCGGGATGCTGCCGCGCTCACCATCGTAATACTCATGGAAACTGTCCCCGGTGTCCCGCACATAGCCCAGGTCGGTGAACTGGCCGCTTTCCTCCAGGGCGATGTCCCGGCCGTAGGCCTCATAGTCGATGTAGTTGCGCAGATGCTCCGGCACCTGCATGGCGTCCAGTTCCTCGATGTAATACCGGCCCAGATCGTCGTGGTCGTGGATGTCGGGGTAAACATCGTAGCAGTCCAGGTTCTCCGTCAGGTTGATCAGTTCCTGGATGCTGCCCGTGTGGTCGCCGATCTCCATAGCCGCCTGAAACCGCTCATATTCATCCTGGCTCATGTCATCCAGTTTGGAGGCCAGATAGTTTAGCTCGTCCAGGTTGGCATACTCGCCCAGCAGATCATAGAGGCCGTCCACATAGCAGTCGTAGTCCGTGATGAACCATTCCTCATAGGTCTGCCCGAAATCGTCTTTTGCACCGATCCCGATGCGCTCAAAGACCTTTTTCAGTTCCTCCGCCGTGGTGGGAAACTTCACCCATTCACCCACAAGGGCGCCCTCGTTGTACTTGCCCAGGTTGGTGATGAAGGCGGCAAAGGGATAATCTTTGTCATAGTCATAATGGGGCATAGCGACACCTCCTTACAGTTCCGGCGCAGGCTTTTCCCGATGGGGCTGCGCCTTGCTCTGGTTGGCACATTCCTTCCGGCTCTGTTCCAGCCGCTCCTTGATGGAGGGCTTTTTCTCCGTCTGCTTCTCCCTGGGGCGCTCATGCTCCCACTCGTCGCCGGAGAGGGTGAGATAGCCTCGGCTCGTAAAACAGCCCTGTTCCTCCTGTATGGCGTGATTGCCGAAGGGAATAGGATCAATGGCGTCCAGCAGCTCCGGGGGCAGAAGGACGTCCAAATGCTGCGCCAGATAGCGCCAGCCCACATCCTCCACCTTGCTGATGTTGGGCTCCAGAATGAAATACTCGGTATTCGCGGGAAACTCCCGGAACTGCTCCAGGGTGGTCAGTCGGAAGGGAGACTCCTGGACAGCGGCCAGGAGGTCACGGTCCTCCGGGGAAAGTCCGGCAAGCGCCTGGGCCGCTGCCTCCAGTTCGCTTGCGTCACCACCTGCGGGGAGCAGCGGCTTCAAATGCTCCATGAAGTTGACCTCGGTTTTACTTTTTGCCATGCACACCATCCTTTCGTTTGGGAAACTCCAACTTGAAATTGACATACTTGCCGCCTGTATCGTCCAGGATCACCACGGCGTCATAGGTGGAACCTTTCTTCTCCGACCACATCCCCTTGACGGAAGTGCGGCCTTTTTTCAGAAGGTCGGCCGCCATCTTCCGGGTCATTTCCTTGCGGCGGCTGGTCCAGAAACGGTCATTCTTCCACATGACAAACTGGCAGGCCCGGTCCGAACAGGCGAAATTCTTCTTACCTTCATAGACCGGCTTGCCGCAGCGGGGGCAGAGGCCCACCGTCTCTTTCTCCGGCTGGAACAGCTTTTGCCCATCCTCGGAAATGTGGGAGTATTTCCGCACCAGCTCCGCCGCCATTGCCTCGATCCCGTCCATGAAGTCCTCCGGCGACGCCTGGCCCTTTGCCACCTCGTTCAACCGCTGCTCCCAATCCGCTGTGAGCTTGGGAGAGGTCAGCAGCTCTGGTAACACCGTGACCAGGTTGACGCCTGCCTTTGTAGGGATCAGGTTCTTGCCCTTGCGCTCCACGAACCCGCCGGACACCAGCTTTTCAATGATGGCCGCCCTGGTCGCCGGGGTGCCCAGGCCCTTGCGTTCTGCCTCGTCCGGCATATCTTCCTTGCCCGCGTTCTCCATAGCCGACAGAAGGGTGTCCTCGGTGTAGGGCTTGGGGGGCGAAGTGAAGTGCTCGGTGACGGAGGCGGAGACCGGCTCAAAGACCTGCCCCTCGGTCAAGGCGGGAAGAACACCCTCGGCATCTTCATCCTCCGGCTTCTCCTTCAGGGAGGAACGGAACAGCTCCTGGATGGCCCGCCAGCCCTGGGAAAGCACCTGCTTTCCTTTTGCTGTGAAGGTATGTCCGCCGCAATCAAAGGTGGCCGTGACCGCCTCATACACGAAAGGCTCCGCTGCCGCACACAGCAGCTTGCAGCAGACCAGCAGAAGGATATTGCGCTCGCCCACAGGCAGCGCAGGGACATCCGCCTTTTCCAGCTCCAGAGTGGGAATCAGGGCGTGGTGGTCGGATACCTCCTTGTTGTTCACCAGCGCCAGAACATCGGGGAAAAACTCTGGGCAGGCGTTGAAGGGCGGCACCCGCGCCGCCAGATGCAGGACCACGGAGGCGGTCTCCGCCATGTCGCTCGTCAGATACCGGCTGTCCGTGCGGGGATAGGTCAGCAGCTTCTTTTCGTAAAGGGATTGAGCGTAGTCCAGGGTTTGCTTGGCCGTGTAGCCGAACACCCGGTTTGCCTCCCGCTGCAAGGTGGTCAGGTCGTACAGCTTGGGCGGCTTCTCCGTCTTTTTGTCCCGCACCAGGGATACACACACGCCCCGCTGCCCGTCACAGGCGTCCCGGATGGCCTGGGCATCCTCCGGGGAAACAATGCGGTCGCTGACCGCCTCGGCTCCCTCCAGCGCCAGCCGCACATGATGGTATTTCTCCTTGCGGAACAGGACGATCTTACCGTCCCGGTCGGCCAGCATCGCCAGGGTGGGCGTCTGCACCCGCCCCACATTCAAGGTGCGGTGGTAGAGGACGGAGAACAGGCGACTCGCGTTGATGCCGATGAGCCAGTCGGCCTTTTGGCGGCAAAGCGCCGACTGATACAGCGGGTCATAGTCCGCGCCGGGGCGCAGATCGGAAAAGCCCTCCCGGATCGCTGCGTCCTCCAGCGAAGAAATCCAGAGGCGAGAGAAAGGCTTGGAACATCCGGCGGCTTCATAGACCAGCCGGAAGATCAGCTCGCCCTCACGCCCTGCGTCGCAGGCGTTGACCAGCTCCGTCACATCGGGGCGCTCCATCAGGGAACGGAGAATGTGGAACTGGTCAGCCTTTTCCTCGGACACCACATAGCGGAAGGGGGCGGGCAGGATGGGAAGGTCCTCATACCGCCACTTCTTATAGCGGTCATCGTAGGCAGCCGCATCCGCCAGCCCCACCAAATGCCCGATGCACCAGGAAATGAGATACCCATTTCCTTCAAAATAGCCATCAGCCCTGGATGTGACACCCAGGACCGATGCGATACTCTTTGCTACACTCGGTTTTTCACAGATCACCAATTTGCTCAATACTGGTCCTCCTGTTCTTCCTGTTCAGGAACATCCTCGTTTTCGTATTCCTCGTCCTCGAACTCATAATCGTCCGGGTCGGCGCTGACCTTTGCGCCTTGCTTGGGCTTGATGAACTTGATGTAGGCGAAGGCTCCGCCGCCGCCCAGAGCCGCCAGCAGCAGGATCAGCACCAGGGCGCCGCCGCTGCCGGACTCTTTCTCCGGCTCCGATTCGGGCTCCGGCTCCACCTCCGGCGCTTTCCCGGCGCACTCGCTCATATTCACCGCGCAAATCGGACAGGCAGTATTCACCGCACCGGCCTGGCATTTCTCGGCGCAGATACAAGCCGCGGGCTTTTCCTCCGTCTGTCCGTCCTCCAGCAGCACCATCAGGTCGGCTTCGTCCACCTGGTTCAAGAAGTGAATGGCGGTCTCCTTGTCCTCGTTGGCCCGGTCGATCAGGATGTAAAAATAGTTGCCCGCTTTCGTGGTCACGGTGATAAGCTGTTTGTCACCGTAATAGTCGTCCACCAGCGTAGCGTTGCCCTCCGGGGTAAGGGGCTGGCCTTCCGGCTCCATTCCCCCGGTGGCGGGTTCCTCGGTGGGTTCCGGGGTCGTTTCGGCGGGCTCCCCGGTGTAGTAGTCGCCATCTCCGCCGCCCGCAAAGGCGGTGACGGAGAAGGCGGTCATGCACAGGACCACCACCGTCAGGGACACCAAAAGGCGGAAAACTCTGTTACGCTTCATCTTCGCCATCCTCCATTCCTTCCATATCCTCGTCGTCAGGCTCCGCCGCCGCCTCCGCCTCCATCATCCCGTTGGGCAGGGTGATAAGGCCGCTGGCGTAGGCCTTCAGGAAGGCGGTCAGCTCCTTGTTGTCCATGCGCACCGCCTTGACCATGCGGACAATCTCCAGGTTTTCTTCCTCGGTGAGCTGCGCCTCCAGTTCCCGAAGGCGCTTCTGCTGGGCGGAGATCTTCTCCTTCGTTTTTTCAATGTCTTTGCGGATTTTCTCAACCGTTGCCATGTGTGCAAAACTCCTTTCCAAATCGTTCTCTCCAGGAATAGTTCCGCCCCAGGCCCTTGACCGTTTTCAGGTTTTTCCGGGCGTTGTCCTCCAGCGCCAGGGCGCGGCGGAACAAATCGGGATGCTGCTCCCGCAGGGCGGTTATCTCGTCGGGTTTCATGCTGGGGCAGAAA
>OJJT01000014.1_pt1 | contig 191541 bp, 140 predicted proteins | sample 1596281 | NCBI WGS metagenome assembly OJJT01 (sample SAMEA4350145, study PRJEB24818) | metagenome | biome: human; feature: gut; material: faeces | place: Denmark | collected 2013-09
TGGTCTTCTCATCTTGTTTATATTTGTTCTGCGCACCCCCGAGACCACCACCTCTCTATTCGTCGGCAGCGTCAGATGTGTATAAGAGACAGCCTCCGATATGCTCCTTATGCATGGGCGCGTTGCCGGAATACAGATAGATTTCCCCATCATCATCTATGAAAATACCGGGATCAAACTGTCCCAGATCATTCTCCCCTCTTCCCAGTATAGTACCGTCCGCATGCTTCACAAAGCCCAGGAATTCATAGCTTCCCGCAGGCGTATCGCAAACCGCAACGCCGATTTCCGGAAGGAAATCCAGACAATAATATAAATAATATTTTCCATCCAGCCCCTTCACCACGTCCGGCGCCCAGAGAGCATGGATTCCGGGAGGATTCAGACCATTTCCAAACCTGGACTTCACGTTGTAAATTTTACGGATTGGCTCCGTTTCCGTAGGGTTCTGGTTTCTGGGGTCCTGATCCTTTCTGAAAATAACGCCTTCATACTTCCACTGCGTCAAATCCTTCACATCCGCCGAATAGCAGATATAATCGTTCAGGCAGAACATTTCACCGTCAAAACGGTCATGGCTTCCGTAAACATAAACACGGCCGCCGAATACATGCGGCTCCCCATCCGGTACGTATTCGTAGGATGGCAAATAGGGGTTATACACCTGTTTCTTTGTCATTGCTTTCTCCTCCTGTGATTAAAGGGCAGTAACTGTACAGTCCCTGCACAGTTACTGCCCTTCCATATTATATCACATCCGCCAGCTTTATACATACCCCTTATCCGACCAGTTATGGGATTTTATCCGATCATATTCCTCCATGGAAATGGTCAGTATCGTTCCATGCTTAAAGCCATAAGGGAAATCAAAGGAAGCGTCCGAGCGCACAAAATGTCCGTCCGCCAGGCTGTCCGCCACAAAGGGGACATACCCCTGTCCCGCGCCGGGAACGCCGTAATAGTCCAGGAACAGGCACCACCGGCCATCCTCCAGCTTCACCGCGGTAGGCGCTTCGTACAGGCCGCTTTCCACGGCTTCCATGCTTTCGTCAAAGGCCTCCACACGCTCGTAAGGCCCCGCTGCATGGGCGGACCGCAGAAGGATGATCTTCTCCGGGTTTCCTTCACTCTTGACAAACATATAATACCAGCCGTTTTCCTCGTAAATTGCGGAGTCGATCACGCCGCTGTCCTCTTTCCGGTATAAAACCTCAGGAGCGCTGAATTCCTTAAAATCCTTCGTACGGCTGTAATAAATCCCTTTCCTTCCATAATCATTGCAGCTGTGGGAGGACGACCAGTGCAGCAGATAATCCCCGTTTTCCTTGTCATAAATGATATCCGGCGCCCACAGGCAGCCGAAATTCTCATCTCCGATTTTTGTCAGCCGCTGCTCCGTCCAGTCCACCAGATTGTCCGATTCCCATACGGAAAAGCATTTGCTGCCGTTTCTTCCGATTTCGTCCCAGGAACCGTGATACTGGTTTCTCATACCATAGGAAAGGCTTAAGTCCGTGGCAAAAATATAAAATTTCCCATTCCCTTCACACCGGGTAATCGTGAAATCCCTCACGCCCTTGTCCCCGTAATAGGTCCAGAGCACCGGGTTTCCGCCGTTCACCTCTTCCCAGTGGAATCCGTCCTTACTCAGGCCGAAATACACCTGCTCCCCGTCCGGGGTCGTCTTTTCTTTGAAATGTACAAACAAGTATGCCTGCATTTCATTTCTCCTTCCGTCTGAAAACTGTCAGTAATTTTCTGAGGAACTCCTATACAAATATGCAGCCTTCCCTGTCTTTTGCATGTGATTTATCCCCGGCAAAAGGATAACCTCCACAAGGCTGTTTACCGGATATTTCCCCAGAAATATATTCTAACATGAATTACAGGCCGGAAAAAGAGGAAGCTGGCATACTGTGCCATTCTTTTTTGCAGTCATACTGCGCCATTCTTTTCCCGCTTTATTTCTTATCCCCGTTTTCTCCCTTACCCACGCCATTACCGATCAATCTGCGCTTCCATTTTATCTCCGGGATAAGCACCGCTGAAAGAATCATCCCCGCTCCCGCCAACATGCGCAATGTTATATGCTCCTTTAAAAGCAATACGGAAAACAGGCAGCCAAATACCGCTTCCAGAGATAGTATAACCGCCGCCTTTGTTTCATCCACATACCTCTGGGAAAGGGTCTGCAGCAGATAAGTAAGCGCTGTGCTCACCGCACCCAGATATAAAACCGACAATACCCCGCCGGCAGTAAAACTTACCTTCACATTCCGGCTGCATACCAGCCCGGCCAGAGAGCATATGCAGGCTGTCGCCATCTGTACAAAATTAAGCGCCATGGGACGATACTTCTCCACCGCTTTTCCCGTCAGCACAATCTGAAAAGCAAAGCAGACCGCGCCGGCCAGGGTAAGCGCATCCCCAAGCCCCAGCCGCAGATCCCGCTCCAGGGACAGAAAGCCAACGCCGGCCAGCGCCAGAATCGCACCGCACATTTCGGCCGGCCGCACCTTTTTTCTGTAAAAAAGGAACGCTATAAAGGGGACAAAAACCACATTTGCCGCGGTAAGAAAGGCATTTTTAGAGGGTGTGGTATAACGCAGCCCCACCGTCTGAAGGGCGAAGGCGGCAAACAGAAACACTCCCATCCCTGTTCCCGCCTTCCACTCCTGCCTGGTGATTTTCGTAACCCGGGGAAAACCGGCAGCGCCCATAAGAAGCGCCGCCAGAAGAAATCTTCCTGCCATAATCTGAAAAGGTTCCAGGCTTTGTAACGCAATATCGCTGGCGGTAAATCCCGCGCCCCAGATAATTGTGACAAGCAGCAGTCCCAGCATTCCCCAGTATTCCTTCACGTTTTACTCCTCTCCCAGATCCGGATATTCCCACAGCAGCTGCAGGAGAACGCAGGAGGGCCAGGAAAAAGCCGGATCGTCATAGCCATCCCCGGTAAAGGGATCATAATTTTCACTCATCAGCCCGATTTGCGTGACACGGCAGAATTTCTCCGCCAGCCTGCGCGCCTCCTGCTCATAGCCGTTGTCCCGAAGCGCATCTATCATCAGATACATAACCGGCGCCCAGACAGGCCCCAGCCAGTATCCGCCCGTTTTGTAATATTCACTCCGGGGGTTTTCTGTTGCCAGCCCGTACGGCGTCTCAAACCGCTCCAGCATCTGACGCACCAGTTCATCCGCCGTTTTCTTTTCCATCCGATAGGCAATCTGCAGCGGCATATACATTAACAGACTGTCACCTTCCATAATCTGCTGCCGTTCAGGCGTATACCATGCGCACAATCTGCCGTTTATAAAAAACCTCTCAAAAAAGCGCCCATACATTTCATCCGCTTTTTTCTTCCATGTCGCACTTTCCTCCGGTCTGTGAAGCTCCTGCGCCATACGGGAAAGCACATCCATCTGATAGATAAGAAATGCGCTCAAATCCGGGGATTCCACAGGAAAACCCCGATGGAAAACAGAAGCGTTGTCCCAGCCCGAATCATTTCCGTGAAAATAAACCGGCATCACGGCTCCCGGCGTCCTGCGGCAGCAAAGCCAGTAATCCGTAACGCGGCAGAAGCTTTCATAGGCCTCCTCCTGAATTTCCTTCTGCAAAAAGAAAGCATTCTGGGCGCTCATTTTCTGAAATGCCCAGGCATGGATAGGAGGCTTGGTACAGTTAAAGGAGGTGCCCGCCTCATTTATGTAGTCCGCATATACGCCGCAGCTGTCCTGATTGTCCATAAAAATCTTCAACTGTCCCCATGCCAGCTTTGGCTGCACACGGCTCAGCGCGATCCCTCCAAAGCAGTTATCCCAGCTCCAGATATTAAACATCCAGTTCTTTGACATATACATGGCGTCGTGGGTGAGGAACCCATTTGCCGGGACGAAATTGGCCCAGGTAAGATAAGCGGCCAGCCTGCGGCTCTCCTCAAAAACCCTGTTTGGCCCGCGAAACTGCCGTTCCCAGGCATCGAAGGCTTCCTTTGTTTCCTTATGGGCTTCCTCATAGGAAGGATATTCCTGCTTTGTTCCCACACACCGGTAGCTTTCCAGGACGCAGTGTGTCCGCAGCGGCGCTCCCTCTGCATTTTTCCCGCAGACAGAGATAACCGCATCCCGGCTCCCCACCACATCCCACTGCTGTATCTGCGTTATCCGCCCTTGCAGACAGGTAAAAAGAAACTTCCTCTGTTTTTTATAAAAATGATGTTCCATCCGCCTTTCGTCCAGGGGCACAAGCGTATCATATCTGCCTCCTCTGGCATGCAGTTCAAGCACCAGGCCATCCGCCAGGAAATGGACGCGGCCATCCCTGTCCATACAGATTTTCAGCCAGCATTCCGCCTGTCCTTCCCGAAACCACATAAGCTCAGATTCCGTACGGATAAAACGCTGCCTCTCCCCGATTTCCGGGAACTGCATTTCATAAATATCGGAGCAGGTTTCATCTCCGCCATGCAAGTCCCGCAGATACAGGCAGCCATCCTCCTGATTGATCGAAACGGCAAAATAAGAGCCATACCTGCTGAAAGGAATTTTTTCCAATCCGTATTCCATACCCTTCTCCTTTTCTTTGAAAACAGCCGGCCATCTCTGGCCGGCCGGAATTGTTCTCCCGCTCTACTTAATGGAGCCGCTGGTTCCTTCTATAATATATTTCTGCGCCCCGATAAATGCTAAAATAGGGGGAATTATCATGATAATCGTGATGCAAAGCATGGGGACAATCTGCGTATTATGCACGCCCTTAAAGGAGGCCAGCCCCAACGCCAGCGTAAACTTGCTGCGATCCTGCAGGAAAATCAATGGCCCCAGGTAATCGTTCCATACCGTCAGCAGATTCAGGACCGCCACCAGGATAAGCTGCGGCCTGAGAATCGGCATGAAAATCCTGGAATAGATCTGGAACGCATTGGCCCCGTCAATCCGCGCCGCTTCCTCGTAATCCTTAGGAACCCCCATCAAAAACTGCCTCATCAGGAAAATATAATAAGCCGAGCCAAACCATGACGGCACAATCAGCGGTTTCAGCGTATTGATCCATCCGAACAGCTTGAATTCCATATACTGCGGAATCATCGTCACGTCCCAGGGAATCATCATTGTGGAAAGAAGTATCATGAACAGCACATTTTTACCCTTGAACTCATATCTGGCAAACCCATAGGCAACCAGGGAGCAGGACAAAAGCTGACCCACAGTCGTTCCGATGGTTACCAGTATGGAATTTTTCAAAAAAGTACCGAATTCCTGGGACTGCCATGCATTTACAAAGTTGCTCCACAAAAATTTCTTCGGAAACAGGGACGGCGGTATTGCATTGATCTCCGCTTCCGTTTTAAATGCGGAGAAAAACATATATACAAAAGGAAAAAGGAAGTATACTGCCACAAGAATCAGCAGTGCGTAAATCACGGCTTTCGTACCTTTATTCAGTTTCATATCTTCTCCGATCTGCGCGCCGGAGCGCACGTTTTATTTAAGATCAGCCTTTTTTCTTTTTGCCGCCCGCTTCAGATTCATAGAACACCCAGGCGTCGGAAGACTTAAACACAACAGAGGTCAGTACCAATATGATGAGGAACATCACCCAGGCGTTGGATGCCGCATATCCAAGCCTGTGATGCTTAAAGGCGTTATCATATACAAACATACCGTAAAAATAGGTCGATTTTAATGGTCCTCCCCCTGTCAGCAGCATAACAAGCGTCAGCTGCTGGAAAGCGCTTATCATGGAGGTAATCAGGTTAAACAGAATCGTGGGCGTAATAATAGGTATCGTAATGCTGAAAAACTGTTTCACAGGCCCCGCGCCGTCCAGGCTGGCCGCTTCATACAGATCCACAGGGATATTTTTAATATTGGTGTAGAATATCAGCATCATCGTCCCCACGCCGAAGGCGCTTACCAGAATTACCGCGAAGAGCGCCCATGCCGGATCCACCAGCCAGTCCGGTCCGTCGATTCCCAGCAGGGAAAGCAGGTAATTGATAATCCCGTACTCTCCGTTGAACATCCATCCCCAGATAATGGAAATCGCAACACCGGACACCACCGTAGGTATGTAAAATATGGTCCGGAAGGTCTTTACCCCCTTTACCGGCTGTGTGATAAGCATTGCCAGGAAAAGGGCGATTATCATATTCAGAGGGACAAAAATTGCTGCATATTTCAGTGTGATTATCAGAGATTTGCCAAATTGCCGGTCCTGGGTAAACATTTCCAAATAATTGCTGATGCCGCAGAATTTCGGCGAGCTTGTGATCGGCCAGTCAAAAAAGCTCATCACGAAGGAAAGAATCAGCGGCCCCGCCGTAAATACCAGAAGCCCTGCTATCCATGGCAGGATAAATAAATAGGGTGTTGCTTTTGTTATCCACTTTTTATTCATAATTTTTGTCCCCCTGACATCCTGTTACTGCTCGGCGACCACTGCGTCCAGCACGGTTTGAGGATCCTCCAGTGTATTCGGGTTAAAAATCTCTTCAAAAGATAAAGAAAGTTCATCGGAAATATAGGACCATTTATCTGTCAGGAAAATAGTAGGAGTATATCCCACGCTCTGCTCCAGCATCTTATAAAAAGGCGCATAAACGGGATCCTCCATAATTTTCTCAGATTCCACTACGGACTTATGAGGAGACATTTCATATCCGAGACGTTTTTTATTCAGCTCCACGCCGGTCCAGTACTTGATGAATTCCCAGGCAGCCTCTTTGTTTTTGGAATCCTTGCTCATGGCAAGGCCCGATGTGCTCAGGTTGCTGACGGAATCATGGCCGCTTCCCGCAAAAGCCGGAATTTCCACAACGCCATAATTCAGACCGGCTTCATTAAAGGCATTGATAGACCATGCGCCGTAAATAAACATTGCGGATTTCTGAGCGCTGAATTCATTGCGTCCGCCTTTTTCCCCGGCAAGCGCGTAGCCGTCCTTCTGCATATCCTGGAACATCGTAAACGTTGCCACAGACTCAGGGGAATTCAGATAACCGTCCATCTTTCCATCTTTGCCTACATAGCTTGTATTATTGCTCCACAGATACATTTCATAATCGTAGGCATCTGCCTTGATTCCATAAGAGAAGCCGTAAATGCCAAGCTTTTCATGAATCTGTTTTGCCGCCGCTTCCAGGTCATCCCAGGTCCAGTCTGAGGTCGGATAAGCCACCCCCGCCTGATCGAACAGATCCTTGTTATAAAAGAGGCAGTGCGTGGTAAAGCCTACCGGGATACCGTAAATCTTGCCGTCCATGCTATTGTAATTCCACAGCGTCTCATAAAAATCCGCTTTAAAATCCTCGCCTTCCTTTGCAAGATAATCATCCAGAGGCTCCAGGCCTTCATAATAATCCGGATAATTCCACATATACATCACATCCGGCGCATCTCCCGAACCCATGCCTGCCGCAATTTTGGTATCAAAATCACTGCCGTAGGCTTCCAGGACCACCTCAATATCATCATGCTGCTCATTAAAAGCATCCACCAGCTTCTGCTGATCCTCCAGATCCTCCGCGCTGTCCCAGGAAGCGAAGCGGATTTTCACCTTACCGCCTTTTCCGGCCTCCTCCTGCCCGGTCCCCGCGCCTTTCCCGCAGCCCGTAAGCACCATGGATACCATAAATACAACCGCCAAACCCAATGCCATTATTTTTTTCATGCTTTCTCCCATCTGCGCGTTCCCGCGCGCCAATAAAAACTATATGTTACTTTTACTGCATGTTTTGTTTTTTCACATCATCCTTTCCCTCAGACCTGCTTTTTTCTTTGTATGATGGTAAACTGCCACGCTCAGCAGAAATCTCGATATCTGATCCAGCGCTATGATAAGCCATATGCTGAGAATGCTCCATTTCAGCACATAAGCCGCGATGATGCTGAGAGGTATCCTCACAATCCAGATTCCAAAGCCCGCAATATACATGGGCACTCCCGGGTACCCGGACGCCCTGATGGTGCCGTTATAAATACGGGACAGATTCTGCGGAATCTGTACAAATCCCATAATAAATACATAGACCGCCCCGATGGCCTGCAGCTTGGGGTTATTGGTCATCAGTCCCATAAAAGCCTTCGGCAGCACGATCAGCAGCAGCGAAGTACAGATGCTGATCCGAAGAGCTATCCTGATTAACTGGTTAAAATAGGTTTCCTTTAATTCATAATCCTTCTGTCCCAGCGCGCGTGCCGCCAGCGTTGTGGAGGCCGTGCTGAAGCCGATGGCAGGCATTTCCGTCACGGTTTCCGCCTGTATGCCCAGCTGGTAGGCTGCAAATGAATTCTCACCGTAAGCAAGGATCACCTTACTCAGAATGATTGCGGAAAACTGCCAGAACATGCTTTCAAGCGCCGCCGGTACTCCTGTCCTGTATATCTCTTTGATTAAACGGCCGTCAGGCCGCAAATGATGCTTTTGCTCTTCCGTATTCCGCAGCAGGCCGTCTTTTCTGTATAGCAGATACAGACCGATGCAGGCGCCTCCCACCTGGGATGACACCAGCGCCATGGCCGCCCCCCTGATTCCGAATTCCGGCAGCAGGCCCGGGCCGAATATGAGAAGATAACCGAAAATGATATTGATAATATTTACCGCCACCGCTATGTACATAGGCGTCCTGGTGTTCCCATGCCCCTGAAAGGTTGCCGTCACCACCGACATGATAACCACAAACGGGAACCCGAATACAATGATTCTCATGTATTCTCCCGCCTTAACCAGGATTCCCGCATCCTCCGTAAAAAAACGGAAGACAGGCATTCCCACAAAAAACAGCGCCACACCTAAAAGCAAAGCGATGGGGATTTCTGTCAGCAGCGTCTGTTCCGCCACTCTCCTGCATTTATCCCGTTTTCCGGCTCCGAAGCTTCTGGCGATCAGAACCGTGGCTCCTATGGCAACGCCTTTGTAGAAACACCACAGGGTATCCGTAATTCGCACGCATATTCCCTGGGCTGAGATGTCGGATGCCATCAGCCGCCCTATCATTGCCGTAGAAATAAGTCCCGCCGATACCTGAAGGAGATTTTCCAAAATCATGGGTATAATCAGGCGGTAGATTTCTTTCCTGACCGTTTTTTCATTCCCGTCCTTTTCCGCCGGGCTTCCTCTGCTTCTTCCTTCCCTGTTATTATTCATTACTTTTCACCGCCCTGCTTTCCGCAAGCGCTTTCCATGCGCCTCGGGCCTGTTCCCAGACACTCCCGCGCCCGGCCGCCCCCAACTGCCATTTCAGATGAAAAGGAAGCGGTCGCAGCCTGTACTGAGGAAGCGCTTCCGGCCCCCAGCTTGCGCTGCCCAAACCATTCTGCGCGTAATCTGCCTGAAGATACACCTTATTTTCTCTGTGAAGTTCGCAGGTATGCGCAGCACGGGTCAGCTCCTCCTGGGAATAATGCAGGATACTGAAGGAAAAAGGGCTTTCGCCTGCCAGATACAGGGCGTTGTTATTTCCTTCAAAAACCGCGAATCTGGTATCTTCCCTGTTTCCGTTTTCCTGAGGCACCACGTAAGGGAAATAAAAAGCATCGGCATCCGCCCGGTAACGGCCCACCCGGTTGCCTTCCTTACAGTCGGGATAGGTCTCAAGAGGCCCTCTACCGTACCACTGCGCATTTTCACATGGGTCATTGAGCAGAAACCGCAGCCCGATGCGCGGCAGGCATTCCGGCAGCATTCCCACCGGGTTCCCATTTACCTCAATCGTCACTTTGCCTTCGCTGTCAATGGTGTACGTGCTGTCAAGCAGGATTTTCCATTCCATGACAATGGGCGCATAGGTCTGTCTGCAGCGGATCACCGCCTTCTTTTCGTCCCAGTCCGCTTCTATCGTCTCCACCACATTACACATACAGTCCGCCCGGTAATCTTCCCACATTTTCTCCATATTTTTGTCGTTATCCACCGGCGCCCTCCAAAAATTGAAGCCCAATCCCCTGCAGAGCAGCTTTTCTCCCCGGAAGGTATATCCGTCCAGCCATCCGTGAATACAGTCAAATTCCAGGCTGAAATCCCTGCCCTGTAAATACAGCCGGCCATTTTTCATTTCCCCCGAAAGCGTTCCCTGCGTACTTTCCTGTACTTTTGTCATGGCGCTAAAATCTGCCGCCATGTCCTTTGGCAGGATATTATCCACTTCGGCAGCCTGCACCAGCCGTTCCTGATGGAAGGCCGCCTCCAAAGGCCCGCTTCCCTGATACCACCGGGGATTTTCCCTGTAAATAAAGCGCAGACAGATCCAGGCCTCCGGCAAGCCGTCCCCACCAGGAATCTCACCTTTCTCAAACAGTTTTATTTCCTGTTCAGACTGCGGTGCAATCCCGTCGATTGGCACTTCCTTTTCCCATCTGACGCTGCCGCAGGATTCCAGGGTGCAGATGCATTTTAAATGGGAAAGCGTCTGAAAATCATATCGGTTCCGTATGGATATCGTGCCCTTTCCGGCTGAAAATCCGAAGCATCTGACCGGCTCCAGCGCTTTTTTCACCTGACTCAAAGCAGGCGTGGGCCGTCTGTCGGCCTGCACTAAACCATCGCAGCAAAATGCGCCGCTGTTGGGATAGTCCCCGTAATCTCCCCCATACGTAAAATACGCAACTCCTTTATCATCCCTGCGTTTTAATCCGTGATCCACCCATTCCCATATAAAACCGCCCTGCAGCCGCTCATATTTATCGAAAATTTCCCAATATTCCTTTAACCCGCCAGGGCCGTTTCCCATGGCATGCGCATATTCGCAGACGATATGCGGTTTTCTTTTGCTCGTATCCCTCCCCAGCCGTTCCAGCTCCTGATGTCTCGTATACATTGTGCTGTACATATCGGCGATGGAAGCATCCCTGTCCTCTTCATAATGAATCAGCCGGGACGGATCATATTCCTTCACGAACCTTCCCGCCGTCACAAAATTGCTGCCAAAGCCGGATTCATTTCCCAGCGACCAGACAAGGACACAGGGGTGGTTTTTATCCCTGCGCACCATGCGCTCCACACGATCCAGGTAGCTTGCTTCCCACAGCACATCCTCGCTGAGACGGTTCATTTTCCCTTTAATATAGGTCATCTGGTTGCACTCCAGATCCGCTTCCTCCATCACATAAAAGCCCATACGGTCGCATAAGGACAGGAAATCCGGATGGGGCGGATAATGGGAGGTGCGGATGGCATTGATGTTGTTTTCCTTCATCAATACCAGATCCCTGCGCATATCCTCCAGGGTTATGCAGCGCCCACTGCTTTCATTCCAGTCATGGCGGTTGACCCCCTTGAATTTAACAGGCTTCCCGTTAACAAGCATCCTCCCGTTTTTCAGCTCCACCCGCCTGAAGCCGACCTCTTCCGCATATACTTCTACAATGCGATCCTCCTGTGCATCCTTTAAAACCATTTCCATACGGTAGAGAAAGGGCTGTTCCGCCGACCACTGCCTGATCTCTTCTATTTTTTCCTCCAGCTTAAGTTCCCGTTTCTCCCCCGGCGCTGCGCACAGCTTAAGCTCCCTGCATAGGACCGCCGTCTCTTCCCGGAAAAGGCGGATCGCAAGAATCAGCTCTTTTTCCTTTCCATCTCCATTTTCCACACAAAAAGAAGCGTTCAGGATTCCCTTTTCCCCATCCGCCGTCAGTCCGCAGTCCAGCTGATAATCGGCCAGATGGACACGGGGCCTGGCAAGCAGCGCCACATCCCTGATAATCCCCGAAAACCACCACATATCCTGGTTTTCCAGATAGCTGCCCTCACAGAATTTATAGACCTTTACCGCCAGCAGATTTTCCCCGCTGCGAAGGCAGTCCGTCACATCAAATTCCGCACTCAGGCGTGATCCCTGGCTGTATCCCACAAATGTGCCGTTCAGCCATACATGGTAAGCGCTTTCCACCCCGTCAAAACGGAGCAGATATTCTTTCTCCTCATCCTTTTCCACCCGGAAAAAATGGCGGTAAGCGCCTGTCGGATTGTCGATCTGAACCGCGGGCCTTTCCAAAATGGGGAAAAGTGAGATCGCATCGTTGTAGTGGGGATACCCGAAGCCGTTTAACTGCCAATGACCGGGCACAGGCATCTTGCCCCACCCGCTGCTGTCAAACTCCGGCTTCATGAAATCCTCCGGCGTCTCTAACGGATTTTCATAATATGTAAAATCCCAGCTGCCATTCAGCAGCTTATAATTGCCGCTCTTTTCCCTGTGCATGGCCGCGGCGCTTTCCCTGTCTGCATATCCTGTATAAAACGGCCTTGTGCAAAGCCTGTTTCTCTGAAGGACTTCGATGTTGTTCCAGTCCTGTAACTCATAATTAAATACTGCTTTCATGCTGACTCCCCGCATCCGCTTTGGCGGATTTAAACCTGTTTTTTCATCTGTTGTTTCACAAAATCATTCCCGCGCACAGCTCTGCCGGAGAATGAGCTTATTGGGTATGACGGCCCGGATTCCTCTGACCCTGCCGGTACGCATCTGCTCCACCAGCAGCTCGGCCGACATGCTTCCGATCAAATCCCCATAGATATGCACTGTGGAAAGCGCCGGGGAAATGAACTCTACGGTTGGGACATCATTGCAGCTGATAACGGAAAGCTCCTCCGGCACCCGGATGCCGTTTTCCTCAAACGCCCTTAAGCATCCCATGGCCATAGCGTCATTTTCTATAAAAAGCGCCCTGGGAAGATCTCCGTTCTCAATCATCTGGCAGCATAAACGGTACGCGTTCTGTGCATAGTTGATATCTGTTTTCCAGACGAATTCCTCCCTGTAAAGTCCCTGTTCCTCAAGTATCTGTTTAAAATAAAGGAAACGTTTATCCTCCACCGCCCGGCCGCTTACCGCCACGCCGTAGGTGCCTACATAGCCTATTGTTGTATAAGAAAGACGGAAGAAATGGGACAGCGCCTTTTCTACAAGAGAGTGGAAATCATTGACTACACAGTCCGCTTCCACCTCCATATCTTCCGGGTCAAAATCGGCAAATACCACAGGGATTCCCGAGGCTATTACGCTCTGCCGGATCTTTTCATTCCGATACCAGCCGCCTGCATGGCCTATCAGTATCGTACCTGAAAACCTGCTCATATCAAGCTCCTTGCCCTCTTTGGCCGGGCAGAAAAATTCTCTTACCCTGCAGCCCTTTTCTATTAAAGCATCCTTTACCGTCACACGAATCAGCTGATAATAGGAATCCATAATCTCGTCATATTCGCTGTAAAGAAGCACCAGCGCCACCGTCGCCTTTCCCCTTGCCGCCTCTTCCTCCGCGTTCGTTCCGGTGCCCTTATAGCCAAGCTCTTCCGCTGTCTCCCAGATTTTTTTCTTCGTACTTTCAGAAATCGAAAAGCTGTCGTCCCGGTTCAATACTCTGGATACGGAGGTAATGGATACCCCTGCCTTAGTTGCGATATCTTTCAGTGTGGGCATATGCTCTCCCCTTTCAGTTTTACTAAATTTTACTTCTTTCTATATTTCTGATTATATGCATTTGTTTTTCTTTTGTCTACACTTCTTTTCATATTTATGTGCTATATGTATATTTTTGTATGGATTGCATAATTAAATTATGTGTATTTTGTTCGCTTTTTACTTTAATTTTGCGGCATAATAGCCATTTATTTTACTAAAATTTTTACTAAATTTTACTTTGGTTTTTTCACATTGCAGGAATCATTTTTATAGTTAGATTTATTTCCAGAATAGACTTTGAGTTCAGCAGAAATGAAGCTTTCCTTTCCACATAAAAAATCCGGGAGTCCTCTGTTTTCGTTGGAGAACTCCCGGTCCGTATGCTTGATACAAGCCTTTTGTTTACATCTCTTTTAACCTGTAATCGGCCTTTCCTGAGAAAGGCCCCCATCTCATCTTAAACATTCTGTCCGGAATCTCTGAATCCCGGCAATCGCTTTAGATCACCTTAATTCCGGGACACTGCATTTTTATATATGGAACAAATGCATCTATCTGCCGTTGATCCATACCCTCTTTAAAGGTGACGGCAAATTGGATTTTGGTGAACAGGAAAAAATATTTTTCTGTTATCACCAGTTTCTTCAAATGAACATAGCCCAGAATAGCCAAAGCGCCGGTGGAGTGATGATTCCCATACATCCGCTCATTCCTACTGTTCATTGACCACCTGTGCAAATTCCGTGAGAAATTTTTTAAAATTGTCAACCTCTTCTTTCTGTTCGATTTCCGAGGCCGCCGCCAGGGGAAGCGATACGATAAACTGCGTGCCGCCCTGCAGATAAAATATTGTACGGCCTGAGGCCTTCAGCTTAACCTTTTCCACCGTCTGGCGGGTCAGATGCAGGATGCACTCCGTATCCGCCTCGATCGTATTATAGCTGGGATTACCCACGCACACTGCAAAAATTTCATCGCCCCGGTAAGCCAGAACGAATTTGGGCGGGTGACTGCCATAGGTATGTAAGTTTGCCCGCACTCCAAAAACCGCTCCCACAGCGGCTACGGCGAATTGTCTGGCGAAATCCCCGCCCGCCTCCTTCAGCAAGGACATGGTGTCCTTTTCCGCCTGCGCCATGACCACAGGGTATCCTTTGGCCTGGGGTACGCCTTCTTCCACAGCCCTGTGCATTGCCTCAAAAAGCGCCGGCTTCTTCTTTGCCCGCTTTGAGTTAAGCTTTGCCCTCAAAAGCAGCATAAGAAGCAACACAACAAAAATGCCGCCGAACATAATAAGAATTCCGCTTGCCTGACTCATCTTCCATTCTCCTTCTTCCTGTGTACGCCGCAAAGGTTTCCACATTATTTCATTTCACTGCCTGTACATTGCCCCGGAGCAGCCGCAGCTGATTTAACAGCAAGACTATGGACTCCGCCGGTTTTACCTGGCATTTATCTTTTATTATACAGGAGGCGCCTGCCGCGCCAAACTCCAATTCATTACGATAACAATACCTTTTCATGACATACACGTTGGAGACTGTCTGTCTATTCCGTATAGAAGACCGCTGCCACAGTTTCTTTGTCTGCGTGCAATCGGCAGGTGCGGCTCTATTCTGTTTTTCGGGAGAACTTTCCTTTCATGCAAAAAAATAGCGGAAATGTTCTAATAAACATTTCCGCTAACCATATTCAAGTAGCGAGAGGGGGACTTGAACCCTCGACACCACGGGTATGAACCGTGTGCTCTAGCCAGCTGAGCTATCTCGCCAGATTATATGGGACCTATAGGGCTCGAACCTATGACCCTCTGCTTGTAAGGCAGATGCTCTCCCAGCTGAGCTAAGATCCCATAATCAAACAAGTTTCTGAGGCGCTTTGTTTACCGCACTCGCAACCTGCTTGATTAGTATACAAAAAATGGGACAACTTGTCAACACATTTTTTCAAATTTTTTTACAACTTTTTATCACTTTTTTCCGAACTCTTTTTTCCATTTATACGAATCTTATCTATGGCCTGATTTTCATTTCCAGCCCCGCTATATGTGTATGCAAACTGCATCAAAATACGGAGCCAGAAAGCCTTTTTGTTTACTTGTAACAGCTTCTGCCGGTACATACATTAAACTTAACATAAGAAAATAAACTAAAAGGGCAAAATTTATTTCCCCACAGCCAGCACCTTTGCCTCAAATGGCTTCAGCTCCATGCTTCCGGAAACCGCTTCTCCCGTGAACAGATCCACGCATTCCTTTTTCAGTTCTACAGCAGCGCATTCATCCAGGTAATTCAAAACAAACAGATACGTCTGTTCCCCTTCCCTGACCGCCAGCTCACAGCCCTCCGGCAATACAACTGTATCTGCGTAAGGCTCTGCAACACCCAGCTTTTCCAAGAAAATCTCCGCCGTATGCTCAGAAAAAGCGCCGCCAAAATAATACACCCTTCCTTTTCCCTGCTCCCTGCTGATAAGCGCCGGCGTCCCCGCGTAATAGCTGGAAGAAAACCTTGCTTCCACCTTCGCATCCTCTGTCAGCGGCGCAAGCAGATCGTTAAATACCGCCGCTTCGATCCGGGTGCCGTCCCAGTCCGCATAAACCATTCCGTCCGCCGGGGAAACAAAGGTATATTCCGGAATATCCGTCCCTGTCAGCGGCGCAAGCAGGCCGGGCAATTTACTCATCACACATTTTCCCGTCTCATCCTTATACCCGGTGCGGCAGCCCAGCACCAGACAGCCGCCCTGCTCCACATATGCCGTCAGCTTATCCGTCATCTGCTGTGTCAGCATGGTTGCATGAGGATAGAACAGCACCTGATATTTTGACAGCTCCTCTGCCTCCATATGATCCAGATAGCAGAAATCAAAGGGCGTATGCTTTCTCTGGCAAGCCTCAAAAAGCCCTTTGCCGCTTTCCCTCTCCACTCTTCCATGCCAGGCGTCCACTACGCTGTCCCACAGATTATCGTAATCTCTTACAAGACCCACCCTCGCCTGATAACGGCTTCCCGCCACACAGGCCATACGCCCTGCCTTCTCATGGATTTCCTTCAGCTCGGAAAGCCGCCTGTTGTCCCTTCCCGAATAGTCCAAAATGCCGTGCCAGTAAATCTCCGTCCCCATAGTGCAGGTACGCCACCGGAAATAACTCACATAATCCGCCCCGTGGGCAATACTCTGCATCGTCCACAGAGTCATCTGCCCCGGCTTTGGCGTGGGCGCTTCCATACGGCTGTTCCAGCCGTTTGCTCCCGACTGCTGCTCCATAATGCCGAAATTAGGGGAAATCGCTCTGGCCTCCGCCAGATTGCGGCTCCACTTTCTGTCCCGCATGCTTTTATCGTCCGGCTCATAGGAATCCAGGCAATAAGCAAAATTCGGGTAGGAATCATAGGTGATAAAACCAAGGCTTTCCTCCGTCATACGGTGGTTATCCAGATTCCCGAACAGCCCGTTTGTGGTAATGAAATCCCCGGGCTTTACATATTTTTTCAGAATATCGCTCTGCATTCTTGCAAAACGGCAGGTACTGTCGGAAATAAAACGTATATAATCCAGCACCTCATGAGGATTGGTGGAATTGCTGGGCGTCGGCCGGGGGACATAGATTTCCTCCCACTCCGTATAGGTCTGATTCCAGAAAACTGTCCCCCAGGCTTCGTTCAGCCGGTCCAGCGTACCGTATTTTTCCTGAAGGAACAACCGGAAAGCCGCCGTATCGCTTTCGGAATAAAACTCATTCACCTCACAGTTAAGCTCATTGTCAATCTGCCAGCCGATGATGGCAGGATGCGCCGCATAATGGGCGGCGGATTTCTCCACGATCCGTTTTACCAGCTCCTGATATTTCGGAGAATTGTAGTTGTAATGCCTCCGGCAGCCGTGACGGTAAAGCACGCCGTCCTGTCTGGCATTGAGCACCTCCGGATATCTGTTGGTCAGCCATGCCGGCGGCGTGGCGCTTGGCGTACAGAAAATGACCTTCATGCCCGTACGTTCCGCCGTTTCCAGAAACCGGTCAAAAAATTCATAGGTAAATTCCCCTTCCCTGGGTTCGATTTTACTCCAGGCAAATTCCGCCACACGGACCACTTCAATCCCATTCTCCAGCATCCGCCGCAGATCCTCTTCCCACATGCCCTCCGGCCAATGCTCCGGATAATAGCAGGTGCCCAGCGTGATTTTTTCCAGGTTCATACTCCGTTCCATAATTCCTCTCCTTCCGCCCCCCTGGGGCTGCACATTTTATTTTTCCAGCCGTCTAATATCTTTACAGCTACTTAATTCCCTTCTTTTTACCGCATCCGCCCAAAATAATTACGGCACTTTACGGCACTATCTGATTTTTCTCACCGAAGCGCCCTTTACCAGCTGTACCGGCGAGCCTGACACATACTTTACTTTTTTTCCCTCCAGCATATCCAGCAGGATATCCGCGCATTTCGCTCCCTGTTTTTCCGGAAACAGGCCCACCGAGGTGAGCAGCGGATCCATATACTTCCTGGCGGAGCTTCCATCGATCCCTATGATAGAAATATCCTCCGGCACCCGCAGCCCCATGGAATGAAAGGCCTTGCACATCCCCAGCGCAAATTCATCGTTAAAAGCCACCACCGCCGTGGCATCCAGCCTTCTTTCCGCAAACAGCCTTGCCGCCAGCTCACCTTTCCCGAAAAAATCCTCCTCCATCAGCTGCATGCCGTCCTCCCGCCTCTCATCCTCCAGAAAGGATAAAATTCTGCTGTCTCCCGCCATATCTTCCCTGTGGACGCCGATATAATACTCCTTCAACCTGTCCCCGTAAACTTCCTTCATCAGCGAGCAGAAGGAAAGCCTCCTGGCATCCATGGAGCTGAAAGGATAAGGCATGCCCAGCGCAATCCTCCTGTGCCCGTTTTCACGCAGCGCGCGGACCGCAAGCTCCATCACCCTGACCATATCGATTTCCACCCGTGGCACCGCCCTGGAAAAGCCCTCCGCATTTCCGTAAGAAGCGCTCACCACCGGAAGACGGTAATTCCTCCCCACTGTATCCAGGTAATGCTGGGTAATGCCTTCATTGGGCATTATAATTCCGTCAATCATGGCATTCCTGATTTTCTCAAAATCCATGCTGCCGTTGAAGACCACCATATAATCCCTCTTCCCGGCCGCCTCCACCATCCCTCTGTACATATCTATGTAAAAAGAATTCTTCAGATCCTTGCAGAAAAAAAGAATCTGCTTCGTCCTCCTCTTCTGCAGCGCCTCCGCCACAGGATGGGGATAGTAGCCAAGCTCCTCCGCTATGGCCAGTATTCTTTTTTTCTTCTCCGCCTCCACGTATCCGCTGTTGTTCATCGCCCTGGATACCACGGAAACCGATACGCCGGCTCTGAGCGCAACCTCTTTTCTGGTGACCATTCTCTCTCCCCTTTTCAGCAATAAGGTTTCAGGCTGTTCCTGCCTTCCGCCGTCTTTTTCTGCCCGGAACCTGACAGGATATGAGGTTATTGTAACATATGGGGGTATGATTGTATCTTAGCTTTTATAAAAAAAGGTTGCAATAGCGGAAAATGTGGTCACGGGGCCACATTCTGAAAAAGGGAAACCGCTGTAAGGCAGCTATCTTCTGCCTTACAGCGGTTTTTCCCCGGATTCAAACCTTATTTAGCGGTTAATTCCTTATAGTTTGAAATTGCATTTTCCCATGCTTCTTTAAAATACGCGGTTACATCATCATACCCCATATTCTTAAGCTCTGCCTGTATCTGCGCATACTTCTGATCATACTCCTCCTGTGTTTCGGAGAATACCATATCAGGAACAGCCTGCTGCAGATAATCGCTGATTTTTGTTATGCTTCTCTGAATATCCGTAGGATTTTCTGCCGGCATAAGATTGATATAGCCTTCATGAATTGTGGACTGGTTTTCTCTTTTGGTTGATACCTCCAGCGGAACATCCACACCGTAGAAATCACAGTAATCCTTATCCGCATCCGTCATGTTTTCTTCCACATATTCCTTATTCAGCCGCAAATCAATATATTTTCCTTCATTGGCCTGGGTTGCCGACAGAGCGTCGTAATCCTGTCCTACCAGTCCCAGATAACGGTTTGCCCCCTGTTCCAGCAGGTAATCCGGGTTTTCCTTCAGTTTCTGTTTACAGTCCTCAGTCAGCACTGCAACCCCATTTTCATCATAGTCCCAGGTTATACCCTTGGGTCCGTTCATTATTGTTCGGGAACCATCCTCAGAAAACAAGAAATCAAACAGTCTCATGATAGCCTTCATTTTAGTCTCATCACATTTGGAGGATACAACAAAGGTTCTTGCAGCCATCCCGAATTCCGATGCCCTGGATATCCATGCAGGGAATTCCGCGGTATCAGCCCAGGGAATATCAACAAACTTATCTTTTCCTCCCGCCTTACTCAGTTCTGCATTACCGGCGTCAAAATCCCACTCCATAGAGCTGTAAAACACCTGTCCTTCATTGATTTTCTGGCTGTAATCCTCATTTTTCTGCGTATAGGTTTCCGGGTCCAGCAATCCCATCTGATTGGCCTTAAAATACATGTCCGCCGTAACCCAGTACATATGATTTTCATTATATAAATCAATATATTCCAAATCCGGAATATGGAAGGAGCATAAATCATTCAGTCCATACTGTGCACAGTATTTCCAAATCACAGGATCCGAAAGCGTATGGTTCAGTCCCCAGTCATTAAATCTTGAAATACCATAGGTCTTTTTCCCTGATTCCGTCTGCGGGTGCTTGTCCTGAATTGTCTTCAGCAGGTTCAGGAAATCATCAATGGATTTGATTTCCGGGCTTCCAGCCTCTTTATACCATTCCCAGCGGATAAAATTTCCATATCTGGAGGTAGCAAGCGGCGATGCCTGATTTTTGCCTCTGGCACAGATGGCATACATCTTATTTTCCCCATTGCTCAGATAACCCTTGCTGTAATTGACCATCTCCGGGAATCCCTCCGCCATACTGGGCGCATAGGAAAGATACTCATCCAGACTCTGTACCGCTCCCGCCTGAATCAAAGGGGTGATATACTGCAGCCCCATTCTGTTCACATCATATAAATCCCCGCTGGCTGCCATCGCCTGCTGTTTTTCATTGCTGAACAGAACCACATTCAGGGTGACTCCTGTCTGCTCCTTAATATACTGGGCAACCGGATCATCCTGGATTCCTGCTGTAATTGGATTTTCACCTGCGGAATCCATAAAAATATCTATGGTAACCTGCTCAATACCTTCTTCTCCTGCCTGAACATTTTCTTCCTGCCCAGCATTGTTTTCAGCAGTCTGGTTTGCGCTGCTTTGGCATGCAGTCAGACTCAATCCGAGAACTGCTGCCAATGCCGCCGCCATAATCCTCTTTCCGCTTTTTCCTAATACTTTTCTCATTATAACCCTCCTTGTTGTCAGCCCTTTACGGCTCCTATCATAATTCCATTAATAAAATATTTCTGCATAAACGGATATACCACCAATATAGGAACTGTTACTACCATGGTAATCGTCATTCGCAGAGTAAATGGACTGATTGCTGCTCCTGAAACTGCACCCGCACCTCCTGTCCTGGCCATATTTGCTACATTTGTGGCCTGATTCAGATATTCCAGCAATGTCATCTGCAGCGTCTTTAAGTTCATATTATTTACCAGAAGCAGATTATCCGTCCATGAATTCCATTGCCCCACTGCGGTGAATACTATAATAGCCGCCAGCACCGGTTTACAAATCGGCATGACTATTCTCCAGTATATTGTGAAATATCCGGCGCCGTCTATCATGGCGGATTCTTCGATTCCCGCTGTAATTGATTCCATATATGTTTTAATCAGTATCATACTGTAGGCCGACACTGCTGTCGGCAGAATATACACAAGAAAACTGTCCTTCAGCCCTATCGTCCTCATGGTCAGATACCATGGAATCAATCCTGCATTTATGTACATGGAAACAATAGCTATTGAGTAAAAAAACTTCCGGCAGGGCAGTTCATTTTTAGTCAGCGTATAAGCGAGGATACTCGTGAAAAACAGAGTGACCGCCGTACCTGCAAAGGTTCTGGAGACCGACACAACAAAGGCATTGAAGATACCGTTCAGCTTAAAAACCTGCAGATAATTGGCAAAAGTCGGTTCCAGCGGATACCAGGTTATCATCGTTTTTTTCACTGCATCCGGACTGCTGATAGAAGCTATAAAAATATAGTAAAAAGGATAAATACAGCTTAAAAATAGCAAAGTAAACAATATTATCATAATAGACTGAAATGCAATTTCTTTTCCGGGAAGTTTCTTCCTATTCATCTTATACCTCCTGCATATCGCAGGCCTGACTGCGATACTGTATTAATCGTTCCTATAAAATTGATTGACCTAATGTTTTTTTCGACAGCTTATTAACGCCGAATACCAAAATTACACTGATAAAGGTCTTTATCATACTGACCGCCGTAGATGCCGGTATATCATTATTCAGCATTCCAATCCTGTAAACATAATAATCAAGCACTTCAATGTTTTTTTGAATCATGGGATTGACAAATACATAGTACTGCTCGAATCCATTATTCAAGATAGCTCCCACAGATATGATGAGCAATGTTATAAATGTAGGCAGGATTCCCGGTATCGTTATATGTAAAATCTTCTGCCACCTGCCGGCGCCGTCCACCGATGCCGCATCGTACAGCTGCGAATCAATTCCCGTTACAGCTGCGAAAAAAATAATGGAATTATAACCAACCGTCTTCCAAATATTTGTCAGTACCATGAAAAGCTTTGCCGTTCCCGGATTCGTAAGCAGCGTTACCGTGGAATCCCTGTTTCCTGTCAGTCCGCGGATAATTGTTGTAAGCAGCCCATCATTTGAAAACAATGAAAACATAATGGAATATATAATAATCCAGCTGATAAAATTAGGAATAGTGATTGCTGTCTGCACCGTCTTTTTAAATCGTCTGCCCTTCACCTCTGAAAGCAAAATGGCAATCATCCCTGCCAGCGGAAGTCCCGCCAGTCCCAGCACACTGATAACCAGCGTATTTAAAATAACGGTTATTATGTAAGGATCCCCGAAAGCATAGGCAAAATTACTCAGCCCTACAAATTCACACCTGGAAAGCTTATACCCTATCCTGTAATCAAAAAAAGAATAAATCCATCCCGAAATGGGAAAATAGGAAAATACCAAAATAAACATAATAGAAGGAATCGTCATACATAACAATGTTATTTTCCCTCTGGTTAAATGTATTTTCTTATGCTTCCGCTTCATTTCCCGCATTCTTTATCTCCTCCCTGCAATCTGAAAATTTATTATTTATTACTGTCTTGATGCCATTATTACATGCACAATACACAATATCTATTTCAAAAAGCATATTGCAAATTATAAAAATCATAACTTTTTTATTATACCCTCATCATATTTAGTTTATTTTATACAATTAAATATACTTTCTATAATCGGACATATCCTTTTTGTAATTCATTTCCAATGTGATTATGTTATATTTAAATACATGAATGTATAGTAAAATCTATTGTAACTGTAAGGCTACTGAACAGCTATAATGTATTCACTTAACAACAGGGGAGACTTGATGACAAAAGATACAAAGCCGTACCATAAAATGCATTTTATATCAAACGTATACCGTTTTATTATCATATTGATCCTTCTTATTTTTACCGTACTGATTCTGCTTATAAACTATAATTTTTCCAGACAGAACAAACAATACAGTCTCGACTACAATATGTCCGCAGTGAAGGGATTGACAGAGCTGCTAACCGATCAGGAGGGCTACTTTCTTCAGCTTCTGAATAATACCTATGAATCCTACTATGCATATAAAGAAGGACTTTTTTCCCACCTGAATTCTTCTCATGCGGATTCCTATTCCTCCCGGCAGGAAATTTACCGTTTTCTTTATGAAGCTTTTCCTTCCGGCTCAGAATTAAGTTCTCTTACACTTTACGCCGCGGCTGACGATCAGATTTATTCTGTTACCAAGCAGGTCCGAAAAAATTATCCGGGCAATATTTCCGAATTCTATCCTCTGATAGAATGCTATGGAAATCCTCTTACTGTTCTGAAGGTCATACCATCTGTCTCATACAGTAAACTTGGCACTTCAAGAAGCTACAGCTTTATATATTGTCTGCGGGATGTAATAACCATAACAAATATCGGGGCAATTCAGGCTGATTACAGCGTTGAAGCTGTAAATGCGTATCTTTCTGCCAATTACCCGGGGGTAAAGGGAGACTTTCTTATTATAGATCTGCAGGGAAATGTCCTTTTTGATACCTCAGGCCGTTGGTATGATCAGACCTTTCCATGGGCGGATCAGTTTATTTCCTGTTCCTCCCTGACAAAGTCCCCGATACAGATGGAACACGGCAAATACTTTGTCAATATGGAATCCATTTCCTATCCCGGCATCAGAATTCTGGGCATGGTATCCCAGAAAACCCTGTCAGCGGATATTCGCAAAAATATTTTACTGATGCTTTCCGCTACCGGAACTCTCACGCTCCTTACCTGCATCGGCATCTACATTTACCTCAACAGCAGTTCACGGCAGCTCAACCGTATATACAATACCATGCTTCATATACAGAATGGCGAGCTTGATACCTATATTCCCATCGACAAAAAGCATAAAAACGAGCTGAATGATATCTCCGTTTCCTTTAATGACATGCTCCGTGATCTCAATCTCTACATTGACAAGGTTTATAAAACAGAAATTGAGAATCAGCGTTACCAGCTGAAAGCGCTGCAGTCCCAAATCAATCCGCATTTTCTGTATAATACGCTGGAGGCAATCCGTATGAAAGCGGTTCTTCGCGAAGAGCCTGAAATTGCGGAAATGGTTTATATTTTATCCCGGATATTCCGCAATTCCATTAAAACCGAAGGAATTCTTCCCGTCCGTCAGGAAATAGAGAACTGCAAAAATTATCTACGCCTATGTGATATAGAATATAAAAATCTTTTCAGCTATAGCTTTCAGATTGAAAATGAGCTTTATGATGAACCTATTATCCAGCATGCTCTGCTGGTTATGATAGAAAATTATATTATGCACGGCTTTGACAGCAACCGGAACGATAATACCCTTCTGATAACCGGAGAGGATGAAAACGGTTTTGCCGTATTCCGTATCCGGGACAACGGCTTCGGTATTACACCCGCAGACCTTGTCAGACTTCAGCGCTCCTTCCAGGAGCCTGCCATGAATACCGCAGAACGCATTGGTTTAAATAACATCTATCATCGAATGAAGCTGCTTTATGGCGAAGACTGTGATTTACAAATCCTTTCAGAATATGGAAAAGGAACAGAAATCATCTTTTCATTCATACGAAAAGGAGAGATCGGGAAATGATTGACGTAATTATTGTGGATGATGAGCCGCTGATTCGCGAAGGGCTGGTTAAGCTGTTCCGATGGGAAGATTTTCAAATGCAGGTCAGGGCCGTTTTTTCCAATGGCTCCCTTGCTCTGGAATATCTGGAAAAACAGCCTGTGGATCTGATTATCACTGATATAAAAATGCCTGTGATGAATGGCATCGAATTAATGCAGGAATGCCTCAAAAGGAAGTATGAATCAAAATTCATCGTCTTAAGCGGCTATTCCGATTTCGAATACGTTAAAACTGCTGCCCGCCTGGGAATCGAGAATTATCTGCTCAAGCCTGTGGATACCCAGGAAATGTCTCAGACCCTTCATCAGGTCCGCCATAAAATACAGGCTTTGAGACAGGATAGGGTAATGCTGGAGGAGGGGCTCAGGATTCTCAGGAACAACCTGCTTTACCGTTTGATGACGGGAAAGATTTCCTATGAAGAAATCGAGGAACGAAAGGATTATATCCACATTCCTCTGCGCAGCAGCGGTTACAGGGTTGCCATTCTGAAATTTCTTCCCAAGGATCCGGCTGAAATCCTGTCCGCCACCCACAGGCCCCCCATTCAGTCCATCCGAAGGCATCTGGAGGAAAAAGACTACATTAATACGGTCACTGATTTCAGCGGACGGATGCTGTATCTGTTATTTTGCGGCTGTGCAGACAGAAAAAGCGAAATACAGGCAGATCTTGACAATATTATAAACTATGTCTCCGCCACCTCGCTCTTTTATGCCTATGCTTCCATCGGTTTTATGGCAGAGACCATTGATACAATCCCTGACAGCTATGTAAAAGCCTCCGCCCTGATTAACACCGCCGGCTATAACAGCTCCGTCGCCATACGCTGGGCTGAAGAAACCGTGGAAAATGAAGCGCTTCTGCTGCCCCATGTGGAATTTGACCAGCTCATGCAGCTCAATGAAAAATTCCATTATAATAATAAGGAGGAAATTGTAAGTATTACCGACGATATCTTTCATACAAACAGATATATCCCCACGGATGGCCTTCAGATGCTGACATATATGATTGTTTCAAAGGTATATTCCAATGTCAGGCTTTATGGTTCCTCACCGGATACGGAGTGCACAAAAATAGAAAAAGAGCTGGAGGATGCCTATACACTTACCGATTATGATTCCCTCCACTCCTGGGCCCACAGGATGATCGACCGGATTTTTTCAATGGAAGGCGATAAAACCTTATCCGGCACTGCAAACATAAAGAAAATCATACGTTATCTGGATGAGAATTATGCCTGCGACATCAATCTGAAAACAATAGCCGATACCTTTCATCTGAACGCCTTATACCTGGGAAGAATTCTGAAGCTGGAAACCGGCTGCAGCTTTACGGATTATATCAACCGGCTGCGCATTGACAGGGCGCAGGAATTATTGTCCCACACGGACCTGTCGGCGAAACAAATCGCTGAAAAGGTTGGCTATGGAAATGACAAATATTTTAATACACAGTTCAAAAAATATACGGATATGACTCCCGGTGAATACCGGAAGGAAATAATAAAATCTTAAAGAGGAGGAGCTATGAACACAAGAATTCATGAAGCGCTGGCAGGAAAACAGGAGAATTATATTCTTCCTTTTTTCTGGCAGCATGGTGAGGATGAGCAAACCCTGCGCGAATACATGGGTGTCATACAGGATATGGGAATTCAGGCCGTATGCCTTGAATCCCGTCCGCACCCGGATTTCGCAGGTCCTAAGTGGTGGGAGGATATGGATGTAATTCTTTCGGAAGCCCGGCAGCGGAATATGAAGGTATGGATACTGGATGACTGTCACTTTCCCACCGGTTTTGCCAACGGAGTAATGCGGGAAGCCGATGCTTCCCTGCAAAAATGGACGGTCTTTCATCTTATGGTGGACATCGCCGGCCCGGCTGAAGTCAGGGTTGACGTGGATGCCCTTCTGTCAGGTCTGGGCATTGGATTTCCACTGTCCCCCGACAGCCCGCTTTCCCGTGAAAAGGAGCTTTTATGCGCCGTACTTTATCAAAGGAAGGAAGAGTCTTCGGAAGAACTCTGTCCGCAGTATATTGATGTTACCGGTTCCATACAAAATGGACTTCTCCCGTTGTCCGTATCTGAAGGCTTTTACCGTCTTTTTCTTATATACAAATCGGCAAATGCAGGAATAGCCAACAATTTTTACGTCAATCTTCTGCAAAAGGAATCTGTTTCCATGCTTTTGGATGCAGTCTACGAACCGCACTATGAAAGATATAAAGAAGATTTCGGTAAAACAATCGCCGGTTTCTTTTCCGATGAACCCGGTTTTTACAACTGTATTGATACATTGTTTAACTTCAACGCCATCATTGGCAGAGAAATTATGCCCCTTCCCTGGTCATCTGAGCTGGAATCCATACTACTGAAGGATGATTTTTCTTATCCGGATTTAGTAAGTCTTTGGTACGCCACTGATCCCAAAAAAGATTCCCGATACCGCAGTCGTTATATGGAGGCTGTGACCAGACTGTATGAAAATAATTTCTCGGTACAGCTGGGCGACTGGTGTCGGCAACATGGCGTGGAGTATATCGGACACATACTGGAGGACAATAACTCTTCCTCCCGTCTGGGTCCCAGTGCAGGCCATTACTTCCGGGCTATGACTGGACAGGATATGTCCGGCATCGATGTGGTCACCTCGCAGATACTGCCCGGCCGCAAAAACCTGCATACCACAAATGCTGCTCTGAACTCCAAATCCGATGGGGAATTCTATCATTATGCTCTGGCTAAGCTGGGTGCAGGAGATGCTCATACGGATGTCAGGAAACAGGGGCGCGCCATGTGTGAGATTTTCGGTAATTACGGCTGGGCAGAAGGCGCACAGACAATGAAATGGCTTGCCGATTTCATGCTGGTAAGGGGAATCAATATTTTTGTTCCCCATGCGTTCTCCCCCAAAGCCTTTCCTGATCCAGACTGTCCTCCCCATTTTTATGCCCACGGAATCAACATGCAGTCTGCATATCTGCGATATTTATTTGAATACATGAACCGGGTTTCCCATATTCTCAGCAACGGCAGGAGCTTATCCTCCATAGGGATTTTGTATCACGCAGAAGCGGAATGGGCCGGTGAGGCCATGCTTTTCCAAAAGCCCGGACGTGTCTGCATGGAAAGCCAGGCTGACTATGATGTCATTTCCGCAGATCGTATTATGGAAGCTGAATTAATCACAGATAAGGATATCCCCGGAAGCCTTCTTCTCCGTACAGGCTCACTTTTCCTGAAGCTGCTCATCATCCCTTATTCACAAAAGCTGCCTTTCAGATTGCTGGAAAAGCTTGCACAACTATGCAGACAGGGCTTTCCGATCATTTTTATCGATGCACTTCCCACTGCTTCCTGTGAAGGGACAGACTGCCGGGACAGTCTGGATGTGTGCAGTAAAAAGGCGCTGGTTTTCACTTTATCAGAATTAAGGTCCTATATCCGAAGCCATTCTCTTCCGGTATTCAGCATCCTTTCCGGCAATGAATATAAGGACCTGCGTGCTTATCATTACGCCGGCGATGGTTTCGAATGCGTCATGCTGATGAATGAGCATATCGCGAAGCCTGTACATGAAGTAATTTGTTTCCAGGCATTTCAACCTTTTGCCGAATATGACGCGTTTGAAAACAAGCTTTGCAAAGCTGAAATACAGAATAACACGCTGATGCTGCATTTAGAGCCAGGGGAATCCCGGATATACATATCAGAAATTCCCATTGGTAAGGACAGTTTAAATCCCTGCCGGAATCAGCCATCGGACAAAACAGAGCTTGGGGAAAGCATCCGTCTTTCCGCATGCTTCACAGAAACGCAGGGAGATTTCCGTTTCATTACCATTCTTGATAAGCTGCAGGATCTGTCTATGCTTGACAGCTTCCGTAGCTGTTACCAAAAGGGCTTCCATGGCGTACTCCGCTATGAACTGGATTTTACATACCACCGCCCTGCAGGAGCACCTGAAAATGAGAGTCTCTTTTTTGACGGGGCAAATGAAATTGTAACCGTAAAATTAAACGGAAAAGAGGCTGGCGTGCGGCTTGGTACACCATACCGTTTTGCTGTCGGAAAACTTCTTGAGAATGGACGCAATCATCTGAGCATAGAAAATGTAACGACGGTTTTCCCTTATGTCAAGGATAATCCATCGGTAAATACACCGCTACACCCCATGGGGATATGCGGACAGCTTTGGCTGGAGACCTATTGATAATGCTGAAACGGCTCCACACTTTTCAGGCAGAGGAAGGAAAGTTGCAAGTGATTGGCTGATAATACCACCGCCTGCCAATTTGCCGGCATCAAAAAAGATGCTCTGAACATTAATCCGGTTCAGAGCATCTTACTTATTTTTTCTCTATTTCTTACATCCTGTCAGGCGCCGAGAATCCCAGCAGATCAATACAAGTCTCCAGAATCTCCTTCGTCAGCACCAGCAGCGCAATCAGTCCGGCCTTCTTCGCCTCATCTTCTTCCGAAATAATCTTCGTTTCATGATAGAACCGGTTAAAGGCATTGGCCAGATCATAAATATACGCGCAGATTTTATGGGGCGCGCATTCGGCGAATGCAGTTTCCATCATGGTATTGAATTTGGCGATTTCCATCATCAGCGCCTTTTCATCCGGGCTGATGGCAGGGGCAAGCTCCAGATTTTCAAGGCTGCCGCCCTGATCCTGGTATTTTGCCAGAATGGATTTGATACGCACGATGGTGTAAAGGATATACGGGCCGGTATCGCCTTCAAAGGAGGTGAAACGATCCACGTCGAAGCTGTAGTCCTTCGCGGCCTGGTTGGAAAGATCGCCGTATTTGATGGCTGCCAGTCCGACGATTTCCGCAATATTCCTCGCTTCTTCTTCCGGCATTTCCTGACGGCTTTCCACGATTTTGCGGAACATTTCCTCATCGATGTCATGAATCAGGTTTTCCAGGCGCGGCACGCCGCCGTCCCTTGTCTTAAAGGGCTTCCCATCCTTGCCGTTTACCGTGCCGAAACCGATGTGCACCAGCTTTGTATCGTCTCCCACAAGCTTCGTCTTGCGGGCGCAGCGGAATACCTGCTCAAAATGCATGGCCTGGCGTTTATCGGTGATATAAATCATGATATCAGGATTGTATTTCGTCACACGCTCGCTGATGGTGGCCAAATCCGTGGTGCTGTAGAGGGCGGCGCCGTCGGATTTTAAGATGATGCAGGGAGGGATTTCCTTCGTATCGCTTTCTTCCTTCACATCAACCACAAGAGCGCCTTCGCTTTCGTATGCATAGCCGCCCTTCTTCATTTCCTCCACCATATCCGCAAGCAGATACTGTACGGTAGATTCCCCGTTCCAGAGATCGAATTCCACATTCAGCTTTTCATAATTGCGCTTCATATCCGCCACGGATACGCTGATGATATGATCCCACAGGGCGCGGTGTCCTCTTACGCCGTTCTGCAGCTTAAATGTATTCTCCATGGCTTTTTCTTTATAAGCGGGATCCTCTTTGGATTTGCCGCTGGCCGTGGGATAAATTTCCTCCAGCTCGGAAATGGTAAAGGGAGCCTCCTTGGGATATTCCCCGGTGAAGCTTTCGTCAAAATAAGGCAGCTCCGGCTTTCTCTCCTGCAGCTCCGTTATGATAAGCCCCATCTGCAGTCCCCAATCTCCCAGGTGGATGTCTCCGATAACCTTGTAGCCTGCATAACGGGCAATTCTCTTGATGCTTTCCCCGATTACCGCTGAACGAAGATGTCCCACATGGAGGGGCTTTGCCACATTCGGTCCGCCGTAATCCACGATAACGGTCTTTTCTTCCTCAGGAGTTTCCAGGCCGAATTTATCCGCCGCTTCCATCCCTTTAAGGTAGTCACATAAAAATACGTCGGAAACCTTCAGGTTCAGAAAGCCCGGCGCCACCGCGTTCACTTCTGAAAATACGGCGCTGTCCTTCAGCTTTTCGGCCACCTCGCCGGCTATCATAATCGGCGCTTTGTGATATTTCTTGGCGCCTGCCATAGCGCCGTTGCACTGGTATTCACAAAGGTCCGGACGGTTGGAAAGGCTTACCTTTCCCAGTTCCTCGTCATAGCCGGCCTCCGCAAACGCCTTTCTCATTTCCTCTGAAATGGCATCCAAAATCTTTTTCATGGCTGATCTCCTCTGCACATTTATCTTTGCAACTGTTCCGCTTCTTCACAGTTGCTTTTCATTTTTATAATGGCCCAGACACCTGAACCGCTGCTTTTTCATAGTAATTCAGACACTGAATCTTTACTTTTTTCCATAGCAGCCCATGCACCTGATCCTTGACTTCTTCTAAAACAGCTCAGGAACCCGAACCTTTGCTTCTTTCACGCTCCGCCTTTGAAAAAACACACCCGCAGTAGTCCTGGCGGTATAATCCGTATTTTTCCGAAAGCTCCACAGAGCGTTTATATCCGTTCTTTTTCTTGAAATCCGAGGGAAGGAAGGCGACGCCGTACTCTTCTGCCAGTCTGTTTCCAATCTCATTGAGCTTGTCCGCATTTTTTAAAGGGCTGATGGTAAGGGTGGTTGTAAAATAGTCAAAGCCCTGCTCTCTGGCAATCCGTGCAGTCTCCCGCAGGCGGATTTCATAACACTTAAAGCAGCGCTCCCCGCCCTCCGGCACCAGCTCCAGGCCTTTTGCCGCCGCCAAAAAACGCTCCGGATCGTAACGGCCCTCTTCCACCAAAATACGGTTTTTGCAGTCTCCGTCCGCTTCTTCATTCATTTCCCGAATCAGGCGCTTCTGTTCCGCCGCGCGCTTTTCATATTCCTCACGCTCCGTAATATTGGGATTATAGTACAGGACGGTGATGTCGAAATATTGTCTTAAATATTCCAGCACATAGCTGCTGCAGGGGGCGCAGCAGCTATGCAGAAGAAGCTTTTTTTTCGATTCTTTTTCCGGAAGCTGCCGGAGGAGCTCATCCAGCTGCTTCTGATAATTTACTTTATTCATTTCACCTGTTTTATAGTTTTGCGATATCTATCAACGATAATTCATTGCTCTTTGTTTCCAGGCTTCCCACAAGCGCCCTTGCGGTATCCAGGCTGGTCAGGCAGTTGACGCCCGTTTCTATGGCGGTTCTTCTGATCAGGAAGCCATCCCTGGATTTATCCCGGCCCTGGGTGGGCGTGTCGATAACCAGGTCGATTCGGTGTCCCAGGATAAGGTCCATCACCGTAGGGGATTCCTGGTTGATCTTATTGACCTGACGGGCCTTGACGCCGGCTTCTCTCAGCGCCGCGGCAGTGCTTCTTGTGGCGTAGATGATGTAGCCCAGCTTTTCAAAACGGCGGGCGATTTCGATTGCCTCTCCCTTGTCCGCATCCTTTACCGTGATGATCATCTGCTTATGCCTGGGCAGATCCACGCCCGCGCCCAGGAAGGCTTTGTAAAGCGCTTCGTTAAAGGTTTTGGCAATGCCAAGGCATTCGCCTGTGGATTTCATTTCCGGCCCAAGGCTGATTTCCGCGCCGCGGATTTTTTCAAAGGAGAATACGGGCATCTTGATTGCCACATAGCCTGCCTCCGGCTGAAGCCCGGGTTCATAGCCCAGGTCACGGATTTTCTTGCCAATAATGACCTCGGTAGCCAGATCCACGATGGGAATTCCCGTCACCTTACTGATATAGGGCACCGTCCTGGAGGAACGGGGATTCACTTCAATCACGTAAACATCTTCGCCCACCACGATGAACTGGATATTAATCAGGCCGATTACATGAAGGGATTTTGCCAGCCTTCTTGTATATTCGGCAATGGTGGCCTTTACCTTTTCACTGATGGTCTGGGCCGGGTATACGGAAATACTGTCGCCGGAGTGGACGCCTGCACGTTCGATATGCTCCATGATGCCGGGGATCAGGATGTCGGTGCCATCGCAGACCGCATCCACCTCCAGCTCCTTGCCCTGCAGATACTTATCCACAAGGATGGGATGATCCTGGGCAATCCGGTTGATGATTTCCATAAATTCTTCAATTTCCGTATCGGAAATGGCAATCTGCATGCCCTGTCCGCCCAGTACATAGGAAGGGCGCACCAGAACCGGGTAGCCCAGCTTGTTGGCAACAGCCTTGGCTTCCTCCGCCGTATACACGGTGCCGCCGGAGGGTCTGGGGATTTCGCATTCTTCCAGAATCTTGTCAAACAGCTCCCTGTCCTCTGCGGCGTCCACGTTTTCCGCGCTGGTTCCCAGAATGGGAACTCCCATTTTCATCAGGCTTTCCGTGAGCTTGATGGCAGTCTGCCCGCCGAACTGCACCACCGCGCCGTCTGGATGCTCGATGTTTACCACATTTTCCACATCCTCCGGTGTGAGGGGTTCAAAATACAGCTTATCCGCAATATCGAAGTCGGTGCTGACCGTCTCCGGGTTGTTATTGATAATCACGGTCTCATAGCCTTCCCTGGAAAAAGCCCAGGTGGCATGTACGGAGCAGTAATCGAACTCGATGCCCTGTCCGATTCGTATCGGGCCGGAGCCCAGGACCAGGACCTTTTTCAGGGGCTTTGTTTCCACCGCTTCGTTTTCCCCGCCGTAAACGGAATAGTAGTAAGGTGTGCTGGCTGCAAATTCCGCGGCGCAGGTATCCACCATTTTATAGGAAGCGACGATGCCGTTGTCATAGCGCATCTGCTTGATTTCGGCTTCCGGCAGGCCGGTGAGGCGGCTGATTACATTATCCGGGAATTCAATGCGCTTCGCTTCGCGCAGCAGCTGTACCGTGAGCGGCTGCGTTTGAAGCGCCTGCTCCATTTCCACAAGTATGGCTATTTTATCGATGAACCAGTGATCCACCATGGTGATTTCATGAATCGTATCATAGTCGATACCCTTGCGGATGGCTTCGGCAATGACATAAATTCTCTGATCATCCACTTTTTTCAGGCGTTCCTTCAGCTCTTCCGCCGTAAGCTCTGAAAAATCATAGCTCAGCAGGCAGTCCACATGCTGTTCCAGGGAACGGATGGCCTTCATCAGCGCGCCTTCAAAGTTATTTGCAATACTCATAACCTCTCCGGTCGCCTTCATCTGGGTGGTCAGCGTCCTTTTTGCCGTAATAAACTTATCAAAGGGCAGACGGGGCAGCTTCACCACACAGTAGTCCAGTGCGGGTTCAAAGCTTGCGTAGGTCTTTCCGGTAATTGCGTTTTTGATTTCATCCAGCGTGTAGCCCAGGGCGATCTTGGCCGCCACCTTGGCGATAGGATAACCTGTAGCCTTGCTTGCCAGCGCGGAAGAACGGCTGACACGGGGGTTGACCTCGATCACGCAGTATTCAAAGCTCACAGGATGCAGGGCAAACTGGACGTTGCAGCCGCCTGTGATCTGCAGCTCATCAATAATATTCAGGGCGGCGCTTCTGAGCATCTGGTATTCCTTGTCGCTCAGGGTCTGGGAAGGGGCGACAACGATACTGTCGCCGGTATGCACGCCTACCGGATCGATGTTTTCCATGTTGCAGACAGTGATGCAGTTTCCGGCGCTGTCACGCATTACCTCGTATTCGATTTCCTTCCAGCCGGCAATGCAGCGTTCCACTAAAACCTCGCCCACGCGGGAAAGCCGCAGGCCGTTTGCCAGAATCTCTTCCAGCTCCATCTGGCTGTGGGCGATGCCGCCGCCGGAACCGCCCAGGGTATAGGCCGGGCGAAGCACTACGGGATAGCCGATTTTCCTGGCAAAAGCCACGCCGTCTTCGATATTTCTTACCACCAGGGAGGGAGCGCAGGGCTCGCCGATTTTTTCCATGGTGTCCTTAAATTCCTGTCTGTCCTCCGCCTTGCGGATGGTCTGGGAGGTGGTGCCCAGCAGCTTCACATTGTGGGCCGCCAGGAAGCCGGATTCGTCCAGCTCCATTCCCAGATTCAGGCCGGCCTGGCCGCCCAGGGTGGGAAGAAGGCTGTCCGGCTTTTCTTTTTCAATGAGCTGTTCCAGAACTTTTACGGTCAGAGGCTCGATATAAACCCTGTCCGCGATATCCCTGTCCGTCATGATGGTTGCGGGGTTGGAATTGACAAGCACCACCTCCACGCCCTCTTCCTTCAGGGAACGGCAGGCCTGGGTGCCTGCATAGTCAAATTCAGCGGCCTGGCCGATAACGATAGGGCCGGAACCGATGACCATTACTTTTTTTACATTGGGATCCTTTGGCATCTTACATTCCTCCATTCATCATCGTAAAAAACCGGTCAAACAGGTAGCCGGAATCCTGAGGCCCCGGGCAGGCCTCGGGATGGAACTGCACGGTGAAAATATTTTTTCCCGTATAGCTTAAGCCCTCGTTTGTTCCGTCGTTGACATTGATAAAAGCAGGAACTGCCACTTTGCTGTCAAGCTTGTCCATATCCACTACATAGCCGTGGTTCTGGGAGGAGATGTACACTCTTCCGGTGGACAGATCCTTTACCGGATGGTTGCCGCCTCTGTGGCCGTATTTCATCTTAAAGGTATCGGCTCCCGTAGCCAGGGCCATGAGCTGGTGGCCCAGGCAGATGGCAAAGATCGGGATGTCCGTTTCATACAGCTTTCTGATTTCAGCGATGATGCTTTCACATTCTTTGGGGTCCCCGGGGCCGTTGGAAAGCATGATGCCGTCCGGCCGGTCCGCAATGATTTCCTCCGCGCTTGTAAGCGCCGGATACACGGTGACGTCGCAGCCTCTCATGGCGAGAGAGCGGGCGATGTTATCCTTGGCTCCCAGATCCAGCAGGGCCACCCTTTTGCCGGCTCCGCTCAGCTCTTTTACCAGGGAGGGTTTCTTTTCTTTCTTCCCGGATAGGAAGTCTTCCTTATTAAATACGGCGCTTCCGGAAAGCGGGCCGTTATCAGCCAGATCCTTCACGCCCCTGATTTCGTATTTGGCCTCGCAGGTTACCTTTTCCACCACCTTGCCAGTAGTGTATTCTGCCAGCCGCGGCAGGATTTCTTCCAGGCAGTAATCTGCGTTGGTGGTTATCATGCCGTTCATGGTTCCTTTTTCTCTCAGGATTTTCGTCAGCGCTCTGGTGTCAATGCCTGCAATTCCAGGCACGCCGTGTATCTCCAGGTATTCCTGGATCGTACAGTCGGAGCGGAAATTACTTGGCATTCTGGACAGTTCTCTTACGATAAAGCCGTCCGGCCAGGGTCTTCTTGATTCGCAATCTTCCCTGCATACGCCGTAATTACCAATCAGCGGGTACGTCATACATACGGCCTGTCCTGCATAAGAGGGATCTGTCAACACTTCCAGATAACCGGCCATCGACGTGTTAAATACGATTTCACTGATTATCTCTTTTTCGGCCCCGATATGAATTCCTTCAAATACCGTGCCGTCTTCCAGTATCAAAAATGCCTTCATTTTCATCTGCACATCCTTTCCCATAATCGATTAATTGTATCACAAATGCAAAGGGCGGGCAATCATTTTTTCCTTCCGGCAGTTCAAGAATGTAACAGTTCAGCCTTCGGCCGAACTGTTACTGCATCCACCCATGATAAGTCGCCTTCGGCGAGGGGCGGATGCCTGCTGCCACCACGTTTTCTCACGGTTTGCGCAGTGAATGCGCAAACCTGCCTGAACTGTTACTAAAGAAATCCCACAGCAGCAGCCGTGGGATTTCAAAATACATCTGTTTATTTAAAGTAAGCTACGCCTGATTCAAAAATTTTCAGATCCTGTTCGCCGTAAATATTCACGGCTACGCTGTCGCCTCTTCTTTCCACATGGGCCATCTTTCCGAGGATACGGCCGTCGGGGGAGGTAATGCCCTCAATAGCGGCATAGGAGCCGTTTACATTCCACTCCTCATCCATGGAAATATTGCCTTCCGGATCGGCGTACTGGGTTGCCACCTGGCCGTTTTCAAAGAGTCTGCGGATCCAGTCTTCGCTTGCCACGAAGCGGCCTTCGCCATGGGAGGCCGGGGTTACATAGGTCTTGCCCAGCTGTGCGCCTGCCAGCCAGGGTGATTTGTTAGAAACCACCTTGGTATATACCATCTTGGAAATGTGGCGGTTGACGGTGTTGAAGGTCAGGGTCGGGGAATCCGCCGTCTGTCCGGCAATTTCACCGAAGGGCACAAGCCCCAGCTTGATCAGGGCCTGGAAGCCGTTGCAGATTCCAAGGCAGAGGCCGTCGCGTTCGTTCACCAGCTTCATGACCGCTTCCTTAATCTTCGCATTCTGGAAGGCGGTGGCAAAGAATTTGGCGCTGCCGTCAGGTTCGTCGCCTGCGGAGAAGCCGCCGGGGAACATGATGATCTGTGCTTCATTGATGGCTTTTTCAAATTCTCCCACGGAATCCCTGATGTCTTCGGCGCTCAGGTTCTTAAATACCTTGGTCACCACGCTGGCGCCGGCGCGTTCAAAGGCTCTGGCGCTGTCGTATTCACAGTTGGTTCCCGGGAATACGGGGATGAATACGGTGGGCTTTGTCACCTTGTTTTTGCAAACATAGATGCTGTCAGCCTGATACAGACCTGTATTTACAGGATCTGTTTCCTGGCTTGCCCTGGTGGGGAATACTTTTTCCAGGGTTCCCTTCCATGCGGCAAGCATGTCGTCCAGAGCGATCTTAACCTCACCGAAGGTAACGGCAGGCTCTTTGGTAATCGTACCGATCAGTTCGTAAGCGGTGTCAATCAGGTTGAATTTATCAGCGGGAACTTCCGCGATAATGTCGCCCAGGGAGTTTTCAAACAGTTCCTTCAGATCCGCTTCCTCGCTCAGCTCCACGCCCAGATGATTGCCGAAGGCCATCTTGGGAAGCGCTGCCGCGGCGCCCTTGCTGTCAAGGGCATAAGCGGAAACGATCACGCCGTCGCGGATCATTTCGCTGATCCTGTCATAGAGTTCCATAACGCTTTCATAAACAGGAATGTCAAAATCATCTCTTTCCAGGCAGAAACGGACTATTTTGCTGCCGGGAGTCTTAAATTCCGGAGTGATAATATTCTTTTCTTTAGCCACATCCACTGCAAAGGACACCAGTGTGGGCGGTACGTCGATATCGTTGAAGGTTCCCGACATGGAATCCTTGCCGCCGATGGAAGGAAGGCCGTAGCCTACCTGTGCGTCAAAAGCGCCCAGCAGCGCCGCGAAGGGCTGGCTCCATCTTTCCGGATCCTCTGTCATCCTGCGGAAATACTCCTGGAAGGTGAAACGGATCTTATGGAAATCTCCGCCTGCAGCCACGATTTTCGCCATGGATTCCGTTACCGCGTAAATTGCGCCGTGGTAAGGGCTCCAGGAGGACAGGTAAGGATCAAAGCCGTAGCTCATCATGGTCACGGTATCGGTCTTTCCCTTCAGTACCGGCAGCTTGGCCACCATGGCCTGGGTTTCCGTCAGCTGGTATTTGCCGCCGTAGGGCATCAGCACGCTGCCTGCGCCGATGGAGGAGTCGAACATTTCCACCAGCCCCTTCTGGGAGCATACATTCAGGTTGGAAAGCAGGGTCAGCCATGCTTTCTTTACGTCGCCCGCTTCCAGCGCTTCGCCTGCCTCGGGCACCGCATATTTGTCAAAATAGCTGCTTCCTTCCGCCGGGATATCCACATAAACATTGGTTTCCTGATGCGCGCCGTTGGTATCCAGGAAGGCTCTTGAAATATTTACTATCTCTTTGCCTCTCCAGGTGAGAACCAGGCGGGGTTCCTTCGTAACCACAGCCACGCTTACGGCTTCCAGGTTTTCTTCCACGGCATAGCCTAAGAAGGTATCCACATCTTCAGGAGCCACTACCACCGCCATTCTTTCCTGGGATTCGGAAATAGCAAGCTCAGTGCCGTCCAGGCCCGCGTATTTCTTGGGCACCTTGTCCAGATCCACGCGAAGGCCGTCAGCCAGCTCGCCGATGGCAACGGATACGCCGCCTGCGCCGAAGTCGTTGCATTTCTTTATCAGCCTGCTGACCTCTGCCCTGCGGAACAGTCTCTGTATTTTACGTTCTGTGGGAGCATTGCCCTTCTGCACCTCAGCGCCGCAGGTTTCAATGCTTTCCTCCGTATGTACCTTGGAGGATCCGGTTGCGCCGCCGCAGCCGTCCCTGCCGGTGCGTCCGCCCAGGAGGATGATGATATCGCCGGGGTCGGAGGTTTCACGGATGACATTTTTTCTGGGGGCAGCGCCCATGACAGCGCCGATTTCCATACGCTTCGCCACATAGTTGGGATGATAAATTTCCTTTACATAGCCGGTAGCCAGGCCGATCTGGTTGCCGTAGGAGGAATAGCCGTCGGCCGCGCCGCGCACCAGTTTTTTCTGGGACAGCTTGCCCTTCAGGGTATCCGCAACAGGAACCGTAGGGTCGGCTGCTCCGGTCACACGCATGGCCTGATATACATAGCCGCGTCCGGAAAGGGGATCGCGGATGGCGCCGCCCAGGCAGGTGGCCGCACCGCCGAAGGGTTCGATTTCGGTCGGATGGTTATGCGTTTCATTCTTGAAGAAAACAAGCCATTCCTCGGTCACCGGGCCGTCGCCGTAATCCATCTCCACGGGCACGATGACGGAGCAGGCGTTGATTTCATCGGATTCCTCCATATCCTGGAGCTTTCCTTCTTTTTTCAGCTTGCGCATTCCCATGAGGGCCAGATCCATAAGGCAGATGAACTTGTCATCCCTGCCCTTAAAAATCTCCTCCCTGGTATCCAGATAGCTCTGGTAGGTGCTTTCCATGGGCGTCCTGTAATAGCCCTCGCCGAATTCCACATTTTTCAGCTCGGTGGAGAAGGTGGTATGGCGGCAGTGATCCGACCAGTAGGTATCCAGCACGCGGATTTCCGTCATGGAAGGATCTCTTTTTTCTTCCCCGGCAAAATAGTTCTGGATATGCTTGAAATCCTTGAAGGTCATTGCCAGGCCCAGAGAGGAATACAGAGCCTTCAGATCCTCTTCGGGCAGATCCTTGAAACCGTCAAAAATTTTCACATCCGCGGGTTCTTCAAACACGGTTTCCAGCGTTTCCGGCTTTATCATATCCGTTTCCCTGGAATCCACAGGGTTGATGCAGTATGCCTTTATTCTGTCAAACTCGTCATCAGTCAGCTTTCCGGTAATCAGATAGGTTACCGCCGTCCTGATGATAGGCTCTTCCTCTTCGTTCAAAAACTTCACGCACTGCAGGGCAGAATCCGCTCTCTGGTCAAACTGTCCGGGCAGAAATTCCACGGAAAAAACTCTTCCGTTCTCCGGAACCTCAATCTGTTCTCTGTAAAGAATATCTACCGGCGGTTCGGAAAACACCGTGGTGCAGGCCTTTTCAAAAACCTCGTCGCTGATATGCTCCACATCGTAGCGGATGAACATCCTCACATCCTCTACTTCCTTCAGGTTCAGATAGTTCTTCAGATCGCCTTTCAGTTCCTTCGCTTTCACGGCAAAAGGGGCTTTCTTCTCTACATAGATACGTCTTACATTTCCCATGAATGGCTCCTCCAAATGTTTGTGGCCGGCTTTTCTTTTTTCCCAAGCGCCGGCTGCTTGGAGCATGCAAAAAACTATCCTCCGCAATATACATCAGTCCTGCGGAAATGAATTCCGTTACACGCTCCACCCTGCTGACAGCAGCCTTTTTCCTTCCCTGGCAAATCCTGGCGCTGTCCTGCAGGCGGGCATTCTCTTCTTATTATACAAAATCCGCGGGTTTTTTCAATGCAAATTGTTGAAATTAAGTGAAGTTTGTAAGTCAGGCCAGGCTTTGCCTTCCGCCGGGTGCTTTTTATGTCCGTCCCACGGCGAAAGTCACAGAAAACCGGGAACAGGCGGTGCGAAACTGTGCAGGATGCCAGCATATACCGGAAATTCCATTGCCGCACTCCAGGGCGTCCGCCATTTTCCTGCGGATTGTCCCGGCTTAACCTCTTTCATTTTACAGGGTATCGATCCCCAGCACATTTTTCGCAATAATGCCTATTACAAAGGAAATCACCGCCACGGAGAGGGATATCACCGCCATTTCACCAAACCTGCGCAGAAACGGCTCTTCCTTTGCAACAGATATATAATAGTTAAAAAACAGGATAATCAGCAGGACCGTCACGATCATGACGCCGAAGGCCGCCGCATACATCTGGTTGGGAAACAGCAGGTAAGGCAGCACCAGAAGCGCCACTGTGACCAGATACGCGGCGCCGGTATAGACGCTTGATTTCAACGCCTTTTCGTTGCCGTCGGCGCGCTCCGCCAGATAATTGGAGGCCGCCATGGAAAGCGTGGCCGATATCCCGGTGATTATGCCCGTCATGGCGACCAGCCGCGTATTGGCCAGCGCAAAGGTCACACCCGCAATGGCTCCCGTCAGCTCCACCAGCGCGTCATTCAGGCCCAGGACCATGGCTCCCACATAATGCAGACGCTCTTCGTCCAGCATGCCGTAAAGCTCTTTTTCATGGCGCCTTTCATCCTCCAGCATCATGGCCGCCTGGGGTATTTCGGACTTCATGTTTTCATAAATTTCCCCGCTGATCTGCTCGTCCTTCTGCATGCGCTTCACCACAAAAGTAAAACCCAGTACCGCTGACAGCAGCTTCAGCCAGAAAATATGGAAGCCCTTCGGCCTGACCTCCTCCTTTGTCACCGATTTCCATACGCCGGCATGTTTCTGTTCATCCTGCGCCATTTGCCTGAATATCTTCCGGTTGTTTTCATCCTTCTGCCTTTCTGCCAGATAAGAATATAAAACAACTCCTGTTTCCTCATCGGCCTGCGCCTTTATCACTGCCTTTCTTAATTCTTCCTTTAGTTCCGCCATCCCCATTTCCTCCTTTTACCAGAAATACCAACGTCAAAAAATCAACTGCCGCCGCCTTTTTCCTTATGCCGCAGCCTTCTGCGTCCTGTTAATATTTTACAGCCCCTTTTTAATAAAATCAATCATTTACAGGCATCCTGACGTTTTGTGCCAATATCTTAATTACTGTACACACCCCGTTTGTGTTCCTGCCACCGCCGCCCTATGGCCGAGCCTCTGTGTCCACCAGCCGGCTTAGATGTTGTTTCTTAGAGGGCACGCTTTCGCTCGATTAAAAACGCAACGGTACTAACGCCGCAAAAAACGCGGCGTAAGGACCGGCGTTTTTAGACGACCCTTACAGAAAACAACATCTAAGCCGGCTGGTGGACACAGAGGCTCGGCCATAGGGCGGCGGTGGCAGGAACACAAACGGGGTGTGTACAGTAATATATCTTAAATTATAGCAAAATTTCTAAATATTTATTTAATTTTTAATGTAATTGCTTTTTTTCGGTATTTTTGTGTGCTATTATGTTCACATTATTTAAGAGTAGATTTTTTACGGCCGTCCGGACCATTAATGCAGGGCTGCCAGTACAGGAAAAGAAAGCTTAAGGGAATGCCTATGAAATATTTTAAAATGTTTTTAAAGAAGCTGCTGCGTTATGTTTTAAAGCCGCTGTCCTTTCTGCCGGCGCTTATGATGATGTTTGTAATATTTAATTTTTCCGCCCAGGACGGGACAGCCTCCAGTTCAGTGAGCAGTACGGTGAGCGTAAGGTTCGTCCAGGTGTGTGACAGGGCCCTGGACAGGGGATGGAGCGATGCGCAGATCGCGCATTATGCGGAACGGATTGAACATTATGTGCGCAAGCTGGCGCATGTGACGGAATACTTCCTGCTTGCCGTCGCCGTATCCTTCCCCCTGTATGTATACCGTCTGCGGGGCTGGCGGCTGGTGCTTGCCGCCGGGCTGTTCTGCGTGTGCTTCGCCGGTCTGGACGAATGGCATCAGTCCTTTGTGCCGGGCCGTTCTCCCTCTCCAAGGGATGTGGCTATCGACAGCATCGGTATCTTTGCCGGGATTGAACTGACACGGCTGATCTGCTTTATTGGGCGAAAGACCATTTTCAGGCCGCTTTCCATGGATGAAAGGCAGGAGGAAGAGGAACGGCAGGACGATGGGGAGGATTCCTTCCGGGAAAGACGGGATTACAGAAACCCTCTCCCGGACAGGGGCAAACGGGGGGCGGAGCCCGCATACACCCATCGTTATACAGGTGAGCTTCCTATCGTAAAATAAATGGCAAGATAAAATGCAGGTTCCTGAATGCAGGGGCTTTACGTTTTTTACTGTTTTCACTGATTTCGCGGCGTTTACGTATTTTCCTACGGGAAAACGGAAACGCCGTTTTTTCATGCCGTATGCCATGGGGAGGGGATTATTTCTCCTGCCCATACAACTATGAAAGCAGGAAAATTTTTTTCTTCTGTCAAGGCAGGAAAATGTAAAAAAAATTTTTATTATTGACATATCCGGCCCGATATGCAACAATTGTTATGCAACATGTGTTATACATTAATTATTTGAAAGAAGGATTCCCTATGCCGCCTGCAGCCAGGATAACGAAGGAAATGATATTGAATACTGTTTTGGATATTACAAGAGAAGCGGGATTTGAAGCGGTAAACGCAAGAAGCATCGCAGGAAGACTGCAGTGCTCCACAAGACCGATTTTTACCTGCTACAACAGCATGGAAGAACTGAAAGCCGGATTTCTGGACTTCGCCTACGATTTCTATAGCCAGTATGTGGCTGATTACAGCGCTTCCATCAAGGTAAGCCCCTGCCTGCTCCTGCCCCTCTCATACATTGAATTTGCCCGGGACGAAACCAATCTGTTCAAGCTGTTATTTATTAAGGATATGGATTTGGACATGGCAGAGGCCATGGATTTTTACAGGGAAAAAGGGAATGAAAAGAAGGCCGGGATTTTTTCGGAAGCCATCGGCGTGGAACCGGAACGGGCAAAAGAAATATTTCTGGACCTGTTCCTTTATTCCCACGGCATGGCAGTCTTAACAGCCACGAAAAAATTATCGTTAGACAGAAACGCTGCGGAAAAAATGCTGTCCAAGCTGCTGTCCGCCCTGGTCAGGCAGGAAAAACCGGATTGGGAGCTGCCCGGCGCCTGATTTACATAACCGGAAAAAAGCCGGTAACCAACCGGGGCGAAAGCTCTTTCAGCCTGCTGGTTAAGGCTGTATCCAGGCAAACTCACGGCATACAGGAGGTATCCCATGAAAACAAACAGGTATTTAACTGATTTTTACAATAACTACGACGAGGACAGCCGGCTTACGGTAAAGCATGGCTCAGTCGAGTTCCTTACCACCATGCATTATATAGGAAAATACATAAAGCCCGGCGACCGGGTGCTTGAAATCGGCGCAGGGACAGGCAGATATTCCCATGCGCTGGCACGTCAAAGCCATACTGTTGATGCGGTGGAGCTGATAGAGCATAATATAGAAGTTTTCCGCAGGAACACGCTGCCCGGAGAGAACATAACTGTTGTCCAGGGCAATGCCCTGGATTTGTCCGCTTTCCAGGACAATACGTATGATATTACATTGCTGTTAGGCCCCCTGTACCATCTTTACAGCAGGGAAGACAAACAACAGGCCCTGCGCGAGGCAATCCGTGTTACCAGGCCGGGAGGCGTCATTTTCGCAGCCTATGTTATCTCCGACGGCTGTCTCCTTGACGAGGGCTTCCACCGCGGCAATATCAATGTGGCACAATACATTAAAATGGGCCTGCTTGACTCCCGGACGTTTGCCGCCAGCTCGAAGCCGGAGGATTTATTTGAGCTTGTGCGCAAAGAGGATATTGACGGGCTGATGTCCGCATTTCCCGTAACCCGGCTGCATTACGCCGCGTCGGACGGCTGTGCCTTATTCATGCGGGAAGCTGTTGACGCCATGGATGACGATACCTTTGCTCTGTTTTTGAAATACCATTTTGCTACCTGCGAGCGGGAGGATCTTCTTGGCATTACGAGCCATGCGCTTGATATCTTCCGAAAATAACCGCAGCATCCGCTTCTCCGGTAATTTATACAAACAGTTTCCGATAAAAAAGGCTGCGTCCATTCCGTTTCTGCAGATCAGAAAACGGAATCGGGCCGCAGCCTTCCTTTTTTATACACTTACATCAGCTGTACTGTCACAGGCCGTCCGCCTGCTTTTCAGCAAGAATCAGGCATTCATAGGGCTTCAGCACGACCTTGCCCTCCACCCTGGCTCCATCGGCCACTCTCGTATAGGTATCGGGAAGCTCCGCCTCCGCTTCCGAAGCGTTGAAATTCTGAAGGAACCAGAGGTTCCTTTCCCCCTCTCTGCGGGACGCAGTGACGCCGTAGGGCAGCTTTCCGGTAAACGCGCCGTCCACATTGTTTTCCCCTGCCAGCTGTGCGTAAAAAGCCCGCAGGAAATCCGCTTCCGTTTCGCAGGCCAGATAATATGCCTTGCCATTTCCGTACCTTTTACAGGTCAGCGCGGGAAGCCCTGCGTAATAATCGGCATCATAGGATGCCAGCACCTCCGTGCCGGATCCGGGCACCACATGAGATACCTCGCGCAGACAGCCTGTCTGATAGGATTTTCCCCCGAAATAAATACTGTTGGGATGATATTCGTTGGCCGCATCCATTTCCTCGGTACAAATTCCCAGCACCTCCTCCAGCGGGTGCCTGTCCAGAATGCACAGGTCAGTTTCATCCACCACGCCGCTGAAATAGGTGGATACATAGCAGCCGCCGGCCTCCACATAGGCTTTCACCTTAGCCGCATAGCCTTTTTTATACAAATAATTCAGAGGGGCCGTTACAAGACGGTAGCCGCTCAGATCGCTGTCCTCATCCACAAAATCCACATCGATTCCCATTTCCCAGAAGGGCCTGAAATGGGCCAGCACCGTATCCAGATAGGCCATATCTCTTCTCGGCCCCTGGATATCCTCCAGCGCCCACCAGTTTTCCCAGTCAAAAACAATGGCTGCCTCAGGCCGGTTGCAGGTGGGATAAACGGCGTCCGAAATCTGCTCCATACGCTGTCCCAGGGCGGACACCTCGCGGAAAACACGGGTATTGCTTCCATTTCTGTGATCTACCACCGCGCCGTGGAATTTTTCCGAGCTTCCCCGGCTCTTCCGCCACTGGAAATACTGGACGCTGTTGCTGCCGCAGGCAACGGCCTGGAGGGAAGAAAGCTCATGCAGGCCGGGACGCTTCTGGGTATTCACCGGCTTCCAGTTCACTATGGACGGCGTGCTTTCCATTAAAAGGAAAGGCGCCTTTTTCAGACTGCGCATCAGCGTATGGCAGGCCGCCGCCCGCACTGCGATATCCACCTCGTCCTTTTTACTGTGCCATTCCGGATAGGAATCCCAGGAAATAATATCCAGCTGGGGCGCGAACTTGAAGTAATCCAGAGGCTTAAAAAATTCCATCATATTGATGGTGACGGGCAGCACGCTGTATTTGAGCACGGCATGGATTTCTTCCTTACAGAAATCCTGAATCTGATGGCTGACGAAACGCTTCCAGTCAAGATTCAGGCCGTGCAGGCCGTTTTCTCCATTGGGCACAGGGCTGTGGATCTGGGACCAGTCGGTGTAAGTATGGCTCCAGAAGGTGGTCCACCAGGCATGGTTTAAGTTGTCCAGGGTTTTATATTTTTCCTTCAGCCACTCGCGGAAAGCCTGCTGGCAATGCGGGCAGTGACAGGACGCGTCGGATCCGTTGCCGCCGTATTCATTGGAAATATGCCACAGGATCACGCCAGGGTGGTTTCCCAGATGGCGGGACAGCTCGTGGTTGATTTTCTTCATCTTTTTGCGCATCACAGGGGAGGTATAGCAGAAATTGTGTCTCCTGCCCGGCAGATTTCTCACGCCGTCCGGCCCCATCTGCCTTACCTCTTCATATTTGGCCGTCATCCAGTGGGGCATTGCGCCTGTGGGTGTGGCCAGGATGGTATAAATGCCGTTTTCAAACAAACGGTCAATGATTCTGCGCAGCCAGCCGAAATGGAATTCCCCTTCCTCCGGCTCCAGCTTCGCCCAGGAAAAAATCCCCAGGGAAACGCAGTTTACGTGGGCCTCCTTCATCAGCCGGATATCCTCCTCCAGCACCTGGGGGCAGTCAATCCACTGCTCCGGATTGTAATCCCCGCCATGAAGGAGATGGGGATATTTGGTGATAATTTCTTTCATAATGCGTCCTCCTCTTTCTATTCTCTGTCAGCATCTGCCGCGGCATTTTTATCCATTCACTCCGGCCATTCTCCTACAAACGCCCTGCGATCAGTTCCTCCAGCACCACATTTACCCGGCTGCATTCCCTGTTGGCGCATTTTTTCACATGCTCCCTGGCCGTATTCATGGCGTAGCTCAGGCCCGCTTCCTTCAGCATGGCCATATCGTTTTCACTGTCCCCAAAGGCAAGCACCTCTTCCAGGAAAAATTCCTCCTTTGCGGCCAAAAGCTTCAGGGCGCTGCCCTTATCCACTCCTTTGTTGGTAAAATCCAGCCAGCCGTTTCCGCCGTCCACCACATTCAGATACGGATCATATTTTTCATGGAACCAGGCCTCCTTATCGGCAGGGATTCCCTGCGGAAAGAAAATGGAAATCTTGATCATAGGAACGGGCATTTCTTCAAAATTTTCCAGGACAGTCACCTGATTTTTTACCTTTTCCCGCAGGAGAACCGGGAAGCGGGGATCCACAGGCACCAGGTAGGAGGAATCCGCCCCGGATACCACGGTCTCTGTCCCGGAAACCGCCTGCATGTCCGCAATCAGCGGCAGGGCGATCCTCCTGTCAATCTCATTCTGGTACAGAATCCTGCCGCCCTGGGCGATCAGCGCCCCGTTTTCACAGATATAGCTGATTTCATCCGCCACAGGCCAAAGAAGCCTGCGCAGGTTGGCATACTGCCTTCCGCTGGCGGCAATAAAGGAAATGCCCATGGATTTCAGTTCCCTGATGAGCGGGAAATATACCTCGTCCACATGCTGCGCGCCGTCCTTTAAAATCGTGCCGTCAAAGTCACTTGCAATCACTCGTATATTGTCTGTCATATTTTTCCCTTCTTATTATTGCAGACAGGAAACGGATATTGCTAATCTTTCCTGCTTAAATAACTGTTCAGTCCCTTCACAGTTATTTAATATTCTACTATATTTATAGGATTTCCAATAGTATTTTTTTGTAAAATTTTCTTAAAAAGGGGCTTGCTTTTCCCCTGTATGCTATGCTATAATACAATTCGTCGGTTCGGTAAGAGCTGATTGTAGGAGCATAGTTCAAAGGTAGAACAGTGGTCTCCAAAACCATCGATGTGGGTTCGATTCCTACTGCTCCTGTAAAAAAAGCCTGAGTTTCTCAGGCTTTTTTCTTTTGCTGTTTTACTTGAACTTTCCAGCTTCTTTATGAGTATAATTAATCCTTCCGCAGCCGGACACCTCTTTTGGCGCCCTCCTTCACTCCTTCACACTCTTTTCAACCAGCCCATAATCCCTAAGCACCTGCAGCAGCCTTTCCGTTTTAACACTATCCATATCACACAAAGGCAGCCTGCATTCTCCCACATCATACCCCATAGCTCGCATGGCCTGCTTCACAGGAATCGGATTCACATCCATAAACAGGGCCTGCATCAGTTCCAGATATTTCAGCTGCAGCCTTTTGCTCTCCTCACAGTTCCCGTCAAAATAAGCCTGACAGATGTCATGGGTTTCCCGGGGCAGCAGATTTCCCACCACCGAAATCACCCCCTGCGCCCCCAGAGCCAGCGCAGTGGTTATCTGATCGTCATTTCCCGTATAAATCGTCAGGTTTTCCCCGCAAAGCGCCGCTATCCCGGCTATCTGTGAGAAATTACCGCTTGCCTCCTTACAGCCCACAATACTGTCAATCTCACTCAGCCTCCGGTACGTCTCCGACAGAATATTCACCCCTGTCCTGGAAGGCACATTATACAGAATCACCGGAAGCCCCGTGGCCTGTGCACAGGCCCTGAAATGGCGGTACAGCCCCTCCTGGGACGTTTTATTATAATATGGCGTCACATGAAGCAGCCCATCCACCCCGATTTTCTCACACTCCTGCGACATCCAGACAGCATGGGCCGTATTATTGCTGCCAGCCCCGGCAATCACCGGAATTCTTCCGGCAATCTCCTTCACCGCAAACTCCACAAGCTTCAGATGCTCATCATCATCCAGCGTAGCATTTTCCCCCGTTGTCCCGGCTACCACCACAGCATCCGCCCCGCCGTCCGCCTGCCTGTCAAGAAGCTTTTTGAACACCGGATAATTAATCTCCCCATTTTCCTTCATCGGCGTAATAATCGCCGTCCCCACTCCCCTGAAAATCACTTTCTTCATATCCGCTCCCATCCGCGCGCCGCACCCGGTCCGCTTCCACTATTCTAACTCTTTATAAATATCATAATGCAAAAATCATAAAATGTGTGCCTGAAATTATTATTTTTATTACCCGGCAGCAGAAAATCATACATTCCCCCCATTCTGCTCCCGGTATTCGCTGGGCGTCATCACCACGATGCAGCTTCTGGACAGGCCGCGCTGAAGGATGCGGTAATGCAGGACAGCATTCTCGCAATGTTCGGCATCAACTACAAGATGGCGGATCAGTCCATTATGGAAATCCATGTCTATGCCATTGAAGCGGCTTCCATTGACGGCGTAAGCAACCTTTATCTGTACAGCAAAATCTGCATGCCGCTGTCCAAGCCCATCATTTCCCTCATCGCCCTGCAGACCTTCATCGGCAACTGGAACGATTTCTTCTGGGCCTAGCTGGTTACGGAGGACCAGAAGCTGTGGACGCTGAACGTGGCGCTTTACAATATTTCAAATAATATGGGCACGAAGCAGAACGCCATCATGGGGCTTTCCGTGGTGACCATCGCGCCTGTTATTCTGTTATCCATCCTGTTTTCCAAGCAGCTGAAGCAGAGTATTGTGGCTTCCGGGGTAAAGGGATAGGAGGCGATTAATAGTCCCAGAAAAAAGGCATGGCTCCGGCGCGGTTCTTCCCCAACGCCGGGAGTTATGCCTTTCTTCTGCCTTCCCACACGAATGAAATATTGTATTATAAGACATTTTCCCCTCATCCTTCCCTCTGGCTCTTTCTGTAGTCGTTGGGAGTCATCCCTTTCATCCGCTTAAAAGCAGTCCGCAGAACATAACCGCTGTTATATCCGGTCAGCTCCGCGATTTTTTCCAGCGTCATATCCATTTTCAGCAGTTCACAGGCATGTTCGATGCGGACCTTTTCCAGATAGGACGTGAAATTCATACCGAACAGTTCCTTGAACAATCTGGAAAAATAGGTGTTGGCATACCCGAACGTTTCCGCGATTTTCGTCAGGCTCATATCCTTGTCCTGATAATTTTTCTCCACATACTCCGCGATTCCCTGCACGATCTGATTCTTATCCTCCCGATTGGTTTCCGCCACCTTCTCACTCAACAGCAGGAATATCTGATTAATATGCTGAAACCGGTTGAGCAGATCCTTTTCGCTGCTGAGCGCCTCCAGTCTGCCCCTCATCCCTTCCTCCCCGATTTCTACATGCGGTCCTAGGCTGTGGAGAATTTTATAGATGGTACACTGAAGATCATTAATCAAAAGATGCATCATGGCAGGGCTGAGATCACGCTCCAACACATTCATGGTGTAAACCTGACGCAGCTGTTCGCGGGTGGACTCCGTATTTCCGGTTTTTACCGCGTTAATCAGCCTTTCCTCCAACGTCACAGGAAAATAATAGTATTCTTTTTTATCCTGGTATTCATCGTAGAACAAAATCTCTTTTTCCGTTCCGGCCCGGTATTCCATGATTTCGCAGGCCTGATCATAAGCCTTGCCGATATCTTTCCAATCAGAGCAGACGGCGCTTACGGCAATCCGCAGGTTCACCCCATAATCCGCTCTGTATATCCTGTACATTTCCGTAAGCTTCTCCAGCCCTTCCATCTTAACCGTTTCATATTTCCGGTCAAGCACCAGTATCATGGCCAATGAGTCCACATCGATACTGCATATGTATTTCTGCTCTGGAAAAAGGCTCTCCAGATCATTATTAAGCAGCTGCATATAGATGGTGCTTTCATCTGCCTCCAACTCCATATCCGAATCGTTCGGTTCATGCAGGGAAAACAGGAATACCAGCAGCTGACTTCCATCCAGTGTAATTCCGAAGTTTTCCAGGCTCTGCTTCATCCTGGCCCCGGACATTGTGCCCATCATCAGCCGTTCCAGAAGCAGGCTTCGGGTAACAGGCTCCTGTCTTTTAATATCCTCCCGCAGATCCGTATTTTTTTCAATCAGCTCTTTGACGGACTTGGAGATATACTCCATGGCATCCTCCCTCACACGGAATTCCTCTCCTGCCGGCCTGATACTGAAAAAAAGCTGCATTATCCCCGTTATTTTTCTCCCCTTATACCAAGATACCGCGCCGATACCCAACAGTCCGGTGATGAAGATTGCCGCTGTCAGAAGAAACAGCTTCTGCTGCGCATGGCTGATTTCCTCCGCAATATATTCCTTGGGAATTACGGCCACATATTTTAACCCGATATATTGGGAGTCCACAGATATCAGCGCCATCCTGCGCCCCTCCATGGTGATTTCCGATATACCGCTTTCCTCTGCCGTCAGGGCAGGATCCACAGTAAGAAATTCTCCCTTTTCCGAAGGGATGGAGAGAATCTGCCTTCCCTCCTTATCCAGAACATAGGCCCAGCCGGCCTGAGGGATATAGTAATCCCGGATCAGGCTTTTCACAGCCTCCGAACGGATGGGAAATACGAAGGTTCCCTGGTTGCCCGTTACGGTCAGCAGCGACTGTACATAAAGAAACATTTCCTGAGTTTTTACATTTTGCATCGTCTGGCTTTCCGGGAAAAAATGCTGGCTGTAATTTTCCTTCATCATCTCCAGCCATTCTTCCGTTGCAATGCCGTCATAAGAAAAGAAAAAACCGCTTTGCTCTTCATTCAGGAAAACATTCTTGGGCGTAAAAATCATTTGGGGTTTATGGAAATAGACATAATATTCCTCCACCAGCGTCTGCACCTGCAGCGCGGCTATGTATTCCTGGGCCTGTTTGATTTTGGAAAATTCAATATTTTTGCTATCCACGGTCATCTGGGTTGCCAGATAACGGATGTTATTGTTTGCCGTCAGATTGGTGATGATGTTGTTGATTTCCCGGAAATCATCGTCCACACTTTCCTGGACATGCTTCAGATTCACCCGTACCGATTCACAGATGTTTGTCTGCGTATCCTCTGCAATGTCGTGCAGGATAAAAATATTAATCACCAGCGGCAGCAAAAAAATAGCAAGATAAGAAACAATCATTCTGGTATACACTCTTCGGTTTGACATGAACTATCCTCCCCGGGAATTTTTCTTCCAGTATAACCCGAAGCCGGGTTATTTGGAATGGGCATTAAAGTAAGAACGACAAAAGCATGGCACAGAGGCTTCACAGAACCGGGAAAAACCGGAAGCTTTGAAGGCCCCACTGCGCCATGTCTTTATTGCCGGTGCTTTTTATACCGGTATCTTAATTTGCATTGTAATCATCATAGGCTTTCTGATACAGGCTTAAATAGGTTTCCGTATCATAATTGTTCAGCTGGCTCACATAGGAATCCCAGTCGTTTTCCAGGCTGAGTTCGCCGGTAATGAACTGTACCACGGATGTTTTCACATATTCCTGCAGAGAGGTCTGGATGCTGCTGAACCTTTCATAATCATCCTTGTCCATATACAGGTTCTTGGGAAGGTATTCCGGATAGAAATAATCTGTCAGCTTTGAGGTTTCTTCAAAGAGACGGGCCTCATAAGCATCTGCCGTATACATATCGTCCGGAAGGGGTGTGTAGGAAGCTCTGAATTCGGAAAGGTTCCACTGCATACCATTCCAGAAAATATTCTTCCAGTAATCGCTTTCCGTGTCAGTGGAGTAACTGGGGTTGCACCAGTATTTTGCGGGTACACCATCAATAGCTGAAGGCGTTTCTGTATCCAGCTTTCCCCAGTATGTCCCTTCTTCACCGAACATTTCAACCATGGAAGCCTCTTCTCCCATCAGGAAATCTCCCAGCTTGAAGGCGCTGACCGGATCTTTGCACTTATCTGTAATATACCAGTTAAAGCCGGAGGTCATATCCACATAATCCTTTTGCGGCTGGTAACGCGCTCCCCCGGGACCTTCCAGCGGAAGCATGGCTGTTGTAATCTCATTCATATGAGGATCTTCCATATCAACACCCAGTGCAAAATGATCCGCCACGTAGGCAAATACCAGTTTCTGATCAGAGCGTATTACCTGCTGCATCTGATCCGAGGTCTGGGAAAAAGCGGTGGGATCAATCAGTCCGTCCTGATACAGCTGGTTCAAATAAACCAACCCCTGCTTAAATTCTTCTTTATCAGCCGCAAGCACTACTTTTCCATCCTTGGCATAGGAGAGGGAATTTTTATCGCATGGAATAAAGGAGTTAAGAAGATACCATTCCAGCTGGCAGTCATAATCTTTATTGCCTGTAAGGGCTATCTCATCATTTTTCCCATTCCCATTATAGTCACTGTTTTTGGCGGCAAGAAGGACCTGCCTGAATTCTTCCGTGGTCTGCGGCATTTCCATTCCCATGGAATCCAGCCATTCTTTGTTGTACCACAGCTTGGGATACGCCTGGCAATGATAGCATTCATTCACAGAAGGGAATCCATAGATATTGCCATCCGGCGCATAGGCCATCTGCTCATATTGAGGCCTTAATTCAAATAACTTCTTCAGATTATTGCCGTACTCCGCATAAAGATCGTTGATCGGGATAAAAATGCCGTCTTCCCCAAATTTAACGGTTTTCTGCTTGTTCATGGAATAAAGGATGACATCCGGATAATCACCGCTGGACAACATCAGGTTCAGTTTCGTATCCGCATCGCTGCTGGGAAGCTGTACGAACTCCATATCAATGCCCGTCTGATCTTCAATCCATTTGATGGCATAATTGCTGTCATCGTACACCGTCTTTTCATTCAAAACCATAGCGATGGTCACTGTGGGACGTTCTCCGCTTTCCTCCGCACCGGATCCCGCCGCAGATGCTTCTTCTCCTGCCGAAGCCTTTTCGGATGACCCGCATCCTGCCAGAAGCAGGGCTGCAGTCATAGTCAGCGTTACGATCATGCTTGTTACTTTTTTCAGTTTCATTTTCTACCTCCCGTAATATTTTTTATAGTTGCAGGCCGGATGTATGAATTTCAATATCCGCATCCATCCGGTCATACTACCGTTTCATAACGGTTCAGACAACCTAACTTTTGCCTTACCCTTTTATGGATCCCATCATAATTCCCTTGACAAAATACTTCTGAATAAACGGATAAAGTATCAGCACCGGAACAGAGGATACAATTATCAGGGAATACTGCATCAGGGTCTTCAGTTCCTGACGGTTCATCTGTTCCCCCAGATTCATGGCCATGCCTGTGGTATCATTCTGCACCAGGATATTCCTGAGGATAAGCTGCAGCGGCTGCAGGCTGGCATCATTTAAGTAAATCAGCCCGGAAAAGAAATCATTCCATTTTCCCACTGCGTAAAGCAGCACCATTACCGCAATAATCGGTTTGGACAGCGGGATTACCATATTGACAAAATATCTCCAGTCGCTGCACCCGTCGATGGATGCGCTTTCATATATCTCATCGGGGATGGAGGTCTGTATGTAGGTTTTTGTCAGAATCACATTCCATACGCCCATAGCGCCGGGCAGCACCATCGCCCAGATAGTATTTATCAGATGCAGCTTGCTTACCACCAGATAGGTGGGGATCATACCGCCGCTGAAAAACATGGTCACCGTAAAAAGGAACATAACCACTCCCCGGATTTTCAGATCCTTTCTGGCCAGCGGATATCCGGCAAACAGCGTCAGAGTCACACTGATAACCGTTCCCAGCAGGGTATATACCACCGAATTATAGAAACCGCGCATGATATACGACGACTGGAAAATCACCCGGTAGCCCGCAAGGGAAAAATCAACCGGCCACAAAAACACCTTTCCCGCCGAAACCGCTCCCGGATCACTGAAGGAAGAGGCTACGATAAACAATATGGGAACTATAATGACCAGGAAAATCAGAAGCAGCAGCAGCCATACCATAAGGGTAAGAATCCGGTCCGGCACGGTCTGGTAGAGCCTTACTTTATTACTTTTTTTACTATTCATCCCATACCTCCTACCATAAACTAGTCTCGCCAAATTTCCTGGACAACTGATTCGCGGAAAAAAGCAGCGCAAAATTAATCACCGAGTTAAACAGCCCTACTGCGGTGGCGAAGGAATACTGCATATCCTTCAGGCCGCGCTTATATACATAAGTGGAAATAATCTCGGAAACAGAAAGATTCATGGGGTTCTGCATCAAAAACATTTTCTCAAAACCGATTCCCATAATGCCTCCTACCGCCATAATCAGCTGTATGGTAATGATAGGCTTCAGGGCAGGAAGCTCGACCACCCTGATACGGCGGAAACGGTTGGCCCCGTCAATCAGGGACGCTTCCACAAGCGACTGATCCACATTTCCCAGGGCCGCGATGTAAATGATTGCGGAAAAACCGGTTCCCTGCCATACGCCCGACCATACATAAATGTGTCTCAGATAGGCCGCTTTTCCCATAAAATCCACCCGCTGCATTCCCAGCATATCCAGAATGGTATTCACCACACCGATATTCAGATGGAGACACTGCAGAACGATACCCACTAAAACAACTGTGGAAATGAAATAAGGCGCATAGGTAACTGTCTGCATTACCTTTTTAAATTTGTCATTCCCTACAATATGGAGCGCAAGCGCCAGAATAATGGGCGCGGGGAAACTGACCAGCAGCTGATAAAAACTGATAATCAGCGTATTTTTTATGATTTTGACAATGTCAGGGTTGTGGAAGAACTGTTTGAAATATTTCAGCCCGACCCATTCACTCCCCATAATCCCTTTTCGGAAGGAATAATCCTTAAAAGCTATCAGGATGCCCCCCATCGGCACATAACAGAAAATCAGGATATAAATGACAGGAAACAAAAGCATCAGATATAACTGCCACCTTCGTCGGAAATCTTCCTTCAGACTCCAGCTTTTCTTCTTTACCTTCATATTTTTTCTCACCCTTTCCTCCTGACAGCCGCCAGGCCCTCTCACAGAAGTTTTTTTGATAACGGTTTTGCTGCTGTCCTTCTATGGTTTCAGTTTAACCATGCTGTCTTATCTTTCCAAGATTCAATATTTGCCTTTCCCGTCTTTTCTTTACAAAACCAGGGTGTGTGTTTTTGCCCTGACTGTATTTATTTATCACACCTCCATAAAAAACGCCGTAATCCGGGGGACGGATTACAGCGTTTTGTACTATTTCACCTTTATTTTGCTGCATACAGACTGACCTCTCCGATCAGACCGGATTCTGTTCCCGACTTATACCGGGTAGGAAGGTATTCATAAAAATTCCCCAACGTATTAAATACCCTGATTTCAATCCTGTTTTTCCCCGGCCGCAGCAGCTGTCCTATCTCTGCCCGCCAGGGAGGCGCCACGCAGAGCCCCACCAGTTTGGAATTCACATAGACCTCCGCGGTAGATACCACCCGTTCCATTTCCAGCCAGACCCTTTTTCCCGCTTCCGGATTCCAGTCAATTTCCTGACTGTAAGAGGCTCCGCCGGAGTAATACTTCAGCCCTTCCATCTCCGACCAGTCTCCTGTCCTGAGTTTTCCGGTCCGGCAGCTGACGGCAACCGGCCCGTCAAATACGGCCCCGCCCTGAAATCCGTTTTCCGGCCGCAGTACAATTTCCACCCGGCAGCATTCCTCACAGATCTGACGGCACACTGCGGTTACCTGATTTCCTGTCTGCGTAAATTGTACCGCAAAGCCTCCTGCGGAAATTTCTTCTACGGTTCCCCGGATCAAAAATTGTAATTTCTCCAATGCCGGAGGCGCCTGGAACCAATAGGTTTCCCGCTTCTCCTCCGGCACCCGGGGTGCAAAAGGCAGCATCCCCTTCATTCGATACCATTTCATTGCCAGAGGACAGGCAGCCTCCTCATATCCCTTCCGGGCAAAAACCAGATGAGCCCGCCCGCATTCCAGATAGCCCGCCGCCACCCGGTTCCAGCCCGCTTTCAGTGCCGTATGGGTGCATCCGGTCACATCCATGCCGTTTACATACAGTTTTGCCGGCCGCAGCTCACCAGTCAGGATCTCCGCTTCCTGAACCGTTTCACTGTAAACTGCGGTACAGAAAATTTTACCCACTCCCTTTTTATATGGCAGGAACCTTACATCGGTCAGCGTCTTTTCCGGATCCCCAATCCGCAGGAAATCATCCGTAAGCTGTCCCTTCAGTCCATGATAGCCCTGATGTCCCGGATCCCCCTCCACGCCCCAGCGAAGAGAGAATTCGTACTCCGTCCAGCCTTCTTCTGTCCCATTTTCCGCCGCAGCTTCCAGCTCCCGGTAAAATGCCTCCTCATCAGGAAATTCTTCTTTATACAGGAAAAACGGGCCATAGCCTACCTTATATACGCGTTCCTTACAGTGCACTTCCTTCACCTGACAGGGCAGGGTACCGGCAAAAGCCGGCAGTTCAAAATCCCCCCAGGTATTATCCAGCGTCGGCAGCAGCCGGAAATCCCACTTTGAAGAAAGCGGCAGCTTCCTGCGTTCTGCCGGAAGCTCCTGCAGGTTCCAATCCAGCACCTCTCCCCAACCTGACATATCCTCCGGTTCCCCAAGAACCACAATAGGAAACTCACTGCTTTCCACGGGCATTTTCAGCCAAAGGCCGTCCTTTTCCCGGGCTTGTGCGGGCAGCGCGAATATCTCTCCTTTCCAGGGAGAAAACAGCCAGGCGCTGCCCTTCCCACGGAAAAAGCAGCTCTCGCCCCGCGCAATCCCGTAAGTCATATAAATATCCAACCCTGCGGCTCTTCTGTGATTACTGTAAAATTCCGTTGTGCAAAAAGGGCGCACATCTCTTGCGATGCGTTCCTCTGTCAGGGAAAGGGCGGCGGTTATATCAGCTGCCAGAAATCCTTTCTCCGCCAGAAGCCTTCCGGCCACGGCAATATCAGAATCGGCATAGACCGGCCAGCCCCCCACCGCCAGCACGGCGGTTCCCTTTTTTGCGGCTTCCGCCAGCCTGCGGTACATGCCGCCACGCACGGTCTTCATAGCCGGCAGAATCACCAGTTCATAGCTCTCACCGCTCACGGCAAGCCGTCCCTGTCTGACTTCTGCCCTCTGTATACTCTCAAAATCCAGGAAATCAAAATCCAGCCCCTTCCGGTACAGGGCTTCTCCCAGGGCAAACGCAGTATCCACAGATTTTTGTCCGTCAATACCGCCCTCCACAGCCGCTACCGGATACACGATCCCGATCCTGCAGCAGTGCACGCCCCTGCTTAACAGATAGCTCATCCGCTCCACCGCCCCGGTCAGCCGTTCCATATCTTTCCAATAGGGCGCCCGCACACAGTTGCAGGGCGGCGCCCATTCCCAGAAGCCCCCGTGAGTGGAATAATAAAAGCCATGCAGCGACAACAGATTATGCCCCATTACAAAATTCCTGGCAATGGCATCCGTCAACTGCTCCGTACTGGTTCCCCAGCCGCTTCCGTAAAAGCCCTCCAGCCAGACCCTGCTCCTTTGATATAAATGGGAAATGGACGAAGCCACCTTATTTTTGATGATATCGGACTGCAGGCCGGGCTGATCACAGCCCACGCCCTGATTATACTTCTGCGTCCGCATGTAATCCCCGAATTCAGTAACATCCTTCCCTCTTCCGCCATGGTCACAGCCATAGGTCATATGACGTTCTTCGTGCCACTGATAGATTTTGCTGAAATAATTTTCTTCCTCCAGCTGCACAATCACATCGTAATAATCCAGCCTTACCTTTACCGCCTCCGGACATCCTTCCTCAAAAACCAGATACAGACATGGCCTGATATCATACCCCTTCCGTCTCCGGAACTCCTGCGCAAAATAAGAATTCCACAGATTTCCGCCGATATTAAAGTTCAGTTCATCCGAGAAAAAGAAATTCAGCCCTTTTCCGCATTCTCCCGGGAAATGCTCCTCAAATTTACCAAAAAATTTTTCAATATATTTTTCACCTACCCCAGGATACATGGGGTCGATGGAAAATTCCTTTCTCCGACAGTAAACCAGCAGCAGCTCTCCGCAAGCGTCCATGTAAAGCTGTCTGCCGCCGTCCGTAAGCACCGGATCGATCCGGCGGATCTGCCCCTCCCGGGTACGTATCACAGCGCTGATCAATTCCCATCCGTCAGGCAGATCATCTGTCTCTTCTTCCCAAACCAGCCCTCCGGCCGAAATAAGCGCCACTTCACCTTCACGGACATTTCTTCGGAATCGTTCCAGCAGACAGCCCCGCATCTGCGGATTTTCAGCCAGAATCCAGTCTGCATAATAGCCCTGGCCCGGCGTGCCAAGCGTATAATCACTCAGGCTGACCGCAATCCCTCTTTTCCGCGCCTCCTGCAGGAACCAGCCCAGAAGCTCCCACCATTCCTCACTGAATACCTCCGGCTGGCCGGGATAGGTCAGCCCAAAGGATTGGCCTCCCCTATCGGAATGTGCATAATTAATCTGCAGGCCGCTGATATGATGATCCTTCACCTGTTCCAGATGATAAACCAGCTTCTCTTTGGTTACCGGATCCCCCAGCCACCAGTAAAAAGGAACCACGCCATATCCCGCCGGGGGATTTCTGAAGTCGGCCAGCATCTGGCTTTGTGTTATTTCACCCATACTTTCCTTTCCAGGCTGCCCTGCACCTTCACGATTTCTTCTTCACCGTTCAGGCTAAGACAAATCTTTTCTTCTTTTTCCAGCGTCACCTCCACCCGGATATACTCTTCCTTTCTCTCCCAGTATACCCTGCACATGCCCGCCGGGGTCAGCGTCCGGCAGTCCACCCAGTCCACGCCTTCCGGGAAGCAGGGCTGTATCCGGATGCGCTCCCTGGCCGAAGCGTCCGCCCGGATGCCTGCCAGGAAGCAGTAAAACCATTCCTCCGCCGCGCCCAGCATAAAATGATTCTGGCTCATCACGGGATGCTCCGGATTGGGGCCGTCCCAGTCCTCACACAGCGTTGTTGCATTGCAGCTCACCTGATAACCGTAGCTTGGGAAATCCGTTTTCATAAAATTTTCCGCAATGATATCGTTCCTGCCGTACTTTGCCAGCGCGCGCAGGATATAAGGATGCCCCACATCCCCTCCGGTAAAATGGCCGCCCTTTAAACGGATATCCTCTTCCAGATTCTGAAGCACCGGCTCCCTGTATTCTTCCTCCGGCAGTTCCAGAAACAGCGCCATGGCATTGGCCGTCTGGCTGCCGTTGGCATAGTTTTTGGACAGCGGATAGAAAAAGGCTTCATTAAAGGCCTTCCGGCAGTCCTGCGCCAGCTTCCGGTAATGCTCTTCCTCCTCTTTCCTGCCCAGCACACCCGCTGTTTCGGCCATAACCGTCAGATCCTGATACAAAATGGCCGTCGCCGTAATCGGTATGGGCGTATTGGCCGGGTGAGACGGATAATGTCCCACATCCAGCCAGTCTCCCAGCCCGTAATTCAGGATGCCGTTCCTGGCTTTTGACAACAGATAAGCAACGTATCTTTCGGACAGTCCGTAATGCTTTTCCAACAACTGCCTGTCACCGTATTTTTTATACAGATACCAGGGCAGAAGCACGCTGGCCGATCCCCATTCCGGGGAATCCCGGAAGCCTAGATCAAACTGTACGAATTCCGGGCAGATGCTGGGCATCAGGCCCTCCGGGGTCTGGGAATCCTCCATGTCATCTAGGATTTTTTCAAAAAGCTTTTTTGCATCGAAATCAGCCAGGATGCCAGGGCCGATCAAATGTGTTTCCTCCAGCCAGCCCAGCTTTTCCCTGTGGGGGCAGTCGGTGAAAACACTCTGCATATTGCTGCGGATTGCCCCCACGATGATTTCATGGATCCGGTTGTACATTTCATTGGAGCACTTAAAGTAACCGGTTTCAGGGCAAGACGCATACTGCTCCTGCCCGGTAACCTCCAAAATCCGGGCATCCGTCCGGATCAGGGCATACCGCTGGCCATAATAGGTAAAACGCGGCATCCAGGTTTCTTCCCCTTCCCCTGAAAGGGTATAGACATAATAATGGGGATCTCCCGTAAACTCCTGGTTGATGCTTCCGTCCCCAAGAAGCAGCTCGCCCGGCGTAATAATAACCTGCTGCCCCTTTTCCCCGGCGGCCTTAATTTTAATGCGCCCGGCAAAATTCCTTCCGAAATCATACCTTATCCTTCCGTCTTCCAGCCTGCATACATCCACGGCTTGCAGCTCCTTCTGAATCCGCACCTGCGGCTGGCCGGCCTTCTTCAGCGCCCCCACAGGCCCCTCATAGATTGCAGCGGGAATCCACTCCGCCTTTCCTTCCGATATGGCTGCCTTCCAGCCGCAGACAGACGCATCATAATCCTCACCGCCGTAAATGCAGGACATCATCACCGGTCCCGGACAGCAGCGCCACTCTCCGTCCGTGAAAAATTCCTCCGCCGTTCCATCCTCATAGGTCACACAGAGCGCCATAATCAGCAGCGGATCCCCGAAAGAACCGGTGAATTTCACATACCGTTCCCCATCCACATGATACATGCCGTTTCCAATCATGACCCGGAGTCTGTTTTTTCCCCGGTTCAGAAAAGCAGTTACATCATAGGTGCTGTAAAGGCAGGTTTTCCTGTAATTGGTCCAGCCCGGCTCGTAAACGCCTTCGTTTACTTCCTTTCCCTCCACGAATAATGCGAACTGCCCCAGGCCGCAAATGTGAATTTCCGCCTTTGCAGGCTGTTTCTCCAGAAACAGGTCCCGGCCGAACACCGGCATCTTCTTTCCATATCTTTTTGCTGTAATCCATTTTGCCTGATTCAAAATTTCCATTTCTTTTTCTCCTGTTTCTTTTATTCCTTTTCCGGCGTTATCGCAAAGGGAATTCCCGGCTCCAGATGTATTCTTTCCCGTTTTCCTTCCCTGTAAAGGATTCGATCCTGCATGGTATCCGTATACAGCACCGCTTCCTCCAGCCTGCCGTCTGCAAATCTGATGTCGGCTCTTATCCTGCCTTTGGCGCGGATGCCCTTCACCCAGCCTCTGCCAAAGCCCCGCGGAAGGGCCGGAAGCAGCCAGACAGCCTCCTGGGTGCTCTGTAAAAACAGCTCTGCAATCGCCGCAGTGGTTCCGAAATTCCCATCAATCTGAAAGGGGGGATGGGCATCGAAGAGATTGGGGTATACCCCGCCCCCATCCACATAATTGAAATTATCGCTGTTCTCCTCAGTTTCTCCTGGCGGCACATATTTCAGCTGTCCGTTCAGCAGGAGCATGACATGCTCCGCATCTCCCAGCCGCGCCCAGGCATTCATTTTCCAGCTCTCGCTCCAGCCGGTCCCGGCATCTCCCCTGCCTTCCAGGGATCTGCGGAAGGCCTCAATAAGCTCCGGCCGTTCCCCGGAGGGCGGGAAAACCTGTTCTCCCGGATACAGGGCATACATATGGGAAATATGCCGGTGCTGCGGCTCCGCCTCCATCAGTTCCTCATTCCATTCCAGAATACGGCCGTCCGCCCCGATTTGCAGAGGTGCCAAGCGTTCCCGTTTTTCCCGCAGCTCCTCTGTCAGCGCATCCTCTGCCCCCAGAATTTCGGCACAGCGGATGCATTCGGTAAATACCTCCCATATAATCGCTGTCCCCATGGCCGTGAACGTAGTCACAGCTCCCCGGAAGCCATCCTTCAGATAGTGGTTTTCCGGTGAGATGGAGGGCGCAAACACCAGCCTTCCTCCGCCATCCTCCATAAGAACGTCCCGATAGAAAACAGCGGCCTCCCGGATGAGCGGATAGGCCGTATCCCGAAGAAATCCTTTATCCAGCGTATATTCATAATGCTCATACAAATGCCTGCACAGCCAGCCCGAGGACATCGGCCAGAACGCATAGCCTGCGGTTCCCCGCCCTTTTCTTCCCACCGGCGTGGAAAGCCGCCAGATATCCACATTATGGTGGGAAACAAAACCGCCTGCGCCATAATAAGCCGCCGCCGTACGGCTGCCCGTCTTTTGCAGCTCCCCTATCAGACGAAAGAGCGGCTCATGTAAGGGGGACAGGCCGCAGATTTCCGCTGGCCAGTAGTTCATCTGGGTATTGATGTTCACTGTATAGTTGGAGCTCCAGGGCGGACGCACCCGGGCATTCCAGATCCCCTGCAGGTTCACCGGCTGAGTGCCGGGCCGGGAGCTTGCTATCAACAGATACCTCCCATAATGGAAAAAAAGCTCATACAGGCCGGTATCCTCCGCTTTGGGATAAAAAGAACGGATTCTTTCATCGGTGGGCCGTGTAACCTCCGGTGTTTCCAGATGCAGATCCATTGACCCAAACAGTTCTCCGTATTCCGCCAGATGCTTCTTTGCGGCCTCATCGAACGAGATCCGTTCCGCCCTTTCCATATCCTTCAGGCAGTCCCCAAGCTCATCCTTTCCTTCCAGAAAAGGGTGTTTGTCAAAGCCCCGGAAGCTGGTCCCTGCGCAGATACGCACAACAGCCCAGGAGGCTCCCGCCACCGAAATCTGTTCCTCTCCCGCCTCCACTCTGCCGTCTTCCGTCTCCACAGAGACGATCATACAGAACCGCATGCCTTTTTCCGCAGGATTATCCCTGTAGATAACCGGCTCTTCCTCCGTCAGATAGCCGGGCGCATCATAGGAGGGCGCGATTCCTGTCAACAGAAGCCTGTTTCCCCCTGCCTGGCTTACGGATTTCAGATCGCTCTGCACACGGATCGAAAAATCCAGTACTTTTGCCCGATTCGCGGTGATTCTCCAAAAAAGCGCCTGATCCGGAACGGAAATAAAAGCCTCCTTTTCCACCGTTACCCCGTCCTGGCGGAAATGGGACAGAACCTGCGCCGTCCGCAGCTGCAGGCTTCTTTCATAGGTATCCGGCACTCCCTGCGCAAAGGCGGGAAACCTCATACACACCTTTCCCAGCGGCAGATATGAATCTGTAAATTCTCCCGTCAGATTTTCTTCGATTTCCCGCTCTGCTTCCTCATACCTTTTTTCCAGCGCCAGATCCCTGGCCTTCTGATAATGAACATAGGCATCCTGGACAATGGTGTCCTTCGGATACCCCGACCACAGGGTATCCTCATTAATCATCAGCACATCCTCTTCCACACCGGAAAAAAGCATGGCTCCCAGCCTTCCGTTTCCTAACGGAAGCGCTTCCTCCCAATACCGGGCCGGCTGCCGGTACCATAGCTCCTTATTATCATGCATTATCCCAACTCCTTTTTCGTTCCCCATCTTTCGGGTTCCATGAATGCGCCAGTTCCACCAGACAGGGAATCGAAGCTTTCACCTGCGCATAAAGCGTTCCCTCCTCAATCCAGGCCCGTCCGGGCTTCCCGCCATCTTCAAAGCAGTCCTGTGCGTCAGCGATCACCCTGCCCCCAAGCCCGCCGTAAGCCAGCCTGCAGTCCTCCTTCGCATAAAAAGCAATCCGTTTTTCCCCCAACGGGCAGGTCAGACTGTAATTCTCCAGAATCCTTTCTCCCTCATAATCAACATACCAGGTATGGGCCGGATCATCAATATGAATATGCGCATCCTTTTCCAGGTACAGATCGTATACCCCCTTCTCCACCCGGTAATCTACTATTTCCAGCTTTTTCAGCAAAAACCAGGGCACATAATTCAGATAATAAATATCGGCTATCCGCTCCGCCTTCTCCCCTTTCCTGAACCAGGGATGCTTGGCGGCGTTATGGTAAAGCATATCCGGCACATCCAGATCATCGCCGCCCCTCCCGCCGTAATACATCACGCCCCGCAGTACGCTTCTCAGAAAGGGGATATCCCGGTCAGACGGCCTGGCATATGCCGCGCTGTTGTCGAACGCCACACTCAGCTTTCCTATAAAAGGATATCTTACAAGCTCTGAGAGCACATGGATTCCGTATTTTTCATAGAACTCGTCAATAATCCGGAACTTCGCCCGCAGATTATCCGCCGCGGAGGCCGGAGACCGGGGATTCCAGTCGTTTCGCACCGACCACCAGGAAAGTGCGTCAATCAAAATCGCATGTTCCAGCTGATGCTGTTCTCCATGGCAGCGAATCCTTTTTTCTCCGTCCTCCCCCGGCTTCATATAATTGTGCATTCCCGTGATATAGGATTGATCCGTCCCGTTCCAGGTTTCAAAGGTTTCCAGCTGATTCTGTGCCGTCCTGGCCACATATTTTTCCTGAAACCACTCCCGGGTAAATTCATTTCGGTACATATCGTCGAAATTATCGTTTAATGACACCGTGCAGCGGCATTCTTCCTTCGCCTTTCTGCGCAGGTTTTGAAAGTCCTCTTCGCTTCCCAAAAGGGGATTCATGGTATAGGCATTGGGATAGCTGGTGTCATGCCCGCCCTGGCTCCAGCCCGTAAGAAAAGCCACATGCGCGTTGCCGCCGATGATATTCCCTATCCGGCAAAGCAATTCCTGCGTCTGTCCGTAATCCAGCTCCGCCGGCCTGCGCCCCAACTGATTCTGGACGATATAAACGAACTTGTCATCAAAAAAATCATCCTTCAGCGGCTGGAAATGATTTCTCACCAGGCGCGCCGCATCCATCCAGGTCACCTCTTCCCGGCCGGGGGGTGCAAAGGCAAATTCTACCCTGGCTATTTCTTTCTGGTTTACCGGAATATCCGGCGTTTCCTCCTTGCCCCGAATTCTGTAGGGCGCCATAACGCCGAAAGTTATCCCTTCCCTGACACTGGCTGCAAGCAGCGTTCGGCATACATAGCCCTGCACCTCCATCACGCAAAGCGCTTTTCCCCGGAGAAGCCCCAGAACCGGAAGCACGGAAGCATTGGGATAGCCGCCGAACCTGCTCTCGCCCCGGATTTGGCTGTTTTCATCCATCGTATTCAAATTCGCCAGATAACCGCCCCTATTTTCCCCGTGCAGAAACCGGGCCTGTTCCCGGGCCGGGCTGCTCACCAGAGACGGCAGGGTGACTTCTATGAGATGCCAGCCCTCCGTCTCCCGCACCTCTCCCCAGGTCAGGAAAAAACTGTTTTCCCGGATCGTGTATACCAGTTCCGCTTCGGCACGGATTTCCATCCCCGCTTCTGCCCCAAAGCGTACAGTAAGGCGTTCCTTTTCTTCCCTGACCTCCATCAGCTGCATTCCCGCGCTGATATCCTCCAGGCAGCCCCAGCGGCGCAGCACAGCCTCCGGCCTGCATCCGCTCCTCCCCTGAAATTCCTGTACGTTTTCCGCTTCCCCTTTTAACAGCCACCGCCCGGGCATCCCGTCCCCGGATAAAATCAGAGCGGCCGATTTGTTTTCCAAAGTACCTTCCATTTTCTGCTCCTTCCTGCGATTTGCCTGCAGACATAAGTTCCTGCTTTTTACCGATGATTATTGTTCACTGCCGGTATGCTTTTACCATACCCTTTCAGCAGCCATCGAACAAGAAACAGAATTTATCCTGTGGTTCCTTTTTTCTTTTTTCCGGGGTTGTTTTTTTATCCTTTGTATCGATTTTTATGCTCTTTTTTCAGACGGCTTGACCGGACGGGGGCGCTATGATACTGTGAAAATCAGCAAAAATCAAGCTGTGTGGAAGGCGCATGTATAAAGCTCACCGGTTTTATCCGCCGCCTGCAAAAGTCCTTCGGTAGTAAGTAATCACGCACTTAGGCTCATGCACTTATAAAGAAAGGGTGTAACTGTAATGGGTTTTAACAGTTACGAAGAGGGAGACCTAAAATGAACAAGCAGGAATATCTGAAGCAAATCGATGAAGTAATAGCCGCAGGCCCTTATCAGGACAGCTGGGCTTCACTTTCAGGACATCCGGTTCCCGCCTGGTACCGCAACGCCAAGCTCGGAATTTTTATCCACTGGGGCGTCTATTCCGTGCCGGCCTACAGCTACGAATGGTATCCCAGGCATATGTATATTCCCGGACGTAAAGAATACGAGCATCATGTGAAAACCTACGGACCGGTAAATGAATTCGGCTATAAGGATTTTATTCCCCTGTTCCGTGCGGAAAAATTCGATGCCGCACAGTGGATGGAGCTGTTTTCCCAGGCCGGCGCCAGGTACATCATGCCTGTTGCCGAGCATCATGACGGCTTCCAGATGTATGACAGCATGCTGAGCCGTTGGAACGCCGTCAATATGGGACCCAAACGGGATATCCTGGGAGAACTGCAGAAAGCCGCTGAAGACTGCGGCATCACCTTCTGCGCCTCCAGCCACCGGGCGGAGCATTACTGGTATTATAACGGCGGGACCCGGATTCCCAGCGACGTCACTGATCCGGCTTATGCTGATTTCTATGGGCCGGCCGTGTATGATGAACAGCTGAGCGCCCCTTTTCCGCAGGATACCCACCGCATAGATTCCATCTCCCCGGACACCGAATTTCTGGAGGACTGGCTGGCGCGCACCTGCGAACTGGCCGACCGGTATCAGCCCGGCTGTATTTATTTTGACTGGTGGATCCAGAATCTGGCCTTCAAGCCCTATCTGAAAAAATTTGCCACCTATTATTATAACCGGGCGGCCTCCTGGAACAAAGAAGTTACCATCCATTATAAATACAATGCCTTTGCCTACACCAGCGCGGTGTATGATATTGAACGGGGGCAGATGAGCAATATTTCTCCCCGCTCCTGGCAGACAGATACGGCCATCGCCAAAAATTCCTGGTGCTACACGGAAAACAACGACTATAAGGATGCAAAGGATATTCTCTGTGATTTTGTGGACATTGTAAGCAAAAACGGCTGCCTGCTGCTGGATGTGGGACCGAAAGCGGACGGCACCCTCCCCGAAGAGGAGGTGAACGTCCTGCGGGAAATCGGCGGCTGGATGAAAATCAACGGGGAAGGCATTTACGATACTACTTTCTGGAAGGTATACGGAGAAGGGCCTACCAAAATTCCGGAAGGTCATTTCAGCGATACCTCCCGGCCGCCCTATACCAGCCGGGATATCCGCTATACTTATAAGGAAGGCGCAGTGTATGCCTTTGTCATGAAAATGCCGGCTTCCCGCCAGGCAGTGCTTAAAGCTTTTGCCGTGCCGGAAAACCGGGAGGATGATTTGTCCGTTCTTTCTGTAAAAATGCTCGGCCGCCCATCGGCAGTCTCCTTTTTCAGGGATATTGACGGCATGCATCTGCGGTTTCCGGACGCGGAGGACACCTGTTATCCTGTCTGCTTTAAGCTGACACTGTCTTAACAGCAATACATAATCATAAAATCTGGAAGGCCTGTTTCACCCGAATGGCACAGTCGTAGGCAAACCGCTGGATTTCCCATTCGTCCCGCTCCTCCGCCTTCTGGCTCCTGTAATGGCACAGCTGCGCCGACAAGCTGTCCCACATCGGCACCAGTTCGCAGGGCTCCAGAATATTGATGCAGTACTCTGCGGCTTCCAGAATCTCATCCGTGCTTTTTGCCTTGCTGACGAACATGGCTTTATTTTCCAGCTTCAGGACATCTTCCACCGCTTTTACCGCCTTGAGCGCATGGCCTTCCCGGTTTCCTCTGGCAAGGATCCTGTTATCGCCGCAGTTTCTTCTGAAACCGTACAGCGCAGCCACAATACCCGGATCCCGGATTGTGCCGTCCGGGTATACAAGACCATGGATTTCCCCCCAGAAGCCTTCAATCATCAGGTTGAAAAGGAAGAAACCGCAGTGGTATTTTTCACACATTTCCAGCTCCAGGTCATAAGGGTTGGCCCTGCCGATACAGCCGGTTTCCGTGTTCAGGATCGGCTTGCCGCCTTCTGCTTCCGATAACTGAACGGCAGTCTGATAAGCGGCTTCCATCCTGCTTCTGGTAGGCATGTAGTCATGGAAGCTGAGTACGTCAACCAGATCGGACGTGGAATCCATATGGGATGACAGTTCGTGGCCTACCGTAACCGGTGTGTCCGGATCCAGTTCTCTGATCAATTCACAGTGCTTTCTTAAGTCCTTTGCCAGTTTTTCCTTTTTCCGGGGATAGTCCTCCGGGGAGGCGCTTCCCAGATAGGTATTGCAAAACGGTTCATTGAAAACATCCCACATCAGCAGCCCTTTCTTTGACTTTAACAGACAAATAATCGCTTCAGCATAGGTTCTTTTTTTCTTCCATTCCTCTTCACCGGCTTCCATATAATCCTCAATAAAATTGCCGTTCCAGAAAATAGGCATGATGCCGATTCCCTTTTCCTCACAGCTGTCTGTAAAATCAAGCAGCATTTTCTCATAGGCCTCCGGATTCTTTTCCCATTCCTCCTGGGACATCCAGAAGCGGACAGCATTCAGGTTCAGACGCGCCGCATACTCCAGCTGCTGAGCCATTTCCTCCTTTGTCTGGCCGGCCTTGGGGTTGTGGCATACCCCGCGCAGATCACTGTAGTCTCCCTTGATTCGATCTTTCCAGTCTTTCATTTTCTTTCTCCTTTTCCTGTGGATTCTTATGCTATGATACTAAAAATTCTTTTCATATGTTTACTGATAATATTATAGCACTTTCCTGAAAAGAAGGAAGATAAAAGTAAAACAGAATTTCCAATTTTCCTTCTACGTTAATACTTCCCTAAATTAATAAAACGGCTTTTGATAACCTGCAGCATTTCACATACAGTGTTATCAATACGCCGTTTCAAAATTATTATTTACCTATATGCTTCCATTTTTCTTAAAGAATAAAATTCTTCAACCAAATCATTTATCCGCTGCGCCTGTACTTTGTCCTGCATCTCACAGAACAGCCGGAGCAGCGGTTCTGTTCCTGAAAAACGAATAAGAAGCCAGCCTGTATCAAAATAAACCTTACATCCATCCTCCCATGACAGCTTCCTTTCATTACAGGGAAACACGGGCAGATGCATTCTGTCAAAGATCTCTTCTTCCAGTTTTCTTTTCCCTTCCGGAGTAAAACGAAAACTTCTCTCATCCGTATAAAAGGAACCGAATCTGTCATCCATCTCCTGTTTCAGCGCGGAGAGCGGTTTTTCTGTTTTCGCCATAATTTCAATTAAAAGAGCCGCCGCAAAAATTCCATCCTTCCCCTTAATATGGCTTGCAATCGTAAGCCCGCCCGAAGACTCTCCGCCAATCAACGCTCCTGTTTCTTCCATCTTTGCTGAAATATGTTTAAACCCAACCGGAACTTCAAAGCATTTCTGTCCATAAGCGGCGGCGATATTATCCAAAAGCTGCGTGGTTGCTATATTTTTTACCACTGGCCCTCTACAGCCTTTATACTCCAGAAAATAATAATAGATAAGACTGATTATGTCATTCGCTGAGAGATACTGTCCTTTATCATCAATGATACCAAGTCTGTCGGCATCTCCGTCCGTTGCAATCCCTATATCATAATCATAATCCATGACATGGTTTCGTAAGGCCTGTATTGTTTCCCAGGCAGGCGCAGGCATTTTCCCTCCAAAAAGCGTATCATGCCGGGCATGGAGGATTTCAGTTTCGCAGCGCATTGTGGCCAGAATAATATTAAGAGATCTCATGCTGACGCCAAACATCGGATCCACCGCCACACGCAGTTCTCTGTTCCTGATCGCCTGAACATCAATCTTTTCCAGAATATCATCCAGATACTCGTTGATTGGATTGATTTCTTCCAACAAACCTGAGGCTCTCAATTCCTCCAGGGAAAGCTTTTCTGTGAATCTCTCCTCCTCTTCCACCAGCAGCGCCGCCCGTTCTATCTTTTCGGTTACAGCCTCCCCTGCATCCCTGCCTTCTTCTATGAATACCTTTATTCCATTGTATCTTGCCGGATTGTGGCTCGCAGTAACCATCATCCCATAATACAGTTCATGCTTTTGCACATAATACATGATGAGCGGCGTAGGAGATGCTCTTTTCACAAGCAGCGTCCTGATGCCATGGGAAGCAAGAATCTGACCAATCCAGTACATTGCCTCCTTTGACAAAAACCTTCTGTCATAGCCTATAATAACCGGCCATTCGGTCTTCTTTTCATCCGTCAGCAGCTGTACCATGGCCCGCGCCGCAAGTTCAACATTTTCTCTTGTGAATTCTTCTCCAATCAGGCCTCGCCATCCGCCAGTTCCAAATTTTATCATATAATACCGCTTCCTATTCTGTCTTTCTATGTTTATATGCCAATCACTGCTCCTTATTTTTATTGGCGCCGCGTCCGTAAACCAGATACAGGATCACGCTGCTTATCACCATCAGGATCACCGAATATACCAGGTTCAGCGCCTGGGCGTCACCTTCAATATTATTTGATACATTATTTTTAATAACAACTCCAAGCGGAGGATACAATGGATGGTAAATAAAGGCCGAGATATCATAATCCGACAGCTTTCCATTGAAATTGATCGCAAAGACAGCAAGCACCACAGGTAATATGCAGGGCAGGATAATCTGCATGAAAATCCGGATTCCGGAGGCCCCCAGATTCTTCGCGGCATCCTCTAAATTGGTATCAAAGGAAGCAAAAGCGGATTTCAGCATCCGCAGCGTATACGGAATCATAACTACACTGTACGCTATCAGCATAATGAATACCGTCCCGACAAGCGGCTGGTTAAACATAATCCAGTGCGGCAGATCAAAAGTAATTATCATTCCCAACGCAAACATGACGGGCGGTACAAACCACGGAATATGAAGCAAATACTCCAACAGGGCTGTCGCCTTATTCTGATATTTCAATATCAGCCGAATACAGATCAATACGATTATAATTACAGCCAGGGACGCAAGTGCCGAATATATAATACTTGTCAGAAATGGCTTATACGCAGCGGCGTCCGTTAAGACTGCAAGATAATTTTTCAGGGTAAGCCTTTTTGGATCGAATACTCCATTGGTAATACAATACCTGTCTGTAAAAGAGAACAGAACTACAGCAGCCAGCGGAAGCAGATAAATTACCACCAGAAGATAGGCCAGCACATGCACAATTACATTGGCCGCAGGATGACTGATTTTCTGTTTCTGAAGCGGTGTTTTGACCTTTGAAACAGAAATGTAATTTCCTTTTCGTTCTATCCGTATGGATATATAGAGCAGCAGCATCTCAGCAATCCCCAATATCAAAGACAGGACCGCCGCAATATCCCTTGAACTCGTTCTTTCCGAAAAGGTCAGTATCATAGGCCCGATAGTCTGAAAATCCCTTCCACCCACCATAGTAGGCGCAGATACCGCCATCAGTCCTGTCTGAAACAGCATGATGGTGCAGGTCAGCAGCACCGGTTTTAACACAGGCAGTACCACCCGCCGCAGAATATAGAAACTGCCTGCCCCAAGGTTTCTTGCAGCTTCCACGGTCTGGTAGTCAATATTTACAAGCGCATTCTTAAGGAAAATAAGATGGTTCGTCGTACATGCAAAGGTCATTACAAACACAACGGCAAGATATCCTGAAAACCAGTAGGGATCCAACTCCGGGAATACCTTTGTCAATATCCCGGTCAGAAACCCATGGGCCCCATATCCGAACAAATAGCCGTTTGCAAGAACCACACCTCCGAACACCATCGGTATTTTGTATATTACGCTCAGGAATCTTGCTCCTGCCACCTTGTAGTATTCGGTTACCAGTACAACAAAAATGCCGAGAATATTAGACGTAATTGTAATTGTAAACGCTAGCAGGAAACTATTTTTCAACCCCTTTACAGCTCTCGCCGAGGTGAAAATTTTTTCGATTGCCCGGAAGGAAAATTTACCGTCCGAGAAAAAAGTATGGTATACAATGTTTACGTTCGGAAATATTAAAAAAGCCGCAATAAACCATACCAGGAAAAGACTTACCAGCGTCAGGTACAGCAGATGATTGTTCTTCTTAAGCTTCATAATTAACCACTCCCCATATTAATACTGCAGGATATCTCTGGGATTTATGTAAACTCTTATCACTTCTCCCGGCTGATAAGGCATGCCGCCGCATTCCTTCACATATCCTTTTATCGTTGAGTCAAGTATTCCATATGTATAAATGGAATGTGTTCCGTAGAATTCACGTTCCAGTACTTTCGCTTCCATTGCAACCGCGTCCGGACTCAGCCTGTCCGTTTCTATTCTCTCCTGTCTGATATAGCTTGCCGCATCAGGATGAAACCTTGTTTCCCCCAGTTCTTCATTTATCAGCCGTATCACCTCACCGCTCAGCTTTGACACATCGCCGATAAAATTACATACATATTCCGTTTCCGCCTTGTTATAAAGCTCATCCGGTGTCCCGACCTGTTCAATTTTCCCCTTATTAAAAACTGCAATACGATCGGAAAGAGTAAGCGCCTCATCCTGATCATGGGTTACGTAAATAGATGTGATACCAAAATTCTTCTGCATCTTTTTAAGCTCTGTCCGCAGCTGTTTTCTCAATTTAGCATCCAGATTGGACAGCGGTTCGTCAAGCAAAAGGACCTCGGGGTTATTCACTAATGCACGCGCGATGGCTACTCTTTGCTGCTGTCCTCCGGAAAGCCTGGCTATATTTTTCCCAAGCTGCTCCTGGCTGAGTTCCACCATATCAGCCACTTTATTTACAGCTTCCCTGATATCCTGCTTTTTCATCTTCTTAACTTTTAAACCAAAGGCTATATTTTCATAAACAGTCATACTGGGAAATAACGCATAATTTTGGAAAATAACACCAATTCCCCTTTTTTCAACCGGTACATTTACAATACTTTTGCCGTCTACCAGAATATCTCCCCGGGAAGGGGTCAGAAATCCCGCAAGCGCACGCAGGGTCGTTGTCTTTCCGCAGCCCGAGGCTCCCAGAAATGTAAAAAATTCACCGGTATTTATTTGAAGGTCCAAATGATCGATAATTACCGTATTCCCGTATTTAACCTGTACATCCTCAAAATTGATCATATTTCATTCCCTCACACTGATACTTTATTAAAGCTTTCATAATTTACAGGAAGCCTGTGTATCAGCACAGACTTCCCTTTTATCTTTCTGTTCTATTTTAAGGAATCAATTCCAGCTCAATCTTTTCAAGCCAACCATCCAGATTTTCCGCTACAAAGTCATAATCAATATTCTGTACTTTTACGGAATCTGTGAGTGCTTTCAGATCAGGATCCACCTGTCCTCTCGCATCTTCATTGGCCGGATAAGTAGAAGAAACTTTCTCCATCACTTCAGCGCTGCCATAATAATCAAGAAATTCCTTTGCTGTATCATAATTCTTTGTGCCATTAACAATACCAACCATTTCCACTGCAAACGGCACGCCTGCCTCAGGGGTGGCCCAGGCAATATCCGCATTATAGTCTGCTTCCGCCTTTAATACGCCTTTGCTGTAATTCTGGCCGGCCCATATATCTCCTTTGGTCAGCATAGCGAAGAAATCATCCCCCTCCTGCTGAATATAAGCATTCTGATAATAGGCAGCTATTGCATCCCATCCTTCCTGCGAAATGCCAAGTTCTCCGTTATCGTCCCGATATCTGGTAAGTATTCCGGACAGCACAAGCTGCGTTGTTCCGCCAGAAGTAGAAGGATTGACAAAATATTTGCCTTTCCACTCCGGTTTTGTCCATAAATCCGTCCAGTCTGCGGGAGCATTATCACCCGCCGCTTCCGGATTATAAGCCAAAAGCACTGCCGAAATACCTACTCCATAATAATAACCGTCCGGATCCTTCAGGCCGCTTTCTACCTTATCATCCCATACCGGTGTAAAAGGCTGCAGGCAGTCCGCTGCTTTGAGCCTGGCAAAACCAATATGATTAATCCCATATACAATATCAGCCGTAGGGTTATTTTTTTCTGCCATAATACGGTCGGTCACTTCTCCTCCGCCATTTAACCTGACTACGGTCACTTCAATACCGATTTCTTTTCCCACATCCTCCATGGCCTTGGCTCCGGCTTCATCTGTATTGGAATAAACCACCAACGTCTTTGCTCCGGCCTGCTTTTGCGCTTCTTCTGTTTCCTGAGCATCCGAAACTTTGCTTTCTGCTGCAGCGCTGGATTCCTGCACAGGGGCCGGCTGTGTTTCCTTAGCCGTCTGGGAATTTCCACATCCTGCCATAATACTGCTGGCCGCCAAAATAACTGCTGTGGTCAGTCCCCATATTTTCTTCATTTTTTTGTTTCTCATACCTCTTCCTCCTTAAGTTAGGTTTGCTTGATTATATTTCCTTCTCCTTTAACTTATCCCTGAGTTCCCTGATCTTATCTGTATAGACTTTTCCCAAATGCAGCTGCGGATACAGAAATGCTCTCGCGTACTCCGGCTCTTCTTCAAATTCCAATTCAAAAACCGTAATTGACAAGAGAGGATCCCTGTTTTTTTCCGACAGATTTTTTAATCTGATGTAATGCTCATTCTGATCGAATTCCACCTGTATTTCTGTTCCCAGCACCTTGACTTGTTTCAATACCGTCATAAAGCCGCCCAGTCTCAATTCCTTTTCCTTCGGCCAAATCCAATTCCAGAGATAGACTTTGTTCCCATCCTGTGTGGCGCTGCAAAGTCCGTTCGTTCGATAGACCACAGTTGGCTTCTTTCTTCCGTACACCGCACTGCCATTCTTTGCAAGCCATGCCCCTACTGTCCCCAGAGGCCTCATAACTTCATCCGGCAGACTTCCATCTGGTTTTGGGCCTACATTGAGAAGAAGATTCCCCCCTTCAGCAGTAACCTTGCAAAGCATTCTGATAATTTCATGGGCATTATAACTGTATGGAACGCAGGAATCCGAATCGATATATCCCCAGCTGATCCCATTAAACGTCATACATGCTTCCCAATCCCCTTTTTCGGCATCGATTTTTTCCTCCGGAGTACCGAAATCCTCCTCCAGCTTTGAACGATTATTAATAATAATATCCGGCTGCAGTTCCCTTACCATCTGATTCATTCTGAGGCTGTCCCAACCCTCCCAGGAAACCATAGGTCTTGAAATGTCATACCAAAGAATGTCTATTTCGCCATATTGGGTCATTAGTTCTTTAAGCATCCCCTGCAGGTACTCCGTAAACCTAAGCCTCGCCTGTGCATCCACCGCACATTTCCATGCATCCGGATGTATCCAGTCCATCAGCGAAAAGTAAAAGCCAATTCTGATTCCTTCTTTTCTGCAGGCATCTACAAACAGCCTTACAATATCTACCCCAGGCCCACAATTTACCGAATTGTACGGGTTGGCCTTGGAATCCCAGAGACTGAAACCTTCATGATGACGTGTAGTTAGTACAATGTATTTCATTCCTGCCTTTTTAGCTGTCCTTACCCATTTCTCCGGCATTGAGGCATCAAATGTCATATTTTTCAAAAATTCCCTGTACTCTTCCTGGGTATAATTTTCATACGCCATTGCCCATTCATGCGTTCCCTTTGTGGAATACAAACCGTAATGAATAAACATTCCAAATCTGGCTTCCCGCCACCATCCCATTCTCTGTTCCCTGGTTTCGGCTATATTTTTTTCATACTCTTCTTTACATATTGGTATTTTTGTACACATTAGAAACCTCTCTTATTGTTTTTTATTAGTATATCACGAAAAAAGCAGCTTCCAAAAATTTCGCGTTTTGGAAACTGCTTCTTTAATCAGGTTAATTCTTCCATTTTTTGTTTGTATTTCACTGCGATTAAATCCGTAATAAACTGAAAATAATAGGGATGATTCTGGACATTTGAACTATAATCAAATCCTATACATAAATCTACCCGGCTGTCCTCCGCAAGCTTTCTGTTTGACGTAATCAGAACAATCTTTCCTTTCGTCAAATTGAATATATCCTTTCTGGGATAGCCTTCCTTCAACTGATATTCTGTAATATATTTGCCAGAATTACTGAAAATAATAATCAGGGTATGTTCATCGGCATTAAGTATATAATCTTCCTGACTGATATCACTTAAGTTGGTATATATTATCTTTTTATGGAAAGCAAGCTTAAACTGCAAATCCAGAGCGGCCGTCTGCGAATGGACTATACCGAAAGCAGCCACCTTTTCGTAACAAATCAAATCATTCACCAACTGCTCGATTCCAGCCATATCAATGCTCGTTTTCATCAGTTCCATATCCGCCTTCAGGATATCTACATATTTATCAATTCCAAATTTCCCTAAGTAATCTATAATATTTTCACCCCAACCATATACCACGCCTTCTCTTGCAGCCATGGCGGAAAGCTTAAAATCCATATAATCGTCAAAGCCTATTTCTCTGACAAACTTTGAGATTGTTGATTTGGATACATTACATAGCCTGGCTGTTTCACCGATAGTAAACTGACTGATTTTAAACAGATTCTGCAAAAAAGAATATGCAATATAATACTCAATCGAGGAAGACTCCTTTTCATTGATTACGGCTAAAAGACGGTTTAACAGTATATTCAATTTTCCACCTCTCTTATAGAGAACATTTCTTTTACTTATCGTCTCAACAATGCTCATTTATTATATCATACCGCATGTCCTGTTACAATCGAAAGGTGGTAAGCCTGTTTTACATAGCTTCAATAACCGCCTGTTCTTTCAATTTTGTATTCCACCGTTATCCCTCCTGAGGCGCCCCTGCCTCTGTATGTTCTTTCTCCCCTCCGTCTATTCTTCTTTAAAAACCTCTTTCAACGCCTCCAGATAACCATACCCATACAAATCATCCGGTTCCAGATAGCTAGTTTCCGTCCATTCATTCCAGCTGTTTACCGTGATCAGCGGCGGCTGTTTGGGATGGCTGTCGGCATAGGCCCGGGCCATTTCAAAGCCTTTTTTAACCGCCTGGGGGGAATTATTTTTCACAATTCCCTGACGCAGCCCGGTAAATCTGGGATTGTTATCCCAGCCCACCGAAATATGTGGAAAATAGGGAATGGCATAATCCCGCCCGATTTTTTCCCATTCCTTCTCCACATCCGCAAGGATGTCCTCATAGTCCCGGTCAATATCCGTAATATGTACAAACTGGTAATGGGTAACGCTGGAAAAACCAAGGAAGGTGCCGATATCACCACCTGCTTTTGCGCCCTCTTTGTCCAGGCCGGAAAGATTGGGCACGCCGCCGTGCGCCGTCAGCTGCAGGTGAAGCCCTTTAAATCCGGCTTTTATTGTTTCTTCCCGGAACCAGTTCAGCGCGTCCCTGGTATTTTCCAGACCGCCCAGCCCGTCAATCAGAATCCCCAGTTCATAAATCTGAAAAACAGGTTCCCCGTCTATCTGGTAATAATTGGGCTGTACAAAATACTTATGGATTATCCTGCGGCAGATCCGCTCAAATTCCTCCCGGTCTACGCCCCCTTTCCAGATTGTGGTGTCCTGCTCCCAGGAAAGACGGATATCCCAGGTATAATTCACATCATGGTTGGCCCACATGAGATAGAACTTCATTTTATCCCGGTTCTTCGCCTGCAGGAAGCCTTCGTTCAGACAGTTTTCCAGATAAGGCCTTCCGTCAAACCAGTACCAGTCATATATGAAAACATTGACGCCGTGATCCACTGCCGCCTCGATTTCCATTTCCATCACATAAGGATCCGCCTCGTCCACATAGCCCCACAGAGGCTTTCTCGGCCAGCTGTGCCCCGGAAACTTCTTCACGGAATTTTTCACAGACTGCCATTCTCCCATCCCTTCCGGCCAGAACATCAGGCTCCTTTTATCCCGCCCTGTATAGGCGGGCCAGACATAAGCCGCCACATCATATTTTCCCATAGTCCCCATTTCCTCCTGTAACACTTTATTCAGGATCAGCCCGGCTGATCCGTCACTCTTCCACATATTCCACCTTCACCGGCCCCAAAAGCCCCGTAGGCTCCTGCACCCAGTACCGGTCAAAAACATTGTCATGATGCGCCTTGGCCAGTGTATTCGTCACCTCCGCCACCAGTTCATTTTCCCCATCCTGCAGCATCCCTTCCTCCAGAAAAAACAGATAAGGCGGGCAGATGGCGTCTCCCGCCTTCCGTCCATTCACCCACACCTGTACAGCCTCGTAAGCCTCTCCCAGGGAAAGCACAGCCCTCCCTGCCCTTGCCTCAAACTTCATCCGGTAACGGACGGTGCCTGAAAATTCCGGCAGCTTGTCCAGTGCGGCCAGACTGCCCGTTTCCGTATATTCCGTCCTGGTAAATTCCGGCCAGGCCAGCGGTCCACTCACGCTGATTTCCCAGCCCTTCGCCGGAAGTTCCACCACTTCCCCGGTTTTTCGGGCATACATCCGGCGGTTCTTCCCGCATTTCACACCCGTTTCCCCGAACACTACAAAAACGGATTCATAGGGACGAAGCAGCAGGGACACCACTGTTTTTTCCCCGTCCTTCCCCACTTTCCGTCTCTGATGTGCTTCCAGAAACTCCCCTGTCATAGGATCGTAAAAACATGCCTGCCGTCCGTCCCGGAAACAAACTTCCGCTTCAACCTTCTGAAAAAGGCTTTCATTGGTCAGGAAATAAGAATCCCTCTCCCCCTGTCTGTAATGGTAAAAGACAAGATATTCCCCATAGCTTCCCCCATCCTCAACCTCGATGTCCCGCAAATCCATTTCCGTAAGCACCCCTGCCAGCTCATCATAAGCCGCCTTCTTCATCCCGCAGACAGGCTCGAATTTTTCCCCCAGATAGCTTTTCTTTGGAAAATCCCCGGCGAACACCACCGCAATTCCCTGGGCCGCCAGCTCCTGCAGCCGTTTTATTACCTGCCCGGGCAGATACTGCGCATAAGGAACGATCAGCGCGCCGAAGCTTTCCTCCGCGATTTTCAGCCGCCCGTCCTCCACGCGGCTGCGCTCCCGGTCCACCAGCCAGTCCCCCGGCACCACGTCACAGTCAATCTGGCGCAGCATCAGCGCCTTCACCGCCTTTTCAAAGGGATCGCACGCCCCTCCCCACTCGCTCTCCCCATGATACAGCACGGCCGCACTGGCCACGTGCACGCCGTCGCAGATCCGTGCGCACACCCGGTTGGCATAATCCGCCCACACGGAAAACAGCCGGAACTGAGGGTTATTCCCGCCCGCATAAAAATGCGGAGGACAATCCGGATCCGGAAATTCCATCGGGGAAAAAGCATGCGGAATAATATGGTTTATCCCCCTGACGCACATGGCGTCAGTAATCCATTTCATCGTCTTCAGCCCTTCCGACCATCCGTAGGCCCCAAAAGCCTCGCAGACAGAGTTTCCCCGCTTGCGCGGATCCAGATGGGCACAGGAGCTGGCCATCTTGGAAAGTCCCCAATGGTTAAATTGCGCATCATAATTATTGAAATGCGTCAGGAACCTGCCGTCCCTCCTGCCGGGATAGATATTGTTGACCACATCAATTCCCGCCATATCCATCCCGTCCATGGCCCTGAAATAATGACCCGGCCCATAGCCCAGCCTTGCATGGCTTCCGTTTTCCTCAATCACATGCCCTATCAGCCGCACACCGTGTTCCCGGCACCAGTCTCCCATCTGCCCGATAAAATTCTTTCCGAACCGCCGGGATACCACGTCCATATACCGATATCTGACATCCGCCGTCCTCTCCCCGCAGTCAAACCAAAGCGCCGGAAGCAGCCGGACAAAGTCCGAAAAAAAACCTCCAAAAGAATCCCCGCAAGAAGAACTCCCAGAAAAAGATTTCCCGCAACCGGCCTCCCCGGCCAGTTCCTCAAGTAGCGTTTCTGACCATGGCAGCACCATATCGTCCCCTAACAGCCTGTCATAGCCCGGACTGTTCCCAAACCGCGGCTCATCCGTAAAAAAGCCCTGTATGGTATCCCCGAAATCTGCGCCAAGATGCCTGTAATGCTCTTCATATACCAAATCCAGAAAAGCCCTGGTCCCCTCCGGATCCAGCGGATTCAGATAATTCTTCGTCCACTCCTCCCCTCCGTTCCCAGTCACCTTGCATATGAAAATCCGCCATTCCCCTTCCGGAATATCCCAGTACAGAATCCCGTCCTGCACAAAACCGGTCACATCGATCAGGGAATCCATGGAGAACCTGGCATCGTGATCCAGCCGCTGGCCCGCCACAGCGCACAGGAACCGTTCCCCGTCCTCCAGCCACTGATCAATGAGGACTCCCCGTTCCCTGGCCGGCCCGATGGCGTCCACATACTGCACCGCCAGATATCTTTTCGTATACTGGGGATACCGTTCCCCAATCAGCCCGTTTGCCGTTCCGCTGGGATAGCTTCCGTCATCAAAAATCCACATCTTAAGCCCCAGCCGCTTTGCCTCCTGCACAAGGAGTTCCATATCCTCCCACCAGCCGCTGCCCAGATAATCCGGATGAGGCCTGGACTCCGCAATGAATCCCCCAATCCCGTTTTCCTTCATCTGCCGTAGTTCCCTGCGCAAAATTTCTTTATCCTCATGATGCTGCCAGAACAACGGACACAGATAACTTTTTTCTGCCGTCATATTTACTCCCCCTGCGTCAAAACGCGCATTCAAATGTAATTTTTCAGGGCTGCTTTTCCCGGAAAATTATCAAAAAATAACACCGCCCCCTGATACATATTTATAATGAAATTACCCAGACCCTGATATATATTCACAATGAAAAATACTCCAGCCCCCCTGACATGCACTCATTTTAAATACGTTTTCACAGATACGCAAGTGGCAATTTTTCATATTTTCATAATAAAAACTGTACCCTGTCCATCCTCCATATTGGCACCGTACATTTTTCATTTTTTTTAACTGAAATTTGTCCCTTGTGCATTGCCTCCGCTGTTTTTATAATAACAATAACAAAAGTTTCGTCTTCCGCAGTAAACCGGCACGCGCCAATGCGGAAGCCATAAGGAGGAAAATCCTCTGCTCGCTTAGGGCTCGCATTTTGCTCCGTAAAACAAGGAGGAAAATCCTCTGCTCGCCTAGAGCTCGCATTTTGCTCCGCAAAACAAGGATGAAAATCCTCTGCTCGCTTAGAGCTCGCATTTTGCTCCGCAAAACAAGGAGGATTGCATGAAGTTGTTGGAACGACAAAGATTATTTCAAAAACCTTCCCGGGAATACCGTGGGAAGCCGTTCTGGTCATGGAACGGAAAGCTGGAAGAAAAAGAACTGAAACGCCAGATTAATATTATGAAGGAAATGGGCTTCGGCGGATTTTTCATGCATTCCCGCACCGGACTGGAAACGGAATACCTGGGGGAGGACTGGTTTCGTCTGATTAACCGCTGCGCGGACTATGGAAACAAAAAAGGCCTGGAAACCTGGCTTTATGACGAAGACCGCTGGCCCTCGGGAAGCGCGGGCGGCATGGTGACCAGGGAGCCGCGATACCGGGCCATGTTCCTGGAAATGAATCAGTTTTCCCCGCAGGACTGGAAGGATTCCCTGCGCACCGCGGATACGGCCGCTGTTTTTGCATGCCGTATCAAGGATGGTATTTTTTCCTCCAAACGCCGCCTTTCTGAGGGGGAGCCCCTGCAGGAGGGCGAAACGGCTGTGGAATTCCGAACCCGTTACTCCGCCTGCAATGACAACTACAACGGCTACTGCTACGTGAACACCATGAACCGGGAGGCCATTGACAAATACCTCGAAAGCACCCATGAAAAATACCGGGAGCACTGCGGAGACAAGCTGGGCACAAAAATCCAGGGGATTTTTACGGACGAGCCCCACCGCGGAGGTGTTTTCACCAGCTTCGCGGAAGGAGAGGTAAACGCCGCCCCCTACACCCCCGGCCTTTTTGATGAATTTGAAAAACGCTTCGGCTACAGCCTGCTGGAAAATCTCCCTGAGCTGTTCCTCCGCAGAGAAGAAAAGGAACTGTCCCGGGTAAAAAGAGACTATTTCGAACTCTGCCAGCAGCTGTTCCTGGAATGCTTCGCCCGGCCGATCTCTGACTGGTGCCGGGAAAACCATCTCATTTTTACCGGCCACGTACTACACGAGGATTCCCTCTGCTGCCAGGCCATCATGCAGGGCTCCCTCATGCGCTTCTATGAATATATGGACTACCCCGGCATAGACATTCTTGCTGAAAACAATCAATGCTACTGGGCCGCAAAACAGGTGGATTCCGTGGCAAGACAGCTGGATAAAAAATGGGTTCTCTCCGAGCTTTACGGCTGCACCGGCTGGCAGATGGATTTTGAAGCCTACAAAAATATCGGCGACTGGCAGGCGCTGTTTGGCGTCAACCTGCGCTGCCCTCACCTGTCCTGGTACACCATGAAGGGAGAAGGGAAACGGGATTATCCCGCCAGCATCCTGCACCAGTCCGCCTGGTATCCCGAATACCACTACCTGGAGGACTATTTTTCCAGAATCCACGCCGCCCTGCACGGAGCAAAAGCGGATGCCGCCCTGCTGGTCATCAGCCCTATCGAAAGCGTATGGGCCAGAGCCTACAGCGGCGCTTTTGACGGCCTTACGGGAACCGATCCCGAAATACGGCGTCTGGAAGAGCAATATGCCTCCGTCTTCCACATGCTCACCGGAAACCGCATCGACTTCGACTACGGGGAAGAAGATATCATGACCCGCCACGCATATGCGGAAAACGGAACCCTCCACATCGGAAGCTGCGCCTACGGCAAAGTCCTGGTCGCCGGCGTGGATACCCTGCGCAGCAGCACCCTACGGCTCCTGACAGACTATGCCGCCCAGGGAGGCGCCCTGATTTTTGCAGGAAATCCCCCAGCTTTCGTGGACGCTCTCCCCTCCGGGGAGGTCAAAGCCCTAGCCTCCGCCTGCACCACCATCCCGCTGGAGGAAAAAGCGCTGACAGAAGCCTGTGCAAACGGCCGGGAAATAAAAATAGATACCGAAGACGCCTCCCTGCTGTTCGCCCGCTCCTACCGGACAGAAGGCGGCCGCATGATCCTGCTCTTAAATACGGATCGGAAAAAAGGCCGCGCCAACGCAGCCCTCTGTCTGGGGACCGGAAAATACCTGGAACAATGGGATCCCCGTACCGGCAAAATCACCGAACCCGAATACCAGGTGATCAACGGCCAAATCCATCTCACCATTGATCTGGAAGCCGGAGGGGAGCGCCTCTACCGCATTCCCGCAAGGAAACGCAGCCTGCCGAAACAGGAAGCCTTTCGGGGAACCAGAACCTTCCCCCTCCCCGACATCTTCCGCTACACCCTGTCCGAACCAAACATCTGCGTCCTGGACATGGCAGCCGTCACCGGCAAAACCGGCCTCAGCCTGCCCCCCATGGAAGTGCTCAAAGCCGACCGCGCCCTCCGGGACCATCTCCGGCTGCCCTACCGCGGCGGAGAAATGCTCCAGCCCTGGTATCAGGTAAAATACAAAGGCGGCAGCACCCGGCTGTGCGACACCATTACCGTGACCTACCGGTTCCACATAGACGCCCTGCCCACCGGAATTTCCCTCGCCCTGGAGGATCTGGAGCACATCCGCCGAATCCTCATAAACAGCCGGGAAATCCCCCGGAAAAGCAGCGGCAAATGGATAGACATCTGCTTCGACAAAATTCCCCTGCCGGACGAAGTTCTCTGCCCCGGAGCCAACACCATCACTCTGGTTATGGACTACTACAGCACCTGCGGTATCGAAGCCGTCTACCTCCTGGGAGAGTTCGGCGTAACGCTTGCCAATAACCGCCCCACCCTCACCACCCTGCCCGAAACCATAACCATAGGCGACATCACTCCCCAGGGCCTTCCCTTCTATTCCGGCGCCATCACTTACCACATAGAAGGCCTGCAAAACACCCTTTGCAGCGTAACCGCCCCCGACTTTGGAGGCGCCCTCCTGAAGCTTTCCGGAAAAGAAGAAGTGCCCCTGGCCTTTACCCCTCACAAGGCTCTCATCCGGGACCTGAACGCCATCCGGCTGATCCTCACCCGCCGGAACACCTTCGGCCCCCTGCACCACCCTGAAAAACGCCAATACTCCTACTCCCCCGCCTCCTTCATTACAGAACCTCCCTGCTGGACCGATTCCTACGTCCTCTACGAACAGGGGCTTTTGAAGAAGCCGGAGATTTTATACTGAAAGCCTGCATACCGTCAAGCCCTGTATCACAGGAAGCGCCGTATTTTTTTACAATATACGGCGCTTCCTGTTTTTATTTATACGCTCCGTTCCCGGCCGCGCAGTTTTTCATCCTTTTTTAAGCCTGCTCATCAAAATATCTGCACATATGCAGTATAATATCCCTGATCCCCGCCATCTCCCTCTCCGGCGGCAAAATATGATTGCTTACAAAATAAGCGGCCAGCCCGTCTATCTGCGACCACCATAACCTTGAAAAAGCGGCAGCGGCGGCAGGATCAACCTCCGGTCTGCTTTTAAGGATGATTTCCTCCACCATACCCAGGCTGACTCTGGCTCTTTCCTTCATTTTTTCCCTGAGCGCTTCGTTTTTCGAAGCCTCCAGCCAGAATTCAAAATTAATCCGCGCAAAAACCAGATCCTCCTGCGTCCATTGCTTTACACTTTCATCCCAGACACAGATTAATTTTTCCGCCAAAGACATATTATCGGTAATAACCCGGCTCAGCGCATCCTTAAGAGAAGGATTCTCCGTCAGCTCATCCCAATGCTCCGCCAGCCCGAAAAAGATCTCTTCCTTACTCTTAAAATAAGTATATACCAATCCCTTGCTGATACCCGCTTCCCTTGTGATATCATCAATAGACGTGGCATAATATCCCTTGCTGGAAAAAAGCCCTAAAGCGGTTTTTAAAATATCCTTCTGACGCTGTTTCTTTTTTTCTTCCGATATCTTAGGCACTCTGATTCCTCCCCATACATTAATTTTGAAGCTGTTCCTTTTTTCCCGGGCTGCTGTGAAAATCCATCCCAAATCTCTTGAAGCGACGGATTTCGGCGCTCCCGGATCACTTCCGCAGACCATACCTCAGGTATACGGTGTACAGCCCTTACATCGTGTTACTTTTATAACTATAAACCAATATAACAATTGTAATAAGAATAATGCTTCCCCCTGATATAAGGTAAAGCTGGCTGATGCTGAATTGATTAAGCACCACTCCGGTCAGCATATACGAAACCGGCTGAAGCCCTGCCGAACACAAAAACTGAATGCCCATCACCCTTCCCACAAGGAAATCAGGCGTAAGCTGCTGAAGCACTGTAATGAACAGCACATTTATGATTCCCAATAAAAGCCCTGCCGCAAACGCGGCGCCCAGAATCAGCAGCCTTGAAGAACCGAAGCTGAAAATACTCCATACAGCGCCCAGCGCCAGGGAACACCACAGCATCAGCCGGATGGACTGCCCGTTCTCCCTCCGCTTCATATTTCCAATGATAACAGCACTTATCAAAGAACCCAGCCCCGTCATGGACAACAGTTTCGTATATCCGTCCACCCCTTCGGGCAGACAGTTCATGGCCACGACAGGAAATCCGACCTGCTGGGGGCCAATGACACACAAATTCAGAATGGCCGTAAAGCCCAATAACAATAATAACACAGGCAGTTTAAATAAATCCTTATATGATCCCTGCACAGCTGCCCGGGAGCCTTCCGGAACCTCCGCCTGCCCCTGTTTTTCCATATATTTTACCCTTGAAAAAAGAAACAGTGCGGCAATGGAGGCCAACGCCATTAACACATAGGCATTATCGCTCATTTTTCCAATCACAATTCCGGCAAAAAGAGGCCCGGCCAGCAATGACCCCTGGCTGATGAACTGCATCACTGAATTTGCCTTCTGCAGATTTTCCCCGCTTACCAGCGCCGGAACCGCAGAATAAAGCGCCGGCAGGATAGCCGCGCTGATTCCTCCAAACAAAACCGCATATATAAAAACAGTATATTTATTTACCGCATTTACCTGATTCACAACAGCCAGGGAAACCAGCAAAATTCCCAATATCCCGGTCCCGCCCGTAAGCGTCCTGGATACCCCCGCCTTATCCGTCAAAAATCCCGCAACCGGCAGCAGAAAAATTCTCGGCACCACCATTGCAGTCATTACCGAGCTTAGCAACAATACGGAACCGGCCCCCTTCATAATTAATGATACCTGCAAAACACTGTATAATTGGCTGATAAGAAACAATATGGTACACCCGCTGAAAAAAATTATAACATTAACGGACAGAAACTGCGATCTTTTGTTCTCAAACATACTGCAATCCTCCTTAAAATAATAAAAACTGACTGGTTAGTTTTTATTATACCGCTAATCTATAAATTTGCAAGTGTTTTTGTTAACAACGTTCTTTCCCCCTGCCTTTTCATAAACTCAGATATCTCTGCCAAAAAGGCGCTGCAGAATTTCTTCACCGCAGCGCCTTACATTACACAATCATTTAAAAAAACCTTTTTCCGACGGATATTTCATCCCAAGCCCGGCCCCTTGTTCCATTTCCGTATACAGCCCGGAAGAAATCGCTTCATAGCCTGCCAGATATCCCCGGGCGGTAAACACAATCGGAACCATCTGATCCTCCAATGGCACCTCATACATTTCAAAAAATGCCTGAAGGATTTCCGTATTTCTTCCCGACCTGGTGTTGATCCTGATTATCTGCTGCGGATAGGAAACGCCGTCCACCACTACAGTATCCGGGAATAAATCCAGAACCTCTCCGCTGGTCCTGATACACTCCTCGCATACGGTCCGATAGAAATAAACAACAGACGAGCTGCCTTTTTCCAGCTTATAATCCTCAAGCTGCTGTTTTAACGTCTCATTTTTGGTGGGATCATAGACGCCTCTGCCATAAACAAATAAATCCTCCCCCGCAGTCAGATAGGCTTCCCGGATGGATGAACGAATGGAATCTGTCCCAAAATAAATATTTCCATTTACAGTCATAATCGGGTAAGTGAGAGAGCCTGCAAGTTCTTCCTGAAACCCCAGTTTTTTAAGTTCAGAATCCCTTATCTGCGCATCTTCTTTGCGAAATACATTATAAACGGACACCATATAAGGATACAGTTCGGAAACATCATCCAGTTCCTCCGATACTATTTCAAAAAGCTCTTTTGTTCCGTCGCAGGAAGCACAGGGCTGATTATAAAAAAAATGTATTTCCACATTTTCCGGCTGTTCAGGTTCAGCTTCTGCACATCCGGAAAGGCCAAACCACAAAAGCATGGAAAAGAAGCATATAAAAACCTTACGCATATTTGTCAAAAATCCGCCTCCGTTAAACTGACTGACATTCCCTCTTTGAGGATGACTTTTTTCTTCCTGCCCTTATAGCAGACAGTCATCTCCCTTTCCTGCGGCCTTGTTCCCTTCAGCTCTGCTTTTTCAAGCCTGCCCTCCCTGAAGTTTATGGCAACAGTTGCCCCGGCGCGCGTACGCAGTCCGGAAACCATGCCTGTTCCCAAAGCCCTGGGAAGCGCAGGAAGCAGAGCAATCTCATTTTCTGTGCTTTGCATCAGCATTTCCGCAATGCCAGCGCAGGAACCGAAATTGGAATCAATCTGGAACGGAGGATGTGCGCCGAACATATTTGGATAACACCCTCCTCCCTGCCGGTAATTCATGGGATCGCTTCCGTCCACAGGACGTAATTGCTTTTTCAGTATACTGTAAGCCTTTTCCCCATTGTGCAGATGGGCCCACAGCGCCACCCTCCAGGCCAGCGCCCATCCGGTGCTTTCATCCCCTCTCAGTTCAAGCGTCCGGCGGCAGGCCTCTGCCAGTTCAGGCGTTTTCTCCACGGAAATCTGCCTGCCGGGATAAAGAGGGTAAAGATGGGAAGAATGCCTGTGTGTCGGCTCGTTTTCCTCCAACTCTTCACTCCATTCAAGTAATTCGCCGCGTGATCCTATCCGATACTCCGGAAGACGTTCAAGCGCCGCTTCCGTTTCTGCAAGAAATTCCTGATCTGTCTCCAATAACCGGCAGCAGGCCGCAGCATTCCCCAATGTTTCCCGGATAATTGCCATCGTCATCGTGGTCGTCTGACTGACCGCGCATGGTTTGCCGTGATAGACAAACTGATTCTCCGGCGAAGTGGAAGGTGCAAAAATCAGTTTACCATCCTCATTTTCAACAAGGACATCCAGGAAAAACCGCGCCGCATCCCGGATAATGGGATAACCTGTCCGGCGCAGGAAATCCAAATCTCCCGAAAAAAGGTAATGATCATAAACATGCGCGCTTAACCAGCCTGCCGACAGAGGCCAGAAGGCATACACTGCCGTACCCTTCCCCCGGTTTCCCACCGGAGTGGAAAGACACCATATATCACTGTTATGATGCGATGCAAACCCTCTGGCATTATAATGGATTTCAGCTGTTTTTCCTCCGCTGACCCTCAGGTTATTAATCAGCTCCATTAAAGGCTCATGCATTTCCGGCAGATTCACCGTTTCCGCTCCCCAATAGTTCATTTCCGTATTGATATTAATTGTATAATTGGAACTCCATGGGGCGCGCATATGCTGATTCCAGATTCCCTGGAGATTTGCCGGCTGCGTTCCCGGCCGGGAGCTTGAAATCAAAAGGTAACGCCCATACTGGAAAAGCAGGGCATAGCGCCCGGGATCCACATCCTTTTCCCAGTCGGCGAGCCGTTGTGGAATCGGCAGGTCCTCTCTTCCCGGCCCCAGGTCAAGGCAGACCCTGTTAAAATACTGCTGGTATTCCTTTACATGCCGTTCCAGAAGCCTGTCATACCCTGACTTCTGTGCGGCAAGCAGTTCCCTGAAACAAGGTTCTTTATAAGGTTTTCCCTCCAGGAACGGATGCCTGAACGGACCGTTAAAGCTTGTCCGGGCGGCCAGAAACAGTGTAACGCTGTCCGCATTGCTTACTTCCAGTCCCTCCGGCAGCCTTTTTACTTCCCCGCCCACAGGCTCAATCGCTAACACCGCACAAAACCGCATTCCTTTCTTTTCCGGAGCTTCCTCATAAATAACCGGATCCGGAGAATCAACATAGGATGGATCCACCTGTGAGGGAGCGATTCCGTCCAGGATCATTCTGTTTTCTTCCGTGGATACTTCTGCCCGAAGCTGGCAGGAAAAACCTGCTTTCAGGGAAACCATGCCGGGCCTGTCGGCTGAAATGCGCATCACCATAACCTGATCCGGCGCACTGACGAACATTTCCCGCAAGTAATTTACCTTCCCTGCCGAATACTGCAGTCTGGAAAGCGCCTTCCCAAGATCCAATGACCGACGGTAGTTTTGGATCTCACCCTCAGGATGGACCATATCCAAGGTCAGTTCACCCAACGGCAGATAGCTCTGTGTGAATTCCCCAAGCACATTCTGTTCAAGGAGCGCCTGCGCCTCTTCATATTTCTTTTCCATGGCCAGCCGGCGTGCCTGCCTGTAGTATTCCGATGCTCCGGGAATATCGTGGTTCTGGGGATAACCTGACCACAGCGAATCCTCATTTAACGAAATTTTCTCCTGCTTTGTCCCTGACCATACCATTGCCCCCAGCCTTCCATTTCCCAGCGGAAGCGCTTCCTCCCAATAAGACGCCGGTTCTTTGTACCATAATTCCATAATCTGTGTCCCTTCCTTCCCTAAACCTAAGAACAAATATCTGTAACTAAAAAACAGCCAGGCTCCGGAGTTTCCCGGAAGCCTGACCGTTTTATCCGTTTTTATCTGCCGGTAGCCGCCTTATATATTTCAATATAGCGATCAACTCTGTAAGAATCGAGTTCACTCAGATACTGATCCCAGCCGTTTTCGATGTCACGTTCACCTGTAATAAACTGAACGGTAGCCATACGGACAAAGCTATTAAGGTTCGTCTGGATTTCCGCATAGTCATCTGCCATGTCCAGAGGAATGAATACCGTATAATCCAGTCTTTCTTTCGGAATATACTGTTCTACCTTCTGGGTATCAAGCGTAATACGCTGCTCATAATTTCCGGGCTGATAAATATCCTCCGCTTCAGGAAGCATGGAAAGACGGAACGGCGCCAGATCCGCCTGCGGCCCTACGCTCATCAAGTCCTTCTTTATTTCCGCACTCTGATCCTCTGTCAGAGAATTTACAACATATCTGGCCTCACCGCCAAATACATTCTTGGTTCCTTCAGGTACATAATCCCAGCCAACGCCCTTTGGACCATGCATACGTGTCATATTATAATCATCATCATAGAAGAACTCATCAATCAGACGGAACGCAGCTTCCGGATACTGACATGCATCTGTAATTACCGCATGGAATCCCTGTACTTCACCCTCATTTGCATTCTGTCCCTGACGTCTGAAACCATCCGGCCCCGCCACAGGAATCAGAATCTGATAATTTTCCGCTTCTACCGGATCATTATTGTCATAGCCCATACCTGCATGATCGCAGACATACATTCCAACCACATGCGGTTCTGTCCTGACTGTCTGTGCCATCTGATCCTCTTTCTGGGTAAAGGAAGTGCCATCAATCAGTCCTTCGTCATAAAGGCTCTTAATATAACGCAGCCCTTCACGGTAAGCATCTGTGGACGGAGAAAATTCCACCGATTTTCCATCAGCGCCCAGGCTGAGCCAGAAATCCGGTTTAACCGTCTGGAAGGACATACCCATTAATGCATATTCAACCATCGTATTCCAGGTAGTTGCACCGAGCATTCCGATTTCGTCTTTCTTTCCGTTTCCATTGGGATCATCATTTACGAAAGCCCTTAATACTTCTCTCAGCTCTTCGGTAGTTTCAGGCATTTTCAGCCCCAGCTTATCCATCCAGTCCTGACGCAGATAAATCTTGGGATATGCGCTGCAGTGGTAGCACTCCGAGAAACGTGCAAATCCGTAGATTTCCCCATCCGGTGCAACACATTTGTCCCTGTAGCTGGGATTATACTCAAAAATACGCTTCATATTGTTGCCATACTTATCAATGTAATCCGTAATGGGAAGCAGGACCCCTTCCTTCACCCCATACTGCATAATATCCGACTTTGTAAATACTGTCGGCCAGTCAGTCAGAATAAGATCCGGATAATCTCCGCTGGCCAGCATCAGATTTCTCTTCTGGAGCGCATCGGAAAGAGGAGTTGAAATAATCTGAAGCTTGATATTGGATTTTTCTTCGATCTCTTTTACAATCTGGTTTTGTTCCCAATCAATATCCGCCCCGCCTTCAATCCATACCTTCAGTGTGATTTTCTCATTCATGATCGGCATGCCGGTAGCGTTAAAGCCTTCCGGTAAGGAGGTATCCCCCGCCTCAGCAGATGCTGCATTTGAGCCTTCCCCTCCGCCTCCTCCGGTATTGCCAGCAGCGGTTTCTTTCCCCCCGGATGAACATCCTGCCATGCTTATTACCATACATGCGGATAACAGCAAGGCCAACACTTTTTTCTTCATAGAACCTTTTCCTCCTTTTTATTTATTCTGACACTCCATTGTTTTCCTGGTAAATGAAATGTTCAGACCACAGCCCAACAAGTCTCACCCCTTAATCGCCCCTACCATAATTCCTTTTACAAAATATTTCTGAACGAAAGGATAAAGCAGCATAACCGGCACAGAACCCACAATAATGCTTGAATACTGCAGCAGGTATTTCGTTTCCTGCATCTCCAGCTGTTTCGTAACGTCAAGCGTCATGCCTGCCGTGCCCATATTAACCAGGATCTCCCGCAGGACAAGCTGCAGCGGGAACTTGGTATTCGTACTCAGATACATCATTTCATTGAAATAAGAATTCCAGTGGCCTACCGCATACAGCAGGACATTCACCGCCAGAATCGGCTTCGCAAGAGGAATTGCAATTTTAATCAGGAAGGTAAAATCATCACAGCCGTCCACGCTGGCGCTTTCCTGCACTTCCCCGGGAATTGTGGACTGGAAATAGGTACGTGTAATAATCAGGTTCCAGACCGAAATAGAGGTCGGTATTACCAGTGCCCAGATGGTGTCAAGCATTCCCAGGTTCTTAATCAGAATATAGGTGGGAATCATACCGCCGTTAAAAAGCATGGTAAAAGTGAACAAAAGCATAACCGGATTACGGATCGCCAGATCCTTACGTGACAGCGGATAAGCCGCCAGCACCGTCATAACCAGGTTAATCACAGTACCCACCACCGTATATAAAAGGGAGTTGCAAAATCCGGTTACAAGCAGTTCATGCTTTAAAAGCATTTTATAACCACGCAATGTAAAATCCACAGGCACCAGGAAAACCCTGCCCGAAAGAAGTGCTTTCGGCGACGAAAAAGAGGCCGCCACAACATAAATCAATGGAATCAAGATGCATATTACAGATACGGCGCACAAAATATGCACAAGCACCATGTATATGTAATCCTTCGGTTTCGTATAATACCGGACAGACATATTTTTCTTTTTTATTGTCTTTGCCATAGCCGCCTCCTTACCACAAGCTGGTCTCGTTTACTTTTTTAGAAAACATATTTGCAAGTACTATCAGAACCAGATTACATACGGAATTGAACAATCCTACTGCCGTTGCATATGAATACTGGAAATTGATAAGACCACGCTTATAAACAAAAGTGGAAATAATCTCGGAAAACTGCATATTCACCGGATTCTGCATCAGATATACCTTTTCAAATCCCAGGCTCATAATACTGCCTACCGCCAGAATCAGCTGAATTACAATTGTCGGCATAATCGCGGGAATATCTACATTCCACACTCTTGCGAAACGGCCCGCGCCGTCAATGATCGCCGCCTCTACCTGGGAAGTATCAACACTCGCAAGTGCCGCAATATAAATAACCGCGCTGTATCCCATTCCCTGCCAGACACCCGACCATACATACAGGCTTCTGAAAAATTCCGGCTTTCCCATGAAATCAACTGCCGTCCCCCCAAATGCAGTAATAATATTGTTAATCAGTCCTGTCCTGACCGAAAAAATATTCTGCATAATTCCTACCAGCACTACCGTGGAAATGAAATAAGGGAGATATGTAACCATCTGAACGACTTTCTTATAATGCCGCCCGCGCATTTCATTGATTGCCAACGCAAGGAGGATAGGCATGGGAAAGCTGATTACAAGGCTGTACAAACTGAGTGCAAGCGTATTTCTCATCAAAACCTTGAAATCCGGCGTGGTAAAGAAATTTTTGAAGTGTTTTAATCCTACCCAGTCGCTCCCCCAGATTCCGCCCCGGATGGAATAATCCTTAAATGCGATAATTGCTCCGCCCATAGGGAGATAGGCAAAAATAATCAGATAGGTAACAGGTAAAATTAACATCACATATAACTGCCAGTGCCTTTTTACCTCCGTAGATATTCTTTTCCCCAAACTTTTCTTGGCATTCGGCTGGTTTAACATAGCCGTCCCCTTTACCCTGGTAGCTTTCACCGCCATATATATTTCCTCCTCCCTACCAAATGTTAATTGTTATATATATAATTAGCATCCTACATGTGCTTTGTCAAGCAGATTATTTATGCAATCTGCACTAATAATTTTTATTTTTAGTCTTCAAACTATTAGAATCAAATATAGGTTTCTATTCTTGACACCAAAACCTTTGGATGATATTATTAACAAAAAGTAAATCGTTTAATTTTTTATGAGGAGTATTACTATGCCTGCTACGCTGAAGGATATTGCAAAAGAAACCGGCCTGAGCACCGCCACCATATCGAAATATCTGAACGGCGCAAAACTCCGCGAAAAGAACCGCATTGCCATCGAGCAGGCGATACGTAAGCTTGATTATACTGTGAATGAGTATGCCCGGGGATTTAAGCTGAACCGGTCACATATTATCGGGGTTATCATTCCGGATCTGAATAATCTTTTTATAACAAACATTCTTGTCCAAATGGAGACTCTCCTCCGGGAGCATGATTACAGTATCATGATCTGTGACTGCCATACGGATGCCGCGCTTGAGCGTGAGCTAGTCCATTTTCTGCTGGGAAGAATGGTAGACGGCATCATCAATATGCCTGTATGTGCAACAGGGGAACATTTAAAACCCGCATTATCGAAGAAAGTTCCCGTACTCGTTCTGGACCGGATGATCTCCGGGCTGGAAGGGCAGATCGACAATATCCTGATTGACAATGCCAGTATTGCCCGCAGGGCTGTCCAGAGCCTTATCAACCAGGGACACCGCCAGATCGGCCTGATCATCGGCCCCACCGATTATTCCACTTCGCGGGAACGTCTGGAGGGCTATCGGCAGGCATTGGCTTCCTCCGGGATACCGGTAAACGACAGTCTTATAGCCTACAGTGATTTTACTGTTGAGGGCGGATACGAGAGCTTATGTCATCTGTTAAAGTGCAATCCCAACATGACGGCTGTCTTTCCCACGAATTACGATATGACACTTGGCTCCTTTATCGCCCTTAAAGAACAGAATATCCGGATTCCGGATGATATGTCCTTCATCGGCTTCGATGATATGGGGCTGTCCAGGGTGACGCATCCCCCCTTAACCATAGTGGCACAGCCTCTTGAACAGCTTGGTATTTATGCAGCCAAGCGCATTCTCAGCAGACTGGAAGATCCTGATGAAGTTCCTATTTCCATCACGCTCTCCGCATCACTTAAGATCGGCACTTCCGTAGGCGTCCCCCGCCACATAGAAGATGAGTGATTAAAAAAGCAGCATAAAAACAACGTTTTTCCAGGCTTTTCTGGCAACAAAAAAACGGCAGCTAACCTGCCGTTTTTTATTTTAAATAAAGAGGGTACAACCCTGTTGTTTGAAATGCTCTATTTTCTGATCAATCAGCTCCACCGGCACATCCAGCCGTCCGGCCAGGCACCTTTTACACAAAAACTCCGCCGCGCCCCTGTTCACGAACTTTTTATATGCGCCGATTTCATTGTAGGTAAGCTCTTTACCGCATTGAAAGCACGCGGACATTATAGATCAACCACCTTTGCCCGGAAAACCTCGCAGTCAAACGGTGCAAGCTCCCTGGAAACAGTGGCGTTCTTCACTTTAATGCTCTCGCCGCTCCACACTTCCTTCATCTCCAGTGTTTTCCCTGTAGAAAAGCCCAGGCCCACTTCATCCAGGTTAAATCTGGCAACCGCCTTTTCCTCACTCATATTGAACAGGCCAATCGCAAGATCCCCGTTTTCCAGCTGCCTTGCATAAATGAGCATATCGTCCCCGGCCCAGATTCCCTGCAGCTTGTAGGCCTGACGGCAGGCGCTGTCCTGGTTGATACGGATCAGCTCTTCATTTCCCAGAATCTTCTTCGTTTCCTCCGTCATACTGCGCACATCGCAGCCGATCATCAGCGGTGAGCCAAGCAGGGACCAGATGGAAAAATGTGTCTTGTACTGCACGTCGCTGCAGCCCTTCAGGCCCACATTTCCATTGCCGTACATGCCAACAATCAGCATGTCCATATCATTGAAGCAGCCCACGCCATTATAAGGATGCAGCTTCTCCTGCTGCTTTACCAGATCCTTTACGGACTCCCAGGTATCGAAGATATCCCCGGTAGAACGCCACATGGAGGCTGCGGAGGTCTTGATCCACTCATGGGTCTGATCCGCTCCCCAGGAACAGGCGCTGAAGAGGATATCACGGCCGCAGTTTTCCAGGGCAAGCCCCATGCGCCTGTACAGGTACTGCCCATGAATGATAGGGCTGTGATAGCAGTAATCATATTTCAGGAAATCCACGCCCCACTGCGCGAATGTCTCCGCATCGATGAACTCATGCTCAAAGCTTCCCGGATAACCGGCGCAGGTCAGGTTCCCGGCGCAGGAATACATGCCGAATTTCAGCCCCTTGCTGTGCACATAATCCGCAACAGCCTTCATGCCATTGGGGAATTTCCCAGGATCCGGCACAAGCCTTTCTTTTTCATCCCTCTCACGCAGGGACCAGCAGTCGTCGATGACCAGATATTCATAGCCCATCCGGGGAAGCCCTGCTTCCACCATCGCATCCGCTGTCTCAAAAATCAGTTTTTCATTGATGTTCTCTCCAAAGGTATTCCATGAATTCCAGCCCATGGGCGGCGTTAATTTAACCATACTATTGACCTCCAAATTCCTGTTGGGTTATTATGTAGCTGTGCGGAAGGCTGTGTAAATGCCATGCGTTCTGTCTGCGGCGGGGAGCGGGAGCCGCTGGAAAACCGCCCCGCCCGATCCCCGCCGCAGACAGAACGCACGGCATCGCCGCAGGCTTCGGACATTTTTATTATAGAATGGATTTTAAGAACATTTCCATATAATTTGGTTGCAAAAGCATGTACTTTTCGTTCATTTTGGAAGATTCAAAAATGAGGAAGGGAGGGTTGACCTTGGAAGGGTATTCGGAGGAAACGGTGCGGCTTGTGGGGTATGGCCGGGAGGATTGTTCGGATCTGCATTCCTGGGGGCCAGGGGTCAGGGCTTTTTATATTATTCATTATGTGATCCGGGGCGCAGGGTTTCTGGAGTGCGGAGGAAAACGGTTTCGGATTACGGCGGGGGAGAGCTTCCTTTTGTACCCTTATACGGAGCTTTTTTATTATCCGGACCCGGAGGATCCCTGGGAGTATACGTGGGTGGATTTTACGGGGAAGGAGATCGGGCGGCTTTTGTCACGTACCGGATTCTCTTTCTCCTGGCCGGTTGCTCCTGTGATTGGTGCAGAGGATATTCTTCCTTTGTTTGACAGGCTTGGGCGGCTGGATTTTCTTTCCCGGGGAAAGGGGGAGGCAAACGGGCTTTTGCTGGCGATTCTTGGTGTTTACGGGGATATTTTTCCGGCGCCGCAGGTTCCCGCCCGTAAGGAGGATGATCGGCTGTCCACCGCGCTGCTGCTGATTCAGGGTAATTATCATAAGGCGGACTTTAACGTGGAGCGGCTCTGCACTGCCATGCATGTGAACCGGGTCACGCTTTACCGTCTTTTTTCCGGGAAACTGGGGGTGTCTCCTAATGGGTATATTTCCCATTACCGTCTGGAGCAGGGGAAAAAGCTTCTGGAGATGGGCTTCTCCGTGAAAAACACGGCGCTTTCCTGCGGCTTTTCCGATCCCTTTTATTTTTCCAGGGCCTTTAAGGTGTATACAGGAATGGCTCCTGCGGCCTATAAAGCGGGGCCGCCGCAAATCAGCTGAAACCAGCTGTCCCGGATATACAAGTGCGTAACCCTTCCAATATAATCTTACCATTCATTTCCGCCTGGCTGAATCACATAAAATGAACATCTGCAGGGAGCTTCCGCCGGCCGTAACCAACCGGCCGACAGAAGCTCCCTGTTTTTATTCTATTCCACAGTTGTTTTATTCCGCACATTTTTATATCTAATTTTGGTAAAACATCGGCAAAATTTTTCAATAACCGGCAAAAAAATAAACGATGGGATAACTTTTTCCAGTATTTTACAATTCAATTGACTATAATTTTCGGATGGATTACAATAGATTTACCAAAAATTGGTAGTAGAAACTCTGGTAACTATGTGCATGGAAGGGTACGGCAAACCAGTAATACAGCAAAGATTATCCGTCCGGGACAGGGAGGAAAATCCTCTGCTCGCAGAGAGCAAATTTCTAAAGAAATTGCATTTTGCTCCGCAAAACAGGGAGGAAAAATCCTCTGCCCTCAGGAAGCAAATTTCTAAAGAAATTGCTTTTTGCTTTGCAAAAGAAAGAGGATTTCGTCAACGGATAAAAGGGGGAGCTCTATATGGCATGGTATTCCGGTACTTTTTATTGTGGGCATGAAGGCTACATAAACATTATCGGGCCTCTGAAGAACAGGGAAAAAATGAGAGAGTACAAGTTTTCCGGCCTCTGCCCGGCATGCTGCAGGGAAGCGCTGCTGCAAAGCCGGAACGAGCAGAACGCCGCCGCCAGGAAGGCCGCCGCCCGCATGGAGCTGCCGCCGCTTGAGGGCAGCCGGAAGCAGGTGACCTGGGCGGAAACTCTCCGCGTGGAAGCGCTGACCCGCCTGCAGGCCTTTATCGATAACCCGCGGAATGTCGATCTGGTCGTCAGGCGCATGACCTACGAAGCGCTGACTCCCATCGAATTAAATGCCGGGGAACTTCCTGTGATATTCCAGGAAATCGTCCAATATCTCATTCATGAAAAAACAAAGGCAGCCTACTGGATTAACAACCGTTTCAATAAGGATCTGTGCAACCTGGAGCAGCTTCTTCCCGAATATCTGGAATGGAAGAAATGGTGCCGCCCTGAGGAAAGCAGCGCCGATCCCGGCTTCATTTCCAAGGATTCCATTATTGCCCCCCATGCTCCGCAGTACGCCGGCATCGTGGAAATCAGGGGGGATGACAGCGAGATCCTGGCCATTTATGAGAAAAACGACCGATTCCGGGAAATTATCCGGGATATGGATTATGAATGGAACGGAAGCTGCTGGTACCGCAGGCTGAATGCCTGCCGCGGCCGTTTTTGCGACCGTGCCGCCGAACTTGGCAATCTTCTGCTCAAAAACGGCTTCACCGTATCCATTGCGGACCGCGAAGCCCGTGAACAGGCAATTACAGGCAATTTTCTTCCTGAACATAAACGCTGGATCAGCAAAAGCAAAAAAGGCAGTTTCTTTTACATTGCCATATCGCCCAATATGCCCAGGGAAATCTCTGTGAACCTGAAAAAAATACCTACCTCCAACTTCCACTCCGGCGGCATCTTCCTGGAGCCGTCGCATTATGAGGAACTGGAGGATTTTGCGGAAATGTACGGATTCCGCTTTGATCCGGAGGCCAGGGAGCTTCTTGAGTCCTACAGATTGACTCTGGACAGCGCGCCCCGCGTATCCCCGGCGCCTCCAAAACCGACGGAAGATATCAACAACCTGCACAAAATACTGGAATCCTCCGGAGCCATTCTGGATGATCTGGCGGATAGTGACTGATTATGCATTTGACAAACAAGCTCCTGGACTACCAGGAGAATGCGGTAGAAAAATTGAAAAAGGTCAAGGTGGGCGCCCTGTTCATGGAACAGGGCACAGGCAAAACCATCACTGCGCTGGAGCTTTGCCGGCTCCGTCTGGAGGCCGGAAAGGTTACCCACATCCTGTGGCTCTGCCCCTGTTCCACCAAGCAGAACCTGAAGGATGAGCTCATCAAGCAGTCCCCCCGGGAAATGCTTGAGAAAATTACCATATGCGGCATTGAGACACTTTCCCGGAGCCTTCATGCCAACAGCTATCTCCAGCTGCTCACCGAACGGGAAGCCTGCTACCTCGTGGTGGATGAAAGCCTTCTTATTAAAAATCCCTACGCCTACAGGACACAGAACATAGACCGGCTGTCCTCACGGTGCGAATACAAGCTGATTCTCAACGGCATGCCCATTTCCAAAAACCAGGCCGACCTGTATGCGCAGTTCCATGTGCTTGACTGGAGGATCCTGGGCTATAAAACCTACTGGTCCTTCGCCGCCAACCACATTGAATTTGATCCGGAAATTCCGCAGAAAATCATCCGTTGTCTGAATACGGATTATCTTGCCAGAAAAATATCCCCCTACACCGTGCAGGTTACCAAAAAGGACTGCCTCGTGCTTCCTGATAAAAGATATACCATTAACTACTTTCCGCTCACCCCGGAACAGAACGCCCATTACAACAGCGTGGCCGACACCCTGCTGTTTCACCTCAACGAAATGCATCCTGAGACAATATACCGGCTGTTTTCAGGTCTGCAGGCCGTAACAAGCGGCTTCCGTGTGAACTTCCGCAAAAGCGCAGTATCCGGCTACGAGCATATCGTAACCTCGCCCTTTTTTTCGGAGCCTACGGATAACCCCCGGCTGCAGCGCCTGCTTACCGTACTTGACAACCGGAATAAATACATCATTTTCTGCAACTATACCTATGAAATCGATGTGCTGTGTGAAATCCTTTCCAGAAAATACGGCCCGGAAAACGTGGCGCGCTTTGACGGTTCCCTTCCTATGAAAAAAAGGCTCCGTAACCTGGAGGAATTCAGGGAATCCGCCACCTTCCTCATTGCCAACCGGGACTGCGCGGGCTACAGCCTTAACCTGCAGTTCTGCCATAATATCATCTACTATTCCAACGGCTGGGATCTGGCCACCCGCCTGCAAAGCGAGGACCGTATCCACCGGATCGGCCAGGATCAGGACATCCGCATCCGGGATATCTGTGCCTATAACACCCTGGACGAAAGAATCCTCAGCTGCCTGTACAGGAAGGAAAAGCTTCTGGAAGCCTTCAGAAACGACATTAAAAACATGGAAAACAAAAATGGAATCGCGGAATGGGTATTTTACCGGCAGCCAAGCCGGAGCCTGATGGACTGCGACGATTTGGAGGAACCCCGCCATGCCTAAAATATACCGGGACAAAAACGTATATGAAGCCGCTATGGAGCGGTACGATATCATTTATAAAAATTTCGATCACATTTATTTCAGCGTTTCCGGAGGAAAAGACAGCTCCATCATGCTTCAGCTTGCCGCCGACGCCGCCCGCCGGACCGGGAAAAAAATCTCAGTCCTCTACATTGATCTGGAGGCCCAGTACCAGGCAACCATCGACCACGTGGACGAGCTTATACGCTGTACGGCGGATGTGGTGGACGCCTGGTACTGGGTAGCCATGCCGCTATCCCTGCGAAATGCCGCCTCCGCCATCCGCCCCAAATGGATCTGCTGGGATAAGAAACAGAAGGAAAAATGGGTGCGCCCCCTTCCCGACAGGGAGGACGTGATTATGATAACGGAGGACAGCTACCCAAAAGAATGGACCTGGTTCCGAAGAGGCATGGAATTTGAAGAGTTCATCCTCTTTTTCGCCCAATGGTTCTGCACCGCCCGCAAAGGCACTGCAGCCGCCGGCATCGGCATCCGCTCCGACGAAAGCCTGAACCGGTTCCGTACCATTATCAGCTCCTCCAAGGAACGTTTCCAGGATTACCCCTGGACCACGCGGGTCAAAATCCATGACAAGCCGATTGACTGCTATAATTTTTACCCGCTCTACGACTGGTCCGCCGCCGATGACTGGACTGCCGTAGCCCGGTTTGACCTGAAATTCAACTACATCTATGAACTGATGTACAAAAACGGCGTGCCCATCAGCGAGCAGCGGCTCTGCCAGCCCTACGGCGACGACCAGCGCAAGGGACTGGATCAGTTCCGCTCCCTGGAGCCGGAAACCTGGGAAAAAGTGCTCTACCGGGTAGAAGGCGTGAATTTCGGCAACATCTACTGCCGCACCAGCCTTCTTGGGAATATTAAATCGGAAAAGCCCGACGGCATGACCTGGGAGCAGTACGCCGTATTCCTCCTGGAAAGCCTGGGCCTCTACGCTCCTGAGGTAAGAGATCACTACTACCGTAAAATCAAAAAATTCCTGGCCTGGTGGGAAAAGGAGGCCGGCATCACCGCAGATGCCATGCCCGACGATAAATGGAATATCCAGGGCTTCCGCCAGGCTCCTTACTGGAAACGCGTTGCCCGCGCCATAGAAAAAAATGACTTCTGGATGTCAGGGCTCAGCTTCAGTGAAACCAAGGGTGATGTAAAACGCCTGTTTGAGCTGAAAAAGAAATATGCCGGCATCATCCGGCGGGATATCCAGTCCACAAATAAGCAGCTCAGGGAGGCTGCCGGGAGGATTGAAGATGAATTTGCAAAAGAGGGAGTTTAAAGAAGACTATGACAAAGCCGCCTTTTATTCCATTATGGGCGAGTTCTTTGCCGAAAAAAAATACCGGGACGAGATGCCCTATCTGGTAAATACCGAGGAAAAGGAATGGTGCCTGTTTTTCGCAAACGGTAAGCTTGCAGGCTTTTATGCGCATGAGGAAAGGGAACGGCACACGGCCATATCCGGCGTATATGTGCTTCCTGCCTTCCGTCAGTATGGCGTCGGCACCTTCATGCTGGAGGACATGCTCCGCTCCTTCCCCACCGTGCGCATGGTCACCTCCAGCCCCAGGCTCATCGCCATGCTGGACGAAAGAGGGTTTCACCGCCTTTCCCGCCGGGGCAGCTATATTACCATGGAAAACTGATCCCGGATTACCCATACATACAACAGAGGAAACAAAAGAGGAAATAAAAATGGATTTGAATCAACTAATAGATGAACTGCAGGAATACATCACCTCCATTGATGATTTTTCCGAAAAAGTGGAAGCGATCAACAAAATCAGGAAGGGAATCTCCCAGGTCAGCCCTTTTCAGGAAGAGCCTACCGACTGCGTGCTCTGGGTCAGGCAGGAAAATGTGCAGGCCAACGAATACAACCCCAACCACGTGGCTTCTCCCGAAATGACCCTTCTGCACACCAGCATCCGGGAGGACGGCTACACCATGCCCATCGTAACCTATGACATGAGAAACGGAAGCCGTGAAATCGTGGACGGCTTCCACCGCAACCGGGTGGCCCGGGAATATCCCGACATCCAGCAGCGCGTCCACGGTTACCTTCCCGTCACCACCCTGAACAAGCCCCTCGACCAGCGTATTGCCGCCACCATCCGCCATAACCGCGCCCGCGGGACTCACGGCATCCGCCCCATGAGCGCGATTGTCATGGATCTCACCCGCTCCGGCTGGACCGACGAAAGAATCTGCCAGGAGCTGGGCATGGATCTGGATGAGGTCATCCGGTTAAAACAGATCACCGGGCTGAAGGAAGCCTTTATGAACCATGAATTCAGCAGGTCCTGGGAGGAATTTGAGAAAAAATATTATCCGGAGGAATAGACTGCCGGGCTGCAGGCTTTCAACTACGGGAAAGCCTGCGGATTATAAAGTGCTGTTTCTGTTCTTCTCCCTTACTAATTTTATAAGCATTCTTCAGAAGCGCTATACCGGGCAAATCGCCTCCCACACCGCATACCTTTGCATCCACATGCAGATGGATATGCCCTGAATCCCTCAATTCAAAAATATGCTCTGCCATGTCCAATGCCTCCTGACTGTACATATGAACACTGAAATTCATTCCGTCCCATGCCGTTATTTCTCTGTCGGCGGAATTATTATAATTATTTCCCTTATAATAGGCATCCACAAAGCTATTTATCTTGTTATCTATTCTTATGCCTGCTCCTGATTTATCCGTAATTTCCAGAAAACGCACATCACAGCGGTTACCGTTTTCCTGCGGCCGCATATATCTGTGTTCCAGGTCGGCTGCCTCCCCTTCATAAAGCCCAAAACGAGTGCCGCCTTTCCTGTCACAATAGCATTCCTCCGGCCCCCTGCCATACCACTTTACCCTGTTATAGCTTCCCGGAAGTTCCATGCGCATTCCAATACGATAGAGATCCACTTTTGGTATTCCATTCTGCTCTGCTTCTACCGCTCCATTTTCAAATATTGTATAAATGAAGGTTAACGGCCCTTCAAAAAGTGAATTTGCAAAAACTGCCCTTACTTTGAGCATACCGTTCTCTTCACAAAGCTCAAATTTCTCTAATTTTCCTTTATCAGCCGCCCCCTGCAGGATATCAGATGCGAAGAGCCTTTTTACCATATCTTCATTTCCAAGTCGTTCCAGTAGTTCTCTTCTGCCGAAATTAATGATTCCCCTGTCATTATCCGTTTTTGCTCTGTAATATTCCGCTTTCATTGGTATGCAGAACAAGTTCCCGTTCCCATAATCCAATTCACTTATCCAACCCGTTTTACGGTCAAAAGTGATTTTCCATGCACCGCCGGCATTTCCTGTAATCATTACCTTTTCTTTTTTGCATAAGGTATGTATCCCCTGACTTACCAGATCTGTATTTTCATGCTGTTGTCCGTGCTCCGGTATCCCATACTGAAGGATAAACTGTTCAAAAGCTTCCTCTTCTCCTTTCTGTGCCCACAGACATCCGCTTTTCCTGCACAGTGATACCGTCAGTATATATTCTTCCCCCGGCAGCATTTTATCCTTAAAAGGGATTTCCCATTCACCTTCCGCTCCAGGTGCCAGTGAAAATGGCAAACATCCTTCTTTTATTTTCCAGCCATTTTGCGCAACCTCCCAATGAAGCTCATAGATGCTTCCATCCAGAAACCGGTTATCATTCTGTATTACTATTTTGCCATCCTCCTTTCTCCGGATCCGGAAATTCTGGTATGTCTTTTTTACCTGGATTATAGCCGGATGCGGGCTCCGATCCGCTCCTGTCAGTCCGTTGGCACAGAAATACCCGTTTGTTTTTCCTTCCCCGAAATCACCGCCATACAGCCATTTTCCATTTACTCCGTGAATCGCCTGATCCGTAAAATCCCATATAAAGCCGCCTGCCATTTGATCACAGCCCTCAAAGATGTCCCAATATTCCTGGAAATTTCCCAAACTGTTTTCCATGCAGTGTGCATATTCACACAAAAGTATAGGACGTCCCGCATATTCCTCCTTTTTCATTCTCACGCCTTCCGCCAGTCCCATAACGCCTTCCACATCAATATCCTGCCCGGATGCCATCAGTTCCATTATTTCTACAGGGTAGTACATGGCGGAAAGGAAGTCGGAGCATTCCTTCCTTTTATCTCCTTCATAATGCACTGGCCGGGAAGGATCCAGCTTTTTACAGGCGTTGTACATCCACCTGAAATTTTCCCCTTTTCCGGCTTCATTTCCCAAAGACCAGATAATAACACAGGGATGATTCCTGTCGCGTACGATCATACGCTCAAGCCTTTCCTCAAGGACAGGCCTGAATTCCTCTCTGTCTCCGGGGATGCTGCTGCGAACCCCATGGGTTTCAAGATTGCATTCATCCATTACATAAAGCCCATATCTGTCACATAGCTCATAAAAATATTCCCCATCCGGATAGTGGCTCGTCCTTACCGCATTTATATTATGCCGCTTCATAATACGGATATCTTCCTCATAACGTTCCCGGGAAACTGTCCATCCTGTATCGCCGTCAAAATCGTGTCTGTTTACTCCTTTCAGTTTCACTTTTTGTCCATTTACATAAAATATTCCATCTTTTATCTCTATTTTTCTGAATCCATATGATATGGATTTTTCTTCGAAGCTTCCATCCTCCATTACAACTGCTGCGTAAAGCGTATACAAATTAGGTATTTCTGCACTCCAAAGCTTTGGCTGACTTATCATCCCTTCCAAAACCACAATCCGACCTTCTCCCGGCTTCAGAAGCACCTCTTTTTCCCCAAGCTTCAGCTTTTCTCCTTCATCCGTCAGCCAGCCTTCCACGGTCACTCTGCGTGCTGCTGTATCCCTGTTTACCAGTTCCGCCGTCAGCCTGCAGTCTGCCCTGGTATAATCCTCAGCTAATATGGAATCCAGATGGAAGTCTCTTATATGCACCCTCTCCTCCGCCTGCAGATATACATCCCTGTAAATACCTGAAAACACCCACATATCCTGGTTTTCCAAATAAGAGGCATCCGTATATTTCCTTACTGCAGCTACGATTTCATTCTCTCCTTCCTGAAGAAACGAAGTTATTACAAACTCAGCCGGCAGCATGGAGCCCTTGGAATATCCGGCTTCTTCACCATTAATAAAAACTGTCAGATCCGATTTGGCTGATTCAAATACCAGATAAATCTCCCTGTTTTTCCATCCTGCCGGGACGCTGAATTTTCTTCTGTAAATTCCAATTTCATTAATCTTTGGATCAATATAAGGTATTTTTTCCGGGTCAGTATCCACGCCCTCCGGAAAGCTGTGGGCAAGATAGATCGGCGGCCTTCCCCAGCCCTGAAGCTGCCATACGCCCGGAACCGTAATCCTGCCCCACCTCGAAATATCCGTGCGGGATTTTTCTTCCTTATCTTCATCGATTATATTTTGGCTTACGAAAAACTTTTCTATATCCGGCAGTTCATCTCCTTCCGCCAGCATAAAATCCCAGCTTCCATTCAAACTGAGCCTATATTCCTCATAATCTCTGCTTTCATCCTTTCCAGGCTTCTTACGGAATGGGCTGGCCATTACCCTCGCTTTTTCCTTATTTCTTCCCGTTACCGAAAAATCCATCCAGGCTTTCTTCTCATCTCTTTTCATTATTCCTCTGCCTCCTCATTTCTGCTTTCCGCTTCCAGTTCTTTTACAATCCCCGCATGTACCTCCTCTGTCAGGCCATAAAAAAACATGGGTACCATAGCCAGCGCAAAAGCAGCGGCAACCACAAGCGTCATCATCATATGAAACGCCATAAGTGTTGTACCTGTCTGCACCTGGCCTGGGGTATAACCGGTAACAGTCAGTATCAGGCCAATCAATCCTCCGCTGAGGGCAAGGCAAAGCTTGGAGACAAAGGTCTGTGTAGAACTGATCAGCCCTTCCCTTCTCTGTCCGGTTTTCCATTGGGCGTATTCAATGGTATCCGCAATCATGGCAGATTCCAGTACCAGAATAAACCCAAAGCTCACACCGGTAAGGGCTATCATTAAAAATACCCGTACCGTATCTGTATACTCTGTAAAAAAGAAAAGCAGATTACTTATCATTCCATAAATACAGGCGCCAAGGAATACTTTCTTTTTCCCAAATTTCTTTGCAAGAACCGGCGCCAGAAGCATACCGGCCAGCATACCGGGAATCGAAAGCGCCGTTAAAATGGATACCAGGGAAAGAGCTCCCAGATTGTACTGAGCAAAATACGGCAGTGTACTGTTCCGCAGCCCGTTCGCAGTAAGAATAATCAGGACGGAAAGTATAATAAGCAGCAGCGGCTTATTGCAGGCAAGCACCTTAAGACTGTTACCCAACCCTTCTTTTTTCTGTTTCACCGGTTCTACATGCTCACGGATATTCCCGAACCCAATCATATAAAAAAAGATACTGAACGCTGCAAATAGAACAGCTGTCCTGAAAAACCCCTTTTCCTGGCTTCCGCCTCCCAGCCGTTGTGTCAACGGAATAATGATCACTGCCGAAATCACCGATGTCAGCGTAGTTGCCGTTCTCGCAATGCTGAAAATTCCGGCTCTCCTACTGCTATCCCTTGTCATGGCCGAAGGCAGGCTCCAGTATGGGATATCCACAGCCGTAAACGCCATACTCAAAAGTACATAGGTTATTGCTGCATAAGCCACCTTTCCGCCTCCCGATAAATCCGGTGTATAAAAATTCAGAATCAGGAGAATTCCTACAGGTACCGCCATAAACAACAGCCACGGTCTGTACCTTCCCCACTTTGTCCTGGTACGGTCAGCAACCATTCCCATCATGGGATCATTGACAGCATCCCAGATACGTGTAAACATCATAATCAACCCTGCCGCTCCCGCAGTAATTCCAAATACATCCGTGTAAAAAATGAGAATATAGCTTCCCCACAGGCCATATACCAGATTCTGCCCGATGCCTGCCGCCGCATGTCCTGCAATCTCTCTTTTCTTTACCACACTCTTCTGGCTTCCGTCTTTTCCAGCCATAAAAATACCTCCTTTTTCTCATTTAGACAGCAACGTTTACCGGCCGGTGCCGCGCTTCTGTATCCAGTGTAAGAAAAAGAAGGCTGTATGTCATTCTCCGAACCTGACACGAATTTTCCTTCGGTGTCATTTTCCGACTTTTTTCCTGTATTCCATTGGTGTCATACGATGTCTTTTATAGAACAGACGATAAAAAAAGGTTTCATTTTCATAACCCAGACGTTCCATGATATCATTCACACTTATTTCTTCTGTCAGCAACAGATGCTCCGCTTCTTCTAAAAGAAGATCCTCCATATAGTTTTTCAGTGAAACACCGGTATATTTACGTACTACCCTGCTCAGATAATCCTCATTATAATGAAATCTTTCAGTCAGCTCCTTTCGTGATATCCGTCTTCTGTTTTCCCTGAGATAAGACATGACTGCCTCTGCCAGCCTGGAGTCTTTTCTGATCCTGACTGTCTGCAGGGCCGGATGATATGCCGTCTCATTACAAAGCCCGGATAGCAGACGGTATAAATATCCCTGCACCACAGTTTCATATCCCGGCTCATGCGCATACATTTCATCAAGTATATCCGCTATGACTGCCTCCTGTTTTCCACTGCAGTCCTGTTTTTCAAAAGTGATGCATCCTTTCAGATTTTCATTTTCTTTTTTTACAAATTCGTTATAAAAACTTCTGAATATTCCGGATTTATCCTCTACAGGCTCCAGCAGCTTCATCATCAGCTCCCGGGAAATACAGAAATAGATAACCTCCGCCTCCGATGATTTCCCCTCTTTCGTATTCTCATAAGCATCCGTTTTCAACGCTTCCTCCAAATGCATGGTATTTCTGTCCAGAAGATAAAAGCCGCCCTCCTGGCTGGAAAAAAGCTGTCCTTCAACTCTCTGTACCATTTCCCCATGGGAAACATACAAAAGCTCATAATAGTTATGTCTGTGAAGATCATACATTTTCGTTTCCAATATCCGATCCATCTGTTCCTGTATACGTCGGCAGCTCCCCTGCTGCAGGATAATATAGTCAAAAATCCCTGCTGCGCTGACAGAAATCAGGTTGATGCCGAACGGAGCTTCCAGATTTTTTATATGGCCGCACTGCCGGTCCTTCAGACGCAGCTGCCCCATTCCTGCTTCCCTCATATCCTCCAGACTGCCTGTTTCATATTTGATCCGGCCAATCACGCACTCCAGTCTGTCCCTTTCCATCACATCTCCCTAAATGGTAAAATATTTATATATTTACCAGAAAACGGCACCTGCCAAAATTAATTTAACAAGTGCCGCCTTCTAACCGCGGCGATGCCGCCGCTTGTATTCTCTTATTTTTCTTTAATAAACTGGGCCACCTGCTTATCCCATACACAGATATGATTCAGCAGCCATTCCACAATGTTCTTCTTCACAGCCTCCACAAAAGATTCGCTGGGGCCTTCCTCCTCATCCAGCATATCCTTCAGCTCGTTAACGGCCTTTACGAAGGAAGCATGCTGCACCTTATGTGCTTCCAGCAGCGGATACTCGTTGTCTGCCTGAAGCTTTTCCTCATCTGCAAAATGAACATTGGTATAATCCATCAAAAATCCCAGTGTCTGCACTGCAACAAGCTTCTCCGTCCCTACCCTGCAGTCTTCGGTCAGCTTGTTGACCCTTGCAATCAGTTCCTGGTGCTGGCTGTCAATCAGGTCATTCCCTGTTCTCAGCGTATCATTAAAAACAATTGACATATCCTTACCTCCCAAAATCCTCCGGGCAATACGTTCCCCTCTCCCGGATTTCCTCAGATTACTCGGTTACGGAAAACTGGTCCTTGCCTACGCTGCACAGCGGGCATAACCAATCCTCGGGAAGATCTTCAAAAGCTGTGCCGGGATTGATTCCGTTGTCCGGATCTCCAAGCTCAGGATCGTAGATATATCCACATACATCACATACATACTTTTTCATTTTAACCACCTGTTCCTTTCTTAGTTATAATATTTTAACCACAATATAAATTATTATAACAAAAAGGAGGCTATATTACAATCTGTCCGTTTCAATCGCATCCAGTTTTTTTAAACCAGCTCATCCTGGATGCAGGCAGTATTTATGTTCTCTTCTAATGCTCCCTCATTACGGAGCTTCTTCAAATAATCCAATGCAGCAGTGCGTGTATCACCTATAATTCCTGCCTGTGTGGAAATTCCTTTTTCCCGGAAAAGCTCTTCTGTCCGGCCGCCCAGCCCACCGCAGATGACCGCATTCACCTTCTGCTTTTCAAGAAATTCCGGCAGCATGGCAGGACGCAGGCCGGGATTCGGGATATCCGTTTCCTTCATTATCTTTCCGCCGTAAACCATGTAAATATGAAATCTTTCGCACAGTGCAAAATGTCTGGCCACATGGTTACCGGTACTTGCTACAGCTATTTTCATCCTTATACCTCCTGCATATCGCAGGCTTGCCTGTGATACTGCATCAATCAAGCTGGTCATTTGAAAGGAGCCTGTGAAACCTGCGCCTCCCGTTTTTCCCTTCCGCTTTTTTATCTATTAATGGGTATCAAAGCCTGCCCTTAAGCCAGTTCGTCCAGCGTACATTCCAGGATTTCCGCTATCTGCTTCCCAAGCTGTATGGACGCTGCCTTCGTTCCTCTTTCTATCTGGGATAAATAAGACTGCCCTACTCCAATTGCGCCGGCAAGCTCGGCCTGGCTAAGCCCCTTTGCTTCCCGCCTTTTCTTGATATTTTCACCTACAGACATAATTTTCCCTTCTTTCCAGTTTATTACTGTGGTAATATGTTTATATATTACCATGATAATAGTATATCCCACAATTGGTGGATTGTAAATATTTGGTATTACATTTGTTGGATAAATAAAACTATTAAAGGAGTACCCCATGTACGAACCCGCCAATGTCGCCGAACGAATTAATAAGCTTTTGAAAGAAAAAAATCTGCAGCAGAAAGATATGCTTATGGAATGCGGGCTGAACAAAAATACGATATCCTCCATGCTCTCCCGAGGTTCCATGGTTAAGGCCGACACACTTGCCAAAATAGCCGATTTCCTATCCTGTTCTGTTGATTATCTTTTGGGTCGTACAGAAAATCCGGAAATTTACCATTACGAAAAAGCGTCTCAAAACGCAAATAAAACGGCAGGTAACATTCCAGTCGTCAGTTCCGTTAAAAATTTCCCGATTTTCCATGAAGAAGCTGCCGTACCTGATTTCCATGCTGTGCACAACAGATCAGTAGCATACTCGCTTTATGCTGATGACAATAGCATGGAACCGGTTATCCGTATGCACGAACTAATTGATATTATCCCATTTACAGAGCTGGTTTCTGAGGAAATCGGTATTTTTTTGGTACAGGATGAGACGGTATGCCGGAAAATAAGGCTTTTTGTCGACAAAATAGAGCTTTGTCCATTCAATCCCGATTATCCCACATTACATATTTCCAGGTTTTCCCCGGACCATTTTCAGGTTCTGGGCAAAGTCGCCCTGAATGCCGCACAATACGCGCGTATGAAATCCATTTCCGCATCCGTTCGGAAATGATCCATAATTATTTCGTTTTCCTTCACAATTTCTTCAATTGTTTAACACAAAAAGGTCACAATTATAAGGTATCCTATAACCATAGAAAGCCAATAACGCTTTTTCAATATAGATACTCTTTTTCATAACTCAAGCCAGTACCAGCAGGGTACTGGCTTCCTCCCTTTTTATGGGGTGTTTTTATATCTGCGGTTCCCTTTTATTTTATGGGATATTTCATGCCTGCAGCTCTCTTTCATTTTCTGTGATATATTTCATACCTGCGGCTCCCTTCATTATCCTCCCTCCCCCAAAGTACACAGACCCGGCAAAAAGAAAAAAGGCAAAAAGCCCGCGGCTAGTGCGCCGCGAATCCTTTTTTGCCCTTTTTTAGCCATTTTTCTGAACATTTTTTACTTGAATTAATTTGCATTGGACCGCCTTAGTCCTTTGGCTGAGTCCCTGCTTTTCCTATTTCCGCCGGACCGCGCTCTCCATTTCAAGGCCGGTGTCATAGTCAAGCTGTCTTGGTTCATATTCTTCATTTTCCCGCTGGCGCGTCATATGGCGGCTGTCCCAGTCGCGGCCCATCCTGTGCCAGGGCCTGTCCTCCCAATGATAGGAACGGAAGGGATCCCTGGTGCGGTACATCTGATCGATCAGTGCCTCGTGAAGCTCATTGCGGACGGCACTTACGCCTTCTTCATTAATCAGATTTACCATTTCATCCGGATCCTCCTGCAAATCATAAAGCTCATCCGTATCCAACAGGTTCACCACCAGCTTATATCTGCCATCAAAAATACAACGCATGGGCTGGAAGGAACCGAAACCATCATGATCCACCTCATATCTGCCGTATTCCACAAATACATGGTCATTCACACGCACATTTCCATCCGCCAGCTCCAGATACAGGCTTTTCCCTTCAAAAGCCTTCGGGATTTCTATTCCCATCATTTCAAAAACAGCAGGCGCAAGGTTGATATGGGAAACGGGATTATCATCCACTCTGCTGCCGAAGCCTTTGATTATAAGCGGTATTCTGGCATTTTCCTGATAAGGCGCCGGGCCTTTTCCTATGAGGGAATGGGAAAACATCATATCGCCATGGTCGGAGGTATAGATGATAACCGCGTCGGGCGCATATTTTTCCGCCGCTTCCAGCACCCTGCCTATTTCATAGTCCACATAAGTATTACAGCCGAAAAACTCTTTATGGGAAGCCCTGAATTCGGGATCCGCCGTCAGATGACGGAACGGCCTGACCCAAAGTCTCTGGAATTCCGGCTTATCCTCCAGCGTATCGTCGAAATTTTTCGGCCTGGGCAGCTTGTAATCCGCATACATATCCACATATTTTTTCGGGCAGAGGAACGGGCCGTGGGGCTCGTCAAAGGATGCCACACAGAAGAAATCCTCTTCCTTATAATTTTTAAGGAAATCAATGGCCCTGTCGGCTACCCGGTGGCCAAAGGTCAATTCTTCTTTAATATCATATTTTTCTATGCTGTCCGTTCTTCTGGATATCACCCGTTCTTCCGGCGTAAGCTCGTCCAGGTAATTTTTCATATCATACCAGTACCGTGCATCCCAGCCGTCAGGACATTTTCCCAGGCCGAAATAATCGCCTCCGTCCAGATGCCATTTCCCGATATATGCGGTATGTATCCCATGGTCGGACAGGCGTCTTCCTATATTCTGAACGTTTCCAGATACGCCCATGGAATTGGACCAGGAAGCGCAGGAATGTGGGTAGCAGCCCAGGAAAATTCCCGCTCTCGCCGGCTGGCACAGGGGCTGTGTGGTATATGCTTTATTAAATCGGATCCCCTCTCCCGCCAGCCTGTCCAGATTGGGCGTATGCATATCCGGATTACCGTAACAGCCCAGCATATCGGCGCGCTGGGAATCGGTCATCAGGAATAAAACCTTTCTTTTGCTCATTTGATTTCCTCCTAGTGTTTTTTATGATAAACCGGCAGGAATTACCTCCGGTTATTCGCCTGGTAAAGGCCTGCCTGAGGTGCCTGCCTGTTACAGCAGCTCCGGTACGGAACCGTTACGGGCCTCTTCATTTATTTTGCGGATTACCCTGCAGGGATTCCCCACTGCCAGGGAATTGGGAGGAATGTCCTTGGTTACCACGCTTCCGCCGCCTATGACACAGCCGTCCCCAATGGTTACGCCGGGAAGGACGATTACTCCTCCGCCCAGCCAGCAGCCGTTCCCGATTATGATCGGACGCGCATAGGTACGGCAAAAATATTCCCCGCTTTCCAAGCGCTATTTATATTCTAATATCGTAACAGCGGCTGTAAATAGTGTCAATAATTTAGGTACACTTATATTTTCCCATTTATATATTTGTTATTGCCGTTGCTAACTGGATTATGTATAATACAGATAGTTATATAAGCTCATAATATGGTTGAGCGTTTCTACCAACTGCCGTAAATAGTTGATTATAATTAGCTGCAATTATAATCAACTATTTACGGCAGTTGGTATTTTATATGGGAATTCAATCAAATACCCCATATAAGCAACGGGGTATTTGCCCCTCGCTGCAGTCGCCAAATATCCATGCCGGCATGGATACTTGGCTCATTGTCCACGGGAATAAATCGGGAGAAGGAGGATTTTGATGAGCTACAAATATCTGGATATGGAGACCTATAGTAGGAAGAGACATTTTGAATATTTTAACGGCTTAGCTTATCCATACGTTGGCCTAACGGTAAATGTTGATATTTCCGATTTTATTGAAGCGGTTAAAATTAAAAAGTTACCGTTTTTTCTCACCTTTTGTTACTGTGTGTCGAAAGCGGCAAATGCCGTTCCTGAATTCAGGCAGCGAATCCTGGAAGGAAAAATAATAGAATTTGACAGCTGCAGAACCTCCCATACCGTAGCATTGGATGACGGGACCTATTGCTATTGTACCCTCAGCAGCAATATGCCGTTTTCTGACTTCCTGCCATATGCGAAACAGGAGCAGGAGGCAGCAAGGCAAAGCCGCACAATAGAGGAAGAGGCCGACATCCATGACAAAATTTTCATATCCACGCTGCCGTGGATTTCTTACACTGCCCTTGTCCAGCCCGTGCCAATCCCCGCAGACAGCAATCCCAGGATTACATGGGGAAAATATTTTGTCCAGGAGGGCAAAACAATAATGCCTGTTTCCGTGCTGTGCCACCATGCCCTGGTTGACGGTATGCATATTGCCGGATTTTATAAGTCATTGGATGAACAGCTCCTCTCCATCGTCCGGCCATAATAGGAGCTATGCTCTCTGCGTTTCGGCAAAGGAAGGGAAAGGACGGACGCGCCGCCGCATCCGTCCTTTCCCTTCCCCCGGAGCATAATTGAAAATTGCCCCGGGCATCAGTTCTCATTTTTACCTGATATCATATACGCTTCTCAGCCGGATTCCCTCCGTATTTCCTTCCAGAACCCTTACGGTCTTCGTTCCCCCGTTCATATCAAAGAAATTATCCGAAAGCACCAGATTATCCTCTTCATTGCGGATTTCCACGCTCTTCGCATACGCCTGTGCCGTAACGGTGATTTCATCCCCTGTTATCTCATAGGACAGCTGCGGATTCTCATAGCAAAAATACTTGGGATATGAGAAATTGACCGTGCCGTCGGAAACGATCTGTCCGTCCATTTCCATCTCATAGCTCACATAATTGGTGCGAAGCTCCGCCTCCGGATAAAGCACCTTATCCAGCCAGACGCTTGTGAGGGCCGGCACTGAAAGGGTTTCCTCACCGCCCGTAAGGATTTCGGCTTTGGGATTGCGTAAAGCCCATCTTACCGTGACCCGTGCCTCCTGCATCGTCTCGTTGGCCACATTCAGGCGGATGGATTTCTCAAACTCAAAATGCTCCCGGTTCATGTTGGCTTCGGCGCTCATCATACCCTGTTCCTCGCAGGAAAGCAGGACGGGGGCGAAGAAGCGTCTGGCATAATAATGCAGAGCCTTCAGCCTGCCCGTATAGTCCACGCTGGACCAGGACACCACCGGCCAGCAGTCGTTGAGCTGCCAGTAAATCGCCCCCATGCAGCGGCCGCGGTTGCGGCGGAAATGCTCCACGCCGTAACGGATGGCATCCGCCTGAAGCAGCTGGGATGCATAAATAAAGGTATCAAAATCCGAAGGATATTTGTAGGTCTGCTGCATATAGTCCATGATTTTGCCGTTGGCGCTGTACTGCCGCTGGTGTTTTTCACAGATATAGGAAAAAGCATTGTAATCCGCCGGATCGTCCGTGAAGGTTTCAATGGTTTTCAGGGACGGGAACGCCTGGAAGCCAAACTCCGAGGCATAACGGAAGAAATATTTCCGGTACTCGGAAAACGGCCGGTTGCCGTGCCATACCGCCCAGTAATGCACATCCCCTCTGTTCGGATCGTTTGGCTCGTCCAGGCAGCCGCCGGAGGAAGGGCTGGCGGGCCAGTAAAAGGCCTGGGGATCATAGGTATGGACAATCTCCGGAATAATGCGCTCAAACATGAGGAAGTAGTCACGCACCTCGCTGGCCTTGGTCAGCCAGCTGTTTTTCTCAAACACGAACTGCTCCATTTCATTGTTTCCGCACCACAGCCCCAGGGAGGCATGATGGCGGATCCTTTTTACGTTTTCAATAAATTCCTGACGGATGTTGGCTTCAAAGGCGGGCGTCAGCTCATATACGGCGCAGGCGAACATGAAATCCTGCCAGACCATCAGCCCCATTTCATCGCAGAGGTCGTAGAACCAGTCGCTGGGATAATAGCCGCCTCCCCATACGCGGATGGCGTTGTAGTTGGCAAACCGGGCTTTTTTAAGCAGCTTCGCGGTGGTTTCCGGCGTCACCCTGCCTAACAGGTTATCCTCCGGGATATAATCGCCTCCCATGGCAAACACCGCCACGCCGTTCACCTCATGGGCAAAACACTCGCCCCATTCGTCCTTCCTTCTGCGCATGGCCATGGTTCGCAGGCCGATACGTTTTTCCCAGCTGTCGATTTCCCGGCCATCGGAATACAGGATCACCTTTACGGTATACAGATCCTGCGCGCCGTAGCCGTTGGGCCACCACAGACGCGGATGTTCAATCCTGATTTCAGAGGGCGAATTTTCGATTACGCGTTTCGTCCCGTCAGGCTCCGTGATTTCCACCGTATAGCTCATATGCTGGCCGCAGCCGCAGAATAACCGGCCCCCGGTCACATCCATCAGCTTCGGCACCCCGTCGGTGATGCCCGCGGTTTCCTCCGTCACCTGAAGCTTCAAGACCACCCCGCTGACGGAGCGGTTGCCAAGCGCCGCAATGGCGGCATCGCTGTCCGCCTCCGGCACGCGCTCATGCTCCTGCAGGATCAGTACATTGTCAATTCTTCCCCTGTCTATGCCAAGCAGGGTGACAGGCCGGAAGATTCCCGCATCCGGCAGATGTGCGCCCCAGTCCCAGCCGAACATATAATGGGCCTTCCTGATATGGACAAAGCCCTCCAGCGTATCATCATTTCCCAGGGTACGGCATTCCTGGAAGGCCTGGCGGATGAATTTTGTGGGGGAATGCAGAACCACCTTCAGCTCATTATCTGCTGGCCTGACTTTTCCCTTCACATCATATTCCCAGATACGGTGCATGCTGTACGCATTCCCCAGGTGTTCCCCGTTCAGGTATACATCGGCAATCGTGTCCAGGCCGTCAAAATGCAGAAGCGCCCGGTCTGACTCCCGGATTTCTTCCGGGCAGTCAAACTGTGTGACATACTCATAATCATATTCCATCAGGGAAAGGGCCTTGTCCTCATTGTCCTTCCAGAACGGATCCTCCATCCTGCCGTTTGAGAGCAGGTCCCCATATACGCTTCCGGGCACGGAGGCAGGCAGCCATTCCTGTTCTCCCGCACGGCGCATAGTCCAGCCTGTATGTAATGTCTGTTCTATCATCCCAGATTCTCCTTTCCGCGCAGATAATCCGCGTACCAGATGATAATCTCCTGAATGCGGGACAGCTCGGATTCCCGGCTTACGCTGCGGTAGATCTCCTTATAATGATACAGCCAGTTTTCCAGCTCCTCCGCCAGCTTCCATGCATCGGGAAGGCTGCCATAGTTTTTGCCATAAGCCCTGGACGCTACCACCCTGCCCAGCTCATTGAACAGCCGGATGGCGTCCATGGCAGTCAGATGGGGCTTCACCAGCCCTTTGGTACGGCTGTCCATGCGGGCAATGCTTTCATAGACCGCCCCCTTGATTTCCTCCAGGTTCCGGTTCTTTTCCTCCGCATTGTCAAGCAGATCCAGCTGCTGCGCAATATAGGCTTTGTGATCCTCTGCAAATTCAGCCACACCCAGCTCCCGGAAACGGATTGCCGTCTCCCAGCCAAAAGCGCTCTGGTTGGCGGCCGATGCGATTATGCCCACGAATTTTTCTTCCCGGTCACGGAATTCCAGCAGGGAAATCTGACGGTTGATCTGCTCGAATTCAGGGATCTGTGTATTCCAGGAAAAAGCCGCGCCGTATATCATGCCCACAATGCCGAATTCCGGATGGTTCACATGCAGGAAATCGCCCCAGTCCGTATTCAGCAAGCCGATGGAATGGTATTTTACGGCATAGGTACACATCCGCTTAATATTTTCATAGGAATTTTCAATCAGATAAACAAACTGGTTCCAGCCGCAGGCGCCCGGACAGGAATATTGCACCGCTCCCGCATCAGCCAGCCATTTCGTTTCCTCCTCGCGCTGATACTTTGCATAGCCCCAGTTCAGGCACACGGTTTCTTCGGGAAGCTCCTTTATCATCTCAGGAAAACCGCAGATGACATCGCCCCAGAACATGGGACGCCTGCCGTTCTCCACCAGGAATTCGCAGAGCGCCTTTACGAAATCAATGTAGATCCGATCCACTCCCTTTTCCCGGGCCGCTTCCCTGCTCTTTCCTTTTCCCAGATCAAAGGTTTCGTCCGCACATATGTTAAACTGCTTTGAAGTAAAAAGAGGCATGAACTCCGCGATTTTGCCTTTGATAAATTCCAGGCTTTCCGGATCCGTCACATTAATGGTATGATGGTGCATCCTTCCCCGCAGGGAAAAAGGCATTTTCTCCGAATCCTCCAGCTCGCACAGATGGGAGTAGCCCTGGGAGCTGAGCACCTTGTAGAGATGGCCGAAGCAGGACAGGGAAGGCACCAGCTCTATCCCCCTCTCGGCGCAGTACCGATCCAGCTCCAGTATTTCAGCTGCGGTCAGCGGCGTATCATCCCGCCAGATTTCACTGAAGTCACGGAACAGGAAGGTATGCTCAATATACAGCTGAAGCTGGTTCATTTTATAATACGCCATTTTATCGGCCATTTTTTTCAGGAAGGACAGCTTTGGCACCCGTCCTCTGGTAATGTCATGGTAAAACCCTCTGTTGGGTATATCCGGCTCGTCCTCAATGGTGACGGCAGGAAGCACGGCCCCGCACTGCGCAGCCATCTGCAGCAGGGTCTGGCAGCCATACCATACACCGGCCTCCCCGCCTGTAATACGCACATTTTTTTCATCCACAGTGAGCCGGTAGCTTTGAGGCGCCATCTCCTCCGACTGCGACAAAATCACATCGCCCGGACGGCCCGTCCCCCTGGTCAGCGCAGGGGCAAAGCCCAGCTCCTCCTTCAGCGCCTCCACAGCCAGCTTTGCCTGGGCGGTCAGCTTTTCGCCGCAGCACGGCTCCAGCACCACATAGCTTCCATAGGACAGCGTAAAATGGCTGCCCGGTTCTCCAAATTCGATGTTTTTGGGTTGCGGTATCAGATACATGTTCCCTCTCCTTTTGCTCGTATGATTTTTGTATTGTTTTCGGAAAGCTTTGTAAACGCGGCCAAACCGCAGGGTCACAGCTCCTTATATTTTGTTACTGTTCACCCCGTGACCAGTAACTATATTTTTCCTTCAGCAAAGGAATGCCGTATTCCCTCGGCGTGCCTGCCAGACGGTCCAGATAAGCCTCCAGATGGCCCCGGCAGTGCTCCGGCCCTCCCTCGCGCATGACGGTCCACATGGGATCCGCATCATAGGCTGAGGTTTTCATCATTTCATCGTTCCAGTCCAGTATCATCCTGGCCCCGCGGGCACACAGCTCAGGACGCTCCTCTGCCAGGTTGTGCTGCTCATGGGGATCCGCCTCAAGATCAAAGAGCATTTCATCCGGAAGCAGATGATAGCCGCCGTGCACCGTACGGATATAAATATAGTTGTCAAAGCGCACGCTTCTCTGGCACACATGGGCGCACTGGGTCAGCACCTCACAGGGCCTGGAGCAGTCCTTCCCCTCCCGCAGCGCGGCCGCAAAGGAAACGCCGTCATAACGGTAATTTCCAAAGGTCTGTGTCCCCAGAAGCTCCTGTACGGTAGGCAGCAGATCCACATTATCATGGAAGCCCGTCACCCGTTTTCCACCCTCCACGCCGGGCCAGCGGATGATCATGGGAATCCGGCATACCGGCTCGTCCGCCATGCCATGTTCTCCGTATACGCCGAACTCGCCCAGATCCTCTCCGTGATCCGCCGTGATAATGATTGCCAGATTTTCATCATAAAGCCCATGGGACTTCAGATAATCCAGAACCATTCCGATATTATCGTCCGTATAGCGCACCCCGTCGTCATACAGATCAATCAGATGCTTCGCTGCCTCCCTGTCCTCCAGCCTGCCCGGATGCTTGGGCCACTGAGGGAAGGTATCGTCATTCCACATATTGATTTCATTGGCGCAGTGAGGCCCGATATGAAGCAGGTGCTCCCTGAAAATATCATCAGTAATCCAGTCGTCCGGCAGCGGCGTCCCCTGGAAATGGCTCTCATAATCCGCAGGCGTGCGGTAAGGAGTATGGGGATCCCAGTAATGCACATGCAGCATCCAGTTATCCTCATCCCCATTTCTTTCCAGCCAGTCCAGCACATGGGGCGTCACCATTTCCGCGGATTCCCCTCCCCGGTTCCCCACATTGAAGCATTCATGAAAGCCAGCATTGAACCACCAGGCCGAATGGCGCTCCGCAAAGGTAGAAAAGGACACCGTATGAAAGCCTGCCCGCCGGAACTGCATGAACAGCCCGTTCTCCGACATCAGATCCGTAAAGCCCCTGCTTTCCCCCTGCAGACGCATATCCGCCGCTGTGCCGCCGTGTCCCACGATTCCGTTATGGATGCCGTACTGCCCGGAAATCAGCGATGCCCGGGAAGGCAGGCAGGGCGCGTTGGGACAATAATAGCGGTCAAAGCAGACGCCCTCCTCCGCCACGCTGTCCATCACCGGCGTGGTATCCCTGCCGTACCCGTAACAGCCCATATGATCCGCCCTCAGGGTATCAATATCAAACATTATTACTCTCATTGCATTTTCTCCCTTTTCTCATTGTGTCTTCACATAATCAGGTTAATTTCCAGCTGTTTGTCCCTTCACAGTCCGGCCTACCGTTTCGCCCGCATATCCGAGGGCGTGGTATTATAATAGCTGTGAAAATGCTGGTAAAAATAATTCATATTGGAATAACCCACATCCGCCGCGATCACCGCGATTTTTTCATCGGAATTCAGGATTCTTTCCTTCGCCACATAGAGGCGGTAGCACATGAGATATTCCGAAAATTTCATCCCCGTTTCCTTAATGAAAATCTGCCCCAGATAAGTGGAATTCATCTTGAATTTGTCAGCAATGCTTTTCAGTGAAATGCGGCCGCCATATTCAACCCTCACCATCATGACAATTTTATGGATCAGCGGCGACATGGCGCCATAGTCCATATTCAGCACCGGATCACAGTTCTTTTTTTCATCCTCTTCCGGAAGCGTTCCGTGAAGCCTCTCCACGATTATTTTTTTCACAACCTCAAGAAGCTTCTTTTTTTCCACCGGCTTGAGCAGGTAGTCCAGCGCGCCGCAGCGGATGGCCTCGCAGGCATAGCTGAATTCATCATAGCCGCTCATCATCACATAATTGGAATGCACCCCCAGGTTATTCAGGCAGTTGATCACCTCATACCCCTTATCGTTTCCGATACACACATCCATCAGGCAGATATCCGGCCTCCAGTCAAGGATGTGCGACATCACCTCCATGGAACTCCGGGCCGTCTCAATCCTGCCGAAGCCCAGGCTTTTCCAGTCCAGAAGACGCTTGATGCCTTCCAGAATATTCGGTTCATCATCCACAATCACTAATGTATACAACAGTTCCCCTCCTTTCCTGCCTGTGTCGGAATAAAGACGGAAATACGCGCCCCTCCCTCCGGGTTATTCCCGATTTCCATAGTAAAATTCTCTCCATAAAAATATTTCAGCCTCATATATACATTCCGAAGCCCGATATCCGCATCCGGATCATCGCTTCCCTCATACATATTTTTCCTTGTGGCCTCCAGCCGTTCCGGGGCAATTCCCAGGCCGTTGTCCGCCATCAGCACCCTGACGCCCCCGCCCTCAGGCTTTATCTCCAGGATCAGCAGATTGAATTCCGAGTCCCTGTCAAAGCCGTGGGTAAAAAAATTCTCCGCCAGGGGCTGCAGCCAGAAGCTCAGCGTACGTACCTCTTCCGCCTCCTTTTCCACCTCCAGCTGGTAAACGAAATTCCCCGCAAACCGAAGCGACATAATCCGCAGATACATCTCCAGCAGCTCCACTTCCTCCTTCATGCTGATCACATCCGGACAGTGGACTATCATACGGTAAAGCGTCCCCAGCTGGGTAATCGCCTCCGCAGTCTCCTCATCCCCCCACATCAGCGCCTTGGAGCGTATGCTTTCCAGCGTATTATACAAAAAATGCGGGTTGATCTGATGCTTCAGGGCGCGCATGGCCGCCTCCTGCTGCTTCAGCTTCAGTATGTATTCCGTCCGGATATAGCCCTCCAGCTTCTGGCTCACATCCTTAAGGGCAATCGCGATCCTCCCGTATTCATTTTTATTCTCCTCATGGATATCCAGATTCTTCGCCACAGAAAAATCACCATTTTCCATAGCCCCCAGCATCTGCATGATATTGGAAAGGAACCGGGCGTCATTGCGTATTCCCACAAAAGAAACCAACAACGCTCCCCCCGCCAGGATAATGAGGACAAGGCTTGTTGCAATCAGGGCCCTTCTGTTCAAATCCCAGATCGTATTACTGTTAATCACTGAAATATATGAAAAATCATACTGGCTGGAAGGAAACACCGTATAAAAAATACGCTCATATCTGTTCCCATAGAACCAGCCCTGGCTTTCCTCCATATTTGCCGCAGCCCTGAGCCACTTCATCTCCTTTTCCTGCCTGTAATCCGCATGAAGTACCTTGTCCCCCTGCATGACAGCCCAGGCCCCTGAAAGGCCCACTCCCCGAAGCAGCTCGTCCCGATCCACCCAGAAGGTAATAGAACCCAGCTGCCTGCTGATGGAATCCGGATCCCGTATTTCAAAAGAAGACAGCATCATATTGCCGAATCCCGGAATTTTCATTGCCTCCTCTTCCGATTTCAGGCCAAAGGTAACATGGATATCCCCGGAAACCCGATCCAGCCATACCGCCTTCGTCCCCTCCCCGGAAACAAAGGTAACGCCTCTCACCTGAATCCTTCTGTTAACAAACAGCTTCTTCATATCCCCCGGCATATAGGCTATCTGCGCGGAAGAGGACTTACTGTTCCCCAGCCTCTTATGCACATATCCGGCCTCTGTCTCCGCCGTAAACAAAGCCCTCGCATCCTGCATCATCTTCCGGCTGGCATAGCAGCTCTCAATATATTCATTGAGCTGATCCTTCACCGTGCCGATTTTCTTCTCAACCACGGAAAAAGCATCCTGCGCCTCCTGCCTCTGCTGCGCCGCCCAAATCGTGGTAAAAAAAACCGAAACGCCCAGAAAACACAACATGCACAATACCAGAATCGCCGCCGCATTCCCCAGAAACTTCCGCCTGTATACCTTTATCTTCAAAAAAGAAATACTATGCTTCCTCATCCCGGCTCCCTTTTCTTCCTGCTTTCCCCGTATGCAACTTTCCGCTTACAGTTCTTTTCTTTACCGCCACTACCATTATACTGTCAAAAACTTCCGCCCACAAGAAAAGGTTATACTTTCAAATGTTTTGTCAAAATTCCCCTGACAATCCCCCAATTTCCAAGCGCCAATACCACATTCTGCCCAACATCAGTGAAAATCCAATCTCTCCTCTGCAGGTTGGACAGAAACAAACCTCCCCGCCGTGAACGTTGGGAGTCCGAACTTCACGCCGGGGAGGCTTGTTTCTAAAGATCACCGCAAGTGCACGATTTCACTTTATTTAAAGAACTCATTAATCTGCTTCTGTGCTTCTCCGATAATCGTATCCAGACCGGAATTCTTTAATTCTTCCAGACATTTCGGAACGGTCGTTTCCGGATCAGACGCACCTGTCAGCATATCATATTTATATTTATCCCAAACTGCCTGGCAGTTTGCAACTTCATTCTGGATGTTTGTGATATCCAGTGCAAAACCAAGACATACGGAGGAAGATGCTTCCTCGTTCTGTTTCCTTACCTGCTCCCACTGCTGAGGATCCGCATCCTCTGTAATGGACATATTGAAGAAGGTGCCCTGTGTGTATGCAGCCAGCGGCCAGTCGTCCCTGAGCTTCTTAATCACGCCGTCGCTCACATATTCGAAGGTATTGCCTTCCACGCCGTAAGCCAGCATGTCACGGAATTTGGAATCGCTGTTAACCAGTTCAAGAACCTTCAGACATTCTTCTTTGTATTTGGAGTTAACGGAAATAGCGTTCATGGAACCCTGGATGGTTTCTGTGGAATACATAGGTCCGAAAACCTTGAATACATCGTATTTCTCAACGCCGTTCAGCGTCTGCCAGGTAGCTGCCGCGCTCGGCCAGCCCTGTGCGGAGGAGAAAGGAAGCTTCTTGGGAATTTCCGTCAGGACGTTTGCATCGGGATTCACGATTCCGTCCATATACCACTGATGCAGCAGCTTCAGGTTATCCATGATATCCTGCTGTTCCAGCGTGCAGACTACGGTACGGGACTCATCATCGATTTTTACGCCGATAGGCTGAAGGCCTGCGGTAAGTCCGTCATATTCATTGAAAAATCCGTTGAACGGGCTGCCCTGCGCCATCTGCAGAGGATAGAAGCTCTTTCCTTCGCCTTCCTTCATCGCACGGAAGGGAGCGTCCAGATCCTTCATGGTCTTGATGGATTCCAGGTCGATATTGTATTTCTGTACATACTGGTCATCGAAATACCAGAACTGGGTAATGGAGGAATCCTTGTAGCTGGGCACTCCGTATACGTTTCCGCCGATTGTAACGCCGTTCCACAGTTCTTCCGGGATAAAGTTGTAAAGATCCGGGGTTGTGGTCTGCACCATATCGGTCAGGTTCTCAAATGCGCCCAGGTTGATAAACTTACTGTAGTTGGTGTTGTTGGTAAACATCATGTCGAAATACTCGCCGGAATTGACAATGGTATTCATCTTCTGATCGTAATCGCCCCAGCCTGCCACCTTGATATCAATTTTAACACCCAGCTTTTCCACCAGGTAATCATTGATATTTGCCAGACAGTCCGTATAGTCGCTGGGAGTGGTGCCGCCCACCGTCCACCAGATCAGGGTGGGGATATCGCCGCTTGCTTTATCTGTGGAAGCGCTTGTATCCGCAGTGCTCTCTGCCGCAGGTGTAGACTCAGCCCCGCCTGCTTCCCCCGTTGCCGCACCGGCGCCGGATTCTGTTTTGGAACCGCAGCCTGCCAGCATACCAACACTGAGTATACAGGAAAGACCGATAGCCAATAGTTTCTGAACCGTGTTCTTTTTCATAGTAACCTCCTTAAAGTTTGATTTATATCAACCGGCGGCCCATCCCGCCGGGATGATAACATAAAATTATCTGTGATCAGCCTTTTACCGCGCCGACCGTAAGACCGGAAATGAAATACTTCTGGAAGAACGGGTAGGCACATGCGATGGGCAATACGATAACCACCACAATAGCCATACGGGCCGCTTCCTTGGGCATGTTCGCCACTGTATCCGCCATGCTCGCCCCCATAGTTGCCGCATTCTGGGCCAGCATATTCACATTCGTCATGATGGCGTTCAGCAAAGCCTGCAGGGAATACAGACGCTGGTCATCGATATACAGCATGGACTGGTACCAGTCATTCCAGTATGCAAAGCAGAGGAACAGCCCGATTGTTGCAAGCACCGGCAGGGAAATGGGAAGGACAATTTTGAAAAATATCGTAAACTGCCTTGCCCCGTCCATCTTGGCCGATTCAATCAGCTCCTCAGGAACCGTGGTTTTGAAAAAGGTCCTGCAGATAACCACATTGAAGGAAGAGACGGCCAGCGGCAGTATCAGCGCCCACACCGTATCCTTCAGACCCAGCAGCTGGGAGGTGATAAAGTAGGTGGATACCAGGCCTCCGTTGAATACCATGGGGATAAACACCACCATTGTGAGGAAACCGTTCAGCTTATAACCGGGACGGGAAAGCACATATCCCATCAGCGTGGTGAGCAGGATTCCCAGCACCGTACCGAATATGGTGACGAAAAGGGAAACGCTCAGCGCCCTGATGATCAGCGTGCTCTGTGTTGCCAGATAGGAATATCCTTCAAAGGATACGATCTTCGGAATAAGATGGTATCCGTAATCCGTAATGGAAGCCTCTGCGGACAGAGAGATGGCAATAACTAGCAAAACGGGAATAATACATACCAGCGCCATCAGGAGGAACATGAGATTCAGCAGAACATTGGCCTTATTGGACACCCTGTTGAAGCGGTCGAATCCGTCCGGCTCATTTTTTCTTTTCTTTTTGATAGTTTCAGCCATGAGGCACCTCCTTAAATCATAGCGCTTTCGCGGTCAACCTTACGCACAATGGCATTGGCTGTCAGAATGGTGATACAGCCCGCCACCGACTGCACAAACGCGGCTGCGGAGGCCATGCCCGTGGTGGATGATTTCAGCTGCTTGAATACGAATACATCCAATGTATAGGAAACATTATACAGAGAATTGGAATCACGGGGCACCTGATAGAACAGGCCGAAATCGGAGTAGAAAATACGTCCCACCGCCATGATGAACATCATGATAATAACTGTCTTCATCAGCGGAAGCGTCACATATCTCATCTGCTGCCACACGGTAGCGCCGTCTATGCCGGCCGCTTCATAATAGGTCTTGTCAATCCCCGTAATTGTGGCAAGATAAACCACCATGCTGTAGCCCAGATTCTTCCACATATACATGAAAATCAAAAACGGCGGCCACAGCTTCGGTTCCATATACCACTGATGCGGGTCCTTGCCCATAGACTCCAGAAGGCTGTTAAGCAGTCCCTTGTCAAAGCTTAAGAACGCCCAGACCAGCGCGGTTACAACAACCCAGGAAAGGAAATAGGGCATGAACATCGCAGTCTGATAAACCTTGGCCATTTTCTTGTTATGCAGCTGCCCGATGAGCAGCGCCATCGTTACGGGAACAACAATATTGAGTATGATAAACGCGATATTATACAGAATTGTGTTTCGAAGGATAATCCAGATGTCTCCTGCGGAAAACAGGAATTTAAAATTTTGAAAACCAATCCAGTCGCTCTGAATAATACTTTGCAGGAACCCTCCCTTAATCTTGTAATCCTTAAATGCAATAATAATACCGAACATCGGCATAAATGCGAACAGGAAATACCAGATAGTCGTGGGGAGCGCCAGAACGGTAAGCTCCGTATCATCACGTGTCCAGCGTCTTTTCTTTTTTTTCGTTACGTCCTTTGCAGCCATGTGAAACCTCCCTTTCTATTTGCTTGACGGCGTTCAAAGGGGTCTGATCGAAAGTCCGCCGTCCTCCCGTTTCCCGTCAGCCGGCCTGCCGGAAAACAGCCGCCGGAAACGCGTACGCCTCATTCTTCTGCTGGGGAGCTATTAAGCTCCTTACTTCCGGCCGCTTTATGAATTAATTATAAACTATGCATTTCGCCATTACTATCTAACATTTCTTATATAGTAGTCTAAAAACAATATGTTAATTTTAAAATTTGCCTTCACATTTTTATACATATTGCACAATGATTATAGAATAATCCCCTATTTTCCTTATCTTTAATTTGTGTAACTTTTTTAGTACCCTATCTAACGTTTCTGATATAGACATTCTCCTCCCCGCCCGCCTATACTGATTATAAGAAACGCCGCCTCCCCCGGGAATTTGTTGCTGTCCCCTCCCTCCACTTGGATTCCTGGCGCTGCCGCCCTTTGCCCGTCCCCCTTTGTCCGCCTGCCGGCTCGGGTATTGTTTTCTGTAAGGGTCGTCTAAAAACGCCGGTCCTTACGCCGCGTCTTTTGCGGCGTTAGTACCGCTGCGTTTTTAATCGAGCGCAAGCGTGCCCTCTAAGAAACAATACCCGAGCCGGCAGGCGGACAAAGGGGGACGGGCAAAGGACGGCAGCGCCAGGAATCCAAGTGGAGGGAGGGGACAGCAACAAATTCCCGGGGGGATGCCGCCACAGAACAGGAGGGCTATCTATGCCGCAACCCAATATTTTGCTGATAACCACAGACCAACAGCGCTTTGACACTATCAACGCCTGGGGCAACACCCACATTTTTACGCCGCATCTGAATTATATGGCCGCCATGGGAACCAGCTACCGCAGCTGCTATGCCTGCTGCCCCATCTGCGTTCCTTCCCGCACCACTATTATGACCGGGCTGCACGGCTATGAAAGTGGCGTGGTCTCCAATGCCACCCACGAAACCGTAATGCGCGAGCAGACCCGCCTGCGCCGCACGCTCCCGGCGCTGCTCACGGATGCGGGCTATCAGACCTGCGCCAAAGGGAAAATGCATTTTGAACCGGCCCGCGCCTGCTATGGCTTCGAACAGATGACTCTTCCCTTAGACTACATGCGCCAGTATGACCGGAAAGCCGAAACCGCCCGCCCCAAAGCGCACGGCATCGGCGAGTGCGAGATGGAACCGGTCATTTCCACAGTGGAGGTAAAAGACAGCATCACCACCTGGATCGTTGACCAGTCCATCGATTTCCTGGAAACCAGGGATATCACCCGCCCTTTTTTCCTCTGGACCAGCTTTACCAAGCCCCATCCTCCCTTTGATCCCTGCCGGGACTTCTGGAGCCTTTATGAAAATATTCCCATGCCCGAGCCTGTTTACGGCGGCTGGTCCCACGACCTTGCCGGGACGCCCCAGGGCTTCCTGGCAGGCGCTTATGAAAATACGAACATGCATCTGTTCGGTCCCAGGCAGCTGGAAGCATCAAGACGGGCCTATTATGCCTGCATCACCCAAATCGACTATGCCTTGGGCCGCCTTTTCGGCGCCATGCGGGAAAACGATCTGTTCCGGAACACCTGGATCATCTTCACCTCCGATCATGGGGAAATGCTGGGGGATCACCACATGTCCCAGAAAAACCTGTTCTTTGAAGGCTCGGCCCATGTGCCGCTGCTCATTGTCCCGCCCGCAGGAAGCGGCATCCCCCACAACCTGACTGTGGACAGCCTGACGGAAATAGCCGATATATATCCCACCATCCTTGAGCTGGCGGGCGTCACGCCTCCGGAGGGCATCACCGGCCGCAGCCTCCTGGCGCCGGAAAAGCTGCTAAAGGACCGTGTTTTTTATGGAGACAGCCTGCACACCAACTTCTGCGTCATGAAGGACCGGGTCAAGCTGGTATACACCACCTGCGGAGACCATACCCTGCTCTTCGATCTGAATTCAGACCCCATGGAGCGCAACGACCTCTCCACAGATCCTGCATGGCAGGAAAAAAAGAATGAACTGTGGCAGCTCCTGCTGAAGCACACCGCCGAAACCGCCCCTGAAGTTCTGGAAAAAAATGCGGACAATGCCTGCTGCGATCCGTCCGCCCTGCGCTTCCATACCACCCGGCCGCCCCGCTTCCCCGGTGATATGCCCGGACGCTGGTTCGGCTTCCACTACCATGATTACTCGGTGGATACCTTTCACTAAACTAAATCAGCCATCCGGCCGGCATGCTTCCGGCCTGCCGCCTTCTCCATTTTGCAGGCAGCTCCCGGACATTTCCGTTGTAAAAAAAGAAAAGCCTCCGGCCCTTCCTCTGTCAGCAGGGGAAGCGGCCGGAGACTTTTTTTGTGCGTCCGGCGCACATTAAATACCGTCCCGGCGGGTACAAATACCTGCCGGACGGTTATATCTGCCTTACTTAGCTGTCGTTTTTTTCTGTCTGAAATTCAGTTGCATATATATCCGGGCTTATATCCGGCTGCTGCCGTCCGCCGCACTGCATCCGGTCTTTGATTCCGTCATCGCGCCGGCGGGTATTTCATCCATCCAGTAAGCGCTCGTGCCCGCGTACATTCCCTTTCCATCACGGATCTCCACACGGATATAGCCTTCCCTTCCGGATAACTCAAATTCCGCCTCCGTAATGGTCTCGCCTCTGCCGGCCAGCTTCTTATAACAATTCCGCCCTTCCTGGATAACAAAAATTTTTTCCACAGGAGAGGTCTTTACCACCAGCTTCCTGTCACGGATATAAGCCTCCTTAATTTCCGGCCCCATAGAAAAATAGAAATCTCCCTTTTCCAGGGCTTCCATCACCGCGCCGTATTCCAGCTTCTCCGCCTTCACCATAGTAAAGCCGCCGAAGGAATCACACAGCGGCGAATCAAAGGGAAAGCTGTTATGGTTATCATCGGTCGCCACCGTATAAATACGCTGGCCGGTGCGCAGCATTTCATCATAGGACTGAGGGTTGAAGCCATACAGCCCGTCATGCTCACAGCCGTGGTTATAGATTTCCATCGCCCACAGCCCGCGCAGATCCTTATAATCCTCATAGGTCTGCAGCGACCAGTAAGGATGATTATAGCAGCAAAGGAAGCCCTCTGCCTTCATCAGCTCAATATAGCCGTTGATGTACTCCGTATCACTATAACGTTTTAAAGGAAGCGCAATTTTTTCTTCCTTCTCCCGCCGCTCCGGGTGCTTATCATAAAAATTAAAATGATACACCTTAAGCGTGGGCCAGGCATTCTCATGGGCGCTGAACTGATTGATATCCGCCTCAAAAGCGGCGATACTCAAAAACCTGTCATCATCCAGCTCCTCATGCTTACAGTACTGCCTGTGATCCGTAAAGGCCACAATGGAATACCCTTCCTTCTGATACGCCTCCTTCACCTGCTCCGGCGTCAGCGCCCCATCCGAAACCACCGTATGGCAATGCAGATTCGCTTTGTAAAAATTCCCCTTTTCCGGCAATAAATAAAATGTTCCCATGCCCTGCACTCCTTTTTCCCGCCCTTACCGGCTATTTTTTCACCCTGATCTGACAGTAATCCAGCACAAGCTCACAGAATACCGCATTGGCCCAGGAAAACCATTCTCTCGTATATTTGGAAGGATCGTCCACATGGAAGCCCTCGTGCATCATTCCCTTGCCGCCGTCCGTATCACGCATCAGCTGCAGCAGACGCAGCTTTTCTTCCCTCGACGCCTCCGTCAGCCCCTGGATTGCCAGCCCTATATGCCAGATATAATAAGGAGGCACATGGGGACTGCCGATTCCGGCCGCCGCTTTTCCCTTGAAATAATAAGGATTTCCCTCACTCAGGATAAAACGCCTCGTGTTCTCCATCACTTCCCTGTCGCCCTCATAGCCCAGATACTCCATGGCAAGGAGACTCGGCACATTGGCATCATCCATCAGCAGATACTGCCCGTAGCCATCCGTTTCATACGCATAAATTCTTCCGTAATACTCATTTTTAATCACGGCGAGCGTCTCAATAGCATTCCTGACCTCCTGCCGGAAGCTCTCAGCCTCTGCCGCCAGCTCCTCATCCTTCAGGACCTCCCCGGCAATTTCCGCCAGATAACCAAGCACCACCGACGCAAACATATTGGAAGGAATCAGATAACCATATGTACAGGCGTCATCGCTGGGACGGAAACCCGACCAGATCAGCCCGGTCCCGGACTTCACCAACGCGCCCTTCCCGTTCCTGGAAAGCGTGTCCGTAAAATAACAGCCCTTCCTCACAAAACTGTAAGGCGATTCCTCCTCATGATGCTGCTCCGTCCGCCACACCTTGAGGATCCTGCGCACACCCTTTACAAACGTCTCATCAAACTGATCCGTCCGCCCCGTATTTTTCCATACCAGATAAGAAAGCTGGATAGGATAACACAGAGAATCCAGTTCATATTTCCTCTCCCAGATCCAGGGTCCCATATCCGTCTCATCATGCTCCCAGCAGTTCCCGTTAGCCTCCTGGTTAAACGCATTCGCATACGGATCCAGATTTACATAGAAAAACTGCTTTTTCACCAGCCCCACCAGCATATCCGCGATATCGCCGTCCTCGCCGGCAGCCATCAGATAAGGCCGTATCTGTGCCACGCTGTCACGCAGCCACATGGCCGGAATATCCCCCGTAATAATATATGTAGTTTTGTCAGGCAGCCTCTTTACCGTAGTATCCAGCGTATTGGTAAAACAGTTCACAAACAGCTGCACCATCTTCGGATCCTCCGGGAAATTCTCCTCCACCCTCTTAATCAGTTTAAGCAATGCTTCAGGCAGCATCTTCTCCATCCTGGCTTCCTCCTTCTCTGCGCCGGTCCCCCGGCCCTCTGCTCCAATATCGCCGCCCCTTCAGCCTCTCTCTTCTCAAGCCCGGGCGCCGGCACAACACTGCCATATTACCACAAACCAAAATCTTATCCTATCACACAAACCTCATTTTACATATCAAAAATAATAGATTATCCCCTGTATTTTTACACCACAGCCGGACATACCGCCCCGGCTTACCATTCCCCAATCAACGGCCTGGGATAAAGCCACCATTTTTCAAAGTCCATACCGTACTGAGAACTGCATATATTATTATCTTTCGGATAATCATAGCCCGTCCACTTATGATAGCTCTCAACGATCCTGTCCAGAAGCTCAGAATCCATAGTCTCACAGAACTCCCTGCAGTTCTCCACCAATCCCTCCGGCTTGTTCTCCACACCCGCCACCGTATCCTCCAGCCTGCGGTTAGACGGGAACAACACCCGGTTCTCCTGCAGCACCAGCCGATACAACGCATAAACAATCTCACTCGCCGTCCGGATCTTCATATACCCATCCGGTTTACAACACTTCCAGAAATAATTATAATTCAGCTGCAGATCACTGTAAAAAGAAAGCAGCTTCTCCTCCCGCTCCCTCTCCTGAAACACCGGAATCCTTGCCACAATCCCCTCAATCTCCGGATCACTGGAAAAAAGCACCCTCGACTTCACAAAAGAATTCCTCGTAGGCTCACTGCCCTTCTCCGCCGCCTGCATCAGGTACTCCTTCGTCATATACTTAATATCGAAATAACCGCCTTCATATGTACATTCAAAAATACACTCCGCCGTCCGGTTCTCCCTCATACACTCCTCAAAATACTCCGGCGTCACAATAACCATGGCATCCAGATCCGAATCAACCCGTTCTACCCCCTTAGCCACAGAACCGCCGAATACCAGCGCAATCACCTCATCCCTCCCCCGGAACATATCCTCCAGTATCTTCAGTGACTCCTCATGATGCTTATACATACCCGTTCCTCTCCTCAATCCTTCTTATTTTTATTCATACATACGGTTAAAAAATACCCGTCACCCCCACTATAAACGATACCCCACCCGCTTTCAATACCCCTCTTTTTAATTTTTCCATAATTTTCTCTTTCTAGTTTATCCACAACCTACGCCGCCTGCCGCTGTGGGTATTGCGCCCCCATTGCATAAATCAGAAATAGTAACAATTATCATTTCCCTATTGACATCTTCCTGAAAACATGTATAATGAAACATGTAAACAGCATATGCCAATTACACAAGCCGGAAACAAGAGGTGAAATTATGCCGCGTCCCATCAAGGAACGAAACGTCTGCTGCCTGCCCAAGTCATGTACCTTCGGGCCCCTGAACAGCACGGAAACAGAAGTCATATTTATGACTGTTGACGAATATGAATGTATCCGTCTGATAGATTTGAAGGGCTGTACCCAGGAGGAATGCGCGGAACGGATGACCATCGCCCGCTCCACCGTTCAGATGATTTATAATGAAGCACGCAGGAAGATGGCGGATTCCCTCGTGAACGGAAAGCTGCTCCATATCCAGGGAGGCACCTTCCGGCTCTGTGACGGAAACGGCTGCTGCCCCGCCGGTGAATGCCGGAGGCGCAAAGGCTGCAGCCAGAATTCCCCGAATAAAGATTCTCAGAAGCAAGTAACCAGTGCCGGTCAAATGCCGCCGCGTAAGCAAACCGACTGAATACCGTGGACATTTGACCCGCCCGGCCGGCGCCGGAACGATACACAGCCCGATGCCGGCATAACCAAAGGATTCCGTTGTATAACGGAGAAACAGGGAGAACATAATTATGAGTAATGTAAAATTTTTTATCTGCAGACACTGCGGCAACCAGGTGGAAATGATTCACGATGCGGGCGTTCCCGTTATCTGCTGCGGAGAACCCATGGAAGAGCTTAAGGCCAACACTGTTGACGCCAGCCTGGAAAAGCACGTTCCTGCCGTTACCGTTGAAGGCGACACCGTAAAAGTACAGGTAGGCAGCGCCGTTCACCCCATGTTGGAAGAGCATCACATTGAATGGATTTACCTGGAGCTGGAAAACGGCGGCAGCCGTAAGGCACTCGCTCCCGGCGAAGCTCCCGAAGCAGTCTTCCATACCGCCGGCGTTAAGCCCGTGGCCGTATATGCATACTGCAATCTGCACGGCCTGTGGAAAACCGAATTATAACAGTCCCTTAAGCTTATACCTTAATCAGCCTTCTATTCATAAGCTCACAACGCTTTATGCTTTGTGAGCTTTATGGTGGTTTTCCATCCGATATCGTAAGCCGCTCAGGCTCATGGTAAAATAGACAAGTACATGTGAAAGGAATCATTAAAAATGAGTGAAAACTGCAATCACGATTGTTCGTCCTGCGGGGAATCCTGCAAGGACAGGGACCCGAAAAGCATGCTTCAGGCCCCTCACGAAATGTCCAGCATCAAAAATGTAATCGCCGTAGTCAGCGGCAAGGGCGGCGTGGGAAAATCCCTGGTGACTTCCCTGCTGGCTTCTTCCATGCAGAAGAAGGGATACCATTCCGCAGTCATTGATGCGGATATCACAGGCCCCTCCATCCCCAAAGCCTTCGGCATCCATGAAAAAGCATACGCCAACGAAATGGGGCTTATCCCCGTGAAATCCCGCGGTGGAATTGATGTCATGTCCATCAACCTGCTGCTGGACAATGATACGGATCCCGTGCTGTGGCGCGGCCCCATTATTGCGGGTGCAGTCAGCCAGTTCTGGACCGACGTTATCTGGGAAAATGTGGATTATATGTTTGTGGACATGCCTCCCGGAACCGGTGACGTTCCTCTGACCGTATTCCAGTCCCTCCCCTTAAAGGGCATCATCGTGGTGACCTCCCCTCAGGAACTGGTTTCCGTCATCGTTGAAAAGGCTGTAAAAATGGCTGAAATGATGAACATCCCCGTTCTTGGCATTGTGGAAAACATGTCCTATTTTGAATGTCCCGACTGCAAGAGCAAACACAGTATTTTCGGCGAAAGCCATATCGATGAAATCGCCGCAAGACACGGAATTGCCTCCGTATCCAAGCTGCCCATCGACCCTGCAATTGCCTCCGCCTGTGACAAAGGGGAAATCGAAGCGGTGGACGCGCCCTGGCTTGCAGAGCTTTCCGCTTCTCTTGAAAAAATCTGTAATTAAATAACAATGGCGTAACAATTCAGCCTGCGGCCGGACTGTTACGTCATTGACCGTCCTGCTTTTTAAGTATAAAAGATTCCAAATTGCCGCCTGCCTGTAAACATAATCAGGCTCTGCGCGGCCTGTAAAAATGACAGCTTACCAAAGATTATGGTAACTGTCATTTTTTTACCCATTTTACAAAACGTTACTGTCCGGCCCGTACATTTTCTCATCATGGATGGACAGCGGCAGGAAAAAGCTTTTGCAGGAGGAGCATGCCGGACTTTTCCGCAAAGCAAAAAAGGCGCTTACACCACTCAATGGTATAAACGTCTTCATCTGAATTCCATGGATTATATGCCTGACACTGCAGCTATCAAAACCCGGCATGGAATACCGGAGGTATTTACTTATAAATCTTAAAAAGGGGGGGGGGTGCTGGTGCAGCCGAAGCCGCACCAGCGAATTTTGTGGGTTGATGACTTTTCAACTTAGGTATATCATAATACATATTTATAAATTTGTCAAATATTTTTTATAAATTTTTATATAAAATATAAATTATCTAAATTTAATTTACAAATTATACCCATATATCTTTATGATGCTTCACCTGCCGCCGCACCGGACGCAGGCCTTCCCATTATTTCCATGTCACCGGACACACGCTTTCCATTTCCACCAGCTCCGCGTTAATTTCCAGACGGACGGGAATATCCTCCATGGAACGGGCCTTCATATCGATTTTATTATGAAGCAGCATGATCAGGCTCCTGCCCAGCAGCCTGCGCGGAATCCGCATGGTGGTAAGCGTGGGTTCCATGATGCTGCATATGCTCCGCCCGTCAAAGCCGATGACCGACACATCCACCGGCACCCGGTAGCCGGCGCTTTTCAGGGCGCGGTATACGGGAATCGCCAGCACATCATTTTCCACAAGCAGCGCTGTGGGCGGCTTCACCCCGCCCTTCCACAGCAGCTCCAGATACTCCTGCGCCTTCACTCCCCGGCAGTTTGTGACAATATCATGCTCCCTGTTCAGCTGCAGTCCCAGATCTTCTATGGCATAATGAAAATAACGCCGTCTCTCCAGCAGCGAGCTGCGCGCAGTTCCGGTGGCTACATAGCCGATTTCCCGGTGGCCCTTCTCCTGAAGGTAGCGCACGGCGGTATAAATGCCCTGCTGGCTGTTTACCGTCACGGAGCTGGCTTTCACAAACGGATCATAGCAGTCCAGCATCACATAGGGAATATCCATGGCATCCAGCTCTTTCTTCAACTCCTGGCTCATCACGTCGGCATATACGAGCATTCCCGCATATTCTTCCCTTCTTATGCTGTCCCGGAGCCGGCTGCCCTTTTCATCATACATATGGATAATGGAAAAATGATAGCCCAGATGCCTCGCTTCCCTCTCCGCCCCCTCAATAACGGGAGGGAAAAAAGCCGCCTCGTCCCCCTCGTCCTGATAATCGGACATGACAAGATAAGCGATATTCTTCATAGGAGCCGGGCTTCCTTCCTGCAGCTCCTGCGGTTCCTCCTTGATCATATACCCGTATCCCATCTCCTGAATTCTCGCCAGAAGAGAGCTGCGCAGTTCATCACTGATTCCAGGCTTATGATTCAGTACCAGTGACATCGTCGCAGTGGAAACGCCAAGCATTCCGGCCAGTTCTTTAGATTTAATTGCCACGATTCTTCCCCTCACTAAATTTATAAATTTTATTTATAATAATATTGTACCGTATTTTTAAATATTTTCAAGCATTTACAGGAATACTAATTAACAAACTTCAGCGGCGGATTTTAGCCATTTCTGCCACCACGGCAGAGCGCCGGGGAGTTTTTTCAAATATACGCAGGCAAAACGTAATTGTGAGGCAGCAATACAGTTACAGCAAAACTATACCAGAGAAAAAGGAGGAAAGATATGCAGGAAGAAAAAAGACCTTATCACGACGGCTTATCCTTTCCCAGCGCCAATATCCCCGGCATCACACCGGAATCCGCTTTTACGGACGGGTATCTGACAGCGCTTCACACCATGGATGAAGCACATTCCCGTGTCCGGATCGGCGATGACGGCAAGGCCTCCGATATGAATCCGGAAACCGAAATGTCTCCGGACGGCTGCAATCCGGTCAGCAAAGACTCGGAAATGGAACGTGCCCATGACGGCGGGGATGACATGATTTTTCCCGGCGTACTTCCCGGTATGCCCGGTGTACTTCCGGGCGGCTACGCCGGTGCGGTACCACCCTTCTATTTTCCCGGCTCCGGATCTACCCCGGGGATGTAACCCGGAAGACGGCCGCGCCCGGACAAAAAAAGCCCTGCAAGGGAGCATATCTGCAATTTGGATATGCTTCCCTTACAGGGCTTAAATTTTTTTATCCGATCATGATATCCAGGATTTCCCGGTCGGTGTCACGCATGCCGTCACGGCCCAGGCGGGCAACATTGGCAATGGTGGATTCCACCCCTTTTTTCACGATACCGTCGCCGTCCACGAATTCCTGGCCGTTCCGGTACATATAGTATCCCAGGATACCGGCGTCCACAGCGGAAGCTATTTTGGCCGCGCAGGATGCCTTGGCGCCGTCGCACACGATGCCTGATACATTGGCCAGGGTATTGACCACCGTATGGATGATTTCTTCATAGCCGCCGCCCAGCAGATAAGCGATTCCGGCACCGGCCCCTGTTCCCGCGCTCACCGCGCCGCAGTAGGCGGAAAGCCGTCCGATGCCTTCCTTCAGATGAATCGCCGTCAGATTGGAAATCAGCAGGGCGCGGTAAAGCTGCTCTTCTCCCGCTCCCAGCTCCCTTGCGTATTCGATAACAGGCACGGATACGGTAATCCCCTGGTTGCCGCTTCCGGAATTGATGACCACGGGAAGCTCACAGCCGTTCATCCTGGCATCAGAACCCGCGGCCGCCTTGGCCCTTGCCCGGATTTTCACATCATCGCCGTAGGCCGCAAGCAGCACCTTTCCCACGTTTGCGCCGTAGGCATGCTTCATTCCCTCTTCGGCAATGGCCATATTGTATTCTATCTGCCGATCCAGGACCTCTTTTACGTCGTCCAGACGGGCGGTCAGGGCAAAATCCACGATTCCTTCCATGCTGAGAGAGGATTTTGCCTCCGCCTGGGAACCTTCCTCATCCGTTCCTGCCGTCCGCAGTATCTCACCGTTTTTTTCCACCAGCACCACATTGGTATGGGAATCCGCTATGCGCACGCGGGCTTCCCGGTTTCCGGCCCACACAGTCACCGTAAGGTCAAAGGTACGGCAGCCGCCCGCCTTCTGAATCCGGATATCCGCTGTCTGCAGATAGTCCCTGATTTCTCCTCGCTGCTCCTCCGTCAGGCCCTCGAGAAGCTCCAGCTTATCCTCCGGCCTGCCGGAAACAACCCCTGCGGCTGCCGCGGCCTGAATCCCTTTCATGCCGCCCGTGTTCGGTACGATGACGCTCTTTACATTTTTTATGATATTTCCGCTGGCCTCCACCAGAAGCCGATCCGGCCTTTCCCCCAGCGTCTGCGCCGCCAGCGCCGCCGCATAGGCAATGGCAATCGGCTCCGTACACCCGAAGGCGGGCACCAGCTCCTGCTCCAGAATCCGGAGATATTCCCGGTATATGCTGCTGTTATGTTCCATGTTCGCTCCCATCTGTTTGTGCCTGTTCACATGCGCACTGCCCGTGATATATAAACCGCATGTGTAACTGTTCAGTACCCCTCACGGTTACCCGCAGATTTCATCTATTTTTTTGAGTTCCTCCGCCGTGAAAGAGGTTCTGTGGATAATTTCAATATTTTCCGTAATCTGGGCGGGCCTGGATGCGCCTATCAGCACACTTGTCACCTCTCCGTCCCTCAGGATCCAGGACAGCGCCATCTGCGCCAGGCTCTGCCCCCTGTTTTGTGCGATTTCATTCAGGGCACTTATCTGCTCCAGACGTTCCTGCGTCAGCGCGGATTCCTTCAGGAAACGGCCGTCCCTCTTAATCCTGCTGTCCTCCGGAATCCCATGAAGGTATTTATCCGTGAGAAGTCCCTGCGCCAGCGGACTGAAAGCGATTATACCGCAGCCGTTGGCCGCTGCAAAGGATTTCAGGCCGTCCTCTTCTATACTGCGGTCAAATATGGAATATCTGCTCTGGTTGATGATAAAAGGACACTTAAGGTCAGACAGAATCTTCATTGCCTTTTCCGTATATTCCCTGGAATAATTGGAAATTCCCGCATACAGAGCCTTCCCGCTTTTCACGATCTGATCCAAAGCCATCATCGTTTCCTCCAGCGGCGTCTCCGGATCCATACGGTGGTGGTAGAAAATATCCACATAATCCACCTTCATCCGCTTCAGGCTTTCATCCAGGCTGGAAATCAGGTATTTCCGGCTGCCGCCGTCCCCGTAAGGCCCCGGCCACATATCATAGCCCGCCTTGGTGCTGATCACCATCTGGTTGCGGTAAGGGCGCATTTCACTTTCCATGATCCTTCCGAAATTCTCCTCTGCGCTTCCGTAAACAGGCCCATAATTATTCGCCAGATCAAAATGGGTAATCCCGTTATCGAAAGCCGTGAAAACCAGCTGCTTCATATTGTCATAATTGTCCTTGCTTCCGAAATTGTGCCACAGCCCCAGAGAAACCGCAGGCAGCTTCAGCCCGCTGTTTCCGCAGCGGAAATAATTCATATGTTCATAACGATCTTCTTTTGCCAAATACATTTTTTACCTCCTCTATACCGCAGGTCTGCCCGCGGTACTGCATCAACCATCCGTTTAAAAGTTCCATTCAGGCCTCACCTCTGCCCGCGCCCTAAAGCTTTTTTTCCACATTCCTATATGCTTCTGGCCTCTTCCAGCACCCAGCGGACATGTTCTGCGGGCAGATCCCCTGGAATGGTGCAGTCTGCGCCCAGCAGAAAGCCTTTTTTACCGCAGGTTTCGATCAGTTCCCTTACCGCCTTCCTGATCTCTTCCTCATTTCCTGAGTACAGCACGCCCTCCTTCCGGTTATCCAAACCGCCCAGGGCAGGCTTTCCGCCGAAAAATTCTCTTCCCGAGGGAATATCCATCTCCTCCACATACACCGCCCAGTTAATGGCTGCGGCTTCATAGTCCTGCCATACCTCCACACGGTTCTTATCCCCGCCCCAGCCGCAACAGTGCAGAATATTATGACTGCTCAGGCCATTGGCATAATCCAGTACCTCCTTGTCAAAGGGGGTAACCAGGCTGCGGTATTCCTCCGCAGTAAACCGGAAGGTTTCCGCATTCTGCACACAGTAATAAATACCATCGCAGCCAGCTTCCTCGATCAGCCCCTTCACCAGCGCCTTCGCATCCTCCGCAATTACGCCGCAGGCATATTTCACCGCTTCCGGGTCCGCCTTGATGCAGTCCATCATTGTTTCCCAGCTCGTCTGAAGACGGAAAAAGGAAAGAGGACAAAATACATTATAAAATACGCAGCACTCCCCGTCCACCGCTTTTACAATGGCGCGCGCCCGCTCAACCTGCTCCCTGATGAACTTATGCCCGCTTCCCAAAGGCTTCATATCATAAAGCTGCGACACATTCTCCATTTTTTCCAGTGTTTCATTGGGGTATCCGAAATAACCGTCGCACATGATTTTGATAAAATCCTGGTCCGTATCCCTGTACCACTTAAGATGCGCATCCACACATGCCTGCCCCAACGCCTGCTCCTGCGGAAAATGAAACCAGAATGCGCCGGGAACGTGATCCGCCTCCCTGTTTTCCAATGCTGCCAGTACTCTTTCTTTCTTGTTCATTATAATTACCCTGCCTTTTCTTATTTTAAACTGACTGTCCAGTTCCTACACAATTACCTTTCCCCAATGCCCGCTTTCAGCTCGCATAGCAGCCCGTTCAGGCTTCCTCTCCATTAAAATCACATTCATTCAAAGCCAGCATGGCCATAGTATAGATTTTTGCCGCTGAAAGCAGTTTTTCCAGATCCAGCCCCTCGTCCGGTTCATGGGCGCCGCCGTGTCCCTTCCTGAACAGAACGCCTGCCATATCCCCCTCCCGCTCAGGCATGGATCCGATGCCATAGCCAAACGCATTGGGCAGCTTCCTGGCATACGTGCCGCCTCCCATCACATAAGGTTCAGCTGTGCATCCTGTAATTTCGTTAAATAAATCCGTCAGAAGGCCAACCTCTTTTCTGTCCTTCGGGAAATAATTCGGCGCAGAATTCCTGATAAGCTCCCATTTATAACCTCCCCGGCCGCAGTACTCCTCCAGCCCGGCCTCCAGCTTTCCCGCATCCGCCGTAATGGAATAACGGATATTAAACTGCAGCCGCGCCCGATGACCCTGAAGCCTCAGCACAGTCCCCGCGCAGGTCAGACGCCCGGAAACCTCATCTGAATAAGAGATTCCAATATGCTCCCCATAATAATCCGACGTGGCATCTGCAATAAACTGAAGCAGCTTCCGATCCCCTTCCTCCAGAAGCTTGGCCCCACACATCGCGGCCGCCAGTTCATGGACAGCATTTACACTGCCTTCAGGGAAAGCGCTGTGTCTGCTGGTTCCATACGCAGTCACCCTGATTTTCCCATCCCGGGCCTCCGCCTTCACACATTCTGGGAGCGATGCCTGCAAAGCAGCCAGCTGTCCTTCCGAAACTTCTGTCCTTTTACCAACCACCAGAACCGCCCTGTCAGGGATAATATTGCCTGCGCTTCCGCCATACAGCTCCAGCACCTCATCACTGAAGGCCCTGCCGGAAACTGCAGTCCCTTCCAATATCCCCTTTTCCCCATAACAAACCGGAAAACCACAGTCCGCGATCATAGACAACACCGGAAGCGGATATTTGGACGTGTAATACTCCAGATCCGACATCCCCCTTTCCTCATCGCACCCTGCAAAAAGACAAAGCTCATGCGCAGCCGGAAGCCCCAGCTCCCTGATACAACGCATCACATAAAGCATGGCCACTGCCGGCCCCTTATTATCCTGCGCCCCTCTGCCGATAAGATACCCATCCTTCACCACCGGCTCAAACGGCTCATAATCCCAGCCCTCCCCCAGCGGTACCACATCCAGATGATTCCACAGGCCAATCGTATTGCTCCAGTCCTGATTCTCCACACCGATGCTTCCCACATAATACTCCCGGTTCTCCGTATGGAACCCATATTTCCTTCCCATGGCAAGCATCTCATCCAGCGCATCCCTGCACCCCTGCCCAAACGGCCCCTGCTCTGCCTCCGGATCCGAAATACTGGGAATCCGCACCAGCCTCTTAATATCCTCCGTCATCTCCTCCCGATGCCCGTCAAACCACTGGCTGACCTTCTCATAAATTTCACCATCATACATTTTTCCCATATAAGCTCCTATCCAGGCCCCTCCGCCAGTCAATACCGACTGCCTTCATACCAAAGACCTTATGTTATTATTATAGATACCAAACAACTTTTCTTCTATAACCAATTCCTTCAAAAACTATGCAGTTTCAATCATTTTGACTGGCCTGCCGCATCCGCCCCGTTTCCGTCCGCCCTTGGTCCGAGGAGGGCTGGGCCTGTCTTCCTTCCCCGGGGCCGGGCGGGGTATGTTCTGTTCTGTTTGAGAAAACGGCGATGTTTCTTACCGCTCCGGGAAGTCAGAATTCTGACGTCCTTAGAGGCTTGTCTGACGAACGAAGACAATTTTAGCCGCAAATCACAAACTCACTCCTGCTAAAAAAGTTACATGCGGCTAAAATCACTGAGGAGGAGTTCAGCCTCGCTGGCAGAATTCTGACTTCCCGGAACGGTTAGAAACACCCCATTTTTGAAACAGAACAGAACATACCCCGCCCGGCCCCGGGGAAGGAAGACAGGCCCAGCCCCCATCGGACCAAGGGCGGACGGAAACGGGGCGGATGTGGCAGGCCCTCACTCCCTCATGAAGAAAAACAGCCGGACTGCTGAACAATCCGGCTGTATCCGCCACCAAAAGGAGCCTACCGGCTTCCCTTATCATATATTTCACCCAAAGCGCGGGGCGCCCTGTTGTGCTTGGAAAAGAATACAAGCAGCAGAAGTGTCAGCACATAGGGGAGAATCATTACCAGATCCTGATAGCTGCTGGGCATTTCCAGCATCTGTACGATGCGGTAGCCGCCGGAACGGGCAAACCCGAACAGCAGGCAGGCTCCCAGTGTGGGGAGGATTCTCCAGTTTCCGAAAATCAGCGCGGCAATGGCCAGGTAGCCATAACCCACATAGATATTGTTGGAAAAATTCGCTGAAATGGAATAGGCGAAGCAGATGCCTCCCAGCCCGGAAAGCGCGCCGGAAACCATAACCGCCACCAGCCTTACCCTGCCCACCTCAATGCCCGCCGCATCCACCGCATGGGGATTATCGCCGCAGGCACGCAGATGCATGCCGAAGCGTGTCCGGTACATCACAAACCAGGCAATGAACGCCACCACAATAATCACGATTTCAAAGGGATATACATTGGTAAATACCGCTCCCAGTATGGGTATTTTCGAGATTCCCGGCACCGTCAGCCTGCTTGACACCCCCAGCACGAATTTATCGGAAGCCGCCCCGAATACAGTGGCATTGATCTGCTTTGTCAAAAAGGAGGTTAATGCCATGGCCAGGATATTAATCACCACGCCGCTGATGACCATATTTGCCTTGAACCGGATACACAGCAGCGCATGAATCAGTGAAAACAACATGCCGCCGATTACGGCAAACAGCATGGCGATGTAGAAGGGAACCGCTGAATTTCCCGCAAATTTATCCGCAACAAGCACCGCGACGAGCGCGCCGGTAAAAGCGCCGAAGCCCTGCAGGCCCTCAATGGCAAGGTTGGTAATGCCGCTTTTTTCACTGTAAATACCGCCGATGGCCATGATAAAAAGCGGCAGTGCAAAGGACAGTCCGTCAATGATTACAGTATTCATTTATCCTTCCTCCCTTCCTCGTCCTTCACCCGCGACAGCAGGTAGCTGATAAACGCCGAGCATGCGGAGAACAGCAGGATGATACCTGTGATAACATCGGCAATTTCCGCCTGGATGCCCGCCGCCGAGCTCATGTAGGTGCTTCCCTTGTCCACAATGGTAATCAGGAAAGAGGAGAAAATAATGCCCACAGGATTGTTGCTTCCCAGCAGCGAAACCGCAATCGCGTCAAAACCGGTGCTGGAAAGCACCCTGGGCTGGATGGAAGCAAAATAGCCAAGGTAATAGGTAACGCCCGCCAGGCCTGCCAGCGCTCCGGAAATCAGCATGGTGACCACAATATTCTTTCCCACATTGATGCCCGCATAACGGGAAGCGCTGCGTGAAAAGCCCACCGCTTTCATTTCATACCCCATTTTGGTCCTGTCCAGCAGGAATTTCACGGCGAACACAGCTATAAGCGCCAGGACAAAGCCCAGGGGGATATCCATTTTCAGATTTCCCACCACCGTATCCGCCAGCGTCAGGCGCGCCGCCGGGGCTATGGCCTTTGACTGCCTGGAAACCGGATCCACATAAAAGGTATTGATACAGAAGCTGCAGACATACTGAATAATGTAATTCAGCATGATGGAGGATACCACCTCATTGATATTGAATTTATATTTCAGCAGGCCAATAAGGCCGCCCACCAATGCGCCCGCCAGGATACCGATAAGCAGCACCAGAGGCTTTGACAGAACCGCGTTCAGTCCGCTGTAGCCTACCAGAATTGAGGATAAAAAGCCTGCCGCCAGCATCTGTCCAGATACGCCGATATTAAACAGGCCTGTCCGCATGGCCACCGCCACCGCAAGCGCCGCAAAAATCATGGGCGTCAGGTAATTTAGGAAGCTTAAGAAGTCGGTAAGGATGCTTTTATATCCCGCATAGGATGCCTTAGGGGCAAGGCCGCAGCCCTGCAGCAGGTTATAATAGGCTGAAAAAGGATTTTTCCCCAATACGGCAATCACCACAGCGCCTGCGATCAGGCCTATTAAAACACAGAAAACGGGAATGGTCACGCTTTGCGTCTTTTTATTTCCCAGGGTCCGGCTGATCAGTTTTTTCCAGATTGATTGTTTCTCATGCATGCCGCTTCACCCCCATCATAAATTCTCCCACTTCATTTGTGGTCAGCGTTCTGGCATCGGCAATCTTCTGTATCTTCCCGTTGTAAATTACACCGATGGTATCCGCGCAGTCCATGATTTCATCCAGTTCCAGGGAAATCAGCAGTATAGCCTTTCCCTTGTCCCTTTCGCCAATCATCTGGCGGCGGATATTCTCAATGGCCCCGATATCCAGCCCCCTGGTGGGCTGGACGAAAATCATCAGATCCGATTCCTGCTCGATTTCCCTTGCGATAATCGCCTTCTGCTGATTACCGCCGCTCATGGAACGCACAACTGTCCTCAGGCCCTGGCCGCTGCGGATATCATATTTATCGATCAGATCCTCAGCATAGCTGTCAAAGGCCTTTTTATCCAGAATCCCTTTTCTGGAAAACGGCTCCCTGAAATAGCTCCTCAGCCCCAGATTTTCCGACAGGGTGAAATCCATGACAATGCCATAATTCTGTCTGTCCTCAGGGATATAGGATATTCCCTCCAACGCCCTGCGGCGGATGGATTCCTCCGTAATATCCTTCCCGTTCAGCCACACTTTTCCTTTGTGCAGGGGAAGCAGCCCGGCGATGGCGTCAGCCACCTCAATCTGCCCGTTTCCGGCCACGCCCGCGATAGCGAAAATCTCCCCGCCATGGACAGTAAAGGAAACATCCTTAACCACCTCAAAATGATCCTGATTGACCACGGTCATATGCTCCACCTTCAGAACCTCTTTTCCGAATTCAGGCTCCTTCTTGGGCGTTTCAAAGCTGACCTCGCGTCCCACCATCAGGTTGGCCATCTTCCGGGTGCTGGTTTCCTTCACATCCAGAACGTCAATCAGCCGGCCTCTGTTCAGGATAGCGCAGCGGTCGGCCACCTTCTTGATCTCTTCCAGCTTATGCGTGATCAGGATGATGGTCTTCCCGTTTTCCCGCAGCCCCTTGATGATATCCAGGAGGAACTCGATTTCCTGCGGCGTCAGCACCGCCGTAGGCTCGTCAAAAATCAGGATTTCCGCTTCCCGGTACAGCATCTTCAGAATCTCCACCCTCTGCTGGGTGGACACATTAATATTTTCAATCACATCCGTAGGCTCCACTTCCAGCCCGTACTTCTGGGAAAGGGCGCGGATATCCTCATTGGCCTTCTTCATATCTACTGCGGGGAAAAGGCCAAGCACCTTTTTCACCGGTTCCATCCCCATGACGATATTCTCGGCTATGGTATAGTTGCTCACCAGCTTGAAATGCTGGTGCACCATACCGATATTCAGCTTCGTGGCATGATTGGGCGAAGAGATCTTTACCTTTTCCCCCCGGATATATATATCGCCCTCATCCGGCTCATACATTCCGAAAAGCATGCTCATAAGCGTTGATTTTCCCGCACCATTCTCGCCCAGAAGGGCAAAGATTTCCCCCTTCTTTACCTGAATCGTGACATCGTCATTGGCAACAATGCCCGGGAACCGTTTGGTAATATGGCGCATTTCCACAATATAATCCGACATATATTCCCTCTCATTCCGCCGCTCTGTGGCAGCTGTATTTCCATAATATACTTAGGGGATGTCATCACCCCGTTCCTTGCTGGCATCCCCTAAATATACATGTGAATGCGGCCGCGCCGCATTCTGTGCTGTTCAATGCTGCCGCGTTTGGCGCAACAGTCTTCTGTTAAATAGAAACGGGCCGGGAATCCCGGCCCGCCTTCCCTTTCATTTCCGGAGGCAGCAAAGCGGACGGATGACTTCTATATCCGCAGGGCAGCTGCCGCAAAGGTCAAATACCCATAACAGGCCAGGCAGGCGCATTTACCGCCCCGCTGTCCGTACCGGCGCATTTGATTTACTCCGCCTTGAAATCATCGGGAGTAATTCCGTTGAAGTTGGCTGCAGGAACAATTTCTCCTGCTTTTACTTTTTCATAAGCCGCATCGATCTTGGTGATGGTATCTGCGGACAGCTGGCATCTTCCGCTTTCTTTTACATAACCGGTGGAATCGGTATCTGCGCCCAGGGTTACGTTTCCTCCCTTGAAGGAACCGTCAGCGATAGTGGTCAGCGCTCTGTCAACATTAATGCTCATTACCTTCAGTCCGCTGGTAAGGATTACGTTAGCATCTCCATTTACTCCGTCGTCATACTGATCAACGTCACAGCCGATGATATATACGCCTTCGGCTTCCTTGGCAGCTGTGATAACACCGTTTCCGGATGCACCGGCAGCTACGAACATGATATCCACGCCTTCGTCAATAAGCGCGTTACCAACAACCTTGCCAGTTGCTTCATCAGCAAAAGAACCTACATAATTTCCCCCTACATTCTCTCCATGTACATCAGTTCCCGCATAAGAAGGAAGTTCTACCAGTTCAACCGATTTTCCCTCGGTTTCATTTACGTATTTCACACCGCATTCAAATCCATACTGATAATTAACATTAGAAGGATAAGCTATGCCATTTACAACGGCAACTTTGTTGCTCTTAGTCTCATAAGCAGCAGCCATTCCTGCAAAGAAACCGCTCTCCTGCTCTTTAAACTGCATGGCATAAATATTTTCTACTTCTATTGATTCCTCTACGCCTTCAGGATCGGCAGGAAAAGCATCCACCAGGATGAATTTCACATTCGGGTTGTCCTGTGCGATCTGGGCGATTCCGGCAAACTGGAAACCACAGCATACAATAGCGTCATAATCAGCTACGATGTCAGCTACTGCCTGAACGGCTGCAGCGGTGTCGCCTGTAGGCTCTTTTACAGGAGTTACGGTAGAGGAAGGATTCTTTTCGATAAAGGAAAGAATTCCGTTGTAGTTATCCTCGTTAAAGGAACCGTCATCCACTCCGGAGGGACTGGATACAATTGCAATTTTCAGTGCCGCATTGCCGGCATCTGCGGTATCGGATGCAGCTTCACTGGAAGATGCTTCCGTAAACGCTTCCACAGATTCAGCAGGCGCCGCAGTTTCCTGGGCGGGTGTGCTGCTTTCCGCAGGAGCAGTGCTGCTGGAATTGCCGCAGGCTGTCAAAGACAGTGCAAGCAGAGCAGCCATTGCAAGAGAAAGTGCTTTTTTCATAATAAAATCCTCCTTTTTTACCGTCCGAGACGGCATGTTCGAAAAAACCTAATTACAGCTAATTACAAACCAATCATAGCATTTTACCATTCAAAAAACAATGACAAAATTCCTGAAAAATTTACCTGAACGCTTTCCGCGTTACTGTTTTCCCTCCGTCCCGGCTCCTGCTGTCACGGTTCTGCCCTCCGGGATAATCCGGTTTTTATGCAAAGCCGGTTTTAAATGATATCCATTACGTCCTTTACAGATTGCACGCCGATCAGCCGGATACCTTCGATTTTGGGCAGCTTGTCCAGACATACTTTGGGAAGCACACAGGTTTTGAAGCCCAGCTTTTTCGCCTCCGATACACGGATGGCAGCCTGGCTGACCGCCCTGACCTCGCCACTCAGCCCTACCTCGCCGAAGGCAATCATCGTCTCCTCGATAGGCCGGTTGCGGAAGCTGGAAATCACAGCCATGACGATACCGAGATCGATGGCCGGCTCCTGTATTTTCATCCCGCCGGCTATATTTACATAGGCGTCGCAGCCGGATACCTGCAGCCCCAGGCGCTTTTCCAGGACCGCCATAAGCAGGTTCACCCGGTTGAAATCCGTCCCCGCCGCCTGGCGTCTGGGAAATCCGAAATTGCTCTGGCAGACCAGCGCCTGAATCTCCACCAGAATGGGCCTGGTTCCCTCCAGAGAGCAGGAAACCACCGAACCGCTGGCCCCTTCCGGCTTACCGTTAAGCATGAACTCGGACGGATTTTTCACCTCGCACAGGCCTTCCTGACGCATCTCAAACACACCGATTTCATTGGTGGATCCAAACCGGTTTTTGACGCCGCGCAGTATCCGGTAGGAGGCATGCCTGTCCCCTTCAAAATAGAGGACGGTATCCACCATATGCTCCAGCACACGGGGGCCTGCCACGGTTCCCTCCTTTGTCACATGTCCTACAATAAAAATGGAGATGCCATAGCCCTTTGCCAGCTTGAGGAAAACCCCCGTGGACTCCCTTACCTGGGAAACGCTTCCCGGTGCTGCGGAAACCTCCTCCTGGTACATGGTCTGGATGGAGTCTATAATCACGATTTCCGGCTTCTCCCTGGCAATCGCCTCTTCTATGTCCCCCAGGTTGGTTTCACACAAAAGCTGCAGGGAATCGCTGAAATTCCCGATTCTCTGCGCCCGCATTTTAATTTGCTGCAGGGACTCCTCCCCGGAAATATAAAGTACCTTTTTCTCCTTTTCGGACAGGAGCCGGCACATCTGCAGCAGCAGGGTGGATTTCCCGATTCCCGGATCTCCTCCCACAAGCACAAGGGATCCGGCGACAATTCCGCCGCCCAGCACCCGGTCCAGCTCTCCGATTCCCGTCAGGATACGCTCTTCTTTTTCCATGGATATTTCCGCAAGAGTGGACGGCTTCTTCCCGCCGGAGGACAGTCCTGCCGTGCGCTCCACGACAGTGCTCCTGGAAGCGGCCTTCCTCACCGGCTCCTCCACAAAGCTGTTCCAGGTATGGCAGCCCGGGCACTGCCCCATCCATTTGGACGACTCATAGCCGCATTCCTGACAATAAAACACAGTTCCTGATTTTGCTTTCGCCATATTTAAAAAAGGGGCGGAAAACCGCCCCTGCCCTCCTGATCTTTCATTGTTAAGCAGCGCTTATTTATGGATGTCTACCTTCACTTCTCCCGCGCCTGCAAGCTCTACGGAAAGACTCAGCTTGCCGCCCAGGTTCGTGCACATCCTTCCGGCATCCTCTCCATTAATCTGCACATCATATTCCGTATCATCCTGCAGTCCGATGGTGAGCTGTGCGTCCTCATTGCCTTCTACCACAAAGCTCACGCCGTCCTCGCTCTCCGTGAACTCAAGAACACTGGTTCCCGGAACAGATTCATAGACAAACATGCCGTTTTTCTCCAGCTTGGTCATGGTCTGGTAGGTTTTCACCTTATACAGATCTCCTTCGTGGGAAAAATCCTCCAGCTTTGCTTTTTCAGCAAGGGTATGGTTCCCAAAGCTGATGCTGCCGTCTGCCTCTGCGCGGATTAATTCATTTACTACTGCCATTTTCTTTTGTCCTCCTTCATATGGTTCCTCTCGGGGTTAACTGTTTGAAACTGTATTCTTACCGTAACCATGAAACTGCTTCACAGTTACTTTTTTACCTGAAAGGTAATCTTTCCTTCCTTACACCCTACGGTTACATTATCTCCCGGCTGAATCCTTCTCGCAAGGATTTCTTCCGCCAGGGCGTCCTCAACCATATTCTGGATGGCCCTCTTCAGGGGACGCGCCCCCATTTTCAGGTCGGAATGCTTCTCAACGATATAATTCTTGGCCGCCGGCGTAATGGTCAGCGAAATATTCAGCTGCTTTTGGCATCTGTCGGTCAGATCCTTTGAAAGCAGGGTTATAATCTGCTTCATATTTTCCTTCGTCAGGGGATGGAAAACCATGATCTCATCGATTCGGTTGATAAATTCCGGCTTAAACAGCCTTTTTACCTCTTCCATGACGCCGGACTTCATTTTCTCATAATCCTTTTTTTCATCCGTATGGGCGGTAAAGCCCAGGTTCTTCGGATCGATGATGCGCTGCGCCCCGGCATTGGAGGTCATGATAAGCACGGTATTCTTAAAGCTTACCTTCCGGCCCTTGGAATCCGTAATATGCCCGTCATCCAGCACCTGGAGCAGGATATTGAATACGTCCGGATGCGCTTTTTCCACTTCGTCGAAAAGCACCACGGAATAAGGATTGCGCCGCACCTTTTCAGACAGCTGGCCGCCGTCGTCAAAGCCAACATATCCCGGAGGGGAACCGATCAGCTTGGAAACGGAATGTCCCTCCATATATTCTGACATATCGATCCGGATCAACGCATTTTCCGATCCGAACATAGCCTCTGCCAGCGCCTTGCTCAGTTCTGTTTTCCCAACGCCCGTAGGCCCCAGGAACAGGAAAGATCCGATGGGCCTTCTGGGATCCTGGAGTCCGACCCTGCCGCGGCGCATTGCGCGCGCTACGGCGCTTACAGCCTCATCCTGGCCGATAACACGCTTATGCAGTATGCTTTCCAGCTTCAGCAGCCGTTCGCTTTCCTTTTCCTCCAGCTTGCTCACCGGGATTTTGGTCCACATGGCCACCACGCCCGCAATGTCATTCTCGGTGACCTCCTGCCTTCTTAAGGCGTTCTTTTTCTCGATTCGCGCCTTCTTCTGGGCCAGCTTTTTCAAGAGTTCATCCTGCTCCCGTTTCCAGACACCGGCCTGGGAAAAAGCTTCAATGCGGATGGCGCCTTCTATTTTCAAATCCAGCTCCCGGATCTCTTCGTTTAACTTCCTGATATCTTCCGGCGGCTCCATATGCTGCAGACGGACGGCTGAGGCCGCTTCGTCTATTAAATCAATCGCCTTATCAGGCAGGCGCCTGTCGTTAATATATCTGCTGGAAAGCCTTACCGCCGCCTCAATAGCCTCGGGAAGGATCTTCACCTTATGGTGATCCTCATACCTGGGGGTCACTCCCTCCAGTATGCGCACTGCCTCTTCCTCTGTGGGTTCCTCCACATTTACCGGCTGGAATCTTCTTTCCAGGGCGGCATCCTTCTCAATATATTTGCGGTATTCCGTAATTGTTGTGGCTCCGATCAGCTGGATTTCCCCCCTGGCAAGGGATGGCTTCAGAATATTAGAGGCGTCAATCGCCCCCTCCGCGCCGCCTGCGCCGATCAGGGTGTGCAGCTCATCCAGGAACAGCAGGATGTTCCCATCCTCCGTCACCTCTTTGATTACCTTCTTGATACGCTCCTCAAATTCGCCTCTGTACTTGCTTCCTGCAATCATGCCTGACAAATCCAGCATGAGGACCCGTTTGTTTTTCACTGTATCCGGCACCTCGCCGGCCACAATTTTGGAAGCAAGCCCTTCCACAATTGCCGTTTTACCAACGCCCGGTTCTCCTACCAGGCAGGGATTATTCTTCGTTCTCCTGCTGAGTATCTGGATAACCCGGCTGATTTCCTCTTCTCTTCCAATAACAGGATCCAGCCTGCCGTCTCTGGCCAGCGCGGTCATATCCCTGCTGTACTGCTCCAGTGTGGCGGTGCTTCCCTTCTTTTTCTGTTTCTTAATGAGTTCTTCCTTGTACTGCCCCGGCTCCAGCCCCATAGCTGCAAGGGTATCCATATACAGCTTCTGCGGCTGAAGGCCGCAGGTGTTCAGCAGCCTGACAGCTACGTTCTCCCCTTCCCTGAGCAGGGAAAGCAGGATGTGTTCCGTTCCGGTCAGCGCGGAATTAAAACGTGCCGCCTGCCTGTGGCTTTCTTCCAGTATCGCCATGGCACGGGGCGAATAACCGTCCCTTTCCTTTACCGGAGTTTCGGAAACAGGCGCAATCAGATCCTCGATCATTTCACGGATTTCCAGTTCATTGGCTCCGTTTTCAATCAGGACTCTGGCGGCCACACCGGTTCCCTCTTCCAGGAGTCCCAGCAGGATATGCTCAGTTCCCACATAATTCTGCTTTAACTTCCTGGCGGCCTTCTCAGCCAGCATAAGGGCCGCTCTGGCCTTATCTGTATACTGTGACTGCATTATTCCAGTCCTCCATATTCTTCATAGATTTCATCAATTAAAGCATGCACTTCTTCCCGGGAAATATTCTTGCAGCTTGCTTTGGCCAGCAAAACCCGCATATCCTCCCGGGTCTCCAGCATAGCCTGCTTCTTGCCTTCATCAACGGCAATCACCGCACCTTTTCTTCTGTCTACCTTAACAAAGCCTTCCTGTTTTAATACGGTATATGCTTTATTCACGGTATGCATGTTAATTCCAATGGTGTCGGCAAGCTGCCTCACACTTGGGAGCACATCGCCTTCATGGAAGCGGTTTGTGGCTATTCCGAGAATTATCTGGTTTCTCAGCTGCATATATAAAGCTTCATCACTGTTAAAATCAATCTCTATAATCATTTCCAATCCGCATCGCTCTTCTTTCTGTTATTCATTTGTTATATTTATAGTATAACAGGGAGCACATCCTGTCAACCGCTTTTCGGTTTCCAGGCGCCGGGATATCCGTCCCGTTGTTTTGTCAGTGGAAATTTATTACAGAAACGGCTGTTTTTACGTAAACCGACATTTGATTCAAAAAAGCCGCTGTAGTCCTACTTACTCAGCGGCTTTTTTGAACATAAGGCTGGTCCGCGGAGCGTGGCAGCCGTTATTTATCCTCAGCCCTGCACCGGCCGGTTGTGTAATCCCCGGCGGTAAGGGCGCTGTACTGTTGCGGTTATTTTAATCGTAACTGTGAGAATACTGAACAGTTATTTTAAATCAAGGAATTCGAAGTCCAGATCATCGTCTTCATCCACATCGAGGAAATTACGGGGCTTATAATCCTGAGATTTCCTGCCCTTTCCTGAGGCTTTGGAGCTTCTTCTGGGAGGTTCCTCATAGGAGACTTCATCGGGGTACATATCTTCATCGTCCTCCTCGTCGTCATCCTCATCCTCTTCGTCATCCTCATATTCATAGCGGCTTCTTCTGCGGGAACCTCTGCCGCCGCGGGAGGCTTTGCTCATACCTCTCCTGCTTCTTCTGGGGACGTAGTCATCGTCATCTTCGTCATCCTCATCATCCTCATCGTCTTCGTCCATGTCGTCATCGTCGTCGTCATCCATTTCATCATCGTCATCGTCAAATTCATCATAGCCGTCGTCATAGGTTCCCTTCAGCTTGAAGATTAAAACGGTTACGGCAACAACGAGCAGGCCTACGATAACCGCAAGAATAATGATTATCATACGAAGGCTTCCCGTCTGCTTCTCCATTTCGGCAATATTGCTCTCATTGGTCTGGGCAGCTCCGAGGAGATCGGAAACCTTATATCTCGTACCATTGATATTGTCGTTCAGATACCAGTCATTCGTTCCGGTTCCGTCATCCGCATAGCTGACGTCATAGTCATTGGTGGACGGCGCCGTATCGGAAGGAGTCTCCGCAGGCGTTTCCTCAGGCGGCTCCGCAGGTGCAGCCGGCTGCACGGTTTCCGCTATTTCCAGCGTATCCTCGCGTACATACCCGTTGATCGCCTTGCCGTCCTTTTCTCCGGTAATCTGATACCAGATCTTTCCTTCGCTTCCTGTGGTTTCCCCGGTTACATCCATAACATCACCGGAAGAAAGGCTTCCAACCACACTTGAATTGGTAGAGGCTTCGGAACGGACACGGGCGCTGGCGGCAATTATTTTGATTTTGGCTACCGTAGTGCCGTTTATGCCTTCCTCAGAATTTTCGTTTATAATTTCATTTAATTCTGCGTCGTCTCCTCCGGCATCTTCCGCACCCTCATTACCGCCTTCCGAATCACCGTTATTGACACTGCCCTGACTGCCCAGGCTATTGGTTGCATGTCCCGTCAGCGCTGTCTGTGCCGGCACTGCGGCGCAAAACAATATAGCTGTCAAAACTGCCGTAATCCGAAGCACTATACCTGTACTTTTCGTTTTTATCCTGTTCATTTCCTGACCCCTTTACCATTTGTGGTTTACGCCTCGTCAATAGCTTTGCCGATATCCGTACGCATATACTTATTGGCAAAGTCTACCCAGCCGGCGGCCTCATAGGCGTTAGCTCTCGCCGCCTTCAGGTCCTTGCCCGTTGCGGTGATGCCGAGAACCCTGCCGCCGTTAGTCACGATGTTCCCTTCATTGTCGAATCTGGTTCCGGCATGATAGCAGAAATAACCGTCGGCGTCTTTGAATTTCTCCAGGCCGCTTATTTTAAGGCCCTTTTCGTATTTTACCGGATAGCCCTGTGATGCCAGCACCACGCAGACCGCCGCATTGTCTTCAAACTGCAGCTCAATCTGATCCAGGGTGCCGTCAATGCACGCTTCCACTACATCTATGATATCGTTCTTCATACGCGGAAGCACAACCTGCGCTTCAGGATCCCCGAATCTTGCATTGTATTCCAGCACCCTGGGGCCTTTTTCCGTAAGCATCAGGCCGAAGAAAATAATTCCCTTAAATTCCCTTCCTTCCTCCGCCATGGCATCCACAGTGGGCTGATAGATATATTGTTTACAGAAATCATCAACTTCTTTCGTATAGAACGGAGAAGGAGAAAATGTTCCCATGCCGCCCGTATTCAGGCCCTTGTCCCCGTCGCAGGCGCGTTTATGATCCTGTGCGGAGGTCATAATTTTGATATGCTTTCCGTCAACAAAGGAAAGTACGGAAACCTCGCGTCCGGTCATGTATTCCTCCACCACCATACGGTTGCCGGCGGAACCGAACTGCTTATCCGTCATAATGCTTTTCACGCCTTCCAGCGCTTCTTCCTTTGTATTACAGATAAGCACCCCTTTGCCCAATGCCAGCCCGTCTGCCTTCAGCACGATAGGGAAGCTGGCCGTTTCCAGGTATTCCACTGCCTTCTGCGCATCATCAAAGGTTTCATAGGCTGCTGTGGGGATGTTGTATTTTTTCATTAAATCTTTGGAAAAAGCCTTGCTTCCTTCCAGAATCGCCGCATTTTTCCTGGGGCCGAACACACGCAGCCCCGCTGCCTCAAGGACATCCACAATGCCCGCAGCCAGAGGATCATCCGGCCCTACAATCACCAGATCCACTTCCTTTTCCTTTGCGAAGGAAGCAATTTTATCAAATTCATCCACGCCCAGGGGGACGCATTCAGCCACTTCGGCAATACCTGCATTTCCGGGCGCACAGTATATTTTATCTGCTTTCGGGCTTCTGGCCACGGCTGCCGCGATCGCATGCTCCCGTCCGCCGCCGCCTACAATCAGAATTTTCATTTGTATCTCACCTTTCCGTCTTCCACACTGATTCTGCCGTTGGCAATCATATCAATCGCCTGAGGCAGAAGCTGCCATTCGGCTTCCTCCATCACACGCTGCTGAAGCGTCTTCGGTGTATCGTCCTGATGCACCTGAACGCTCTTCTGCAAGATTATCGGGCCGGTATCCGTTCCTTCATCCACAAAGTGAACGGTCGCCCCGGTCACCTTCACTCCCCTCGCCAATGCAGCTTCATGCACCTTCAGCCCATAAAAGCCCACGCCGCAGAACGACGGGATCAGGGAGGGATGGATATTGATTATACGGTTACGGTAGCTTTCTATCATGGCCGCCGGTATGGCAACCAGAAAGCCTGCAAGAACGATTAAATCCGGATGGTATTCATTGACCTTTTCCAGAAATGCCCGGTTAAAGGCCTCACGATCCGGAAAATCCTTCGGAGAGACGCAGACGGCATCAATTCCGTTCTGCTCCGCCCGGGTCAGCGCATATGCATTCTTATTGTTGCTGATGACACCTATGATTTCCGTATTGGTCAGGCTGCCGCTGCCAATGGCATCGATAACAGCCTGCAGATTGGTGCCTCCGCCGGATACACACACCAGAATTCTCAGCATAATACGACTCCCTTTTCCCCGGCTTCCACTTCACCGATCACATAAGGGCTCTCTCCTGCCTCACGGACAGCCGCCATAGCTGCTTCGACCTCTGACGGGTCCACTGCAAGCACCATGCCGATACCCATATTATATGTATTGTACATCATCTGCTCTTCAATATTTCCCTTATCAGCAAGCAGCCTGAAAATAGCAGGCACCTCATAGCTGTCCTTCCTTACAACGGCACGGACGCCGTCGGGAAGCATACGGGGAATATTCTCATAGAAGCCGCCGCCTGTAATATGGCTGCACGCTTTGATCTCAACCCCGGCATCCTTCACGGCCTTCAGAGCCTTCACATAGATCTTGGTGGGCGCAATCAGCGCTTCACCCAATGTTGTCCCCAGTTCCTCATAGTAGGTCTCCAGGGATTCCTTAGTCATTTCAAAAACCTTTCTCACCAGCGAAAAACCATTGCTGTGAACGCCGGAGCTGGCCATGCCAATCAGCACGTCTCCCGCCTTCAGCTGTTCGCCGGTAATCAGCTTCTTCTCATCAACGATGCCCACAGCGAATCCTGCAAGGTCGTATTCGTCCTCAGGATAAAAGCCGGGCATTTCCGCAGTCTCGCCGCCAATCAGGGCAGCACCCGCCTGCTTACAGCCATCCGCCACACCTTTAACGATAGTGGCGATTTTCTCAGGATAGTTCTTTCCGCATGCAATGTAGTCCAGGAAAAACAGCGGCTCGCCGCCCGCGCATGCAATGTCGTTCACACACATAGCCACGCAGTCAATACCAACCGTGTCATGCTTATCAAGAAGAAACGCAAGCTTCAGCTTCGTTCCCACGCCGTCCGTTCCGGAAACCAGTGTGGGCTTTTCCATTCCCTTAAAGCTGTCAAGGGAGAAAGCCCCGGAAAAACCGCCCAGGCCGCCCAGAACCTCCGGACGCATGGTTTCCTTCACATATTTTTTCATCAGTTCAACCGATTTATACCCTGCTTCAATATCTACACCAGCGTTCTTATAATCCATCGTATCCTCCATCGGGTACGGATCCAGTGCGCTCCGGCGCAGCTGCCGTATTCCCTGTTTTATCTTTAATTTCTGTGACTGTCCCGTCTGCTGACAGCCATATGCAAAAATCCGGGCCTAACCGTTGCCGGCGGCAGTTTTTGCTTTCAGGTTCACCGCTTCTTACGCTTAACTCAGACCTGCGGGCCTGCAAAACAGCTTCTTAATATTACTTATTATAATTCCTGTAGCCTGTTTCCTGGAGATGCGCATCCTTTTTCTGAACGCTTTCCTTCAGCCCCTGGGAGTAATCCTTCAGTTTCTGAAGCAGAGCCGCATCTGAAGTAGCAAGAATCTTAGCCGCCAGAAGCCCTGCGTTCGCGCCGCCGTTGATAGCGACCGTAGCAACCGGAATGCCGCTGGGCATCTGTACGATAGAATAAAGGGAATCCCTGCCGCCCAGAGAAGTTGTATGCATGGGAATACCAATTACCGGCATCGGGAAAATTGCGGCGCACATACCAGGAAGATGTGCAGCCATACCCGCTCCTGCTATAATCACCTTAAATCCCCTGTCTTCCGCAGACTTCGCATATTCAAAAAAAACATCCGGCTCCCTGTGGGCGGAAATGATCTTCATTTCATAAGAAATCCCCAGTTCCTCCAGAATATCAGCTGCCTTTGCCATTACAGGCATATCGGAATCGCTTCCCATTACAATACCAACCTGTGCCATTGGTTATCCTCCTTCATCCTATGAGCCCGTCCAACCGCCCCCGCCGGGCCCAAAGCCCCTCACTTCAGCAAAAGACAGTCAAAAACAAGCCAGTAATATTTCAACCTACAGTGTACTAAACTTTTTCCCGATATGCAACATCAACCAAACCGAATTAATAAAAAATTCAACTTTTCACAACCAAACTATATTTTTTTTCAGGGGAATGGATTATAATGTTGTTACCAACGAGCAGCGCCCTGAACAGGGAAAAGCTGAATGGAGAACAGCTTCAGCTGCTCTCCAGGCAGTTTTTCCCTGTTCAGGGTTGGGGCGACTGCCCCAAGCCGGGAAGCCCCCCGGGCTTCCCGACCCAAGCTGCGGCCCCCCGGTGCCAGGCTGTGCCCTTGCCCTTAAGCCCTTACCCCAAGCTACGCTGCCCCTCCATTCCTTTCAGCCATGCGCACCACCACACCAATCCACCCCCAGGGAGTTGATACACCACCCATGTGCCAAATACAATACGACATAACCTACGAGGACCTGAACCCCACGTTCCTCTTCACCTGCCAGATATCCAGGAAAGAACCGGAACGCCTTCACAGCCACGACTTCATAGAAATAGCCCTGATCCTGTCCGGTGAGGGCCATTTTGTGCTGGGCGGAAAATGGTATCCGGTTAAAAAAGGCGATGTACTCCTCATTAATCCGGGCATCCAGCACCAATGCACCTACTCCTCAGCAGAAGCCCCTCTGGAGGAATTTTACGTAGCCTTTACGGACATACACATCCGGGACATGGAACGCAACCAGATCCTCTTCCCCGGCCACGAATGCCTCATCCGCCCCGGCGAGAAGACCTTCGTCACACTGTCGCGCCTCTGCTCCCTCATCAAGACGGAAAGCACCAGCTGCCAGCCGGGACGCTACTTCATGCTTAAGGCCTACGTCACCCAGATGATCCTCCTGCTCTACCGTGAACAGGTAGTTGCGCCGGTCACCATAGAAGAAGGCTATGAATTTGAATCCACCAACAAAAAATACGTGGTAGAGCAGATCATAGACTACCTGGACTGCCACTATAATGAAAAAATATCCCTGGATCAGATCGCCAGGAATATGTACCTGAGCCCTTTTTACATATCCAAAATTTTCAAAAGCGAAACCGGCGACACCCCTATCAACCACCTGATCAAAATCAGGATGGAAAAGGCACGGCTTCTGCTTGACAAGCAGAAGGATGCCAGCATACAGGACATTGCCCTGTGCGTGGGATATGACGACGCCTACCACTTCAGCAAGCTGTTTAAGAAACATTTTGGGGAATCACCTTCTAAATATAGGAAGAAACAGGAATAGTTAAAAATGCCGTCGAAATTCTGCTAACAGTTCAGCCTTCGGCCGAACTGTTACTGCATCCGCCCATGATAAGTCGCCTTCGGCGAGAGGCGGATGCCTACTGCCACCACGTTTTCTCACGGTTTGCGCAGTGAATGCACAAACCTGCCTGAACTGTTACAAATTCTGTCAACTGTTCTGCAAACCATCTTGACAACAGGAAAACCGTCACGGTATAATAATGGACGTGACAGCATAGCTTATGCTGCAAGCTGCGGTTATGGCGGAATTGGCAGACGCGCCAGATTTAGGTTCTGGTGGGAGACCGTGCAGGTTCAAGTCCTGTTAGCCGCATCAGATAATGATAATCCGAACCCGGTTCCAATTGGGGATGGCTTCGGATTTTTAGTATATCTTAAGTGCTAAAGCAAAAACGGCGGTATCGTGAGTGATACCGCCGTTGCTGTTTCAGTTCTGCCAGCACCTCCGGCGGGATACGGTCAATAAGGAAGTCTGCCGCCCGCCGAAGGATAAAGGCGTACAGCAGCTTCGCTTCGTTGCTCAAAGGCTGGAATGTAGGTGTTTCAAAGAGAAAATTCGGGAGCCGGGTAAAGCGGAATACCTTTTCCTGCTGATGAATATAAATGGTGTTTGTCATAGTGTATTTTGCGGACGGCTAGAAGCCCGTTCTCCGGAGGAGTTGGTACTTGATACCACCAGCCCCGGTTGTGGATTTGTAAAGCCCGATAAATCAAGTTTTTTCCTACCTAACAGTCCACAGCAGACCTCCTTTTCCGTTCACTTTCTGAATGGAATTGTGGACGCTGTGAGTTCAACGATTATGAAGCAGCACACCCCCGGCTTGACCGACCCGCAGTTAAGGCAGTAAATTACCGTCCATAGACGAGGACAGCTTTTGCCGCTATGTGATACAGCAGGACATAAACGAGATTGCCTTTGACCTGCGAGAAGCCCACAGGAACAATTTTTTCAGAGTTCCAGAGGACAACCCGCTGAAAGGATTTTTACCGTCTGTTGATGAAGCCGCCAGTGAGGACAGCGACCCAGAGCAAGCATCTTTGGCGTTTATATGTAAACGGCTCAAGCTGAATTACAGGAAGCTGTCAGCAGAAGAAAGGAAGTTGCTGAAAAAGATTGCAGAGAAATCAGACTTGCTGAAAAATCCAACCCCACAACGAGGGACGAAGTAAAATGAGGAGGTTTTATGGTGAAACGGATATGGGCATTGTTACTGTGTGTGGTAATGAGTATTTCGTTGAGTGCCTGTGCAGAAAATAACTTAGACCGAATGTATATTGAAGAAGCACAGTTGACAGAAGAAGAAAAAAATATTGCCGAACTATTGGGATTAAATCAAGAATACCGTCTGTATGATTTTTCCATAGATGATACTGTGAAAAGTATGCAAATAAACATCTATGAATTAATTGATGGAGAATGGCATATAATCGCAGGTGGTGGTGGGCAAGCATTCGAGGATTCGGAAGGACGGCTTGCTCTCGGCTTTGATAATGTCGCAGACGGATTGAGAATTGCCGTACAAAGCGAACATAATAGTGGTTCGACATCATATTTCAAAGAAAGCAAGAATGATATTACTGGTATGGGCTATGCTACTTCTACTTTGAGCGATAAACAGAAAATTGTTTACGACCAAGAAATTCCGTTAGTGATACAGATAATAACTTCTAAAAACGAAGTACATTCCTATGTAGTTGATTATTTTTTCCAACCAGAGGAATACGAAAAATATGATTACGAATATGTATATGCTATCACTGTCCTTTTTAGCCAAAAACCAGTGAGTGAATTAGCAAACTAACTTCTAAGATTATGAAACATAAATGCGCCGCCGTTGACAGTCCTGCCGCCTTTGCAGACGGGTAATCAAGGCGGGAAAGCCCTAAAATGACTTCCCGCCCATTTTAATTTTTACAGGAGTGTGTCTACAAGTTAGGGACATTTTGTCCCAAAGTTCGGCGTGAGACGAGGAATGGGGGCTTTCATATACGCTCTGTCTGCTGATAAAACCAGCCCTGCACTTGCGGCCCACACCACGCAATCACAGCCCTGTTTTCTTGCCGCTTCAATCCCTTTGCCCTCCCCGGCGGCAACATCATTTTACAGCAACGCCGACAGAGCGTATAACACACTACACTTTGCAAGGGCCGGTCTTGCGGAGGTTGAGGGTTCGGATTTATCTGTACTCGGTGCATTATTAAAAAGCTCAGTATTTACAGGGATTAATGTAAATACTGAGCTTTTCTTATTTTAAAGAATAATAACTTTACTAACTTTTTCACCGTCGTCCCCATGTTGGAACAGCCTGTATGGAGCTGTATCTTCTGCCGGTGGACTTCACCTTGCCGGAGACACTCAGCCGGTCATATATCTCATCAATGACCTGAGGGGCCAGGAATTTTCTGGCGCTGCGCACCATACCGTAGATGGTATAGGATAATTGACGGGCAAGAATAATTTTGGACGTATTATCGGAAAGTCCCGCGTTTTCAAGTTCACAGGAATTTCCGAAGACTGCCAGGGAAAAATAAGGCAGCCACTTCATGTCGGGTAGCTCCTTCTGAAGGCGGGCAATGCAGGCCTCATTTTTCAGAAGAGGGTTGTAGAAATAGTTTTTATAAGAGGTCAGCTGACTGGCGCAGAGGGTCTGTACCCAGTACTCTTCCTCCGGATTACCGGAGATCCAGCCCTGGTAATCCTTGGCTTCCACAACGTATATGCCTGTCTCGTGTATCATGATGATATCCGCGGCAAAAGCCTCTGCGTTCTCCATGTAACGCCAGTTCACAAGAATTTTCTTGTAACCGCCCACATCCCTTAGTATGCGGAGGACCTCCCCGCTGCATTTACGTTCTCCGCCATAGGTGACATCATAATAAGAGCTGTGCGACAGTTTGTTTCTGTCCAGCTTATTGTAAAGGTGATTTCTGTATAGGTAGATTAAAACCAAAATCAGGCAAAGCACTGACAGCATTCAATCCTCCTGGTTGTTTACGGGTACCGCCCCGGTTGTTTTACAGGTATCCGCCGGTGCCTCAAAAAGCAATGCTTATGAAGGATACCAGGCGTTCTGCAAAAGCACCGATGTTACATAATTCGCCATTTTTGTCGAACCTTCTTTATTTGGGTGGGTTCCGTCGCTGGTATAATGGTTCAGCTCATAAACCTCCATACCGCAATTGTGCACATCTATCACAGGAATACCATAAGCCGCGGCAATTGCCTTAATCCGGCTGTTGAAGTCGGCAATGGTATTTCCTTTTTCATTCACCCTGGGATGATCCCCTGAATTGGCCTCTGTGAGCGTCATACAATAAATCCGGGAGGCCGGGTAGGTACGAAGGAGCTTCTGAAGCATAAGCTCATAGGCCTCCGAAAAATTAACGTAATATTTTTCACCGCGTCCTGTGGGAACTCCGTCAAATTTACCCAGTTCCATCGCCCGGAAGAAATCGTTTGCTCCCATATAAACAAGAATGATATCCGGCGAGGTTCCATAAGGTCCTTTCAGGTCATTGATTCTGCGGTCGCTGCAACCGGCGCTGGAATGCTCATCCTTGGAATCCCCGCAAACCGTGCTTGCGGAATAGGAACCATTTGCAGCAAGGCGCATCCCTGTATTGTAAAGCACCTGCATCCACCAGGTCTGTGTCACATCCTTCACATCATTATTCGCCTCAGGGTAAAAGCATGCATAGCCATCGGGAATATATCCCTGATAGGTGGAAATGCTGTCTCCCAGGACGGATACGCTCAGCCCCTTCAGCGGTGTCTGCGCAGGTGAGGATAACAAGCCTGCGGCAATCAGCCTTCCATTGGATACCGTACCAGCCTGGGCCTGCTGGGCCAGCATAGTATCCGCCTGCTCCTGCAGCTGTCTGGCAGCTGCCTGCGCTTCCTCCTGTGTCTTTGCAGCCAGCGCAGCGGCTTCTTCCTGTAGCTTTGCAGCCTGCGCGACGGCTTCCTCCTGTGCCTTTGCAGCCTGTGCTGCCGCTTCTGCCTGTGCTTTCTGTATCTGTGCCGCGGCTTCCTCCTGCAGCTTCTGCCACTGGGCCGCCGTTTCTTCCTGGAGCTTCCGTGCTGCTTCCTGAGCCGCCGCTTCCGCCTGTGCAGCCTCTACGGCCTCCCTGGCCTGCTGCTCCGAAAGAGCCTGCTGGTAAGCGGCAAGCTGAGCCGCATATTCTTCCTGCGCCCGGCGATAAGCCTCGGCCTGTGAAGCTGCTGCCTCCTGCTGCCCCGCTGCGGCCTGTTGCTCTGCCGATGCCTGCGGCACCTGGGCAGATGCCGTTAAGTTTGCTAAGTTTGATGTGAACAGGCAGCTGACACTGAGCGCCGCTGCCAGAAACGTAAATTTTGTCTTTTTTCTCATTGCAAATCCACTGGAAAATATCGACCCCCGATATTCCCATCCTCCTTGTTTTGCGGAGCAAAATGCGAGCCCTCTGCGGGCAGAGGATTTTCCTCCTTATTCTGACTGTCTGTTGATGTCCGGCGCCTTATCCTGTTACAACTGCATGCATTCGCAGTCATATGGCGCCCTGTCTGAATTTGCACCTATTATATCAGTATTTTCTCCTTGTGTGAACCGTCAATTTTACCGAAAGCAAAAAGCGGGATCCCCAGCCTGCTATACCGGCTTAAGATCCCCTCCTTCTGTCATTATTTCTTTTTTACAGGAAACCACAGTTCGATATAACCATATTCTGCCGTGCCGCATTTTCCTTAATGACAGATGACAACAAGACACAGGCGGATTATAATCAATCTCAGACACAGTCCAAATGCCGGTACCCGCAATAAGGGCAGTCCCTAAATTACCGGAAATTTTCCGAGCTTTAAGATGAAAGGCGGTTATTATGTGGTTCTGGATATTCATGTTCCTCTGCAATTTACTGATTCCTCTGTTTATGGCTGGCTTCGGCCGGGTTATGCTGAAGCATCCGCCTAAGGAAATCAACAATTTCTTCGGATATCGCACTGCAATGTCCCGGAAGAACAGGGACACCTGGGATTTTGCCCATGCACTGTGCGGAAAAATATGGTGGAAAGCAGGATGGCTCCTGCTGATTCCCTCCATTTTGGTTCAGCTTCCTTTTATGCACAGTGATGAGGACACAGTCGGCCTTGTCAGCCTGCTTTTATGTATCGTTCAGTGTGCTGTGCTGATCGGTTCCATTTACCCGGTTGAACGGGCATTAAAGAAAACCTTTCACCCGGACGGAACGAGAAAACAGGGGTAGCAATACCGGCTTCCTGCTGTTCAGCGGATTTCCTCCGTATTTATCATCAGGCTCTCGATCTGCCCGGCGGCGATTACCGGCGCGGCATCCACATTTTTATGGCAGTTAATCCAGAGCGTTTCCAGGTTGGGAAGCCCGGCAAATACGGAGATATCTTTGATACTTGGCAGGATAATCATAACCGAACGCAGGCTGTCCATCCCCTGGAATACGCTGATATCCTTAATTTCCGGATAAGACTCGCCCCACATCATCAGTTCCTCCAGCTGCGGCATCCCGTTAAGGAAATCCAGATTGGAAAGCTTTGGCGATACCATAAGGTTCAGGTATTTTAATTTTTTCAGCCCGGACAGCGGGGAAACATCGGTAAAATCCCGCACCTCAAAGGTGAGGGACACCAGATTGCCAAACTCCTGCAAATCCTCAAGGGTACGGATAGCCAGCCCGTCCGAAGGGATTTCCATCATCCGGTCTCCCATTCCAATCCGGTAAAAATCTCCCAGCCAGCCCACTACATAAAAGGACTCATAACGGTCCAAATCACTGGACATCACCGGACCGCTATCTTTTTCCAGAAGGGCGCGGACAATCGTCTCAATCCCCTTATCCTTCCATTTGATTTCATAATCCGACGCGCTTCTTTCCAATGACGGGAAATGCGGCGCCTCTGCGTCCATATAATATGCAACTATTGCAAAGGGATTATGCAGATATGGGTAAGGCCAGTTTTCCTGCCCCATTCCCTGCGCTTTTACGCCTTCCCTCTGCCCTGCCTTCCCCAGCTCACGGAAGGATCGCGCGGCTCCCATGGTGATTTCCCGGCAGTCTGCGGCGGAATAGGGATTGACGCCGATGAATTCCGCCATATAATTATCACCGAAGCAGTAGCAGACCGTGACATACCAGCTGCCATCCACCTGGCTTCCGGCAAATTCCACCACATAAATCGTGCTCTCCCCATTTCCCTGCTTCGTATAAAAATCTATGGCTTCCAGATTATTTCCAAGCACCTCTTCTGCGGATTGTTCCAGGGCTTTCTTCGTATCCTCCCAATTCTGGGTAAAGGTGCTCTTTTCCGGCACCGTCGGCCGCACATCCACAAGAAGCACCGCATCGGAATTGGAAAACCAGATTCCCCAGGGTATACTGTCAGGCCCCGGGCCTGTGGTCCATTGCCCGGAAACATTGAAGCCGTAGGCTTCCGTCTGCATAATATCAAAGCCGGTCTGTGCCGGGCGGGCAATTGGTTCCTCCACAAGCATTACCGGCAGAAGCGCAGCACGCTCCGCAGCGCCTCGGGGCCGTGGCAGGCAGGCCGCCTGTGCGGGCCTTTTCCCCTGTTCCGGTAAAAGAGAGGACTGGGGAAAAGCATTATTCATTCCCGTCAGAGCCATCACCATCCCCATAATCAGCGCCGTTAATTTTATCAGCAGCATACTGTGCCCTCCCTTCTGTCCTTTCTGTCCTTGTTCCCAGGCCGGCCTGTTAAATACACAGACTTAAATACACTGGCTTGCTTCAAATCAGCGGTTAATTAATATATTGATCTACAAGAAGCTGCCCGATAGGGCCGTTGCTCCCCACAATACTTCCTTTTTCCCAGGGGACAGGCTTTTCTCCCTGAAAACCGGTCACCGTGCCGCCCGCTTCTTCAATGAGCAGAAGCCCCGCCGCATAATCCCAGGGTTTCAGGTTCATTTCAAAAAAAGCGTCCAGCCGGCCGCAGGCAACATAGGCAAGCTCGATGGCTGCAGAGCCTATCCGCCGGATATCCTGACAGTCCAGGAACACCTTTTTGAATATTTCAAAATTCCGATCCGCATATTCATGCTCATAGGGCGTGGTTCCGATGGATATCAGGCTGTCAGCCATTGTTTCCGCACAGCTGACATGGATGGGCTCTCCGTTCAGGAAAGCGCCTTCCCCCTTCACTGCCGTAAAAACCTCATCGGAAAAGGGCTGGTAAATCACGCCGCATACCATTTCTCCCCTGCTGCACAGCCCCAGAGATACGGCGCTGTTTCTGAAATCATGAATCAGGTTCGTCGTCCCGTCCACCGGATCCAGAATCCATATATCCGCATTAAAATCTATCTCACTGTTATCCTTTTCTTCACCCATAAACTGTATCCGGGGCCATTCCTTATGAAGCTGCTCCCTCAGGTATTCCTGAACCAGGAAATCCACCTGGGTCACATAATCCGATACGCCCTTTACGGTTACCTGTGAAACCGCCTGCTTATCCGTAAGCAGCCCTTTTGTCCCTTTCACCAGGGCAACCAGCTTATTCATATCAATTTTCATGGCATTTCATCCTCCTGTACCTTCAGCATAGCACAAAGCCGCAGGATAAGGAACTGCCAACAGCAATAAATTAACTTCTTGAAATTAACTATTCAATTCAGCCCGCACAGGCTTTAGTAATAAGCATTTGCGGGCTGAATTGTCATGCTGATGATGGGCAGCTGCCAGGTGATATCCTGCGGCTTTATCTATGCTTCGTTTTGTACTTCAGGCTTTTTATCCGTTGTTTTTTCTGCGGCTCACATAACAGGCAATCGCTTTCGACATCTGCTCCGCCGTTCCTTCTCCGAAACGGTCGATGTTCTCCGTAAAACGTTCGTCGGCTGTGTACATCTGTCCAAGGCCCTCCAGAATCTCATCCGTACAGGTATAATATCTGGCGCTGATAAAATCCTGCCATTTTGCCACCAGCGCCTGCACCTCCTCAGACTCCGGCGCAAGCTCCCTGCTCTGCGCAAAAGCCTGCATGATGGAATCGCTTTCCTTCATCACTGCCTCCCATTCCCCGTTGCTGTAGCCGTCCGTGCGTTTTTTACTCTCCTGCCAGGCCTGGGTATGGCCCCAGCGTTCTTTGGCTTCCTCTGCATATTTTTCCTTGCAGCGTTCAATTTCGCTACTGTCAAATTCCTGAAAACTCATCTCTTTTTCTCCTTCCATTATTCGTTCCGTCAGGGCAATCAGACGTTCCAGCCGCTCCTTCTTTTTTTTCAGGAGTTCATGCTGCGCCCTTAATGCCTCATTTCTGTCAAAGGAAGGGGAATCCAGCATTTCCTTAATCTGTGACAACGGAAAATCCAGTTCACGGAAAAACAGGATCTGGGAAAGCCGTTCCATATCCTTTTCCCCGTACAGGCGGTAGCCCGCATCCGTTACCGTTTCCGGCCGCAGAAGGCCGATCTGGTCATAATAATGAAGCGTCCTTATAGTCACTCCCGTCATTTTCGCTGCCTCGTTGATTTTCATCTGCATTCCTTTATCCATCCTTTTCTTCATTCATTGGGGACCGGTTCCGTTCTGAATGAGTTCAGTGTAATCTATGACGCAGCGTCAAAGTCAAATATTTTTTTTGATTTCTGATTTTTTTTAAAAAAGCGGAATCATTAAGGCGCTATGTTAATGCCCCCGGGAAGTCCCGCAGCAGCTACAGGCGTGCAAGCCTGTCCGTCTGTGTTTCCCCGATAATTATAAGCCCTTCCCGGCTGAGGAGCCCGGCAAGCACGCCGTTTCCCTCCACCAGCCCTCCGTCAAAAAGGCCATTATGTACTTTTCCAAAGCCACAGGCCGGGCTGCGCTCCTTGAGAATTGCCGCTTCGCAGTTAAATAAACGGGCCAGCTTCAAAATCTCCCGCGCTCCCTTCTCATATTGCTGCGTTACGTCCGCGCCCTCAGCATTGATTACCTTCCCGTCAAGAATTTCCGCCGGCGGACGGGGTGTGGGAAGCCCTCCGAAGGCTTCCGGGCAGATCGGTATCAGATGATGCCTTTCTTTTAATTCTTCCAGTATGGGAAGTAGGCAGCCGGTTCCGTCATACCGGCAGTCCACTCCAAGAAGACAGGCGCTTACAAGTATGTTCATTTTGGGATTCCTCCTGATTCTTTTGCAGCTAAATGCGCTGGCCTGCTGAACAGTTACGATACTTCATTATAAACGGAACTGACAAGAAATCCAAGTGTCAGAGCCCGGGTAAGTTCTCTTTTAACCGAAACAGATTGTATTTGGCCACACAATTATATATAATTCTTTTATAGACATCTGGTACTGATTAAAGTATCAGAAAAAATTAAAAGGGGGATTTTATATGAAGTTCAAAAAAATGAAGGGGATTGTGTTGGGTATTGTCTTATTTACCATGAGTTCATTGACTGTGACGGCTGCGCCGATGGTGCAGGCACCATTTACGGCTGCCCAGCTGGTTGATCAGTCAAAAGCAGCCCTGGCCGGCGTTTCTTCCTATCACGTGGAAAGTGTGGAATCCATTGAAATGACATATTCCCTCACCCCACAGGTGAATTTTTTCCACAGTATAACAACCCAGCTGACCGCCAATCCTTCCTGCATATACTATCAGGCTGTAGAAAGCACTACCACCGGTGGAAATACGGAAGCGTCAAGCCTGGAAAGGTACACCGCCTTTGAGGGAAATGTCATGAAAGAATATACAAGCAAAAACAATCTGCAGTGGACGTTAAAATCCCGTCGCGCCAAGCAGGGAGTCACCGGTTTCAGTATGCAGGATTCTTTCACCTTGCTTAAATCCAGTCCCGGACTGACCGGAATTCCGGTTTATACTGATGGAACGGTATACCAATATACCCTTTCTTCAGATGATGTTGCACAAATCTATACCTTTGACGCCGCATCCATGCTTCTTATCAGTATCCATGGTGTAATTCCCGGCAAAAACGACGGCATACAAAATATTACCAACCGCCTGGACTATGTCATTACCTATAACATGTATGACGCCTTTGGCATCCCGGCGGAAATAGCCGGTGCCGCAATACCCATTTCATAAGGCGTATTTAAAAATTGCCCTAACGCAGCCGGTTCGTTCCGGTATCAAATTCCGCGCTGCCCATACCCAGATGATCAAATATAAGCTTTCCGTCCAGCCAGAACCGGCACCATACGGTACATACCAGATTTTCCTTGATAAAACGGTTCATTGAGCCCTGGACCGGCGCTTTCAGATGCTGTCCTTCCGCTGGTTTTACCCTGATGGACAGCATCATTTTTCCCTGGCGGAGCAGCACTTCATTTTCACAGAATTTCAGAATCTTCCTTTCCCTGCCATAGGCACCTCCGTGGGGACCGGTTCCGTTCTGAATGAGTTCTGTGTAATTTATGATGCAGCGTCATAATCAAATGATTTTGTTATAAAAAAAGCATAATCGTTAAGGTACTATGTTAATGCCCCGGAAAGTGCTGCAGCATCTACAGGCATGCAAGCCTGTCCGTCTGCGTTTCCCCGATAACTGTAAGCCCTTCCCGGCTGAGGAGCCCGGCAAGCACGCCGTTTCCCTCCACCAGCCCTCCGTCAAAAAGGCCGTTATGTACTTTTCCGAAGCCACAGGCCGGGCTGCGCTCTTTGAGAATTGCCGCTTCACAGTTAAATAAACGGGCCAGCTTCAAAATCTCCCGCGCGCCCTTCTCATATTGCCGCGTTACGTCCGCGCCCTCAGCATTGATTACCTTCCCGTCAAGAATTTCCGCCGGCGGACGTGGTATGGGAAGCCCTCCGAAGGCATCCGGACAGATCGGTATCAGATGATGCCTTTCCTTTAATTCTTCCAATATGGGAAGCAGGCAGCCGGTTCCGTCATACCGGCAGTTCACTCCAAGAAGACAGGCGCTTACAAGTATGTTCATTGGGGGGCCTCCTGATTTTTTCTGTTATTTTTCAGTCATTGATTACTGCTTACTAATATTTTACCAATACTGAATAATCGGTTTACTTAATTATAAACACAGCCAATAAAATTTCTAAGCAAAAATATTTATTCTGTCGGAAACAGTTGTATTCCATATCGTAATTTTATATAATTCTTTTATAAACATTTAATGCTGCCAAAAAAGCAGAAATTTATTCAAAAGGGGGATTTTATGATGCGTAAAAGAATTACAGGGATTATGTTAGGCATTGTTTTATTTATTATGAGTCCGCTGACTGTGTCAGCAGCACCGATGGTTCCGGCGCCGTTTACGTCTGATCAGCTGCTTCCGGTCGCTCAGGCCGCCATGGCAGGCGTTACGTCATACCAGATAGCTCTGGTAAGTACCTCCGAAAGCAATAAGTACAATCCTACCGGAAAGGATACTGTCTTTTCAATTTATCAAATTACGGGGACATCCAGCTGCATTCACATATTACGGGATCAAAACATTTCCGCTGCAGGAAAAAATCTGTCAGATAAACTGGATCAATATTTTTCTCTTGAAGGAAATATGGAGAAAAATTACATACACAGAAATGATATCCCATGGTTTGTATTGACAGACCCTGTTACCGAAAAGAATTTAAGCAAATATAATATTCAATACGCACTACGCCTTTATGATTCAGATACCATAAATAATGTGGTTCCGGTTTATACAGACGGCGAGGTTTATCAGTTTACGCAGTCCGGAAACGGCACCGTTTCCACATATACCTTTGATGCCGCCTCCATGTTACTGATTGGAATAAGACAGGAAAATTCAGAAACCGACAGTAAGGGCCGGACAATGACCGTCAGCCTGGATTATGTCTTTACTTATAACCAGTTTGATACTCTGACGGTTCCCGCAGAAGTTATTGCCACTGCAAAGCCTATGCCTTAATGCCCTCCGGTATCAAATTCCGCGCTGCCCATACCCAGATGATCAAATATAAGCTTTCCGTCCAGCCAGAACCGGCACCATACGGTGCATACCAGATTTTCCTTGATAAAACGGTTCATTGAGCCCTGGACCGGCGCTTTCAGATGCTGTCCTTCCGCTGGTTTTATCCGGATGGACAGCATCATTTTTCCCTGGCGGAGCAGCACTTCATTTTCACAGAATTTCAGAATCCTCACGCCGCGGTAGGTGGCCAGCCGGTATTCCTTTCCCCGGTAATAAACAAATGCGATGCAGCCCGGGAAATGGCCTCCCAGGAAGGAGATGTCGGCCACCGATACCATGAGGCTGCATTCCTGCCTGTCATACCAGCCGGACTGGCACCAGAAATAATAGGAAGGGAAGGAAGAGCCCCAGTCCTTTTCAATATAGCCTCTTCCTCCATGGAAATTATAGGTATCGCCATTGACCTTTAAGCTTCCTCTTGTCTTGTGGCACATGCTCACCACGCCGTGACGGCACTGCAGAAAGGGTACATAGCGGAAGGGGCCCATAATATCACTTTTCAGGGCCGTCAAACCAGCGTATCGGATCCGGCCCTCTATTTTTATGGTCCGGCCGTCTTCCTCTTTATTTAAGGACACCCGGATGCCCCGGGGAGAAAAAAAATTGTTTCCTATCTGTATCGTATCCTTCTTCCCGAAAACCTTTACCGCATCCAGCGGGAAATTAAAGTTCCAGGCCGCTTCCTCCGTAATCACCTGCACTGAAGCATATCCGGGAGCATCCGCCGGAAAATGAAAAGCAGGAATCAGGGCAGCCGCGCGGCTGCCTTTTTCCTGCTTGAAATACCATCCTTTAAAAAAACCTTTCCCTGCCATAGGCACCTCCGTCTCTTTTTCAGAAGCAGCTGCTTCCGGAAAGACAATTTCCAAAAAACTGCTTCCCGGCAAGCGGCTGCCAAAGAACCGCTTCCCGGCAGGCGTTTCCCAAGGAAACGCCTGCCTGCCTATGGTTCAGGATTCCCGTTCTTCCCGCTTCTATACCTCACACATGAAGGGCTTCATGGGCAAATCCGCGGAATTATAAAATCTGACTCTGATATAAGGCACCCAGGCGAAGGAAACCTGGCATTTTGCATCGGACAGCGGCTCTGTCCGAAGCACCACCGTATCCTCGCGCAAATCAATCTCCCTGATTTCCAGCAGCCTGTCCTCCTGGCTCACCACAAATCCGTCCTTCATCTGTTCCGGCCCGGTGAGCGGAGAGGGCCGTTCCGCCTCCGCCTCGTTTTCCGGCTGTTCTTCCATCTCCCACAGGCCGATACCCGTATTGGCAAAATGCAGGGCAATGCCCTCCTGCGTCCGCTCCGCCCCGATCAGGGCCGGAGGTTCACACAAAACCGGCTCGCCGTACACCTTTCCCCGTGCCAGCAGCGCCAGACGTTCCCCCACTTCTTTTTTATGCTTGGGATGGATATCCTCATACATTCCCAGATCCATGATGGAGGCCATATATGCGCCGGGCACGCTCTCGCCCACCATTTCCTGTCTGCGGCGAAGCTCGGGATACTTTTCCCCGGTGCCCCCCAGCCACCAGCCATAGGGTGCAAGCTGTACATACAAGAAGGGCAGCTCCTGTCCGAAGCTCTTTCTCCAGCAGCGGATCATGGCCGTAAACAGCCTGTCATAAATCTCCGCATGGCCTTCGTCCGATTCTCCCTGATACCAGAGAACACCCCTCGCTGAAAATGGGATGATTTTTTCCAGCATCTGATGATACAGGCCGCCGGGGCGTCCCACATTGTAGGGACCCATGGGGTTTTCCGGGCCTGCCGGCCTTTTCATCCACTTTTTTTGTTCTTCCAGGCCGATTCCGTACATCACGCCGGCCCACTCCCTCCGATGCTCCATGGAGTCCTCCAGGGCAAAGGCCTTTACCGAGGCCGCTTTCAGCTCCTCCGGATCCTTACCCGCCACGGACGCCTCATATTCCTTCAGATACACATCCAGAGGCGCATCCTTAAGCCAGCTTTCCTCCAGCCAGGTGGAAGCGCTGGTGCCGCCCCAGTTACAGCCGATAATTCCCACAGGCACACCCAGCACAGGCTGCAGGCTCCTGGCAAAGGAATATCCGGGCGCGCTGAAATACGGCCATGCGTCATCCTCTTCCTCAAACCAATAACCGCACTCCGACACATCCTTATCATGTCCGGGAAATGCCAGCCGGGGCACATTGAACATATGAATGCGGGGGTTTTTGTTTTCATGCGCCGCGCACTGCATGTCCTCCCACTGTGCGTCATAGCACAGGAAAAATTCCATATTGGACTGTCCTCCTGCGATCCATACCTCTCCCACCGAAACATCCCTGATGGAAAGCGTCTCTTTCTGGCAGGTGATTTCCATGCACAGCCCTTCCGCGGCCTCCATCGGCGGCAGCGTACAGCGCCAGCTTCCGTTCTCCACACGGCAGACGGCCCTGCTGCCGGCAAGCGCAACCGTCACCTCTTCCCCTTCCGGCCCTTCGCCCCAGACTGCAATTTCCTTCTGCCGCTGCAGGACACATCCGTCCTGAAATAAAATACCTGTTTTCAACTGCTCCATTTCCCTTTAACGCCTCCTGCAATGTAAATAATGATCTGTTTTTAAAAACCATTATAAAACAATCCGGCAGATTTGTCCTCATTTTTCCAGCAGCCAGTCCAGATTAAACTGTGTATAGCACAGGCAGTTGTTGGGCAGCGCTTCATACAGCAGGCCAATGCTGCCGTTTTCCTGGACGCACATGCAGGAATAGGAAAAAATATTGGTGAAAATGGGATCCTCCGCTGTTTCCCAGGTTCCCTCCAGCTTTATTTTTTTATGGGCTTTCCAGGTGATTTGACAGTCCTCCCCCACTTCTCCCAGCGATATGGTTCCGTCCGTTCTTCTGATATCCTCTCTGTTGTTTTCCCCCGAGGGGTAGGAACAGAGCACATACTGTCTGCCCTTCTGCATTCCCTCCGGATACCTCCAGGGGAAATTATCTTCCGTTCCCTCATCCACGGGAAGGGCAATCAGGGATTTCTGGCAGGACTGCACGAAAAGCTGCGTTGCCTTTCCTTCCACCCAGTGTTCACCGCCGTCCCGGCTGTAGGAAACCGGGGTATACCCCGGACGGCGGGGCCTGCCGAAGCTCAGTATTGTTCCATCGGAAAGCTCTGCCGCCTGCACTTCATCGCAGTTGTACATATTTTCCTCACTGCGGCGCCAGGCAATTCCGTTGTCATCGCTGTATATTACGGAAGCGCTGTTTTCGCTTTTGCAGCTTTGGTACACCGGAATCAGGATTATATTGTTTTTCCGGGGATCCTTTTGCCTGGAAAGCCTGATCCCAGCCCCGGGGCCTGTTCCCAGGAAAACACCCTCCCCATCCCTCTTTACCATGGGCGTCAGATCCACGGGCTGCTCCCAGTGCTCTCCGCCGTCCCGGCTGACGGTCATCCACAAATGCATGGCAGCGGCCGCCACAAGGGGGGCGGGATCCGTTTCCAGCACCCTGTAGCCGGAGGGTACCTGCTCCCCCGGGCCGGCCATGCGTTTCCTGACAAATTCCGGCGTTTCCCGGGGAAATGAGGGCTTATTCCAACTTAAATACACATTACCCACGTAAATATCCTCTCCCTCTCCCGGTTTTTCCGGGATCAGCGGAGGCTCCCTGTCTAAATAATCCGCTTCTCCCACCGCATAATATAAATCCCCCAGCGTCTGGAAGCCGTGGGACGCAGAATGCTTCTGCGGCATGTAATATCGGGTTCTGCGGCCCTCGGGATCATAAACCCAGCCCTGCTCCCTGACGGTATAGCAGTTCCCCTTCTGTGCCTCCGGCCGGTCACCCACGCGGTTATCGCCGTCAAAGAGCATAAGGCGGCTTTTCCCATCGATTTCCATAAAGGCATTTTCCTCCAGCCACTCCCTTTTCCAGAAACCCATACTTTCGGGGAACATATCCATAACCGCTATTACGGTCCCGTCCTCCGCCTGCACCATGCAGGGATCGATGACAAAAGGCGAATGCCAGTCATAAAAATCCTGCGGCGCATGATGGGCCTGCAGCGTGATTACCCGCTGAAGCTTTCCAAAGCTCTTTCCCCCATCCAGGCTTCTTCTCACTCCGAAGCCAAGCCAGCCCCAGTCCGCCCCTTCGTTTCCCACATCTGCGGCGGCGATGAGCACCTCTCCCTCCTGTGCCCGGGCGCTGATCAGGGAAGGGATCCGGCATCCCTTCAGATCTCCCAGCTCCTCCTCCCTTCCCGCCAGCTCCGGTATTTTCAGCCTGCTGCCGTCCGTACTTACGAACAGCGGTTTATTTTTACTTTTCCACGGTTTTCCCATCTGTGTTCTCCTTTCCCTTTTCCACCAGTCTGCCATGGGAACGGCCGCATAGCAATGGCAGGGCTTCATTCTGTTTTTACTTTCATAAAGATTTACATAACCGTATACTGATTTCATAGCTGGCTGTTAAAAAAATCAAATACTCATGGCATGTCTGCCTGGCCCGTTGCCCGTGGAAATAAAAAACGCCCTTCCGAATCAACGGAACAGGCGTTTTCCTTCATTATGCACTTTATTCCCACCGCAGGCCGATATTCTCCTGGGCGGGGCCGTCCAGCACCTTGCCTTCATAATCAAACCGGGAGCCGTGGCAGGGGCAGTCCCAGCTTTTTTCGTCCGGGTTCCAGGTCAGCTCGCAGCCCAGGTGGGGGCAGCGGGCGGACACCAGGTGCAGTGTGCCCGATTCATCCCGGTATGCGCCGATTTTTCCATTGCCGTATTCCACCAGATGACCCTCGCCCGGCCTGAGATCCTCCAGATGCTCGCCGCCCGTCGCATTACGTTTCCCCACATAGCCCTTTATGGTACAGCCTGCCTGCTTCGCCAGGCTTTCCGCCGCATCCCAGCCAAACCTGGAGGGCGTGAACACCTCCTTTGCGGGATTTTCCTTTCCGGTAATCAGATCGGCCAGCAGCCGCGCCGCCACCATGGAATGGCTCATGCCCCATTTGCCGAAGCCCGTGGCCACGTACCAGCCGGGCGCTGCCGGGGAGAAACGGCCAATATAGGGGACCGCGTCCAGTGTCATGCAGTCCTGGGCCGACCAGGCCGCCTCCTCTTTGCAGTCCGGCCAGTAGCTGCGGGCGCTGTTTCGCAGGCGTTCGTATCTGCCTCCCTCATTCGCCCCCGTACGGTGATTGCAGCCGCCGAGGATCACCAGATCCTTATCCTCCAGGCGAAGGCCGCGGAAGGAGTAATCTCCCTCGTCCATGCCGTAATACATGCCTTCCATATGACCTGCGCCGGACAGAGCAAGGCAGTAGCTTCTGTCCTGATGCATCCTGGCAAAATAATAGCCGGGCCGGTTAATAAAAGGGAAATGTCCGGCAAAAACAATATGTTCCGCCGTCACATCGCCGCCTGCTGTGGTAATCACTTTCCCTTCCACACGCTTCACCTCCGTATTTTCATAAACCGTCAGTTCGCCTGCGATGTTAAAAAGAAATTCCAGCGGGGAAAAGCAGGCCTGCCCTTCCATTTTTGCCGCGCCCGCCACCGGGAACGGCAGCTGGGTATCCGTCACAAAGGTAACCGGAAGTCCCAGCCCGTCACAGGCGCGCACCTCATTTTCCACAACATCCCGTTTACAGCGGGTATACAGGTACGCCGGGCAGTCCAGCCACCGGCACTGGATGTTCCGGCTTTTCACCAGGCTGCGGTAATCCTCTACCGCCCTGCTGTTTGCCCGGGCATAAAGCGCCGCCTTTTCCTTTCCCTGGCTGTGGATCAGTCCGTCATAAATCAGACCGTGCTGTGCCGTGATTTTGGCGGTGGTGCTTCCTGTCTGCCCCTCGCCCACATGCCCTGCCTCCAGCACGATTGTTTTCACCCCTGCTTCCTGCAGGAAAAAGGCGGTCAGGATGCCTGCCATCCCGCCGCCTATCACCGCCGCTTCCGTTTGAATATGACCGGAAAGCGCCAGCCTTTCCGGGTTATGAGTTATTTTTCTCCAGATAGAATCCATGCCGCACACCTCTTATCCGCCAGCTTCGGGCAGTTCTGCTATGTTCCTGTTATGCATAGTGTGGGCAGCGCCGATGAATTCTATACGGCTTCTTTTCTTTTTTCAGTGACCCTTCTGCACAACTGCAAGCCGAGCAGCAGCACAATGGGAAATACGATGGCCGCAAACAGGCCCGCCGTGAGCCTGCCGTCAAAGGCATCGGAAACCATTCCCACCAGAGTCGGCCCGGAGGAACAGCCCAGATCGCCGGCCAGGGCAAAAAAGGCGAACATGGCGGTGCCGCCTCTGGGACATTTTTCCGCCGCCAGGCTGAAGGTGCCCGGCCACATGATGCCTACCGAAAGGCCGCAGAGCCCGCAGCCTGCCAGGGAAAGCAACGGAATGGGGGACAGGGAAGCCAAAAGGTAACTGGCCACGCACAGCAGGCTGCTTGCTGTCATGAAGGCGATGAGATTGATTTTCTCACTGAATTTTGCATAAAAGGCGCGGGAGGTTCCCATCAGGATGGCGAACATGCACGGGCCCGCCATATCCCCTATTGTTTTGGATACCTTCAGGCCTGTTTCCGCAAAGGCGGAAGCCCACTGGCTCATTGCCTGCTCCGATGCCCCTGCGCACACCATGGTAATGGCAAAAATCCAGAACAGCTTGCCGGAAAGCAGCTCCTTTACGGACAATCCCTGTCCGTCCTCATTCAGGGAACGCACCGGCACAAGGCAGAAATATACCGCATTCAGCAGCGGCACCAACGCCCAGATAAAGCTAAGGATTCTCCAGTTATGTATACCGGCCAGCGCGAAAAACAGCGTGGAAATCAGGATTACCGCCACATGGCCCCAGCAGTAGAAGGAATGCAGCAGGCTCATGGCCGCCGATTTCTGGTCAAAGGGGCAGGCCTCCACGATAGGGCTGATCAGTACCTCTATCAGGCCGCCGCCGATGGCGTAAAAGAAAATGGATATCAGCATGCCCACGTAAGGGTCCGGCAGCAGATCCGGCAGGATTCCTAAGCCCGCCAGGCCCGCAGCCGCCAGCAAATGGGCGGCTACGACGGATACCTTATAGCCTATTTTGTCCACAAAGCGCGCGGACAGGAAGTCCACCACCAGCTGGATGCCGAAATTAATGGTGACCAGCAGTGTTATTTTTTCCAGGGAAATCCCGTAGGACGCGATAAAGGTGGTAAAAAGCAGCGGTACAAAGTTGTTGACGATAGCCTGGGTGATATAGCCCAGATAGCTTGCATACAGGGTGTGGCGGTAGCTTTTCAGCACGGAGCCGCCGCGGGTGGCAACATTGGTTTCCATAATATTTTCGTCTCCTCAAAAACAGTCTTTTCTGTTGTGATTCCCGGGCTTATGGGAGCCGGGTTTTTGCATGTCAGGGACAGGGCAAAATGCTGTGCAGTTTTGTCTGCGGAGGGTTTTGCGGGCTGGAAATTGCCTGTGGTGCTTTTCCCCGGCAAAGCTTTTTCAACAGCATTTTTCTTTGCTTGCATCAGGCCTGACAATTTAGTATTATAAAGTCACATTCCGAATAAAAATAGTGATTTTTTGTCATTATTTATGATATTTATTGAATTATCCGGTCATTTTATGTATTTTCCCTCTGTAGCGGGGCAATTCCTGTTTTTCCATATGCCCGGGCACATAAATATATCCTGTAATCTTCTGCAGCGGTAATAAAATGGAGGTGTTTTCATGCAGCTGGCCCATATAGAAGTCGGCTCCGATTTACAGGAGCTGACAAAGCACGGATCCAAAGCCTTCCCCTTCCAGGCCTATCTGGATGATATGTCGTTATATTATGCAGGCAGCATTCCCTGGCACTGGCACCGGGAGTTTGAACTGTCCGCGGTGGTTTCCGGGCAGGTTTCCTTAATGACTGCTTCGGAGTCCCATATCCTGCGGGAGGGGGATGGTATTTTCATTAATTCTGATATACTGCACAGCGCCTCTTCTGCCGCAGACGGCCGTTGTGTCATGTATAATTTTGTGTTTGCCCCGGAGCTTATCCAATCCTCCACGGACAGCCTGATTATGGAAAAATACCTGTATCCCCTGATGAATAACAAAAGCTTTTCCAGTTATATTTTCCACAGGGAAGAGGCCTGGGAGGCGGAATGTATCCACACCATGCTTTCTATGTATGAAGCATCCCTGCAAAAGGACTTCGGCTATGAGCTGAAGATTCAAAGTCATATTGGCAGCCTTTTTACCGCGTTTGCATCCCATCTGCCCGCCGCATTCGCCCCGGCACAGAATGCGGGACGTGAGGAAGAGCTGCTGAAGGATATGCTGCATTACGTTGAGCTGCATTTACAGGAACCGATAACCCTGAAGGAGCTGGCCTCCTCCTTTCATGTCAGCGAAAGCACCTGCAGCCGACTGTTCCGCCGTCATTTATCCATTTCCCCCTTCGGGTACATACTTACCTGCCGGATTGAAAAAAGCCTGCCGCTGCTTTCCGATACCAGGCAGACCATTACGGAAATCGCCTATGCCTGCGGCTTCCATGATACCAGCTATTACTGCCGGACCTTTAAGCGGATGAAGGGCATTACCCCTCTGCAGTTCAGGCGGCTGTCCGTTAGCAGCAGCTCTGATGGCTGAGCTGACGTGGCTCTTGGCAATGGCTCCGATGGCCAAGCTGACGCGGCCATTGGCAATGGCTTCGATAGCCGAACGGCCGCGGCCGTTACCTTGCAGAGCGCTGTTCCCAGTAAATACTGCGCAGCCGTTCATCCATTGTTTCCACAAACGTTCTTTTATACAGAAGAAAGTCCTCCAAATCCATAAGAACATGGTATAGGGCCGCCCTGTTTTCAAATTCCTCCCTCGTCCCGGGAAGCGGCTCCGCCTTCATCTGTTCCATCACCCCATGGAGGCGGGCAAGCTGTGCCTTGGGATCATTAGGTTCATGGACATAAGAGGCACAGTATTCCATAAAAGAGGCCACCGCAGCAGCCTGTCCCGGCAGTGAGCTCAGCTTGGTCAGCTCTCCGTGCAGGTTACGGAGCACAAGGCACTGTTTTGTCCGCATCTCAAAATAGCGCAGATAATAGCCGGCATGGGGCCGGAGGATATTATAACGGTATTCATACGCCTGTTCCCGGAATCCCTCCAGCCTGCTTTCCAGAAGCTCCAAATCCTCCCAGGCCCTCTCCTGCCGTCCGCTTCCCGACAGGTACGCCGCCAGTTCCTCCAATATCTTCTTTAATTCACCCTCCGTCAGCCGCACATGCGCCAGCAGCTTTTTTCTGCGTCCGGCATTGTTCTGGAACAGGTTCAGCAGTATTGCGAAAAAAATACCGATTATCACCAGCGCAAGTTCATTCCTGATAAAAGCCGGGCTGAAGTCCCCCGTTTCCAAAAAATGGGTGCCAATGACCGCATTGACGGAAATCACCGCCCGCCAGTCCATCAGGGTAAAAATAACGGAAATAAGAAACACGTACATACCATAGGCCAGCCAGTCCCCAGGCATATGCCGGAACAAAAGCCGGCAGAGAAACACGGACAGAACAAATGACAGGAGCCTGTAACAGGAGAGCTTGAGTGTCTCCCACCGGGTAGTCAAAAGGGTCAGCAGGGTAATCGTCCCTGCCGAGGCTGCGAAATCCAGCTGCAGCTGCCGGGCGATATACATGGAAATGCAGCTTCCCGCTGCTATTTTCAGGGCGGGGATTGTGGTGTGCATTATTTTATTACTGCCGTTTCTTTTATTTTTACTGCTATTCCTTCGCTTATTTTCATTAATCATTCTGCTTCAGGGCCTTTCTGAGCGAATCAAATCCTAATACTATGGTAAGCAGTTTCGGAGATTTCATGTAAATATCTTCCTAGCATACTTTTTATTACTGTTTCAGCATAAAAATCTTGACTTAGAGTTGACTCAATGGGGTATGCTTTTTATCAGCCTGATAAAATTTACACAAAGAAAGAAGGATGCAGCATGGAAAAAGCAAAGGTTTATTTTACAAAAGAACTTACCCCCGAAGCAATGGAGCGTATGTACCTGGTTCTGGGAAGCGGGCTTTCCGGGAAAACGGCAGTCAAAGTGCATTCCGGAGAGATGGGGAACCAGAATTTTATCCGTCCGGATTTTATGAAGAAGGTAATAGAAGCCGTAAACGGCACCGTTGTGGAATGCAATACAGCCTATGAAGGAAAGCGGAATACCACAAAGGAGCATTGGGAAACCATGAAGGCGCATGGCTGGACGGAGCATTTCCGGGTGGATATCATGGATGAGGACGGGGAACTGGAGCTGCCTGTGGAGGGCGGGAAACAGATTTCCGTCAATTATGTAGGAAAGAATCTTCAAAATTATGATTCCATCCTGGTGCTTTCCCATTTTAAAGGGCACCCCATGGGCGGCTTCGGCGGCGCCCTGAAGAATATTTCCATCGGAATCGCCTCTTCTCACGGCAAAGCACATATCCACGGCGCAGGCCATCCGGAGGCCATGTGGACCGCAGATCATGATTCCTTCCTGGAAGCCATGGCCGATGCTGCCAAGTCAATCGTGGCGTATCGAAAGAACCATATCGCCTTTCTCAACGTTATGTGCAATATGTCTGTTGACTGTGACTGCTGCGCCGTGGCAGAAGATCCGAAAATGGCGGATATCGGTATCCTTTCCTCTCTCGACCCGGTAGCCCTGGATCAGGCGTGCCTGGATCTTGTTTATAGTTCCGAGGATCCCGGCAAAAAAGATTTAATTGAAAGAATTGAATCCCGCAACGGTGTGCATACGGTGGAAGCGGCGGCGGAAATTGGTGTGGGAAGCAGGGAGTATGAGCTGATCTGCATTGACTGATATCAGTTGATATTTTTATTCCCGCGAGCAACGAGTCAGGCAGCCATGCTTGCATGGCTATTTGGCAACTGCCGCGAAGATCAAATACCCTGCTTGCAGCGGGGTATTTGATTGACTGAGTGAAACTCATTTAATTGTGCAAGATAAAAAACCAGCTCCGGCAGGCCTTTCTGTCCTGCGGAGCTGATTTTTATCCATTGGAATTATTTTGTATTAATCTGATACGGCCTTACATAGTTTCTTAAAAAAAGCGATTCCGAATTTTAAAAAGGTATGGTAGCCCTCCAGCCGCAGCCCGGCATCATACTGTTTTTCTTCAATCTGGGCGAGCGCTTCGGCGGCCTTTTCTTCCAGCTGTGCATACGTATCCGCCACCTTTGTTTCTATGATAACCGCCACCCCTTCATAAGGTGCCGAACGGATGATGATATCACTTCTCCCCAGCCCGCTTTCCCGGTTTGACTGTATGAGATAGCCATCCATCATTTTCAGAAGTTCTGCCGTAAAGCCGTGATAATAATCTTCCTTATAGTCAAAGAAGCTGACTGTTTCCATCAGATTCCTGGAAAGCTCCTTTTCCAATAAAGAGGTGTCTTTTTTCAGCAGGGCTTTATATAAAGCCGAAAAATCCTTTTGCCGGATTTGACGGTTGAACCAATCCATAATCGTATTCCGGTAAATATATTTTATCTCCGCGTTGGGAATCGCCAATACGATATAAATGGTATCCGCCTGCATATGTTCCCCGACCTTTTTCAGATAGCCTGTAAAGAACAGGAAATTCCACAGATTATCCTGTGAACTGTGTATGTCTTCATAGGTGATATCCTCATGCACGGGTTTTTCAATGTATTCTCCGGCAATCAGCGCTTCCAGTTCCTGCTTGACACCGGCATCCGCCTTCTCTATCATATCACGAATGATATCATTTGATGAAGTATTCGCCCAATATGGCCGGGGCAGTGCGTTAATGTCATTCTCAGCCTCTTTCACATAATTAATCATGCTCCACGGATTATATACTTCAGTATTGCCGAAAAGATAACCATCGTACCATCGCTTCACTTCTTCCTTTTTTTCCTTGATATTATAAAATTGGAGCATTTTTTCCACTTCCGGAACTGTAAAACCAAAATGCTCGGAATATCTCCCGCTTAAGACTGAGATTATTTCCAAATTATTCAGACCAGTGAAAATACTTTCTTTGCTAATTCTCAGGCAACCAGTAATAACCGCAAATTCCAAACTGGAATTGGTCTTAAGAGCAGATTCAAACAGTGATCTGATAAAATCTGTCATTTTTCCATAAAAACCTCTGAACCAGGCATTTTCCAGGGGTACGTCATATTCGTCCAACAAAATAATTACATTTTTCTGATATACCTTCTGCAGGCATCTGGAAAGGAACTTCACAGCCTTAAAGCACTCCGCGTCAGAAGCCTGTTTCCTTATGAATCTCTGAAACTGCTTTTTTTCCTCTTCGCTGAGTTCATTACTTCCAAGCACGCTTTTGTGTCTGTCAAATTCCATGGCAAGTTCATCGATAATACTGGCATAGGCCATTTCAAACGTAGGCTGCTTCGCCGATTTCAGTGACAGGCTGATCACCGGATACTGCCCCATATGGACGGTGTATTCCACACCGGCATCCATAATTTTCAGGCCTTCAAACAGATAGGAGTTGTCAATTTTTTTTCCTTCCTTTGTCAGTTCTTTTTCAAAAAAATACCGCAGCATGCTTAGGGCCAATGTTTTTCCAAATCTCCGGGGTCTGGTAAACAAACTTACCCCACTGCCATTATCCAACAGTTCCTTAATAAATAATGTTTTATCAATATAATAATATTTTTTATCTATAATCTTCTTAAAATCCTCTATCCCAACAGGTAATGCTTTTTTCATTCTTACTGCCTCCCATTTCAAACTGCTGCTCCCAAATTACTTTTTCACGTAATCCTGTAAATATTCTATCATGCCAGACCAGTTTCTGCCATCAAAGCTTTCACCTGTTTTCCTATTCCAGCGAATACAATCAATTACATTCAGGTCATGCTTATAACTTTCCCTGTAAGGTTTCTGTAAAACATTTTATACTGAATACACAAAAAAAACCGGCAAACACACCATAATTGTGTATTTGCCGGTTCTTCTGTTCTCATCTATTATACGCTTTCAGGCAACGGCCAGCATCTCACCCACGCTCCAGACACAGAAAGCTCAGCCCCGGAACCACAATGGCATTCCCGTCAGGCCCGGCCGTGCACCGCCTTATGCAGCTTTCAGCCTCCGTCTCATGGGCCATACGCCCTTCTCCCTGCAGCCCGTCCTTCAAAAACCAGTGTCCTTCCGGCAGGGACGTCTGTACCGCCGCACCGGAGTGGTTTACGATATAGAGCTGTTCCTTACCGCTTACCGTTTTCACAGCCAGGGCAAAAAGATTCTCCGCTCCCGTCTCTGTCCCGGCCGCTGTGCAGGGCTCAAAGACACGGGCAAACATGGCAAAAATTTGGCCCATGCAGGACAAATAACAGGTTTCCTTCGTTGCCTCAATGATATTCTGCCCCCAGGTATTGCACATATTATTGAAATTAGCCAGCGCAAACTCTCCGCCATAGCTGATGTAATCCAACAGCCTGTGCGCGCCGTTTAAGGCATAGTTCCAACTGATCTGCTGCACGCCAAAAATATTGGCATAATCATTGGTCACTTCCCCATGCCACCTGAAATCCTGCGGCATGGCAGGGTTCTCAAAAGGCTCCGGGCTATGGCAGGAGGGCAGCCATTCCGTGTTGACCAGCTTCAGATACGTACCGTTTTTCCGGTTATATTCCCTGATAACGGGAAGGATTTTGTGGACAAAATCCGGATCGCCCTGCCTGTAAATCACATACTGGATATCCTTTCCCGCAATCTCCAGCATATCCGGCAGAAGCTCCGGGGAATAGGTATAAGCTGCCATCATCAGCTCGATGTCAGGATCCGCCAGCCGCATTTCCCTTGCGAATTTCACACACTCTTCGGCATACTGGCAGGCCGTCCATTTTCTTCCCGGCTCATTGTCCATTTCAAACAGCCTGACCCCGTAAGGCTCCTTATGCCCGTTTTGCATACGAAGGCGCCCCATTCCCACATCCTCCGGCGCATTCAGATATTCCACCATCTGCCTGGCCTTGAAGGGCTCCGAGGTCATCATATTAAAACAAAGCTGCGGTTCAAAGCCCACCAGCCGGGACAACTGCAGGAATTCGTCCAGCCCCACATCGTTTTCCTCCAGGCCGCCCCAGTAAAAGCTGGGCTGCGGCTCCCTTCTGTCCCGGTCGCCGATGGAGCTTTCCCAGTTGTAGAAGCTGACAAAACAGCCTCCGGGAAAACGCACCACGCTGGGGGCCGCCTCCTTCAGCTTTTCCACCACGTCAGCGCGCCAGCCGCCCAGATTATCGGCAGGCATCAGCGAGGCAAAGGAAAGCACCAGCGTACCCGGGAAGGAAAAGGTCAGACAGATTTGTGCAGTTCCCCCACAGGCTTCCTCCCATTCCCAGGTAAACAGGCGGGGAACCGTGGTCAGGGCAAAGCTGGTCTCCTGCGTTCCTATTTTCACAGTCAGAAGCTCCGCCTTTTCGCTGTGGATGGTATCCCCGAAGCCGTTCAGCCCGGCCTCGCTCATATCTCCCCTGACGCCTGCAAAAATCCGGAACTGATACCGTTTCCCCTTCTGCAGATGGAGCCCCTTCTGCAAAAGCCCGCATTCGCTCCCATCCGTATTCTTAAGAAGCAGCGATGTCATTCCCTTATAGGTATGGGTTCCGCAGGTATGCTCCCGTTCCGGCGCGCCGATCACCTCCCAGTCATTTTCCTCATAGCCGCTGTGCCAGAAGGGCGCATTGCTGTTATAATGCTCCTTATCCAGCCCCAGCCACTCCCAGGTGGCGATTTTAATGGCCGGCACATCCCGGAAGGCGCGGTTGTAAAGCATTTCGCTCCACATCCCGTTCACCTGCCTGCCGAACCCGGATTCAATAAAATTCCCGAAAATCCGCCGGCCCGCCGGTTCCTTTGTCCATTCCTTTTCCACAATAATTTCCGCCATATCCCTTTTCCTCCCGATTCTGGCAACATTTCAGGCAGCTGCTCTTTTTATTCTGCCACAGGTACATGCAAATGGCAATCAGCCCTTCACTGACCCAACCATAACACCTTTTTCAAAAAACTTCTGTGCGAACGGATACATAATGATCAGCGGCAGTGCGGAAAGCACCATGCAGGCCAGCTCGATGGTCTTGTAATTCGCCGCGGAGTTGGATACCGTTGTCAGCACGGAGGCTGCCCCTGCGCTCATCGTCTCACCCAGCTGCGCAGCGGAAGCGCTGGCCTTTGTGATGGAGAGCATGTAGTAGGACAACGTCTGGATTTCTGCGGATTTCGTATAGTACAGCGTCTGGGTGTAATCGTTCCAGGTGGCAACCGCCGTGAAGATCCCCAGCGCACTGATTACCGGCTTGGAAAGCGGGATTACCAGTTTAAAGAAAATCGTATACTCGCTGGCGCCATCGATTTTGGCGGATTCGAACAGGGATTCCGGAATCGACTTGAAGTTGGTATTGAAAATGATTACATTATAAAACCCGCCGAACAGCGCCGGAAGGATATATACCCAGTAGGTATTGTAAATATGCATGGCGTTAAACAGGATAAAATACGCGATAACGCCGCCGTTTAAGTACATGCTGACAAAACCGATTACGGTATAGAACTTTTTCCCCACCAGATTGTCCCTGGAAAAACCATAGGCAAACATGGAGGTAAAAAGCGTCTGTATCACCGTAACGATGATGGTTCTGGTAAAGGTAATCCCGAAGGCCCTGAAAATTTCAGGGTTTTTCAGCACCGACTGCCAGCTTTCCAGGGAAAACTCGCCGGGCAGCAGCATGGCATAGCCGTTTTTGGCGATATCCTGCGCACTGTTTAAGGAATTTATCAGGGAATACCACACCGGATAAACCGTGATTATCATAATAAGTATCATCACTGCGGTAAGGAGAACGGAAAAACGTTTCTCCTTCCTTGACTTGATTTTATTCATAGGAACCCTCCGTTTTCCGATCAGAACAGCCCGTTGTCCGTCAGTTTATTGGATACAAAGTTGGCGGTGGTCAAAAGGATAATTGCCAGGATGGATTTGAAAATATTTACAGCCGCCGCCATACCGAACTGCAGCTGCTGCAGGCCGACTTTATAAATATAGGTGTCAATCACTTCACTCTTTTCCAGGTTAAAGGAATTCTGCAGCACGTAAAGCTGGTCGAAGTTATTGTTCATGATACCGGCCACGGCAAAAATCACCATGATCACAATGGTTCCCTTGATGCAGGGAAGAGTCACATAACGCATTTTCTGCACTCTGCTTGCCCCGTCCAGATCGGCCGCTTCATAAAGCTCCTGATCCACGCCGGAAATGGCCGCCGTGTACAGAATGGTGCTCCACCCTAATTCCTTAACCAGATTGGAAAGGATGGCAATCGCCCAAAAATATTTCGAATCCGCCATAAAAACGATAGGCTGCTCAATCACGCCCAGCTTCAGCAGGATCTGGTTGAAAAGCCCGCCGTCCCCGCTCAGCAGCGTGATAACAATGCCGCCGAATACTACCCAGGAAATAAAATGCGGCATATAGGTCACCGTCTGGACAAAGCTTTTGAATTTGGGGCGGGCTATTTCATTGATGAACAGGGCGAACAGAATCGCCATCACAATATTCACCAGGTTTCCGATCAGGTTAATGCCCAGCGTATTCACCAGCATGCGTTTGAAGTCAAAATTACCGAATATCACCTTGAAATTCTGGAAGCCATACCAGGGGCTGGTGAATACGCCTTTAATGCCCTCTATGACACTGTAGTTTTTAAAAGCCAGCAGCAGGCCGAAAAGCGGCACAATGGAAAACAGCAGCATCAATACGGTTCCGGGGAGCATAAGCGTATGCAGCTGAAGCTGTGTGGCCCTGTCATAGCCCAGCCGGAATCCCGTAGTTTTTTTCTTTTTACTCTTCATATAGAACCTCCGTCTTCCTCAGGCAAACATAAGGCTGCCGCGTTTTGCGGGCCAGCCTTATGCTGCCGCCGGGGATTATTTGTAAAGTCCGGCGTTTATATCTTCGATTTTGTTGCCCTTCTTCTCACAGTACTCCTGGTATACTTTGTTGTATTCCTCGTCAATCGCTGTGATTTCATACTGATCCAGGGTGTCGAGCATGTTCTGGTATTCCTTTTCAAAGGCCTCGTCGGAAGCAGCCGTTACGATTTTTGCCTTCTGGGATTCCAGATAGGTCTTGATCTGGGAAAGCTTGATACCCAGGTCGCTGGAAGGCTCGATAACCGTGCTGTTTTTGAAGCCCAGCAGGGAATCATCATAAATGTATGTATCCTTGTAATTGCCGAATGCAGGCATCAGCGCTACTTCCACGCCTCTGTTGCTTGTGGGATCCGGAACAGGCTCCGTATTCCTTTCAAAAGAGGTGTTGGCAAACGGCCACATCAGTACATTGTTGTCATACTCTTCCGCCAGCTTCTTCTTACCTTCTTCCGTTTTTGTTACAATGCCTTTTTCGTCAATCGTATAGTCCGTTCCTTCAATACCATAATAATTAAGGAGCAGTCCTTCCTGGCTGGAAGCCCAGCTTAACAATTTTGCAATTTTTTCAGGATTCTTGCAGTCCTTGGAAACAAGGGTCTGAATCCATCCGGTGCCTGCGGACTGGTTAACGGGCATGGCCGGTCTGGCGCCGTTGGAGGCAAGGATCGGTCCGAAGGATACCCAGGGCATATTTGTTTTGTCCTGCTGTGCCTGGTTGCCGATCCAGCAGAATACTCTCTTTGCATCCAGATAGGTCTTCAGGGCGGTTTCATCAATTGTAAGGGTATTCACATCCAGGTAGTTTTTCTGTACCAGGGTATTCAGGAATTTCAGGCCGTTTTTATATCCCGGGCTGAGTTCCATATGTCTGTAATTGCCGTTTTCATCCACCGGCACTGCACCGAAGTTCCAGGAAACAATGCCGTCCAGGCTGGAGTTAATCCAGAGGTTGCACTGCAGCACTACCGGCAGGACGCTCTGTCCGTCCACCTGATAGCCAGAATTTTTCACTTTTTCACAGGCAGCGTAGAAGCCTTCCTCTGTCTGTACGTCCTCCTGGGTAATTCCCAGCGCATCCATGATTTCCTTATTGAACATGATACAGCTGTTGCTGCCCTTTTCCACTACGTCAATCCATACCTGATCATCGGGAGGGAATACCTTCCTGTTATCCTTGGATTCCATATGGCTGGGATAAGAATACCAGCCGCCGTAGGTATCTGTCAGAGCCTGCTTGATATCCTCCGGGAAGTCCTTGAGCAAATGGGATTCCGGATCATAGGTTTCCAGGAAGGTTTTCATATCCCATACCTTGTCCGCTGCCACAAGCTGCTTATATATGTCCGCATCCGTAATGGACATCATATCCGGAAGCTCTCCTGAGGCGATCATCAGGCCCAGCTTTGTGGTTGCATCCGTAGGCGGCTGCTCTATTTTCAGGGTAAGCCCGAAATTTTCTTCTATGTATTCAGTCGCCGGTGATTCCTTGGTGGACCAGTTCGCTGTCGCAGGTCCCCATCCGGATACATCAGAAAACCAGTAAAGCTCGCTTGTTCCCTCACTGGAAGCAGAAGCATCTGCCGGGGCATTCTCCCCTGAAGCCTCACTCTGGGCCGCCTGTGTCCCTGCCGTCCCTGTTTCAGCCGAACCGCACGCTCCCAGGCTCAAAACCATAGTTCCGGCCAGTGCCAACGCGCACATTTTCTGCAGTACATGTCTTCTCATAACCATTCCTCTTTCCTTCTTTATTAACAGTCCAGAAAACCGGACTGTTACCTTTTTCATAATTCCATTTATCTGTACAATGCATTGTAACCTGATGGACTTTATTGTAATTTTTTCCCCGCCCCTTTTGTATGGAAATTATTTTTATATTTTTGTCAAAAATTTAGATTTCCCTGTACAAAACGAATAAAGGCCACGGATTTTTCCCCGCAGCCTCACAATTACTCTTATAAATTTTATAATATCTTCTACATTTTTCAACTTGTTCTTATCACATCTGTCAATCCAGCACAACCCTGCCGCATAGCCAAAGGAATGCGTCCGCCTGTGTGGGGCTGCTGCTGTATTTCTTCTCCGGGGGCGGCTTTGGGGGAGTTTCCGGTCCATAGGAAAAAACGGTGATGTTTCTTACTGCTTCCGGAGGCCGGAATTCTGCCGCCCCTAGCGGCCTGTCTGACGAACACAGGCAACGGCCGCTCCCAACGCCCACGGCTACCCACTACCCCGTTGCCTGCGGAGGAGTTTTGGCCGCGCTGGCAGAATTCCGGCCTCCGGAAACAGTTAGAAACACCCCGTTTTTGAGACTGGGCCGGAAACTCCCCCAAAGCCGCCCCCGGAGAAGAAATACAGCTGTCTCTTATACACATCTCCGAGCCCACGAGACAGGCAGAAATCTCGTATGCCGTCTTCTGCTTGAAAAAAAAAAAAAAAAAACAAAAAAAGAGAGCAGACAAAAAAGCATGAA